>ERZ795032.97-NODE-97-length-128823-cov-10.490114_pt1 | contig 128823 bp, 101 predicted proteins | sample MGYA00375124_ERZ795032 | MGnify/ENA primary metagenome ERZ795032 (study PRJEB30167, sample SAMN05720154) | activated sludge metagenome | isolation source: Anaerobic digester | place: China | collected 2015-12-16 ... | reverse complement strand
CGGAAAATGAAAAAAGCCCCGACGGATCGGAGCTTTTGCGGAGAGGGAGAGATTCGAACTCTCGGTACAGTTTAACCCGTACGACGGTTTAGCAAACCGTTGGTTTCAGCCACTCACCCACCTCTCCGGGGAGCCCAAAAGGCTGATTTCAAAGGTACAACACCATTCAGAAAAATGCAACAGGTCCCGAAACGACGCTAATCCTCGCGGCTTCTCGGAATGCGACCACAGTCAATACCGGATTCCCACACCGATGAACACAGTGAATGCGGACCAGGTGACATCCGTTCTCGTATTGCTGCCACTTCTGGAATGATGGCCTCGTGTGTTCACTTCGCCGCGGAAAAACAGTGTTGTGCTGGCCAGGTACACTCCACCCGCGCCAATGCTGTATATGAGCGGATGGTCTCCCGCGAAGGAATCGGTTTGAATGAGTCCAATGCCCGCCCTGAGATAAGGAACGAGCACGGAATCCACCGGATTGAAGGACAGCATGAAATGCGGAATCAACACCGCGGCCGCATCGGTCACCGTCGTTGTTTGCAGATCCGAAGCTTCTCCGGTGGAGACTTGCGCGTTCAGGTAGCGATATCCGAGTTCCAGATCAATGGCTGTATGGCTCCCGGTGCGGATGATGTAATCCAGCGAGAGGTGATATTCCCGGATGCGATACCTCGTGTACCATGTATCGCGGCTGCCAAGGTGCTCGAAGTCGTTGGAAAAATTCGTGAAGTTCGCACCCGCTTGAACCGCCATGCAGAAGTTTCCGGAGCGATCCTGCGATATCAAGCTGCTTCCCAGCAGGAAGTTGGCGACGGTAAGGAGCAGAATTGCGGCTTTCCTCATGAATCCTCCTGCTGATCGATACTGTGGGATGTGGATTCTCGTATTGCGGCTCCGTGGTCGCCGTTCGAAGCTGCTGCCGATTGCAGCCGGGATATCATATTCCTTGGGGATGCCGCAAACGGGGAAGCGATTGGCCGAGCATTGCCCGGATGGCATTCCGGTGTATCTCGGAGCAATCCGGGAGACGGTGAATTGCCAGCATTCATGGCGACGCAATCACTACCGTACCGGAAGCACGGCGTACCTCCTCGAAGCATAGCGGGAAGCAGCAATTCCGCTGCTATCGTTGGCGGGGAGCCGGATTCAGGATTCAAACAGGTCCTCTCCATTACCAGAGAATGCCAACGCCGAAATAAACGTTGTACGCCGTCCACTCGACCTTCAGCGTGGTGTTGGAACCGCTCTTCGCCTTATGCACGCGGTAATTCACTTCGCCGCGGAGAAAGACGCGGGACGCGAGGAAGTACATGCCGCCGACACCGAGACTCGCCACGAAGGCCCCCGCGTCGCTCCGGAGATCCTCGCCAAATGAACCGAGGGTCGGTGTGGTGAGATTGTCGGAGAAGCCCAGGCCAGCTCGAGCGTAGGGAATGAGTGTCGAGTCAAAGGACCCAAGGGCCACCATGAGATGCGGTATGAAGGCGATGGCGTGATCCCACACCGGGTAACTCGCATCATCGTACAGCTGCTCCTGATGGGAGTAGTGGTAACCGATTTCGAGTTCAATGGCCAGCCGTTCGCCAGTCCACCACGCGGGAGTAAGCGCGATGTGAAGCTCTCTGTAGCGATGCTGGCGAATGTCCCGATAGCCGATTTGTGAAAAATCGACCATGCGATCCGCGAAATGCGCCGCCGCTTGCATGACCACGGTCACGTCTCCCGGCCGCATTTGTGCATGCGTATTCATCCCGGCAAGGAACGCGGAAATGACGATGAAAAGAACTGTGCGCTTTTTCATGAGGGCCTCTGACGTGGTTTCAATTTCGTGGCATGCGTGTGCCCGTTGTGCATCAACCAGACTGAAAGGAAACATGAGCGCATCAGGGTGTTACCGGAAAGAAGCGGGCCTGTACCGGCGCATGCGTGAGCGATGCGGCGAGCCTTGGCGTTGCCGCGAGCGGCGAATGCATTTGTAAGCGGTCCTGCTGTATTCCCGCGCTATTGTAGCACAAGCATCCGCCGCTGATATTCGCCGGCACGTCGAGCAGTGAAGAGATACACACCCGGCGTGAGTGCATGCGTTCCGAGGTGTAGCTGCCGAATTCCTGAGGTGCTTGCATGATGCGTTCCTTCGAGCACAATGCGGCCAAGGAGGTCGCGCAGTTCCCAGAGCAACGGTCCGGCGTCGACTGTGACCGGTACGGTAAGTGATTCGCCCGACACGGCGGGATTGGGCCAGGTTGGTCCAATGCGTAACGAGGTGTGAGATGATGGGACGGGTGCGCTGGCGTTTGTGCTCCGCTCAAGCTGAAAGAGGTAGCTCCGCATTTCCTGCGCTCGTACCGTGTCGGTGATGCGAGTTCCAGACAGCGCAATGATGGGCGTTTCGATGTGCGTGACGCGTTCCATTGCATTCAATTCTCCCGTCGCTCCGGTTAATTCGAGGTGGGTGTCCTGATGGGAGAGATTCCAGACGCGTGCCAGTATGCGATGCATGGGTTCGTCCTCCGCGGGCTTGAACGCCCAGAGCAGAAGCGAGGAATCAATATCGTGTATCAGGCGGTACTCGGATCCGGGAAGTTCGCCGCTTTGCTCGAGGAACGCCGTCACGAAGGGATGCTGATGCTCCAGTGCGAAACGCATGGCGCGTGCGGCATTGTATGCGTTGTGTGCGCGCAGGGCAAAGCGCTGCAGCACTTCCGAATCGCCATCACTCCAGTGTATACCGAGATGCGTGCCGTCGACCTGTCCGCCGAGGAGTACGCGTATGCGGGCGGACGTGGTATCGAGCATCCCTGCAGTGCTGGCGCCTCGCTTCATGAAGTAGGCATCAGCATTGGAAAGAGTGATCCCTCCTTCTTCACCGGACATGTCTGCAACATGGTTCAACGTGAGCCAGTCGTAGCGGGCATTACGGCGGGCATAGTGACCATGGGGCTCGTAGTCGGCTCGCAATACAGCACCAACTTCCTCGTGATGCAGCACGGGCGAACTGATCGCGAACGGGAAGTCCCAGAGCGGCACGCCATCGAGGCCCGAGGTGATGCGGTTGTCCATCTCCACATGTCTGCTGTTCCGATACACGGTGATGCGTGTGCTTCGGGTGAAGGGCTGATCGCATTGCACGAGTACGCTCAGGGAAACCGGCCCCGCATGCTCAAGTGCTACTGTTCCAGGTGAAGCGCCGAGATCATTCGCCATTCCGATCGCGGCATCAATCCAGTTATGCGATCCCAGGGTGTGGTCGACGAAACGGCGGATTCCACCCTGCGGGCTGATTTCAACTTCGATCATAGCATTGGTGATGGAAGAGCCGTCAAAGCTCGCGGCCGGCTCGAAGGTCTTGCCGGCGCCGGGGAGCAACTCGTAGCAGCGATACCCGAGCGCAGGAATGCTGTCTGCGAAAATGCGAAGTATACGTTGGCCGTTGCGATTGAAGACTTCGCACGGTTTTTCCTCTCCGCCGCGCAGATCGCGGACGTGCAATTCTCCTGCTAGATCCGCTGGCAGGGTAATATCGGCCGCCTGGGACCGCATCCAACCGAGAGCGTTGAACACATAGAACCGACGCGATGCGGGCTCTTTACGAATGTGGCGCGAGAGTTCGACGCGGGCGGTGTCGAACAGCCTCACGGCATAGTCGGTGACGAGCGCAGCCATGTCGCGCTGCCATTGCGCACGCCTGGCGCGACTGAAGCGCCCATCAGCGGTCCAGTCGTGCTCCCAGTACAGGCCGAGTGCTCGCCACGCCTCGTCGCGCTCGTGACGAAGTTCGCCCACGATATCGCGATATGGCTGAAGCAGCACGGCCATGGCTTCGGCGCGACGCAGCAGGGTGAGCGCGCGTTTGATCATGGCCGAAGTCTCGGGCATGGAGGCACAGAGCACATCCCACTCCGAACCGTAACTGCGGGTTTCGGAGGGAAAAGCGTCGCCATAAGTGTCGAGCAGATCGTGGAAAAAATCTTCTTCATTGGAAACAATCACGCTGCGCCCGGGATGCGAGCGAGCATCCGCAGCACGGATGAACGCGTTGGTCATTGTGGTGAAGTCGTCCCAGCCCGCGCCAAACATGCCTGCGATGCGCCAGGGATAGCGTGGGGTTTCGCAGAGCGCGTCGGCCACGTCCACGGCGGCAAAGGGATCGCGCGCTTCGGCGTAGCCGCCCACGCTTGCATTGCCACCGGTCATGGACTGCCATTTCATCAATACACGATTCCCATCGAGGCCTGTGTACCAGTACAGTTCATGCTCGCGGTGTTCGAGGTCGGGGACTTTGGACGAGCAGCCGCAGACGCCGCGCCAACTGAAGCGCGCACCCGAGCCGCTCCACAGCGATGCGAGGCCCAGTGGCAGTGTCTGATTTTCCATGGCCACGACAAGAGGGAAACGGAGTCCGTATGCACGCTCAAGCTTGCCGGGATACAACATGCCGCGCAGTACGGCCTCTGCCGGCACGCCGCCGTAGCAGGACACGAGCGCGTTGAGCGGCGAGGAGATATGTCCGCTGCGCACGCGATCCAACAGCGTGATGAAGCGGGATTCGGGCATGTTCTTCTGATATTCCCACAGCCACATCCAGCCATCGCAGTTCCATCGACTCTGACGTTCCGCCGGCAAGCCGTCAGTGGAATCAGCCAGTCTTCGGTAATACTCGAGTGTTTCGATGAACGCCTGTCGGTATTCCACATCATCGGCTGTCCAGAAGTAATCGGTGTGATCATCAGGGGCGATGTAGATGCGACGTTCGGTATCCCGCGTGGTGGAGCGGAGCTGTGCGATCGCGGTGGATGCGAGACAGAGGATCAGCACCGCTCCAAGCGGAAGCATGCAATGCGGATGGAGAATTCGGACCATAACAAGCTTTTTTTGTGATGTGTGGAACATACGCAGGGTGGAAGTGAATGGCAACAATGCAGAGCGATTCTGGCATCGAGGGGATACGCCGCCACTCGGGTAATTAACGGATAGCTAACATCCGCTTTCCATCTTGTCCCATGGAATCGACCGATGATTCGATGATACGAGAGCGGAAAAGCGGTTGCTTTCGTCCGTTTTTCGTGGAATATTGCGGACGAGTCTATCGAGTAATCGCGTCCTTCCACATACCATTTCCCACCAACGATCAGGAGTCTCCATGAGATTCGTTGTGACCCGGTTCTCCATGTTCCTGTGCGTCGCCGTTGTGCTATCCTTGGCGCAGGTGTCGGCGCAGAGCGTCACGACAGCGGCCATCAATGGCACGGTTCGCGAAGCCGGCGGCGAGACGCTGCCCGGCGCGAATGTCATTGCGCTGCACCTTCCCTCCGGTACGAGCTACGGCAGCAGCACACGCGCCGACGGCCGGTACAACCTCCTCAACCTCCGCGTGGGCGGTCCTTACCGCGTCACCATTTCCTTCGTCGGCTATGAGACGAAGGTGCTCGAAGACATCACGCTGGAACTCGGACAGAACCTGCGGCTCGATGTCGGTTTGTCCAGTAAAACCGTCGAACTCGGCACTGTGGAAGTGACGAGCGACAGAAGCGCCATTTTGAGTTCCTCACGCACCGGTGCGTCGCAGCATGTGGGAACGAAGCAGATCGAAAGCTTCCCCACCATCTCGCGCAGTTTCCAGGATTTCACGAAATTCTCGCCGCAGGTGTCGGGCAACTCCGTTGCCGGACGAAACAATCGCTTCAACAACATTCAGATCGACGGAACGCAGTACAACGATCTGTTCGGGCTTGGTGCCACGGGTACACCGGGCGGGCAGGCGAACACGAATCCCATCAGCCTCGATGCGTTGCAGGAGTTCCAAGTGGTGGTTGCTCCGTACGATGTTCGTCAGGGACGCTTTTCCGGTGGCGGTATCAACGCCATCACGCGAAGCGGCACCAATACATTTGAAGGTTCGGCATATTACTTCTTCCGTTCGGAAGGCATGATTGGCGACCTCAACAGCACGCGATACAACATCGTCCCCGGAACCGTCGGGCAGTACAAAGACAGCACGGTGAAATCGGGCTTCGCGAATTTCGATGAATACCAGGCCGGCTTCCGCATCGGTGGTCCGATCATCGAGAACAAGCTGTTCTTCTTCGCGAATGCGGAGTTGACCAGTCGTGATCAGCCCTACGAAAACATCGCCTTCACGCAGCGCGCGAACGGCGCGCTGGTGAATGCCATCGCGGATTCGGTGGGACAGGTGCTCCAATCCAAATATGGATACGATGCCGGCGGTTTGACGCCTTTCACCGCACAGCGCCCCAGCACGAAATTGTTCGCGCGCGTGGATTGGAACATTTCCAATGACCATCGCCTCACAGTGCGGCACAACTTCGTGGATGCGTACGACGATGTGTACCGTCCCAGCACCACGGGTGTACTCTTCGGCAATCGTAATTACCGCTTCAACAACAATGTGCACTCGTCGGTGTTGCAGTTGAACTCGACATTGGGCAACAACATGTCCAACGAATTGATCGTGGGCTACACGCGCATACGTGATTTCCGTGAATATTTCGGCAATCCTTTTCCGACGGTCATCGTCTCCGATCCTCGTATCACGGGTGTGAGCATCACCGCGGGTTCGGAGAACTTCTCGGTGGCGAACAAGTTGGATCAGGATGTATTCGAAATCACGAACAACTTCAGCATGTATCTCGGCGATCATGTGCTGACCATCGGTACGCAGAACGAGTTCTTCAGCTTCAAGAATCTGTTCATCCGCGATTATTACGGAACGTACTCATTCAACAGTCTGAGTGATCTCGAGCGCGGTGTGGCCTCCCGCCTGCAATACAGCTTCACGCGTCCGGGCATCGATCCGATGTTCGCGGCGGAATTCGGAGCCGCGCAGCTCGGTTTCTACGCGCAGGACGAGTGGTCGGTGACAAAGACGTTCAAGGCCACGATCGGTGTGCGTGTGGACATTCCGATGATCAATGACAATCCTGCCTACAACATTACTGCCGACACCATTCGTTACAATGCGAGCACGCAGATGGCGCTCGGCAATCCCGGTGCGACCTTCGGTGTGCGCACCGATCAGGTGCCGGGCAGCACGGTGATGTTTGCTCCGCGCGTGGGCTTCAACTGGGATGTGTTCGGCGATCGCACCACGCAGCTGCGCGGCGGCGCCGGATTGTTCACCGGCCGCGTTCCCTTCGTGTGGGTTTCCAACCAATTCGGCAACACCGGTGTGGAATTCGCACGTCTGGACATCCGCACGGCTAGCAACGATACCGTACGCTTCGATCCGAACCTCGACCCGCGTGATCCGGCCTTCCTCAGCCGTGCTGGTACAGCTACCGAGATCAATGTGACCGCCGACGATTTCAAGATGCCGCAGGTGATGCGTTTCAATCTCGCGGTGGACCAGAAACTGCCGTACGAATTTGTCGGAACGCTTGAGGGAATGTATTCGCAGACCCTGAACGATATTTACTACCGCGATATCAACCTTGGCGACCGCAAGGCGACCACCCCGCTTGGCTCGACCCTGCCCGGTGGCCGTGGCGTGTATGGAACGTACAGCGGTCGCAACACCACACCGCTCACCCAGACCGGTACGTTCCGCAGCGGACCCTTCACCAACGTCCTGTTGCTGGAGAATACCAGCGACGGGTATCAATGGAATGTGAGCGGTCAGATCCAGCGTCAATTCACGAGCGGGATGTTCATGAGTCTCGCCTACACCTACAGCGAGGCGCGGGACAGAAACAGCGGACTCTCGAGTCAGGCCGCGTCGAATTGGCGTTTCAACCACACCGCCGACAGCCCCAACGATGTACCACTTACGCGTTCGCTGTTCGACATACCGCATCGTGTACTGGCGTCGTTGTCGTATCGCTTCACCTACGCCACGAATTGGGCCACGACGATATCGGTGTTCTACGAAGGACGCTCCGGCACGCCATTCTCCTACGTGTATGATGGCGACTTGAATGCCGATGGCCAGGTGGAGAACGATCTCATCTACGTGCCCACGGACAGGAACGACATCGCTCTGGTGCGCGTGAGTGGCAGCAACATCACCCGCGCCGCCGAGAGCGTGTACGACCAGCTCGACGCATACATTGCCCGCGATGAATATCTGAGCGAGTCCCGCGGCAAGATCGTGGATCGCCTTGGTGGTCGCGAGCCGTGGTGGGGTCGTTTCGATCTGCGTCTTGCGCAGGAAATTCCGAATCCCTTCGTGGAGGGCAACCGCCTCGAAATCACGCTGGATGTTCTCAACGTGTTCAATCTCGTCAACAGCGAGTGGAACCGCATTCGCTCGGTGCCACTGAATCGCGATCTTCTGCTGCGCTTCGAGGGTCTGGCCGCCGCCAACAACACGCTCGGTGTCGATGGTGCCGCGCTGCCCACGGGTACGCCGCTCTTCAGCTACAGCGACAAGAAGGATCCGTATCAGTTCGACGATCTCGCATCCCGCTGGCAGATGCAGTTGGGTGTGCGCTATTCCTTCTGATAAACGGACGCATTGCGTTTGCTCGCATCACGGCGCGGCGGTGGCAACACCGCCGCGTCGCGTTTACGATGCGGAACTCTTGTGCCCGTGACGAACATAAGCGAAATTACTCTCGCTGATCACAAGGAGTTTGATATGTCGAAATACCAGGTTGACGGCGTTCCGGATTCGAACGGGTGGAGTCGGCGAAACGCGCGGCTGTTCACAAACGATGATGTGAAGAGCGGTATCCGGCAATGGGCAACGCTGATGGGCGATTCCAATTTCAGGCTGACGATGCGGCTTATTGTAGGAGCCACTGTCGGCGGAATATGGTTGGGATGGCTGCTCTTCCTTGCGATGGCGGGTGATCGTGCGTTGCCGGTCGCGAGCGCATGCGCCTTGGCGACACTGGTGTTGTCGCTGGCAAATGTTTTCCGTCACCGCACGAGCATTCGACAGGGACGCGGGGACATCTCATGGCTCACATTGCTTCTTGGACCGTTCGTCCTGTGCATGAGCCTTAGTGCGGTGGTTTACGGATTACTGATCGCTGTCGGATTACTGTAACACGTGGACGGGGAAAAGAACAACGGGCTTGTCGCAGCGCAAGGTCGAACCGTAAGCACAATGTCAGAAGTGCCGATTCGTTACAGGGAAATGTTGCAGAAATCCATGGGTGGCGAGCACAAGCGCACATTCGATTCTGACACCATGGGTTGAGGTCAATACCCCGTGAGTTCCACGTAGCCACGACCGGAGATGCCGGGGCCTTCACAGCGGACCGCGCCCTCCCAGTAAGTGACGGCGAAGGGCAGTTCCTGTCGCTGTTGTGCGGGACGGACCTCAAGCGCGATGTTGTGCGCGGGGATGACGATGTGCCATCCGGAGGGATAGCGTTTCCCGCTTTGAGGCGAGGTCCACGAATCTCGAACTTCGATACGGTAGTCGCCGTGACGCAGGGGAATGGAAGCGCCGTCCCGTGTGACAATCGTTCCCGCCGATGTACTGTCCACGCTTCCATCATCGCGACGCATCTGATACAGCATGATGTCGCGTCCATCGTCGAGTTGCAGCGCGAACCAATCCCAGCCCGCCTGCCCAGTGTCGAGCACGCTGCTGCTCCACTCGCGGTCGAGCCAGCTTAAGCCGCTGACAGTGAAGACTGTGCCAAATAGCTTCACACGGCCATTTGTAGCGAGGCGGGGTACGCTGTAGTAGTAGGAAGCGTTTCCGGGACGAATGCTCTTGCGGCTCAGCCCGCGATCGCCCTGCAGTACCGGCGCTCTACTTGCCACAAGACGGAGGTCGATAGCAACGCCATCCTGTTCGGCGAAGAGGACGGTGGTATCGCCCTGTTGACGCACCTGCCAATGCTCCACCCAGACGTGCAAGGGCGTTGCATTCGCTCCCGCCAGACCGGCGGCACCGCGGGCATAACGCTCGAAGGGGTGGAAACGCTCCCCGTCGATATCGCTGAGCGCGAAATGGGCGAAGTACATGTCCCGCGCTCGCCACGTGGAGGTGCTGTCGCCGATGCCCCTCGCCGAAGCGGGTGCGAGTGCGTTACGGAAAAACGTCAACTGATATCCAAAATTCCTGCCGTGCGCATCCCGCAGATTTCCGGTATAATACCACCACTCGGTGCGATATTCTGGATGCGGCCCGTGGTCCTCGGGAAAGCGGAACTCCCGCGGCGCGTATGCTCGGGCGAAACCCGAGGTGTCCGCCGTCCCGAGCGCGCGTGTGAGCACCGTGGTGCTGGCATCCTCTGAACGGTTGCCACAAGCCGTCAGGAAGAACAGGGCAAGGAATTGCGCAAGCACGAGACCCCCGATGCGCCGCAGGGATACAGAGCTTCGACGTGGACCAACTTCGAACATGAGCAATGATATAACGCGTGAAGGAATGTGCGTTGTCATATTCACTCCGTTCTCATCGCTTCAGTAATGCGCAGGGCCGAGAAGCGCAGTGCGGGAAGTATGGAGGCGAGAAGCGCGGCGCCGATGGCGACAAGCATCGGCTGCATAAGATCAGCCGCGTCGATGGTGAGTGTCAGCGACCAACCGAAGGATCGAATGTTGATGATATGCGTGAGCAGCCAGGCCATCGCCATGCCCACGGGGAGGGAGTACAGAGCGGCCGCTGCTCCCAACACCGCGCTTTCCACCACAAGCAGACGACGCAGTTGCGCCGCGGTCATGCCAAGGGAACGTAAGAGACCGGCTTCGCGACGCCGATCGAGTTGTTGTGCGAGCAGCGAACTCAGCACACCGATGAATGCGACCACTGCCGCCAGCAACTGCAGTGCGAAGGTGACAGTGAAGGTTCTGTCGAACATATCCATGGCAGCCCCACGAAGGCCTTGGCGCGATTGTACCTCCACTTCGCCCCAGGGTCCGAGCCGCTGCCGAAGCTTGTTGACGTACGCCGCAGCATCCGTTCCTTTTTCAAGAAAAATGGCAATGGATGAAAGAAGTGAATCACCCCACACCGCACGGTAGAGACTGTCACCGAGCAGCACGGCGCCTTTGTCCGTGGAGTAATCGTAGTACACCGCCGCGATGGGGAAGGATCGTGTGCCTTGAGGAGTTTCCACATTGAGACGTTGTCCCTCCTTCGCTTCGATTCCGTGGCGCCATGCGAACGGCTCTGATACGTACACCGCACCCGCTTGGAAGTCCTCGCGCATGCTCGTTGATGCCGCGCTGCGCCATTTGTAAGGACGATCCGGAGCAATATCATCCGACACGGCGACCAATTGCCAGGCTCCATAGCGTGTGCTCATCATGGTAAGGGTGCGTGCGGTGGCCATTCGTGCCGTACCGATTTCGCTGCGAATCTCATCCGCGATAGTTCTCGGCAGACCATCATCGAAACCCGCTCCGCTGAAGGGCATGCTCACGTACACATCGGCGCCGAGCGTGGAGGACAGCCACTGTGTGACGGTGCCGCGAAAGCTGCCGATCATCGTGTTCACGCCGACGATGACCGCAACAGCAAGTGTCAGCGCCGCCACCGCCACGGATGCGCGCGAAAGGGAAGCGCGGATATTCAACGCGGCCATGGACAGTGTGAACAGGCCGAGGCGCGCCGCGCCTTTGCGCAGCAGACGCACACTGAACGCGAGGATGGCAGGCAGACACAGTGTCATGCCGAGCAACATGGAAAACACCGCGAGGAAGGCTAGATCCACGCGACTCCCGGGTAATTGCAGCACACCCGTGCCCAAGAGGATCAACACAACACCCATTCCCGCAACTCGAGGCAACATGCGGACGAAGCGCTGCTCGCCTTCGCTGCGCCGCATTGTCGACACCGCCTCGCTGCGCATTGCTTCTCGCGCGGGCAGAATTGCGGCAAACAAAGAAGCCGCCATGCCGAGCAATCCGCCCTTCAGCAGTGTGATTGGCGCGATGCCGCTCTCTGTGGCGCTGAGAGTCATGTACAAATCGCTGATCGTTCTCGTTACCAGATGCACCGTACCGGTACCAAGCACAACACCGAGTATCAGGCCCAGTGCTGTGCCCACCGCGCCCAGCACCGCGCTCTCAAGAAGTACGAGTTGGAAGAGTTCGCTGCGCGTCACTCCAAGCGTTCGTAGGACACCGAACTGCTCGCGGCGCTGCACGACAGAAAAGGAGATGGTATCGTAAATCAGGAACACGCCGACGAGCAACGCCAGTAAGCTCAGCGCAGTGAGATTGAGGGTAAACGAGTCCGTCATCGACGCCATCGCGCGCGTTCTCCCGCCTGCAGTTTCCACAGTCAGCATGGCGGGGAGTATAGCGCGCAGTAGTGGCACATCCTGAGGATCAAGCGTGGCTTCGATACGGGAGAGACGCCCATGTTGGCCCAACAATTCCTGCGCTGTAGCCACATCGCACAGCATCGTGCCCGAAAGCGACTGTTCCACGATTTCATCGGATGGTTGGAGGATAGCGATCAGGATCAGCGGAACATGCTTGCCATTGCGCAGCGCGAGAAGAGTGTCGCCTGTTCGCGCGACAAGTCGCTGTGCTGTTTCGCTGGACATCAACATCGCACCGGGCTGTGTCAGGAAAGCCGAGAGGCCGTCGAGGCCTCCGGCATCGCCTGCGAACAGTGCTTGCCCGAGCATGGCGAAAGGATCCACGCCAAGCACGCGTAGGGGGATGGCGTCCACCGTGACTATGCCTTCGACCACTGGCGCCAGTTCTCCGGGAGCTCCATGCCGGCGAAGGAACGGATACACCGAGTCGGGCAAGGTGGCCGATGTGGAGCGAATTTCGTGTGTGACCGTGCCGGAGAGACTGGCGGTGGAACGTCTGAACGAGGCTTCTGCGCTGGTATTGGCAATGTCGATGCTTACCACCAACGCGACACCGAGGGCTACGCCGAGCAGCAGAAGAGCGGTCTGGAGGCGGTGTCGTCGATGATGCCGCATGCCCAGACGAAGGAATGCGAGATTCACGTGCGTATCCCTTGCGTTCGAGCGGAGGCTTCGGCGGCAGATCGGAGAGCTTCCTCATGGCGAATGACATCCTCCACGCTCACCTCACGCACGGTGCCGTCGTGCATGTCGAGAATACGATCCGCGTGTGGGAGGGCTTCGTGCCCATGGGTGGCCATGATCAGCGTGGAACCATGGGATCGGTGCAACGAGAAGAGCAGGTCCAGAACCGTTGCACCGGTGCGCGCATCGAGGTTTCCCGTGGGTTCATCGGCGAGTATCAACGACGGCTCACCCAACAAGGCGCGGACGATCGCCACGCGTTGCTGCTCGCCTCCCGACAGTAATTCGGGCATGCTGGAAGCGCGATCGGAGAGGGCTACGGCATCGAGCAGTTCCATTGCACGGAGACGTGTACGCGCTGTCACGCGCTTGTCGAGCTGCAACGGGAGGAGCACATTCTCCATGACCGTGAGTGTCGGCAGGAGATTGAAAAATTGAAACACCATGCCGATATGCCTGCGACGAAACAGCGTGCGTGCCTCCTCGTTGAGCGCCGAGACTTCCACGTTATCGATGCTGATACGTCCGCTGTCGGGCGCGTCGATGCCGGCAATGAGATTGAGCAGTGTGCTTTTTCCTGAACCGCTGCGCCCCAGCAGCAGAACACGCTCACCGCGCGCAATGTCGAGAGTGAGTTGCTGCAGCACATGTCGCCGTGCGCCTGCTTCTTCGAAGCTCCGCGTGACATTTTCAAGAACGAGATGGAAAGAAGGTGCTTGATTGATCATGATGTTGACGTATTCCGCAATGCAGGGATAACGAAGAATGCGGCGGGAGAAATTCCCGACACGAGCGAAAAATGCGTCACCGCCGTCCTTCGAATTATCTGTACGCCGACTGGACGTACGTTTACGTCGCTGTGTGCGCAGTTTTGCGGTAGGGCCTATGGGGACGAAATTTTGACCTTGGCTCCACCGTAACACCAAACGGCTTCATGTGTTTATCCTTTGTACTCAACGAACCTCGGCAATTGGATTGCCATCGCCTGACAGCACATCCCTGCGGCTCCCCGCCGCAGGGATTGTTTTTTTGTGGGAATGGTATTGCGCGATACCGTTCGTGGCAAGAAAAAAAAGCGGCGCACCAGTTGAGGCACGCCGCGTGTCGAACCGATGGTGCAATCGTCGCCGTGAATCAGTAGCTGAATTTCCCGATTTTGGTCTTCCCTCGGAAAATCCAATAGATGGCGATAGTGTAGCTCAGAACGAAGGGCATACCGAGCAGCGCTATCCAGCGCATGATACCGAGCGTTTTCTCGGAGGAGGCAGCATTGTAGATGGTGAGGCTCCACTCCGGGTTGAGGCTGGAAACGATCATATTCGGAAACAGAGCGAAACCGAAGAGGAAGGTCAATGCGGCGATGGTGCAAGACGAGGAAATGAACGCATAAAAGGGTTTGTTCAGATGAATCGCCCGCGGAATATTCGCAATGGCCAGCACATTGAGCACCACCACCACCCAGGCCCAGGGGATGTGTGTGAAATTGCGTACCGCTGTTGGAACAGCAATCAGCGCGGCCATAGTGGTGAACATGTACAGCACCAGGAACAAGCCGAAGGTTGTCCACATCCAGCGATGAATGCGCTGTTGCAACTCTCCCTCGGTTTTCAAATACAGGTAGATGCTGCCATGCATTGCGAAGGTGGCCACCGCGAATGCGCCCACAAGCAGGGAAAAGGGATTCAGCAGTCCCAATAGAGTCGTGTATGCTTCTTTATCGGGACCGATGGGCAGGCCGATCATCATGTTTCCCACCGCCACACCGAACAGCAGCGTAGCCAGTGTGCTTGCACCCGCGAAGCCGAAATCCCACATCGATCGCCACCATCGCATTTCCTGCTTGCTGCGGAACTCCATGGACACCGCTCGGAAAATCAAGGCGAAAAGCAACAGCATGAAGGGCAAGTAAAAACCGGAAAACGCTGTGGCGTAAGCATGGGGAAACGCAGCGAACATCGCGCCGCCGAAGGTCACCAACCAGACCTCGTTGCCATCCCAGAGTGGACCGATGGAGTTCATGAACAGCCGACGCTCGTGGTCGTCGCGCGAAAAGAGATGCACGATACCCACACCGAGATCGAAGCCGTCGAGTATGGCGTAGCCTGTTAGGAGTACGCCCAGTAGAATGAACCAAAAAATGTTGAGGTCCATGTTATTTCCCCTCCTTTCCATCATCGCCACGGAGCAGCGAAGGACCGCTGTGATCGGCGAGTTTGGACATTGTATCGAGCAGTGGCGCCCCGGCATCCGATGCCGCGGCGGTGGCGAGATGTTCCTCCGGTCCGTGCTTGATCTTGTCATTCATGATATAGAGCCACAGCACGAAGAGGAAGAAGTAGATGATGGCGAAGAGGATAATGGACGCCAACACCTCCTCGGCTTTCACCGTTTTTGAAAGCGCATCGCTTGTTCGCAGCAATCCATACACGATCCAAGGCTGGCGACCTACCTCGGCGGCGATCCATCCCGCGAAGTTAGCGATATACGGTCCGATTACGGCAAACATGAACACACGCATCAGCCAGCGCTTTTCGAACAGCGAGCCCCTCCATCGCAGCCAGGAAGCATAGAGCGTGATCGCGATGAAGAACATCCCGAGTGCGACCATCAGGTGATAGGTTTGAAAAGGAATGTTAATCGGCGGGTGATCCTCAGGTGGTATTTGATCCAGTCCCTTCACGGGTGTGTGAAAATCGTTATACAGCAGAAAACTGAGGCCTCCCGGAATCCCGACTCCGAAATCCACACGCTGCTCCTCCACATTCGGTATCCCGAACAAGTACAGCGTCCCGGGGCCTGTTTTGAAATGGCCCTCGAAGGCGGCCAGCTTCGCGGGTTGTGTCACCGCCACCGTACTCGCCTGTGTGTGGCCGGTAACAAGCGCCGCGAGCGACGCCAGTGTGCCCACAACCAGAGCGATGGTGAAAGATTTGCGCGAAAGCTCCAGGTGCCGACCTTTCAGGATGTAGTATGCGGTGATACTCATGACGAAGAACGCACCGAGAATGAAGGCGCCGATCAGCGTGTGCGTGAGACGATCGACACTGCTGGGATTAAAGACCATCGCCCAGAAATCCGTGATTTCCGCTCGCGCATCCATGCCTTCACCAACGATGTGAAAGCCCGCCGGTGTCTGCATCCAGGAATTCGCCACAACGATCCACACCGCTGAAAACATCGAGCCGAGTGAGACCATGACGGTGGAAAAGAAATGTACGCGTGGGGATACGCGATCCCAGCCGAAAACGAGAATCGCCAGGAAACCGGATTCAAGGAAGAACGCGAACACCCCTTCGGCCGCCAGGGGCGAACCGAATACATCGCCCACGTAGCGAGAGTAGGTGGCCCAGTTCGTGCCGAACTGGAATTCCATGACGATACCCGATGCCACCCCCAGGGCGAACACCACGGCGAAGATCTTCGTCCAGAATCGCGCGAGTACTTCGTACTGCTTGTTCTTCGTTTTGATGTACATGCCCTCGGTTATAGCCATGATCAGACCCAGGCCGATGGACAGCGGCGGGAACAGATAATGGAACATGATGGTGAGGGCGAACTGCAGGCGGGAAAGTAACAGGACATCAAGGTCCATGAATTTTTCCTTTCTCTCTTTGAAGGTGCTTCGTTGCTCCGCGCAAGCGCGCTGTGTAGACGAAATCTACATAGGCGTGCTGTGCGAAGCAAGGATGAAAGAGAGAACCGTCGCTGTGAGAAGTGGATGAGGTGTGGATGCGCCTCGCGCCGGGGTTGCGCATGGATGCGCTTTCAATGGTGCTACTGATCGGGCTTGCGCCGGACGTCGAGGGGTGGTATATTCATTTCGTATTTCTACGAAATATGAAATGAGTTGTAAATGATAGAGATCGAGACCATCACGGAAGAACAGCGGAAGACAGCACGTTACGCTCGGGCGTTGGCGCATCCGGTTCGGGTGTACATCCTTCAGCTGCTGTCGCGGCAGACCTGCTGTTACAGTGGCGATCTCGCGGAGATCCTGCCCATTGCGCGCAGCACACTGTCGCAGCACCTGAGCGAGCTCAAGGATGCGGGGCTTATCCAGGGAGAGTTTCTTCCACCGAAAATCAAATACTGTCTGTGTCGGGAAGCATGGGACGACGCGCGTGGTATTTTTTGCGGATTGTTCGCCGAGTAACCGTTTCACTTTTTTATACGGAGAAAAAAGAGTTATGGACGTGAAAATTCTAGGTACGGGTTGCCCTAAGTGCGCGGCACTTGAGCAGACAGTGCGGAAGGTCGTTGAAAAACATGGCATCGACGCCACGGTGTCGAAGGTCGATGATATTGTGGACATCATGAATTACGGAGTGATGATGACGCCGGCCCTGGTGGTCAACGGCAATGTGCTGGTTAAAGGTCGGGTTCCGGGCGAAGAAGAAATCCTTTCCCTACTCAACGGTTAGAGGTGTGTGCATGAAAGCGATAGCCATTTCCCTGCTACTCATTCCCTTCCTTTTCGCGCAAGGACTGAGCCAGTCCACATCAGCGACGGGGAAACCCGGGGTGAAGCCACAGGTCACCGTCATGTACTTCCACGGGGAGCGCCGCTGCAAGACCTGCCTCGGAATACAGGATATTGCGGAGAAAACCATCACGGAAATGTATGCAAAGGACGCTCGGGTGAAGTTTGTCGAGCTGAATCACGAGAAAGAGGAGAATGCGGCGCTTGTGGAAAAGTATCAGATCGCTGGCTCCTCATTGATAGTGCAGGGACCCGGCAAGAAATGGGTGGACCTCACTGCGAAGGCATTCCAATACGCACTCGCCGATCCCGGAAAATTGCAGGACGCACTCCTCCGCACGATCAAGGCGGAGTTGCGTTAGCCTATGGAATTCCTGCAGGGATTGTTCGATTCAACACAGATCCCGGTGCTTTCGGCATTGTTACTCGGATTGATGACCGCCATCAGTCCCTGTCCCCTTGCAACCAATATCACCGCAATGGGATATATCAGCAGGGACATCGAAGACAAGCGCCGGATTTTCATCAATGGACTGGTGTACACCGCTGGAAGAGCACTGTCATATACCGTCCTTGGCGTCGTGATCTATTTCGGTGCGAGCACCTTCGATATTTCACGACTGTTTCAGGGTTGGGGTGAGCGCCTGCTGGGTCCGGCACTGATTATAGTCGGTGTCGTGATGCTGGACGTCCTGCCGCTTCGCCTGCCCGGCGGCGGACGCTTGAGCGAGGCGCTCGGAGCGCGATTCAAAGGCTATCTCGGTGTACTGCTTTTGGGTGCGGCGTTCGCGCTCGCGTTTTGTCCCTACAGCGGTGTGCTGTATTTCATGATGTTGATACCCATGACAGTCGCGAGTGTGGATGGACTCCTACTGCCGCCGGTATTCGCGGTGGGCACCGGCCTGCCGGTCATTGTTGCCGCGTGGTTGCTCGCATTCACCGTTCGGGGAATTGCCGGATTTTACAATAAGGTGAAGACCTTCGAGTGGTGGTTTCGTCGTGTGATCGCCGTCGTATTCATTATCGTCGGCGTCTATTTTGTGTTCACCCTGATGCTGTAGGAGCGCTTCCTGCGCGTCTCAACAAGAGATCGGTATGACGTTCAAACACGAATGGAAGACGTTGGCTTGGTTGCTGGGCGGATTCCTCCTTGCGTTCTATTTGCCCATAGGGCACCCGCGTTTCGACAATGCCGTCTACGAATCGTTGGAATTGTTGCGGTGGTATGCGCGTGAGCATGTGCTGTTGTGCCTCGTTCCCGCGTTTTTCATTGCGGGCGTGATCTCGGTGTTTGTCAGCCAGGCTTCGGTGATACGGTATTTCGGAGCCAATGCGGTGAAATGGAAGGCGTACCTTATCGCATCTGTCTCGGGATCGGTGCTTGCAGTGTGTTCCTGTACGATACTGCCGCTGTTCTCCAGCATTCACAAGCGAGGCGCCGGACTCGGCCCTGGAATCGCCTTTCTGTACTCCGGTCCGGCCATCAACATCCTGGCCATCATACTCACAGCGCGCATACTCGGATGGGAATTGGGTGTGGCGCGCGTGATCGGAGCGGTGGTGTTCAGCATTGTCATCGGAGTGATCATGGCGGTGCTGTACCGTCGAGAGGAGCAAGAGAAAGCTGCTGCGCAGATGAATATCGTCCCCCCGCCAGAGACGCGTCCGCTCTGGCAAACCTCGCTGCACTTTTTCGCGCTGGTCGGTGTGCTGGTGTTCGCGAACTGGGGATCCCCGGGCGAGGATGGAGGATTTTTCGCGCTGGTTCACGCATGGAAATGGTGGATCACCGCTGGCTTCGGCGTGGTAGTTGCATGGTCACTCTATCGCATGTTGAAGGTGCACCTGGCCTGGATAGTGGGCGGAGCAGTGTTGATCATCGCCGTGCATTTGATTGTGCCGGGACAGCCGCTGTATCCGTTCGTGGTGGGGACGGTGTTGCTCACGCTTGCAACGGCGTTTACGGCTGGCGAGCCGCGCGAGTGGCTCGAGTCGAGTTGGGACTTCGCGAAGCAGATCATGCCCCTGCTAGCAGGAGGAGTGTTGGTTGCGGGCTTGCTGCTCGGAAATGCGGGCGGAGAGGGATTGATTCCCAACAGCTGGGTGCGATCGCTGGTGGGAGGGAATTCCCTTGGTGCGAATCTGTTTGCCTCGGTGTTCGGCGCGTTCATGTATTTCGCCACACTCACCGAAGTACCGATAGTGCAGGGTTTGCTCTCCAGCGGTATGGGCAAAGGACCCGCACTTGCTCTGCTTCTCGCAGGGCCGGCGCTGTCGCTCCCGAACATGCTGGTGATACGCAGTGTCATGGGCACGCAGAAGACAGTCGTTTTCGTTTCCCTGGTAATCGTTATGGCAACATGCAGTGGCATGTTGTTCGGTTGGCTTTAGTGAGCAATCATGAGCAGGCCGATGACAATACCGCAACCATTCATTTGCAGGGCGAAGCTCATACGTGCCCGTGCTTGCTCCGTGGTGTCCGCCGTTCGACGGAAAGGACAGTTGTTCTCTCGAGTGTCGGGTCCGCTACGTGTTATACTGTTGCTCGCCGTGTTTCAGCTGGCGGCATGTGATGTCCGCACAACGAAATCGCCGGAGGATTTTCCGGCATTACACACGGTTGCATCGGTGGATAGCGGAATCCACGCCGGAGGTGTGAGTCTGGTTTCTTTTGGCGGGAAAAATTGTGGTCCCTGCAAAAAAATGCGTGGCATACTCCACGATCTGAGAAAGGAAAAACCAGAACTTCGCATTGTGTTAGTGTACTGGGAGGACGCTCCGGAGGCCTTCGAGCACTATCGCATTGGTGCTATTCCGGCGCAGATCGTGTTTGGAAGCGATGGTTCGGAACAGAATCGGCATCAAGGGATCTGGAGCAAGGACGATATTCAGCAGGCAATAGCGAGTGTTCGCTGAATGGCGTTGTACGATAGTGTGCGGAAAATGGGAAGGGCGCGGAATAGACCGCGCCCTTCTGCATTCCAGTAGCTGGCAGTTTCGTCAGGGACGATTGCGGTGAATCATTCGCGGGAAGGGAATGGTTTCGCGGATATGCTCCAGCCCGCAAATCCAAGCCACGGTGCGTTCCACACCAAGACCAAAACCGGAGTGCGGGACGGATCCGTAGCGACGGAGATCGAGGAACCACTCGAACACTTCTTCCGGGAGATTGTGTTCACGGATACGCTCGAGCAAATAGTCGAGGTTGTCCTCACGCTGGCTTCCGCCAATGATTTCGCCATAACCTTCGGGGGCGAGCACATCCATCGCGAGCGCCTTGCTCTCGTCCTGCGGGTCGCGTTTCATATAGAACGCCTTGACCGCGGAGGGGTATCGATGCACAATGACGGGTTTATCGAAATACCAGGTGAGCACCGTTTCATCGCTGCCACCGAGATCATTTCCATGCGTGAAGTTGGCTGCGGATTCCTTCCACTTCGGGAGGTTGCGGAGCATTTCCTCTATCTCATCAATGCGCGCATTGATCTGAATTTCCCGTGTGTCGAGGCGACGGCGGATGTGTTCCTTGACCTGGGAGTATTGCTTGCGATTTTCCTCAAGCTCAGCGCGCAGGGCGAGCAGTTCCGTATCGAGTGCAGTGATTTTCGCTTCGATGCGTTTTGCGGTCTCCTCGCTGCGAAGCATCGCGACAGCGTCGTCGTAGGACAGCCGTGGAAAGGGTGGAAGCACATTTTTCAGTGCGGTGGTGTCGCGCTCGAGAGCTTCGAGTTCGGTTGCGCGTTCGTTGAGTACAGTTTGCACGATATGGGAAATGAAATCCTCGGCGAGGCGCATGTTGTCGTCGAGATCGTACCAGGCCATTTCGGGCTCGACCATCCAGAATTCTGTGAGGTGGCGGCGGGTTTTGGATTTTTCCGCACGGAAGGTGGGGCCGAACACATAGATGCGACCAAGAGCCATGGCGCCAGCTTCGCCGTAGAGCTGGCCGGATTGCGTGAGGTAAGCCTTGCCGAGATCGAAGTACTCGGTTTCGAACAAGGTGGAGGTACCTTCGACCGCGTTGGGGGTGAGGATGGGTGCATCGAAAAGTATGAAGCCGCGCTCGTCGAAGAAATTGCGGATGGCTTTGATAATGGTATGGCGGATGCGAAGGATTGCGGCCTGTTTGCGCGAACGAATCCACAGATGGCGTCGGTCGGCAAGGAAGTCTACGCCGTGTTCTTTGGGCGTGATCGGGTAGTCGTGCGCAAGCGCCACCACGCGCACCGATGTGGCATCGAGTTCGAATCCGCCGGGCGCGCGATCATCCGCGCGCACGGTACCGGTGATAGTGAACGAGGATTCCTGGGTCAATGCGCGCGCGTGTTCGAAGTCATCTGCGGCGACACTGTCGGAAGTAACCACGCACTGGCAGATGCCGGTTCCGTCGCGTATGATAAGGAATACGATTTTCCCGCTGGATCGGCTGTTATAGAGCCATCCTTTGAGTGTGACGATTTTCCCGACGTGGGCGTGAAGATCTTCGATATAGACGTCGACCATGATGGGCAGAGCGTTGTGGGACAAAAACATAAGATAGGGAAAAGCGGTGAGGTGGGGAAATGGGGTAGTGGTAGGTGGGCGTCGGTAGGTGAAAGCATGGGCCGAGGATGGCGAGATGTGCGTTAATTTTGTAAGGGTATGGCGGAAGGTTGATTCATGAATCAGCCGAGGCACCCTGTGGGGTTCTGTAACAGGCAGGAAAAAGAGGGGGGCGGCGATCGGTGGAATCATGAACCTGCGGAGGCACTATGGGGCCTCGTGACTGGTCGGAAATTTGCGGGGTCCGGGGACTCGGTAGATTCATGAATCAACCAAGGCCTCCTCTGGAGGCGTTCGCGATCGTCCCGGCCTTCTGATCGACGTTGCGAGGCAGCGTCAAGACCAATATCGGACCTCGCGATCCATTACTCGCAGTGAAACCCCCGCACCCCACCCCTCCGCTCGACGCCCCTCCGACATCCCGGATCTCCCCACGCTCACACTGCGCGGTACTCCACCGTTACGTATTCTTCTCCCGATTGCCGGGCAACTCTAATCCCGGACCCAAACATCTGAAATATGATCCGCCGGTTCCGCCCCGGGACGTGCCACCTCGCTCCGGTACCATGTCCGACTCCTCCATCGGCAGCGGACGCAGCAAACGGCTCAACAGCAGATACGCACGACCCAACAGCATGCTGTCCAGTGGACGTTCCAAATCAAGCGCGAGGTGCTCCGGAAGGAAATCACCATCCGCCACACCGTACATCCGGGAGGCAACCTCCGCGCAACGTTCATCGGACAAGCCCACGTGCAGGAAATCGCGCCCCACTTCATCAACGAGCCGCGCGATTTCCTCCGGATCCCACACCACGCGATCCATATAGCCGATGGTCCAGTACGATGTGTCGCGCACGCCGCGTAACGCGTTGATGCGTCGAGCGCTGGTCATTTTCAACTGCCCGACGAACATCGGAATCATCATGGTGCGACGATGGTACAATCGCCCCAGCATGCGACGCGCCACACGACGAATGATGCTTCGACGCGACAATATCGTCACGACCAGAACCACAGCCATGGGAAGGATGTTCAGCGCGTCCACCCGGACATGTGGTTGACGCTGTTGCGCATTGCCGATAAAGTCGAGAAAGGCTTCGCCGTACTCGTTTAGTCGCAGAATTCCGCCGCGATAATGTCCCAGTGGTGGCGAACTCTCGCGCACAGGCAATACGAGATGGTAAGTCCCCGGCTCGGAATAATCGTGGGTTTGTAATCGGTCAAAACTCAGTTTTCCATCACGCGTCATCTTCCACTCCATCGGCTCCCTACCAATGAATGAAGCTATATGAAAAGGAAACCTACAACTACTGCCTGGGATCCGCAATGCGTTTCCCGGGTACCCCTCGGCGTGCGACAAATGCCGCTTCGTCCTGTCGTCCCGCGTCTACGAACATTCTCGCGATAGGCGTCCGCGCTAGGCAGCCGCAGCGGAGGAGAGTACATCGAGACGCACCGAAATGCCAAGCGCTTCTTCGAGCAGCTTCTTACGCCTGTCGGCACCCCACAGCTCAATGCTCGTGTCGCAATCCTTGCGCAAGGTGAGGTCGATGTGTAGCGTCGCGCGTTCGAGCCGGCAGCGTAGGACAGAAAACACATCCTGATGTCGACGGTCAAGCCCATCGGCAACGCGGAGTATGCCCGCAAGCACGCTCACAATGCGTCGGTCTTCGTCCTTGAGTCGCGGAAAACCTTCGTGCTTCAGCTTGGGGTGGCTTTTGCGATGGTAACGAGCGATGTTGGCGATGATCTCGATCTCCCGATCGGTGAATCCCAACATTTCACTATGGCGAATGAGGTAGTAACTGTGCTTGTGATGTTCGGAGTGTGAGATGTGATATCCGATGTCATGCAGAAGGGAAGCGGCTTCCAGATACTCCCTCTCGGCGTTGCCCAGCATGTGCACTTCGCGGAGTTGATCGAAAAGATGCATGGCGTAACGGCGCACTGTGTGCGCATGACGTTGTTCCACGCGGCCTGCTTCCATCAGGTGCACGACACTGGCCCGCCGGATGTCTGTGAGATGTGCCACCGAGCGCTCCTCGCCGGCGATTTTATGCAATGTGTCCAGAAGTATGCCTTCACGAAGGGCGTACTTGGACGTCACCATGCTGCGCAGGCCGAGTTGTTCGAATATTTGCTCGAGAATCAGGACGCCTGCCACGATAATATCCGCGCGTGCTGGATCCATGCCGGGTATCGCGCCACGCCGCTCGACCGAGCGCGCCTCCAATACATTCGCTACGATGGTGTGAAGATCGCGCGACGTGATGGTGAGGTTGTTCGTTTCTTCGGTCGGAGGTAACGTTCCTTTGGAGGCGAGTATCATCACCGCGGTGTTGAGAATTGTTCCCGAGGAACCCACCGCCAGCTCGATGTTCCGGCCCCGCATCGCGCGCGCGATCGGATTGAGCGCGCCTGCAAGATGCTCGCGGCATGCGGCAATGTCTTTGGGACGCAGTGTGGGCGAGGAGAAAAAACGCTGCGTAAGACGGACTGCGCCGAGTTTGAGGCTGTTGGCGTAATCCACCTTCCCCGCACGGCCCACCAGAAATTCCGTACTACCGCCTCCGATATCCACGAGCAGCATGCTTCTGTCATATACCGGAAGCGCCTGCAATACACCAAGATAGATAAGCCGCGCCTCTTCGAAGCCGCTCACAACTTCGATTTCCATTCCCAATTCACGGCGTACGCGCTCGATGAACTCCTGCTGGTTCAGTGCTTCACGTACAGCACTGGTGGCGATTGCCCGTACCGGCGCATTCTGGCTCTGGGCGATGAGCTGGAAACGATGCAGCGTATCGATGGCGCGCTGCATGGCTTCCTCGCTGAGATGCTTCATGTCGTTGAATCCTTCGCCCAGACGCACCACTTCCTTGTCCTTGCCCACCACAGTGAACTTGCCGTTGGACTTCACATCGGCGATGACGAGGTGGAAGGAATTTGTGCCAAGATCGATGGCAGCGAGACGACGAATGCTGTTGGGCATGGTGCGTATCCTCTCGATCCGTGGGTTCGTGTTATTCAACAGCGGTGGTGGCGAGCCGACCCGCGGCATGCAATTGCGCAAGGATGTGCGACAGAACATCCCACACTTTCTCTACAGGAATGGTATTCACCGATCCGCCTTGGCCGAGAATGAATCTATGCATTGAACCAGGAGGAGCCCACTGCAGCGGATCCGTTGGTCCGAAAAGTGAAAGCGTCGGTGTGCCCACGCCGGCACTTACGTGCATCATGCCGGTGTCGTTTGTTACAAACACATCGCATTGCGCAATGGCAGCGGCCACGGTGCGGATGGGTTCGTTGTGCAGAACCAGACACTGATTGGGCATGTTCAACGTCATCTCGCGCAGTGGCTCTTCGTCGTCGGGTCCAGCCGTAATGACGATGAAGGCGCCATGAATCTCCGCGCAGCGATTGGCAATCTCCGCGAAACGGAGTGCATCCCATCGATTGGGTATTTTCGCGGCGCCGGGGTGGAAGCCGATGACCAGCGTTCGACGGCCGCGCTTGTCTGCCAGCCGCTCTCGTCCACTCTCCAATTCCTCCGCTCCCAGTCCGATTTCCAGTTCCTGCGACACGGTCTCGGGTACGAGGATGGACGCGATATCGAGGTTCCGCAAGGTCTGGTGGCGATCGGGATCACCCGACCAGTCGAGATCCACGCGAACATTGTAGAGATACCCGGTGAGATTGCTCTTTCCATTGAGCGACGCGGGTCCGATACGTCGCGGAGCGCGCGTGAGAAATGCCAGCAAATCGCTGGTCACCGACATGGAAACAGTGGCGGGGGTAATCACGAGGTCGAAATTCCTGCGTCTCAACGCGCGGCCGAAACGCAGTACTTGCAGGGGTGATTGCAAAAACTTCCTTTTGTCGTAGACGATGATTTCGTCGAGAAATGGTGAACCACGAAGGATTTCGCTGTTCAATGGCCGCGCGAGTAACACTATCCGGGCTTCGGGATAGGTGTGACGCAATGCCCTGAACAACGGCACGGCGCAGAGCATATCGCCGAGCTGATTGTGCTGCCGCACGACAAGAACGTTGCGGACCGAGGATCGCGGGATGGTGCCCACGGTGCGTACGTGCACAAATACACGCAGCAACGTGAAAAGCAGCCGTTTGAACCCTTTCTCGATCGCGCTCATCGTATCAGCCGTCCTTGCGGGAATCGTTTCGTGGATTGTCCAAATCCTCGAACTCTGCGTCGACTGCGCGACCCTGGTAGGATCGCTTGTTGCGCCCGCCAGCGGCGCCACGCCGCTGTTGCGGTGTGGCGAAAAACCCGCCGAGGAAACGCCGCAGGAACCAGTACACGGCGTAGAACAAAATGGCGTAAAAAATGGTGCGCAGTATCATCAGCCTTCCCGGGAAATACGGGACATGGGAGTGTAATATTCCACCGCAACGTGCTGTGGCTTGGTGATCTCTTTGATCAACTCGTCGAGATGATCTTCGTGCTTCACAAAATCGATTTCCGTGGCATTGACAATGAGCAGCGGTGTCGATTTGTAACGGAAGAAAAAGTAATTGTAGGCGTCGTTGAGGTCGGTGATGTACTTGCGCGACATGCTGCGTTCGAATTCGCGGCCGCGCGAACGTATGTTCTGCATCAATCGCTCGACACTCGATTGCAAGTACACGACCAGATCGGGCTTGGCCAGCGTCTTCTCCATGTTGGCTGCAAGCATATCGTATAAATGCAGCTCGTCGTCCTGAAGATTCAAATGCGCGAAAATCTTGTCCTTCTCGAACACGTAATCCGTGATAAGATATTCGGAGAACAGATCCTGCTGGGCGAGCCCCTGCAACTGCTTGTATCGCGAGAGTAGAAAGAAAATCTGTGTCTGGAACGCGTAACGCTCGGGATCCTGATAAAAGCGGGCGAGGAAGGGATTCTCCTCGAATTTCTCGAGCACGAGTTGTCCGGCGAGTCGCTCGTGCAACAGGCGGGCGAGACTGGTTTTACCCGCGCCGATCACTCCTTCGATCGCAATGTAACGGACGTCCTGTTCCATGGTGCGCTCCGATTGATCGATGCTTCAACGCCTCTACGTTGATAACATCAGCGGTGTTTTTTCAATGCGACCGGTATCGTCGCACGCGGCCAGCAATGCATTGAAGCTGCGGCCGTCCCGGGGACAGCGGCCTTCGCCGCACAATTCAGCCAGGGGTACGAGAACGAAACGGCGTTGCCCCAACATGGGATGCGGAATGCGCAGTGCCTCCGTCTCCAACACAAGCGATCCGTACACAAGGATATCGATGTCGAGGACGCGCGGACCGTATTTGCGCGTGGGGACGCGGCCCAGCTGGATTTCCAGATCCTTGAGCCGCGTCAGCAACCCGGTCGGATCCAGACAGGTGGTAATCTCCAGCGCGCAATTCAGGAAGGCGGGCTGATCGCTGTCGCCCCAGGGTTCCGTTTCGTAGATGCTGGAACAACGGCCGACGGTGGTACACGGCAACTGCGAGATGCCCGCCACAGCTTTACGCAGCACATCCGCCCGGTCGCCAACATTCGAGCCCAATCCAAGAAACACCGTGTTTCGCTCAGCGACGTTCATCGACCTCCACCTCGACGAAGTCGATGACACCCTTGATGGGCACACCAGGTTTGCGCACGCGCACGCGCACGGCGAATACTGTATCGAAGCGGTCGAGCAACATGGACGCGATGCGCGAGGCCATGGTTTCGATGAGTTTGAAGGATTCCTTCGTCACCAATTCCTGCACCATCGTGTATACCGCGTCGTAATTGACGGTTTTATCAAGCGTGTCGTGTTCAGCCGCGGCGTTGAAATCGGTTTCCAGTTCCACATCGAGATGGAAGCGCCCGCCGAGAAAGCGTTCCTCGTGATGGTTGCCGTGATAGCCGTAAAAAACGGCGTTGTGCAGGCGTATGACGTGTCGATTCCGCATCTTTTCAAACTACGCGTTACTGTGCTCTCACACAACGGGGGCGTCGGGAATGCCCAGCACCTCAAAGGCGCGGTCGAGTCGGCGGAGACAGGTCTCCTTGCCAAGCACTTCCATCATGTCGAACAGGCTGGGAGAATTGCCCTGCCCGGTGAGAGCCAGTCGCAGTGGATGAATGAGTTTGCCCGCACCGATGCCATGCCTTTCGGCGGCACCCCGGATCAGTGCCTCCAGGCTCGCCGCATCGAATGCGGATGCGCGCAATTCGTCACGAAGCTCCCGCAGGAGAGATGGAAGTGGCGCCTTCCACTGCTTGACGACCACGGCTTCATCGAATGTCGTTGGATCCTCGAAAAAGTACTGGCCCGCAGTGAAGAAATCGGGGAGTACAATCATGCGCTCGCGCAACAGCGTGAGGATGGGGCGGAGTCGTGCCTCGTCCACCTCGCTCTTTGCCTGAGGGCGGAACGGCAGAACGCGTTCGAGCAAGGTCTCCTCATCGAGAAGGCGGATATGTTGTCCGTTCATCCAGCGCAATTTGTCCTCGTCGAACACCGAGCTTTTCTTGAGAATGCGCCGCACATCAAAGGCCTGCACCAACTCGTTGCGCGACATGAGTTCGCGGTCGTCGCCGGGTGACCAGCCGAGAAGGGCGAGGAAATTGAACATCGCTTCGGGAAGAAAGCCCTGCTGCTGAAACTCTCCAAGCGAGGTTGCGCCGTGGCGCTTCGACAGGCGCTTTTTATCCGCACCAAGAATGAGGGGCAGATGTCCGAACACAGGGGCTTCGTAGTCGAACGCGTGATACAACAGCAGCTGCTTCGGGGTGTTGGAGAGATGGTCGTCGCCGCGCAACACGTGCGTCACGCCCATGTCATGGTCGTCCACAACAACCGCCACCATATACGTCGGGGTGCCGTCGGACCGGAGCAGTACGAAATCATCGATTTCGTCATTGTTGAATGATGTCTCATCGTGCACGATGTCCGAGAACGTGGTGTGTCCGTCGGGAACGCGGAAGCGCAGTACCTTGCCCGCGCCGGCGGCATCCTTTGCGGCACGGTCCTCCTCCGAAAGATTGCGGCAGTGACGGTCGTACAGGAACGCACCACCTGCCGCCTCCGCGGCAGAGCGTTTCTCGTCGAGCTGCTCCTGCGAACAGTAGCACCAGTACGCACGGCCCTGTTCGAGCAGTCGCAAGCATTCTTCGCGATGCCGTTCGACACGCGTCGATTGCAACACGGGCTCCTCATCCCAATCAAGTCCCAGCCAGCGTAGGCCGTTGAGTATCTCGCGCGTCATTTCCTCGCTCGAGCGCTGGCGGTCGGTGTCCTCGATGCGGAGAAGAAAGCGGCCACCCGCGCTGCGCGCGTACAGCCAGTTGAAAATCGCGGTGCGCGCTCCCCCCACATGCAGATAGCCGGTGGGACTCGGAGCGAAGCGAACGGTAAGCTTGTCGGTCATGGATGAAAGGGAAAAATGGTGAAATATGCGTGAATCACACGTTGCCGCCGCGCTCAGGCGTGATGGGCACGGCCGAAGCCCTCCACACGATCCGCAGTGTGAGCAACAGGACGAGCAGTGCGAGTATGCTCCAGAGTACTCCCCACACCAGTGCGGGAATACCTGTATGTGATGCCATGATGCTGGCGTCGGTCATACGGTGTTCGAAAGTCAGCAGATCTTCCTGTACATCCACGAGCGCGTACAGGCAGCTTATGGTCCCGAGGTATTGCATCAGCATGGGCAACCAGGGTGAGGGGAGGAAGCGCGCCGCGGCAAGCATGGCAGCACCGAACAGCGCTCCGAAAAGCAGGCCGAAGCCATTGCGCACAAACACCGCGGTGATCGTCAGCACCACGACACCAATGCCTGCGGACAACAGCCGGGCGCCTCGGGTGCGCACGGACGCGAGCAGTATGCCGCTACCAAGCAGCATGCTGCCGAGATATCCACTCGACACCACCAGCCAGGTCCAACCTCCGCGTGTTACCGCGAGGCCTCCGATGCGTGCGTCGATTTCGATGTATTCCACGGATCCACCGGTCACGATCGCTGCCAAAGCATGCGACAGCTCGTGAAGCAATACCACAAACAGCTTGATCGGCGTGAGGAGAATGGAATTCCAGAATGCCAGCGACAGCACAACGAGCAACAGCAGAAGAAGATTGCGGTACAGGGGAGGCATGTGGTCGGTTCGCGCCATGCTTCAATCTAGGGTGCGTCTCGCGGCTATGCAAGCCCACGGGCGGCCATGATCGTTGGCGCCCCGGGATCTCGAGGGATTGCCGTTGCGCAATAAAATAAAAGGAAGATTTTTCCAAAATCCTTGCGTTTCGCCAAACAGCATGTATATTAGAGCACGATTAATCCTCAAGAATCGCATCGCTCGAACTCCGACCGTGCCTCCTTCGGTATCACGCACCTACGTGCCGCGACGTCGGCCCGCTGGTCTGATACGCGCGGTTCGGCGACGCGGTGTGCGAGTCTCCCCTGTGCGGGATGCACGCATGCGGCCTTGCAGCGGCGAAAACACGTGTCCACGGCGGTTCTGCTAGCAGCGGACACGCCGGGCCGGACAAGGCCTGCGAGGAGTGATCGCGCTGAATGCAACGATTTCTTTACCATACACCAGTCGAGGTTGTTATGAAACGGTGTGTACTGTGGGTATATGCATGGTGCTTGCTCGCGTCCGTGGTCTTGGTGACACACGTGGACGCGCAGTCGTTCATGTCCGAGGCGCAGTCGAATGGCTTTACCCTGAAAAAGGTGGTCAGCGACACTGCCATCGCTACAGGACAGAACTTCTCTTACACCATCTATTTCTCCATTCCGGCGGGGGCGACCAACGTCACCATCACCGATGTTCTCCCCGCGGCCACAACGTTTCAGGCGATCAGCGTCACCAGTGCCTGCGGCACGCCTGTCACCACAACTCCGGCGGTGGGCACGAGTGGCACCGTGACGCTGAGTTGGGCTTCGGTTCCATCGGGATGCTCGGGATCCTTCGTGATCACGGTGCAATTCCCGAACGGCATCACCTGCAATGGCACCACAGCCCGCAATCGCGCCTGCATGACCGCCTCGCTCAATGGCACGCCCATCGATTTTTGCACCGGTTTCATTTCCACCACAGCGCAAGCAGTGAACCCCTGGACCATTGGCAAATGGGTGACAGGCGTTGGAACGCAGCCGGGACCTTGCCCCTATGTCACGGCGGACTCGGTCGTCACCTATCAGGTGTGTGTTTACAAGAATGTGGGTGTCACCGGACAGCTCAACATGTTCAATGCGGTGGTGTACGACACCTTGCCCGCTGGAGCGCAGCTCGTGAGCTCATCGTGTGGTGCCACTCAGACGGGGAATGTGGTGACGTGGAACATTGGCAATCTCTCCGCCATCCCGATGTTCAACACCGTGTGCTGCACCTTCTCGATTCTTTACCCTCGCGCGCTCTTCCCCAATGGCTCGCAACTGCTCAACCGGGCAACGTTGCAGGGCACGCTGGGTAGCCCGAACGCACCCTGCGGACCCGCGGTACACACCAGTCCGACAACATGTGTCGAGGTGAAATCCGTGACGAGCGCCACATTCAGCAAGTTTGTCAACACTACCGGACAGCCGGGCTGCACGGGCAAGTACAGCATCTGGCTGTGCAACAACGGCAGCACCACCATCAGCGCGCTCACGATCACCGATACGATTCCGGCCGCGTTGACGGGTGTTTCGCTCGGAACGGTGTCGTCCGGTCTGACGGCAACGCTCGTGGGCAATGTCGTGACGGTGACGCTGTCCTCGCCCTTGCCACCCAATACCTGCCGGTATTTCGAGGTCAACTTCACAATACCGAACAGCGCAACCGTGGGTTCGGTGATCAACAACTGCGCTTACCTGAACATTGTCGGCATGGCTCCCATAGTGGCCTGCGCTCCATTCACGGTGACCGCGCCCGCGCCCAAGCCCTGCGTGTGGAAGGAAGTTTGCAACAAGCAGACTTCCTACACGCCCGGCAGCATCTTCCGCTACCGCCTGCGAGTGCAGAATATCGGCGGTCTTCCGATCACCGGCGCCACCATCACGGATGTGCTGAATCCGAATCTCCAGTACATCGGCAATCCCTCGTACTACAGCGCCAGTTCGTGGAACACGCCATGTTCGAACACCAGCAACTGGGCGGGTGTGGGTTTGACGCAAGCGGGCAACACGCTGACCTTCACCTTGCCAAGCATCCCTGCATCGTGCCAGAACATTTTCTACGGCGCCTGCGGCATGTACGGAGCGTTCGGCGTGCCGTTCTACTACATAGAGTTCGATGTGAAAGTGGTGGACACCTCGGCACTCGGAAACATCCCGAACAGCTTCACCATCAGCGGCGGGAATATCGGGCCGTCGGTGAATTCCAACATCGACTATGTGAATGTGGTGGGAACGACGGGCTTTGTACTGGACAAGGCCGTGGCGAAAGACACCACGAGTTGGGCTTCGTCCGTCAGTACGTCGGCCGGTTCGAATGTGAATTACCGCCTGCGCCTCACCGTGGCGCCCGGCAGCGTGGGGTTGCGTCACGTGACCTTCGCCGATCTGCTGCCGCGCGACAATGCGCCCAACGACAATCTGATTCTCGGGCCGTGCTCGCCGCGTGGCAGCGCCTTCAACGTGGGCTTCAATGCTCCCATTCTCACATCACCACTGGCCAGCCCGTATCGCAATGCCACGAGCTTTTCGAACGTGAATATCTTCGCGCCAAGCGGAGCGCCTGGTCCGATGTTCACCAGTGGCTGCGGCACCATGGGCAGCTGGGCGACGGGCATGCTGCCGTTGGATCGAAACCTCGGATGGTATTTTGGTTCCACACCAATACCGGCGGGCAATAGTGCGACGTCCATGTTCACCGCAACGGTGGCACCGGGCGCGCAGGACAATGCGATAGCATGCAACACCTTCGCCGCGAACGGCGCGGTGCGGCACTTGATCAATAGTTCGGTGATCTCGGATCAGGCCACCGGGAATCTCGAATCCGGCGCGGCGTGTGTCACAGTGAAAAAGGACAGCACCGGCTGCTACTCGATGCAGTTGCAGGGCATTCTCAACACCGGCGTGGATCCCGCGGGCAATTGCACCTATGATGTCATCGTGGCGATCAACAATCCCGGCGCTCCGGTCACGGGAAGCTTCCAATCCTTCTCGGGCAATGTGATCCCCGCATCCATGACCATACCGAGTGGAACAACCATCGACACGTTGACCTTTGTCGACACACCGCCGACGAACATCTTCGCGTGTATCCGCTACGGTTATCAAGCGGCCACAGGTGCCACGGTACTTTGCGACAGCGTGTGCTTCGACCTTCCGCCGTGCGGCGGCAGCGATCCCTGCGACTCGCTGCGCGCACAGGTGCAATCGATCAACGCCTCCGGTGTGAACAGCTCCGGCCATTGCACCTACACGGTAACGCTGGCCTTCAACAACACCTCATCCTCGCCGAGCAGCACGTGGTTCGAGTCCTTCCAGGGCGCGGTCACGCCGGCCATTGTGAATGTTCCGGTGGGCAGCAGTACGCAAACCTTCACCTTCACCGACACGCCCCCCACGGATGTGTTCGCCTGTATGCGCTTCGGCTACTTTGCGCAAGGCATACGCGTGGTCTGCGACAGTGTGTGCTTCGATGTGCCTCCCTGTGGCGGGACAACCGATCCCTGCGATTCGCTCAATGTGAAGTTCGGCTCGGTGACGTCGACTGGCGTGAACAGCTCCGGCAATTGCACATACTCGGTGACGTTGAATTTCACGAACTCGTCCATTGCGCCACTACCGCTGTGGTTCGAGTCCTTCCAGGGCACCGTCGCACCGCCGACGGCCAGCATACCGGTGGGCAACAGCACACAGACCTTCACCTTCACCGATACGCCGCCGACGGATGTGTTTGCGTGCATTCGCTACGGATACTTCTCACAGGGCATTCGTGTCGTGTGCGATAGTGTGTGCTTCGATCTACCGCCGTGCGACAGCCACGGAGATCTCTGCGATTCGCTCGACGCGTCTGTCAAATCGATCACCACGGCAGGCGTGGATGCTGCAGGCAACTGCACCTACACGGTGTCGGTGTCTGTGAACAATGCCTCCGCGAATCCCATGTTCCTGTCGTTCAATTCGCTGCAAGGCGCGGTGTCGCCCGCGTCACTGACTGTGCCGACAGGCAGCAGCACGCAGACCTTGACATTCACCGATACGCCACCGGTGAATTCCTTCGCATGCATTCGCATCTGGATTGCGACCGGTCCACCGCCCATGCAGCCCGTGCTTTGCGACAGCATTTGCTTCGATCTCACGCCCTGCGCGTCGGCGCCCTGCGACTCGCTGATCAAGGCGGAAGTGGACACCGCGTGCTGTGATTACAAGGCCACCATCGTCAATGGTCCGGGTACGCCGATCACGTCCATTTCCTACACCATCACCGGCGGCACGCTCAACAGCTTCATCACCATGCCCTGCATGCCTGTGACGCCACCGGCGGTGGGCAGCACGAGCGGTGTGCTGACCTACAGCCCCGCTTGCCCCGGCAACCTGCAGTTCATGTTCCAGGCCAATCCAAACACGCCATCCAACACGGTGTTTGTCACCCTCGTGGTGCATCACGGCAAGGATTCCTGCGTGCTGCGTTTCCAGTATACTTGCGACCGCACGCCGCTCATCCGCTGCGATGATATCAAGGTGAAGCCCTTTGTCACGAACATTCTGCAACTGTCGGGACGCTCGTTCACCATTTTCAACAACAAGCTGCCCGCGTCCCCGATCACCTATGTCACGGTGACGCCGGTGCCTACTCCGTGCAATGTCATTGGCGGAGCGCTGCAAGTGGATCTCGCTCCAACGACCTGGTCGGTGCCGTACAATCGCATTCCCAACAGCGGTTTCATCAGCGCCAACACCTCGGTGAGTTTCAATCTCGCCATTCCATACTCCTGCGCCTGGACTGGCAATGTGCAGATCGTGGTGCATCATGCGGATGGCGACAGTTGCCTGTACACCTACGGTCCGTGGAAGGCCGCGCTGGGCATTGGCACGGGCGTGGTGGTGACGGATCCGATCAAGGATCGCGTATACGCCAACAAACTGCGTCTGCGCAACACGGGCACCACATCGCCGGTGAAGTGGATTTCGGTCAATGTCGAGGCCGCCACCGATGTGATCATCGCCGGTTCGGGTGCGCATTGGGAAGGCACAACTCTTCGCAGCGGCTACGAGAAGCTGGAGGGCTATCAGCAAGGAGCGACGGAGGGACTGTTCACCTTCGATCGTCCCGTGCAGCCCGGGGCTTCGAGTGAGTACTTCAACATCGTGGTGGCGCGCGATTCCGCGGCGCCCGGTACGCCGGTGATTCGCTGGACCACCTACGATGAAGAGGGCAACGCGTTGGCAACGGATACCGTGGGTATCACCACCTCGGTGCTCTCCGTGCGCAGCGACGGCACGCATGCAGTGGCGGGCGATTTCCAGTTGCTGCATGCCTTCCCGAATCCGGCGGCGCACAATGCAACGATCAACTACATGTTGGGCAATGCGATGGATGTGCGTCTCGAACTCTACAATCAGCTTGGCGAGCGCGTGGCCGAGGCCTTGCAGGGCACGCGCGAAGCAGGCTTGCATTCAACGCGCATTGACGTATCGGCACTCGCATCCGGTACGTACATTCTGCGCCTGGCGACGCCCGGGGGCTTCGTGACCCGGCCGCTGCGCATCACCCGGTAGTACATCGTTCCATCGAGAGGCAACGCGCCGGGCTGTCCCACAAGGGATGGCTCGGCGCGTTGTTGTATGTTTGCCGTCGCTGCCGATTGACCCTGCCGGTGCTCGCACCGTTTCGATGTACCGTTGCATCGAACCAATGACGGCCCGCGGTTGTTGATCACCATGTGCGCCGTGCAATGCGCGGCGTCTCGCGATATTTCCACACGATTTTTTTTCACAATGACGAGCGAATACAGTGAAACAGTCCATGCTATTTTTTGCCCTGGCGGTGGTGGTCATGAACACCGCGTTCGCGCAGTTCTCACAGGCACCCTTGCCCTACGACTACAAGGCATTGGAGCCCTCCATTGATGCGCGCACCATGGAGATACATTACAGCAAGCATCACGCGGGGTATGTGAGCAATCTCAACAAGGCGATACAGGAGGAAGGCATTTCCCAGACGCTGAGCATTGAAGACGTTCTGGCCAATGTCTCCAAATACAGCTCGGCCATCCGCAACAACGGTGGTGGCCATTACAATCACACGCTGTTCTGGAATATTCTCACTCCTAAGAAAAACACCAAACCATCTGATGAATTAGCCCGTGCCATCGCCGAAACCTTTGGTGGAACGGAGCAGCTCAAGGAGCAATTGAACAAGCTCGCAGCCACGCGCTTCGGCTCCGGTTGGGCCTGGCTATACGTGACGCCGGAGAAGAAGCTGGCGGTGACGTCCACTGCGAATCAGGACAATCCCCTCATGGACATCGGCATGCAACGTGGTACACCCATTCTCGGCATCGATGTATGGGAACATGCCTATTATCTGAAGTACCAGAATCGCCGCGGCGATTACCTCGCCGCCATCTGGGATGTGATCAATTGGGAAGCGGTATCGGAGTTGTACGGCAAGGCGATACGCGCAGCGAAATAGCAGTAGCGGGAGTGTGAAAAGGGAAGGAAAGGGCGAAGCGATCTTCGCCCTTTTTCAATGCGCTTCCAGCCAGTTGTCGCCCCAGCCGCAGTCCACGGCGATGGGAACGGTGAGGTTCATGGCGGTGGTCATGTGCCGCGTGACGAGGTCGCGCACTTCCTCGACTTCATCGCGCGGAGTGTCGAACACCAGTTCATCGTGTACCTGCAAGATCATGCGCGTACGGAGAGCACGATCGCGCAGCGCCTCGTGAATGCGAATCATCGCGATTTTGATCATGTCCGCCGCGCTGCCCTGTATCGGAGCATTGATGGCCGTGCGCTCGGCAAACATGCGGACGTTGCGATTGCTGCTCTTGATGTCCGGAATGTAGCGGCGTCGACCGAGCAAGGTTTCCACGTAGCCGTGCGATTGCGCGAAGGCGATGGTCTTCATGATGTACGCGTTGATGCGCGGATAGCGATCGAAATAGAGATCGATCAGATCCTTGGCGTCGGCGTTGGAAATGCCCAGACGCTGCGCCAGACCGAAGGCGCTGATGCCGTAGAGAATACCGAAGTTGGTGGTTTTGGCACGGCGGCGCATCTCGCTGGTGACTTCGGCGGCGGGCACGTCGAACAACTTCATCGCCGTGCTGCTGTGAATGTCCTCACCGTGGCGGAAGGCGTCGAGCAGGCCTTCGTCTCCGCTGATTTCGGCAGCAAGCCGCAACTCGATCTGCGAATAATCCGCCGAGAACAGCACATGCTCCGCATCGGCGGCAACGAAGGCGCGACGGATTTCGCGTCCGCGCTCGCTGCGGATGGGAATGTTCTGCAAATTGGGATCGGTGCTGCTCAGACGTCCGGTGGCGGCCACGGCCTGGTTGTACGATGTATGCACGCGGCCGGTGACCGGATGCACCATGCGTGGCAATGCATCGATATAGGTGCTTTTAAGTTTCGTCAGCTGCCGGTAGGCGAGTATGCTCTCGATGATGGGATGGCGCCCGAGCAGTGATTCCAGCACGGAAACGTCGGTGGAATAGCCGGTCTTCGTCTTTTTTCCCGAAGGCAGGCCGAGCTTCTCGAAGAGAATCGTACCGAGTTGCTTGGTCGAACCGATGTTGAACACCTCGCCCGCCTGCGCGTGAATGTCGGCGGTGGCCTGCGCGATGTGCTTTTCCATTTCCAGCGAAATTTCCTCCAACGCCGCCGTGTCGATACGCACGCCATGGTACTCCATGTCGGTGAGCACGTGTACCAACGGAAACTCCACCTTCTCGAGCAGTGCGGCCTGTCCGGTCTTCACAATTTCGCCACGCAACACCTGCGAGAGCTGCAAGGTCACGTCGGCATCCTCGGCGGCGTAGGCGGCGATTTCGTCGAGTGGAACATCGGCCATGGAGAGCTGCGCCTTGCCCTTGCCGATCAAGGTGCCGATGGACACGGGCTGATAGCGCAGATGCTGCAAGGCCAACGTGTCCATGTCGTGGTCGCCGTCTGGCCGCAGGATATAGGCCGCGAGCATGGTGTCGTACAGCGGCGCCGAGCAATGCATGCCCGCGGCTTTCAGAACGAGCAAATCGAATTTCAGATTCTGGCCGATGATGCTGCGGCTTCCGTCGAACAGCGGAGCGATCTCGCGGAGAATGATGTCGAGCGCAAGCTCCAACATCGCCGGCACATACCAGGCGTGGTGGGGCCTGACGGCAAAGGACAGGCCGACAATGTCGGCACGCAGAGGATCGAGTCCGGTCGTTTCGGTGTCGAAACAGAAGGCCTCGCTCGCCGCGATGGTCCGCACCATGCCGAGCAACTCCTGCTCGTCGCGAACGATTTCATAGCTGTGCGCTGTATCGTCGATGCTGCGAATGCCGTCGGTGCCGCTGCCGGTGGTGGTGGCGGTGGAATCGACGGGAGCATCGTCGCGCAGCTTGTCGAGGAAGCGCTTGAGTTCGAGTTCGGCAAACAAGCTGCGCAGCGTGGCCACATCGCGCGGGGCCGCGCGGAGTTCGTGAGGATCGATATGCACCGGGGCGTGCACATCAATGGTCACAAGCTCCCGCGACAGCATGGCCATGTCGCGGTTCTCCTCCAGCTTCTGTCGCAGTGCCGGCTTGCCCAGCGTGTCGAGCTGCTCGTACAGTCCGTCGATGCTGCCGTATTGCTGAATGAGGGGAATGGCGGTTTTTTCACCCACGCCTTTCACGCCCGGAATATTGTCGGACTGATCGCCCATCAACCCAAGCACGTCCACCACCTGGGCGGGGGCGACGCCGAATTTTTCCCGTACACCTTCAAGATCGACCACATCGAAGGTGTCGCTGCCTTTGCCGGGACGGAACAGCGTCACCCGCTCCGACACAAGCTGCATGTAGTCCTTGTCGGGAGTGACGAGTACACAGGACAGACCTTCCGCTTCGCCGCGTTTGGCCAAGGTGCCGATCACATCGTCGGCCTCCCAACCGGGCAATTCGATGACGGGAATGCGATAGGCCTCGACAATGCGTTTGAGGTAGGGGAGCTGTTCGACCATGTCGTCGGGCATTTTCTCGCGTGTCGCCTTGTACGCGGGGAAGCGCTCGTGCCGGAAGGTGGGATGCTTGGTATCGAAGGCCACGGCGATGTGATCCGGGCGCTCGTCGCCCAGGATTTTTTCCAGCGTATTCACGAAACCGAAAATCGCGCTGGTGTTCATGCCCTTCGAATTGATGAGCGGCCTGTTGATGAAGGCGAAATACGCGCGGTAGGCAATCGCCATGCCGTCGATGAGGAAGAGACGTTCCATGGTCAGCTTTCGTATGAAATGGAGAAAAGCTCGAATCCGCGTCCGGCTATCGCAGGTCTGCGCCGCAGGCCGGACCGTACGCCGAAGCGGGAAAAAGGACACGGAACTCCATGACAGATGTTCGCGGGTCCTTTTTCACAGTCACAATGGGCGAGCCGTCGGCAACGCCCGATTCCGGCGCACGGCGCGTTTGCCGCCTGCGTGCGCGATAACCTCAGCGTATGGTTAGAACCACGGGCGCGTGATCCGAGCCCGTGACGTCCATTTGAATGTACGCGTCGCGGCAGAGCGGAAGGAAATCCGGCGTCACGATGAAGTAGTCGATGCGCCAGCCCGCGTTGCGCGCGCGCGCGCCGGTACGCATATCCCACCACGAGTACTGATCCACCTCGTCGGGGTGGAAGTGGCGGAAAGTGTCCACATAGCCCAGCGCGGTGATTTTATCCAGCCACGCGCGCTCGATGGGCATGAAGCCCGAGGTTTTTTCGTTCTGCTTGGGATTCTTGAGATCGATTTCCTTGTGCGCGGTATTCACATCGCCGCAGATCACCAGCGGTGTGCCTTTCGCACGCTCCTTCTCGAAATGTTCGAGAATTTGCTCGTAGAAATCGAGCTTGAAGCGCAGGCGCTCCTCGCCGCGTCCGCCGTTGGGAAAGTAGATGTTGTACAGGGCGAAGCCGTCGTAGTCGCAACGCAGTACGCGGCCTTCGGTGTCCATGGGAATGATGTCCGTGCCGCGCACCGTATGCTTCGGACGTTTCTTCGTGAATGTGGCTACGCCACTGTAGCCGCGTTTCTCGCCGGCGTGCCAATAGGTGTAGTAACCATCGGGCGTGAGCAGCGTTTCATCCAGTTGCTCCTCATGCGCCTTGGTCTCCTGCACGCACAGCACGTCGGGTGCTTCGCTTTCGAGATATTCGAAGAAATTTTTCTTGGCAACGGCACGGATGCCATTCACATTCCACGAAACCAGCTTCATGCCCGCACTCATCCTTCCGCGGGAGGTGTTTTCTTCGAGCGACCACCACCGCCGCGACGACCACGCGAGGAGCGACGTTGCCCGTCCTTCTTGTCCTGACGCTGTGCGGCATCTTGACCCTCGGGAGAGGCGGATTCGGCGGCTGCCTCTTTCGGGGCGGCGTTGCGCGTGTCGGGTTTTACTGTACGAGCTGGCGTGCCAGGATCGAATTCCTCAATGGTGAGGTTCACCGTCGATTTCTCACTCGCCGCCGGTTTTTCACTCGCTACGGGCTTTTCACTCGCTACGGGTTTGTCGATCGCGGCCCGTTTTTCATTCACGGCCGGCTTTTCGCTCACGGCCGGTTTTTCGCCCGGGGCGGGTTTTTCACCTGCGGGAGGATTTTTCTGCTTGCCCCGGCCGCGTCCGCCACGGCGACCGCGCGAACCCCGGCGCTGCTCGTCGCCGCCTTCCTGTCTGGCATCGGCAACGTCATGTGCTTCGGTGTCCAAGGCTTCCACCGAAAGATCGACAGAGAAATCCTCCGTCATGGACAATTCGGTCTGCGCGGGAGCGATCGAATTATCCGGCGTCTGCTCGCGCGGATCGCGGCGGTCCCGCCCACGGTCGCGACCCCGATCACGCCCGCGATCCCGTCCGCGATCCCGATGGTCGCGCGGCTGCTCGGGACCGTCTGTCGCAATGGCATCGGCGTCGGGCAGGGCAACATCCTTGGGAGCTTCTTCTCCGCGCAGCGCGGCTTCTTCGCGTCGACGGACACGTTCTTCTTCCCAGCGCCGTTTCCGTTCTTCTTCCTGTGCGAGATACTCCTGTCGGCGGCGTTCGCTTTCCTCGCGCAACGAATCGAGGAAGGTGTTGAGAATGGCGGTGCTTTTCGGCGTGCACACCGGCAGGGGAACCCGGCGATGATAGGGAGAGTCGGCCGAGGTGAAGAGGAATTCTCCATCCTCGTAGCGCACTGCGGGACGCACCAGATCCTCGGAGATGTTCAGCAGGTCGGCGATACGGCCCGGCTCTTCCACGAACGTGATTGGCCCAATGAAGTAGGACTGCATGCGATGCGCGAGTGTGCGATCGAGCGAAGTTGCACTTTCGAGCGTGAGACAGAAGCCCAGCCCGTGCCGACGCCCATTGGTCAGCAACAGATTGATGCTGTCGGCGAAGCGATCCGTGCCCACCTCGCGTGCAACGCCGTTGCCGTTCTTCGTCACGTACTCGTCCACATTGTTGAAAATGAAGAGCACGGGCGTACGCAATTTCAGGCGCTTGACGCGCTCGTCGATCAGCGATTGCGCAAGGGTCGTCATGAAGCGCAGGATGTCGGAGGTCTTCTGTCCCTGCACCACCAGCAAACTGGATTTGCTGTCGTCGTTGACGCGATTGATGATGTCCTGGATGGAACGCCGCGCGGCGGCGGGAATGTCTTTCGAATAACTTTCGTACAGCGAGGTGATTTCGCCTTTGAGATCATACAGCGTGCGGCGTGCGGTTTGGCTGCGGGTGTCCTGGGTGAACTCCTCAACCATCTCCAGCATATCCTTGGTGTTTTTTTCGTTGAAGCGCTCGCCGCGATAGGTTTCGGCGATGCCGTTCATCACCTCGTTGATGAAGGTTTCATCATCCTCCTCCACGCCATCGAGAATGTCCACGCGGATGTCGTTGATGAATTGGTCGACGGTCTGCTCGTTCGGGCGATAGATGGCGAGTTTATTCATGCGCAGCCATGCGGACACGGCATAGCTGAAATCATGGCGCCGCTCCTCTATCACCGAAGGGAGAATCATCATGTCGAGGAAATCCAGCACAGCGCGTTTGTGGGCCGAGCGGTCGCCGGTATTGCGTAGCGCGGTGAACACGCTCGACGGCACGAATTTGTCGTTGAGGCACAGGATACTGGCTTGATCGAACTGCGAGAGCAGGGGAGCCAACGAAAGCGTGCCCATGTTGTTCACGTCGAAATACACAACATGCACCGGTTGCTCCATTTGCTGCAGCAGCGCGGCGATCAGGTTGTACGTCATGGTGGTGCGTGCGCGGGGCCGGGCGCTGATCACCGCGCCATTGCCGCGGAGCAGCGTCGAGGCATCCATGCCCACATTGACATTGGGATTGCTGCGATATGTGCCGATATCGATGCGCGCGCCGGTTTGTGCCACACGGCTCTCGGGAGCGAGGTGATGGATGATTTCGCGCGTCATTTCATCGTCGAGCACTTCCACAGCGCCGCCATAGGCGGGGAAGGTGTCCGCTTCAATGATTTCGGTTCCCTTGCGCGCGCCGAGATGCAGCAAATCCTGGCCCACCGGTGTGGCGGTGCAATGCATCGTGAGCAGGCCTTTCTTGGCCTTTGCGTCGGGCGGCGCGGGGAACAGATCAACGATCTGCAGCACGGTGTAGCGTTTTTCCTTGCTGTTGAACAGCACGTTCTCGGTGGCGATGAGCCTGCCGGGTTCAATGCTGTGCAATTCCTCGAGCGGAATGTTAATGGAAACCGTGCATTGGAAGCGCGTCTGATTGTTGGGGATCAGATTGGTGACAATCCCGGAGATGGTACTGATAAACATAGGGTCGAATCCCTCTCAAACAAGTGGGAGCAGTGCTCTTGCGGCTGATCGGCGCCGCGGCCATGTCGTGATCATTTACTTCGTGCCGGGCAACACCACGGCGTCGAGGCCGTCGATGAGCATTTGCACGATGGGATGCGGGGGGATGTCCTGAATCGCCGGAGCCGGCACCGGAGCGACCGCCGGCGCCTGCATGGCGCTGACGGAAACGGCGGAGCCGACGGTGGAGGGAGGAGGGATGCTGGTTTGCGAAGGGGTGGAACCGCCGAATGCATCGAGCGCCTGCTTGTAGCTCCGTTCCGCGGAGCGAAGCTGCTCCTTGACGACGGATGTCGCCACCGTGCCGGTGCTGGCGATGCCCCCCGATGCCACGTTGCGCTGCGGACTCGCGCCCGCCGCGGCTGCGCTTCGCTGCGGGACTGCCGCCGTGGTGACGGGCCCGCCGCTCATGCCGGAGAGCAGCGTGCTGATCTCCACCGTGGAATCGAGTTTGATCATGTCGATCAGCGTCACTTCAAAGCGCAGACGTGGCTGCGCGCTGAAGCGCAAGGCCTGCATCGCATTGCTGGTCATTCGCAGCAAACGCAGCAGGTCGCCTTCGGAAAACCGTTCGGCAACCGCCGCGTAGCGGTTGCGCATTTCCTCCGGAGCCTCGATCAAGCGGGTTTCGCCCGTCGAACGCACAACGAGCAGATTCCGGTAATGCTCTTCGAGGCCTGCCAGGAAATCCTGAGTGTCGTAACCACTCATCACCACTTCGTCCGCGAGCAAAAAGCCCCCACGGGTGTCGCTGGCGAGGATGAGGTCCGTCACCCGAAAAAACGTGTCCTGATCCACGATATGCAGCACCTCGCGCACTGTCTCGTAGGTCAGGGAAGAACCACTGTACGCCACCACCTGGTCGAAAATGCTCTCGGAGTCGCGCATGGAGCCATCGCCGCGTCGTGCGATGGTATACAACGCGTTTTCCTCGGCATCGATACCTTCCTGCTCGCAGATATGGCGCAATTGCGCAACGATGTCCTCGATGGCGATGCGCCGGAAATCGTAGCGCTGGCAGCGCGAAATCACTGTCGGCGGAAGTTTGTGTGGTTCGGTGGTGGCAAAGATGAACAACGCGTGCGCGGGCGGTTCCTCGAGTGTCTTCAACAATGCGTTGAATGCACCCTTGGTGAGCATGTGCACTTCGTCGATGATGTACATCTTGTATTTGTCGCGCGATGGGGTGTAACGCACGGAATCACGAATGGTCCGTACTTGCTCCACACCGTTGTTGGATGCTCCGTCGATTTCCACCACATCGATGCAGCGTCCCTGCGAGATTTCCACGCAGGTGTCGCAGGTGTTGCATGGCTCGCCGTCGACCGCGTTGGGGCAATTGATTGCCTTGGCGAAAATCCGGGCGGTGGTGGTTTTCCCCACGCCACGAGGGCCTGAAAACAGGTAGGCGTGGGCGATGCGTCCAAGCGCGATCGAATTGAGAAGCGTGTGTATGACATGTCCCTGCGCGACCACCTCGCTGAATGTGGAGGGTCGGTACTTACGCGCTGTGACAAGGAAGGACATGCGGGCGATCTCGTGGTTTTTCGATCATATAAAGTAGAGAAATGCGCGCTGCGATACAAGATGATGCGCCACCGCCGGGCGAACCGCCGCTTCGGTCCCTCCGGTGACCGCGGACCCCTGCCGCGTGGTCCCCGGTCCGTGAATCGAAACTGCGGCTCAGCGGTCACCGCAGCCCGCGGTGCGTACGGCACGTTGCGGGCTGTTGCTTTCGGGCTGAATGCCGCCTAATTTAACAGAATGCGAATTCTCCGCAATTCCATACCGCTCCGCATTCTCCCGCTGTTCGTGGCGACTGTGCTGTTCCTCACCCTGTTCGCGCAGGCACGCATGGGCATAGCCCTGGGCAGCATGGGCGAGGGCTCACTGTCCAATGCCATCTGTGAGAGTGGTGTGGAAACACACATCCCCGTCACACGGCAACTCCCTTCCCGGGCCATGATCACCGACGCGGCATCACACGAAGCCGCTCTGATCGCGGCCATACGCTCGGCGGGAGTGTCGCTCGTTGTTCCGCTCTTCACCGCGGCCGCGATATTGACCGCCGGAGTGCGCGTCCCCTCGCTTGCCCCGGTCTTGCACCTGTCTCGACAATCATTTCTTCTTTTCCAGTCCAGCAACTCCCGCTCGCTCGTACTCCGCTTGTGAGATGACGCACGGTTCCGTCCTGTGCTTTCAACAGTTGATCCATTCGGAACAACCGTGTTTCATCATTTCACAACATGCAATTCTACCATTGGAGTACTCATGGCTACCACAGTAAAAGAACCGGAAAAACAGAACAACATCGCCTTCTACGCCTTCATGGGCCTGATCGGCGCGGCCTTCGTGGCCATCCTTGGCTACGTCATGTATCTGATGTTCCAATAAGGGCGTGTCCCTTACACGAAAACGGGCGTCCATGTGAATGGGCGCCCGTTTGTTCTTCCTTCCCGCGGAGACAGGAAGGATAGGGGGTGGGAAGGCGTTGTGCGCTCAGTCCAGCGCGAGATCGAGTTTGCGCGCCACCAGCAAATACAAATCGCAGCGTTCCTCGGCGTGCAACACGTCGAAGCCCATCGGACGCAGCGAGCCGGCCAGTCGACTGATCAGCGGTAGCACATCCCGCGACACGCATTCGCCCGCTTGTCGGTGCATGGCATTCAGTTCGCGGTGACCCATCAGATGCAGAATGCACAGCGTGCCTCCCGGTCGGAGGCAGCGATGGATTTCGGCCAATGCCTGCGCCGGCCGGGTGAAATGGGGATACACACTGAAACAATGCACCGTGCCGAAATGATTGTCCGGGAAGGGGAGGCAGTGCGCATCGCCTTGCACAAAAACGATGCCCCCACGCTGCTCATGCGCATCGCGGGCGCGGGTGATCATCTCGCGGGAAATTTCGTACTCCACAATCGGACCCGCGCTTCGCTCGCGAAGCAACGGGAGTAGAATTCCTACACCGCCGCCGACGTCGAGCAATGGCGCGGCGAACGGGATTTCGGCGCGCTGGAAAATTTCTTCGAGCCGCAGCGTCCGCTGCTCCTGATCGGTGATCCAGCGCGGAGCCACCGCATCGAAAAATTCCTTCTTCCGCAACGTCTCCGTCATGGGCGATCTCCTCTCGCATGTATGGGCGCGAGCACCTGCGGAAAGCGCTGGCGCAGAAGCAGCATCGTGGCGGGGATGATTGTCAGTTGAAGCACAATTCCGGGTATGCCGATGGCCACCATGGCGGGTCCAATCGCCGGATGTCGCAACCCCAGCGCTTCCGTCGCGAGCAACACGGTAAAATAGAGGAGAACACGGTCCACAATCAATCCCGCCAATACGGCGAGAAACACGGGAAAGTGGAGGTGAAAGCGCAAGGTGGACGCGACCAGCGCGGCGGCGAGTAGCTCCAGCATGAGCAAGGGAAGAATCGGCGGCGACAGCGGTGGCATGCCGGTGAGCATCCACGATGCCGACGGTGCCAGTACCGCCACCGTGGCGGCCAGCGCGCGCGGCAGCAATACCGCACCCATCATCACGGGGAGGAACATCGGCAGAAAGGCCGAACCCAAACCGAACCAATGGAACACCTGCGGCACCACCACGCCCAACGCCACGAACATCGCCGCGAGCGGAATGCGCCGGATGTCAGCAGGACGCATCCCGCTCGCGGTCCTCGGAGGGAAGTCAGTCATGTGTCCACCGTATGCCGGTCAAGAAATGGGCCCCGGGGGCACTGTAGTTGGGCAGAACCTGGTAGCTTCGGTCGAGTATATTCCGGGCCTTGATGAACAAAGAAATGTCCCACGGGGAATCCCAATTCAGCACGGCATCGAGCACGTGATAGTCGGGCAGCTTCTGTGCCGCCTTGTTGCCGGCGTACAGATCCCGCACGTACTGGCCGGCCAATGTGAGCTGGAACGATCCCAGCGTCCCCGCCAGCCAGTACTTGAATTGCCCCGAGGGATTGTAAGCGGTGAGCTCGCCCGCATCGAGACTGCTCCACGAGGCCTGCACGAACAGATGATGCGAGAATGTGTAGCGCGCCGTGGCCTCCAATCCCGAAATCTTCGCTTCACCGATATTCTGCAGCTTCATCGGTGGCGGTGGCGTCGGATTCGCGGCGGTGACGATCATGTCGGTGGCTTCGGTGCGGAAGGCCGCAACGCGCAGCATTGCTCCGTGAGCCAGATATTCGGCACCAACTTCGTAACCACTGCTGCGCTCTTCCGTCAGGGCGATATTCGCAGGTGCGTACAAATACAGCTCGCGCGTGGTGGGTTGACGAAAGCCGCTCTGAAGATTCGCGTACAGCCGCAGCCCGCTCAGCGGAGTCACGCCAATTCCCGCACTGGGTGCTAGCGCGCCGCCGGAAACGCTGTGCTCCTGCACGCGCACGCCCGCCCGCACGTGCAGCATGCGCAACGGGCTGTACATGGCCAGCACGTAGGCACCGTAGGTGTCGAGCGCATAGCTCTTGTTGTCGGCTGTGGTCGTGCCGCCATAGGAAATGGCATCCACACCCGCAGCGACGCTGGCCAGAGACGAAATAGTCCATTGCTGATAGGTGGAAAAACCCCACGCGTGATCGTCGGACACAAAGCCGTCGGCGAACTTGTGATGCCCGGTGTTGAGATATGCCTGCGTGGAGCCGGTCAGCACGCCTGCGGTATTCCTGACAATGAGTTGCCCCATGCCGCGCTCGATGTCGCCCCAGGTGCCGAGCCCTGCCGGATCGGCACTGCGCGATGGATCATCGAATCGCATCGGGGTGAAGCGTCCTCTGACGGACAGCTCCCAACCAGGCGTCATCAGCCAGTCCCAGCCGGCCTGCACGCGCGAGGCGCGGAAATCCGTTTTGTCGATATGGCCGTCGCTGCCATTCCGCGCCAGCGTGATCATGATGCCATGATTACCGAACACCCGCGAAAGTCCGAGCGAAGAATTGTACGTGCCCCAACTCCCGCCTTCCAGCGACAGCCGGAATTGGTCGCGTCTGGCGCTGGCGCTCACGATGTTGATGACGCCGCCGAGCGCATTGCCGCCGAATACCGTGGAGGAGGGACCGAGCAGCACATCCACGTGATCGACATCCTCCATGCCGTACACGTCCGGCAGGGGATGACCGAAGATGCCCATGAAATCCGGATGTCCGTCGATCATCATTGCCACGCCCGTGTTGGGCTTGCCTCCCATGCCACGCATGTATACCGCGCCCGTGCCGTAGCTGCCTACACCGAAGCCGCCGACGCGCGATTGCACGATGTAAGCGGACGGAACGCTCCAGCGCAGCAATTCCAGCGCGTTGTGATCCGCCATGCGACGCACATCCACACCGTCGATGCGATGGATGGTGTTGGTCTCGCGATTCAACGGCAGTGCATAGCGGCTTGCCACAACCAGCACGCTGTCCTTGATCGCATAGCTGGGCAGCGCGTCCCCGTCCTGCGCTTGCATGGACGTGGCAATGAAGAACATGATGAAGGTCAGGGAAATTCGGCGGATTGGGTTCGGCATGGAAAAAGCACCGAGTAACACGATTTATAAAAACGTGCTACCAAGCTAGCCCCAATTTTTCCGAGATGCAAGGAAAAAGTGAAAAATTTCCTGACTTCGCGCGGGGATGCGCCGCGTTGACGATTACTGCGGCCAGGGACGATGTGCTACTCCGCGCTTGGATGGTCACGGACGGACCATCGCGGCGGGCGCTTTTCCAGAAAGCTCGCCACACCCTCGCGAAAATCCCCGGTCTCACGGCTGAGCACATTGTAGCCCGCTCCCATGCGCATGGCCTCGGCTGCGCTCATGTCCTCGATGTCCAGAAACAGTCGCTTGGTGAGCGCCACAGCTTCGCGCGAGCAGTGCCGCGTGAAATCGGTAACGACCTCGGCCACGCGGGAGTCGAGCGCCTCGGGAGCGACCACATGATTGACCATGCCGGCCGCCCATGCCTCCTGTGCGGAGAGGAGCTGTCCGCGCAGCAGCAATTCGCGTGCACGGCCGGAACCCACGCGATCCACCAGCAGACGCGTGACGATGGCGGGAACAAAGCCGATGCGCACCTCCGGAAAACCCAGGCGGGCGCGTTCATCCGCGATCACGATGTCGCAGGCCAACGCCAGGCCACAGCCGCCGGCAATGGCGTGTCCGTTGAGACGTGCAACGATGGGCAGGGGGTGACTGCGAAGCAAGCTGAGCAGTTCCATCAGTCGCAGGGAATCGGCCTGATTCTCCATGATGGAATTTCTGCTGATCTCCTCCAGATACGAGAGATCCGCACCGGCGCAAAACGTGCTACCGGCTCCGGTCAGCACCACCGCGCGCAACTCATCGTCGCACGCCGCATCGCGCAGCGCGGCATGCAACTCGCGCACCAGGCCTGCGTGCAGAGCATTGCGCTTGTCGGGACGATTGAGGGTGATGGTCAATGTCGTGTCCGACGTCGACAGAGTGATGTGTTCCATGATGTCCTCCGAAGGTGCAGTGCTTCAATGTCCGCAAAGGATTGCTGCGAAGCAACGCCGGCGACGGGCGTTGCCGGGCCGGAAATTTCTGCGTATGCTGCATGCGGTTTTTTTCATTCGTGGAGGACATCGTGGAAGAGCATGACCAGGTGCTGAGCAACGGCCTGCGGGAACACCGCTTCCTGCTCGCCTATTTTTCCACGCCCACCTGCAACGTGTGCAAAGTGTTGCGTCCCAAGGTGGAGCAGCTCGCTGCGCGGCTTGACGAGGTCGGCTTTGTGTACATCGACAGCAGCGAGCATCCGGAAATCGCCGGTCAGCATACGGTGTTCGCTGTGCCGACCATCATTCTCTTCCACGAGGGGCGTGAACTACGCCGCTTCAGCCGGAATGTGTCCGTGTACGACATCGAGCAGGCCCTCGAACGTTACCTCGGCATGTAACTTGTCCGCTGCGGATGTGTTTATCCCTCATGTCTGCGAACGTCACGTCCCACGCCTTGAGGGCGTGACTTCGACTTTTCTCGCATCGGCCGATTTGCTATTCTATACTTTCGCTTCCCGCAACTGTCTGGATCGCATCATGACACGCTTTGTATTGACCATGCTTCTGCTGCCGGTATTCACCATCGCACTTTGGGCGCAGCAGAACATCACACCGACGCTTCAACCCTCGATGGAATACGACATCACCATCAGCACCACGGTGGGCGGCAATGACGGCATGGACGACATTGCTCCAAGCAGCAGCACGCAGCGCCTGTTGCTGCGCACCGGCGCGCGGGAAGGTGGCGCCGTTCCCGGACGACTGACGGTGTACACCACGCAGCACTCTGCGGCTGCGGGTAGTGAGCGGGTGGAATGGGAATTCACCTTTCGCCTGACCGCTAATGGCGTGCTGGAGCAGGTTGCCACGGTGTCCTCGCTGGAGAGCATGGAAAGTGAACTCGCGGCGGGCTTTCTCGGTCGCGAACTGGAAGTGCTGCTTTTCCCCGACACCTTCGCCGCCCGCCGGGGCGCACAACAACCGACGTTCCGCATCGACAAGGCAACCAAGCGCGATGGCGTGGGCGAGTTGTTCGATGTGACCTACACCATGGATTTTCCCGAGAGCAGCGAAGGCCGTGGCGCACCGATGTTCCGTTCCGGATCGGGCTTCGGCGTGTACGATGGCCAGCTGGCGATTTTCACCTCACGCACGCAAAAAGAGGAAAGCCGCATTTACGTGGCTGGCGACAACCTCGGTCCTGAAAAACAGGTGACCATGCGTCGCGACACCGTTGTCGAGACAAAGGTCCGCCCGGCCCGGTAAGCAGCGCTTACGCTGGTTTGGATCGTTCGTGACGCTTCGCCCCGCCGCGGCGGATTTTCAACTCCGAGCCCGAGCGTAGTCGGTGCGGCTTGCGAGGATGGTCGCGCGGGCTCGTCGCTGCACATGACATGGTCTCTTAGTCGGTTTCAGATCTGTCGTCACCCCGCCGCGGCGGGTCTCCGAGCTGAGCGACGAGCCCGCGACAAGAACGTCCGGTGGGAAAAGATCTTGGTTCGGGCTCGGAGTCGAAGCGTCATGCAATTGGCTATGGTTTCACAATCTCACCCTCCCCGGCTCCTTGCACTCCGACCGCTCAAGCACTCGCCCATTATTTTTGACACCATAAAAAAAACCGCGACTCCAACGAATCGCGGGTTTCGAAACGATGCTGCGGCGTTTATTTCGCGCGCATGGAATCCCAGTAAATGTACAGCGCGATAAGCGCGAACATCCCGAGCGCCAGGAGTTCCGCTCCACTGCTCTCGGCCCAGGTCCAACCGAAATCAACGTAGTTCACACCGAAGAATTTCAGGCCCGCGCTGGCCACGCCCATGATGGCGCCGCCCGCGATCAATCCCGAAGCGATGAGCGTGCCACGTTCGCGGCGGGCGTTGTTCACGGCTTCGTCCTTGGAACGCGAGGAGACGAGGTGGGCGATGATACCACCGGCGAGCACCGGAGTGTTCAATTCCAACGGAAGGTACATGCCCAGCGCGAAGGCGAGAGGCGGAATTTTAATCGATTCCAATGTCAGCGCGAACAACGCACCGGCGATGTACAGCACCCAGGGCGCTGGCTGATTCGACATCAGCGGTTTGATCACGGCCGCCATGGCATTTGCCTGCGGAGCAGGCAACGCCGAATCGCCCGTGAAGCCATAGGTGGCGTTGAGCAGAATGATCACACCGCCCACCGAAGCGGCCGCGAGTATGGTGCCGAGGAATTTCCATCGCTGCTGATGCACTGGTGTATTTCCCAACCAGTAGCCGATTTTCAAATCGGTGATGAAACCGCCGGCCATGGACAGCGCCGTGCACACCACGCCGCCGATGATCAGCGCCGAGATCATGCCCGTCTCGCCCACCAAGCCCACTTGCACGAGAATGAAGGAGGAAATGATCAGCGTCATCAAGGTCATGCCCGACACCGGATTGGAGCCGACGATGGCGATGGCGCGCGCGGCCACCGTGGTGAACAGGAAGGCAATGATGGCCACGATGAGCAAGCCGGTGAAGGCCTGTCCGATGTTGCCGGTGACGCCCTGCCAGAAGAAAATGAACACCGCCGCCAGCACCACCACGATCAGCGATACCACAGTGCTCATAGGGATGTCGCGGTCGGTGCGCTCGGTGGTCGCCGCGTTTTCGCTTTTCTCCTTTTTACCGAACAATTCGCTCGCGGCCAGCTTGAACGCCCCGCCGATGATTTTGCTCGACTTCACAATGCCGATGATGCCCGCCATGGCGATGCCGCCAATGCCGATATGACGCACGTAGTTTTTGTAAATGGCGTAGGCGTCCATGTCGCGGATGAGCGTGCTGACGCCGGTACCTATGGGCTCGACCAGACCCTGGCCGATATAGCCGATGACCGGCACGAGCAGGAACCAGGAGAGGAAACTGCCCGCCGCGATGATGGCGGCATATTTGAGACCGATGATGTAGCCGAGTCCGGTGACCGCCGCGAGAATGTTCATGCGGAATTCAATGCGGTACAGGTCCGAAAGGGTGGATAGACCGGGAATCACCTTCGTGGTAAAGGTCTCTTTCCACAAACCGAAGGTCGCGACGGCGAAATCGTAGAGTCCGCCGATGGCTGAAGCAATCAGCAATGTGCGCGCCTGATTGCCGCCGCTCTCGCCCGCCACCAGCACCTCGGTGGTCGCGGTGGCTTCGGGGAAGGGCAGCTGCCCGTGCATGTCTTTGACGAAGTAACGTCGGAAGGGAATCAGATACAGTATGCCCAGAAAGCCGCCGAACATCGAAGCCATGAACACATGCCAGAAATTGGCCGGGAGTTCGAGAATGTACAGTGCGGGAATGGTGAAAATCGCTCCCGCCACCACTACACCGCTGGCCGCGCCGATGGATTGGATGATGACATTTTCCGACAGCGCATTCTTCCGCTTGGTGGCGGCCGAAATGCCCACCGCGATGATGGCAATGGGGATGGCGGCTTCGAACACCTGTCCGATCTTCAAGCCCAGATAGGCCGCGGCGGCGGAGAACAGCACCGAAAAGAATAATCCCCATCCCACGGAATACGCGCTGATCTCGCGCGGATTCTCCGATGCGGGCACGATGGGAATGTACGCCTCGCCCGGATTGAGCGGGGTATACGCATTTTTTGGAAGACTGCGGGAGACAGGTTCCATACACACTCCTGCTGGTTGGCTCTGCGGTGATAGTAGCGGGGAGCGAACTCCGAAACGCTCAAAAAGCTAGTGAAAAATATTGATAATTGATAGCTTCGAACACAGAGGACACGGAGGGCTTCGCCAACACCGAGGGCTCAGAGGGGATCGCGGCCTTGCGTCCCCGCGTCTTTGCGTTGACTCGATTCTCGCGATAAAAAAAAGCCCCCGATCGGGAGCTTTTTTCATACGCTGTCGCGGCGCTTATTCTTCCACCAGCTCGTACTGCGAGAGCAGGCGGTCGGCCATCTGATGGAATTGCGTGGCCTTCGACTGCTTGACCAGCTCCAGCATTTCCTTGGCCTTTTCCTTGTTGCCGGCCAAACCGTACGCCCGGCCCGCTGCGAGCTGCCGCTGCGACATCAGCAGATCGTTGTTGAGCATGCCGGCGGCCTTCTCGAACAACTCTGCGGCTTCGCTGTAATTCTTCTTCGCTTCGTACACGGCTGCCTCGCCGGCAACGGCTGCCGAACGCAGCACATCGGATTCGGGGGAGGCGTCTTCGTAGGCGGCCAGGGCCTTGTCCAACTCGTCGGTGTACAGATAGGCATTCGCGAGATAAATCATCGCCACTTCGCCCGTGGGCGTGCCGCTGTATTTGTCCGCGATGCTCGCGAGTCCGGGAATGCCCTGATTCGCATCGCCATTGATGGCCAGCTTGTACTGCTGCTGTTGATACAGCGGCATGACCTTGCGCAGTTGACGATTGGCCTCCAACTCGTCCGCGGCCTTCCCGCTCATGTAGAAGTAACCGAGAATCACGATGGCCACAATGCCAATGCCGACGCCGGCCAGCAGCTTGGTGTTGGCCTTCGCCCAATCCATGGCATCGTAATAGAAACTCGAGGACGTCGATTTGGGAACCGCCTCGCGGACAGAGAGCTTTTTCTTCGCGGTGAGCACAAATATCTCCGGATTCGATGTGATGATTCCTCAGTCGTGCGCCCGGCGGGAATCGAACCCACAACCTTTGGCTTCGGAGGCCAACGCTCTATCCTATTGAGCTACAGGCGCAGACAGCATCCTGCAAAGATGCAAACGATAATATAGCAGTATCACGATTCAACACCAAACGCGACGTACGGTGGCTCAGTCACGCATGGAGGCCGATTCATCGATCGGTATCGTCAACGATGGGTCGTCTGCGGTTGCGGGAATGCGCCGGTTGCTGGGCCTGCAAGGGGGTCAGCGCAGCAGACCGAACATGCCCTGGAAGCGTAGTCGCCACACCATGGTCACGGCCTCGCGCACGATTTTTTTCGACATTTTGGAAATGCCGGCGCGCCGATCCATGAAAATGATGGGAATTTCGTGAATGCGGAAGCCCTTTTTCCAGGCCTTGAAGCTCATCTCGATCTGGAAGCTGTAGCCGTTGCTGCGCACACGGTCGAGGTCGATGGCCTTGAGCACCTCCACGCGGAAGCATTTGAAGCCGCCAGTGGCGTCGCGCACCGGCAGTCCGGTGACCACGCGCGTGTACTGATTCGCGAAGTAACTGAGCAGCAGCCGCTTCATCGGCCAGTTGATCACATTCACGCCCTGGATGTAGCGCGAGCCGAGCACCAGATCGTACTCCTGTATGGCGTCGAGGAAACGCGGCAGGGTGTTGGGGTCGTGCGAAAAATCCGCATCCATCTCGAACACAAAATCGTACCCGTGCTCGATCGCGTGGCGGAAGCCCGCCACATAGGCCGTACCCAGCCCCATTTTCCGCTCGCGCTGAAGCAAACGGATGCGGCCATTCCCGCGCATCATCTCCTGCACAGCCTCCGCCGTACCGTCGGGCGAATTGTCGTCTACCACCAACACTTCCAGTCGCTCATCCTGACGGAGAATTTCCGGGATGATGCCCTGGATGTTCTCCAGCTCGTTGTAGGTAGGGATGATGACCAGTGCGCGTTGCATGTGTTGTGATACGTGAATGACAGGGGACGAATCGACAGATTCAGAAATATGCGCAGAATTTGGTAAACCTGAAAGTGCCGGACAGCCGTTTCGCCGAATTGCCTTCGCATCCCGGTGTTTCGCCCATGCGTGTCCGAAACGCCGCCGCAAGCATCGCGCGGCGCGACGAAGAGCCGCGCATCGCTCGCCGCGCACAGGATTTCTATTCCTCGGCGGTGGCTTCTATATTGAGGGGTATCAGTCACAACAGGCAATGGATATGACTTCGGCACTTCGCGGCATGGCAATGGTTTTCCTCCTCCTCTCCTCAATCGCAGCGGCGCAAACGGCCAATCACGTGGTGATCAGCGAATTCGCCACGCGCGGCGGCACGGTGGGAAATCAGCCGGGTGAGTTCGTGGAACTGTACAATCCCACAAACGCCGACATCTCCATCGCCGGCTGGCGCCTCGAATACCAGTCCGCCAGCGGCTCCTCCTACTCTCCGCTCGCCACGGTACCGCAGGGCACGGTGATACGTGCGCGCTCTTTCTACCTCTTCGCCGGAACCTCCTGGGCCGGCAGTCCCGCCGCCGACGTGGTGTGGACCAGCAGCGGTTTGGCCGACAACGGCAATCTGCGCATCGTCACTGCGACGGGACAAGTAGTGGATCGCGTGGGCTATGGCACGGGCAACAATCCGGAAGGCACGCCCGCGCCCAATCACGGCGATGCCGCCAACGACAACAGCGTGGAACGCAGGGCCTCGGCCACGAGTACCGCGGCGTCGCTCGCCACCGGTGGCGCGGAAGCGCGCGCGGGCAACGGATGGGACAGCGGCAACAATGCCGCCGATTTTGTGGTGCAGAGCAATGGACGCAATCCGCAGAACGCCATGAGCGCGGCCGAACCTCCCACGGCGGCCGGCAGCGGCGCCGCGCGCCTCCTGCTGGCGCGCGCCAATGGCGGCGAAACAGTGGATGTGCCGCTCTCTTTCACTCCGTCGAAGGAGTTCGCCATCGAAGCATTGGCCATCGTGCTTCCCTCGGGAGTGAGCTGGTCGGGCAACAGCGCCGATGTGCTCACCGATGATGGCATGCAGGGCGATGTGGAAATCCGTGGTGATACCGTGCTCTTCGCCCGCGTGCAATTCGCCGCCGACAGCACAGTGATCACCATGCGCGGCATCACCACGCCGGCCATCACGGGCAACTACCCCTTCCGCGTGCTCACGGGCTATGCCAACGATCTCGATCCCATCGAGCAATCGCCCGCGCTGTTCGTGAAAGGCGGACCCATCCCCATCGCCGAGGCGCGCGAGAACGATGCGAGCGGCGTGCCGGTGAAGCTCAACAACATTGTCACCATCAACGGCGTGGTGACGGTGGCGGCGCAATTCGGCGCGCCCGCCTACGTGCAGGATCACAGCGGCGGCATCGCCGTGTACGATTTCAATTTCACCGGCTCCGTGGCCATCGGCGACGAGGTGACGCTCACAGGAAAAATCGTACAGTTCAACGGCCTCACCGAATTGACCGAAGTGGAGGTCGACGCCCGTCCCAGTACAGGCAATGTGGTGGAGCCCGTGCTGGTCACCATTCCTGATTTGCTCAACGATGGCGTGAACGGACTCGAGCGCTACGAGGGCACGCTGGTGCGTCTGAACGGGGTGACGGTGAATACCTCGGCCTGGACGGTGACGGGTTCCGGAGTGAATTATCTGCTGAGCGACGGCAGCGCGCAGATGGATGTGCGCATCGACAACGACGTGCCCTTCGCGGGGCAACCGGCGCCGGGCGGTACCTTCGACATCGTCGGTGTGATCAGCCAGTTCCAGCGCAACGCGCCCTTCGTGGGGGGCTATCAGCTCATGCCGCGCATCGCGGCGGACATCATCGCGATCGGGCCGCGCATCACCAGCGTACCCGAGGAAATGGATATTCAGCCCGACCGCGTCACCATCGTGTGGGGTACGGCCTTGCCCGCTTACGCCTTTGTGCGCTACGGCACGACGGATGCGTTCGAACTTGGTGTGGCGGCTGGCAATGGACTTCCCGGTACGGAACAGCAGGTGACACTGGGCGGTCTCGCTCCGGCCACCATCTACCGTGTGCAGCCCTTTTCCGTGGCCGATGGCGACACCAGCGCCGCGCAGCCCTTTTACATCAGCAGCGCGTCGGCGACGTCCACCGGCGACATCATCGTGTCCTTCAACCAGGGCATCGATAATACGCTGTATCCGCCGCTGCCCGCGTCGAGCAATGTGAACCTGGTGAATCGCCTGCTCAACCGTATCGACGCTGCACAGCATAGCATCGACCTGTGCCTCTACAGTCTCAGCGGACAGGCGGGTACGGATATTGTGGATCGTCTCGTCGCCGCGAAAGGACGCGGGGTGCGCATTCGCGCCATTCTCGAAAGCGACAATGCGAGTTCGGCGGCCATTTCCACACTGCGCGCCAATGTGCCCACCATCGTCGACAATTTCGACAAGGTGAATGCGGGCGCCGGCTTGCAGCACAACAAGTTCGTCGTGATCGATGGGCGTGACCGCGGCAGCGACACCGACGATTGGGTGCTGAGTGGTTCGTGGAATCCCACCGACCCCGGTTCCTTCGACGACGCGCAGAATGTGATCGAGATTCAGGACCAGGCGCTCGCCAATGCCTACACCCGCGAGTTCGAGGAAATGTGGGGCGCCGACGGCGAGACGGCCAACAGCACCGCGTCGCGCTTCGGTGCGCGCAAGCTCAACAACACGCCGCATCGCTTCGTGATCGGCGCCGAGCGCGTGCCCGTGGAACTGTACTTCAGTCCCAGCGACAACGTGACGTCCATGATTCTGCGCGAAGTGCGCCGCGCCACGCGCTCGTTGTACTTCGCGCTGCTCACCTTCACCCGCGACGACATCGCCCGCGACATGGCCACGCGCCACCGTGCGGGCCTGCCCGTGCGTGGCGTGATGGACAACAGCTCCGATCAGGGCAGCCGCTACGATTGGTTGCGCGGCGAGGGAGTGGATGTGTGGTTGAAAAAAGGAATCCGCGGTCTGCTGCATCACAAGTACCTGCTGGTGGACGCGGAAGAAGTGAACGGCACGCAGGCCGCGGTGCTCACGGGTTCGCACAACTGGTCCAATGCGGCGGAATTCGCCAACAACGAAAACACCCTCATCATCCGCAGCGGGCGCGTGGCGGTGCAGTTCCTGCAGGAATGGTACCGGCGCTATCGCGATGCCGGCGGCAGCGGCACGGTGTTGCTTGGCTCCGAGCGCCTCGATGCCGCGGCAGCGGATTTCGCTATCGCTCCCGCCTGGCCCAATCCCGTTGCCGGAGGCGCCATCGTGCGCGCCGACATCTCCGTGCCGCGCGGCCAGGCCTGGACGCTCTCGGTGCACGACGTACTGGGGCGCGAAGTGGCGATGCCGATGTCGGCGGTGTCCGATGGCAGTGTGCGGCGCGTGAGCATCGGCACGGGCTCGCTGCCCGCTGGTGTGTACTTCCTCCGCGTGCGGACGACGACCACCATGAGGTCAACGGCATTTACCATACAATAATCGGGAACCGGGTCGGCTCCCGTTCGGTACAAGCCAGCCGTTGCCTGCTTGTATCGTCCATCTTCAAGACCAGGAGACTCCCATGTTTACCGGAATCCGGCTGACGCTGCTTCTGTGTCTCGCCGCCCCCATGTTATTCTTCGCGACGGACGCATATTTCAAATCCTCGGACCAACTGTGGAGCGCGTTCATGCAAAGCGACTATGAGGAAAAATGGAAAGCGGTGGACAAGGCCCTCGACGAGGGGTTGCCCAAAACCGCGCTGGAAATGGTGGAGGTGATTTACGCCAAGGCCGAACGCGAGGAAAACATTCCGCAGTTCGTCAAGGCGGTGACCTATCGCGTGCGGCTCCGCGCGGTGATGGACGATGAGGACGAAGTCGTGCTCGTGCGCGATCTCGAGAAGGAAGTGGCCCGCGCCAAACAGCCGGTACGTTCCATTCTCCAGTCCATGCTGGCCACGGTGTACTGGAATCACTACCAGTCCAATCGCTGGCAGATTTCCCAGCGCACGCAGGTGGAGGATGCGCCGGAGCAGGATTTCCGCACCTGGGATGCTTCCCGCTTCTTCGACACCACGCGCGCGCTGTATTTGCAATCTGTCGAGAATGCGACGCTGTTGCAGGACATCCCCGCGGAGAAGATGGACGTCATTCTCCACACCGCTTCGGAGAGCAAAACATACCGGCCCACGTTGTACGATATTCTGGTGCAACGCGCCGTGGAATTTCTCGCCAACGATGAAACCAGCCTCCCCAAACCGCAGCGACCCTTCGAGCTGAATGATCTTTCGGCACTCGGACCGGTGGAGGACTTTCTCCAGCAGCGCTTCGAGTCGCCCGATCCAGGGGACGCGCGCTACAATGTGTTGCTGCTGTATCAGCGCCTGCTGGCATTCCATCGTACGAAAAACAATGTCGAGCCATTGGTGGATGCGGATCTGCAGCGCCTGGCCTATGCTCGGCGGAACACGTTTCACGAAGACAAGGACACAACGTACGTTCAGGCCGTCGAAGCGCTGGCGCAGGCCTACCGCTCCTGGCCCGTCTCGGTATTGGCCGGTCATGCTATCGCCACCTGGCTTTACGAGCGCGGCGATTACGTGGCCACGATGGCGCGTTGCGAGAAGGAAATCGCCCTGCACCCGCGGGCGCCATCCATACTCAATTGCCGCGCACTGATTCAGTCCATTCTGGAGAAGGAACTGCAACTGGACATCGAAGAGAGTGTGCGTCCCGATGCGCCGTTCATTGTCAGCACAGTGTTCCGCAATTTGAGGGAAGTGCATTTCCGCATCGTGGCGTTTCCCAATGCCGAGTATGGCAAGGACTGGACGGGCTACCGCTCCGAGGAATCCCGCGAGGATTGGATTCGTTCCATGCTGCATCGTCCCGCCGTACACAACTGGACCGCCGCGCTGCCCACTATCACCGATTACAAGCAGCATCGTGTGGACATGCGTGCGCCCGGGCTTGAGCTGGGCACCTATCTCGTGGCCGCCAGCGCCGACAAGGATTTTTCCACAAAAGGCAACGCCATCGTTTACGCGTGGCTGCAAGTGTCGCGTCTGAGTTTGCAGGCGCAGGAACGCGACGGCGATTGGTCGCTGTGGGTGAACGACGCCGTGGACGGACGCCCGCTCCAGGGGGTGAAGGCCGACATGTTCTCGATGGAATGGGGCAGGAACGGTCACAACGCGGTGTTCCAGGGCACGTCGAAAACCGACGCTAACGGCCACTTTTTCCTGGGCGCGAAGCGCTTCGACAAAACCGTGTCCGTGCGACTCACACAGGGCAAGGACACGCTGACTGTGGGCGAGGGCTTTTACGCCTGGCGGGCCGGGCGCCCGACACGCGAGCGGCGCACGATGTTTTTCACCGATCGCGCATTGTATCGGCCCGGGCAGACCATTCATGTGAAAGGCATTCTCATCGAAGGCACGCCCGACAAGGCGGACTACACCGTGGTGAAAAACACGCGCAGCACCGTCACCTTGCTGGATGCGAATCATCAGAAGGTGAGTGAGCAGACGGTGACGAGCAACGAGTACGGTTCGTTCAACCTCACCTTCACGGCGCCCAGCGGCGTGCTGCGCGGAGTGATGACCATTCAGAACGAATGGGGTTCGACGGTGGTGCGCGTGGAGGAATACAAGCGGCCGAAATTCGAAGTGACCTTTTTGCCCATGAGCGGCACGCCCGCGCTGCTGCAAACGGTGACGGCGAAGGGCAACGCGAAAATGTACGCGGGTTCGAATGTGGATGGCGCCACGGTGCAATGGCGCGTGGTGCGCAATGTGCGCTGGCCGTACTGGTTCTGGTGGTGGTATCCCGCTCCGCGTTCCGAAGCTCGCGAAATTGCCCACGGCAGCGCCGTTACCGATGCCGACGGCAATTTCAGCATCGACTTCACCGCGATACCGGACAAGAGCATCCCGAAAAGTGATCTGCCGGTGTTCAGCTATGAAATCACCGCCGATGTGACAGACATCAACGGCGAAACGCACAGCGCCAACACCACCGTGCGTATCGGCTACACGTCAGTGGAGCTGGCGGTGGAAGCGGCCGAACACATCGACGCCACTCGGCCGCAGGCGTTCCAGATTCTGGCCAACAACCTCGCCGGCCAGCCGGTGGCCGTCAACGGTACGGTGACCGTCGAACGCCTGCGCGTGCCCGCGCGCATCACGCGCAAGCGCACACTGCCGCGTCCCGACGCCTGGCTGCTCTCGAAGGCGGATTTTGAAAAATCCTTCCCGCTCGATGTGTACAAGGACGAGGAAAACGAGGATCGCTGGCCCGTCGACGCCACCGTGCTCGAACGCTCCTTCGCCACGGGCGACGATGGACGCGATTCCATCGCGCTGTCGACTCTCGCTCCGGGACGGTATCGCATCACCGCGAAGAGCAAGGATCCCGGCGGCACCGAACTGGTGATGAAGCGCTTCGTCACCGTGTACAAGCCCGCGGACAAGGAGATGCCCTTCGCGGCCAACGAGCTGTTCATTCCCATGCAAACCACGGTGGAGCCGGGTGAAAGCGCGACCTTCCTGCTCGGTACGTCGTTTGCGCCCGCGCGTGTGCTGTACCGCGTGCTGCATCGCGATCGTGTGACGGAGGAGCGGTGGTTGGAATTGTCCCGTGAGCAGCGCGCCTTTTCCATTCCCATACGCGAGGAGCATCGCGGCGGATTGGTGGTGCAGCTGTGCTATGTGCATGATTACCGCGTGTACAGCCGCAGCGTGTCGCTGTATGTGCCCTGGAGCAACAAGGACATCGAGATCGAAACGGCGACGTTCCGCGACAAGCTCCAGCCCGGTCAGAAGGAGGAGTGGACGTTGACGGTGAAAGGCAAGGGACGCGACCGCGTGGCCGCCGAGTTGCTTGCGTCCATGTACGATGCCTCGCTCGACGCGATTTACCGGCAGGAGTGGCCGGGCTTCGCATGGCCGACCTTCACCTGGGCCAATCCCGTGGGCGCCAGGAGCTTCGGCACGCAGAGCGGCCGCCGCTTCGAGGAACAGTGGAATCCCTACACCTCCACCTGGACGCAGTCCTACGACCGGCTCAATCTTTTCCTGCTCGACCGATACGGATACATGTATGGTCGCGGTGGCGTGCTGTACGAGGCCATGTCCGAGTCCGACGGTGGCGTGCAGCGCATGGCGCTCGCGCTGCCCAGCGCCGTGGCAGATAAAAGTTTTGAAGAACCGATGCTCGCCAGGAAGGAGGCGAAGAACGGCAGGGCGAAGGACGAGGCCGCGCCGGGCGAGAACGAAGCCGGATCCGCCGAGGCAAATGGCGGGGACGATGGCGGCCTCGGCACGGTGAAGGCGCGCACGGATTTCAGCGAAACCGTCTTTTTCTATCCCACGCTGGGCACCGACGCGCAGGGCAATGTGCTGCTGCGATTCACCATGCCCGAGGCGCTTACGCGCTGGAAGCTGCGCGTGTTCGCCCATACGCCCGACCTGATGGTGGGCGCGCTGCAGAAAAGCACGGTCACGCAGAAAGAGTTGATGGTGCTGCCCAACATGCCGCGCTTCCTGCGCGAGGGCGACCGCATTGTCCTGTCCACCAAAATCAGCAATCTCTCGGACGGCGAGTTGCGCGGGCAGGCCTCGCTGCAACTGCTCGACGCGTTGACCTTGGCGCCTTTGGGCGAGCGCTTCGCGCTGAAGAACGCCACGCGTGATTTCACCGTGGAGAAGGGCCGCAGCACCATGACGGCATGGGAAGTGACCATTCCCGAAGGCATCTCCGCCGTGACTTATCGCATCGTGGCCAAGGCCGGAAATTTCTCCGACGGCGAGGAAATGGCCCTGCCCATTCTCCCGAATCGCATGCTCGTCACCGAAACCATGCCCATCTGGGTGCGGGGCGGGCAGAGCAAGACGTTCAGTTTCGACAAGCTGCGTCGCGCCGGGGCCTCCGGCACGTTGCGCCATCATCAGCTCTCGCTCGAAATGACCTCGCAGCCGGCCTGGTACGCTGTGCAGGCGCTGCCGTATCTCATGGAATTTCCCTACGAATGCTCCGAGCAGGTGTTCAATCGCTACTACGCGAACAGCATCGCCGCGCATATTGTGAATTCCAACCCGAAGATCAAGCGCGTGTTCGAGCAGTGGAAAAACACCGACGCTCTGCTTTCGAATCTGCAGAAGAATCAGGATTTGAAAATGCTGCTGCTCGAAGAAACGCCGTGGGTGATGCAGGGCAAGGACGAGAGCGAACGGAAAAAGCGCATCGCTCTGCTTTTCGATCTCAACGGCATGGCCGACAATCTCGAAAGCGCCCTGCGCAAACTGGAGAAGGCGCAGGGATCCGGCGGCGGCTGGCCGTGGTTCCCGGGTCTGCCCGAGGATCGCTACATCACGCAGTATCTCATCGCGGGCTTCGGTCACCTGCGCGCTCTGGGCGTGGAGCCCAAGGACGAACGCGTAAGTCGCATGCTGCGTCGCGCGGTGCAATTCGTGGATCGCGAAATGCACGAGGATTACCTGCGTCTGAAGCGCACGCCCGGCTTCGATCCCGAGAAGGACCATCTCGGCTACATCGAGGCGCAGTATCTGTACGCGCGGAGCTTTTTCCTCGAGCAGAAGCACGAGGAGCGCATCGACGAGTCGGTGAACTTCTGGCTCGCCCAGGCGCGGCGCTGGTGGCCCCGCCGCAATTATTACACGCAGGGCATGATAGCGCTCGGCCTGCATCGTCGCGGCGACAAGCAGGTGCCGCCCGCCGTGGTGAAGTCGCTGCGCGAGCGCGCCTTGCGCTCGGATGAAATGGGCATGTACTGGAAATACGAGCGCGGTTGGTTCTGGTATCAGGCGCCCATCGAGACGCAGGCCATGCTTATCGAGGTGTTCGACGACATCGCCCGCGATGTCGAGGCCGTGGAGGAAATGAAGATCTGGTTGCTGCGCCAGAAGCAGGTGCAGGACTGGAAGACCACTGTCGCCACGGCCGAGGCCTGCTACGCGTTGTTGCGTCGTGGCAGCGATTTGCTCGCATCGGACAAGCTGGTCGAGGTCACGCTCGGCGACAAGCGCATCGATCCGCTGGCGCTCGGCGCCAAGGTGGAAGCCGGCACCGGTTACTATCGCGTGGATTGGCGCGGCAAGGATATCGATCCCGACATGGGCCGCGTGACGCTCAACAAAAGCGACAAGGGCATCGCCTGGGGCGCCCTGTACTGGCAGTATTTCGAGCAGCTCGACCGTATCACACCAGCCGAGACGCCGCTCAAGATCGAGAAGACCCTGTACCGCAAGCGCGCCACGGACAAGGGTGTGGTACTCGAGCCCGTGACTGCGGCCGCGCCTTTGCGCGTGGGCGATGTGCTCACGGCGCGCATCACCCTGCGTGTGGATCGCGACATGGAGTACGTACACATGAAGGACATGCGCGGCGCCGGACTGGAATTGATGAATCAGCTCTCCGGTCGGCGGTATCAGCAGGGGCTGGTGTATTACGAAGCGCCGGGCGACGCGGCGGTGAACTTCTTCTTCTCATGGCTGCGCAAGGGCGTGCATGTGTTCGAGTACTCGCTGCGCGTGGCCCATGCGGGGCGATTTTCCAACGGCATCAGCTCCGTACAGAGCATGTACGCTCCCGAATTCGCCGCGCACACCGCCGGCGTGGTGGTGGAGGTGAAATAACCTTGTCGCGCTTCGCGCGAATTCATTCCCGCACTGCACCCCGCACGCGCCCCGCCGCAAGCACACGGCGGGGCGCGTGCGTTCGTTGCCGCGGGAGACTGCTCCGTCGCAAAGGGCCGCGGGCTCCTGCGCCCGGAAAGCCATCGGCTATACTTGACAGGGACGTGTTTTTATGTTATCCTTGCGCATCGTCGAGTTTCATTCAACCAGACCTGCCTGAACAATAGTCCGGTACGTGATCGACGGTAATGCTGCGATATGCGGATCTCGTGGGGTCTGGTGTGTCGGCTGACGAATACGTTCCCCTGCAATCCGAGCTTGGAGTGGCCGTGTGAACAATCAACCCGCATATTTCGCGAGACATGCGAAGATTACGATAGCGGTGTGTTTGGTATCGCTCAATGTGATGGTGTCGACGTCCGGCATGTTGGCGGCAGTCGAAGCCGGGGGACAGGATCTGCCGGATTCGATACGTGTTAAACTGCATGGCGTGCATAGTATGGGATTTGTACGAAATAGCGGTTTGTATCCGTCGAGTATATGCTATGTGCTCTCTTTCCCGTTCGCTGTGGGTGGAGTGGATCAACCAACGGAGATATCCTCAGTATGTAAGAATCGCTGGAAGATCGAGTGGGGTGGTCTCTGGGTCTGGGGATTGCCATAAAATATAAATAGGTATTATGTTCTCTGACCGTGCAATAAAGCAGATCAACAATGACGGGTGGAGCGTCTAAGATGTCCAAGCAGAACTTTTCGCGGAAACTGTGGCTGATCAACGGAGAATACGCTTTAGCTATTCAGGATATGATCAACGAAGTTGACCGGCAAGTCCTTCGAGAGTTGAGATGGGTTCGATATATTTTGGACAAAATACGTTTATTTGATACTAAAGTATCGCGAACGAGTCGTCATGCTATTCAGGTGACTTGTCTTCTGATTGGAATATTGATAGGAGGGTGTAACGACGATATTTCTCAATCGACCGCCAAAATCAGCATATTCGATAAGTTGGAATGGGAGTGTGATACTCTCAGTTTCCAAGGTACGTATCAAACAGATCTTACTGAGCTTTGGGGGCATGATCCGTCGTTGATTGTGGTTGCGGGTTTTTGCTCTTCTCGTGGTGGGGATGTTTGGGAATATAATGGTACTTCCTGGCGAGCAATAATGATCGAGCAAAGATACCAGAGCACATCCGACCTGAGCCCGAGCTCAGTGTTTGGAAGATTAAATTCAGAGTATTTCTTAGCAGGAGAACGAATTAGCCTCACTGAGACTGGCTTTTTAGCAACAAATAACAGATCTGATAACTTAGTAAAGATGAACAATCATATTTATTCTGGTGCTATAAATTCGAAAGGGGAGATCGTATTAGGTGCGGATTCAGGTGCAATTTATCTTTCAAATGGAGTTAATTGGGAGAGCGTAGTAATGCCCGTTGCAAAATATTCCGAAGGAGGAACGAGACATTATATATCTGATGTTCTAATCACAGAGCGAAGCGAAACATATGCGATTGTGTCAACCTACGAGAGGTCAACTGGAAGAAGCTTACGGAATGTATATAAATATTTCAATAAGTTGATACTTAGTATCAATCTTAATGAGCGCTTAGGATCAAATGGCGAACATGTACGATTCTATCTTGGTAGTTCAGGCAGTGTATATATATTTGGTGGTAACAGTATATATCAGGTAATTAACGACCAGATCTCCGAGATATGTGATTTGAGGGAAGGCAGTTCAGTAGTGTCCATGGCTGAGGATCAATACTCAAACCTATTTGCCATGACAGAAGATGGAGAGATATTCCGAGTAGAAGGAATGAAAAGCACACAAGTTGCGAGATTGGAAAACGATTATCTGACATTTAAGCAAATAAATATTTCAGATGGGCATGTCTTTGTTTTAGCCAGAATGCGACGAATTTCTGGTGGGATCGTGTCGCTAGTATTTCATGGAATACAAGAACCGCTCGCTCAATAAGAATTCTGATTCTAACTGTACTTATCAGAAGTTTAAAGGAGACGTTATGATCGCGAAAATAATTAAACGCCTGCCTATATTATTGTCGATGTTATTGCTGGCTTCAAATGCAACCTTGGCGCAGCAACAAACTCATGCTAGCTGCCTGAATCCGTGAGTAGCTCCATCTGCGCGTCCCAAATAACATAATCGAGATTGACTTCCGAGATGGCCAGTTCCTTTCACATGACCGATTCGATTTTTATGACGATTTCATGCGCTGAATATATCGGATAATATGATCATGTACATGCCGGAACGGCTCCGGTGATCGGAGCGAAGGCATTATTTCAACACGGGAGGAGGAGCTTCCTCAGAGAGACGAGAGAAATGCCGGCGTCCAGGCATTGTGCTCGCAAACACGCAGAATCAACTGGCCCGCGTGCGAGACCACAACGCCGGCGAGATAGATCGCACTCTGGAGAACCGTGCGCAAGCGTAGACGTCTGCCGCGCTTGCCGGGCGATTTCCCGGTCAACAGCAACTTCGTTCCCATACGACGCAGCAGATTGAACCCGATCATGGAGAACAGCAAGTGCAACTTGTTGGCATAAAATTTCCCAGAAGGGAGGCGTTCCACGCCGAGATCGCTTTTCAATTCGGCGTGATATTGCTCGCTCGTTCCGTGCTGATGATATACCTCTTCGACCTCGGTCGCCGTCGCGTCGAGGTTCGTCCAGTAGCCCTCGACACTCCGCTCCGATTCGAGCAGCATCTGGCCGTGCTCATCGGCGAAGCGCTCGCGCGCCACATGCACCACGCGGACCGGCATGACGACGTCATCGAAGTTCAGATCGCGCTTCTCCGTCGCATAGTATACCGTGCTGCCATCTTTCGCCGTGCGCACATGCTCCGCGTGCTCGATGGCGTAATCGATCCATTCCTGCGTCGGTTCCTTGCGGGGATTGCGCTTGATGGCGAAAAACACATTGTCGATGTAGAGCATTTCCTGCAACACGGGTTTCGCGTCGTTCCCGCTGTCGAGTACCATCAACAGCGGAAAATCCGTCATCGTCTTCGCCAACGTGATCGTTTCGGTGAAATACTCCACCGTACCGGGGCAGTTCGAGTGCGCCGAGCCCTCGCGCAACTCGTTGTTGAGCATATAACCGCTCCTGCCTATATAGCTGAACATCGGGCCGTAGCCATCGCATTTCTTGTAGGTCCAGCTCACGCCTTCCTTGTTGCTGTTCGAGTTGTCGAGCACCGAGTCATCGCTGTCGACCATCATGTACTGCCTCTCTCCGACCGTCACCGCTTCGCTCCACCGCTCCCGTGCGCTTCCCTGCGATGCCACATCGGCAAACCCGGCCTTGATGATTTCCGCGTTCCAGCGAAGGATCACCCGCTGCACACCTGCGGGAAGCTGTTCGATACGCTGGCGAAGGGTTTCGGCCGATGGAATCTTTCGTATTCCGAGCACCTCGCGGAAATACCGGTCATAGCGATACTCCTCGATGGCTTCGTAGGTGGGCTTGCCGATCACATACAGCGCGATCATGCTGAAAACCACGTCGCGGTCACTCGGCACACTCTTTCGCTCCACAACCGACGAGTGGGCGTTGATGTCCTTTCCGAAATCGGATTTCTTGAAAAACTCGCCGATCGGAAACAAACCATCGTGATTGGTGATCGTCGAGGAGGTGGATTCAACGCGAATGTTCATAACCTGTCAGGTGAGACCGTTCGGAAGGTGGAAAGTGGCGCGTACCCCCTAAAATACGGCCTCAAACGCACTTCTCAAAAATCGGGACTCATGGATTCAGGGATAATTGACAGCTCTTTTTCCAATCTTGTGTATGGAATACGATATGGAGGGTCGGATTACACCACACTGGGCGATGCATACTATCAGAACGGAACCATCGCACTTCCGGGCATGACGTACTCAAACGACTATCCTTTAACACCGGATGCAATGCAAAAAATGAGAGCAGGACAGAGCGATGGATTTTTAACATTTCTAGATGTTGCAGGTATTCTGGTGCATTCAGTTCGTGTGCCTTACGTCCTCCCCGTTGACAAACTCCGCGGCGCGTATCCCGACCCGGCGCCCCGTCACGCCACGGTGACCTTCCTGTTGTCCGGCCCCGGGCGGGCGCGTGTCACGATACACGATCTGCTGGGCCGGACGCTTCACACCGTTGTGGACGCGGCGCTGCCGGCGGGCGAGCACGCGCGCGGCATTTCCACAGCCGGGATGCCCGGCGGCGTGTACATACTGCGTCTGCACACCGAACGCGGCACGCACACGAAAATGCTGCGCGTGGCCGGCGGGTGAGGGCTCACTTCTTCGAAAGCACTCCGGCACGGAGGTCCGCGATGAACCTCACCAGCGGGACGCTGCTATCCTGAACGTCGTATCGCCGCCATGCTTCCACGCTAATGACCAGCGTGAGCAGCTTGGCGGCGGAAACTCCATCAGCGATCGAGATACACGTCGCCGCGGAAAGGACGGAAGGCGAAAAGATGTTGGCGGAGATAGTTGCGGGGGAAATCGATTTCCTTGAGGCCATAGGCGCCGGGTTTGCGTCCGGGAAGGCGGGCCGTTCCGAACAACCAATCCCACAGCGCCAGCTTGGTGGCGTAGTTGTACGACCCATCGGCGATCTCGTCGGAGTGATGCCAACGGTGCATTTCCGGACCGTTGATCACGAACTGCAGCCAGCCACTGCGCACATTGACATTGGCATGTATCCACATGCCCCACACGGCGGAGATCATGCCTTTGTACAGCGCCACCTCCGGTGCGGCGCCCAACAACACGATGGGAGCGAATTCCACGCTTTGATTGATCACAATCTCCAGTGCGTGCGAGCGTGAACCCGACAACCAATCCACGTCCCTGGTGGAATGATGCGCCTCGTGCAAACGCCACAGTCGCTTGTTGCGATGCTGCCAGCGGTGGAAGCCATAAATGTACAAATCGTGCGTCACCACGAACAGCAACACCTGCGTCCATACCGGCCAATCGCTGACGATGCGGGCCCGCGACAGTCCGGTGGCATTGTCCACCGCCGTCAACGCAACGCTGATCAGCAAACCGAGTACGTAACTCTGTACGATGGAGTACAGCAGCAGGTCGTTCCAGAATCCTTCGCGCAAAAAGTGCTGTTCTGGCGCATAGGGAAAGCGGCGCTCCAGCAGCACGATCAGCACGGCCGCGGCGACGATGATCAGGGGAGAGAGCAGGGTGAGCGTCATACGGATGAAGCCGAAACTTCGACCGGCATCGGACGCCGTGGCGTGCGTACCGATGCCGGCGAAGCGCGGAGATGAATGGTACGGAGAGTCAGTTCGTGGTCATTGCCTGCGTGTTCGTGTGCACGCGGCGCAATTTCTTCCGCGGGGCGAGTTCGCTTTCGTACACGCGCTTCACGCCGTCGCCCATCGCGCGCTCGATGTCGCGGATATTGGACACCATGCGGTACAAACCGACGATTTCCACCGACGCCGCGTGGTCGGATCCCCACATGGCGCGATCCAGCGTGATATGGCGCTCGACGAAGCAGGCGCCACGCGCCACCGCCGCCCAGGTGGGCGCGAGACCCGTTTCATGTCCCGAATACCCGATCGGGGTGTCCGGATAGTTGCTTTTCAGCGTGTCGATCATGCGGAGATTCAACTCGTGAATCTCGCAGGGATAGGCGGAGGTGGAATGCGCGATGAGGAGATTGTCGGTGCCGAGTTCGTCCACTGCGGTTTCGATCTCTTCCATGCTGGACATCCCCGTGGATATCATCAGCGGCTTGCCCGTGGCTTTCATGTGATGGAGCAGCGGGAGATCGGTGAGCGATGCGGACGGCGCCTTGTACAACGGAGTGTCGAAGCGTTCGATGAAGTCCACCGCTTCCTCGTCCCATGCGGACACGAACCAGTGTATACCTTTCGCACGACAGTAGTGATCGATCTCGGCGTATTGCTCCTCGGTGAACTCCATCAAACGCCGGTAATCGATGTACGACATGCGACCCCACAGCGTATCGCGCTGCACGTCCCATTGTTCGCGGGGTACGCACAGTTCAGGCGTGCGTTTCTGGAATTTCACCGCGTTGCAGCCGGCGAACACCGCGCCGTCGATCAGCTTTTTCGCGATGTCCAGCGAACCGTTGTGATTGATGCCGATCTCCGCGATGATATAGACGGGATGACCTTCCCCGACCTCGATGTCTCCGATGCGGCGCACTGCCGTTGCCATACGCATGCCTCCAATGGTGGAATTACCTTACGATAGCAATGTAGCCGCGGCATGTAAGGAGAATTTGAGCGCTCGGTTAAATACTGTTGTGTCTTTCGTTGCGCCGGGGTGAGGGTGGTGTGAGCGCAGTGTGAGGGGAGGAGGAGAGTAAAGAGTAAAGACGGTACGCCGATTGCGACAGGATCAAGTGACGTTAATCGAGGTATATGCGCGTATTAGTCGAGTCTGACAGCAGGCGCCTGGAAAGTGGACGCTCTCGTCTCAAGGACAGCTTCCTCACGCCTGTTCACATTTCACGATTAACGATTAACGATTCACGATTCACGATTACCGATTCACCTCCCCCGCAAGGTAATCAGCGCCTCGGCGAAATCGCGGAACGCGCCCGCGCCGCCATTCCAGGCGCAGAGGTACTGGGCGATGGCGCGCACCTGCGGCATGGCGTCGGCGGGAGCCGCGGTCAGTCCGCGCTCGCCGATCAGATCCATGGCGCGGAGATCGTTCACATCGTCGCCGATATAGGCGATTTCATCCATGGACAAATTCGCCGCGCGGCGAATGGCCTCGATGGTGGCGGTCTTGTCCTTGATGCCGAGGTACAGATGCGCGAGGCGGAGCTTTTCGGCGCGACGTTTGAGATTGAGCGATTTCTCGCCGGTGATGATGCCGGTTTCCACGCCGATGAGCTTAAGCCGCTCGACGCCCATGCCGTCGCGTATGCTGTAGCGCTTCACCAGTTCGCCGTCGGGACCGTAGTACACGCCGGTGTCGGTCAGCACGCCATCGTTGTCGGTGAGCAGCAGGCGAATGCGGGCTGCGCGTTTGCGGGCCTCGGCCGGCGCGATATGTTGAAAGCCGCCGAGCGGCGCGGGGAGTATGCTGTTGGCTTCGAGTGTGTTCATGCGCTCAAAGTACAACGCGGGCGCGTGTCCCGCAATCACCAGATGGTCCAGCCGCCATCCACCACGAGATTCGCGCCGGTGACATACGACGATGCGTCGCTGGCAAGGAAGAGCAGGGCACCGCGGTAGTCGCTGTTCGATGCCATGCGTCCCAGCGGAGTGCGGCGGCTGTAGGCCTGCACGAAGTAGTCGGCCTGCCCGTTCTCCACACCGCCGGGCGAGAGCGCGTTGACGCGCACACCGCGCGCTCCCCAGTAGGCGGCGAGAAAACGCGTGAAGGAGAGTATCGCCCCCTTGCTTGCGGGATACACGGGCGATTTGAAAAAGGGCTGCGTCCCATCGGGTTTGAGGTACAGCGACTGGTCGGGCGCCACTATGCCGTAAGTGCTCGCTATGTTGATGATGGAGCCCCGGCCCGCTTCGGCCATGGGTGCTCCAAGAATTTGCGAGCAGAGAAAGGCGCCCGTCACATTCACATCGAGGCAGCGACGCCAGAGTTCGAGCGGATAATTCTCGAAGCGCGAAAGCTCGGCGGCGGCCACGGGATCTTCCACCATATCGTTGATGGCGGCATTGTTCACCAGAATGTCCACGCGGCCGAAGCGCTCGAGTACAGTGTCGCGCAACCCGCGCAGCGCTTCGGCGTCGGTAATGTCCGTCGCCATTCCCAAGGCGGGCATGCCCGTGGAAGCGGCCAGTGCTGCTGCGGCCTGCTCGCAGGCGTCGGCGCGGGTATCGGTGAGCACCACGGTGGCACCCGCCTCCGCCAGAGCGCGACAATGCTCGCGGCCGATCAGACCGAGAGCGCCGGTGACGATGGCCACGCGGCCATCGAGTCGAAACTGCTGCAGCGCGCCCTGCTCGGCGGCGCCGTTCATGGTGATGTTGTGCATGCTGTTCTCAGTTGTCGCGGAGTTTCAATTCCAGTTCGGCGTGGACAGGATAATGGTCGCTGAGGGTGAAATCGTGCAGTACGCCGTAATCGTGCACATGCCAATGCCGACTCCACATGATGTAGTCGAGTGTGCGATTGGGCATGCCTGTGGGATAGGTGTGAAAGGGCCGCGCGTCGGCATGGTGCACGGTCGAGAGACCGGCGTCCTCGAGTATGCGCAGCGTGCTGTCGTTGCGGTAGTCGTAGCGGTCGATGTCGCCCGGTCCGAAACTGTCGATGCGGAAACCCTCCGGCACGGTGTTGAAGTCGCCCATGAACACCACGGGCACATCACCCAGCGAGCGTATCACCTGCGCGATGCTGCGCGCCTGCCGCATGCGCGCGGCGGGACTGTACGCGTGCAAATGCGTATTGCCAATCCAGACGATCACATCTTTTAAAAGAAACGGCGCGAGCGTAAAACCGCAACTCGCGAGAAAAAACACCTTGCCGGGGAGATGGCGGTTGAAGGCGCATTGCGAGAGCTTGGGCATCTGACTGAGCAGCAGATTCTGATACCGGAATCCCGCGAAGCCCACACCGTGCTCGAGATAACTCGCGAAACCGCTCAGTACGCGGTAATGGTCGCGCTGCCGATACTTCTGCACGATGCGCTCGCCCACGCCCAAAATGCCGCTGAACACTTCCTGCAAGGCCACCACATCGTAGCGCTGCCGATGCGTATTCAACCACTCCGCGATGAAATACGCGTAGGCGCGCGTGTCGTGCATCAGCGCAATGCGCTGCGCCTCTTCGGGCGAACGCGTGTCGCGCAACAGCGACAACTTCGGTCCCTGGCCGCGATGTGTATTGATGGAGAGACAGCGCAGACGGTATTCGGCGGTGAGTTGCGCACTCAGGCGTTCGCGCAGTATGGTGCTTCGTGTGCGCACCGCTTCCGACATCAACTGGCTTATCATGGCATGCTCCGGCTTGCGTATGTTGCTGGCGACCTAACGCGTCACGCCGCGTGCCCGCGTGTTGAAATTCGACGTCTTGCGAAACACCGGCTCCACCGGTGCGCCCCGCAGCATCGCTGAGGGATCGCCGCCGGCCACGGCCTCGTCCAGCAATTGCAGTGTCTCGCGCCATGCCGCCAGCGTGTGGTCGATGTCGGCATCGCTGTGGGAGAAACTCATGGTGTGAAATCCGGACCACAGCACGCCGCGCTTTATCAATTCCTGCTGCGCCAGCGATTTGAGAATGAGTGGATTGCCGGCACGCGCATCGAAGGTCACCATGCTGCGCGGGGCGAAGCCGGTGATGCCCACATAGTCGATATGCATATCCGACAGGAGACTCCGGAAACCATTCATCATTCGTGAGCCCAGGCGGAACAGCTCGTCCTGCACATGCTTCTCGCGCATTTCCAGCATGGTGGCCTTGGCCGCCGCCAGCGACAGCGCCTCTCCGCCGAAAGTGGTGAAGAAGAACACGTCGCGCTCGCACAGGCGAAGCACGTCGGCGCGACCGCCCAGCACACTGAGCGGCATGCCGTTGGCAATGGCCTTCGAGTAGCACACCAGATCCGCGCGCACTCCGAAGTACTCCTGCGCTCCGCCCAGGGCCAGACGAAACCCCGTCCACATTTCATCGAAAATCAACAACACGCCGTGCCGATCACACACCGCGCGGAGTTCTTCGAGAAATCCCTCCCGCGGCGCCTCGAATACCGCGGGTTCGAGAATCACGCAGGCGGTGTCGTCGTCGATGGAGTCGATCACGGAGTTGATGTCGTTGTATTGAAAGGTGTACGTCAAATCCTGTGTCGCTTGCGGAATGCCGCGATTGCGGTCGGTCACGGCAATGTACCAGTCGTGCCAGCCGTGGTAGCCACAACACAGCACGGTGTTGCGGCCGGTGAACGCGCGCGCCAGACGCACCGCTGCCGAGGTCACGTCGTTGCCGGCTTTGGAGTAGCGCAGCATCTCGATCGATGGCACAATCTCGCGCAGCAATTCTCCCACTTCCACTTCCAGCGGATGCACCAGCGAGAAGGTGATGCCGTCCTCGAGCTGCGCGCGTATCGCTTCGTCCACGCGCGGGTAGGCGTAGCCCAGCGAAATCGGACCGATCCCCATGTTGTAGTCGATGTATTCGTTGCCGTCCACATCCCACACATGCGCACCCTTGCCGCGCACGGCAAACACCGGCGCCACGCCGCGCACGTATTGTCCGGGACCTTTGGCGAGCGTTTGCGTTTGCGCGGGTATCAGCGCTTCGGCGCGCGCGAGCAGTTGTGTGGATTGCTCGATGACGGGGTAGTGTTCGTTGAAAGCGACGGTATTGGCCATGACTCAGAGATAGGTTTTGAACAGAGGTTGCCCGTTGCCGCGCACAAATTCTTCCTCGGGGGCAAGGGCGTGGAGTATGCGACGCGCGATATGTGCGCCGGTGAAATGCTCGTGCTCAAGCACGCGCGGAAGGGTGGCCGGACGAAACCAGCGGCTGTCCATGGCGATGGCCAGCACCGAAGCGGTCATGCCATGCGCCAACAGCAACTCGGCGAGTATGCTGTACAAGCCGCCGGTGAGGAAGTGATCCTCCACGGTCACCACGGTGCCGCACGCGGCGACGGCGGAAAGCAGCATGTCCTTGTCGAGGGGAGCGAGCGTGCGCAGATTCACCACGCGGCAGGCCAATCCCTCGGCTTCGAGCAGGCGCTGCGCTTCGAGCACTTCGCGCAACAGGAAACCGTAGGTCAGCAAGGCCACATCATTTCCCTCTCCGAATTGCTCGGCGCGTCCCGGCGCGAAGGGCTCGTGATGCCGCACCACTGCCGGCATCGCATTGTAGCGGATGTAGCAGGGGAAGGGTGTCGCCAGCATGGCGGGCAGACCCGCCAGCAATTCATCGTTGTCGGCGGGACAAAACACCTGCATACCCGGAATGCCGCGCATGATGGCGATGTCTTCCAACGCCTGATGCGTGGGGCCGTTGCCATCGGAAAGAAACCCGGGAACGGCGCCAACCAGTTTCACGGGCAGTCCCCCGATGCCGATGTCGGTGCGAATGAATTCGAAGGCGCGCATGGTGAGGAAGGTGGCGAGAGCGTGCAGCACGGGAATGCGCCCGCGCAGCGCCAGCCCGGCGGCCGCGCCCACCATGGTCTGTTCGCAAATACCCACGTCGATGAAGCGCTCGCCCAGTTGCGCGGGCAAACCGCGGATGGCGGCGCGATTCTCGGCTGTCATCACCACAATGCGCTCGTCCTCTTTGGCGAGGGCGAGGAGTTGTTCTTCGTACGTCATGATGCGATGTCCTTGTACACGGATAGTTGATCAACGCACGTGCAGAGCGGCCGAGTGCAGTTGCGCCGCGGAGTGCCCGTGCAATTCGTCCAACAGCATACTCACTTCCTCGCCGCTGAAATTCACGAACCAGCGGTCCGCGCGTTGCTCTATGCTTGGGAGGCCCTTGCCACGCACAGTATCCGCAATGAGCACGCTCGGTTTGCCCTGTTCGAACGGCAGTGACGAGAAGGCGTCCTCCATCGCGGGAAAGGAATGCCCGTCGATGCGGCGCACAGCCCAGCCAAAGGCCTCGAACTTTTGTTCCAGCGATTCCAGCGGAAGCAGTTCTTCGGTGCGCAGGTTCGCCTGAAAGCCATTGCGATCGATAATCACAACCAGCTGATCCAGTTTTTGCGCACCCGCCACCAGGCAGGCCTCCCATACGCTGCCTTCGTTCAATTCGCCATCACCCAGCATTACGAACACGCGATTGCCCGCCTTGCGCAGGCGAATATCCAGCGCGACGCCGATGCCCACCGACAAGAGGTGACCGAGCGAGCCGGAGTGGAATTCCACGCCGGGCACGCCGCGATTCGGATGCCAGTACAGAACGTCATGCGCGTGCAGGTGATTGCGCAGTCGCTCCGCGCCGATGTAGCCCAGCTCGGCGAAGGTGCCGTACACCGCCGGTACATCGTGGCCTTTCGAGAGCAGAAAGTAGTCGCGCTGCGCATCGTCCACGCGATCGGGCGCGATGTTCAGCACGCTGCTGTACAGATACATGATGAGATCGGTGCAGGAGAGCGAGGCGCCGATGAAGCAGCCGCCGTCGGTGGACATGCGGATGATATGTTCGCGCACGCGCATCGCGCGTTCGTGCAAGGCGAGGTGTTCCATATCGGTCATGAGGCGTTCCCAATGGCGAAAGGTGAATGAAAATCCCGTGAGTTGCCAGGCATGCACGTGTGTTCCGGTCGCACGGTACGCAACTCGTGCAAATGATGGCGGTACCAGTTTACTCCCACGTAGCCGCTGTTGAGCGTCGCGATGTCGGGTTGTCGATGTAGCAGCGCGAGTATGTCGTGTACGCCGAAGATCGGGCGCTCCGCACTGTACAACGCATCGTACACCGCCGCGATGAAGCGGTAGTCCTCTTCATAATCGATAGTCCAGCGATGCGACATCGAGTAATCCAGTCCACTCTCCCACAGCACATTGCCGATGCGATACCGGTCGGGCTGCTCCCAGATGAATGGTGTGGTGTGCTCGCGCTCGAAGAGCCGGCGCGCTTCTTTCCATGCCTCGCGCAGCACACGGATGGGCATCACCTCCACATCGTTGCCGTCGGGCCAGGTGGCGGGGTGGAGATTGCTCACGTAATCGTAGGCCCGCGCGTAGCGTACGTACTCCAGAATGACGCGATCGATGACTTTGGGGTCAATGAGAGGGCAGTCCGAAGGAATTTTCACCACGACATCGGCATCGTGCAGCAAGGCGGCGCGGTAGTGCCGGTCCAACAGGTCGTGCTCGTCGCCGCTGTAGCAGGGCACGAAGTTGGCTGCGCAAAGCGCGCGGATGGGGTCGTCATCCTTGCTGCTGGTTGTTGCCACCACAACGGTGGCATGCGTGCGCGCGGCTTTCACGCGCTCGATCATGCGCAGCAGCAGCGGCTCGCCGGCAAGAGGCAGCATCACTTTGCCGGGCAATCGCGTGCTGCCCATGCGCGCTTGTATCACTATCACGATGCGCATTGTTCAGCCCCGGAATTTTGCGCGCAGGCGCGCGAATGGTTGTGGAGAAAAGAACGTGTCGAGCCAGGGATACGCGTCGCGGACAACACGTCGTGGCGCGCTTTCCCGTTCCATGAGCATGCGACACTCCCGAGCGATATGCTGCGCCGATGTGCCGCCGTTTTGCAACGGGAGCAGCGCGCGCAATTCGTCGATGTCGAAGGCGGAGTACACCTCTTTTCCCAGCGCGAGTCCCACATACACCACACTGGAGAAACGTGTGACGAGCACCGCACAGTTGGCGATCATGTGATGAATGTCGCCGTCGGCATACACCAGAGCTTCCGGTGCCAGCGCGGCGATTTCGCGCGTGGCGCGCCGCGCGTCCTCGTTCGGATGGAGTTTGAAAATGAGCTGCCGTCCATCGGCGATGCGCAGACAGCGACGGATCAGTGCGGAGCGATTCTCGTACTTGAAGGTCTCACGCGCATCGCTGGTGGCCACAAGCACGAAATCCCGATGCGGGAAGCTGTTGTCGCGATAGGCCGCGCAGTTGTCGAAATTGGGAATACCCGTCACGCGCAGTGTTTCCGGCCGCACACCCTTGCGGAGGAAATGACGACGATAACCCTCGCTCGCCACGCAGAACAGATCGTACCGGTGACTCAGTCCCGTTGTGCTCGTGCTGGCCAGCCATCGCGGAAGTCGCAGCCATTTCACCAGATGATAGGCCAGTCCCTCCGGATCGGTCATGCCCTCCTGCACCAGTATCACACGATTATCGCGGATGTTGCGAGGTATGACGAGGTCGCTGCATGTGAGTACGAGATCGTAGCGATGCTGTTTGCCATGAAGGTCCACCTGGAGATCGTGCTGACGCATGTATGCAAGCGCTCGTGTACCGAGCTTCGATCCCAGAATGGAAAACTCCAGCACGCCATGCTTCGCGAGCCATCCCAGCAGACCATGCGAATAAAACGGAGTGAAATGGCAGTCGTATTCCTCGAGCTGCCGAGCGATGGCGTGCATCTGCGTGGTCTGATTCATCGATCCGCAGATGAAAAGAATGCGCTTCATGTGGCGGCCTCCGGCGACAGCGCGAGTCCATCATCGCGGCGCCGCAACCGTCCCACCCGCAGCCATGCCAGTAAGAGCAGGCCACCGCCGTTCCACAGCAGTTCCTTGCCTCGGCGCAGCAGCACAAAGGCCACCGCGATGACGGCCGCCTCGGGAATGCCCGAAGCCTGCAGCATGGCCACGAAACTCACATCCTGCGCGCCGATGCCAGCGGGAAGGAAGAAGAACATCAGCCGCACAATCGAGGCAACGCCCTCGAAGACAATGGCCTGCGTCATGCTGATGTCCGCGCCGAGCAACTGCAGGATCAACCAGGTCTCGGCGGCCATGAACAGCCAACTCCAGGTGAACAGCAACAGCGAGGTCACGAAGCGACTGCGATGCTCCCGCGCGAACGTTCCCACATAGCTGTCAATGGAGCGCACGGCCTCGTCAATGCGCGCAAGACCGCGCCGCAACGGCCGCAAGGGAATGCTTGCCAGCAAGCGCAGGAGCTGCGACAGTCGGGGCCCGCTGTAGGGCAGCGCCAGCAGTCCCAAAGCGAGTACCGATACCGGCAGCACCGATGTCCATCCTCCAGCCGCATCGAGCAACATCGCGCTGCCCTCGTGCTGCCGGGCGTGCAGCAGCACCAGTCCCACGCCTGTAAGAATGAAGAGGAATTGCGCGATGGCCAGATTGATCTTGGCGAGAATGGTGGCGCCCACTGCATCGGTCATGCGCAGTCCGAGCACGTCACGCAGCAACACGCTGCGCAGGGGCTCGGCCACGGCCACGCCCGCAGGCAAGGTGTTCATCACCGCATCCGTCGAGAGACGGATGGCGAAGAGGCGACGCAGCGGCAACACGCGCTCGTCGGTGATGCAATGCCGCCAGCCAAGCACATCGAAAAACATCACCACGCCGAACGGAAGAAGGATCAGCGCGATCGATGGTCCCATGTCGGCGATGAGCGAGTAGATGTTTCGGAGCGGAACGTCGCCAATCTGAAGCCAGAACACATAGGCGCTCCCGGCCAGCAGCAATGCGACGAGGAAGCGGGAAAGCAGTGTGCGGGGGGTGATGCGTTGTTTCATGCAACAAAGCTATCACCGCAATATTCCCGCCCTGTTACGGTTCTGTGAAAACCCTGTTGGGAAATTCGAACGCCCGCCTAATATTCGGTGCGCTGACGCGTAATCGTCCCACGGCGATGGCGAAGTCGACACCATACGGATTGCGTGGATGCGGACCGATGGTCGCTGAACGGATGTGGACTGCGCCGAAGGTGGTAAGATTCGCGGGATGAATGTGTGTCCGGAGTGGCAAGCCACGAGTGTTCCTCCCCAGCCCGATGAAGCCCATCACGAATACCGACATCTTCGCGGCGCGTGGCGTGGTTCAGTGTTTTTCGTTGAGCAGGGAGATCACGGTATCGAGCAGGGCGGGATGTGCGGCAACAAGACTGTTGGAGCCCAACGCGCCGCCTCCTTCGTAATTCACGGCGGCCAATCCCGCGCCGGCAAAAATCGGAAGCAGCGCCATCATGTCCCAGGACTGCAGCGAAGCATCGATCATGATGTCGGCCGCGCCGGTGGCCAGCAGGGCGTAGCCGTAGCAATCGCCCCAGCTTCGATACAGCGCCACGCGCTGGCTGAGGCGATGGAAAGCCGCGGCGGATTTCCGGCGCGCGATATCGGCAGGGTCGGTCACCAACAGGGTCGCCCGATCCACCGAGCCGATATTGCGTGCACGCACCGCCCGCCCGTTCAGCGTGCAGCGCGTACCGTCGCCCAGCACGCGCATGCCCAGCGCCGGCAGGTTGATACAGCCCAGTACAGGCACGCCGTAGTGGCACAGCGCGATAAGCGTGCCGAACAGTGGCACACCGGCCACGAAGGATTTTGTGCCGTCGATGGGATCGAGCACCCAGCGGTACTCGGCGTCGGCGTGCACACTGCCATATTCCTCACCCGTCACCCCATGCTCGGGATAAGCGGTGAGTATCATCTCGCGCATGACGCGCTCGGCACCGCGATCGGCCTCGGTAACGGGCGTGGCGTCGGGCTTCATTTCCACTGCGGTGCCCGACTGGAAGTACGGCATGATCCAGGCCGCGCTGGCGTTGGCCAGGGCCTGCATCAGCGGTAAAAACCGCTGCGCATGTATGGTGCTGTTGCTCTCGATTCCGCTCGTTGTAAACATGCGACGACCGACGTTGTTGATACATCACGGCGAAATTGCCGCATGTCAATCTACATCCAAAGTGTTCGCAACACGTTCGCAATGTGTATGAGATGCGTGAGACGGAAGTTGTCCGCTGCGAAATGCGATCACGCGCAAAGGTTCAGGAGTGGCGGGGCGATTGCCAAGTTGGAAGTCACAATCCAGGAACGCGCCAGTGCAGCGTGACATCGCTGTAGCATTTATTGAAAAGGGCACTCCGACAACACATGACATGGTCGGTGTTGCTTCGCCCCGTTAATACCGTCACGTTGCGTTTGTCACGCAGCGCAGGCGCCAGTTACCCGGCTCAGAACGACAGTGCCAACAGCACTGCGCCGATGACGAAACAACCCACCGCGCCCCAGAGCAGAAAGGTGATGCTGCGCTCGCTGTCGCGGGTGAGTTCCTCTTCGCTCTTGATGGAAAGAATGAACGGGGCTTTTTTATCCCCGGGACGCCGCAGCACCGCCTCGCCACCGCTGTCGTTTACCTCGCCCAGCGCGTACAGTGCCTGGCCGACCGGGATGATGGACTCGCGGTACTGGTAGCCGAGTACACGCCGGGGACCAGCAGCCATGCCCAGCGACAGGGTGAAACTCCCCACGCGCAGCGAACCACCGCCGCCCGCGTAGGGTTCGTAGCGCTCCACCACCTTGCGCGCGTCCACGCTGGCGCCATCGAAGTCCACGGCAATGCTGCCGCTGCCATCGTCCAAAAGAAAACGCGTGTGTTGCGTGTTGCTTGCCACCACGGCACTGCCCGTGCGCGTGCGTGTCTGCGTGTTGCCCTGCGAGTCGCGCTCGGTGTACGTTTCCTCGTAGCGCTCCTCTACACTCATCGTGTAGTAGACGCAGGGCTGACCTGACAACTCCCCGGTGAGCGGTGCATCGCAACGTACCGTGCCTTTGAATTCTTTCTGCTGCGCATAGCCGCCGGGACCCAGTTCGGCAGCGATGGCGCGCTGCTCCTCGAGTGTTTCGGCGATGCTGCTGGTTTTCACGAAACGAATGTCAAGCAATCGATCCTGTGTACGCTTCCGGAAATACAGCAGCAGTCCACCGACTCCGATCAGAATGATGGCGGCAATCCACATGGCAACGCTCCTTGCAGTGTGAAATGAGAAAATGCACGCCGCCCCTGTCTGCCGAGGCGGCGCGGAGGTGCGTCAATCGTTGTCAATTTTCAACAGTGATCTCATCCACCCAGAATACCTCGCAGGCGCCATGCCCGGTGTCGTCGCGCGAGGTGGAGGAGACCCAATGCCACCCGCCATCGGAGGTGACTTTCACCAGGTGGCCCTTCATGTGTACGATGCTGCCCTGATACACGTCGTCGAGTTTGTCCTCGACATCGGCGGTGGCGGGGATGATATGCACATTGGCGCTCGAGCGTTCGATGTCGCGCTGGGGAATCGGCATCAATTCCTTTACGCGCCATTGATACCAGCGATGCCCTTGGGAGATCTCGAGCTTTTCCACGACAAACATGTCCGACATCGGTCCCCAGCCGAGCGCGAAATCCACCGGCGAGATTTCGGACTCCTTGCCGTTGGAATACTCGTAGCGGTGCAGCACCAGTGCGCGAATGTCGTAGTCGGCGAGCGCTGTCATCATGAAATCCCCGTGCAGCCAGGGTGCCTTGCGTGTGCTGGGCGTCTGCGCGGGTTCGTCGGGGCAGAGCACGCCGTGCTCGCGTTCGATGACTTTTTCCGGCCAGAAATGCACTACGGTGAAGATCACCGCAATGCCGAGAACAGACCAGAGCAGTACGCGGCGCATGGCCTATTGCTCCCGCTTCGCCGGTTTGCTTGCGGGCTTGTTCGCTTCCAGCCAGGTGTCGAGCTGCTGCGCGCCATCGGGGGATTGCGCCACATTGGGCACGGTCAGCACAAGGAGCTTGTCCTCTTCGGGTTGACCGGGATCGACAATGTTGAACACCGTGCGCACCCTGCCGTCCAGCACCAGTGCGGCGGGTTTGCCCACGCGGCTGCGGGCAAAGCGGCGCCAACGCGCATCTTCGGCGCCGGTGAGTGTCAGCAGCAGATCGTAGCGGTCGCTGCCGCCTTTTACCTGCATGCGCGACACGTTGCGGCCGTGCAACACGGCGTCGCCGAGGCGCAGCGTCTCGCCCTCTTCGTCCTTGAATACCGTTGCGAGAGGATCGTCGTCCAGCACGGCGCGAATTTCGAGATAGTTGGTGAATGCGGGTTTGGTTTCGCCACCCGAACAGGCAACGAAGATCAGCAGAAGGAGCAGCGGTAATACCGTGCGCATCGCGAGGACTCCGGATAATGAGCACCCTTGTTCATGCGGCATGTTACGGCGCGAGGGTCAGAAAAGCAACGCCCGAAGCGTCGTGACGACAACGTCGTGACGACAACGCTCCGGGCGTGCGGATATCCGCGAATGTGCGGGGATCAGGGCTTGCGTGCGCGGACAGTAACGCTCAGCAAGCGCGTGGCGTTCAATGTGGCTACGTCGTCGGGCAAGGTGGAAGCCACTTCGCGGAGTACATCCTCCGGAATATCGATGGTCTTCTCTTTGCAAATTTCCACATCGGTGAAGCCGGCTTCGGCGATCAAGGCGAGGTACTCGTCCTTGTGGATCGCGCCCGACACACAGCCGGCGTACAGCTCGGCCACGCTTTTCAGCGCCGGCGGCATATCGCCGTCATGCACGATATCGGAAACGGCGAAGTGCCCATTGGATTTGAGTACGCGGCGCATCTCGGTAAACGCCGCACGCTTGTCCGGTACGAGGTTCAGCACGCAATTGGAAAGAATCACATCCACGCTGTCGCTGTCCACCGGCAAGGCCTCGATTTCTCCGAGACGGAAGTCCACATTGCGAGCGCCCACCTTGATTTTGTTCTCATTGGCCTTGGCGATCATGGCCTCGGTCATGTCCACGCCGATCACCAGTCCCTCATCGCCCACGCTGCGCGCGGCGATGAACGCATCGTTGCCCGCACCGCTGCCGAGATCCAGCACAGTCATGCCGGGACGCAGCCGCGCCGCATCTGTGGGGATGCCGCAGCCGAGACCGAGATCGGCGTCTTCCACATAGCCCGCACGACCGCTGTAGTCATCGGCCATGATGGTGTAGGTCATCCCGTCGCCGCAGCACGACGATGTGGCGCCGCAGCAGGACGAGGCATTGCGATCGCGCGACTGCTCGGCGATCATCGCATATTTTTCACGCACCACGTTTTTCAAATCCTCCGCCACCAGAGAGGACGCCAGTCGCATCAGAAAGAGCATTTCCGCTCCGATGCGCAACGAGCGCTCGCGGTACTCCGCGGTCTCCTGTTCCGTGCCGTCGGCATGTTTGGGATCGATGGAGGGAAGGGAAAACCGCGCAGCCGCGCCGGGCACCACCGGACAAGCTTCGTCGGCTTCGTTGCAGGTCATGATGGCTGCGAAGCCGGCCGAGGGATTGAAGCTGTCGTTGAATGTTTTGGAAAACGCTTCGATGGTGGGTGCGCTTCCGGCGAAGGACACGGTGTAGCGGGGATTGTCGCCACCTTCTTTCAACTCGATGGAAAAACCCAATTCGCGCAATGCGCGTATGGCATTGGGATGGAAGGCTGTCGCCTCCGTGCCTCCCGAGAAGCTGCGCACGCGGCCGAGGCCGAATTTCCAGGCCAGGGCGCGAGCCCAGATCTGGCTTATATGGCTTCGGCGGGAGTTGTGTGTGCAAATGAACACGAGGTCCGCGCGCTCGCCGACGTTGCATCGCTTCGCTATCCATTGCGCGATGTCGCGCAACACGTCGCGTCGCGCTTCGGGAATATCGGCCTCGAGCGTTGCGAGTGTGCGTACGCTGTCTTCGAGAACGGAGTGAAATGCTGTTGATGACATGTGTGCTCCATGATCTAAAATGTGTAGCGTCGGCTGTGTGCCGTATCCGGCTCGTGAAAGAGCCGGAGCGATCAACAGGCGCCGCCTTTCAATCGAATGTCAATGGCGGAGAAGTACTTCCCCCGAAGGCGCAAGGCCACCGCGACGAGAGCGATGAGCACGGGTACTTCGACGAGGGGACCGATGACGGCCGCGAAGGCCTCGCCGGAGCTGATACCGAACACCGCCACCGCCACGGCGATGGCCAGTTCGAAGTTGTTGCTCGCGGCGGTGAAGGACAACGTCGCTGTTTTGGGATAATCCGCTCCGAAGACGCGTCCCATGAAAAAGGACACGAGAAACATCAGCACGAAATAAATCAGGAGCGGGAGGGCGATGCGCAGTACATCCAGGGGCAATTCCACGATCAATTCGCCCTTGAGCGAGAACATCACGAAAATGGTGAACAGCAACGCTATCAGAGTGATGGGGGAAATGCGCGGGATGAAGCGCTCGTGATACCATTGCTTCCCCTTCGCCTTCACCAACGCTGCGCGCGTGAGCATGCCCGCGAGAAAGGGGATGCCGAGGTAAATGAACACCGACTCGGCGATGTCGCCCATCGACACATTCACCACAATGCTTTCCAAACCGAACCAGGTGGGCAGCACGGTGATGAACACCCAGGCGTACAGCGAATAGAACAGCACCTGGAAAATGGAGTTGAAGGCCACCAGCCCCGCCGCGTATTCGTTGTCGCCGCAGGCCAGCTCATTCCACACGATCACCATGGCGATACAGCGCGCGAGACCGATGAGAATGAGTCCCGTCATGTATTCCGGACGATCGGGAAGGAAGATGATCGCCAGCACGAACATCAATACCGGACCGATGATCCAGTTCTGCACCAGCGACAGCAGCAGCACGCGACGATTGCGGAACACGTCACCGAGTTCCTCATAGCGCACCTTCGCGAGCGGAGGATACATCATCAGAATCAGCCCGAGTGCAATGGGGATGTTGGTGGTGCCCGATTGAAATCGGTTCCAGAACTCCGCTATACCCGGTTGGAAATGCCCGAGCGCCACACCGGCGCCCATGGCCAGAAAAATCCACACAGTGAGATAGCGATCGAGAAAGCCGAGCTTGCGCGGTGAGGTGCTCATGGTCCTTCCTTAGTCGGTGAGGGGAATGCTGCAACACACCAGATCCGGTGTGTGATCGAGGGAGTTGCGGTCGTGAATGAATTCCGGCAACATGGAGAAGCCGCGATTCAGCGCGTCGAGCAATTCAAGCAGCGCCACGTTGTCCCGTCGCAACGCGTAGTACATCCAGCGTCCGCTTCGCCGCGCGCGCACGCAGCCCGCATGCCGCAGCATGTTGAGATGGCGCGAAACGCGGGGCTGCGGCATGTCCAGCACGCGTTGAATGTCGCACACGCACAACTCGTCCCTGCCGATCAGCAGCGCGAGTATACGCAGACGATTGGCATCGCCCAACGCCTGCATGAGCAGTACGAGATCATCGAGAGAGGAGGCGGTGCTTGCTTTCTTTGTCATGGTAAATCCATTCGCATATTCGCATAGACGAATATATGCGGCGAATGTTTCAGACGCAAATGAAGAATGAGAGTAGTGAGGTGGTGAGAGTAAGGAGGGGCGTCGCGGGAACACAGAGAACCCTGAGCGCTTCGCGAACACCGAGCTTCGCTAGCCCAGAGAACCCTGAGCGCTTCGCGAACACGGAGGGCTCAGAGGAATCGCGGCTTTGAGTCTCTACCGTCCTTGCGTTGGCTCGAATGCGGCGGGGCGCAGGATTCGGGGGGGATGCGACCTCAACAAATCCTCTCCGCTCTCTTTCATCTCTTCAAATGTATCCCGTACTCAGCCAGCCCAGAAATTAATAGCCGAAAAGAAATCGCAAAAATCCCTATTATGACAATAACATCCTGTGTGAACATGAGGACCCCCGCCATGACATCGCGCATCGCACTGCTCTCCCTGCTGCTGTGCTTCTGCCTCGCCTGCGACGACGATGCGGATAACGTTCAACCCGATCGATTTGCCTACTATATCATTGGCGGTGAAGGACTGCACCGGCAGTGGCTGTACACGCATCGAGACGAGACGGTGTTCGAAGGCGATGTGCGCTGGCTGAGCACCGTGGCCGACAACGGCATCGTGCTGTTTCGCTCGCACAGCGCTGTGGGAATGCAGCTGTGGGGACGCTGTGACAACGGCAGCATTCTCGCTGTGCCCATGCCCATCTCGTCGGATGTGCAGCGCGAAGCGCTGCTGGACGAGGCCGAGCCGGCTCTCTCACGCGCCGGGCATCACGCCGCCTTCGTGGTGTGGGACAAGCTGAAAACATCCACCGACAGCAGCGCATGGTCTGCGCGCATCTGCGTGTTCGATTGCGCGGCCTGGCGCATGGAAAGTGCCGACGTCACCGCTTTTTTGCGTGAACGCTTCCCTGCGGAATTGTCGGAGGCGTTCCGCCTCCGCTGCGAGGCGGTGTGGCTCTCGGCCGACGGCGCGACCGCCCTACTCGGCATTATCGTGGTTCAGGCAGCGGATAGTAACCTGAGGAACTTCGCCGCGTTGCTGCGTTATCGCAACGGGCAGCTCGAGACCTTTCCCGGATACGAAACGTTCACCGACCTCACCTTTACTCGGTACAACATATTCGATCCGGCGACCGGAGTGCTATACGCTTCCGCCTGGAACGAGCAGGGCAGGCATCTCCGCACCTTGGCCTTCGACGCCACCTCACTCGGCGTGCGCGAAGTTGGCTTTGTGCCCTACTTCGAGCATGCCAGTCACCGCGTCACTGCGGGCAGTTCGGAATACATCGACTGGAATAGTTCCGAGGTGCTGCTCCGACCCATTGCGGGCGGACTCTCGGCGACGGAACTACTGCCCTTCACCGCTGTGGTGCAAGACTTGAGCATCAGTCCGGATGCCGCCTGGTTTGCAATGCGCGCAAAGACCACCGAGAATGACGACGCCTGGATTGTAGCTCAGCGCGGAGGTGGAATCCAGCGCGTGATCGCCCGAGGAAAACTGAGCGGTCCGCTCGCACTTTCACGCGAGTTGAGCAATCCCAGGTAAGTTCGTGATGAATTACAAGTGGAAACGCCGATTCCGCAAAGAATCGGCGTTTCCTTTTTTTTCAAAAACCAATCAAATCGATCATCGACGCTTACCGCGTCATGAGCACGCGTGTGATCCGTGTGGCAGACGCGCTGCGCAGCACGAGATGGTACGAACCGCTGGCGAGCGCCGCAGGCACGTACAGCGCGTGCTGTCCCGCCCGAGCCAAGGGCAGCGCGAGCGTGAACAGCCGCTGTCCGAGCAAGGAGTACAACTCCACGGTCATTTCCTCCGTCGGAACAGCGCCTTCGAGCGTGAATTGCAGCAGGCCGTTGCTCAGCGATGCGGAAGCGATGTCCCACTGCGCCGGACTCGCCACGCGCTCCACATCCACAGTCGGCGCGCCGTCATAGGGCAGGAAATAGCGGCGGTCGATGGAGAGCGTGACGTGCGTACGGCGTACGCCATTGGGATACAGCACCACCACGCTGTCGATGGACTGCACCCAGCCGAGGCCGAAGAACAGTTCGGTGCTATGCGTAGCCGCGCGCGACCCCGCGCTGCTTGTTGACAGTGTGCGCGTGTACACGCGGCCTCCGGCATGGACCTGCACGCGCGTACCGAAGGCGGCGCGCGTCACACCCTCATCAGGCTTGCCACCAAGACGCAGCGCCAGCCAGCGACCCTCGCGGCGGATGTCGTTGCGGAACAGCAGCACCCCGTCGTGCGGACTCGCGACCAGCAGATCCACATCGCCATCGTTGTCGTAATCCAGGCGCGACACCGTCCAGGCGCCATGGATCAATGCGCCGTAATGCCAGGTCATGTCGCGCAGCGTGTAGTCGGGAGCGCCGCTGTTGCGGTACACGCGCGAGTAGCGTGCGGGTTCGCCCTGCGTACCGGCGGGCTGATAGGCGTATTGCGATTGCCAGAGGTCGAGCCAGCCGTCGTTGTCCAGATCCACCCAGGCGATACCGCTGTTCATTTCGTAAAATTTCAACCCGAGCTGCGGCTGTACATTTTCAAACGTCTGTCCCGCATTGTTGTGCAGAATGAGCGAAGGATTGGACACCGATCCCCTCCAGTCCGGATGACCGAGATTGCCCACCGCGGCGTCGCTCCACCCGTCATTGTCGAAATCGCCCCAGTCACAGCCCATGCCATGGCCGAAGTACTGCGGCGAAGCCGTGGGAGCGCCGCACGCTCCGGTGGCGGCGCCCACCTCCGTAAAGGTTCCGTCGCCGTTGTTGCGGTAGAGGTAATCCGGAGCGAGGCGATACGTCGCCACGAATATATCCGTCAACCCATCATTGTTGTAATCGCAGGCGGTGGCGCCCCAGGTATCGAGGAAGGGCGCCTTTTCGGCCGCGGCGATGCCCGCTTCGGTGGTGACATCGGTGAAACTGCCGTCGCCGTTGTTGCGCCAGAGCTTGTCCTGAAAATAGGTCTCGTTGCCTCCGGATTCACGGCGACCATTCGCCAGAAAGAGGTCGAGCTTCCCGTCGTTGTTGTAGTCCAACCACACCGGCGACACCGTGGGCGCGGGATTGCGTATGCCGGTTGCGGCGGTGACGTTCACAAAGCCGCTGCCGGTATTGCGGAATAGACTGTCCGCTTCTCCGCCGTTCGCCATGTAGGCGTCGACGAGTCCGTCGTCGTCGAAATCTCCCCACACCGCGTAGCCGGCACTCAGTCCCAGCCCCGTTTCGCGCTCGAACGTTCCGTCGCCACGATTGCGGAAGTAGTTGCGGCCGATGGCGATGTCGTCCCAGCCGTCGTTGTTCCAGTCGGCCACGGAAGCAATGGCGGATTTTACCGGTGCGTTGCCGCTGAGCAGGCCCGCCTGCGTGGTTACATTCACCAGACTTGGCGAAGGAGGCGGTTGCGAACCGTTGTTCAGAGGATAGTCGTAACGAACCAGAAGGCGCACCATGAAGTCGTTCGTGCTGAGATAGTATTTGCCAGGACCACCGAGCGAATTGGTTTCGGCGGGATTCATGATGAACGACCAGTACGGCGTGGTCTGCGCGTCGCGGTCCACGGCGAAGAACGGCCCGCCGGGCTTGGTCCAATGCTGCACCACCAGACGTTCGTGTCCGTCGGCCCGCAAATTGCGCGCGCGCAGATCGATGATCTTCCACTCCGCTTGGCCGCCGTAGTCCACGATAATGGGATCGCTGCGCAGATTGTAATCCCACACCCAGTGTGTGGGCGGCACTGCGCCTTCCGAGGCATCGCCGGCAATGATCAGCGTGTCGCGTGTGGCCGTCGTGCCCATGTAATAGACATGCACCTCCAGAATCTGGCAGGGCCCGGCGAGTGGGATGATCACCGATTCGTTGGTGAATGAGGGATTGTTGTAATACGCGCCGTACGCCGAACCATTGTCTCGCTGAATCAGCACATCCTGCGCCTTCGTGCCCGCGGCGAGAAGCAGCAGCGTGCAGATGGCGGTGACAAATCCTTTCATGGCACTCTCCGGAATCTGATGATGGTCCTGCAAAGATACATCGTTGCAACGAGGGAATCGACCGGAGGAGGACGTACACCATGTTGCACCGCCGACCGCGTGCGTCCGCCGCATCCGCGATGCACTGCGGCGGACGCCTAGCACCACCGCCTCAGTAGCGCAGGTCGATTTGCGCGGAGACGCGCCCGAGGCGATCGCCGAGCACGCGGTCGCGTCCTTCGCCGATGGCAGTGCTTCCCTCGCGCAGTTGCACGCCGTAACGCACAGCCGCGCGCAGCCAGTCGGCCGCATGCCATTCGCACAACACGGCACAGCGCCAGGTGTCGCCGTACACGGCCACATTCTGGAACACGCCGGGTACATCGTGCTCGAATTCGTACAATCGCGCATCGTATGCGCCCGTGGCGGTGGAACTCACAGAAAACGTGCAGGAGAGGTTGTGGCGAAGACGGAGGCGGCAGGACGCGGCCAGGAGCATGCCATCGTCATCGTTGCCCCACGCATCGTAGCGCGTATAGCTGCGATCCAGACGCAGACGCAATCGTACGCCATCGCCGGGCTCGCAACCCATTTGCACTCGCACACTGCCGGCGGCCCGACGCGCGAGGGGACGGATGTCGCGACCCAATACGTCGACCGCGGCGATGGTCATGTCCTTTTGGCCATGCGCGAAGCGCAGCGACGCATGCAGACCATCGTCGCGCTGCCACTGCGCGTGGAGGAGGAATTCTCCGCCCGACGTTGGCAGGTGAAGGAAGTAGGTGCGATTGGGAAGGCGGAACACATCGGTCCAGGCGTCGATGCGCCATTCACGGCCTGCGCGCAGGCGCACCCCGGCGTACACGCCTTCTTCATTCTGCAACTCTCCGCCGCGCTCGCCGAAGCCCAGTCCATGGATGTTGATAAACCTTGCGTCGTACCGGCGATAGAGCAGCACTGCATCAATGCGCTCGGAGAGGCGCGCGCGTGCGCCCAGCAGCATGGCACTGTGCCGTGTGTGACAGAGGGCGAGTTCGCCGAACAGCTGCGCATCGCCCCAGGCCGCGTTCAAATTCACTCCGCTTGCCCAGGCGCGATCGCCGCGAAAGCCGAAGGGCGTACGCGGCTCGGATACCTGCGAGTAGCTGCCGTGCCAGCCGGTGATGCCGAGATCCAGCAGCCAGTGTTCGCGCTCCCTGCGCCACGCCAGTCCGCCGCCGAAAATCCGCTCACGTACCGCGGCTTTCCGCGCCGCCTCGCTCGCGCCGCGATGCATGCCATCGGCGGAGAAGCTGCCGACGGTGCCTGTCTCTTCGTCCAGCCCGGCGTCGAGTGCGCTGCTGCTGCCGAAACCCAGCAGACGGAATTCGCCGCTGCTCAGCTGCATCGCCGCGCCGCGAAAGAACAGCCCCTCGGTGGCCGACGCGGATGGACGAAGCTCCATCGCGCCACGTTTCGCCACCGTCAATGCGTCGCCACCCTTGGCGAAGCCAAAGGGCTGCCAGAACACCAGGCCCTGTCCGGCGGTGACGTGGAAATCACCAAGCACCGCGCGCCGCACGGCTCCGAGGTGTTCCAGAGCGATGTGTCCGGAAAGATGATCCGCGAAGTCCTTTTCACCGGGATCGCGCTCCTGCAGAAGCGCAACACGCACGTGCTCCCAGCGCTGCACTTCGATGCGCTGCACCACGCGCGCCCTCCCGCCGGGATAACTTCCGTCGAGAAAGCCCGCCCGCGGCTCGTCCTCCTGCTGCATGCGGAGACGGTACGACGTGTGCGTGGGCAACACGGCACGTCGCGGACACTGCAGTGTAGCGCAGACACGCAGCAAGGCATAGTCGTCGCGGCTCAATTGCGGTAGTGCGCGGATGTCGGACCAGCCGATGGCGCTGTCCGCTTGCAGCAGCGCGTGCAGCGCACGGGCCGACACGGGCGTGAGAAAGGGAAGCTCCTCCAGCTCGCCGAGCGTGCTGCTGTGGAGGCACAGCGGCTGTTCCACAGCGCGCTCCAGCATCTCGGCAAGGTCGGAGCAATCGCCCTCCTCCGAACGCTCGAGCAGCACGTCGTAGGCGCGCTCCCAATGGCTGGCACGCGCGTCGCTCTGTTGCGACCGGCTGCTGTGCGTGCAAAGAAAAAGGATCAGTATTGCCGAAATCAATCGGCCGTGGTGATGCGATGTCATGACGGATTCTCCCAAATACCGTGAACAACAGTGAATGATACGGACAGGCGGCATGCGACGCCGCGCGGCGAGTCAGCTATCGCGCGCACTCCCTGTACGCGATGCGCAGTGGGTCAGGATTGCAATTCGTCCAAAGGGACGTCGTCGAGCGAGACGGGCAGCCGGTGCTGAAATACCAGCGTCACCAGTATGCCCAGCAACACGGCGAACCACAGTGTGGCGACACGGATGATGAAGGTGGAAGCCACGGCGACATCGCGTGTGACTCCCGCGAGTTGACTGAGCCCGGTCAGGCTGCCCTCGGTCGTGCCGAGTCCGCCGGGCAACATGCTTACCGCGCCCACAACGGTGGAAAATGCGTAGATGAAGGTGGCTTTCAACACCGTGGGCGGGGCGTCGAAGACGTGCAGGATGATCCAATAGCCGAGGCATTCGAAAAACCACGCGACCACGCTCAGCAGCACCGCTATGCCGAGCGGTCCCGGACGCAGCATCGCGTGCATGCTCTCGTAGGCATCGGCGCCATGCGAGGCATAACGGCGCAGCAACGGCAGGCGCGCCATCCAGCCGATGATGGCCAGCGCGCCGCGGCGCCAGGCCAGCAGCACGGTCACGGCGCTGAAAAACAGCGCAAAGGCCAGCACGGCGCCCCGCGCTATGCCGAACATCCATGCGCCGAGAATAAGCAGCAGCACCAGACCGATGAAATCCGTGAGACGCTCGGCGATCACAATGGGCGCCGATTTGCTGATCGGTGTGCCGTTCACACGTTTGAGCAAATAGGATTTCAGCACTTCACCGAATTTGCCCGGCGTGACGGCCATGGTGAAGGCGGTGAAAAAAATGATGGCGTTGGTGCCACGGCCCGGATGCATGTCCAGCGCACGCGTGTAGTAATCCCATTTCCAGAAACGGAAAAAATAATTCGTGAGCGTGCAGGCCAGTATCACCGGGGCCCAGGCCCAGTTGAAGCCGGCGAACGCCGCGATCAGCTTGTCCATGTCGGCGTACAGCGTCAACGCAAAAAACACGAGTGCGCCGAAGGCCAGCGACAACAGCAGTTTGGTGCGCCAGTTCTTCTTCATGGCCGTGGCCCCCGACCGGTGAATTCCTGAAACGCACAGTAAAAATTGCAGAGTGGCAAACCCATCACATTGTAAAAATCCCCGTCGATGCGGCGCACGAACACCGCGCCGAAGTCGTCCTGTATACCGTAGGCGCCGGCCTTGTCCATGCAACTGCCGGAGCGCACGTAATCGAGGATTTCCGTGCTCGACAGCTTGCGAAACCACACCTCGGTGCGCTCCACGCGCGTGATCGTGCGCAGTCCGGGCACTTCCACCAGCGAGAAGCCGGTGTACACCTCGTGGCGCTGATCGCTGAGCCGATGGAGAATGCGCACGGCATCGTCTGCGGACTCCGGCTTGTTGATGATCTCGCCCTCGAGCACCACGATGGTGTCCGCGCCGATCACGATGCCGCCGGGTACGCGAAAGGCCACGTCGCGTGCCTTGCGCTCGGCCAAAATCATGGCGTGCTCGTCCGGCGGCACGGGAGGATCGATGAATTCCTCCACGCCGCTCGGGATGCAGTCAAAGGTCAGGCCGATCTGTCGCAGCAGATGTTTGCGGCGCGGCGAGGCCGAGGCGAGGACAATGGGCGGTGGTTGCACGTCGAATGATGGATGGACTACGAAAAAAATTCAATATGGCGACTCGCGGCCTTTGGAAAAAGGGAAAAATGTGCCATCAGCACGGAATGAGGGTAAACGCAGCACGCCTCCTCTACCAGAGGATGCAATGGACTGCTCGTTCGGGCATTTTTCCCCTTGCCGTGCGATTCGTATCATTATTGTTTGAATCCGTTACTCAATCTCGAATGGAAGAGGACACTATGAATACGCAACGACTGTACCTGATCATCGGCGCTCTACTGCTCACCGCGGTGGTGGTGTTCCTGTTGCTGCCCGAAGGCAATGACACGCATGTGCACGAGCAGGCCACGGACATGCCGCCCGGACATCCGGATGTGAACCAGATGCAGCAGGGCGCGGGTGCCGAAACGCAGCCCGGCGCGGGCAATGTGCGCTCGGATTTCATGGAAACTTTCACGCGGCTGCGCGACAAGGTGGAAGCCCAGCCCGCGAGCGACACCAGCGATGTGCTCGTGTATGCACGCATGCTGCTCGACGCGCATCAGGAAAAACAATCCGTGCCCCTTTTCGAGCGCTATCACAAGGCCGCGCCCAGGAATGTGCCGGTCATGCTGGATCTCGCCGCCGCCTACGCCAAGACCAAGCAGGTGGACAAAGCGGAACAAATGACGCGCAAGGTGCTGAGTGTCGAGCCGAACAACACCACCGCGATGTACAATCTCGGCGCCATTTACGCTTCCACCGAGCGCAAGGCCGAGGCGAAAAAGGCCTGGCAGGATTTGATCAAGCGCTTCCCCGACTCCGAAGACGCCGCGCGCGCCAAGGCCTACATGGCCGAACTTTAATCCCACGCCGAGCGGGGCGATGAGCATTCTCATTTTCCGCACCGATCGTATCGGCGATGTGGTGCTGACCCTGCCTCTGGCCAGCGCCCTCCGCCGGCAGTATCCAGGCGAACGCGTGCTCTTCTGCGCGCAGCGTTACGCGGCCGCCATCCCTCGACTCTGTCCCGATGTGGACGAGGTGATGGAAATAGAGGAGCGCGATGTGCGCAATCCCTTTCCTCTCGCGCGGCTGTTGCGGCAGCGGCAGGTTCGGCTCGTGCTCTTCGCCTATCCGCGTCCCGGACTGGCGCTTGCCGCGGCCCTGGCGCGCGTACCGCTTCGCGTCGGAACGGCCTACCGCTGGTATGCGCCCCTGTTCACCCACCGTCATCACGAACATCGACGCGAAAGCGTGCGCCATGAACGCGACTACAACCTGTCGCTGCTCGGCGCACTCGGTAGCGTCCAGGAGGACTTCCCCGCGCCGCGCCTCGTGCTCGATGCCGCTCAACGCACGGCGGGACGCAGGATACTCGAGGAAAGCGGAATCGCCGCAGGGCGCGTCGTGCTGCTGCATCCCGGCAGTGGCGGCTCGGCCAAGGACTGGCCCATGGAGCGCATGAACGCATTGGCCCGCGACGTTATGGCGCGTCACGCCGACGTGCGCGTGCTGTTTTCCGCTTCCACCGAGGAATTGCCACGCGTGCGCGCTCTGCGCGAAGGACTGGACCAGCGTGCGCATGTGCTGCCTCGGGGGCTCGCGCTCACCGAACTCGCCGCCGTGCTCGCCGCCGTCGATTGCGTGGTGGCCAATTCCACCGGTCCCCTGCATATGGCAGCCGCGTTGGGTACGCCGGTGCTGGGCCTGTATCCATTCCAGCGTGAATGCCATCCGCGCAGATGGGGCCCGCTCGGCACGGCCACGCGCGTGCTTATGCCTCGGCCCGCGTCCGACTGCGCCGCCTGTGCGGCCGGTCGTTGCGACGAGCACGATGCGATGGAGCGCATCAGCGTGGACGAGGCGTTGACGGCGCTGGAGGAATTGCTGCAACAGCCGCGCACTCAGGAACGCTGAGCACGCGCCCCCGCTGTGGTGTGGACACACGTCGCAGTGGATGCGGGGTGCACTCGTGCGGGGCAATGCCGCGTACGGTCACGTGCAACATCCTTGATCGGAATGCGAATACTGTGGAGAATGCAAGAACGTCACAAATCATGGAACTGGAAATTGGGACAGGGCATACAATGAGTACCAACTGGAGAACGACGATGAAACGCCTTTCCATATATGCACTGCTCGCCCTGTTCTACACGTCGCTGATATTTCCCGAATTGCTCGCGCAGAAAACAGGCAGCGGCGCCCCCGACAGCAAGCGCCCGCCCTCGTATCGGAAAATCGAGAACAAGGCCTTCGATGTGGGCGAGGAACTCATATTCGACGTGAACTACGGTTTCGTCACCGCCGGGCAGGCGCGCATGGCCATTCCCTCGTACTCGTGGCAGAAGGGACGCAAATGCTACAACGTGCAGTTCCTGGTGAAATCCACGTCGTTTTTCGACAGCTTCTACCGTGTGCGCGACCGCTACGAATCGCATATCGATGTGGATGGCCTTTTCCCGTGGAAATTCGTGCAGCAGATCCGCGAGGGCAATTTCAAGCGTGACTTCAACGCACGCTTCGACCACGACGCGCAGAAGGCCTATACATCCGAGGGCGTGTATCCCGTGCCCATGTTCACGCAGGATATTCTGTCCGCCTTCTATTACATGCGCACGCAGGATTATTCCGGAATGAAGCCCGGGCAGAAGGTGACGCTGCGGAATTTTTACAAGGACAGCACGTACACGCTGACCGTGGTGTACCATCGCAAAGAGACCATCGAGGTCGAAGCCGGCACGTTCCGCACCATCGTGCTCGAGCCGGTGATGGAGGAGGGCGGATTGTTCAAGGCCTCCGGCAGCATTTACGTGTGGCTGACCGACGACGAAAAGAAAATTCCCGTGCAGGTTGAAGCCGAAATTCCCATCGGCTCCATTAAAAGCGAACTCACCGAAGTAAAGGGCGTCAAGGGGCCTGTGCGCGCGAAGGTCAAGTAATCGCGGCGAGCGGACGAACACGGTCGCCGGAATCTGCGCTCCGCCGCCCGTCGAGCCGACGCGATAATGCCCTGACCTTTTCCACTCATTTTCCCGCTCACATCCATACCTTGGCGCTGATGCGCCTCGTCGGGGAATTTTGTACCTTGGGAGGAGGTACGAAGTCAACGCTCACTGGACGTTCCCAACGAGAGCAGCATGTTTCCCCAACTTGATTTCAGCGGCATCACGACGCAGTCGGTGCGTGAACGACGGAGCAAGGTTGCGCTGAGCGATTGCGCGCGTCCGTTTCACGGCGGCAGTTTCGCGGATTTTGCCCGCACCTTGCCCAACATTCTCAAAGCCGCCGAATTGCGCGCCTTTGCCCAGCTCATCGCCGATGCGCGACTCGCGGGCGAGTCCTGTCTCTTGATGATGGGCGCGCACGTGATCAAGACCGGTTGTGCACCGCTGATCATCGATTTGATGCAGCGCGGCGTGCTGACGCATGTGGCCATGAACAGCGCCGGCGCCATTCACGATGCGGAATCCGCGCTGTTTGGTGTGACCTCGGAGGATGTGGCGACCAATTTGCAGGACGGCTCCTTCGGCATGTGGCGCGAGACGGGGGATTTCATCAACGGCTCGTTGGCCGCGGCTTGTCATGGCGATACGGTGGGTTTTGGCGAAGCGATCGGAGCCGCGTTGCAGCAGGCGCGGGCTCCGCATCTGGACCACAGCATTCTGGCGGCCGGCGTGCGGCTGGGCGTGCCGGTGAGCGTGCACGCGGCCATCGGCACCGATATTGTGCATCAGCAGCCGGGCATGGATGGCGCGGTGACAGGCGAGATGAGCTTCCGGGATTTTCGTGTGTTCGCGCACAGCGTGGCGGGCTTGCGTGCACACAGTGTGGTGATGAATGTGGGCTCGGCGGTGATTTTGCCCGAGGTGTTTCTCAAGGCGCTCACCGTGGCCCGCAATCTCGGCCATGCCGCAAGGGGCTTCGCCGCCGCGAATTTCGACATGATTCAACATTACCGGCCCAATCTCAACGTGGTGACGCGTCCCACGCAGCACGAGGGCCGGGCATTTTCTTTCACCGGCCATCATGAAATCATGCTGCCACTGCTGGCCGCATTGGTGCATGGCGCTTTGGAAGGAACATCCTGAATGAGCGAACCGACGCCGCATATCGAACCCGAGGAAGAACGCGCACCCGTCACTCCGCTGCTGCGGGAGTGGACCATTCATCCCGCGGGCTTCGCGGTGCTCGTGCTGGCGTTGGTGTTCATCTCCTATCAGCTCGTCGGCGGTCTGATAAGCTTTTTGCTTTTCGGGTTGGATTTCGGGAAGAACACGCACGCCGTACGCGTTGCGACCATGGTGTCGCAATACGTGCTGTTGCTGGGCCCCGCGGTGGCCATGCTGTATCTGCAACCCTGGTCCATACGGCAGGTGCTGCGTCTCCGCTGGCCGCGGCTGGGTCCATCGATCGCCGTGATCGTGTCGGTGTTGGCCTTGCAGATGGCGGGGCAGGCCTGGTTGGAGATGCAGCAATTCGTGCTGCGCGAATATCTTCTGCCGGATTTTCTGCTGCCGGTCCTGGATGCCTTCGAGGAAATGATCACCGAGCTGTACTCGTCCCTGCTCGGCATGCACTCGTTGCCCGAGGCGCTGTTTGTGTGGTTGGTGGTCGGACTCACACCGGCGCTGTGCGAGGAGGGCTTGTTCCGGGGCACGGTGCAGTACTCGTTCGAAAAGGTGCTTCCCGCGCGTTGGGCCATCGTGTTGTCCGGCGGGCTGTTCGCGGCCTTTCATCTCAATCCCGTCACACTCATTCCGCTCACCGCGTTGGGCATGTGGTTCAGCGCCACGGTGTGGCGTGGAAAATCCATTGCCTATCCCGTTCTCGGACATGCGGTGAACAACACCTTCGCCGTGGTGGCGTTGTATGCGTTGGACACCGAGCAACTTGTTCCCACTTCATCCGGCGGTGCGTTGCCCTTCGGTCCGCTGCTGCTCATCCTTGCGCTTGCACTCGCGGTGTTCGCCGTGTTCGCGCGGATGTTCTGGCGCATGACCGCGGAGCCACACGCCGACACAATGTAGAAGGAGGATCCCATGTCGTACTGTCCGCAATGTCAAACCGAGTATCAAGCCGGCGTGGCCGAATGCGTGGATTGCGGCATTCCCCTCGTCGAGGGTACGCCCGTGTTTTGCTACAATTGCCAGGAGCCGGTATCGGCGAACGACACGTTCTGCAACAACTGCGGCGTGCTGCTGGAGGAAATTCCCGGAGATGAAACTCCGGAATGCGAAAACCACCCCGACCGCGATGCGGTGGGTGGCTGCGTGATCTGCGGCAAACCGCTGTGCGAGGATTGCGCGCGCGAGCAAAATGGCCGCGTGTTCTGCGAGAGCGATGAGCATCTGAATGTGCATCAGGGTTTCGTGGTGGTGTACACCACGTCCACGGATTATGAAGCCGAGATGATCAAGGCCAATCTTGACGGTGCGGGCATTCATGCGCTGATTTTCAACCAGCACGATCATGTGTATTTCACCACCATGGGCATGCTGGCGTTGGTGAATGTGATGGTGCCGCGCGCGCAACTCGAAGAGGCGCGTGAAATCATCGAGGCGCTGCTCAAGGACGAAGGCCTTGCCGAAGGGGAATTGCCCGAGGAGAACGGCGCGTGAGTGATACGCGGACGCGCGTCCTGTTCGCGCTGTTTGCCATCCCCGCAGTGGTGGCTATGGCGTGGTTTGGCGGTTACGCGTGGATGCTGTTTATCGCGGCGGTGCAGGTCGCCGCGATAGTGGAGTACGGCCGCCTTGTGCGTGCCAAGGGTGCCACGCCGCAACGCGGTACCATGATCGCATTGTCGCTGCTGCTACTCGTGGTGTTCATGCACGAGCGCCTGGCGGCGGATGCGGTGCTGCTGTTTGGTCCGCTCGCCTGGCCGCTGCAATGGCAGGCGTTGCTCTGGGTGCTGTTGCTGGGCGTGATGCTGGCGTTGCTGGTGGAATTGTTCCGTGGTGCCGACGCGCCCTTGCTCAATCTCGGAAGCACGCTGCTGGGCGTGATGTACATCGGACTGTTTCTGGCCACCACCGTGGGAATTCGCGAGATTTTCACCGTGGTGGAATTCCCCGTCGGCCGCGTATTCGGCACGGCCACGCTCAACACCGCGCAGCTTGCGCAACTCGAACGCTGGGGTGGCGGCACCATGATAGCCGTGCTGGCCGGAATCTGGATGTGCGACACGGCCGCATATTTCGGCGGACGGGCCATGGGACGGCACAAACTCTTCCCGCGGGTGAGTCCGAAAAAAACCTGGGAAGGAGCCATCTGGGGTGCCGTGGCGGCTGTGGGCAGCATGCTGGCGGCGCGCGCCATCGCGCTCGATTATCTCGGCGTTGTCGATGCCGTGCTGCTCGGACTCATGATCGGCGTGCTCGGGCAGCTCGGCGATCTGACGGAATCGCTGCTCAAGCGCGATGCCGGGGTGAAGGATTCCTCAGGCATGCTGCCCGGACATGGCGGCGTGTTCGACCGCTTCGACAGTCTTATATTTGTATCGCCTGCGGTCTTTCTCTACCTTGATTTCATTGTATTCGCGTAGGCCTTTCGGCAGCAACGGAGCCATGTTGTGACGAGTATGAAAACAACCAAATACATCTTTATCACTGGCGGCGTGGTGTCTTCCCTGGGCAAGGGCATCGCCGCGGCGTCCCTCGGCATGCTGCTGCAGCAGCGCGGCCTCAACGTCACCATTCAGAAATTCGATCCGTACATCAACGTCGATCCCGGGACCATGAGCCCGTATCAACACGGCGAGGTGTATGTGACCGAGGACGGTGCCGAGACCGATCTCGATCTCGGACACTACGAGCGTTTTCTCAACCGCGACATGTCGCGCGAGAACAACACCACCACGGGTCAGATTTACAATCACGTGATAGAAAAGGAGCGGCGGGGCGATTATCTGGGCGCCACCGTACAGGTGATTCCCCACATCACCGACGAGATCAAGCGCCGCTTCGCCCGCCTGGCCAAGCGCGATGAATTCGACGTGATTATCACGGAAATCGGCGGCACCGTGGGCGATATCGAGAGTTTGCCCTTTCTCGAAGCCATGCGCCAGTTCGTGATGGCGGTGGGCCGGAAAAACGCCATCATCGTGCATCTCACGCTGGTGCCGTTCATTCCCTCGGCGGGCGAACTCAAGACCAAACCCACGCAGCACTCGGTGAAAATGCTGCTCGAACTCGGAATTCAGCCCGACATGCTGCTGTGCCGCGCCGACCGTTCGCTGCCGCGCTCGATCCGCGAGAAAATCGGTCTGTTCTGCAACATCGAATCCGATCTGGTGATCGAAGCACTCGATGTGGGTACCATTTACGAAGTGCCGATGGAGTACAAGCGCGAGCGCTTCGACGAGCAGGTGATCCGCCGTCTGCGTTTACGTACGCAGGAGCCCGACCTCGAGCGCTGGGTGAAAATCATCAAGCGCATCAAAGAGCCCAAGTACACGGTGGACATCGGTCTGTGCGGCAAATATGCCGAGTATCACGATGCGTACAAGAGCATCATCGAGGCCTTTGTGCACGCGGGCGCCGAAAACAATGCGCGCGTGAATCTCGTGTGGATTCATTCCGAGGATATCGAGAAACACGGCGCGGCGCGCTACCTCAAGGATTTGCACGGATTGCTGGTTGCGCCGGGTTTTGGCGAACGCGGCATCGAGGGCAAGGTCAAGGCCGTGCAGTATGTGCGCGAGAACAACATTCCCTTCTTCGGCATTTGCCTCGGCCTGCAATGCGCGGTGATAGAGTTCGCCCGCAACGTCTGCGGCATACACGGAGCCAACAGCACGGAATTCGGCCAGACCGAGCACAATGTGATTGATCTCATGCTGGAGCAGAAAAGCATTCAGACCATGGGCGGTACCATGCGGCTGGGCGGCTTTCCCTGCCAGCTCAAGCGCGGGACGCGGGCTTATGAGGCCTATGGCAAAAAGCTCATCAGCGAGCGCCACCGCCACCGCTACGAGGTGAACAACGAGTACCGCGCGGTGCTGGAAAAGCACGGCCTGGTGTTCAGCGGCACTTCGCCCGACGAGGCATTGATGGAGATGATCGAGCTGCCGGACCATCCCTGGTTCGTGGCCTCGCAGTTCCATCCCGAACTCAAATCCCGCGCCATTGAACCGCATCCGCTGTTCAAGCATTTCGTGAAAGCGGCATTGCAGTACAAGATGCCCCGCCTCGAAGTGCCCGTGGCAGCCGACGAGTCCGAGACGCCGTCCTGATGGCGCGCACGCGCACGCAATGCTATCACAAGAGTAGAGTATAGAGGAGTACCCATGCGTTACCTGGCCGCTCTCATTCTCGCCTGCACACTCGTCCTGCCCGCGCATGCGCAGGTGGATACGTTGATGTACGACGGTATCACCAACATCATGGAAGGCAAGCTCATCGCCGTTACCCGCTTTCCGGGCGAGCTGGACGTGATTTTCAATGCCCGCTTTTCGCCTGCGGAAAAATGTACCCTGCACACCGTGCTGGTGGGCTTCAGCGTGGTGAAGTTTCAGGCGCTGACCGGCAACGACACGCTGGTGGTGTTCGTGTTCGAAAACGGCAATGTGCCGCCGATGCTGGTGGGGTTGCAGAAAACCTACACGGTCAATCTCGGCGACGCGGGCTTCCCCAGTCCGAACATTCGCTTCCAGGATCCACTCGAAGCCGGTGGCCGCGACGTGCTGGCGGTGAAACTCAATCCGCCGATTATTTTCTCGCCAAAGCGCGATTTCATCGTAGGGGTGAAAATCCTCTCGCGGCAGAAAATCGCGGTGGGGCAGGGATTGTGGAATGGCTTCAGCGTGCTTTCCAATCCCGAGCAGCCGGAGTATCAGCGTTACCGCCGCTACCTCATCGCTCCCGAAGAAAAGAATTCGCGCAACGACTTCGCCACGCAAGGCGCGAATGTCTCACTGTTCATCCGCTCGGTGGTGACGTACAATCCCAATCTCCCGAATGTGGATGTCACCGCGGTGGAGGAAACGCCCCTGCCTGCGCAGCCGACGCTTGCTGCCAATTTTCCCAATCCCTTCATCTCGGGCACCACGCTGCATTACTCCCTGCCCGGGCGTGCGGCAATAACGCTCACCGTGCATGACATGCTCGGCCGTGTGGTATCGGTGTTGGCCGATGGCATGATGGATGCCGGATCGCACAGTGTGCAATTCGATGCGCGTGGCTTGCCGCCGGGTATGTACATGGCGCGGCTGCTCAGTGGTGGTGTCACCGCGACGAGGAGCATGCTCCTGCTGCAATGAGAATAACGGACGGCACGATAGAACGTGTACGCGCGGCCGCTGACATCGTCGACATTGTCAGCGGCTTCGTGCGTTTGAGAAAGGCCGGGCGGAATTTCGTCGGCCTCTGTCCGTTTCACAAGGAAAAAACGCCTTCCTTCAACGTGAATCCCGAGCGGAACATTTACAAATGTTTCGGCTGCGGCAAAGGAGGCGATCCGATCGGTTTTATCATGGACATCGAGAGCGTGTCCTTTCTCGAAGCCGTGGAGGAACTCGCCGACCGCTACGGCATCGCGATCGATCGCGAGGGCACGCAACCCACGGCGGAGAAGCGTGAAGACATCGAGGCGCTGTACGACGCCACGCGCCTGGCCGCGCATTTTTTCCACGACACCCTGCAATCGGATGCGGGCGCCATCGGGCGGGAGTATTACAAGCGCCGGCAGTGGACCATCGAGACGCAGCGCGCGTTCGGGCTGGGTTTTGCGCCTTCGGGCTGGAGCGGCTTGCTCGACCATTTGCGCAGTGAAGGCGTGGATATGGATATCATGGAGAAAGCCGGCCTGGTGGTGCGCAAGGATGGTGGCCGCAACTACGACCGCTTCCGCAATCGCGTGGTGTTCCCCATCATCCACGTCACGCGCAAGGTGGTGGGCTTCGGTGCCCGCGCACTGTCGCCCGAGGATGAACCCAAGTATCTGAATTCGCCCGATTCGGTGATATACAACAAAAGCCGCGTGCTGTACGGTTTGTCGCAGGCATCCTCGGCTATTCGCGAGCGCGACGCTGTTATTGTGGTCGAGGGCTACGCGGATGTGATCAGCATGCATCAGGCCGGTGTGCGCAACACCGTGTCGACCAGTGGCACCGCGCTCACGCCTGATCAGGTGCACATGCTGCGGCGGTACACGCGGAACATCTTCTTCCTCTACGACGCCGACTCGGCCGGTATAGCAGCCATGCTGCGCGGCCTCGATGTGATACTCGCCGAGGATTGCGATGCGCGCGTGGTGCGCTTGCCCGCGGGGGAGGATCCGGATTCCTACGTCCTGAAATTCGGAGAAGAAGCCGTGCGCGAGCAGCTCGGCACCGCCGTCTCCTTCGTGGATTTCGTCACCGACCGCTATAAGGCCGAGGGTCGGCTGGATTCACCCGAAGGCATGGCCTCGGCCGTGCATCACATCGTGGGCATGATCGCGAAAATGGACGATCCCATCAGGCGTGAATTCTACGTGCGTCATATCGCCCGCAAATACGGGATGTACGAGAACGTGCTGTTTCAGGAATTGGCCAAGGTGCTGCGCGGGACGAAGCGCGGCGAACGACCTGTGCGCGTGGAAGAAGCGGAGGAAGCGCCGCGGGCCGAGGAACGTGATGCGCCGCTACCGAAGGAGGAACGGATATTCTGTTCGCATCTACTGCTGGCCCCGAGCGACGTGCAGAGCGAGGTGTTGCACTCCATCAGCATCGCCCATTTCCGCCATCCGCGCATACAGCGCATACTGCATGAGCTGTTCGAGCAGGAGGAGCACGAAGGCGCGGTGAACAGCAACGCCCTGTGGAATCTCGCCACCGACGATGCCGCGATGCACACGCTGCTCGCCGATCTGATGATGCCACGCGACGAACCCAACAGCGATTGGAGCGAGCGGCAAACCGTGGTGGATGTGGACCATCGCCGTGTGCTCTGCGACGACTACCGCGCCGTGCTGCGGCTGCGTTTCGACGAGCGCCGGCGTGGCTACATGGACGCTCTGCGTGTCGCCCTCGACACGGAAACGCAGCTCGACCTCATGCGGAAAAAGGCGGAAGTGGATAAAATTCTGCTCACGTTGAACGACATCGCTGGCATCACCGAACTTCCGGATCCGGACGAGGAATAGCACCGGCGGCCGGGCGGCGAAGGGAACGCGGGCCAGAACCATACAAGCGCGGTGCGTGTTGTGTCTGTCATGTCCCATCAGCAAGGAACGATCATGGCATTGCTCACAGCCAGTCAACTCGACGCGCAACTCGCCACACTCGACGGATGGTCGATTGTGAATGGCCAGTTGCACCGCGTATTTGTCACCCCCACCTTTCATCGCGCCATCGCCCTCGTGGTTCAGGCGGGCATGCTCGCCGATGTTGCCGATCATCATCCGGACATCGACATCCGTTACAATCGCGTCACCTTCGCGCTGTCCACGCACAGTGAAGGCGGCATCACGGAGAAGGACGTTGCTCTTGCGCGGGGGATTGACGAAGCGTATGTGGGCGGGTAGTGGGAGCTTGCTTGCATCGTGGTCCGGGTGAATGCAATGTGAACACGGAGAACACCGAGGGCTTCGCCACACCGAGGGCTCAGAGGGTTCGCGCCTAATCGTCTCCGCGCCCTTCGAATGTATCCCGTACTGTGCCAACCCGGAATGTCGAGGAATTGCATGAGCCCCCGTGCTTTGCGTATACTTGACCATCGCATCGTTTTTCACGCGAAAGCAGGAGCATGCATGGCAAAGACACACGACGAATTGTTGAACATTTTCAAGCAGGCGGGAGCGTTTCTCGAAGGGCATTTCGTGCTCACTTCCGGGTTGCACAGCCCGCATTACGTGGAGAAGTTCCGCGTGCTGGAGCATCCCGCGCACACAGCGGAGCTATGCGCGGAATTCGTGGCGCAGTGGGGCGCACAGAGTCCCACCGTTGTACTTGGTCCCGCCACGGGAGGCATTATTCTCGCGCATGAAACCGCAAAGCAGCTGGGCATTCGCGCCATGTTCACCGAGCGGGTGGATGGTGCCATGGTGCTGCGCCGGGGCTTCGAGCTGACAGACGAGGACCGCGTGCTGCTGGTGGAGGATATTGTGACCACGGGTGGCAGCATGTTCGAAGTGATCGACGTGGTGAAGGCCACGGGCGCCACGCTGCTGGGGCTCGCATTCTTGGTGGACCGCAGTGGAGGCAAGGTGGATTTCGGCATTCCCTCACGGGCGTTGCTCACGCTGGACGTGATCACGCATCAGCCCGACGACTGTCCACTGTGCCGCGACGGCGTGCCCATACGCAAGCCGGGTCGTTCCGGCAAGAAGTGACGCCGCATTGATCGTTACCGCGCCGGGAGGTATTTTCCGGCATCAGGCCTCACCATCATAGCACGAGACGCGTATGAGTCTTGCCGTGACCTTTTCGACAATTCCGGAGATGTTCCTGAATCTCACGGATCTGTATGCCCATGAAGAGCGACCGTTGTTCATGCGCAAGGTGGAGGGGCAATTCCAGCCGTTGCGGTATGGGGACATGCGCACGCAGGTGGCCATGTTTTTCCACGGCCTGCTCAAGCTGGGTGTGCGCCGGGGCGATCGTGTCGCGTTGGTGTCGGAGAATCGCCCGGAGTGGGTGATCACCGATCAGGCAGTGTTGTTTCACGGTGCGGTGAACGTTCCCATTTTTCCCTCGCAGACCGCCAAGCAAATCGAGTTCATTCTCCGCGACGCCGGTGCCTCGGTAGTGGTGGTGTCGAATCGTTACCAGCTATCCAAGATCGAACGCATACGTGACGATGTGCCGTCGCTGAAGCACGTTATCGTGATGAACGAACTCGACGACAGGCCGGACAATGTGCTGTCCTTCGCTGAAGTACTCGCTTCCGGCGCTTCGGATCATCAGCAGCACCCGCACGCGTTGCGCGAAGCGGCGGCCACCATCCTGCCCGAGGATTTGTGCACCATCATCTACACCTCGGGCACCACGGGCAATCCCAAAGGCGTGATGCTTTCGCATGCGAATTTCGTATCGAACATCGTCGCGGCCGCGAAAATCCTGCCGATTTCGGACACGGATACCCTGCTTTCTTTCCTTCCGCTGTGCCATGTGTTCGAGCGCATGGCTGGCTATTACACCGCCATTTCCTGCGGCGCCACCGTGGCCTACGCCGAAAGCATCGAAACCGTGGCCGAGAACATGTTGGAGATCAAACCCACCATTGTCATTGCCGTGCCGCGCCTGTTCGAGCGCATTTACAATCGCGTGATGCGCATGGTCGAGAAGGATGCCGCCGTGAAACGGCGCATTTTCCACGCCGCAATCGGCACCGGCAAGGCCTACGCGCGCGCAAGGAAGCAGTCCGGCGTGGGTCCGCTGCTCGCCGCGCGACATGCCGCCGCCAACGCGCTCGTGTTCGGCAAACTCAAGCAGCGCACCGGCGGACGGATTCGCTATTTCGTTTCCGGCGGGGCCGCACTGCCCCGCGAGTTGGGCGAATTTTTCGAAGCAGTGGGCTTGCTGATTATCGAAGGTTACGGACTCACGGAAAGTTCACCCGTGATCGCCGCGAACCGCCTCGACAATTACCGCTTCGGCTCGGTGGGATTGCCCTTGCCGGGTATTGAAGTGCGCATTGCCGAAGACGGGGAAATACTCACGCGCGGTCCCCATGTGATGCGTGGTTACTACAACAATCCCGAGGCCACCGCCGAGGCCATCGACGCCGAGGGGTGGCTGCACACCGGCGACATTGGCGTGCTGGACGAGGAAGGTTTCCTGCACATCACCGACAGGAAAAAGCATCTTTTCGTGAGTTCGGGTGGCAAGAACATCGCACCGCAGCCCATCGAGAATCTCTTCGCCGGCAGCGAGTTCATCGACCAGTTCGTGCTCATCGGCGACAAACGCATGTTTCTCACCGCGTTGATTGTGCCGGATTATGAGGCGCTGAAGCAGTACGCCGCCAAGAACGGCATCACCTACGATGATCCCGAAGAATTGACCGGACATCCGGACATTCTCAAGCTCATCGAGCAGACCATACAGGCGCGGCAGAAGGATTTGGCGAATTTCGAGAAGGTGCGGCGCTTTACCTTGCTCAAGGAGCCCTTCACCATAGAAAACGGTCAGATGACGCCGAGCATGAAAATCCGCCGCAAGGCCGTAGAGGAACACTACAAGGACGTGATCGAAGGCATGTACCGCTCCTGACGGGAGCCGGGGCTGTTGGTCTGTCATGCGCAGGTCATAGAACATTCCAAATTACCGGCCGGTGTATTTCCGCTCGTTTTCGGTGGCGGTATTGACGGGCGGGACAATGCTTGCGCGCTGACCCGGAGCGTGCGAACGCTGGTGTGACGGGGAACTGCCGGGCCGGGGAGTGACCGGGGGCAGTGCGCTCAAGGGACACCCTTGCCACGCCGAAGAGGCCGCGGGCTGCCGGAGGCGGGCGGGTTTGGTCAGGGACGGGGAATTTCCTACATTCATCTTTTGATACTAACACTTGTTTCGTGACGGCATGATCGAATCGTACATACCCATCTTCCTCATTCTGGGCGCCGCCGTGGTGTTCGGTGTGGTTTCGGTGAATCTGTCGTGGCTGTTGGGTCCGCAGCGGCCCTACCGCGAGAAAATGACCACCTACGAGAGCGGCGTGGAGCCCGTGAGCACCGCGCATTACCGTTTTTCGGTGAAATACTACATGGTGGCGTTGTCGTTCATCATTTTCGACATCGAAGTGGTGTTCATGTATCCCTGGGCCGTGCGCGTTCAGGAACTCGGATGGACCGGTTTTGTTGTTATGCTGGTGTTCGTCCTTGTTCTCGTGGTCGGTTTTGTGTACGAGCTGAAGAAAGGAGCTTTACGATGGGATTAGAATCGGCGCTGGGTGAGGGATATCTCACCACGAAACTCGATGCGCTGGTGGGTTGGGCGCGCAAAAGTTCGCTGTGGCCCATGCCCATGGGCACCTCGTGCTGCGCGATCGAATTGATGTCGGCGGGCGATCCGCGGCACGATATTTCGCGCTATGGCATGGAAGTGATGCGTTTTTCGCCGCGGCAGTCCGACGTGTTGCTGGTGGCGGGCACCATCACCTACAAAATGGCGAGTGTGGTGCGGAAGATTTACGATCAAATGGCGGAGCCGCGCTGGGTAGTGGCCATGGGTGCCTGCGCATCCTCGGGTGGCATGTTCCGCTCCTACTCCGTTGTGCAGGGTATCGATCAGTTTCTGCCCGTGGATGTGTTCACTGCGGGATGTCCGCCGCGCCCGGAAAATCTTTTCCATGCGCTGATGGAGTTGCAGAAAAAGGTGGAGAATTCCAGCGTGTTGGATTACCGCGACCGCAAGGAAGCGATTCACATTCAATAGCGGCGCAGCCGCCGGATAGTATAGTTATGAACGAGACTTTGGAACAGGTGATTGCATCGCTCCGCGAGCGCTTCGGCGAGGCCGTGGAGGATGTCGTCGAATTCCGCGGCGACGTGGTGGTGACCGTGGCACGCGACAGTATAGTGACCGTGGTGGAGTATCTCCGCGACCACCCCTTCTGTCCATTTCCGTTGTGCGAGGATGTGTTCGGCATCGATCAATTCACGCGCAAGAAGCGCTTCGAAGTCAACTACCACTTTTTCTCCGTACTCAAGAAAGTGCGCATCCACCTGAAGGTGCGCGTCGACGAGGACGATGCCTCCGTACCGAGCATTACCGGCGTATTTCCTGGAGCCGGCTGGTACGAACGCGAAGCCTACGATATGATCGGCGTACACTTCCCAGGGCATAAGGATTTGCGCCGCATGTACATGACCGAGGACTTCGAATACCATCCATTGCGGAAGGATTTTCCGCTGATGGGTGTTCCCGGTTCCATTCCCTTGCCGAAACGGGGTTGAGCGATGAGCAGCCAGGCACACGACGGTGATTTTTTCAATGCTCCTGTGATGACGGCGAGTCTGCCGCCGAAAGAGAAGCGTACAAAGCTGCTCCAGGCGCTGCTCGACATGGATCCGGACATCTCTTTCGACGATCCGCTCGAGAACGACATGATTCTCAACATGGGTCCGTCGCATCCCGCCACGCACGGGGTGTTGCGCATCCTGTTGCGTCTCGATGGCGAGACCATTGTCTCGGCCATGCCCGAACTCGGTTATTTGCACCGCGGTTATGAAAAAATCGCGGAAAATGAAACCTATCACGAATTCATCACGCACACCGACCGTCTCGACTATCTCCAGCCTGTGCACAACAACGTGGGCTACATCCTGGCGGTGGAGAAGCTGCTGGGTATAGAGGCGCCACCCCGTGCGCAGTACATCCGTACGTTGCTGGCCGAGTTGGCACGCATTTCCTCACATCTGGTCGGCTTCGGCGTGATGGCCATGGACGTGGGCGCGATGACACTGCTGCTGTGGTGTTTCCGCGAGCGCGAGAAAATCCATGACATCTACGATCTCGTCATCGGCGCGCGTTTCACCACCAGCTACACCCGCATTGGCGGTGTTGCACAGGACATTACGGACGAGGGTCTTGCGGCAATTCGCGCGTTTATCGATCAATTCCCCGAGCGGCTCAACGAGGGCGAGCGCTTGCTGAACCGCAACCGCATTTTCTTCGACCGCTGTCGCGGTACGGGAATCATGACGGCGGAGCAAGCTCTGGCCTGGGGCTTCACCGGTCCGAATCTCCGCGGTTCCGGCGTGGCGCATGATTTACGGCGCGACCAGCCGTATCTCGTGTACAACGACCTCGACTTCGATGTGATCACGGAGAACGAATGCGATTCGCTTTCGCGCTACTACGTGCGTCTCCGTGAAATGAAGGAGAGCGTGAAAATCGTGCTTCAATGCATGGACAAGATTCCGGCGGGACCGGTGCACGCGCATGAGCCGAAGAAAGTGCTGCCCCGCAAGGAGCGCATTTACACGCGCATGGAAGAGCTAATTCACGATTTCATGATTGTGAATTTCGGTGTGAATCCGCCCTCCGGCGAAGTGTATCACGCCATCGAATCCTCCAAAGGCCAGCTCGGATTTTATATCGTATCCCGTGGCGAAGGCCACCCGTGGCGATTGAAGATTCGATCGCCGTCATTCTGCAACCTTCAGGCCCTGCCGGTGCTTCTCAAGGGACATCTGTTGTCCGATATTCTCGCGGTGCTCGGCAGCATCGACCCCGTGATGGGCGAGGCCGACAAATAGCCATACTCGTACATGCCCATGTTCACAGAAGAAGAACTGCAACAGGTTCAGGAAATCCGGTCCCACTACCCGACCAATTTGGCCGCGGTGATGGGTGTGCTGCACATGGTGCAGGACAAATACGGCTACATTTCCGACGAAGCCATCACCTCGGTGGCGAAGCTGCTCGACATTCCCGAAGAGAATGTGCTAGGTGTGGTGACATTTTACGAAATGTACCATCAGCACCCGACGGGCAAGTACAAGCTGCAGGTGTGTACAAATGTCTCCTGCCTGTTGTGCGGATCCGATATGGTGTTGAAGACGATCAAAGACAAGATCGGCATCGGCATCGGCGAGACCACGGCCGACGGACTGTTCTCCGTGCACGAAGTGGAATGCCTCGGTTCCTGCGGCACCGCTCCGGTGGTCTCGGTGAACAAGGAATACCACGAGAAGCTGACACCTGAATCCATCAATGCACTCATCGATAATCTGAAGGCCCGGGCGTGACCCCGGCCATGAAGCGCGCGAACGCCATGATCGATTACCAGCCCGTCATTCTTCCTTCCATTCCCGACCTGCACCGCATCGATGTGTACGAGCAGCACCGGGGGTATCAGCATATTCGCAAGGCCATAGGCATGACACCCGACGAGGTGATCAATGTCGTGAAGGCCTCGGGTCTGCGCGGACGCGGTGGCGCGGCGTTTCCCACCGGGCTCAAGTGGTCGTTCATGCCCAAGGAGACAGACAAGCCCAAGTATCTCTGTGTGAATGGCGACGAGTCGGAGCCCGGGTCGTTCAAGGATCGCCAGATTTTCGAGTTCAATCCGCATCTCATGATCGAGGGCATACTCATCGCGGGTTGGGCATTGGGGTTGCGTGCGGCGTACATTTACATTCGCGGCGAGTACGAAACCTGGGTGCGCATGGTCGAGGCGGCGGTGAAGGACGCTTACGAGCGGGGGTACATCGGCGAGCGGATGAAACAGACCTTTGGCACCGATTTCGCCATGGATATTTATGTGCACCGCGGCGCAGGCGCGTACATTTGCGGCGAAGAGTCGTCGCTGATGAATTCCATCGAGGGCAAGCGACCCTATCCGCGAGTCAAGCCACCGTTCCCCGCGCAGTACGGTCTCTGGGGTTGTCCGACCACGATCAACAATGTGGAAACCATCGCGAACGTGCCGGTGATCATTGATCGCGGTCCAGATTGGTTCAAAGCCATTGGCGCGGAGAAGCATCCTGGTCCGATACTGTATGGCATCAGCGGACACGTGAACAAGCCCGGCGTGTATGAGTTGCCCACGGGAATGTTGCTCACCGAGCTGATTCACGAGGTAGCGGGTGGAGTACCGGGCGGCAAGCGCATCAAAATGGTGATCCCCGGGGGCTCGTCCATGCCGCCGCTTCGCGGCGACCAGCTCGAAGGCGTGCGCATGGATGCCGATTCCCTCAAGGAGGTGGGTTCGGCCATCGGCACCGCCGGCATCATGGTGATGGATGAGGATACCGATCTCACGCGCGTGTTGACGCGTATCACCCATTTTTACAAAGTGGAATCCTGCGGCCAGTGCACGCCTTGCCGGGAAGGCACCGGCTGGATGCTCAAGGTGCTGCATCGCCTCGAGCATGGAGACGGTGCTTCGGCCGATCTGGATTTGCTACACAGCGTGGCGAGCAACATCGAGGGCAACACGGTATGCGCCCTCGGCGATGCCGCGGCCTGGCCCGTGCGCTTTACGATCGAGCGTTTTCGTGCGGAGTTGGAAGCGGAAATACGCGCGAAGTCGTCGCACTCGTGAAGTGGTGAAGATCCCGTACACGGTGCGGGGAGTTGAACGGGAAAAGGTTCTGTGGATGATCCCTCTTGTCGCCTCTCCACTGAGGATCATCGATCTTCAACCTGGTCTTCTCTAACTAGATTCTTTGAAATTTCCATTGTTGGTTTTGTGGTGATGTGTAAAGTCCAATCTTTTGCACGACACCATTTCCATACGCCGGGATGCTGCGAACAGCGCATGCCTGCCACGAAGGTGCTGGGAAGGCGCGATGCAAATCGCAATGCGGATGCGGTTCGGTGTGGTAACGATTTTTCCCCCTGTAAACATTGGCTCCACGCGTGGTGCTCTTGATAGTGCCGCGTTCGCTCATCTATATTTGCATGCCGGTCACGCGAACGCGGAGGCCGGGCGCGGGGGCAGTGCGTCTGATTACGAAACAGAAAAGGATCGGATGAAAATCATCACGCCGTTCTCCCGCGCGCGCCGATTCCATACATACGCACAGCCATGAAACAGCTCACATTCAGTCTCGCCCTTTTTTTCTCTCTTGTTCTCACGCTGATGGCGCAGCAGATCGAGATACCTGTTCCGGTGCAGGAGGCGCAGAACTTGCGCTATCCCAAGGCGGAGGCGGTGATTTGGGATGCCACGGAGGAGGGCGAGTTCGTCGCCACCTTCATGCTTGGCGCGTTGGAATTGAGTTCGCGTTACGACGAGAAGGGTATGTGGCTGGGAACGCTCATCTATCTCGATCAGTCGGACGTCCCGCAGCCGATTCATGCCACTGTTGCGAGGAAGTACTCCTCTTACGAGATGTACGATGTGATGAAGGTGGAGGAACCCGCAGGCGGCAGTTACTACGAAGCCACGCTGGAGAGTGACGCGGACGCACTGCTTGTACGTTTTGATGCAGCGGGGAAGGTGTTACTGAGCGAGCGCATCGACATGGAGTTGGAATAGTTGCGGGAGCGCAGCGGGGAATGAGACGCGTTGCCGCAAAGGCGCAATGACCGTGGTTGGGATTGCGGGGGGGGAACCACAGTCTTTCATGTTCCTTCGTCACACCCGGGAGAATGAACATGGTGCGTGTGCCATGATTACTGTCGGAGCGGATCAGCAGAGTTTCAAAACCACAGATTGCACAGATTTTACACAGATTAGCACAGATGAATCGTGGAAGCGCGGGTGAGGCGTGACCCTTCTCAGGGCGTGGGTGATTCAGTGAATAGCCAAGCTCGGAACCAGGACTCGGCGCGGGCATCGCCAGCTGACATATTCAGTGAATAGCCAAATCCAGACCCTGGTCTCCGCGCACCCCGGTCCGGCTGAGATATTGAGTGAATAGCCAAATCCGGGTCGACCGCACAGCCTTCCGCTCAGGGCGTGGGTGATTCAGTGAATAGCCAAATCCGGACCGACAGCGCCACCTCCCGTCGCAAGGCCAGGGTTATTCAGTGAATAGCCAAATCCAGACCCTGGTCTCCGTGCACCCCGGCCCGGCTGAGATATTCAGTGAATAGCCAAATCCGGGCCGACCGCGCCGCCTCCCCTCCCAAGGCCAGGGTTATTCAGTGAATAGCCAAATCCGGACCGACAGCGCCATCTCCCGTCCAAAGGCCAGGGTTATTCAGTGAATAGCCAAATCCGGACCGACAGCGCCACCTCCCGTCGCAAGGCCAGGGTTATTCAGTGAATAGCCAAATCCAGACCCTGGTCTCCGTGCACCCCGGCCCGGCTGAGATATTCAGTGAATAGCCAAATCCGGGCCGACCGCGCCGCCTCCCGATCCGGGCATGGGTTATTCAGTGAATAGCCAAATCCCCACCCCGAACCCGCAATCTCAGCCCTCGACCGCCCCGCCCCCCAGCCGATTTCCCCGAATTTCACAATACCGTAAGCTCCGAAATCGCTGAACGTCCGCGACAACCTCGGAAAAACCACTCCCACGTCCCAAATCCTCCGCCTCCGCGCATAGCTCTCCCGCGAATCGCCGCGGGGCGCTTCGGACCTCACTCGGAAATCAATCGATTACAGCAAGCGGATGCGACGGCCTATCGCGGACCATCCCGTCCTATATCCTGATGCACTACCCCGGCGCCATCGATAGCAACATCGCCTCCGGATCCACGGTGTGCAGCATCGCCAGCGAGGCGTCCACCATTTCCGTTACCGTGGGGGATCGCTTCTTTTTCCCCTTACCAGTTCGAGACGATGCCGAAACCATGGATGGCGATCTCAGTACGGTGTCTCGCAGGAACACCGCGCGGCCGAGCATGAGCAATCCGGAGGTTGGCTGCGCCTCGGACCGCGGTGCCCGGGCGTGATCCTCACCGAACAGCGCAAAGGCCTCGTTCAGCACGGTGCGCAGATTGCGCACCGAGGGATTCGCCTTGTCGCGCGTGAGCTGCGTACGCTGCATCGCAGCGTTGAATGCGCAGCGGATATTCTGGATTTCTCCAGCCTCCGCGACGATGCAATCGTGGTAACGCCGTTTCCACACGGCGCGTCCACGTGTGCCGCGCGCGGTGTTGATGGCTCGGGCGCTGTTCATTTTCAGAAAGCCCACGAACATGGGGATGGTCATCAGACGACGCGCGCGAAGGCGATTTCCCCACAGCTCCGGATTCTCCGCCTTGTGATTGCGGTACTCGGTAATGGTCACAAGGATTTCAAGCGCGTCGGGCGTGAAGCGCGCTGCGTCCAGGCGCAGACAGGGGTAACGCTGCACGGCGAGGGCGAGCTTCTCGAAGGCGATTTCCGCGAAGGCGTTGAGCCGCAGCCCGCCGTCGCCGTCCTCGCCGAACAACGCCTCTTCGCCTGCGGTTTCGAGTCGCAGGCAGTAGGTGCCGGGTTCGGAGTAGTTGTGGCCGCGCGCGCGCGCGTGCCGATAGGGTATCTCAAGTTGCATCATTAGCTCCCAACTAATGGATGAAAGTGAAATGGAACGTGCAACATATCCAGGACGTTCGAATCCCGCAATGCACTTCTGTATGCGCTCAGGGCTTGCCACCTGGGGAAGGCTGGGTCGATCGCACCTCGTGGTTGTGAAACGGCGAGGCGGTGCGCATGACGCGCGAACGGCCTCACGAGCGATATCCATCCGATGGTATCGTCATTACGAGTCACCGAATCTTCGCGGCATGCCGTGCGGCCCGGCGGACCGGGCGGCTTCGGGCTGCACGATGTCCATTGCATATTGAGGGGAGTTTTCTTACCATGAAACGTTATAGGCGATGTGAGAGATGCTTCCACAAGAAACCATTCGAAAACGGCGTGACGGACTGACACTGTCGTCGGACGAGCTGCGTGAATTCTTTGCCGGATATCTGGCAGGGGAGGTTGCGGACTATCAGATGGCCGCGTTTCTCATGGCCAGTTACTTCCATCCTCCCGACGAGCAGGAGGCGTTGCTGCTTACGCAACTGTTCATCGATTCCGGTACACGGCTGGATTTATCAAGCGTACAGGGCCGGAAGGTGGACAAGCACTCCACCGGCGGTGTGGGGGACAAAACCTCGCTGTTGCTGGCACCTATCGTCGCGGCGGCGGGTGTGCGAGTGCCGATGATGTCTGGTCGAGCATTGGGACACACCGGTGGAACACTGGACAAACTGGAGAGTATTCCAGGCTTCCGTACCACACTGGGTTCATCGGAGTTTCTGCGCATACTCGATCAAACTGGTGCAGTGCTCGCAGGCCAAAGCGAGGGACTGGTTCCGCTGGACAAAAGGATGTACGCGCTACGCGACGTGACCGCCACGGTGGAGATTTTGCCGTTCATTGCGGCGAGTATCATGAGCAAGAAAATCGTAACCGGCGCGGATGCGCTGGTGCTCGATGTCAAAACCGGCGAAGGCGCCTTCATGCAACGACGGGAAGAGGCGGAGGAGCTTGCTCGTCTGCTGGTCCGTGTCGGCGGGCACTTCGGTCTGACCACGACCGCCCTGATCACGGATATGAGCGAACCTCTCGGCCGCGCTATCGGCTCATGGCTGGAAGTAGTGGAAGTGGTGGATTGCCTGCAAGGCCGCTCAAGTCCCGATCTCATGGAGGTGACCTACGCTCTCGCAGGAGTGATGCTCCATGAAGGACGGAAGGCCCAAAGCGTTGAGGAAGGTATGGCGATTGCCCGCGAAACCGTGCGTTCGGGTCTTGCGTGGGAACGCTGGCTAGCACTCGTCCGCGCTCAAGGTGGTGATGTGACCATGGTGGAGGATACTCTCCGTTACCCGAATCCCCGCTCCATGGTGGACGTGCCCGCGCCGCGATCTGGAGTGGTGCAAGGGATCAACGCTCGTACGCTTGGTATGATCGCGACGGAAATCGGTGCAGGCAGACGGCGTTCGAGCGACATGGTCGATCACACTGCGGGCATCATTGTATTGAAAAAACGCGGTGATGCTGTCGCTGAGGACGAAGCACTGTGTCGACTCTGCTCGTCGACAGTAGAGAGCCTCGTCGCGTTTCGCGAGCGCGCCACCGCCGCGTTTCGTATCGCGGATGGAATTCCGGAACATCCGGCGCTCATTCTTTCCACCGTCGATGCCGAAGGCGTGCGCGAATGGCCGAAGGTCACGCACGAAAGCCCGGAGCGTTGACCAACGCCCGGCCTTGTACACCTGATTCTGTTGTCGATTAACCTCTTCGAGGAAGGTATGAGTCGATTGCTCCCGTATGTCGTACTCCTCCTGCTGTTCCTGCCGCCTGTGCTCGTCGAGGCACAAATCGGCAATGAGGTCCGCATCCTCCATGTGGATACGCAGAATTTTCCCTCCGTCAATGTGCACGTGCGCGCTTTTTGCGGCGGGCAGCAAGTCGGCATCGGCAATCAGCTCACTGTGCGCATCTATGAAAACGGTCAACTGCGCACGCTGCAATCCTTGACCTGCCCGCAGCAAACTGTACCCATGTCCGTGGCTCTGGTGCTGGATCGCAGTGGCTCGGTGGCGGGCACCAGCATCTTTCGCATACGCGACGCCGCATGGAAGTTTGTGGAAATGTTTCAGCATCACACAACCGGCAGCGACGAAGGGGCGATTTTCAGTTTCGGGGACAACGTCACCATGCATCAGGGCATGACCTCCAACATCGCCCTGCTGTTCGACGCCATTCGCAACATTTATCCCTACGGCGTCACCACGATGTTCGACGCCGTCATCGCGGGCATCAACGAAGTGGCGGCCAATGCGAGTAATCCAATCAAGGCAGTGGTGTTGCTCTCCGACGGAGGAGACAACAACAGTATCGCTACTGCCCAGGACGTGATTCTGCGATCAGTAAGTACCGGGATTCCGGTGTATTGCCTCGGCCTTTCTTATGTCGACGACAACGCCGATCTCGATGTGATGCGCATGATCGCGGACCAAACTGGTGGCATGTACATCGAACTCAATCATCCGGACGATATCGTGCCGGCCTTCACTTCGATCATGTCCCTGATTACCGGCGGTGCAAACGATTGCCGCATGAATTACACCTCCGATTGTCCGGATGGATCGATGCGCGAGTTGCGGGTGATCGCCGAGGCCTGTGGTGTGGCCGATACCGCCGAGGTACGCTTCCGTACGCCGCATCATCCTTCGGTACCGGACATCAAAGTGTCATTCGACTCCACCTTCGCTTATGCCGGCGGCGAGATGCGCATACCCGTGATGATCGAAGGACCGGCGGGTGCCACGCTGAATCATCTCAACTTCAAAGTACTCGAACGCGCACCGCTGCAGTACAAGGGTATTGTGACCACAGGGTATGTGGCCGAGAAGATGACTGCAATTTTTGGTCGGGTGGTGGATTCGGTGATCTGCGAACTTACCGGACCGCTTGCACTCAGCGGAAATCGCGATACTCTGCTGGTGCTGCGCTACTCCACTCCCGGCACGCTGACGAAAGATACCAGCTTCGTGTATCCGGCGTTTTTCCTCGATAAAACAACGGTGGAATGCCTCCGTCTACTGGCCCGAACCACCAACGTCGCCATTCTTCAACGCCCGAAACTCAGCGCGGTGTGCGAGGACACCTTGCGCATCACCTGGGATCGCAACGAGGGACGCTACAATAATGGATACTTCCGCGTCTCTGTCACCGTGCGCAATCCGGGTGTGCTTACCGCGAAAAATACCCGCGTGCGTATCGACGTCCCTGATGGCGTGGAATTGATTTCACCGTCAAACGAAATTTATCTCAGTGCCACCGAACTCCCGGTGGGTGCCACCGAATACGCCTCCTTCGATTTGCGCATGCTGCCGGCGGACAGGGAGCGACGCCTCTCCATTTGCGTGGAGGTGCAACCCGACAGCGGGCAGATCACGCGGTGCTGCACCGAAGTGCTGGTGGAGAAGGCCTATCCGAAGCTCCGCGTGGAATGCGATTTTATCAATCGCATCGAGTGGAGTGACAGTCTGAATTCCTTCGTTCCCGATCGCTTCCCCGTGCGCGTGCTCGTGACAAATCACAGTGACCTCGCAGCGCGGGATGTGGCGGCGTGGATTCATGTGCCGCAGGGATTCGTCGTGGATAGTACCACGCCGGTCAACACCTTCGTCGCACCCGGTACGCTGACGCGCAACGACTCCGGCTACGTGCTGTGGTATGTGCGTCCGCTCGAGCGTACGACATCGGACCTGTTGCGGTTCTGTATCAAGGTTGCCGTGGGAGGCGATACCGCTGAATGTTGTCAGGAGCTGTTCATTACCGCCTCGCCTGTGCGTGCGCGCATGCTGTGCACAGATACGCGCGTGGTGCGCTTCGACGACGGCTCGGGGAATTACGATCCGGCGTATCTGTTTATCAGCACTACGGTGCGCAACGTGTCGGCCCTGAACATGACGGGCGCGCGTGCGCATATTCAGTTGCCATCCTTTGCCCGACTGGGTTCGTCGGATTTTGCGTCGAAGGATTTTCCGAACGGTGCGGTGATTCTCCCGGGCGATAGCGGTGTGGTGATGTGGGTGGTGGAGTTGCGCGGCCAGCCGGTATTGCCCTCTTCCATTTGCGTGAATGTCACCGCCGAAAATTTTGCCGGTGCGCAGTGCTGCACGCCGCTCGATGTGATTGTGGACAATGCCATTCCCTCGCTCGCCTGCACAGTGGAGGGTCCGGATACGGTGCGGTATATCGACGGCGCATACGATCCGAATCCCATGACGGTGCGCGTGCGTGTGACCAACAACGGCACAACTCCAGCCAAGGGTGTGACCGCCGCGTTGCTTCAGGGCGAGGATTTGTCCATCGACGGCAGCGACCAACCGTTCAAATTGTTGAGCGATTCTCTCGCCGCCGGTGCTTCGGTGGAAGGCTCCTTCCGTTTGCGCGTACTCGATCGCGACAATGCGAGGCACGACACGGTGAAAATCACGGTGTTCGCGGCCAACGGTGGCGGGACCTTGTGTGCCAAGCGCATGTTTATCGAAGCGGTGAAAGGACCCGTGCTCGAACTCGCCTGTGCCGGACCCGACTCCCTGCACTTCGTGGACTCGCTGGCCGGGTACATGCCCGAGCCCTTCCTGGTGTCGGTGGATGTGCGTAATATCGGTACTGCTCTCGCCGATTCGGTGGTCGCGGAAATCCTGCCGCCTCCCGATATGACCATGGCCACCGGCGAGCAGGCCGCGAAAATGCTGCTGCCATCCACACTCGCCGTGGGCGAGACGGGCAATGCGCGCTGGTGGCTGCGCGCCACGCCGCGCTCGGTTGCGCGCATGGATACGGTGCTCGTGCAGGTGAAGGCCAAGGGAAAAACTCTGCAACAGACCGCACCCTGCCCGGTGGAAATTCACATCCCCGCCGCCCGCATGCCGCAGTTGCGCCTGAGTTGCGAACTGCTCAAACAGGCTGGCGAGGACGACACCGTGGTGATCAGCGCGGTGCTGCGCAATGTGGGCAGCGCTTCCGCTTATCAGGGCAATCTGCGTATCGAAGTGCCGCAGCGTCTCCGGCTTACGGCCGAGACGCCCCTTCCCGTGATCGATGTCGGCGTTCTGGCTCCGGGAGCGCAGTTCACCGCCACATGGAAAGCAGTTGTACAACGCGGCATGCAGGTCGATTCTGTAGCAGTCTGTATAGAGAGCGCCGCCCGCGGGCTCGCGCCCGAGCGTTGTTGTACCATGGTGCGCATTCCCGCGCTGGAAGAGGCGAGCTTCGATGTGCAATGCGCGCTCGATATGGATACACTGCGCGTGGATGAGCAATCTGGATTGTATCCGCTGCTGACGGTGTCGGCGCGGATTGGCAATCCTTCTCCCGTCATGCTGGACTCCGTTGTGGCAACGCTCCAACTGCCGCAAGGGGCACAGCTCGAAAGCGGCGAGCAATTGGATATCGTGCTGCGGAACATCGCTGCCGGTACCTCCGCGAATGCGATATGGCATGTGCGCATGCTGGTCGATACCGCCACAGTACCGCGGTCGCGTATATTCCGTGTCCGCGCCTATGCTGGCGGCGATTTGCAGCAGTGTACCGCGTCGGTGACGCTGATGCCGGCTCCGCCGCAGCCCACGGGTTTTGTCGTACGCTGTGATGCGCCCGATACACTCTGGTTCATTGGCGCCTCGCAGGGCTATCGCCCCGCACCGTTTTCATTCACCGTGGAAATTCAAAATACCGGATCGACCACGCTGCGCGGTATCCGCGCGACGCTCTCGCTTCCCTCCATCGCATCGGTGGAAGCGGGCGAAAGCTACACCAAGCCACTGGGCGTGGATCTCGCTCCCGGTGAAATAGCCACCATCGGATGGCTGTTGCGGGCGGCGCCGCAAAGCGCCAGCACAATACTGCGTCCCGTCGTCACCGTCACCGCCGACGCCGCCTCGTCTCGGCAATGCGGCAGCGATATTCTGCTCCATCACCCGCCGATCGTGGACAGCGCCTCGCTGGCTATCGATTGCGACATTCCCGACACCATCCGTTACGATGCCGGCAGCGATACGTACGTGCCCTCGCCATTTACGGTAACGGTGCGTATTCACAACAATGGCAATCGCACGTTGACAGGTATTTCGGGCATGCTCATGCTGCCGGCGAATATCACGTTGAATACCGGAGAAACCCCGGTCAAAGTGCTCGGTGTGGACTTGCAGCCGGGCGCCACGGGCGTGCTCTCCTTCACCTGCGTTCCCTCGGGCGGCGATGACGATGTACTGAGTACGATTCGCTGTATCGTGAATAGCGATCAGACCAGCTCAGTGGAATGCGCGCAGTCCATACTCGTGCAGTCGCGTTTGCTGGTGGTGCTGTTGAGCATGCCGCAGGATATCGTCGGAATGATGGGACGCGAGGTGACAGTGCCGGTGCGATTCAGCAATCCCCGACGCGCGCTGCTGCGGCGCATGTCCATGCGCATCGACGTCGACCCCGCCGCCGTCCGCATTCTGGAAGTGAAGAAGGAAGGCGCGCTCGCCGCGGGTTGGCCGTTGGCCATGAACGAAACCGCAACCGGTGTGACAATCGATGGCGCTTCGGGTACGCCCATTGTTGATGACGGCGTGTTGTTCTCGCTGCGATGCCTGCTGTTGCCGCAAAAGGGCAGGGACGGCGCCTTCGGGGTGTTCCGTTACCCGGTGCTCTTCGCGGGTACTCCGGACTTCGGACCGGGCATCGCCGTGGTGTACAGCGACGGGCTGATCACCGTGTCGGGTGATTGCATCGAGCCGTTGAAAAGCGACCTGTTCCTCCGACAAAATGCACCGAATCCCTTCAACCCGGTCACGGTGATCGAGTACGTGGTTTCCGATGCCTTGACGGGAATGCCGGGCGTGCTGGAAGTGTTGGATATGCATGGCCGCGTCGTACGAGTGCTGCATGACGGACCACTGCAAGAAGGAACCCATCGTGTACATTTCGACGGCAGCGCCTTGCCGAGCGGCGTGTATATCACGCGCCTGCGGAGCGGATCGTATGTACGCATGATTTCGATGGTGCTGGCCAAATAGAGGCATAGCGCTGTTAGAGTGAAAATTCGTCGTCCCCCTGCCCCTGCCATCGTCGTGAAAGGGACCGTCGCATGAGAACCATTCCTCACTACTTGCACCGGGGGACGGCGAAGCGCGGTCAGCGGTGGAGGGGCGTTTTATTTTCACGGCACAGGCAAATGGAAAGGACAAGCGATGCGCATTGTCGATGAGCGAATCGAACACTACATGCTGGAACTGCTGCCGCAGCGCTCCGAAGTGCTGCGGGAAATGGAGGCCTGGGCGGCGGAACATCGCTTCCCCATCATCGGCCCGCTCGCCGGAGTGGCTATCGCGCGCCTGGCAACGCTGATCGACGCGCGCCGGGTCATGGAGCTGGGGTCGGGCTTCGGGTACTCGGCCTTGCATGTTGCCGCGGCCCTGCACGCCGATGCGCGCATCATCTGCACCGATGGCGATGCGGAGAATGCCCGACGGGCGCGCGAGGCCTTCGCGCGCGCCGGCGTGGAAGAGAACATCACCATGCACGTGGGCGATGCGCTGACGGTATTCTCGACAGTGGAGGGTATGTTCGATATGATCTTCTGCGACATCGACAAGCACGAGTATCCGGACGCCTACCGCGCGGCGCTTCCCCGCGTGCGTCGCGGCGGCTTGCTGATATTCGACAATGCGCTGTGGAGCGGGCGCATGCTCGAAGGCGACGACAGCGCTTCAACACGGGGCGTGGTGGAATTGAATCGCATGGCCTTTGCCGATCCCGCCTGCGATGCGATGATTCTCCCTCTGCGCGACGGTTTGCTCGTATGCACCAAGCGCTGAGGCCCAGCGGTGTTCAGTATTCGCCACGGGGATGTCGACATCGCGTATCGCGTACTGAAGACGCGGAAGAATAAAAACATCCGCATCACCGTGTCCGCGCGTACCGGCGTGCGTGTCTCCGCGCCTCGCGGATGTCCCGAAGCCGCCATGCATGCGTTGGTGCGGGAAAAAGCGGCGTGGATCGCCGGTAAGCTGCGCGAATTCGAGGAACAGGCGCGGAGTCAGCGTACACTACGCTATCGCGACGGTGACGAGTTTCCTTTGCACGGCGTACCGCATCGCATCACTGTGCGGCAATGGCATTCCGCCCAGGCCCGCTTGCGCTTGGAGGGAAGGGACTTTTTGATCGACCTGCCGACAGGGCTTGACGACGAGGAGGCGGTGGTCCGCTCCATTTTCGAGCAATGGCTGCGCAAATACGCGCGCTGGTATCTCACACGGCGCATCATGTTGCTGGCGGAGAATTTTTCCAGACAACCGACGCGCGTGACCGTGCGCAAACAGACGACGAAATGGGGGAGTTGTTCCGCGCAGAGAAGCATCAGTCTCAATGCCCTGCTCGTCTGCCTTCCCGAGTCGCTCAGCGACTATGTGCTGCTGCATGAACTTGCGCACATGGTAGAACTGAATCACTCCCGACGATTCTGGGCGCTGGTGGAACGGCATTGCCCGGAGTATCGGACGCAGCGGCGTTTGCTGCGCGAGGCGGCATGGTTGCTGGAATGATCGCGAGGCACGAGGATTCGCGTACCTCCGCAGCGGGGAATTCCGTATGTTTCTCATTCGAATCATTTCCCACTCACGGGCATCACATGTATGAGCGCTGAAGACGAAGTCGAAGTCATCGAGAAAGCCAAGCAAGGAGACGCACGAGCGATACGGCAACTGGTGGACGAGTACGCGCCGGTGATCTTTCGTTTCTCGTACAACATCTGCCGCAATCAGGACAAGGCCGAGCACACCACGCAGGAAACCTTCATGAGTGTGCTCAAGAAATTGAAGCAATTCGACAATCGCTCGAAATTCAGCACCTGGTTGTACACCATCGTGTCCAATCACTGCCTGATGCTGGCCCGCAGCGAGAAATCGCGTCGCCACGTCTCGCTCGACGACGACGAAGGCAACTACCCGGATATCGCCGTCGATCATTGGGATCACGATCCCGAGGCGGCGGTGGAGCGCGCCGATCTCAAACAACATCTCGACGCGGCCATAGACAAACTCGCTCCCGAGTACAAGGTGATTTTCGTCCTGCGGGACATCGAGGGCCTGTCGACGGAGGAAGTGAGCAGCATCACTAATCTCAGCGTGCCTGCCGTGAAATCGCGTCTGCACCGCGCCCGGGCGTTTTTACGCAATGAACTCTCACCCGTATTTGATGAACAGCAGGATGGATAGAACGATGCATACGCATTTTGCCAATTGCCAGGAAGTGGTCGACTACATTTGCGGGCACTTTGGTGAGGACGAAAACTCCGAGCGTTGTCGCGAATTGAAGAAACACCTCGACGCCTGTCCGGATTGCAGTACCTATTGCGACTCCATGGACAAAATGATCGGTCTGTACCGGGCGGCGTCGCCCTGCTTTCCTGAAGACGCGCGCAAATCACTCCTCGCAGCTCTCGGCGTTGCCGACGAGCACTGAATCTCCCCGCGCACTCCGCGCATCCGACATGCATAACGCAGGCGACATCGGCCGGCACACGATACGATGTCCGTTGAATGGAACGATGAACGGAGTACGACATGGATCTTTCGCAACTCGAATACAGCAAGACCTCTTCCAAGCCCTTTGCGGATGTGGTGAATGCGGTGCAGGACGCGGCTCTCGAGCGCGGTTTCCGCACACTGCACGTGCATGACGTGCAGGCCACACTCAGGGACAAGGGTTTCGACATTCCCTCCTACAGCATCATCGAGGTGTGTAACGCACGTTACGCCTTTCAGGCCATCAGCGCCTTCAAGCCGGTGGGCATGATGCTGCCGTGTCGCATTGTGGTATACGCCGATGGCGAGCATACCATGGTGCAGCTCATGCGTCCCTCGGCCATGAATGCCATCATGCCCGACGCGGGACTCGGCGACATTCCCGACGAAGTCGAGGAAACGCTACGCGCCGTGGTGGACGCCGTGGCCTGACTTCACCACGATTTTCGGGATTGCCAATGTGAATCATTGTTATCAATGACTTATTTCCGTCATTGCGCCTTGGCGTCGTTTCGTCGCATTCCCTTCTGATTTCAGAAGAATGGAACGCAACGTCGCAGAGAAGCAGAGACGCAACGTGACGCGAGGGAGTTGTTCTCGTTTCGAGAATCAATGAGCTTTCTGCTGCGAGGAGGAAATTGTGCTTCCTCCCGTGTCTCGGGTGCTGCAATGGCGAAATCAGGTTCGGCCAGACATATTCAGTGAATAGCCAAGTCCGAATCCGAGATCAGGCGCGAGTATCCCCATCCGACATATTCACTGAATAGCCAAATCCCCGCCGCCCGCTCCGCCTTCCGCTCAGGGCGTGGGTTGTTCACTGAATAGCCAAGCCCGGGACCTCGGCCCTCGCCAGCGGCATCGGCTGGCATGTTCACTGAATAGCCAAATCCTGGCCCGCCCGCTCCGCCTTTCCGCGCTGAGCGTGGGTTGTTCACTGAATAGCCAAGCCCGGGACCTCGACCCTCGCCAGCGGCATCGGCTGGCATATTCACTGAATAGCCAAATCCCCGCCGACAGCTCCGCCTTCCGCGCCGAGCGTGGGTCATTCAGTGAATAGCCAAATCCTGGCCCGACAGCTCCGCCTTCCGCGCCGAGCGTGGGTCATTCAGTGAATAGCCAAATCCTGGCCCGCCCGCTCCGTCCTTCCGCTCAGGGCGTGGGTTGTTCACTGAATAGCCAAGCTCGGGACATCGACCTTCGCCAGCGGCATCGGCTGGCATGTTCACTGAATAGCCAAGCCCGGGACCTCGACCCTTACCAGCGGCATCGGCTGGCATGTTCACTGAATAGCCAAATCCTGGCCCGCCCGCTCCGCCTTTCCGCTCAGGGCGTGGGTTGTTCACTGAATAGCCAGGCCCGGGACCTCGACCCTCGCCAGCGGCATCGGCTGGCATGTTCACTGAATAGCCAAATCCCCGTCGCCCGCTCCGTCTTTCCGCGCCGAGCGTGGGTCATTCAGTGAATAGCCTAATCCTGGCCCGCCCGCTCCGCCTTTCCGCTCAGGGCGTGGGTTGTTCACTGAATAGCCAAGCCCGGGATCTCGGCTCTCGCCAGCGGCATCAGCTGGCATATTCACTGAATAGCCAAACCCAGGACCTCGACCCTCGCCAGCGGCATCAGCTGGCATGTTCACTGAATAGCCAAGCCCGGAACCTCGGCCCTTACCAGCGGCATCAGCTGGCATATTCACTGAATAGCCAAATCCCGATCCTTGGCCTCCGCGCCGACGTCATCGGTTTCGCTCACGCGAAATTGATCCCGTCATGGAGGTCGTACTGTTCCGGTCGACATATTCAGTGAATAGCCCTGACCAAGTCCAAGACCAGACGCGAGCATCCCGTGCCGATATTCCTGATTTCGCCACGCTTTTCAGGATTGCAAATGTGAATCATTGTTTTCAATGACTTACGGGGGCTCCGCTTGTGATCTGGGTGCTGCAATAGCGATATCAGGGCGTAGGCGTCTATTTCACAAAACGACAGGGCTCGTGAGAATAGCCATTACTTTCTGTCATTGCGCCTTGGCATCTTTTCGTTGCATTCCCTTCTGACTTCAGAAGAATGGAACGCAACGTCGCAGAGAAGCAGAGACGCAACGTGACGAGAGGGAGTTGTTCTCGTTTCGCGAATCAATGAGCTTTCTGCAGCGAGGCGGAAATTGTGCTTCCTCCCGTGTCACGGGTGCTGAAATGACGAAATCCGGGGGCTGGCCAGCGGGTGCTGAATGTGCGTTTGGACGTAAAGCGTGTGATGCGCAACCGAGCATGTAAGCACGAGAAAATTCAAAACGTCTATCTCTTGACAAATTGCTCCGATAATCCTTACCTTGCGGGCGTTCCACCGAATGCGACGCGAGCAGTGACCCGATTGGCGGGTGTTATGGCATGTGAACGTCGTGGAAATGTCCATGATGGTGTCGCATCATTGACGGTTATTGGGAAAGCACATCAGATACATACCGCTTTGCCTGAACTCGCATTGATGTGGAAAGTGAGAAAGGAGGCACCTTGACCCTATGTGAAACCTGCACCGTCGGTGACGTCCTCACCAACACCGTGCTTGTTCGTGGTGGTGAGTACCGTATACCGCCCGGGAAGGCCGACACCACGCTCATCATTGGACTGGAGCTTCCCAGCGGTGTGCAACAAGCGACGGTGACGCTGCATACCACGGCCTGGCGTGGACCGTTTGTGACCGGTTCTTACAGTATGACGCTTTCGCGCGACCATTACTTTCACGAGTCGCCCACGCCGAAGCAAGCTGAGCAACATCGGGCGGTGAGCTTCCCGAACGACAGTCGATTAGTGCTATTCCCGAGTATCGCTTCCGCAGCCGCTACTGTGACAGTCGCACTTCCGTTTGAAGGTGCGCAAACACTGCGCATTCACAGCGTGCTTGGTGTGGAATTACAGCGACAGGATATGGAAGGTGCTCGCGGCGCAAATCATGCGCTGCGCCTCCCTGCGCTCCCCGCAGGTTTGTATTTCCTTCGAGTAACAGGACCGGAGGGCAGTCGGACGGCGCAATTCACCGTTCGGTAAAGTATGCGATGCCGTGTCCGTTGTTTCACGAGAGGCGACGGACACGGCATTTTGGAATTATCCATAATTGCGATGGAAGAAAATAATAGATTCTGGAGAATGTCGATGAAACACGCATGGAAGATAGTACTTATAGCCCTTTGCCTGCTTGGCGGGCGTTCAAACGCGCAAATCGCGGACGAGGAAATACTCTCGCTGATCGGCGGCGGCGGTGGCGA
>ERZ795032.96-NODE-96-length-128944-cov-15.925851_pt1 | contig 128944 bp, 106 predicted proteins | sample MGYA00375124_ERZ795032 | MGnify/ENA primary metagenome ERZ795032 (study PRJEB30167, sample SAMN05720154) | activated sludge metagenome | isolation source: Anaerobic digester | place: China | collected 2015-12-16 ... | reverse complement strand
AAGACTGGCTCTATGTTTCGGTGGCTGAAGATAGTGGTGGTTATGTCTATGCTCCCCCACTGGAGCTCTACCGAGTTCATATCAGCGGATCTCCTGTGGTCCGATTGGATAATGAGGAGCTTGACCCTGCTGAGATTCAAGTAGCAGGGGATTGGGTGTATTTTCAAAGTCGGAATAGATTTTATCGCATTCCCATTGAAGGAGGAGAAGCTGAAAATCTATTTGAAGGCAAGGGATTTACCTTTGGGGATTATGATAGTTATTATGTTGCTGGCGACTGGATTGTCTTTACACAACGCGAAATGTTTCATAAAGCTCCAGCGGTTTATCGTATGTTAACCGATGGAAGTAATGTGGAAGTAATTACAGATACCTTGCCAGCCTCTATCCATCTATGGACAGATTCAATGCTACTCAGTAGAGGCTATATGAGCTCTTCTGAAAGAATAGGCGACAGCAAAGAAAGCATAGGAAAGGTACACTTTACCTTGTATAAATTGGATAATGAAGGCCAATTACATACTATAGTATCTCTCCAGGCAGACTATTCCATAAATCTCTTAGCAATCCATGGGAACGGTTTAATTTATGAACTTGCAACAAAGGGTGATCACAGGGTAAGATGGTTGTCTTTAGAGCAAGATTGAATAGAGATTTCGATACAACCCATACTGACGAGTTTGGAGTCAGGTAAGCAGTTATGATAAAGAAGGCGATTTAAGTTAATGTACCTTATGGGAAGAGAGCGCCGAGTTAGCTTCGTGCTCTCTTCCCATGCGCGTTTTCTTTCCGGAGCCCATGAAGGGCAATGGGACGGCGATACAGGTTTGTATTACCTTGGAGCACGCTTTTATGACCCTTCCCTTGGACGTTTTATCCAGGAAGATACGGTGGAAGGATCTGCCGATCATCCTGCTTCTCAGAATCGCTACGTCTATTGTCAAAACGATCCGGTATCCTTGATTGATCCTACGGGTTATTCCCCTGAGAATACGGGGACGCCTCCCCGATTCACTCCAATGAACTACTCCAATATTCAAAGCAGTGAAGGAGGCATGAACTCCTGCTATATGGAAGACTATACCCCAATGGTAGCTGTAGTTCAAGACGCTGCAGGTTGGGATCATCGTTTTAGCCCAATCAGTATGGCTGAAGCTGGAAGACAGGCAGCTGCACGCGATGCTGCACAACGTCGAAATGAACATCAAGACCTGCTTATTGAAGGTATGTTTGAAAGCAACGATGGGTGTAAAGATGGATATTGGGTAACTATGTATATCGATGGGGAAAGAATAGATATTACAATCGATAAATATGGTTTTATAACAGGAAAAACTTATTCGGAAAAAGGCAAAGCTATTTTTGATGCAATAAAAAATGCACTTATAGAATTGATTTTTGAAGGCGGAAGATTGATTAGCGCATCAGAAGTACGAAATCTTCTTGTATCTGTACAATCCTTTTATGATCAAAATTACTTTATATGGTCTGAAATTACCCGATATAAAGAAGGGGCAGTAACCGAATTTATCCATCATGCTATGATAGGAGGCTTTATTGCTACCCAAATGCAGAAATACGGGAAAGGATCAAGTGGATATGATTATGATCAGCATGATATGTCATTTGGATTCTGGGCAAGTTATTATTCTTCACAAACTGGAATTCCAATACCATTATTACCAAGCAAAAAAGGCATACCATCACCCAATGATCCCTTAAGCTTAGTTGATGTTGCGAATCTACTAAAAGCTAAAGGTTATCAGGAATCACGACTTGGAGAAGATGATAAATCAAAAGGCGACAATGGTAGTGGATTTGGTGGCATTATGCAAGTGCCATTAAATGGTGAATCAAAAAAAGGTGGATTATTTATTTTTGATGAAGATGCAACTGATGGTGGAGATTGGGCTTCTGTTATTAAAGGTGCCCCAAAACTTTTTAATGGAGGTGTAAAATTTTTCAACCCTTTTAATAATATTGGCATTGGTGCTGGGTATTTATTCGGAAAATTGATTGGTGCTACACCATACCCATATTGGGATCATATAACTAAAACTCCCAAAGGAAACCCAAGTACGCCAACTCTGGATCAATGGACAGCAGCAATAATAAAATATGGAGATCCAAAGCAGGGAGACTATTCAAAAGATATTTTAAATCTATTTTTAACAGGTCAGCACCCATATGAAAGTACTCGGGTATTATTTGATCCAAACAACTATTTTAATAATCGACGAATAAAATTCAAACCCATGAGTATGATTCGAAAAGAAGATGAGCATGAAAGGAGATAAATCTATTGTGCTTTTGCCAATTAAAACATTTCTGATTCTCTTGTGCTCTTTTTCTATTCTTGTATGCCCAGGATGCAAAAGCAAGGATATTAGCAATCCCATTGTGATGAATCCTGAAGAACTTGTTGTCTGGGAATACGATCCCATCGATCAACCTTTGAATCATAACAAGTATATCTATCAGGACTGGTATTTCATAGATGTGTTTACTCAGGGTCAAAGAGTAGCGTTCACGGCCTATGATATCCAAAACGGTAAGATCTTGTGGCAAGCCCCTGAAGAATTTTTCAAAGTACCCGTAGATTTTGCTCCCTTTTTTGGACAAAAGTATTCTTCTGTAGTTTTCAGCGAAAATCTCATGATCCTTCCTAATCAGAAACAAGAGCTGGTTGCTTTTGACTTAGCCTCTTTTACCCCAAAATGGCGTTTACCTTCGCAAGATCAAGCTATCACTCTTCTGGGTACCAATGATACCTATCTTTTCTTGTCCACTGAAGATCATACCCTTCTTGCGGTGGATTTGAAAACAGGAAGCATAATGCACAAAGAGGTATTCCAAAAGCATGTCGATTTTGTGTTAGATCTTGATTTCAATCAAATAGCCCTGGTGTCAGAAGATAAACATCACCTATGGATATGGGATACTGAATCCTGGGAGTCTATTTTTCATTTTTCCCAAAGCACGGATAAAGTTGTTACCTCCACGCTTATGTCAAACCAAAGAAAGCTATACTTTTTGACCTATACTTTTGGTACATCAATCTATGCCTTGGACTTGAACCTTCAAAAGATCATTTGGAAACAAAGCTTTTCGGAGGAGTGTTATTACAAATTTTCAGAGCTCAAACTCTTCCTATATCAAGATATCCTTCTTGTACCTTTTTGGAAGCTCAACAATGAACCGAATGTTAAATTGTTGAGTATTTCCGATGGAAAGCAAATTCATCACCCTAAGTGGAAAGAGCTCTTTTTTTCAACAAAAATCCATGAGAAAAAAAGCAACGAAGGTGAGTACATGATTATATGCGGGATCCACGAATCCAAGCTTATTCTCACCTCTCCTTTTACATTCAGATCAAAGTTGTTTTGTTATGATCTGGAAAGGAATGAGTTGGATTGGAAGCTAACTTTTATGGAACTCATTGACGGTCCGATAGTGATAAATGAAAAGTATTTGTTCGTATCTGATAGAACAGGTTCACGATCATCTGATCCTCATCAGGGTTACTATCTCATCGAGATTTTATCAGGAAAGAATCTGTGGCAAACGAGAACAGAGCGTGGTTCATTTAATCAATTTTATCAATACTTCGAATCTCCCCACTGGAATACCCTGGTGTTTCCATATGATAGCAACAAGATCTTGGATTTAGCCCCTATTATTCAATCCTGGGAGGCAAGAAAACCGTAGAAGTATATGAAATCATATGAACCTTTTACACAAGAGAGTATGGGAATCACCCATGTTCTCTTGTGTCTATCATAAGGAAACGAATGTCGCTGGGACCTTTTAGGAAGAGAGCGACGAATTGTCTTCGTACTCTCTTCTTATGCTCGTTTTCTTTCCGGAGCATGCGAAGGACAATGGGTAACACCACATGGCAAGAACATTTGACACAGTGCTTCAAAATGATAGACTTGCTTTAAAAATCGAATACGAAAGAGGGTTTTTGTGATTCATGGAAAGCAGGGTAGTTTATCAATGAAAAAGATTCTTGCAATAGCTTTAGTCGAAGATTATTCCTCTGAGTATGAAACACAAATCACTCTCCATGTCGACTCTGGGACTGATTCCATTTTTCATTTCATAACCCTCTTGCCTCCTATAAAAGATAAAAAAGCGAACGTAAAATGAGTCTTACCTAAGCGGTGGAATTGGAATGAGCCAAAGCTCATAGAAAACCACAGGCTTAGCACTGTCTTTGATTTGTGTTGGAAATGATAAAGGAAAGAAAACAAGAACAGCGTGTCGCAAGGGGAAGTGATGATATTTTCATTCACACTCAGGAAGGAAACCATGGCTTATGCTAAAATCAAAAGTCGGATTTCTTGTTATAATATTTGCTTTTAGTTTTGCAAACTTAAGCTGTAAACCGCCAAACAACACACCTTTGCAGAAAAACCTGGAACTCGAGCTTAAAGTCAAACAAGAAGAAGAGATGAGCCCTGAGAAAAAAACTTTATCCACTGAGGAGCTGTTTCGCTGGAAAAAGCATCTTGGGGATAGAGCAGAATTTTCTTCGAAATCAATCCATGAAAATCAACTTTTTTATTATGCTAATGGATCGATTGTTGGAATAAATTTAGAAAATGGGGAAGAAATATGGAAAGAAACCCTATTGCTTGAAGGATCATTTCATGAAATACTTTTTAAAGATACGATGCTTTTTATTCGAACAGTGAAAGATTCATATGATTATCTTAGTGCATGGAATATAAAAACCAAAGAAAAAAGCTGGTCACAAAAGATGGATCATCCCAATCATTCAACGGTCACCTTGTATGAAGACATGATCCTCTATGGCTCTTTTAGTGGCTTTATTTATGCGCTGGATGCTAATAATGGAAGCTTACGATGGCGGTTTTCTTTTGAAGAGGCTGTTGGAAAAGGATTTTATCCTCAACAACACACTGAAGATATTAAATCCTATCGATCAAGCGACATAACGCCTCAGGGAATAGAAGACTATTCCATAAATCTTTCCTCTGAACTTTGGATAATGAATGGCGTTCTTTACTGCTATTATAACGGTGATTTACCAAATTATTATCCTGATAATAAAGGTCTAATCTATGCTATTGATTTATCCACACAAAGCTTACAATGGAAAGCCTTGCTCCCCGAGATAATCACGAGTGATATCTTGTTTGAATCCCATCAGGACTACAATATGCTTTATGTCGGCACATGGAAGTCTATGTATGAAATAGATTCCCGAACTGGAGAATTTATTGAAATTCCTGTGGAAAGTTTGGGTATTACCAAAGCTCTTGTGGGATTAACTAAGGATTTTTTTGTCATAAAAGAAGGATCCTTTGTCTATTGGGTTTCACGATCAGATCATACTACCAAAAAAAGAGAGTATGGGGAGTTACAGTCGTTATCTGGATGGATGCCATTATGGTATCGAAATGTTACCCAAATACTCATTAATAATCAATCCTATCAAGATATCGTGCATGATGTTTTAATTATATCCAACTGCAACCGAAGTTTAGTCATGCTGGATTTAAATATTGGAGAAATCATTTTTCACTGGATAAATACCAATGCTCGAAGTAGTGAAGGTTGGGTTGATGCATTTCAACATCAGGATATTTTTATTGCCTCGGACGGATTTGGCATATATGCTTTAGATTTCAAAAAAGTATTTCTACAATGGTTGGATACAAAAGAGAAGATCGAAATTGTTACAGGGCGAGAATAGTGATTGGATTTTTTTAAGCAGAAGATATTTGTCGCACGGGGACCTTGCATTTGCTACATTATTCATCTATTGACAGCTTGGTTTTGTAGTGCTAAGCTACCATTATAGGGTAACCCGTTACGTATAGGTGAGTGAATCTTGTCGATCAGCAGATCAAAAGGCTTTACCGTGCTTTATCCTTTGCACAAGAAAATTGATAGACTCTGAAAGGAAGACGATGAACATCAATCGTAAAACTCACTTGAGTTTCCAGGGAAGTAAAAATATCAAGTGCATTTTGGGTTTGGGACTTATTCTAATTATATTGTTCGGATTTTTTTCTTGCGCTGATCGTAAAGCTCAAAGTAATAATTCTCCTTCCTTAGATGCAGAAAAAGACCAGAAGGTCAATCCACGTTTAATCTGGAGCTTGGACACAGGCAGTCTGATTTCTACTTCACCCGCATTTGATAAAGGAATAGTATATTTTACCAACAGTGCTGGGTATCTTTATGCCTTAAACGCCATAGATGGATCAATCAAGTGGATCTACCGAAACATCACATTTGGAATTCCTTCCACTCCTGTGGTGGGAGAGCATGCGATCTTTTTTGGAACCAACGGGGAACATCTGTATGCGATTGACAAAGAAACTGGAATAGAGTTGTGGCAATACAAGACCTATAGTCAAAAGAACTCAACTCCCTTGTATCATAAGGGGAAGGTATATATTGGCAGATTTGACTACCGAAGGTACGTGGAACCCAAAGAAACGGCGTTTATGTTGGCAGTAAATGCCAAAACAGGTCAGGAAGTATGGAAATACTCAGGAGCAACTGGTGACCCTCAGATTTTTGATGATAAGCTATATTGCGGTTTTCTATCTATGCTTAATCCTGAGACTGGCAAACTAATTCAACATATGAAGCTTTTCGATTTTGTTAATCATGTGAAGTTTGGTCCGACAATAACAGAAGATATGATGTTTCTTGCTACATACAATCCTTCCCTTTCTGCCTTCGATCCCATTAATAAGAAAATCCTCTGGACTTTCTCAACTGATGAGAGGATTGTAGCTCCCCCCGTGTTGGAGGAAAAGACCCTATATGTCATCACTGAATATGGAATGCTCTATGCTTTGGAAGCTTCATCGGGAAAAGAAATTTGGAAAGCTGACAAAGAAGACAGCTTCTATGAAAACTTCACAGCACCGCCAGTGGTATCCCAGGATACGATTTTTTTATGCAGTAGCTCAGGAGTACTTTATGCACTCGACAAACAAGATGGTACAATAAAATGGACCTATTATGCATCGTCAAAGGGTATTCAATCAACCCCATTCATTGATAACAATCGTCTCTATTTTGCAGATAGGGCAGGGGTTATCTATGCTTTGGATATTGCTATTCAAGAGAAATATAATGAGTAAATGAAAGAAGCTTATCACTTTATATGGAGTTAACTTTCATCGAGTGTATGGGGAAGAGTTTAGAGCAAGGAGGAAAAGAATGATTTGTATAAAAAACCAATCGATAGCTTGGATAATATGCTTGTCTTTATTGCTTTCTGCATGTCAAGCTCCTGGTTCTCAGAAAAGTGACCAAGACCAAGATACTCCTGCACAGACCATTAATTCGATTGAGCTTGCTACACCAAACGATTTAACCATTAATATCGGAGAAGAAATCATAGAAACTCATATAGGTAACTCAACTGGAAATATCAGTAACAGTTCATCGGTGGCTTATTATGATGGGTGGGTGTATGTTAATTTTGGAAAAATCTTTAAAATGCGACCCGATGGAAGCGAGAAAACCATTATCAGTAACATGAAGGGGAGTTGTATCAATGTTACCGAGCAGGGGATTTTTTTTATTGATCGCTCAGGGGGGTATCGAGGTAGCACTTATTATATCTATCGCATGAATCATGATGGCACTAACATACAACAGCTCAATCGTCTGTTTTCCCATAACTTAAATGTAATCAAGGATTGGGTCTACTATACTGCTGATCCATCTGGAACTCCAGGTCCTGATCATTTCATTTATCGTATGAAAACGGATGGAAGCAATCAAGAACAACTCACTGACGAATATGCTATGGATATGATCGTGGTTGATGACTGGATTTATTACGCCAATGTCGCGAAAGGTCATACTATCTGGAAAATGAGACTGGATGGTAGTGAAAAAAAAGCATTCTTTGGATATGCAATGAGCTTGAGTGCAAGAAGCATAATATACTCTGATCATTGGATATACTGCATCAATCGAAACGATGGCATATTGTATCGCATCAGTTTGGACGGCGAACAAATTGAAGCTGTCATCAATCATCGGAAAGCTTACTTTTATAATATACAGGGGGAATGGATCTACTATACTGTTTTTGGTAACGAAGATGGACCTACTATCTATGGATATCGCATAGATAGTAAAGAAACCCAGTTTATTAAAAAACCATCAGATGCATTACATTACAACTTATACCGAATAGAAAAAATTGAAGAACGTATTCTTTATCATCAACAGGGCGGTTTTCTATGCATTGCTGGGGGATACTTATATTTTATAGGTGGGCGATCAGCTCGAGAAGTCGAGTTTCATCGTGTCCCTCTGATGGGTGGAGAGGTAGAAAATCTCGATTTAGACCACACCTGAAGCTATGATGGATTGAAAATCGTGGTAAGCTGGGTTTAAACTGAACGCAGAGAATGAAAAGCTAATCCAAAAAATCTTCCAAAAAGAGAGTATTGAGATATCTTAATACTCTCTTTTTGTATGTATCGCTCAGGGACCTTGCACTTGCGACATAAGATTTCCTATTTAGCATTGTTTTAAGCTTGACGCTAACAAAATAAGTGACATAAATATATACAAATAGAACATCTTGTTAATTTTGGAGGAAATATATGAAAAAGTATTTTGTGATGGTTTTGCTGATAGCTTTAGTAGGCACTGCAAGCGCATGTATGAAGCCAAAAGCTCTTGAGGATGATATGCCTAAAGAAGAAGTCACTGTTGAAACTAAAGTAGTTGAAATTCAGTTGGGTCAAAACTTGGAAATCGTTCTTGAAGGTAATGCCACCACTGGTTATCTTTGGAGTTTTTCGTCTGAATTTGATCCTCTGATGATGGAGTTTGTTGAACAGAAAACTTTGAGAGATGAAAGCAAGGACATCGTTGGATCTCCTGAAAACAATATTTGGATTTTCAAAGCTATTAAAGCTGGACAAGCCAACGCCACTTTGGTCTATAAAAGGCCTTGGGAAGAAAATGTTGAGCCATTAAAAACTATGAACTATCAAGTGACTATATTACCTTAGATCTTTAAATGCCAGCCTCTGCTTCTTATATTGAGAAGCAGAGGCTTTTTTTATTGATTAGTATTTCTGCAAATCATAATTTACAGCCATACTTATACTACGATGTCTTTAGTTAGGAAAAGAGCATAACGAGAAAAACTAGCTCTTGAATATTTTAAATCTTAAACATCTTTACACTACACTATAAATTGTTACAATCCAATCTGAGCTGTACTAATTCATACGGGTGAGTTTGTGTTGTCGATCAATAGATCAAAAGGCTTTACCGTGCTGAATCTTTGTTTTGTTAATCTTTTTTTAGATGTTAAAAAAAAACGGGTGGACAAGATATGATTAAGCTATTAGCAAAGGCTGTTCAAATGTGCTTTTTAGGCATTATGATGGTTTGCATGATCAGTTGTAGCATGACTCCCGTTCAAAAAAATCCTCCTTTAGAAGAACTTGAGACCACTAATCACCAAATACCCGAAGAAACACCTTCCTCTAACCTGTCCTTTCGAAAACTATGGATTTTCTTTAAAAACAGAGATGGTTCTCCTATTTCAGTTTTAGATCCTCTGAATCAGCCGAACAAAGATCTAAACAAAGTGTATGTTCATGCATCTATGGCTGGACTCTATGCCCTGGATCTTAAGACAGGACAAGAAATCTGGCATTTTAAAACTAGTGGTGGAAGTGGCTATTCGATTGCTGCAAACGAAAAAGTCGTGTGTGTAGGAGGCTGGGATTTTTATGCAGTTAATGCGGAGGATGGAACCTTACTTTGGAGCATTCCCTCAGGCGGGGCATGTGACTCCTGGGATCACCCTTTGATCGTGGGTGAAACCTTGTACCTGGCGCAAGGAGGTCAAATCCAAAGCACAGGACAGGATTTTCTCCATGCTTTGGAGCTTGAGACCGGAAAAAGCAAGTGGAAATACCAAGCATCATCATCAATAATTGGACCCCCAGCCATAGGAAACGGTTTAGTATATTTTGGCTCCTCCAATGGATGGTTTTATGCCCTGGATGAGATGACGGGAAAGGAAAAATGGAAAACTCAACTCCCCTATTGGATAGATTCCCCACCGGTTGTTGATGAAAATAAAGTATACTTTCAAACCACGGCAGTTACCCCTGAATATATAAGCAAGGTTTATGCTCTGGATGCTTTTACAGGGAAAGAGCAATGGAATTTCTCCACCGTTGGCAATAATACAGTTAACATTCCCCCTCTTGTTTACCAGGGTATGCTCTATGTTGCTGGAGGTTCTCTGTATGCGATTGACACCCAAACAGGGAAAGAAGTATGGAATTATCCTTCCTGGGGGAAAACTCCTTTCACCATTGCTAATGATCAGGTGTACATTGGAGGCGATGCCTTATATGTCCTGGATCCTAAAACAGGAAGCACTATAAAAGTCTTTCATCAAGATATTTTTTCTCCAGCAACACCTATTTTAGTGGAAAAAGATATCATTATATTCGGAGATGAGTATGGCACATTGTATGCCATCCAGGAAAAATGAAGCAGCTTTGTCACTGAATAGCTTTGAGCAAAAGATTCTGGTGAATTGGGATTAGAGGAGAACGGAAGGAAGGATGTGTTGCCATTGAAGTTTGTGAGTAACCTTAAAGATTCAGTATGGCTTAAGCTTTGCTCTATCCTGATTGTTTTGTTTTCTCTGATCCCGACCCCAAGCTTCGGTATAGCTGATCAAGCGAAAGCAAAAACACCCAGCTCTGTGGAATATTTCTATCCCTTCGCCAAAAACTTATCCGAAATCAGGATTCATACTGCTGCAACAGATACCGAAGGATGCGTATACCTAGCAGGATCGATTCCTGATACTCCTCGTATCAGTTTCTTTCCCATAGGAGGAGCCATTCCAGGGTTTTCGAAGGAATATAATGGTGGATCTTCGGATGGCTTTGTCATGAAGTTGGATCCCAGTGGTACCAAGCTCCTCTTTTCTACCTTTATTGGAGGGTCGGATTTCGATGAAATTGCATCTATCCATGTGAATGATTCAGGGATGGTGTATCTTGCTGGTCACACTCATAGTCGTCCTGAAGATGGTTTTCCCATAGGAGGAGACATTCCAGGATTGCAACGCACTTCCCCTGGGATGATCGATGGTTTCCTGATGATATTGGATCCTTCGGGCACAAAAGTGCTGTATAGCTCCTATATTGGAGGAGGCTCAAGTGAAGACATTGAAGGGTTAGCTCTGGATGCTGAAGGCAATATCTATCTTTCTGGAAAAACTCTAAGCACCGAGAAGGATGCTTTTCCTATTGGAGGATCTATCCCTGGCTATGACTCTACTTTCAATGGGGAATTATATGATATCGTCGGAGAGCCAGCATTTGATGCTTTTGTCATGAAATTTGATCCTACGGGCATGAAAGTCCTGTATTCCACCTACCTGGGAGGGAAGGGATACAACTGGACCAATGGCCTGAAAGTAGATTCCCTGGGCAGGGCTCATGTAACTGGGTCTTTGGGAAAGTTAAATACCCCCGATAGCAGCTCTGAAGGAGTAAGCATTGCTTATCAGCAGATATGGGAGCATGACTATGAAAAGGAAGAACATACCAATTATCTCCTATTAGATCCCACGGGAAGCAAAGTGATCTTTTCCGCTTTACTTCCCTATGAAACCTTTATCAACACCGTGAACGACCATCTCCTGATCTGTGGAGTTTCGGGACAGGATATTCTGGCAGATTTCAGAATTACCGAGGAAACTACTGGTTTTTTGCACGAACACCATGGAAGAAACGATATCTATACTGTTATCCTCGATGATTCTCAAAGGAAAGTACTGGCGGCCACTTATTTGGGAGGAGGATCGCTTTCTATTAATCAGGTAACACTGGATTCCAAAGGACAAGTGTATATTCTTGGTCATACCTATCAAGTGTCTTATCTTGGCTGGGAAAGCGATGACCTGAAAGTTACCGATTCTTATTACCCAACAACTCAAATTGGATTTATTGTCAAACTTGACCCTACTTTGGAAACTATTCTCTATGCAGGACATTTTAAAAGCAGCAATGAATACCCCAATTATCCTCGTTTGGCAGTGGACAATCATGAAAGTGTTTATATCTCTGGCTTGATCAAGCCTGGCAGTTCATTGGGTGAACATGCCTATGTAATGAAAGTAAACACCCAAAAAAGCAGTGAACTTGAAATAGAAACACAGGGAACTACAGAAATTACTACTAATACTGACAATGAAGTTGTTTTAGATACTCCAAAGCAAGGAAATGAAGCAACAAAAAAGGAACGAGTTTCGAGCACAACCATTGTCTGGGTCATTGGTATCTTTGGTTTATTCTTGCTAATAAGCGCCTTGATCCTTTTTGCTAAATCATCGTTTTCCAGGAGGTCGTAAACCATGAAAAAAGTAGGCAAGAGCATCATTAGGTTTTTTCTTGTTTGGATGCTTATCTTTGGTATAAGTAATTGCGCAAAAAAAGAAACCAGCACACCTGTAAGTCCCTCCCCCGATATTTCTACTCCATCTAACATGGATAAAAATCCCTTTTATACCTTTCCCTATATGGATGAAAATCCTTTTTATACCTTGCTTTGGTCAGCATTTATCGAGTCCACCTCCATCCACAACAGCATTTCCCAGCCTTTAATTGATCAAAATATTTTAGTTTTTACGAAAACTTCTCCTGCAGAAAATTTTGCATTTTTATATGGACTCGACATAGATACGGGAAAAACTCTTTGGAAAGAGCAATTGAAGCAAGGAGGGATGTGGGGAGGTGTGATTTGGAATGGTACCTTGTTCTTTGGTGGAACCCACCTCTATGCTTATGATGTAAAATCCGGGAAAGAACTGTGGAGCATTCCCTCAAAGGGTGAGATTAGTTACTCTGCCCCTGCACTCTCAGATTCTACCTTATTCGCTTGTAAATACCTACCTAACGATTATCGAAGGAAATATGGATCTTCTGAATCCAGAATCAAAGATTCTATGGTTGCAGTTGATGCAAAAACAGGAGAAATCCTTTGGGAAAAAAATATCGAAGATGGGCTTGTTAATGCTCCTGCAATTGGGAACGGTTTAGTCTACTTTGGTACCTTTGATGGTCACTTTTATGCATTGGAGGCTGAGACTGGAATTGAGCGATGGAAAATCAAAAAACCTGACTGGAGAATCACCGCTACACCAGCAGTAGATGATGAAAATGTGTATCTCGTAAGTTGGAAGGACGCTGATGATTCTGTTTATGCTTTGGATGCATTTACTGGCAAAGAAAGATGGATATTTACTCCCTCTTCCATATTGAAAATTGATGAGGATATAAATATGGATAAATCCACCCCAGTTCTATCTGAAGGAATTTTGTTTGTTTCCGCAAGACCTTCTTATCTTGGAGTGGTGTTTGCTATCCAATCCAAAACCGGATCAATGGTCTGGAAGTCAATGCCTTTGGATGGCAGTTTGGAAACTCCCACCATTGCACAAAACAAAGTTTATGTTGGAAGTCTATATGCTCTGGATGTTGATACTGGAGAAGCATACAAGGTAAATATCAAAACAGAAGCGCAAACTACAATTACTGCCTATGAAGACAAGGTGTTTATTGGAGACTCTTACGGTGCAATACATGCCCTCCAGGAAAAATGAAACAGCTTTGTCACAGAAAACTTTGGAGCTCTGGTGGATTGGAATCCAACGGAACAGAAGATTCTGATGAGTTGGGAATAATTTGCCCCAGCCATACTATACTTCGATGTCTTTAGTCAGGAAAAGGGCATAACTTAGCCAGGTTGAAAACAGAATATAGCTCAACACCACCGCCCAGCTAAGCCAAATCTCATTTTGAAGAGGATAGGTCTCGCCAATCAACTTGGTGGATGCTGAAAAATAGCTAGTAATCATATATGGCTGTACTTTTTTAAAAAGATCCCCAACAATACTCATCGCAAAGATACCAATAATGGAAACCGTGATAAAAGTGCCATTGCTTCTAATAAACATAGCCAAAATTCCTAGCAAAAGCCCGAACGCAAGCATAGGAATAACAGAAACCAAATACACCAGGAAAGTCTGGAACATATCATTAAAAAACATTGACCAACCACCCTCATTATCCAGTACCATATGAAAACCTATCATAGTGCCACCAAGAATATAGGATAAAACAAAGGTAAATAGGTATAAGGATGCAATCAAAAGGAGTAAGCAAGAGAGCTTGGCAAAAAACAATTGCTTTCGAGAAATAGGACGAGTGAGAAGCATCTTCATATTGCCATCGCGAAATTCACTGATAAACAAATCGGTTTGAAAAATAATGGTGAAAATTGGAATGATAAGAGATACTACTGTTTGCAGTAATAGCAAGGGGATAGTCGTTCCATCAGCAGATGGTAAGTTTCTGGTGACATAGACAAACAGGAAAGAAAAGGTCAAAATGATGATATAGAAGACATAAATTCGTCGTTGATGAAAGATCTTGTAAAGCTCAATATAGAGTAGATTAAGCATTTTCCTTCTCTCCTTTGGTAATCTCGATAAAGAAATCTTCAAGAGATGGGTTTTTGGGTACAAGATATTCCAAGTCGATCCCTCCTTGATGGAGGTAGCGATTCAACTCTGAGCTACGTCCCCGTTCCAGGCTTATGGTGATAAAATGAGAGGCTGACTCAATCCGTTTCACATAGTCTAAAGGGGAAAGAAGTGAGTTCAGCTTATCTAAATCAGATCCATAAAGCTCTACTATTTCTTCATTTGGGTTCAGGGTGTCCGAAACCCTGCCCTCATAAATCATGAGGCCTTTTTTCAAAATCCCCACCCGATTGCAAATTTGCTCCACCTCATTCAAAATGTGCGTGGAAACAAAAATCGTGATTCCCTGTTCCTGGCGAAGGCGTATTAAAAGATCCCTGATTTCTTTCATACCCTGAGGGTCAAGGGCTATGGTGGGTTCATCCAGGATCAACACTTCAGGATCATTTAATATTGCCAGAGCAATACCAAGACGTTGCTTCATTCCAAGTGAAAATGTGGAGACTCTTTGTCGTGAATGTTTAGCCAATTCCACCAGTTCCAAGCTGTTCATTATCTCTTTAGAAGTGCAATTCTCAAGAAGTCTAGCAGATAGCATCATATTTTCATAAGCACTCAAGTAAGAATAAAACTTGGGAGTCTCCACCAAAGATCCAATCTTTCGAAGAGCTTGGTGTGGATTGTTAAAAACATTTTCCCCCTGGAGCAAAACTTCCCCAGAAGAGGGTCTGATCAAACCAAGAATCAGTTTGATTGCAGTAGTTTTACCCGAACCATTCGGCCCCAAAAAACCATATATATCTCCTCTTTCAACATTGATGCTCAAATCGTTCAAGGCATGGGTTGTTTTATAGTGCTTATGCAAAGCCAGGGTCTGTATCACTTTTTCAGTTCCCATCAATCAACAGCCTCCTTCAAGATAATCTTGCAATAGTATAGCAGATTCAACTCCTGATGAATTAGAGCATTAAACGTGGTATATTTTTATAAAAGTTTTTTGGTGAAAATAATCTAAAAGGAGTGAACAGATGGGATTGCTAATGTGGATAATATTTGGTGCGCTCGTGGGTCTGGCAGCTTCTGCTATCATGAAATCAAGCAATGGGCTTATTCTTGATACCCTCCTTGGCATTGTAGGTGCTTTTTTAGGAGGCTGGATCATGAGCTTCTTCAATAAAAGTGGTGTCACAGGTTTCAATCTATATAGCTTTCTGGTAGCCCTCCTTGGAGCAGTCATTTTGATTGCTATCGTTCGAGGAATCCGCAACTAAAAAAGCAATTCACCTACCACTCAAAGGGGTCGAAGTCGATCGTATCCTGGCGCACAAACACTGCTGGATTACTCTTGGGAGCAATGGGGAATATCACTAGATTATTGCGATAAACTCCATCCTCAGGACTTCCAATGTATTTAGCCAAAAAGTGTACAGGTACATTCAAATCTTCTGTTTGAGGGTTTTGAAACACCTTTTCCAAGGCTTCAGCTTCGTCGAAAACATAAATGGAAACATTTTCAGGACGCTTCTCAAGAACAACCAGCTTTTTAATAAGGTTTTTAATCTGAGTCACATGGTTTCGTAGTTCCAGATCGACAGAAGGAACGAGCACAAACAGCGTTTCTCCGCCATCTTGACGCAAATCCTTACTGCTTTTAACAATATCAAATGAAGCAAATTGCTCTGGAGTCAAGAGATGTTCCTGGGATTCTATCGCTTTATCCAGATCCACCAGATCTTTCTCAATATCTTTTACCACTTCCTGAGCTGAAGTATCCTCTTTCGAGGGTGGTACAGGGTTTTCTTTTGGTATTACACAAGAAATCGTAGAAAGACATAGCACAAGAAGCACCATCCAAGGAAACAAATGCAACTTTCTCATCCCTACCCCCTTAAAATATGCGTATAAAATCAAAGTAGCATCTTTTTTGCTTCAGGCAATAGAGAATAGGTACCATTTTGACTATAATGAAAAAAAAGGCTAAAAGGAGGAGTTATGGAAATTCCCATCATCCCTGAAAATGAAATAGAAGTACTTTTTTCCAGATCTTCTGGCCCTGGGGGTCAGAATGTCAACAAAACAAGCACCAAAGTACAATTGCAATGGAACGTCGCCAACTCCTCCCTGCTATCCGAGGAACAAAAAGCTAAAATCATCTCATTCTATAAAAGTGAAATCCTTTATGTCAGCAACCAGGAAACACGAAGTCAGATTGAAAACAGAATTCGAGCGATAAAAAAACTACAGCATATGGTAGAACTTGCTCTTCAAGAAGAAAAAAAACGGATAGCCACCAAACCATCCTTTGCCTCGCGCCTCAAGCGCTTAATCCAAAAACAACGTCACTCGCAAGTGAAGCAACTTAGAAAAAAACCAGATCTGGACTGAATAGCATTTTGTATCTTACAGATATAAATGTATTAGATGAAAATATCTATTGTTTTACGGTTATATCTGTATCCTTTGCGGGATACTGAATTAAAAAAGCTTTTATTCGCTTAGGTAATGATCTTTGATAGTGCTTAAGAAAGGTCGAATAATTCTATCCGCTTGAGCTATAAAGAATTTTAGAGCATCCCATTTGATATCGAGATATTGATGAGCAAGTATATTGCGTAATCGAGCAATATCGGCAATCTCAGAAGCATGAGCAGGATCAAGAGATTCGAGCTCTCCTGCTTTGAGAATAATATCACGATAAGTGTCAGGAATGGCTTGAGTAGTATTGGAGAGTAGAATTTTGCATAAGTCGATAATGGCATTCGCAATATTTTCAGCAATTCTTTCCAAATTGCGCTGAAGTTTCCTGTTAGAAGTATAATCGTTAAAACTTATCTGTTGGTATTCTGCTAAATCTTCCAACTCTGCTTGAATAAAATCTACTCGTTTCATGATAAAAAAACGGTCAGCAGGACTTAGCATGAGTCATTTTCCTTTTTTCTTTTCGTTCGTAGATTTCTTGAGCTAAAACACGAAAATCCTCTGCTTCACGGGAAATATCTAATAAAAATCGCAGGTAAAGCGATTGATCTCTTATTAGTAACTTCTTTCCTTTTAAAGCTTCCCAGGCAATGGTAGCTGAAGCTTCATTCAATACTACCAGGTCAATATCTTTTTTAAGCTCTTTTTCCAAGGTTTCCCAAAGCTTAGCAATGTCTTTTTTATGATATGGATGAAGGTAAACAGCAATATCAACATCAGACCTTTTGGTATGATAGCCTTTAAAGCTTGAACCAAACAAAAATGCCATCATAACTTGTTTATAATCATTTAAACAACGCTGAAGAATCTGCTCCAAAGTATCCATAGCCTTATTATAATTGAATCAGCTCAATTGAAAACAAGCAATCACCTGCGCGGGATAGATAATCGTCACCTTCATCGCCTGGCCATTCCAATCCACCTTACAGCCCAGGGCCTCGGTCACAAAACGTAAAGGAATTACGGTACGTCCCTGTACAATCTTGGGAGCTACATCCAGGTAAACCGTGCGACCATTCACTAGAGCATCTTTCCTGCCGATGTAGAGGATAATGGAAGTGGATCCCAGTTTATAGGTCACCGTAGCCACTCTTCCTGAAGCATCGGTGGTATAGTCTACTTCAGCTCCCAGGGATTCGCCCACAAAACGAAAAGGAACAAAGGTACGCCCTGAGTCAATAAAGGGAGCCACGTCGAGAACCACCAACTGCTGATTGACATAGGCATTCTTACTGCCAATGGTGAGAATAATGGTGATTTTGCCATCATTCAAGTCGGATGCAACTGGGTTAATTATACTGATAAACGCATCACAACCCCCACCATGATTACTCTTTTGATAAGGTTTCTGGGATATAGGAAAGTTAGTGCTGTTCGTTTGACCGGTAATATACGCATTCCCAGTTGAATCTACCGCAATACCATAAGCGATATCTCCATAATATCCGCCAAAATACGTTGAATAGAGTATGCCGGAAGCATCTGATTTAAGTTTACTCACAAATGCATCATGACCCCCGTTGATACTCTTTTGATAGGCCCCAGGTGTCGTTGGAAAATTATTGCTCTGGGTTTCCCCCGTGATATATGCATTTCCAATATTGTCCAGTGCAATACTTCGAGCAATATCTGAGCCAGATCCACCAAAATAGGTGGAATACAGAAGTTTAGCTCCGTTTTCACAGAATTTTACTACAAATCCATCCAAGCTACCGTTTAGCTTTTTTTGATAAGCTCCCGTAGAAATCGGAAAGTCTGTACTTTGTGTGCTACCAGAAATATAGGCACATTTATTGCTATCTAAGGCGATACTATATGCAATATCATTATCTGATCCTCCTAGATAGCTTGAGTAAATAAGAGTGCTTCCCGAGGAGTCCAGTATGGTGAAAAAAATATCAGCGTAACCTTTATTTTGGTTCTGATAGGATCCAGGAGTCGTCGGGAAATCAGTGCTCTGGGTTCTACCGGTGACATAGGTATGTCCATTATTGTCTACTTTTATACCGAAGGCAATATCCTGGATAGATCCTCCTAAAAAAGTGGAATAGAGAAGAGCGGTTCCTTTCGGATTGAGTTTGGTAATAAAAGCATTTTGGCCTTTATTCTTCGTTTGATAGGCTCCTTCCGTTACCGGAAAATCAAGACTTTTGGCACTACCTGCAATATAAGCATTATAGCTTTCATCTACCGATATATCATAAGCAGTATCAGACCATGTTCCACCTAAATAGGTCGAGTAGTGGAGGGCTGATCCCGAAGTATTGAATTTTACCGAAAAAGTATCCGCTACTCCTTTAAACTCCTTTTGATAGGATCCAGGAGTCGTTGGAAAATCAGTGCTTTGGGTTTCCCCCGTGATATATGCATTTCCAATATTGTCCAGTGCAATACTTCGAGCAATATCTGAGCCAGATCCACCAAAATAGGTGGAATAAAGAGGCTCCCTTCCATTAGCGCTGAGTTTTATGACATATGCATCCTGATTCCCTTTTTTGCCTTTCTGATAAGACCCAGGTGTTGTTGGAAAATCAGTGCTATAAGTAGCACCAACGACATAAGCCTTCGCTGTACCATCCAAAGCTATGTCATAAGCATAATCCTGGAGAGATCCACCTAAAAAAGTGGAGTATAACAAAGCACCTGTCTCTTGCGTGTTACACTTAATTTCATTTTCTCCCTGAATAGAAAAAATATTGTCGAGATAGGGAAATTCTGACCCATAGACTACATCATGAGTCCCTTCGACCTGGAATTGCAAATCTTTCCACTGAGTTTCCTGGTTTCCGTAAAATGAATGTTGTAAGCCTTGTTCTGTATAAAAGTATCTCAGATCAATATTTTGCCAGATATTTGTATACTTTATTTCTGTAAAGTTTCGACAGTGAGAAACCCATTTAGAAGAGTCACTGCCAATAAAGTAATTGTTGTAATGAGGGAGTATATTCTTGCCGTGTATCGAAGGAGTAAGATGATTCAAAAAGTTAAGTTTGACTATCTCAGAATTATCATTGTCTAGCTTTTGGTAAAACACAGCATCCTGTGTAAACGCTATTCTTCCAAAATCAGTAGTTCCTACAAAGAGAATATTCGAATCCCACTGACCTTTATTTTCAGTGAAAAAACCTGGGGTCTGAGAAAGGGAAGGTTTAGTTTTCGTAATACCAGGAGGCAAAGATGAATATGCAACTAGTAAGCAAAGAGATAAAGCCAATAAAAAAGACAAGAGCTTTCTAAATTTCATCACTACCTCCAATGATCTGGAAAATACCCTTAAGCGGGATAGATAATCGTCACCTTCATCGCTTGGCCATCCCAATCCACCTTACAGCCCAGGGCTTCGGTCACAAAACGTAAAGGAATTACGGTACGTCCCTGTACAATCTTGGGAGCTACATCCAGGTAAACCGTGCGACCATTCACTAGAGCATCTTTCCTGCCGATGTAGAGGATAATGGAAGTGGATCCCAGTTTATAGGTCACCGTAGCCACTCTTCCTGAAGCATCGGTGGTATAGCCTACTTCAGCTCCCAGGGATTCTCCCACAAAGCGGAAAGGGACAAAGGTACGCCCCGAGTCAATAAAGGGAGCCACGTCCAGAACGACTAACTGCTGGTTGACATAGGCATTCTTACTGCCAATGGTGAGAATAATGGTGATTTTGCCATCAGCTCCTGTAGTCAGCGTCACTGTATGGGTGCTGGTGATCGTCTCTCCCGTCTTGGTTTTGACCACTATGGAAATGGTATTCTTTCCAGGGTTGAGTTTAACAGTAGCCGTAAAGCTTCCATCCGGTCCTACCGTCACCGGTATCCCATTGACCATGACCGTAGATCCTGGAGGGACTTTCCCGGTAAAGGTATAGCTGGATTGGGTAGTGGTGGCATTGGCAGGAATGTTGATGGTGGCTTTGGGAGCATTGGGTGTGACGCATACTTCATTGGAAGCAGAGGATTCGGTTTTGTCACTATAGACTGCTTTCATATAATAACAGGCTTGCATCCCATTATCCACATTCATATCCATATGGTTCAAGCCTTTGATAGGAAAATCGGTAATGGGAGAGCCATAGGGAATGCGAGAAGTCTTGCGGTAGAGATTGTAGCCAATGACCTTACTGGTGTTTTGGGGGGGTGTCCATTCAAGAAACACTTTTCCGTCACCAGGGTAGGCACGGAGCGTGAAAGGTTTGTCAGGAGCTGGAGGAGGAGGATCGGGGGTAGGGGGTGGAGGTGGGGGAGGAGTATCCCCTGGTCCCTGATCCACGGGAGGGGGAGGTCCATTTTTTGGGATGAAGGCCTGGGTTTTAGCGAGTAGAACATTCTTGTCATTTCTGGCAAACAATCTTAGCTCGTATGTATCAGTTTCATTAGGGCAAGTAAGCTCCAATGCTCCACTTGTTTTACCGCTAAGCCACAGATATTGTATTTCTTGCTCAGTGGGTTGAACACGTACTAAACGAATGATGTCGGTAGAATATCCTGGAGCGCCACCATATTGTACCGTAAGTTTTCTTTTTCCCTGAGCATCAGCACTATGGACAGCCACTTTGATAGAGACGGGTCCCCACTGAACCTTGAAGCTAGTGCTTTTTCCAAGCATCACTTTCATATCGTTTCTGGCAAACATGCGAAACTCATAGGTGCCAGGCTCTTCAGGAGCATTAAAATTAGCAACACCACTTTTTTTGCTACTCAGCCACTGGTAGGCAAGCTCTTTTTCACTGGGGCTGACTTGATAGAATCTAATAATATCGGTGCTATAGCCAGGAGCATCAGTAAAACTCACTTCCACTTTTTTTGAAGGCCCAATATTATGAGTACCGATCTTATGGCTCAGTTTGACGGGTTTCCATTCTGTTTTAAAGCTAGTGCTTTTTCCAAGCATCACTTTCATATCGTTTCTGGCAAACATGCGAAACTCATAGGTGCCAGGCTCTTCAGGAGCATTAAAATTAGCAACACCACTTTTTTTGCTACTCAGCCACTGGTAGGCAAGCTCTTTTTCACTGGGGCTGACTTGATAGAATCTAATAATATCGGTGCTATAGCCAGGAGCATCAGTAAAACTCACTTCCACTTTTTTTGAAGGCTCAATATAATGGGTACCGATCTTATGGCTCAGTTTGACGGGTTTCCATTCTGTAACAATTCGATTGCTCCTTGCAATGGGATTGCCTTTATTGCTGGCAAACATACGAAACTCATAGGTGCCAGGCTCTTCAGGCGCATTAAAACTCAAGGATCCACTTTTTTTGCTACTAAGCCACTGATAGGCTAACTCTTTTTCGCTGGGACTAATTTGATAAAATCTTACTATATCCGTACTATTGCCAGGCGCACCTGAAAAATTGACTGTAATTTTTTGTCCAGGAGCAACAAAAATTTTATCGGGGCTTGCGCTCAAGCTTTGTGCTTGAACAAGAGATACATTAGAAACAAAAAACATCGAAGAATAAACGAATAAAACACAAAAGATTATTATAAAACGATTCGTTTTCATAAGACAAATTCCTCCTTGTTCTGTTAACACCACCCTTGATAGATAGATTATATTTTTAATGTAACATATTTAGAAACAAATGAAAGGTTTTTGAGTAAAAACTTCCTTCTCATACAATCACTTATTTGACAAGCTGTTGTCGTCCTTTATAGTAGAGAGTAAATAAGCAAAATGCTTGGGAGAGGCAAAAATGATACGCATTGAAGGCATAAGAATCCAAAACTTTCGCACCTTGCATGATATCAGCCTTGGTCGATTGCAGGAATCCAGCGACCTTGAACCTTTAAGCCCCCTTACAGTGGTAATAGGCAAAAATGGAGTAGGCAAAAGCTCTCTCTTTGATGCTTTTGGTTTTCTTTCCGACTGCCTGAAACTTGGAGTGGAAGATGCATGTAACGCCCGTGAACGAGGGGGATATATGAAAGTTCATACCCTCAACCAAGCTGGGCCAATAAAATTTGAAATCAGTTATAAAGACAGCTCTGATCAAAGTATTTATACCTATCAGCTATGTATCGATCTTGACCAGCGTTCCCGTCCCATGGTCTTGTCAGAAAGACTGAAACAAAGCAATCCCAATGCAAAACCTTCAGAAAGCCATTCCTTCATGATTCTAAACTCCGGTCAAGGCTTGGCATGGAAGGAAAACTACCCAGGTTGGGAGGATAAGCACTCACCAGAAAAAGAAACTGAGCTTTTCAATCAACTTAGAGCTGATAAAAACTCCTGCCAGTCAGAGAATGAACTCATCGAACTGGAAGATAAAAGAAAACTAGGTCTTGCCACTCTTGGATCGCTCAAACAACACCCTCGCATCTCGGCATTAAAAAACTTCATGGAAGACTGGCATATCAATTATTTCACAGCTTCAGCCGCACGAAGTTTGTTTTTTGCTGGTCCTCAAAAACATCTCAACATCCATGGAGACAATTTAGGAAACATCGTGCAATATCTTGAAAGAGAATACCCCGAAAATTTCGAATACCTCTTGCAACGCATCGCCCAAAAAATCCCCGGACTTGAACGGATTGATACAGAAAAGACAGCCGATGGAAGGCTTATGCTTCGTTTTTACGAAACGGGATACCAAGACCCCTTTTACGCCCAGCAGATGTCAGACGGAACGCTCAAAGTGTTTGCCTACCTGGTCTTGCTCGAGGATCCCTCCCCTCCTGCTTTGTTATGTTTGGAAGAGCCCGAAAACGGCCTTTATCACAAACTCCTTGAAACCCTTGCCAAAGAATTTCGCTCGCATAGTTCAGACAAAACCAACACCTCACAACTCTTTATCACCACGCATCAGCCCTATTTCGTTGATGCGCTCGATCCAAAGGAAGTCTGGATACTGGACAAAAAAAGAGATGGTTTTGCCAAAATTACCCGTGCCAGCGACATTGAAATTGTACGAAACATGGTAGAAGAGGGTTTGCCTTTGGGAAGCCTTTGGTATAGCGACTATCTGGATCCAAGATAAACGAAATGCACTTTCATATCCTAAGTGAAGACTTATCAGGAAAAAAAGCATTAGAGATCCTGGTACCCAAAATTATCAGTCAGGGTAACAGCTTTGAAATCCACTCCTACAAAGGACTGGGAAGCCTACCCAAACACCTGGATCAAAAAGTGGACCCCAAGGTGGAAACTTTGCTCAACAAGCTCCCCATGATACTCAGAGCTTTAGGGAAGACCTACCTTCACAAAAATGCCTGTGTCTTTGTGATTTGCGATTTGGATCGGAAAGACTTGAAAAACTTCCGACAAGAATTATTAAAAACTTTGAATCAATGCCATCCCAAACCTTTAACCAGATTTTGCGTGGCAATAGAAGAAAATGAAGCATGGTATCTGGGGGATATTCCCGCCATCAAATCAGCCTACCCCCACGCAAAGGATGAAATTCTAAGCTCCTATATCAACGACTCCATCTGTGGCACCTGGGAATACCTTGCCAGCGCTACCGTGGAAGGAGGGCCACAAAAGCTCATAAATAAAGGCTGGTGGGCCATAGGAGAGCAGAAATTCTATTGGGCCGAAAACATCAGCCCTTTGATGAGAGTGGATCAAAATCGCTCTCCTAGTTTTTGCTACTTCAGAGACTGCTTAAGAGAGCTATCAGACTAAAGGGTCAAAAGAACTTCTTGCAGTTTGGCATCCCAGTAGATTTCGGCTCCAATCAACTCTGCAATCGCTCGAAGCGGTACAAAAGTTCGATTATTAACAATAATAGGAGGACTATCCAAAAAGATCTCTTTCCCATTCGCTATAGCGGATTTATTTCCCACCTGCATCGTGATTCTACCATTGTAAAAAATCAATTCGATGGTCTGATTTTGAGCCCCATAGTTGACCTGAGCGCCAAAAGATTCTGCAATAAAGCGCAAAGGCACCATAGTACGGTTTTCTTTGGAGATAAAGGGAGCAACGTCCATCATTTGCATTTCCTTGTTTTTACCAAGTAGATGAGAGTTGATCTTGAGCTTTAATGTCAAAGGTCGATGAATAAAGAGCTCAAGCTCGGATGCATCCCCATTTTTTTGAAAAAGCTTGACAAGATAACGACGTTTTCCAGGATAGATCTTGAGCTGATGGAAGCGCACCCCCGCAAAAGAATCTTCTTCCACCTCTTTGGGATCAAAGCCAACACTTCCACACGAGGTCCAGCACAAATTGAGCTTATCATCATTGCAAACAAAACCTTTTTCACTTTCCAATGCGATCGGGGGCGGGAAAAGTAAACGGCTCCTATCCATAGCTTTTTTTTCATCAAATAGGCTTAGAGTAAGCTCCTTTTCTTTGTCTGAGCGCAAACTTCGAACCCGCAAGCCAATGCTCCTTGTCTTATCCAAACCAAGAGGTAGCACCAAAGCAAAGCATCGCTTTTCCCCTGGATTCATCTCTTTGCTCTCAAGGCTTAGCCCCTTTTCCTGACTAAGCAGGTCCTGGAGATAGACTTCTTTTGTAAAATCTTCCTCCCTCTGCAAAGTTAGCTCATATCGATCCAAGACATTGCCAGTGTTTTGAAGCTCAAAATATAGTTTGGAAGGCTGATGGGTGACCATAAAATAATGCATCAAAGGGCTGGAAAGATCAAAATCCACTACTGACTCGGAGCTATTTTTTAGAGGAAGATACAAGGTTTGATACACTTTTTTTGACTGATAATCCTGCACAAAGAGCAAGACATAGGCCTGAGAAAGATCAATCAAGTCATCAATTCGGGCTTGCAAATGAAAGTCATTTCGTAAAGATTTGCTTAGTGTTGTGCCCTCAATGGCAACTCTTTCAGAAGAATCCAAAGAGATAAACTGCCTGGCTACAAAATTGTGCTGGGTCTGACCTGTGGATACAAGAAGCTCAATGTCATTTTCAGCTATTACGGCGTACAGACGAAGATGATTGAGCTCCTGGGGATAAGTCTGAATCACCGTTGCTCCAATATCCAACATACGCTGGTCTGGATCCAACTCAAGGCTGGCAGAAATAGACAGGGGTGTATATTGTTTCAAGAGGGGATCAATAGCATCACGGTATTCCTTGAGCATGGTGGCATCCGGAGCATTGATTCCTCCATGAATCGGGTCTCCTCCATTGAGAAATAAGGAAACATGAGTCCCCTGAGGCATATACCAACGCATTCTCTGTTCGGATCCAGAAAAACACAAACGTTCTGGAGTCTCTTCCAGACAATCGTTGTAATAAGTTAGTGAATTTAATTGAGTTCTGGGGTAAAGATCTCGCAATTCCAAAAAAGCGCGGTGGCCTGAAGGGCAGAATCGGCACCAATCTGCCGCAAAATATTCAGCCAATACCGTTGCATTTAAAAAATTTTCCGGGCTTCGATACAAGAAGTTAAAGCTAAAGTAGCGAACGCTTCGAATGATAGGAGATCGCACTTGAAATCGGAGAGTATAAAAACCAGGATCAGGGTCGCCCTGGATGTGAATGCGAAACACACCCTTTTTAAGCTTTTTCAAAATAAAGGGATCGCTTTCTTTAAAATTGATCAACTCATATTCATCCTCAAGCTTGTGTTGTCCAAGAATCGTTACTTCAGGAGCTTTGTCCAGCCTTGAAAAAGCAGGAGGAAAGGGGAAACGTACGCGAAAATCGGGTTGAGATAACACTTTCGCTTTGACAGGCAGGCTAACTTTCTGAGCATTCTCAAATTCAACCAGCACCTTGGCATTAAGCTCCATGCCAGCCTTAAGATATCCTGGATCAAGAGTCACGGAAATAGCATTCTCACTTCCAGAAAACTCAGAAGGATTTATCCATACCGCAGGGTGATCCGAACTCAGCTTTCCTTTTATGGGTAGTCCATCAGGGCTATATATCATCAGCTTTTCCTGCACAGGATCATTCAGGGATATGCTTCCATAATCGATATTTTCATGAGAAAAGAAAGGAGCCAGGTTGGGAGATGCCTCTTGACTCAATGGAAAAGAATACACCTTATCGGAGTTTGCAGAACAAAGATAAAGCCGCTTTTCTGCTACCAAAACATCAGCATAAGGAGAGGAAGAAGCATCCAAACCGCGCAATTGTACAGCTCCAGTCAAAAGGTGGTGCTCTTCAAATCCTGCTTTTGCGATATCACAAAGCCACAGCTTGCCATACACTGCCAAACCACTAAGCTTTTTATGCCTACCTGTTTCACTGCCATATCCGCCCATGCTTGCCAAATAGGTGAAATATCCCTCTTGAGAAAGAGAAGAATAAACATAGACTTCCTGGTGAATACTGCATGCGATATAAAGGCGATGGTGGTACCATGCCATAGACTCAATCTTATATGCGTTTTCATCAGATAGCCCAGGGTAGGCTATCAATTGCATGATTTGAAGCTGGGCATCCAAGACCCAGACACCCATCTGATCGGCAATTAGCAAGTATTCTCCCATGGCTTCAATAGCAGTGGGCTTCATTATAGACGGATTCAATGGTATCTGCTGAATAAAAGCACCTGATGAGCTGTAAACGAAAAGAAAAGGAAGATCAGAGAAAATGACCCAAAGCTTGTTCTGAAAAGCAGTAAAATCCACTGCATCAAGGGGTGGTTTCAGATCAAATGAAGATATTCTGTCACCAGATAGCTTATACTGATGGAAAGCTTTTTCCCTGGGTGAAAGCACATAAAGTTTTCCCTCCAGAAAGCTCATCTTCTTGGGATTAGAAGCCTTTTCATCGCTGGACGAAACAGAAAACAGAGGCAGTAGAAACAAAAGCAATCCCAGAAAGATTGCGAGTTTTTTCTTCATCTTACTCCTCCTTTGAGTTTTTTTAACTATTATTTATAAGTTCTTCCCTTAGTTTGCGATATTCCACAATGGGCAGGTCTCCCTGAATGAGTTTCTCATCCATACTTAGACTCGTTTTTCGAGGCTCCTGAGTCATTACCACTCGCTTGTCCTGATGCAAGATCTTGCGATTCATAGGCTTGCTCAACCATCCCACCAAATCTCTCAGGATGGGAAGTTTCATAAAGCTTTGGTAAAAACGGATATACACCACCGTATTTTCTTCATCCACTGGCACAAAAGCAGCAGATATTCGCACCTGGTCGGAGATCATGTTTTGCCAGCAATTGGGAGCCATAAATTGAAGCTGAAATAGCTTTTCATAATCATGGATTTCAGAGGGCTTTTGAGCTTTGGTCTTTTCATCGTCCACCACATTATGCACAAAAAAACGTATCAGTTGACCTTCTCGCTTCACCACAGGCCCATGCACCAGAGTTTTGCACCCTTTGCCAATAGTATCAGTATGCACAAAAGGCAGATGCACCACATCCAACTGGTTTTCAATAGCGCGAGTATAGTGGATATTCCAGGGATCCTGAAAAGTGGTATAAGCATATCCTTCCTTGAGATCGTCAAAATAAAGAGGCTCAGGAAGATCGGCCCGGGGGTCTCCCCACCAAAGCCATATCCAGCCAAATTTTTCCACAACCGTATAAGCTTGCACGCGATAGGAATCAGCCACAGGAGCTTTCCATCCCTGCGCCGGAATCACCTTTACCTTGCCCTGGGCATCATAGCGAAAACCATGAAAAGGGCACTGCACCATACCTTCTTTGACCTTTCCCAATCCCAGCGAAGCACCTCGATGGCAACACTGGTCTGCAATGCAGGCCAGCTTGCCCTCGGAGTCTCGCCAAAGCACCATCTTTTGCCCCATACGCTTCACACTCAAAGGGCGGTTTTTGCCCACCTCTTTGGCATCCATAATCACATACCATTGATTTCGTATCATTGTTTTATGCTCCTATCAAAAGCTCATGATAAAAAAATCTGAGCTGTTTTGCTAAAATGAACAGCATCTATAATCTCTTTATTAAATTCGAGCTCACCAGCATAAATCAGATAAGCTTTTTTAGCTGAAACTTTTTTTGCAAATGAATCCAGTTTTTGATGCAAGTCTGGATGATAGGTCATGGCAGATTTGATTTCGATAGGTATGAGCTCTGTTCCTTTTTGCCAAAGCAAATCAACTTCAAATTGCTTGCTGTCGCGAAAAAAGTATAGATTTGGCTCTTTTCCTTGATTGTTGAGGGTTTTTATTGCCTCCATCACCACCATATTTTCAAACAAAGAGCCCAGAAGAGGGTCACGAGAAATCTGATATAGCTCAGAAATACCCAGCAAATAGCATGCCAGGCCAACATCAGTAAAATAAAGTTTTGGCGACTTGATGCTTCGCTTTCCAAAATTATCATAAAAGGGCTTGAGGCGGTAAATGATAAAAGAAGCTTCCAGGGCAGACAACCACTCATTGAGCGTAGTTCCTGAAACACCTACATCAGAGGCAAGCGATTGAAGATTAATGACTTGCCCAACTCTTCCTGCAAGGAGTCTCACAAATTTATCAAACAACAGCATATTGCGAACATTGATGATCTGCCGAACATCACGCTCCACATAGCTTTGATAATAGTTGCGATAGGCACGATGTGGTTCTTGTCGATCCTGGTATATCCTGGGATAAAAACCTTGAAACAGATATTCGTCTCGCTGAAGCTTAAATCCAGACTGTTGGAGCTCTTTTATGCTGAGAGGATACAAGCTCAAGAGAGCAGTTCTCCCAGCCAGGGATTGACTCACAGCTTCATGCAGATGAAACTGTTGGCTTCCCGTCAAAATATACTGCGCCATTTGCTGGTTTTCATCTACCATGACCTGGATATAAGATAATAGGGAGGGTACATGCTGTATTTCATCGATAATGAGCGGAGATGGAAACGCTGAAAAAAAAGCCTGGGGGTCATCCTGCGCCAATCTTCTCAAATCAGGAAGCTCAAGGTTGGCATATGCATACTGGGGAAAAACCATCCTTGCCAGCGTAGTTTTGCCAGCTTGTCTGGGGCCAATAATCGTAACTACGGGGTATTGCTCAGATACATAGCGCAATTCCTTTTCGATATCTCGTGTAATCATATCAGAATTATAAGCATCCTGGTACATATTTCAAGTTCAACTTGAATATTGTACTTTTCTTTTCTGACTTACAGATGAATGCTCGCAAATGCTTGGTGGTTCAACTTCCAACAAACCGATAATCTGCCCATACCTCTGGCAACACAGGATAGGCTTCCCTAACTGGAGCCATGATTTGCATAAGCACTTCCTGATTTGAAGCAACTTTTTCTTTCCAATATACCATGTTCTGAGCATCATGGGCATCCACTCGCTCTTTAAACTTCGACTCAAACAATCTTACCTGCTGGTTTTCTTCGATCAAAAAATCAACTTCCCTCTTGGTAGAATCTCTCCAAAACCAAAGAGGAGGATTTGGAATCCCTCGGTGATTAAAATAACTCACCAAACTAATAAAGCAAAAAGTTTCCCAAATGGCCCCCTTAAACGGAGAGCGCAACAAACTATCCGTGTTGGTGATCCCCAGCAAATAACACAACAATCCAGTGTCCATGAAATAAAGCTTGGGAGATTTTGTCAGCCTTTTCCCATGGTTGCAGTAATAGGGCTCCAGTAATCGCACTATTCCAGACCCAATCAATACTGATATCCATGATTTAACGGTACTATTGGTTTTGCCCAGATCTCTGGAAAGATTGGACATATTGAGAATTTGTCCACTATAAGTAGCCAAAAGCCTTAAAAAAATAGAGAAATCTCTTAAATCTCTGATATTGAGAATATTTCGTACATCTCGTTCCAAATAAGTGGAAACATACGAAGGGAAAAACTCATTCGGAAGGATATTCTTCTTGTATACGCCTGGATAGCCTCCCTGCAAGATAAAATCATAAAGTTGAAGAGAGGTATTTTCCCGACTGGCCTCTTCGTAAGACAGGGTATTCATTTCGAGGATATGGATTCGACCAGAAAGGGACTCGGATACATTCTGCATCATAGAAAACTGCTGAGAACCTGTTAAGAAAAAATGAGTTTTATCGCTCTGTTGATCCACATAGATTTTGATATAACGAAACAAATCTTTCACATATTGAACTTCATCCAAAATTATAGGAGTCTGGATATTCTCAAGGAATTGACTCGGAGCGTTTTCTGCTTGAGCCACTTTCAAGGGATCATCAAATGTAATATAGGGCAAATCGGGAAATAAATGCTTAAGAATGCTGGTTTTACCAACTTGCCTAGCTCCCGTAATAAGTATTACAGGGAACTTGTCTTTTATTTTCTTTATATGATCTTGTATATTTCTTTCAATCCACATATAGATATTTTACAATCCAATTGGAAATTTGCAAAAAATACTTACTGATACTCCGTTTCATCTTCATCTTCCCTGCATTTGAGGGCTATGGATGCAATAAATCGCTTCAAATTAGGGTTAATCCCTTTGATCTGTGGTTTCTCAATAGGTTTGTTTTTTATGGCTTTTGCTAATAGGTCAATCATCCCACCCTTGCTGGCATATCCTATCATCACTTCGTCTGCCAAATCAATCACCATCTGATTTCTGGTTTTTGCTCTTTCTCGATTGGGAAAAGCAAACTCATCCGTAAAAGGAGATACAAATAGGATTCTTCCAACATCGAAGGCTTTCTGAATTGTTGGATCAAGTTTTTTGTTAATTCCGCAGGCCATAACCAGTATGATGGCTTGTTTTCCACTTAGCAGAATTTCTAAAACACTCTTCTCAGTTTTTGAATGAAAACCACTGATGACGCATTTTCCGAGGTCTCTTTGCTTGACTGCCCAATCCATGCACTTTCTTTCAGATGATTCAGGAGTCTCTCGACTACACAAAAAAGCAGTTTTATGTAAAGCTAAATGCTCTTGGTTACCATAAGTGTCTTGTATTGCAATTGGTTGCATTTTGAATTTTCTACATTTTTCCATGCTTCAATATCCTTTCCTGAAATAATCAACAGGTAAAATCAAACAAAAAAAACACAAGAGTTCTACTGAGCAACTAAGAGTAACATTCATTTTAAGAATTCGTAATTATTTTAAGTCTTTGACACTATATGCCTTATTTTTATACAAAGAATAAAGAATAATGTCATCCAAATAATCTTTTTCAATTTTATCAAGTTTAATATGGAAATCATTTGCTATAATTATTGGTGTAATCATATTAAATTGCTCTGGTGGAGTAACTTTTTGTAACCATTTCATATATCTACATACTTGGTTGAATGACTTGTAGGTTGCAATATCTCTTTTTAGTTCGATTACTACATTTGGTAAAGTTCCTTTTCTAATGGGATTATTAACACTGTAAAGACAAATATCTGAACGATCCATATTGTAAGGTTTGAAAGGAGATATTGGTACTTGCCTGCATAAAACATAATCTTTATCGGGCAGTAGTTTTGAGATTGGTTGCAAATCGGCTATTAATGAATACTCTAAATTTGCCTCATTAATAATGCTTGTTAAGTCAATCATATCAGTATGAAATATTGTTTTTTCTTCTCCTTGAATCATGCTCTCTTGGCATAAGTTACTAAATCTTTTTTCCGAACTAGCAAATAAATCAATTGCAATTTTTGTTTCTCCGGGAGTTAATGTACAAAATCCCATTCCTTGTATTGAATTTGATGGTAGAGGAAAAGGGAATTGCCCTACTTCATCATAAAACTCATCAGAACTGATTTGTTTTCCAGTAAGGTTGCTAACTTTATCAAACAACAACATAAATGGTTGGGCTTTTTCTTTTTCATCAACAAAGAATACTCCTTCTTTTGATGTTGATTTGTATCTACTTGATTCATCCCAAAACAGAGGAGCTTTTGCTTTTATGCCAAGTGGGCTAGTTGTACCATTTAAATAAAAAGATGCACAAGTATTGTTTCCAGAAATTATCCCACCATAAATGATTTTTCTTTTTAAAAAAAACAAAACATGTGATCCCTTTCTTGTGCAGGCATAATCAGCCAATATGGAAAAATGTTTACTTCGTGAGGATACTTTATCAGTACAAACTGGTTTCATTAAAAAACCATAAACTCCATATTTTAAATAAAGAGCTAAAGATTTTTCGTCGTAAAGCGTAACAAATAAACCGCCTAACATTTCCCTCTTCTTTCTCTAAAACAAAAAACTCTTAATTACTTCTATAGTACATGTTGTCACTACGAAGCATTTGAAATTGCTTAATATAGCAATGATAATTGTTTTTTTTGAAAAATGAACTTGTTTGCATATATTTATTCTCATGAAGAAAAATGAAAATTATACTTATGCAAAATATGATACACCTGTCTTTCCTCTTGTTGTCATGGAAAAATCTGACTACTCACCCAACTACTGCTATTACAAAAATGACGTTACGGGAGTTTGGCTCTACTATGCAAATTGCTTGGAGTTTATGGATTCACTCATCAGAAAATATCCTGATGGAATCTTTGATATGATTTTTGCTGATCCTCCCTATTTTCTATCAAATGGAGGTATCACTTGCCAATCAGGAAAAATGGTAAAAGTTGACAAAGGGCAATGGGACAAATCCAAAGGTCCAGAAATGAATCATGAATTCAACAAGGAATGGCTATCTCGATGCCAAAAAGTATTAAAACCTAATGGCACAATATGGGTATCAGGGACAAACCATGTTATCTTTTCAGTTGGATACGCAATGCAACAACTAGGTTTTAAAATTCTAAATGATATATCCTGGGAGAAGCCAAACCCTCCCCCAAACCTATCTTGTCGATATTTTACCCATTCTACAGAGACCATTATATGGGCTGCAAAAGACATCAAATCTAAACATTGCTTTAATTATCAATCTATGCGAACTCAAAATAACGGAAAGCAAATGAAAACAGTATGGTCAATTTATCCCCCTAACGGAGATGAAAAAGACTTTGGAAAACATCCTACTCAAAAACCTGTTAGGCTTCTTGAAAGAATAATACTCGCATCTACAAATGAAGGTAATATTATTTACGACCCATTTTCAGGAAGCTCAACCACTGGTGTTGCTGCAATAAAAAATAAAAGACGCTTTGTTGGAACAGAGCTTGAAGAAGACTTCCTGGAATTGTCAAAAAAGAGGCTTGAAAAGACTGTCGAGGAGAAGGAAAATAGTCTACTATTTTAGCTAATCTACAAAAGATTATTTTATTTGTTCTGATTTAACTCTATGCCAAGTATTGAGGATACAAATTGTGTTCTTGCATAAAAAGCTCTTGAACTAGATCCATGCCCAGGACCCTTGGTTCTCGGTTGCACTAATGTTCCCATTTTTCCCGTGAGATAATCGAAACCCTTTGATACAACGCAATCTCGTGTTTCGTTGTAATCATTTTTTACTTGATTGTAAATGGTAGGATCAGACAAGTCAAACGAAGATACATAAAGCAACAATGAACTTACTTCTTGTTGAGATTCGAACATACGAGCACATATTACTATTTTTCTTAGTTTTGATAGTAAATGACTTTGTTCAAAAGGGGTTATTTTTATGTTATATGGATCAATCATTGTAATCGCCATTGTTTCTTTTATTGAAATTTTTCCATTTTTTAGTTTTTTCAATGGAATGACTTTTAACTCCCATGATCCAAAATTTGGAGATTGGGCAGAATTCAAAGGTAATCCTAGATATCGTTCTATAACATGTCCAGCCCATCCTTTATTTTTTTTTCCATCTTTCCAAATTGTTACCTCAAATTTATGTGCCAAAGGCACTAAATCAATTCCTTCGAGTTTTTTTAATTTAATTATTGCTTCATTTCGTTCCATTTTTTACCTCGCTTAGAAATAATGAGTTTTCACCAGTTCATGGTTCAAAAAATTAGCTATCTCATTTTAATAATATTGGATACTTGTATAGAGCTAGTTTAAAGTTTCTCGGAACTTTAAAACTTTGGGCGTTTTCAAAGTCATCGCCCATGCTTTGGTAGGTTTTGACCGATACTTCCAGTTGGATATTTGCGGAACCATGCTCATTTTCTTCAAAACGCCAGCCTGCTTCTTCCAATAGTCGATTGATCTTGATGCGTGCTGCTGCCTCTTTTTTGGAGGGCATGGCTAGAGCATTTTCCTTGCAGTAGTATCAACCATTGCTCAGGCTCCTTTTGGAAACAGTGGTGTAGGAATAGGTAAATCCAAAATCTTACGAATTCCTTTGATTAAATTTTTAAAACTTTTAGATCGTTGGTTTTCTGGGTCAAGAAAAGGGCCTATAAGCCTTGAACCTGATACTTTTTGGTACTCAGGCACTATTTCCTTCAATAGTTGCTCTGGGTTTGTCTTTTCATCAGGATTTCGATATTTACTTTTTTCCTGATATGTTGAAATATTGGGCTTCTCAAATCCCTGCCCAATAGCTTTTAAATCAGCTAAATAGAATGTTTCCAATGCATGGCAGGCAATTCGCACCATGCAAGACTCAGCTTTATTTGAAGGGCATAAACTATTGAGCCTTGTTTTAATTGTTTTACAGTCTCCATTATCCTGATCTCGCAAAACAACAAATTTTGCATTCGGATTCAGATAATTTCTCAATTTTCTGTCAAGTTGTTTTTCCAGATCCTGCTTACCTTCAAAAACAATATAGCGTATAACAACTTCATTAGGAATTATCTTGGGAAGCACACCCAGTAGCATCTCTTTTGCTGATCTTTCTTCGAGCAGGAAAACCAGTTCTTTCATAGAGGATCAACCCCTGGAAAAAAGCCTTGTTTCCAGAGATATCCCATTTTATCACCTTCAGTCATATAGGCTTTGATTTGTTCATCGCCAGATGCAGGAAAGATATGAGCAAAACCATCTTTTTTAACTATCCAAAACACTTCGTTAATTTTGGCAGCATTGAGCAGGTCGGGAGAATGGGTTGAGACAAAGATCTGCCCCCCTAAACGGGTATATTCTCGAAATTCTTCCACAAGCTCATCCAAAAGCTTTGGATAAAGTTGATTCTCGGGTTCTTCAATGCAAAGCAAGGGATAAGGATTTGGATCGTGGAGAAGTATGAGATAAGCAAACATTTTGATTGTACCATCTGAAACAAACTTATCAATAAACGGATCCTTGAATGAGCCATCATGAAATCGTAGTATTAAGCGTCCATCGGGCGTGGGTTCAGTGGTTATATCTCCCACTCCTGGTACACGTTGTTTCATTTTGTTAAGGATTTTGGTAAAAATCTCAGGGTAGTTTTCTTTGATATTGTTGGCTACCAATTGAAGGTTGTCACCTTCAATTGATAAGTGCTCTGAGAATCCTGCAGCATCTTTACTCCCCCGAGCTAAATTGATATGAAAATCTGATACATGCCAACCCTCAATAAGTTGTCGAAAGGCATTAGCAGCTTTAAATCTTTCAAATTGACCCAATCCTTTGATAGCAAGGATATCTGGTGAGTCAAGATTTTGTACTTCTTTCTGGAGCTCTTCATCAGGTTTGGAAAAATCTTCTTCATTCAGAATGGCATCACCTTTTCCATTTCTAAAGTCAAGAAAATGAAAAGGAGACCCTGATGAACCACGTTTATACCGTAAAATTTCTCTTTTAACTGAGATTTTCTTTTCGATTCTTCCGATTATTAGTAGATAGGTTACTAATCGTTCTTTGTCTGCAATTTTCATACGATATTTTAATTCAATTTCAATATCCTGGTTAGTATATCCTCGTGAGACCAACTCGTTGTAGCCCCCCCGACTTTGTATAGCTTTAGTTACATTATGTATCAGACAATCTTTTAAAAATCCAAATACATCAAATAGAGTTGTTTTTCCTGTGCCATTTGCACCCACAAAGATGTTTAAATTGGATAGCGTATTGATTTCGATATCTTTCAATGCCTTGAAATTTTTTACTTTTATGGACTCTATTTTCATCGCTTATCCCCTTATAAACTGCTATCAATCTACAACTTGATCATGTTTCAGTAGTTTCATGGTAATACTGTAATCAGTAGGATAGGATAAATCAATAGTTAGGGGATGAAAGCTTGGGGTTGTTATGTATTATTTGGATTTGAAAAACTCTGAATGAAAACCATTTTCATTTTCCCAGAATATAGCCGACGATATACTCTGCATGGCAGCGAAGTGAATCAATAGTGGGCAATGAAGTTTCCAAGCCTTTCAGAAGCAGGGGGATTTCGGTACAACCAAGAATCACAGCTTGAGCACCTTTATCTGAAAGATTGTCAATCGCTTGAAGGAAGCATTGTTGAGCTTTGGAGCTAAAGATACCCAGGGAAAGATCTTCTGCTATCCAACGGTGCAACTCAGCTTGTTCTTCTACTTCTGGTACCACCACTTCGATAGCATTACCTATCGCAATTTTATCTTTTAGAAAGTTTTCTGCCATAGTGAAGCGAGTGCCAAGGAGACCCACCTTGCTCCAACCTTGAAAATGGATGTTTTCCACCATAGCATCAGCAATATGTAAGAAGGGAATCCGGAGTCGATCTTGAATAAGGGGGATGACCTTGTGAGGAGTATTGGCGCAAAAAGCTAAAGCTTCCATGCCCATGGTTTCGAGCTTTTGAGCATGAGATAAAATAAGCTGGGCGATTTGGTCCCATTGACCTGCTTGCTGAAGGGAATGAATTTCCTCTTGGTTGAGATTGACCAAACAAAGGGGTGGATTGGTATTATTACCAAAGAAATCGTTGCATTGCTGATTGATTATACGATAATACTCCAAACTGGAATACCATGAAGTCCCACCGATGAGCCCTACTTTTTTCATTGACTCAACTCACCCACTGGATGGCTAATGCGATGCCACCGCAATCAGCGGAGGAAAACCAATTTTTATGTCTTTTTAAGCGTAATATCTTTATCAATGGCAACATTTGCATTGTAGTTAACTTGTACGGACAAGTTTGAGGATAATAAATATAACATCAACTGGTTTAAGCTGGTATTTTCTTTTTCTGCCTCTTCGGATAAATGCTTATGGAGAGTTTTGGGCATACGCAGAATAACCTTTCCGCTATATTCTTTTTCTTCAATTTTTGGTGTTGGAACTTTTATTCCCCGCTCAATAGCTGAGGAAATCCATAATTTTATCGCATCCATGGTATTGCGATATGCTTCATCAGGAGTCTTTCCTTCTGACCAGCATCCAGAAAGTTCTTCAACTTCAGTGTGAAAGGTATCGTCTTCATTGACCATTTTAATTGTATAAGGTAATTTTAGGTAGTTATCTATTCTTTCCATAATCTTCAAATTAACTCCATCAAGTATTCTTAGTTATTTAATTGAAAATATGGTACTGCATATAGTATCAATTGTCAAAATATTTTTAGAGCTTGATTTTTTTACCTTAACCACTGGGTAACCACCACGACGACTTGATATAAACCAAAGAAGAGTAAAAGGTAGAAAGCGATTGGCACCAAGCAACAATTACTGATTAACTTGTATAGAGTTAAAAAACGCTGTAGTATTACTATATTTTTCCTATATACTATAAGCAGTTTTTCATATTTTCTCAAAAGGAGAGGCAACATGAAAAAAACGTTTGTATTGGTACTTATGGCTTCTATACTAAGCTTTTTTGTGGTACACGCTCCTGGTCAAATTTTTGCTAGAAATGAGTTTGTTTTTTACAAAACAAGTGTGCCAAAAAAAGCACCAACTTATCCAAAGCTAAAAGAGTTTCTTCAGATGCAAAAAGAATGGATAAAAATAGAAACCACCATGGGTGCCATTATCATTGAGCTCAACCCTCAAGCTGCCCCAAAAACATGCGTCAATTTTCGCAGCCTAATAAAAGCTGGCTTTTATGATGGAGTTATCTTTCATCGTGTTATTGAAGATTTCATGATTCAGGCAGGGGGATATACTTCAGACACAACATTAAAATTGAAATATTCTTTTGAGGATGAGATCAATCCCTTAGGTTTGGGTTTGGAAGTAGATGATATTATTGATAATGAAAGAAGTGGCTATCGTTATGACTTCAATCTGCCCTCGATGAAGCACCTGCAAGGCGTAATCTCAATGGCCAATGCTGGTCCAAAAACTAACGGATCGCAGTTTTTTATTATGAGTCGTGAAGAAGAAGCTTATTGGCTCAATGGAAAACATACGGTTTTTGGTCATGTGGTAAAGGGGATGGATATCGTGCTAGCCATAGAAAAAGTAGCAACAGATGAAACTGACAAGCCCCTGGAAGATGTTACGATACTTTCAATTCAAATCATCGAAAAACCTGAAGAATAGAATCAAATTGTAGGAAATATCTAGCTAAGTCAACTATGCAGAATATAGCTGACGATATACTCTGCATGGCAGCGAAGTGAATCAATAGTGGGTAATGAAGTGTCCAGGCCTTTCAGAAGCAAGGGGATTTCGGTGCAACCAAGAATCACAGCTTGTGCACCCTTAGCTGATAGATTGTCGATCGCTTGAAGGAAGCATTGTTGAGCTTTGGAGCTAAAGATACCCAGGGAAAGATCTTCTGCTATCCAACGGTGCAACTCAGCTTGTTCTTCTACTTCTGGTACCACCACTTCGATAGCATTACCTATCGCAATTTTATCTTTTAGAAAGTTTTCTGCCATAGTGAAGCGAGTGCCAAGGAGACCCACCTTGCTCCAACCTTGAAAATGGATGTTTTCCACCATAGCATCAGCAATATGTAAGAAGGGAATCCGGAGTCGATCTTGAATAAGGGGGATGACCTTGTGAGGAGTATTGGCGCAAAAAGCTAAAGCTTCCATGCCCATGGTTTCGAGCTTTTGAGCATGAGATAAAATAAGCTGGGCGATTTGGTCCCATTGACCTGCTTGCTGAAGGGAATGAATTTCCTCTTGGTTGAGATTGACCAAACAAAGGGGTGGATTGGTATTATTACCAAAGAAATCGTTGCATTGCTGATTGATTATACGATAATACTCCAAACTGGAATACCATGAAGTCCCACCGATGAGCCCTACTTTTTTCATAAGTGATTCTCCGTACTCTGCCTCTTTTGTCCGCAAGTGGGGCAAAGATTGTCTTTTATCTTATTGAAAGCTAAAGCTTCAGAAAAACCGCTGGCGAGGATTCCTGCAGGAAGGGCAAACAAGCCTATTCCTAGAATTGCTGAAACTACTCCCAGCATTTTTCCCAAGGTGGTAATGGGAGTAACGTCGCCATAACCTACAGTAGTTAATGCTGCGGCGGCCCACCACATAGCATCAGGAATGCTCTTGAATACATGGGGTTGTGCTTCATTTTCAAAGTAATACATCAAGCTGGAAGATATTAACAAAAGAAATAAAACTGCGATTACAGCAACAACGAGCTCTTCCTTTTTTCCTTTGAGCACCTGGGAGAAAGTTTGAACTGCTTTGGAGTATCGACCCATTTTTAACAAACGAGCCATTCTGAATAAACGGAATAAACGTAAAAATCTAAGATCCATCGGGAAAATAATAGGGAGAATGCTTGGTAAAATAGCAAACAAATCCACCAGGGCCATGAATGAAAAAATGTATCGGATACGATACTTGATCAAGGAAGTTTTTTTTGATTTTTCTACTACTGTCCATATCCTCAGGATATATTCCAAGGTAAAGATTTTGACAGAAAAGAATTCAAACCAATCCAGATATATGCCCATAGCATTTCGAACAGCTTCAACCGTACCAAATACCATCGCTAATACGTTGACCAAAATCAATACCACTAGGAAAATATCTGTAGCTTTGCTAGCTTTATCCCCTGGTTTTGCTACTTCAAGCAGTTCAAAGGTTCTTTTACGGGTTTTTAACCATGCTTGTTTCATGATCATCCCATCCATTGTTTTCTGCTTCGTCTTCTTACCATGGTTTCCTCCTGCTTACTAACATAAACAGAAAAAATTATGTTTACATAGCAGGAAATAGCAATAGTTTTACCAGTTTATTACTTTATAATTAAAGTAGTTTTTAGTATTTCTCAAAAGGAGAGCTAACATGAAAAAAACCATTGAGGAAATAAATAAACTTGCTATCAAGCATCATTTAGAACTCGACACAAAAAGCATAAACTGCAATGAATCCGGCTTGGATTTTTGGGTAGCTTTTGCTAATGATGTGAAAGGTCAGCCATGGGTATTGCGTTTGCCAAGAAGAGTAGACGTAATTCAATCAAGCGCGACAGAAAAAAAAGTCCTTGATTTTCTACTTCACCGCTTTCCAATACCTGTTCCTCAGTGGAAAGTGTTTTCGGATGATTTGATTGCTTATCCAAGCATGGAAGGTATTCCTGTAGGCACTATCAATCTTAAGCTAAAAGTATATGAGTGGAAGCTGGATGAAAAAAATCTACCCGAAGAATTTATTCATTCGATGGCTGTTGGTTTAAAAAATCTCCATCAACTTTCAGGAATAGAGCTTGATTTTTTAGGGGATAAAGTAATCAAAGCCAGGGATTTGAAAAAACATATGCACAAGCGAATGAAATGGGCTAATGATAAGTTTTCTATTTACAAGGCTCTGTGGAATCGTTGGCAAAACTGGTTGGAAAGTGATTCATATTGGCCCGAAACAACAGGATTAATACATGGAGATCTTCATCCTGGCCATATCTTTATAGATTCATCGTATCAGGTGTGCGGTATTATTGACTGGACCGAAGCTATGGTCTCAGATGTTTCAAAGGATTTCATCGCTTTTTATCGGTGTTTTGGTGAAAATGCACTTCAAAGGCTCATTCAGGAATATGAAAAATCAGGAGCTTATGTCTGGCCAAAGATGTATGATCATATCCTGGAGTTAAATTCAACGGTGGCCATCGATATTGCTGAGTTTGCTAATCGGTCTGGTTTGGATGAATACTGGCAATATGCAAAAAACCTGCTTGAAAATGAAGCATCATCCACCTCAGAGCAGTGATGTTACGATCAGTGGTTAAAAGGAGTTTAGAAAATGCCGAAAACGCGCAAGATGTTGAGTGACTGGAATGCACCATATATTCAATCGCTAGTAAAACTGATTGAAACACAGAGCAAGCCCACCCTCGCTCTTTGGGCAATCGATTATTCAGAAAAAGTCATGTTACCTTTGTGGTTGAAATATTATCCAAAGGATCTACGTCCATTGAATGCATTGCAAGTTGCCAGGGAATGGTTATCAGGTTCCATAAAACTGCCCCAGGCTAAAGTTTTTATCCTGGAAAGCCATGCAGCAGCGCGTGAGTCCGAGGATAACCCTGTTGCACAAGCTGCAGCAAGAGCGATAGGTCAGAGTGCATCGACTATTCATTCTGCATCACATTGTATTGGATTAGCCCTTTATGGTGCTTTAGCTGTTGCATACGATACACTTGGAATTAAGGCTCCCTGGGACCAGTTAGAACAATCTGCCGCTGAAGAATGCAATCGTATGCTTGATGCTCTTTGTGCAATAGCTGTTGAGCAAGAACCTTTTCCTGCAAAAATAAATTGGAAATGCTGATGCTTAAAAATAGTTCAAGGTTGTTTTAGTTCATTCAGGATATAGCCTACGATACTTCTACAAAGTAACGAAGAGGATTAATTTTGGTAACTTTCTGAAGCAGGGGAATTTCAATGCACCCCCCCTAAAATAAACGAAAAAAGGTGTATGTTAATTATTGACTTAAACTAACACTGGCATATATATCTTTCACATGTTCGTTGTTTTGGAGGACTTGCAATGAATAAAAGATGCATTGGTCTCTTATTGCTGTTTCTTCTAAGTGTGGATTATGCCATCAAACAATCTGCCTGGGCAACTCCAGGGGGAGGCTCAGGAGGAGGAGGATCAGGAATTGCTTCCTCTTCAGGTCCACAATGCGGTTCATTTGGACTTGGAAGTGGTTTTATCCTCTTTTTATTTATCCTTGCTTTGTTGTTATTACTGTATCAAAAAAATAGTGGTTTTTTCAACAAATCATCTAATGATGATGGTCTTTATGGTGTTGGCGAAGCAACAGTACAACAAGCTGATGGTAGTTTGCAAAAAGCCCGTTTGCACCCTGGAAGCAATATGATAGGAAGGAATCCAGACAGCCCTATTTTTTTAAATGATCAAAAAGTATCAGGGAAACATGCCGATTTGTTTGTGTCAGAGAATCGTTATGTGTTAACTGATTTGAATAGTCGTAATGGAACCAAAGTCAATGGTCAAAATATCAGCCAACAGGATGTTTACCAAGGAGATGAGATTCAAATAGGAGATTCCTTCATCTGGGTATAAATAAGTCAATACGGTTGAAAACAGCTAGACCTGATCTTAATCTTCCTTGAGATTACCTATGCCTCAAGACTTCAGAAATGCCTTCAGCATATCTCGGTCTGTTTTGTCTTCCGTTTTTCCACCCATTTTTTTAATGATAAAGCGGTCAAAAAAGCCCATTTTATCCAAGTCCATTCTTCCTGGAAGTTTGATGTAGGCACTAATTCCCTGGCGTATTTCCTCGGGAAGAAGCTGAAAGGAGGGCTTGGAATCTTTGGTGTCTAGCTCCATCCCAACTGCAATAAGAAAGACCTTTTTTTGACTTAGCATTGGCCAGTTTCGGGTAATAAAGCCTGTAGCACTCATCCGACCAATATATACGCAGCTTAGTATGATTATTCGATCATAGGATGAAAGTTGGGTTGCTTTGACTGAACGGATATCAAGCAAGTCAGCGGAACCGAGTTCTTCTTTTGCCCACTCGGCATATTGCTTGGTGCAACCATATTTGCTTCGATACACAATCAGTGTTTTCATATATCTTTCTCCTTGTCTTAGGATTACCTTATACTGTTTAATAGTTTAGTAAAATCCTTGTGGATAACAATTCCTGGTGTAAACTGGAATAGTCATACTAGCAATGAATAATATTTTCGAGTAAAAACTCCAAAAGGAACAACTTGTTTCTTTTCCAGAAGGTTCTTTTTAAACTGTGCAGTCTGGAGATAGAGTTGTGAATTTAAGTCAGTTATATGACCAAAGCGCTCTTCAAAAATAAGATATAACTCCATTTGCCTTATAGCAACAAATACTGGCATCATATCTAACCATTCTTTCAAGAAGTGATATTCAGTTTGGTATCCTGTTATAAAATTTTTAAGGAAATGGATGGATATATCTTTTCTGCGATTATCATCATTTTGTAATTCTAGTTTCATAATATCTACCATCCAAAGCCAGTAATAGAGAGAAATAGCAATATCATATGCAAACCTATGGGGATAGTGTAAAAGATTATGGTTGTTTAGTAAAATCCTTGTGGATAACAATTCCTGGTGTAAGCTAAAGAAAGGCTGTTTCAAAGAGTGAAAAACATTTTGCATCGTGCTTCCATCTGAATATAATTTGCCAATATTAAGACCGAATGGCTAGCATGCAGGATAGGATGGGGCAATTATGAAAAAGCGTAACTACTTGAATTGTCGATTTAAGTATTTATCACTCTTGAGTGTTTTGCTATTGCTAAGCATACTGCTATTATCTGAAAGCTCAATGGGTCCATTTAGAAGCAGGCTGGAACGATATCTTTCCAAAGTAACCTTGGAATCGCTTGACCCTTTATCAAGCTCCCAGCAAGAACGTTTGCTCATCATAGCTCCGCATCCGGATGATGAAACGATTGGCTCCGCTGGAATTATTCAAAAAGCCATACAAAATAATGATGAGGTTCGTGTAGTACTTGTTAGCAATGGAGATGGTTTTGGAGATATTCTGGACGAGACGATTATCGCCAAATTCAGATCTCAGGACCACGGTCTTAAGATAGGATACCGTCGTCAAGAAGAATCGATACGCGCCTTGGAAACCATCGGTCTTTTACGGAAACATATTACCTTTTTGGGGTATCCAGATGGGGGGCTTAAGCATTTGTGGTTTGAAAACTGGGAAAAACCTTTTTATTCTATTCATACAAAATCAGATTACTCCCCTTACAACAATAGTTTTACGCTTTCCGCTCCCTACCATGGTCAAGCTATTTCCAAGGATCTATCTTATATATTGGAGGAATTTCAACCCACCCTCATTGTAACTCCTTCTTATTATGATTTTCATCCAGATCATCGAGCTAGTACCAATTTTGTTATCGCTGAAGTGGAAAAATTCAAGATTCAAAACATCCCCTGGGCAAAAGAAATTAAAATCCACTACTACTTGGTTCACCATGGAAAACTCAGATGGCCCAGACCCTGGGGTTTTCATCCCAAGGAAGTTTTGCTTCCTCCTGAGTCGATGCTGGGTATGGACGTGAAATGGTATCACTCGCCACTAAATGAAGTTTCGATTGATATAAAAAAGAATGCTATGGATCAATACACCAGTCAGATTAAAATGATTGGAGGGTATATGTATGCTTTTGTTCGAGATACTGAATTGTTTAACATTCATGAGTGGGACACTCACCTTATGATGGATCCCTCTAATGATTACTTTATCAAAGATCTGATTCGTGGGGGTGATTTTGTCTCCCTCAGGCTTGAATCTGAGCCTGATCATTTGATACTTCAGGTTGAAACCTTTCCCAAGGGTCTTCCTGGCAACTTAAGCTATGGCTTACAAGTAGTATTCTACGAGCAATTGGCAAATGGCGAAATAGTAGAACACCGAAAAAAATGGAAATTTCAGAAAAAAGAAGTCTATCTTCGCGAAGACCAGCTACAATTTACTATTCCCATCCAAGATTTTACTAATCTGTATGGATGTTTTGTAAGTTTGGAATCATACGACCAACATCACACTATCTTAATTGACCACTTTCCCTGGTCTTTTTTTAGGCTTAAAGATCTTCCCTTGTCTTAATTCACAGCCTCCAAATAACTTTTGAACGAGCTTATTTTGTGGAAATTCTCATCGATGCGTTCGAGTAGCAGTTGATCCTGAGAGGCTGCCTGGAGTATGTTTTCAACGATGGAGCGAGTATCGGGCAGATGGTGGGAAAACATTATCAGATGATGACCTGCCATGATTGCACGTATTCCTGCATCAGTCAGGTCCAGATTTTCAATAGCCAAAGGCATATCGGACAAATCATCACTCACGATGATGCCTTGAAAATCGAGCTCTTGTTGGAGCATGGTAGTAATGATTTGGTGTGAAAAAGTAGAAGGATTGCTGTCATCGAAACTATCATACTGGGCATGACAACTCATGATAAAATGAGCTCCATGATCTATCCCATCTTGAAACAAATCCATGGAACGCAATAGAAGCTCTGGGGGAGAATCGGTACGAATATAGGTATAATGAGGATCATCAGTAAACAAACCCAGGCCAGGAAAATGCTTTAAAGTGGCGTGAATTCCGTTTTCTTGAAGAAGACGAATAAAGGTTTGATTGAAAGCTTTCAGATCTTCAGGATCCTGAAAAGGAATACGCCTCGAAATGAAGGCATTGGGGACAAAGGGGAAATCTGCCAAAGGAGCCAGAAGCACATTTATACCAAGGTGCTTGAGCGTTTTTATATCTTTTTCGATAGTGGCCCACTGGGGATTCCCCAGGGTAAAGATATTTTTTAGCAGTCCCAGACGGTTAGCGCCTTCAGGCTCTTCGTCCAGCATGATAAAATAATGCGATTTAGTGGATTGTTGAGCCAGATCCTGTAAGTCGCTGATCAGTTTTTTAAGTTGTTCTTGCGAGGTAAAATTGCGCTGATAAAGCACAATTCCAGCAGGTTTTAGTTGTTCCAGGATTTCTCTGCTTTCATCATCTAAAACAGTGGAAGGAATGCCGACTATCAAGTTTTGCCCAAACTTTTCCTGGAGTGGTATTTCTATTTCTGACGTTTCGATTGGAATTGAAAGGGCTTCAGAACGCACAGTCATGGGAGTTATACCAAGACGTGGATAAAGGAAAAGGATTGCAACAAATAACAGTAAAGCTGCCAGATAAACCAAAGAGTTATACTTTTTCTTCATCATGGGTAAGCAAAATTAATCCCTAAAACTGAGTTCAAGTTGATCATTGGTTTGGAGCTTTTTCCAAAGATAGCTCTTGGAAGAAGCAGAAAAGTATTCATATGGATTATTATTTATAATCCAGGATAGGATTTTATCTGGTTTAGGGGGAGTTAGCGGGTTATCAGTACGCAACAAATATACTTCATATGTTTGATTGGGAGCTATTTCGTTTTGTTCTAAGAGCGGAAAGCGAAGACAGTAGTTGGGAGGAATTTTCATACTTTCAGTATTTTTTGTCCAAAGATCTAATAAGGAAAACTTGCATAACAGTTTACCCTGCTGATCTTTAATATGAATGCTGTCAAGTAGGTTTTGTGTAATATAAAAATAGGAGTCCTCATCCAATAATATGTAGCTTTGCCCTATATTTTTGAAGCATAGAGTAAGATCGTTTTTTTCAGTAATTTGAAGCTCAATAGATCCTTTTTCAGTTTCATCAAGACTTGCAATATACATAGTGTTTAGGTGGTCGTTCAACACCTCAAGTGTTTTTGGTTTTTCTATAAACAAAGTAGCTTTTTGCCATTGTTGATTGTTGTCTAAAAAAACCATTTCTTTGAGTTGAATTTCAATCACTCCAGGTTGGTTGACGGTTAAAAATTCCATCTGCATGATACTTGCAGATTTTCCGACTAAAAAAGGTTCTTTGAGCTTGTACCAGCAAATTTGGTTATTGATGCTGACTAATTCCAGATGAGATTCTCCTAAATCTATATAAGAATAAAGTGGAGCACATGCTGAAGCTATAGGCATAAGCCAGTTCAACCATCCAATTTTCCAGGAATTGTGCTCCTTATGGTTCCTTAAGTCGTTATAATCTGCATACCATGAAAAAGATATCTTTAGGTCTTTTATTAAGTCGGGGTCATTTACTCGAAGACCCACATATTGCAATAAGTAATGATTATCTATGGATACTTCAGTTCCAATATGAGAATAAAAATGAGAACTAATGCCAAAGATGGGTTGATGCCATTCATAGTTCCATATTCTATTAACAAGATCTCCCGTTGTTCTGCTAGGGCTTGTATGAATTTCGCTATTGTCTCCATGGTACGATAAGGGTGTCGCATAGAGGGTATTGATACGTATGCCTGGATTGGTTGGTAGCTTTGGAATTTGATTAAAATTGATAGATTTATCGATGGATTCATTGCTTTTTGCTGTTTCTTCTTCCCCAATGTTAGTTTTTGGCAGGTAATACTTTCGATGATTAAACTGATGAGCGAGTTTCACTTCGCTTTGAGTGAGAGTTTTATCGTAAATACGTATCGCTTCCAAATAGCCTGAATATCCAAGAAGTTTGTTTTTGGCATAATAGCCCCCAAAATGCAATTTACCAAGTTCTGGCAATGATTTCCATTGAAAGTTTGAGTTAGGTTTGGATTTTGGAATTTCTTTGCCATAAACAAAGAGCTGGGTGTTCTTTGTATCAAAATCCCAATTGATTATGATATGGTACCAATAGCCTTGCTTGATATTTGCATCCCAATGTATTTTGTTGTTTGGACTTCCTGCTTGTAAGTATATTCCTCCGTTATGAAGGAGCCCTATCGAGAAATTTTCCTTATCGTTAACGACTATTTGTTGAGTATAATCCTGCATGATATGATAGGGCTTTATCCAGAACTCCATAGCTCCACATTTTGCTAAAGAAGGATGTTTTTCGGTGGGGATAGAGAAATAAAGACTATCTCCGTAACGCCTTTCAGAATCACTGTCTTTCTCAAAATTATACAATCGTTTCCAATCGTTAAAAAAAGTATAGTAAGTGGGTTCATTTTTAAATTCCCCCATATGCCAATACATATAAAAATCCAATCGGGACAGGTCTCCATGATTGTTGTTACCTGAAAGGTCGTATATGTCTTTGCTCAAGGCATCGTCTATGACATACCAACCTACCAGACTATTTATTGTTGGAAATGCAGGTTTTGGATCCATATAGGCATGAAAAGCTTTAATGCTGTAATAGAGGTAGATTTTTTTGTTATGTTTTGCCTTCAGATGGGGAATACTGATCCATACTCGAGTAGTTTTTTCGCCATACCCATATGCTACAAAATGGGGTAGTATGCTTGAGCCGTCCTCGTCAGTAAAATAAATGTTTTCATAATCGATCGGCAGTTTGGATTCACGGATCCACTGCAAGGTGTTTAAGTCGAGTAAAACAGGATGCTGAAATAGATCTTTCTCCAAAAAACTTGTTTCAAGATCAATTTTCCTTCGATATACATGTTGGTTTATTTTTAGAGTGTCTGAAAGAGACCCAGATGGAGTCAGGGGAGGTAACAATGAAAAGGGTTCTATTGGAATATCTTCCTGATAAGACACTATCTCAACTTTTTGTATTTTTTTTGAGATATTTTGGTCAAATTCATTTTCGGTGTTGATAATCTTCAATCTAGCACTTTCTCTTAACTGGTTTTGTAAATAGTCGTAAGCAAGAAAAATCATTATCGAAGCCAGCAAAAACAATAACACAAACAGAATAGGCTTTGCTTTTGATCTAGTCCACCCAATAAAAGTTTTCATGTCTAGTCCTCTATCACCAGACACTGGGCTATCATATCATGCAAGGCTTGTTTTTTACGGGTAAAGCCAGCCATCAAGTAGCCAACTGATAAAGTGATTTGGGAAATAAATTTAGCGATAAAACGGGTAGTCGCTTTCATAAAGCTTATTCGGTTTCCTTCAAGATCGGTCACTTTGATCCTTAGGAGGCTTTTTCCATATGTAGCTTGTCGATCCGAGCTCTCCATACCAGCAAAATAAAGCCAAGTCACTATCAAGCCGATGAATTGGATTAGTAAGTTTAAATGTAAGGGGATTTGTTTTACGCTAAAATCAATCTTGGTATGGAAGGCTAGAAACAAAAAAAAGAAAACAAGAAACTGGATAAAACCCAGGACAAATGAATCCACAAAACTAGCCGCAAAACGTTTCCAAAAACCAGCGTAAGCAAAAACATTGCTTGCTTCATCAAGTTGATCAGGAATTTCGAAAAGATTCAGATCGACACCTCGCTCTGTCAATATAGAAGATATAGCTTCAAAAGCTTCCGAAGACCATCTTCTTCGATCATTATTTTTCCAAATATCGAAAAGCTCCTTGGTGTCAAGTGTGCTCAATTCATTTTTTATGCTTTCGATTCTGATTGAATCCATACCTTTCTCCTATCAACATCCATGAAAATAATGTTACATCCATTATTAACAACTAATAAAAAAGACCATACCAATAATAAAAATAGCAGAAAGTATCACAAAAATCACGTCTTCGGGAGGTGGTTTGACCGATTTCCTATGATTTGAATGAAGATCTTCGCTGTTCATCAGATCAGAAAGCAGGGGAAAGCGGACGTTTGTCATTTAGGACTTTTCGAAAGGGATTGAATAGCGCTGGGTAAGGAAATAGTTCTTCCATTTGAACTTAAGGGTATAAAAACCTTTTTCAACTTTCTTGTTTGAATAGAACAGCAATAGCGTTGGGGAGTCCTGCTCATCGACCGTATGGTGGTATTGTTTGCCAACCATACCCAGGTTGATTTCAAAACTTTCCCCAGGTTGGGGAAGGTCTTTTTCATCGAAAACGATCTTGACCATAAAATCAACCTCAGTACTTGAGTCTGCCGGATCGACCACCAAGGTCAGCATAGGATAGATAGCTTCTTGCAAAGGTACAGCCTGAGTGAAAATGCTGGTCTTGGAAGCACCCTGTTTTATTTCAAGGATCAAAGCACTTGAATCGAGTGGATTGTAAAAATAGGCCTCTTTTTTAATGTGAATAAGAACTCGCTCTCCAGGATGAATAGCTTGTTCTGGATATAGCTTGAGCTCAACTCCATCCAGATAGGCTTCCGATGGTGGGAAGCCATTGATAGCGATATTGGTATTGAGAATAGCCTGGGGCAATATCATATTAGAGGGAAAAAGCAAACTCAAAGGATGCTCGAAGTCCAAAACTCCTTGTTCCATAAAGTATTCGAGGGTGTAGGATGAATTCATTCCTGCGTAAGGGAAGCCTACTTCAAGTCTGGCTTTGCCTGGTTCGAGCCCAAGGAGGGGAATGGGATCTGAAATCTGCAACTCAGGGAAAGCTTTATATCGAATAGCATACGAATATGCACCACTTTGAGGAGGGGTTACGATGCCAGCTTCAGGTGAAATATGGATGGTAAGAGTTTTCCAGAGTTCTTCCTTAGGATCCATTTCAAAATCTAAGAGAAAACGAAAATTGATACTTTGATCATCATTTTCTGTAATCATTGGAAGCCCTTGTAAAGCATGACATCCTATCGTATGCAAATGGTTTTCAAAGCTTAAGGAGTCCATGATGTCTATGAGTCGTGGGATGCTCTCTTCTCTGTTTTCTGGGATCGGAGGGTCGAAGCGAGTTCCAGCTGGAAATTGAATATCAATCCAATCCCAAGCTTTATGAATAGCTTGCAATTCATAGGTGAAAATATAATGAACAGCTTCGTTGGTATGGGGGGGATCAAGTGTAAGCTGAAAGAAAGGGAATGATAAGGGAGGGTGGAATGGAACATTTTCTCTGGCAGGAGCCTTTGGAGACAGGAAAATCATTCCTGCCATAAGGAGTGCTAAAACCCATTGTAATCGTGCTTTCATGAGATTTCCTCCTTGCTACTATCCATAATTGATACAGCAATGTGTTTAAATTATACTTAACAAAAGCATAAACACTATACTATTCAATCAATTTCTGGATATACATAAGTAAGGGGCCATTGAAAAGTATTCACTTGCAGCCCCAGATGTCGGAAAATTGTATTCACAGGAATAAGATATTTTCCTTTACGTTTCTGAACCTCGGCACCCAAATGGAAAGGGCGAGACCCTCTTTGATCCATCAAAGTAGCTTTTCCTTCTCGTGTGTTGATGATTAGAGTGTCTTTTGGCATCGTAATCATTAAATCCCCATTCAACTCTTTGCTGGTGACAGGAAGCATATTCTCCAAGGCAAATAGCTCTAAATACAAGACTCCCTGATCCATTTTGCAGGGCAAGCCCGGGTGAAAAATGTCCGCTGCTTTTTTATAAAAAAGAGAATAGACTTCTACCGTGACGGGTACTGCTTTAATATCAACTGGTATCTCCAAGCGAAGGTTTTCAGAGCGAACGATGATTTTTCCAGTAATGTCTTGTTTGATGGGGCCTTTCCCTTTCAGTTTCCATTGGATAGCACGATAGTTGTTGCTAGTTTTCCAGCTTGTATATTCCAAGTCCTTTGGATGTTCGATCTGCAAGGGAGTATCGTCATGCCAGCGCTGAATCACCATCCATTCCGACCACTCCCGTGAATAACTCGCTTTGCCTGAAAAATTCGAAGGATAAACCGACATACGGGGAGTTTTGTTTGAAGTATCTTCCAAACTGCTAAGAGTGACTTTGAGTTGTCCTGGGTCGTTGAGCAGGAGAAGACTGTCTTGAATGTCCATGCTAAGGGGATGAGATAGGTTTTCATAAAGGTCATAAACAGCACCATGATCAAAAAACAGGATTCGAGCTTTTTGGCTGTCCAATAATGCTATTTTATGGTGATCCAACACTTTCATGTCGCTGATATATTGGGGTTGTCCCTGAAAAGCCATCCCCAGATCCCATTGGCTAAGAACTTTCCCTTTGGAATCAAAAACATGGACTAGTGCCCGGATGCGATCCAAAACAAAAAGATTTTCATCATAGTATCGCAGGATAAGCTCTTGGGAAAAGTACTTAAACGCAGAATTTGCTGAAGACAGATCGAAGTTCTGGACTATTCTTCCTGAAGACAGATCGTAGGCAATAGCTTTTCCGCTCAGGGCGTCCCAAATACAAGCCAAGCGTTCGTTGGCGGTAAAATACCTGGGCTGGATGGTCTTTGGATCTCCTCTGAGCTGGGTGGAGCTATATTTTGGGCGAGAGGGATCCTGGAATTGAATATGCTGAATGGTGTAGGTACCTTCTTCTATCAGGATTGCTACCGTAGATGCTCCCAGATATTGGATGCCTAAAATCTTTGCCTTATCGGAAGCAAGTTGCACATCAATATCTTGAATCCACTTTCCTTCGAAGGAAAAAAGTTTTAACACACTTTCATCAGCAGGAAAACGCTGGCTTACAAGCACTTGGTTTTGTCCCACAATCCAGCTTTGTTTCACACAGGGTAAAAAGGATGGATGGTCTTTAAGCCATTTACGGGTATCCATCAGAGGGTCTTTTTCAACGGAAAAAGTAGCGCTCAAGCGACTGACAAAACTCTCTTCGGTATCTACGTTTACAAGCAAACCGTAGCTTCCCCGGGGCAAAAAGAAGACTTGTTGAAGCTTGTAGTTGTTGCGACTCGAAAGTTGTCTTGCACTGCCTAAATAGGCCTTATCAGATCTGAGAGAAAGCTCATGGATCGCATTGGATTGCACCATCTGAACATAGAGCTTTTCTTTGTCTTGAAAAAGCGATTGGGGGTAAAACCAAGTATCAGGATCAAAGAGCTTGAGTTCGCCTTTTTTCAAATCCAGACGAAACATATGTCCATAAAAACCAGCTATAGTGACAACTTCCTTGTATATACTGAAAGCAACGGGGTAGTAGGGGACATCCATCTGATGAATGAGTTTTGCCTGCTCAAGGTCGATAATGCTAAGCCCCTCCTGAAAGCTAAGGATGTAAGCTCGATCTCCTTCAATCTGCAGGTCGTGTATCTGAGTAAACTGCTTGAGGGGATAGGGGTAGCTTGCTGAGTCAAATGCGGGGATAGAGTGTTCCAGCTGACCATTTTCCTTGTTGACTATATACAGCGTGTACTGATCGGAATAGATCAATTTGTCTTTCCATACTCGAAAAAGAGTAGAATAGGGGCAGTCTTTTGCCATAGCCAGGGATGAATTGTAAGGAAAACTGCTTTGCCACTGGCTAAAATCGATGACTTTCAGTGGTTCGGATTGAAGATCCCAATGATAGATACCCTCATGACTAGTGATCATAAGGCTTCCATCCCCTGCAAGATCCATTCCATTGGGATAGATGAGCCGATCATTACTCCTGGCATCCAGGATAGTTGCTGAGAATAGACTGCTTTGTTTTTCATCTATGCTCTGCTCCATGAGGGGAGCTTTGACTTCGAGAGCATCGGGCAGGTAGGTGATGGTAATCATTTCGAGATTAGGCTCCCAATCGACTTTAGCTCCGAAAGTCTCAGCAATGAAACGGATTGGAACAAAGGTTCGATTGTAAACAATCACACTTGGTCCTTGCAAGGGAATCGTTTTGCTCCCCTCAGCACTTTCTATCGTGGCTTGCATTTCTCCTATCACCATATGAATTTTCAAGCCTCTGTGCTGGATCAAAACTTTTCTTGCTTCTGCTTCAAAGCTAATTTCAGCTCCGAAGTTTTCTGAGATATAGCGTAAAGGCACATAGCTGATGGAATTTCGAATAAAGGGGGTGCTTCCCTCCAATGATTTTGCTTCATAGTTAACATAGGACATGGGATCGTTGATACCCAAGTGGAGGAGGAGTTCTTCTTCCCGTGTGATTTCCAACTGGATAATATCGCTCTCAAGCTTGCCATTTTTCGCTTGCAATTGAAAGGTTTGTCGCCCTTTGTTGAGTTTCAGAAGAGCAGAAAAAGTTCCGTCTGTTTCGACTGCTGTCAGGTATCCATTAAGGTAAAGCTGGGATCCGGGAGAGATTTTTCCAGTAACAATCATGCTATTTTCATGAGTTTTCAAACTCAGAGAGCCGTCCACCTTAATTTCAGGTTTTTCCAGGGCTAGTTGAGAGTGAAAATTATAGGCAAAGTGTTTTTGATGATTATGAAGGTTTCTATCTTTAATTTGATCCAGGCAGAGAAGTTCCAGCGTTATTTCCTGACTTCCTTGCTGAGAGACTCCAGGAATAGGCACATCAAAGGAAGCTTTGGATCGGGGGGCTAAAGGAGGTAAATCAAACTCCACCTGCTCGTTCACACGAAGTTTGAGCTTGTTTGCCGAAAGATTGCCTACATTTTGATAATGAAGGGTCATGACTGGAACATTTTCGCTATCTGCAATCAAGGGGGCTACTTCAACAGAATGAATCATCAAGTCCATACGATCCTTGAGGGGAATGCTTAAAAGATCACTTAAAAAAAGCATGGCATCGTCTTGAAGCTCAAGATCCTGCTCGGAGATAAAGCCCGAGTAAAAATAGCGCATGCCATAGCGAGTCATAGCAATTTGCTGGTCTTCTGAAAGAGCAATGATCTTGGTGTCAGGCATTTTAGCGTCTTTCCAGGAACGCCCGGAGGACAGATAAAAACGAGATTGCAGGGCATAACGATTTTTTGAAAATAAGTCTTCTCCATCATTCAGGATGGATAGACCCACTGAGCTATCTTTTTGTGAAAACATATAGAGGTTTTCTTTAGCTTGAATGCCAAAATAGCTTTGTAGGTCGCCAAGAGGCTTGCCATACTGGTTGCTTCCAAGATTCATGATACCCAGCACCAAACCACCTTTTTGTTCAAACTGCTCCAGATAGAATAAAAGCTCCTGAATGGGTTCTTCATAAAAATAGGGAGTATAAAGGAGGATCATTTCCATATCCAGTCGTTCCATCGAACTTTGGTGAAGATCGTCAAGCCCCAGAGGGGTGACGAAGATCTCAATCGGTAGATGCTTTTCCCTGAACAGGGCATTAAGCTCTTTGATTTTCAAACGTCCTTCGTAGTATGCTTTGGAATTTTCTTCAGAAGCCTGCAAGACTCCCACACGGGATATGGGATCTGCTGATACACGTATCTGATAGCTTGCCTGATTGTCGCTGGTTTGGCTTTCATGTTCCATGGCTTCTGCACTCATGAGAATTTCATGATCTCCAGCCTCTGTTGAATGATAGGAAAAATACATCCTATGGCTGGAATGAGGAGGTATTGCTTTAATGCTTTGCTCAAGGAGCGTTTCATGAGGACTTCTTACGCTGACATTGATATTTTGAGCTGGATGGAGTCCTTCATTGGAAACACGAAAGGTATAGTCCTTGCTTTCATTAAGATTTAACAAAGTCAGGTCATCTTCACGATGCACCACCAGATCGTAGTTGTATCGAGCATAATACACGATACGATTTTCTTTGAAATCCTCTGACTGGACTCGAATAGCCATAAAGCTCTTCCTATCAGGCTTTAATTGATGTTGGAACTGGGTGGATCCAAGTTTTTTTAGCTCTCCTTTATCTCGAAGAGCAGTATCGGAGTCGAGATAGTCAGCAATGATATAGTTTAAACGGCTTGAAGTACTACGAGCTTCTATCTGCACTCCATCATCCAGGGAAAAATACGGGAGATTGTCGTAGGAAAGAGCTGCGTCAGTCCGATAGCTCAATTGAGGAGGAGGCTGGGATTTTTTTGCATCATTGGCCATATAGGGCAAGCGGATAGTAGGGTCTCCCTGGAAGGTAAATCCAAAAAAAGTCTTGGCATGGGTGTAATAGAGCATCCAATCTTCCTTCATATACTGGAGCATGGCACTTCGAGCCAGATTGCCCAGGGTGGAAGGCTCTTTGGCATAAGCTTCAAAAAAATGAGCCACCATTCCGTTGGTGTAGTATAGGTATTGAATATTCAACACACCTTTTTGGTATTGTTTAATCCACCCTCCAAAGTTGATCCGAACTCCTCCAATATAGGCTATGCCAGCACCCTCTGAATTCATCACAGCTTCGGAAAAAGACAGAGGATCTTTGAAATGGTGACTACTGCGGTAGGCTGTTTGCACCAAACGCGAATCAAAAGCCCCATTAACACAGGACTCACTAACCACTACGGGTAGATAATCATTTTTAGGCAAATCCATCAGGTCTTTGGCATCCACTCTACCAGGTTCAAGGGCAAGGGCGTCTCCAGTGCCATGACCCAGAGCCCAGAGAAAGCCCTGTTTGCCCTCTCGAAAGCAGTCCAGTACGGGCTTGGTGCTGTATAAGCCTTCGGTGCGGAACAAGCGTTGGATTTGCATGCCCTTAAAGTAATCTTTGTTGACCGCATCGTTGGTGACCATTTCACCAAAATAGTCTCGATCAAAAGGATCTCCTCCCATGATCGTAGCTTTTTTAAACCAATCTTTGTGCAATACTTTGCGATACCTTCGAAGCTTCTCCACCATCCGGACAGCATTTTCAGGAGTTTGAACCGGCAAGCGTCCTATGTTGATATCGAAGCTAAATGAATCACCTTCTGCGTTGGGGGCCATATAAAAGTAGTCGGTGGGAAGCCACATTTCAAAGGGTCCAAGGCCATCTTCTATGGCCACATAATAGGAAGGGGGAACATAGGTGGCATCGCCCAGGATGGTTAGATAATCCACCTTTCCTTCTTTTAACAAAGAACGAAGCATAGTTCGGATTCTTAGGGCAGTATCGAAATCATACCTCAGGATATGAGTTTTTTGGTTGTTGGAATAGTCTTCAAATCCATAGATACCCCTCATCGCAGGAGGTTCAGAAGCATCATACTTCCGAGCTTCCGAAAGGGTGATGACTTTGGCTTGATATCCATCGCTCTCCTGCAGTCTGCGTAGTTCTTCTGCAGAGGATTTGAGCTCATCAGGGCATAATATAACTGCTTGGTTTTCTTTGGCCGAATTCATGAAGCTTGGAGTGCCTTCTGAAGAAGAGGTAAAGCCTACTTCTATTGAGATTTGTTGGGTGAGATACCATTGATTTTGAAAGGTATAAAGGGGGTAAACCATGAGGATGGCACTTTTTTGTCCAGATTCTGAAACCAGATGAAGCTCGAAGTTTTCTTGGGGGAAGCACATATCTGCTGAAAAGGTTTCTTCCTTGAGCAATTGAGATTGAGGGAGAGATTCATCAAAAAATATCAGAGGCTTTTCTGCGATTTGTGGGGGGCAATCTAAAGCGGTGAGCTTGAAAGAATGCAAAGAGGTGGTACGAACATAAGCCAAATCCTGGCTGGCAGAAAGCTCCAGATGATAACTTTGATAGGGTAATACGGGCTGTCCAGGAATATAGCGCATGGAAAGATTTTTTATCTGCGGGGCAAGCCCACTATCAGAAATGATCCAGTTGATATCTTTTTCAGACCAGTGGAAGTTGATTTTTCTGGTTTGGCTTGCCCTTAGATCGAGGAGAGTTTTATGGGTAAAGGGTAGAAAAGTGTTTTCTTTGTTGGGAGCTTTAGCAAAAAGAGGGGGCAAGACAGGAAATCCTGATATAAAGAGAAGCACTGCCAATAAAACGCTAAGCAAACGATGCTTCATGCAATCACCGTCCCCTTTGGATTTCCTCTATTATACCACGAACCGTTGTCTAAATAACTTGTATTTAATGATAGATAAGCTAAAGTAACATTACATGACAAAAGGAGAGAAAAATGAAGCAATTATGCTTGAGTTTACTTGTAGTGATATTATTTTTTGGTGCTTCTTGCCAAAAGCAAGTGGCTCCCCCGAATGATCTGCTTGATAAAGAATGGCGTTTGACCGACTGGTCGGCCAGCTCTTTGCATCCTGCTGACTTTATGATTACTGCTACTTTTACCAAGGATGCCATTTCCGGTAAATCTGCTGTCAACCAATATAATGGACCTTACACCTTATCCCCGAATTCAGGTATTTCAATGGGCGTACTTGCTATGACCATGATGGCAGGATCCGAAGACGAGATGAGAGCTGAACAAATCTATCATGAACTGCTGAATAAAGTCAAAAAATATGAGCTCAACCCTTCCAGTCTTCGTTTATTGGATGAAAACAACAATGAACTATTGATATTTGCGTGGTTGCATAAGTAAAATGAAAATTGTATCCATCAATGCAAGCCCAAACAAAGCAGGAAGTACTTCTCTCCTGCTCAAAACAGTAGAAGAGGAATTAAAACAACAAGGGGACGATTTTGTCCACTTTGACTTGTATGACTATCATTTTAAAGGATGCCTGGCCTGTTCCGCCTGTTCCAAACCAGACACCCATTATTGCTCTCAGCAGGATGATCTGATTCCCGTGTTGGAAGCTATTGATGGAGCACAAGCAGTATTGTTTGGAAGTCCAATCTACATTGGACATATCACTGGAACGGGGAAAACATTTATTGATCGTTTATACACCTTTTTATGCAGTAAAGAACGCTCTCAAAACCTGAAAAAGAAAGCTTATGCTTATATTCTCACACAGGGGGCAGAGCTCAAATATTTCGAATCTGTGAGAACTTATATGGATGACTGGTTTTATGAGTATTTTGGAATGAAAAATGGAGGATCACTGGTTGTTGGAGATTTAGGAGGTGCTAAAGATCTGGAAAAGCAACCCCAAGCAATGGAAAACGCCAAAGCAGTTGCGCATCAATTGCATCAAAGCCTAATCGCAGAATAAACTCTTGAGAAACAGACAAACTTAAACATCAGGGAACTATTTGAGTCTTCTTAGGCTTCAAATAGTATATTCAACATAAAAGAGGATGGATACCTAATGATAGACCTTAAAAAAGAATGCCAGGCTACTCTTGATCGCCCGAGATTAAAGTATTCCGCTATTGCAAAACTATTTTTCTGGGGCATGGATCTGGTAACAGGGAAAAAAACTAGCTTTTCCAAAGCCAAATTGTTGGAAACTTTGGCTTGCATCCCCTACCGTGAGTGGGAAATTCGAAAATATGCCCATATCACCAAGCAATATGCCCAGATTGCCAAAGTCAAATCTTCACAAGACATTATCGAATGGGCAAGATACGCTCAGGACAATGAATACTGGCATCTTTTAGTCTTGAATGAAAAGATGAAAGAAGACGGAATCAAGGATGCATGGTATCTTGCACCTCTTATCCGCTTGCTGATGGTGATGATGTATGTGATGATTGCTCGAACGGTAGCTTTCTGGAATATCCGCTGGGGATTTGACTTTAATGCCCAATTTGAAGATCATGCAGAACATGTTTATGCCCAATTTGTCAAGGATAATCCTGGTTTGGACCAGCAAAATATGAGCAATCCATTAGTTAAAGAGTATGCAGATCTTTCCACCTGGGGAGATATCTTTCGACGTATATCCCTGGATGAACGCGATCATATGAATAATAGTTTTTTGTACAGCGGACAGGAAGCAAGCATTGTTCGCTATGAGGGTATGCCTATCTAAAGCCACCACCCGAACCTCCTCCACCACCTCCGCCACCACTGGAGAAGCCTCCGCCTGTGCCTGTTCCTGAGCTGTAGGAAGATCCTGCAACTCGTTGGACTGAGTTGGATATGGTAGATATGCCTCGTATGGAATTTTGTAAGTCGCGCATATTTGGAATTGCATCCTGAGCAAAAAGCGAAGGTGTAAGAAAAGTTCCTTTGCTTTTATCGATCAGATGTGGAACTGATACACGTAAAGCCTTAAGCACAACTTTCGCAATTCCAAAAGCAGTGGCATAAACCAAATATCGCTCCCATACTATCAATGATTGTGGAGCATGTGCCTTAAGGTTGGAAAAATCTTTCATGAATGAACGAAAAGCTCGCCATTTGGAGAATTCTTCTGTACCAGTCACCGATCTTCTCTGGAGTGCTTTGCTTCCTAGCCAATACAATAGCCCGACTGGCCATAAAACATAGAAACCAAGCACTGCCTGCCTCATAAAAAATACCGATAAGATAGAAAAAACAATGGGACCCAGGAGTGTAAGAATAACTCCTAAAATAAGTGCAAATAGAGATCTATTGTCACTACTTCTATCGAAGTGCCCAATACTTTTCATCTCCTTTTTCAGACAATTTTTTAGCTCCTGAAAAACTTTCTTAAAATGATCGTGAGATTCACTAAACTGCCTGTTTAGCTCTTTAAAAGTAAGAGTTCTTTTTTGATCAAAAATCATGCGATGCAGTAAGATGAATTCGTAATCAGCCAGGCTATCTTTATCGTTGTCCAATAGGGTAAGTTTTTTTTCCATTTGTTTTTTTTCTTTTGTGATTACCTCAAATTTGATGCGTTTTCGCCTAATTAAGTCGAGTATCGTTGCTTGAAGAAACTTGTCATCCCATCGATTCATATTGCATAGAAGGCCAGCCAAAGCTGGTTTTAACTCGGATGGAGGCTCTCGGTAATAAATGTGCTGTTTTTCAGCAAAACGTTCTTTTCCAAAAACTAGATAAAGATAGACATAGAGCAAAAGTAGGAGCAAGGCAAGCAAATTCATAGCTTGAATTAATTGTTTGCCAATTTCGCTTCGTATTTTGTTTCTTTGTTCCTGAATTTCAAGGAGTTTTTTCGCTTCATCTCTCTTACGATTTGCTTCTTCAGCATTTTTTATTTCTTGCTCTAAGATTTGCTCCAATAGACTTCCTGTATGGGTTTGTTTCATTGTAAAATACGATGAAGGCAGTAGAAGACGAACTTCAACAAAACTGTTGCGTGGAACGTGAGTCACCTTGACACTTGCATGCTGATCATCAACTCGCAAAGCTTCGCCCCAAAGAGGTCCATATGCCCATATGCGATAATCTTCTATTGGAACAGCACTTTCCCATCTTATCTCAGCATCAAATTGATCAACCACAAAATCCCAGCCATCGCCCTGGAGCTTCCAGTAGAACTCTCCAAAATCGTCATAGAGATCGATGACTTGGCGTATCTGATATCGAAAAATAAATGTTTTTTGGGTGTCATTAGCCTGGTAATAAAACTCTATCCTCACACTGTCAGAGTTTTCAGATCGATGAAAAGTACGACTTTTTTTGTTTAGTGATAGATCTTCTAAGTATTCTCCCTCTTCGTCTGAAAGAGAGAAATCGCTAAAAACATAGTCTGATTTTTTTAGTTCGTAAAATCCCTCTGTGAAAGAACCCTCAAAGCGAATCGTACGATGTTCTTCTATGAGCACTGTGCCGTCAGCTTTGATCGTAGCTTCTATCTGCACTGAAGGAATAGAAATTGAACGAGCTAAAACTTTGCATTGAGGAATAAAACAAAGCAATATCAATAAACAGCTTGCAGAAATAATAATTTTTTTCATCGTTCCTCCCAAGCTTGTTACTTATTTTGGAATCATTCTTTGTAATCGTTTTTGACTAAGTTGAATCAAATACCACATTGCCATCACCCAGAGAGAAAGAATGCCAGTGTAGATTGCATTACCAAAAAAAGAAGATTGAGTAGGTACTAACTGGGGATCTTTATAGATATGGATAGCTTTGATGTGTTTAAAAGGTATATTTTCCGAGGTGTTATCACCAATTAAAAGCTCTGGGGTAAACTGTATTTTTGGGCTAAGTTGGATTTGCTGGAGATAGGCTTTTATGCCTCCCGAACCACCCACTGAATATTGCTTCCAGAATCTGTCAGGAAACTGGGTGCTAATGATATGCCCATGATAGTTATAGGAATAGCTTCCTTGCATTTCGTGGGGATAACTTAAAAGCTCAAGACTCTGATCTAACAGGATTAGATTGTCGCTTAATACTGCTAGTGCTTCCCTTTGGTTATATTGGCAAGGTAAAATTTCTCGAATTTGTTGAATTTTTTCAAATGGTGAGATAAAGGGGCTTTCAGAATAGTTGGCTTGACTTAGAAAACTTTTAGCAAACTGGTGAATATACTGGTTTCGCTTTTCAAGAAAAACCTGAACATTATAGGGAATATCGCTTGGTAAGCCAAGATATAAGGGGGGAAGAAAGGGATATTGATTTACTTGATAGGGCTTAAGATCCAAGGTGGGCATATCTATGAACAGCAAATCCTGAGAAATATTTCCTTGAAAGAGTTCGAGTTCGTTTGTTTGAAAGGGTTTCAGACTTTGCTTTGGGCCAAACTGAAATAGAAGTAGTAAAAAAATCCAAACACCTGCAAAATACACCATTACTTTTTTGTTTTGTTTCATTCGTTGATCTCCATGGTTTTTATTATACTTAAAAAAGAAAAATGGAGGATAAAATGAAAAAGAGAATCAGAATCACGATAGGAGTGAATCTTATTTTACTGCTTTCACTTCTTTTCTTTAATGCTTGCAAGATTGATAATGTAAGCACTCAGCCCAGTCTTGATACCACCAACAGCCACTTTCTTGTCAAAGAAGTGATAGATGGCGATACTATAAGACTGCAGGATGGTCGTCTAATACGATATTTAGGCATCAATACCCCAGAAAAAGGGCAAGCATATTACCAGGAAGCAAAAGATCTGAATCTTAGACTTATTCAAGAAACGGGTATGTCTATCGACTTGGATATCATCAAAAAAGATCAATATGATCGAAACCTGGCTTATGTCTATGCTGGAGACTTTATGGTCAATCTCAAGCTAATTGAAGAAGGTTTGGCTTTTTGTTTTTCGGATTCGAGCAACAAAAATAAACGAGCTCAGTTTAGACACACTCAGCAGGAAGCTCAGGAGCTGGAACGGGGAATATGGAAAAAATCCCCTCATAAGCTATCTATCAGTAAAGTTCAATACGATGCCCCAGGAGATGATGGAACAAACATTAACGGTGAATGGCTGAGATTAAAGAACCTTGGAAGTAGGTCCATCCAGCTCCAGGGCTTCTTTCTTCATGATGAGTCACATCAACGCTTTGTTTTTCCCAAAAAAGACCTTGCTCCAGGAGAAGAAATAAGCTTATTTTCTGGAAAAGGTAGCCATGAAGTGGATTCGTTTTTTTGGGGTTCGGACAAACCGATATGGAATAACGATGGTGATACCGTCTTTCTATTCGATCCCGAAGGAAAACTCGTGGATAGTTGGTTTTGGGAAACGTAATCTATGGGTTGAGCTGATCATCCCTGTTAAAAAAGGTCTTGTAACCCCATTGTAAGAGAAGTATTACTGATAGCGATACCGCTCCTAAAATACCCAACATGATAGCAATTTGATAAGATATTGCTGTTAGAGGAGATACTCCGGAAAGAATCTGACCTGTCATCATACCAGGCAAAAAGATGATTCCCATGCCCATCATCGAATTCAAAGTAGGGAGAATAGCTGAATCAAAGGTGCGATTGATGATGCTTTTTGTAGCCGCTTGAGGATTGGCACCCAACACCAGGGCTTCTTCCACCATAGCACGTTGGATAGTCATAGCATCCATAAGAGATTTGACTCCGAGTGAAATGCCCGTCATCGAATTGCCAATGAGCATTCCAGCAATGGGTATGAAATATTGTGGATTGTACCATGGAAAAATACGAACCACCACAAGTAAAAAATAGAACAAACAACTCATAGTACCTATAGACAAGGATGCAATAATAACTTTTTTAAGTTGGGGTGAAATAGTTTTTTGATATTTATGCAAAACAGTATGAATTGCAAAAGCCTCCATCAGCAAAATAATACCAAGGGTAAGCCAGGGATTGGGTCGTTTAAAAATATACACCAGAACAAACCCTGTAAGAACTAGTTGAAGGCTCATTCTTATGGAAGATATTAAAATCTCCTTTTCTCTGTTGATTCCTCGAAGGCGTACGATAGCCAAGACCATCAAGGCAAAGGCATATGCCAGCAAGACTTGAAAAAAGCTGAGATCTAAAACACTATCCATGCTTTGCTCCCGATATGGAAGGACTTTGCTCTTCTGAAAAGTGAATGATATATTCTCCATACTTTTGGGCAATCAAGCTCGAATGAGTAACCATGATGAGAGATTTTTGAGCGTTTCTTGCTTCCTGGGTGACCCTTTCAATGATCAGTTCTTCGGTGGCATCATCAAGGGAGGAGGAGGGTTCATCCAGAAGAAACACCTCAGGTTTCAACAAGAGGATACGAGCTAAAGCAAGACGTTGCTTTTCACCCCCTGAAAAACGCACACAATCTTCCTCCAATCCTTTGCCCAGTTTAACTTGATGAAGAGTTGTTTTTAATACTTCGTCTGAGGGGAAGGGTTTTTGGTGAAAGCGAATACCTTGCAAAAGGTTATCTCTAACATTTCCTTCAAAGATTCTTGGCTCTTGAGATAGCAGACACACCCTTCGCCTGAGGAATACCGATTTGATTTGTTTTATATCCTCGGATTGGTAATAAATATTTCCTGAATCGGGAGATATCATCTTGTTTAGCAGGCGAAGAAAAGTAGTTTTTCCACTCCCGCTGGGTCCAAGAATACAAGTTATTCTACCAGTAGGAACACTCAATTCAGGTATCGACAGGATATGCTTGTATCGAACCTGATCAAGATAAAACAAGCTTTGTTGATCGATGGTATTCAAAACTTTTTCGCTAGCCAAAGCCTCCGCCAGAACCTCCACCGCCACCGCCACCGCCACTGGAGAAACCGCCACCGCCACCAGAACCCGAGCTGGAAGACGAGGATGCAGTACGAGCAATAGAACCAGCCATGGAAGAGATTCCCGAAAGCGCACTATTGAGACTGGTAAAAGAAGGCATTGTGCCTGCAGTAAACATAGCAGGAGCAAGAAGAGTGCCTTTATCCATATCATTCAAAGTGGGTGCCACAATTTTCAAGACTTTTAAAATAATGGAAGCAATTCCAAAAACGGTAGCATATACTAGAAAACGTTCCCATATAATAAGGGATTTAGGACCATATTCCTTAAGATTTGAAAAATCCTTCATAAACAAACGAAAAGCTTTCCACTTGGAGTATTCCTGCTTACCAAGTTCAGTTCGACGTTTGAGAGCACTGTGTCCAAAAGCATAGAAAAAGCCTACAGGAACCAGCGACATGAAGCCCCAGGTTGGATTCCCAAGCAGTATGGTTGGAATAAGTAATCCAGCCAAACCTCCAATGAAGATCAGAAATATACCCCACCACAAAACAGAAGTTGAAATCGAATTGCTCTTGTCATCAAAATAGCCCAATTTTCTAGCCTGCTTCTGAATTTTACTCTTAAAATCATTGAATAGGTAGTAATATCTAGTATTGCCAGCGTTGAATTTCTTTTTTAGTCCTTTGAGGGTTACTTGAGTTTTGCCTTCAAAGATAATTTTATTAAGAAGTAGATCTTCGAAATCTTCCAGTTTGTCTTCTTTGTTGGTTAAAAGGGTTAGTTGGTGATCTCTGGTAAGAATATTTCCCTTAATTTCATCATATTGGAGATGTTTTCGACGAATAAGATCAATCATCGTGGCTTGCAGGTATTTTTCATCATATTTCTGGAAATTGTACAGCATTCCCACTATGGCAGGCTTTAAGTCGGAGGGGGGTTCGCGGTAATAGATCGATTCATTGGCAATTTGGTGTTCTTTGCCATACTTTGAATATAAGCGGAAATAGTTCCATGCTAAAAACAGAGCCAAAAGAATGAAAAAGATTTGAAGGAAGTATCCCATTTTCAACAGGTTTTTGGTTCTATTGCGAATAGCATTTGCTTGGTCTGCCCATTTAGTTTCTTCTTTGAGTGCTTTGTCGTAAATAGTGCCTTCAATTTTGTTGGCAGTGAAATAGGAGGAAGGCAACATTACTCGTACTTCTACAAAAGTATTGGAGGGAACGGGAGCAACTTCAAGATAGGAGCTTCGTTCATTAGTTTTTGTAAAGTTTCCCCATAAAGATCCATGAGACCAAACATGATAGTTTTCGGTAGGGATTGAATCTTTCCAATTGAGGGTAGCAGTAAATGAATCAACTTGGGAGTCCCAACCCTTTCCCTGTAGCTTCCAGTAAAATTGACCATAATCTTGATAAACTTTAACACCTTCAGCTATGAGATAGGTAAAAGTAAAAGTTCTGCTTTCATTAAGCGCGTTGAAGAAAAAGTCTACTCTGGTTTTGTCGGGTAAATCGGTGATTACATAGGTGCCTGGCATTCTACTGGCAACGGTTTCAAGAGCGTAGTCTTTATTTCCCTCGCTAACTTTGAGATTGGTAACCTTGCCCATATCACTTTTAGGGAGCTCATAGAAGCCAAAGGTAAAGTCTCCATCAAATTTGATGGTACGATTTTCTACTATCAAAACAGAGGCATCTTTGTTGATGGTGCCAGTGATATTGACCGAAGGGATACTAACCGATTTAGCAAGCACCGATGGGCTTGCAAAAATGGAAGTAATTACAAAAAAACTTAAAACCAGAAATAAACCTTTTTTCATTATTTCCTCCTATGCCACCAAATAAGCAAAAATAAACAATTCTTAACAATCAAAGCAGGAGTATCAAGAGGAACAACGTGCCCGTATTTTATAATTCCATGCAGTTCCACCTTCGGGCCCATATACTATGACTCGAATGGTATTGTCGCCTGCTTTGGTGAACATATTGTCTGCTGTTCCGGGTCCAGGGCCTGCAATTCCACCAGGATACAAGGAAGGTTTGCTCTGAACGTAGGATCCATCACCTCGCCAACCACTATCAAAAACGGTTACTCCCTTGTATTGAACCACAAAACGATCGGGCATACTGTAAGCATCAAAGCTAAGATCAAGCTTTGCACCTTCGGGTAATGCGGATATATCCCAGAGATTGAGGGTTGTGCCATAACCTCCACTTTGTGCCACCGACCACTGATCGCACTCTTTAAGGTCGTACTTTTTCAGATCCTGGATGATAGTTACCATTACTTGATTTGATGCCAGCAAATCTCCTGTTTTTACATCAAAAAGCTTAACTTCAGTGGTATAAAAACCATCCTTAAAGGTATTGCTGGCTTTGGAGTTTTGTCCTGCGGTTTGTTTGTCGCTGAAGGTTTTGCTATCACCAAAACTCCACTCATAGCGATATTCTCCAGGTGGATCTGCTTGAGCTTCAAATGTATGCTTATACTCTTTCTCATCTTTTTTCATTTCATACTCAACATTTCCACCCAGGATAGTGACATTGATGCCAAAAGCGATCGTGGCTGTGGTTTTTGCGAGTTCTTCACCTGTTTTGCTGTCTTTCACAACAGCAGTGATGGTACATTTGGGTGGAGGCTTTTTGTAGGTATGAGCAATTTCTATTTCAGCTTTTCCTTGCTTGACGCTTTCTCCTTTTTGCTCATCTTTGCTGTCGTTTTCTCCATCGCCAAAATCCCATTCAAAATCCACTTCTGTGATCTTTTTGGAGATACCCTCCGCTTTAAGCTCAAAAGTATATTCTTCCTCAGCTTTTCCGTCAGGAATATCATTTGGAGTGATGGTCAGGACCACTTCACTTTTATCAAGTTTGATTGCCCATAGTTTTGCAGAATGATTCCCAGGAAGATTGAAGGTATGGCTGATTTCTTCTCCATCTTGCTTGTCCACCTTCACTGTAATAGTGGTTTGATCATTATCAGTGTGGGTATTGCTAGCTAAAATGTATAACACATCACCAGGTTTGATATTTTTTGCTGGAATAGTGACTTCGTCAGTTAAGACGTAGTTGTTGACATAGGTGTTGCCAGTAAATTTGCTATCTTCACGCAAAACAAGCACATCCACCCAGGCTTTGCCATTATTTATTTCGAGCTTGACTGCTTCTTTTTCGTTAAGACTGAGAGTATCTTTTTTTTCTGCTATTTCAATATTTCTATCGGAAGTGTCATCCTTGAAAGAAGCCAGAATGGATTTTTTTAAAATACCTTTATCTGAAAAAACTGCCCAATTGGCAAAATAAGCATAATAATAACCCAAGCGATCGTCTGGGCTAACTGATCGAACATAAGCATCCAATTGGCTCAAAGCAGAACCTTTGGCAAGCATCTCAAACATATCCTTGAACTTTAAACCTTTTTGCTCCACCATATAGCGAATAAAGGCAGCGCTGGCATATTCGTAATCCCTCGTCCAAAGCGGTCCTTTTAAGCCAGTGGAAGTAATAGGATAATCAAGAAAATCGGGCTTAAAACCTTCTTCAAGGAAATGTCCATACTGAACATTCCCCCAGGCTTCCATACAACTGGCATATTCAGCTGAGGATTCAATCCACCAATAATCACCGGTACCAAGAGAGCCATTGAGATAGCTTCTACGTCCATAGTACTCTGCTTGAAAACGATGAAAAAGTTCGTGTGCAATGGCTGTATAGGCTTTATCAGGATTAGAAGACATATTCATGAATAGCTTTGCAGGAAAATGGATAGCGCCAAAAAGTTTCCCATACTGGGGATCTTCTTCACCAGTAGCTACTTTGGTTAAAGTTGACCACACTCCACTAATCTTGACTGTAATAGGGGTATGCCAGGTGCCCCAAATTCTACCAGGAACATCAACTGGATTTTTAAATCCCTTGCCAATGTAATTTTTAAAGGCAGTTTCCATAACTTCACCAATATCTTGAATGTAGTTGGGGTGTTTGGGGTTGTAGCTTGCCAAACCTGAGGCCATGGAAGGTTTTTGCCAGGTAGAATACTTCTCAAACACATCCCATACTTTTTTGTTGTAATATAGTTTGAAGTTGCCCTGGGGGGTGGTATAGCTGGTAAAACATAGTTTTTCAGCTATGTATAAACCTCCAACAGTGGCTCCCACTACAGCGGCCGTGCCTGCAACTGTCTTGATGACAGCTATCTTGGTTGGCCAGGCAAAGAATCCTTTTATCCAGGTTAAATGGTTGGTAATAAACTCGATGGATTGCTGAGTTTCGTTGAGTTGACAGGGAAGAGTTTCCCAGTTTTTAAACTTTTCATCCCAACGCATCATGGTAAGTTGATCGACCACAGGATGATCAGGATCTACATCGTCTGGAGTATATTTCATGGATACTTTGATATAGTCTGGTAGCTGTTCCATACCCTCTAAGCTAATATCATACGCTATAGAAGAGCCAAAAGGTTCCATCGGACTAGCAGGGGTGTTTTCGAGTTTACTTATGGATAACTTTCTTGGTTTATCAAGAAATCCTGGAGGTAAAGTAACACTGACCTCATCTTTGTAGCTTATGGTTTGCATTTGATTGGAGGGCTGAACCTCCTGAGAAATCAAAGGAGTAGTGATGAGGCTGTCAACTGTAAAATTAACATTCTTACTTGACGCTTTATCCGATTTAATCAGTATGCTCCCACTACTCGCATCAACAGGAACTTCCACCTGAACAATATCTTCGCTGATGCCAGTTAGAGGCACTTGTTGCTGTCCATACCAGGCTGTCAGGTTTTCAGCCTGATCTAAAACTGATTGATCAAATTGAAGATACACTTTGGAGCTAACAGGTCCATTTTCCGGAAAAACTCCAACAATATCAGGCAATTTTGCTGATGTTACACGTCGGATTCCTGCATAATAAGTGGGTCTTCGCAAATAGTTTTGTAAGACATAAGCCACACTCCCGAGAACAAGCAATGCAACTAAACTGAGAGAAACGATCAAAGTAGTTTTGTTGCCAAGAAAACTACTTTTTGGGGTATGGTAACTTTGAACTTGCTGAGGAGGAATTCTTAGTTCTGGAATCTGGTCGGCTCTGGTCCAGGTATTGGTGGTTTGATTCCAAAGTTGGTCATGACCTACAATATGCCCTGTATGATACATTTCATAAACCTTTTCCCAAGTATAAGGTCCATATTGAGTGTTGTCCCTTGAAAGATACCATTGATCGCTCATATCAACGCTCTCCTCTCTTGCAATAAAAGCATTCTAGCGCTTTTAGCAACAAGTACAATTTAACAGCATTTTGACAATACTTTTTGATATAATAGATAAGCTAAATCAAGGAATTGTCAATCAATTAAAGTAAAAAAAGGCTTTCGTTTTCTTGCAATTGATTGGTATGATTTTACAATAACTATCAAAGCGATCAATTTATTTATTTACAGAAGGAGTGGACGATGGAAGAATTTAAAAATGAAGTATCAAGTGAACTAAAAAAAATGGGCTCTTTCAATGATTGGCTTTTTCTAAAAAAGATGATTACCCCCGTGGTAATCCAAATCATCTATTGGCTTGGAATCCTTGTAGTTATCATCTTGGGTCTGATTGCTATTATCAGATCTTTTGGAGCTTTTGGTGGGGGAGCTATCGGGCTTCTTTCAGGCATACTCATGATTATTCTGGGTCCTATCATGGTGAGAGTTTATTGCGAAATCCTCGTTGTTATGTTCAATATCTACGAAGAGCTTAAAAAACTCAACGCAAAATAGCGCGATTTAAAAAAAGAGTTAAAAGGGGGGGCAAAACTCCCCCTTTTTTTATTTCTTCAGCAAAACCTTGATAGCTTCTTCCAAGGGAGGAATATCTACTTCTTTGCTTGTGAAACCTGAGCTTTCATAGCGAATCTTGCCTTGCTTGTCGATAAGGTAAGTCACGGGGATGGCGCCGATACCAAAGCTATTCATCACAGCCTTATCATGATCCCATAAAATAGGGTAGGAAAGTTGGTATTGGAGCATTCTGTCTTGAATCTGAGCAAGCAAGACATCATTTTTTTCATCAATAGTTATACCAAGCACTATTAAACCCTTATCCAGGTATTTTTGATAGAGCGCTTCATATGAGGGCATTAAAGCACCTGCTGGTTGGTCCCAACTGGCCCAAAAATGAAGAAGAATAACTTGAATGTTCTCATTGTTCAATAAATCCTGAATATTCATTGGATCATCCGAGGCATGCTCTCCAGGTAGGAAAACTTGATTCAAACCCCAATCCCCAGCTTCCATAGCCTTTTGGGAAGGTATCAGCATGAAGTCTTGTTGAAGCTCTGGTGCTGTATTTTTCTTACAAGAGAAACTAGTTAGCAGAAAAGGAATAAATATAAAAAAAGAGATGAAGCAAACGAGGACTTTTTTCATTTATCTACCTCCAATAGCATATAAGCCCATTATAAAGGAATTCACTTTTTTGCAATAAATAAGCGTGTGATTCCAAAAGTCATGGGCAAAACAAGCTCCAGTCTGACTCTATTTTCTTCAATCATAGCACAAAAATCTGAAAGCTTGGGAAAATCCAAAATCGATTGACCCAGATATCGATATGCCTTGGGGTGATGTGAAAACAGGCTGGCAATATGTGGCAAAGCCTTACAAAGATATGTTTGATACCATTTTTGGAAATGTCGATCTTGTTGCGAGACCATCTCGAGAATCATCAATTGACCTCCAGGTACCAAGACCCTGATCATTTCTTTGAGAGCTGTTTTTTTGTCGGGAATATTCCGAATGCCAAAAGAGATAATTGCCACATCAAAGGAATGATCGGGAAAATCAAGACAGGTAGCGTCGCCATGTTGAAAATAAACCTGTCTTGGATAGTTCGATTTTTGGCCTTTTTTTTTGGCTATTGCTATCATTGCAGGAGAAAAATCAACCCCCGTGATAGAAACCTGAGGATATGTACGAGATACTGCTAAAGCCACATCACCCGTTCCTGTAGCAACATCAAGACATCGAAAAGTATGAAAAAATTGCATGCGTCGAACTGCCTGGTTTCTCCAGCGAATATCCTGCCCAAAACTCAGAAGATGGTTGAGAAAATCGTAGCGTGGGGCAATATGGGCAAAAATGTCTTGCACCACTTGAGTTTGATTTTCTGGGGTGTAAAGGGAGTTTGCCGACATCAAAGCCTTCTTAGGAGAGCCATCGAGTCAGGATGAAGGCAAGAGCAAGCAAAATTTGAGTGAGATGAATATGAGCAACATTCATAGGTAGTATTTTTGAGAAATCCATATCACCAGTTTTATTAGCTACTTTTTGAATTGAAAAAACAAGGGGAGCAACAAAAAAGCTCAAGATACAGAGGAGAGGAAGAGCTCCCAATGATACCCCGGCAGATATAAAGATATACATCAGTAGAGATAAATAAACATAATATTTGATAGTAGCCTGGGGACCATACAAGATAGGGAAGGTCTTTCGATGAGCGGTTTTATCTGCGTTCTCGTCAGGTATTTCATTGAGGAGGAGCAAATTATGTACTAAAATTGCTGATGGTATTGAAACAGCAAGCATTTCCCAGGAATAGAACTTCATTTGTACGAAAATAGTACCTATCACAGGAAAAGCCCCAAGACCAAGACCTGCTGACCATTCCCCCATACGCTGTTTTAAAATCAAAGGAGAGTATGCAAGGATAAAAAAAGCAGAAATCAGCAACAAAATCACAAGCTGCCAATGAGTGATAATAATGAAATAGACTCCAATTCCAGCAGACAGGGCAAGCAAAACCAGACCAACAGTCAATGCTGTTCGAGGAGGTATAAGCCCTTCCACTATCGATCCACTGCCACCACTAAAGGGGCTCCTTTTTGTCTTTAAGTCTATTCCGCTTTTGTAATCAAAATAATCGTTGATCACATTGACACTCATATGAGCCAGCATAAGTCCGATTAAGGCTATGATCGCGGTGCTCCATTGAAAATAACCTCGATAATAGGCATAGGCATTGCCAAGCAAGCTGAGTACAATGGGAAGGGTAAGGTATTGCGCACGAACGATTTGAGCCCAATGCTTTAGAATGTGCTTCATTTGTCTCCTCCAAGTATTACAAAAAAAAATCATTTGTTTTTCAGGGTGAAGTATTCATTTACTTTAACCATCAATTCAGGAATGTTTAATTGATGTGGACACTTTTCAAGACATTCTCCACAAGAAACACAATTCTCTGCTTTTATTTCGGGAGAAAGCGACTGATAATAACGTATCAGAGAGCTTGGATCATCAAAACGATGTGCTTCATTCATTAATGAAAACACCAAGGGGATTGCCACGCCATAGGGGCAAGGCATGCAATATGCACAAGCCGCACAATGAATCTGGATGCGTTCGTCAAATATAGCTCTGACTTGCTGGATGACACTCATTTCATGATTGCTCAGTGAGGATGCTTGAGCACTTGAAGCTACTTGGCAGTTTTCTTCCACCTGTTCCATCGAATTCATTCCACTCAAGAGTATGGCGATTTCGGGAAAATTCCATACCCATCGAAGAGCCCATTCAGCGGGACTCCAGTCAGATTTGGCAAGCTTAAAGGTATCCAGAGCTTTTTGAGGAAGTTTGGTGGCAAGCTTACCTCCGAGTAATGGTTCCATCGAAACAATACCCATCCCTTTTTCATGCGCTTTGTACATTCCCTTTAAACCAGCTTGATATTCAGTGTCAAGATAGTTTAGCTGAAGCTGGCAAAAATCCCAATCCCAGGCGTATAAAATGGGCTCAAATGAACGATACAAATCATGAAAAGAAAAACCTATCGATCGAACTTTCCCTGATGCCTTGATCTGATCAAGAAAAGACAAGATATCAAGCTCCATTGCTTTTTGCCAGCTTTCGCCCGTGAGGCTATGCACCAGGTAATAATCTATGTAATCGGTCTGAAGACGTTTTAGTTGCTCATCCAGAAAAACCATGTAATCTTTATGTTCGGTAGCTTTCCATACAGGAAGCTTGGTGGCGAGGAAAGCCTTTTGACGTTTAGCACCTTGGAAATTTCTTCCAAGAATGCTCTCACTCATGCCTCCAAGATAGATATATGCAGTGTCATAATAATTCACACCAAGATCCAATGCTCTATCCATAAGACGATGAGCAAGTTTTTCATCTACAGGTTTGTCTTTGTCCATTAAATCCAAGCTACCATCCTGACGATAAAAACGCATGCAACCGAATCCAAGAACAGATACTGGAGGCATATGCTTGCTTAAGATTCTATACTGCATATCATGCTCCTTTCATACTTATTTAGCCATTTTACAATAAAGATGCTGGTCTACCAATAGGAAATAAAAATGTGAAATTAAAAAAAAATACTTTTTCGTGAAAATAACTTGAATTTTATTTGAACTTTTTTTTTTATGTGCTATTTTATTGAGTGTTATCATTTCTGCATGGTTGGTAGAGTTTTTTGGCTCCAGCATGATAGGGTTGATGATTAAATAAAATGTTGGAGGCAACAAAATGAATATTTATGTAGGAAACTTATCCTTCGAGACCACTGATGAAGATTTACGCAATGAATTCGCCGCATTTGGCGAAATCACTTCTGCAAATGTCATCAAAGACAGAATGACCAATCGCTCACGCGGTTTTGGTTTTGTCGAAATGGCAAACAAAGAAGAAGCTATGAAAGCTATTGCAGCCCTTCATGGTAAGAGCGTTGATGGTCGCACCATCACTGCTAGCGAAGCCAAACCCAGAGAAGACAGACCCGCAAGGTCCAACACCTCTCGTGGTGGTTTTGGTGGCGGAGCTCCTCGCACCCGCACTTGGTAGTTTCTACCAACAAGCTAATTGACTAACACTTAATTAGACTAACAAAAAGGCCAGCTTTTCAGCTGGCCTTTTTTTATTTGCATTTTCATACCACAGAAACTTACTGTGGATACAACCTATAAATCCACTCTTAGGCTTTGTAGGACTTCTTTTGATTTTTTATCCTGAATAAAGATGATCAGATCGTATAGGGAAGAATCTGGGGTGGCAAGCGTAATAGGTATAGAAAAAGGTTTTTGGATGTTTTCGGAGTTCAGTTCAATTCCAAAGGATTGATTTTCAACTGGGGTAAGAAACTTCTGCATAACATCATAGTGATTTTTGTCTTTACTCAATGCTTCGTAAAAAATCTGTTTTTTCAATAGTGCAACATTGAGCCCTAAACCAGGAGTAAGGTTTGCTTGTTCGCTGATAACTTGAATCGTAAGCATCCCTTCGCTGGCGGAAGACCAATTGACCAAACAGTCAAAAGCAAAAGGGGTATAGGCGTTAAAGTCTTTGAGATAAGCTGAATAATAGGCACGAAAAGTAGCTTCTACTGCTTCTTTAGATGTAGAGCCACGAATTCCTTTCAAGTAATCCGAACCGTTAAAGTAATAAGTAGGTATGCCCTGATCTGATTGATACCACTTTAAGCGTATTTCACTATCCTCACAGCATAAGCCAGCTTCTTCTTTGGATGCTACGTAATAGCAAATATTAGTTAAAGCATAAGGATACAAAGCTTTTTTAAGTTTTAAGGTAGCTTCTTGGGTAATTGGTGATTTTATCAGCCAGGTGGCATCAAAGCCTTCCATCAAGGTTTCACGGGGAATATAGTCTTCGGTGGCGCGGATGTATATGGGGATGGGGATGATGAGCTCTGAATATTGAGGATTGGGATGCTCTTTAACATAGGGAATCAGAGTGAGTTGAGCTAGAAAATAACCAGGGCTTAGGAAACCTTCAGAGGTGACTTTAAGCTGAGGAGGATCAGCATCGGGGGCTGGACGAACTTGAACTGGCTTTCCAGGAATCCCAGTCAGGGAATAGTGATAGTATCTTGGTAGATCTTCCATTTGGATAGGTAGATAGAAGTCTTTGCTAGTCTTGCCTGCAAAACCTCCAACGGAAATAGCTGGAAAAGTGGCTTTAAGGCCTTTGGCTTGAACTGCGATGCATAGGGCAGGTTTTTTGTCCTGATGGAATTTGATCACTTGAGACCAGTTTTGATCCAGATAGCTTTCGGGGAGAGTAATAGTGACGGTGACCTGATGGGCATGGGGATGCACTTGATGGTCAGAAAACTGGATATAGGGGACTTCCGCACTGAAAGTTCCATGATCGCTTTGAGCCTTGGAAGTAAGGATGAGAAGGCTTCGGGAAACGGCTTTACCAATGGGGATAGACCCAAAATCAAGCAAGGAAGGCAGAGCTTGGAATTCAGGTATGGGAAGTTGGGGGAGATCCTGAACTTGGAAAGAGGGAGTACCTGGGAGTCCATGAGCTATTTTATTGCCTGAGATGGCAAAGTTTTGGGAATGGAAAGGTATATGCCAGGGAATATGGGTAAAGCTGGGAAAACAGGTAAGTTTTTGGGACACAGGGTCATGAATAAAGACATTGCTGGAAGTATCTATCCAAAAATTTCCCACGGTTTGCATCATCCCACGAGAAGAGCCTTTTCGTCCAAAACGATGAAGCTTATGCCCCTGGAGATCCATCATGAGGACGCTCCGACTTCGTTCATCGCTCAGATAGAGTTTTTCATTTCTGTAGCTGAGATAGCGTGGTTGTAGACTTTCGGGAAGGGGGATACTGCGGAGATGTTTTCCCTGGAGATCAAAACACTCTATGGAAGGAAGCGCTCGATCCAGCACAAAGAGTTGGCTTGAGCTGAGGGTCATATCGATGGGATCTTTCCAGCGGAAGGGAGGCTCTCCAAAGGGACCAAAGGGAAGGGTTTCCTGGGTGGCAAAGGTATAGATATATCCTTCGTGAAGAGCATTGATCCAATAAAAGGTTTCCGGTTGGGCGCTGTAGGTAAGCAGGTCGGTGGCCTGGGGAAAGTAGCTTTTTTGAATCAGCTTGAAGGAGGCATCCCATTGACTGAGTTCGTTTTCCTGAAAACTAAAGAGATACTGTTCGTAGCTTTTCCATTGGGTATCTTGTATCGAAAGCAGAGAAGCAGGAAGGAAAAGCAAAGCAAGGATAAGGCAGGAAAGACCCACAGCAATTGCACGAAACACAGCCTGTAACTTCATGAATTCACCTCCTGTATGCAGGATTTACATGTTTAGTAATATTCTAAGCAGGTACTGTTAAAATGCAAGGGAAAACAAAGATTAATGAAGCTCAGTAAATTGACATTGGGCAAAGCTCATATAAAGTTTTTATCATGGATATTCAAGTTCGGAGCTTTCTAAGGGGAGGATGCCATGCAAGTTGCTTTTATTGTTTTAAACAATACCGATCGTTTGGATGAACTTTTGAAAGAGTTTGTAAACATAGGAATAAAAGGAGCTACAATATTAGATTCGATGGGCATGGGTGGGTTTTTGGTTTCATCGGATAGTGTAGGTGTTCCTTTTTTTTCGACTTTACGCATGTTGCTTAATGAAGGTAAACCATTAAACAAAACCATATTTTCAGTGATAGAAGATGAGCAGGTTTCTCCTTTGGTGAAAGCCTTCGAATCAGTTGTTGGAGCGCTCAACAAACCCAATACAGGCATTATCTTTACTATGCCGATCAACTACGTTAAAGGTGGAGAATTGAGTTAAGGAGATTGATTTAATGCCTGAAATATTGTATCTGGCTATCATGTTGATAGCTGGAGTCTTGATGGCAAAAGCAGTATCAATCATAAAGATGCCAAAAGTGACTGGATACTTGCTTGCCGGTCTTGTGATAGGTCCGTCCTTTTTAAATCTTGTTCCAGAGAGCATTGCTGTCAACATGGGAATCATTACTCAAATGACTTTAGGTTTTATTGCTTTCACCATTGGCAACGAAATGAATGTTGCTTCTTTAAAAAAAATAGGTCCAAAAGCATTTATAGTTAGTTTTTATCAAGCCTTTAGCGCTGGTCTTGCTGTTTTTCTCGCAATGTTTTTTCTGTTCAGACAATCTCTACCATTCAGCTTGGTGCTAGGAGCTATTGCAATGAGCACAGCTCCAACTGCAACCCTCCTGGTCATACGACAATATAAAGCTAAAGGTCCTTTAGTTAATATGCTACTCTTTGTGGTAGCTATTGATGATGTGATAGGTATTGTTTTTTTTAGTATTGCTATGGCTGTTGCGGGAGCTCTTCTTCATCAAACAGCTCAGACCTCTCTTTTTATGAGTATCATTTCTCCTGTTTGGGAAATAGGAGGATCAGTCATAGTTGGATTTCTGTTGGGAGTCCTTCTCACCTGGGTAAACCAAAAAATTAAAAATGATACAGAGCTATTGGTCTTGTCGATTGCTTTTGTGTTTCTTGGTGCTGGACTCGCTATTGTAATTCACTTATCTTCCTTGTTGCTTTGTATGGCAATGGGAGCCTCTTTTGCTAGTTTAGCCCAACAAAAGGATCGCATGATGTTTAAGCTGGAAAATTTTGTTCCTCCCATTTATATCGCTTTTTACACACTAGCAGGTATCAATCTTCATATCTCAACCGTGAAAGAAGTGGGTTTAGTAGGAATTGGATACATAGTCATTCGTATTATTGGTAAAGTTGCTGGGGCTTGGTTTGGAGCATGGAAAACTAATTCTCCTGAGGTTATTCGAAAGTATCTTGGTTTCACCCTTCTGACTCAAGCAGGAGTCGTAATCGGTTTGGCTATGCTTGCCAGTGCAGCCTTTCCAGACTTTGGTCAGCAGATCCAGACCATCATTCTTGGAGCCACTGTTATTTATGAATTGATAGGTCCTTTTTTAGCCAAAACCTGTCTTTTCAAAGCAGGGGAGATTGATTTGGAAACATTTAAAAACAACGGCTAAAAGAAAATTTGATAGGCTAGGAGAAAAAGAATACATGTCAGAAATTTTATATATTGCAATCATCATCTTTTCAGGAGTGTTTTGCGCTAAAGCACTTTCTTACTTCAAGCTACCCGATGTAACAGGCTATCTTGTGGCTGGTTTAATTATTGGCCCTTCCCTTTTGGGTCTGGTGCCTGCCACTATTGCTGATGGTATGGGGAGCATAACTCAAGTTGCATTGGGGTTTATCGCTTTTAGTATTGGAAGTGAAATCAATTTTCAGAGTTTAAAAAAGATTGGATCAAAAGTACTAATCATCACCTTTTCTCAGGCCTTGGGAGCTTGGTTTGCTGTTTTTGCAGGTATGTTTTTATTATTTCATCAAAGTCTTTCTTTTAGCCTTGTTATTGCAGCTATCGCGGTGGCAACTGCTCCTGCAGCTACTTTGATGGTAATCAAACAATATCAAGCAAGAGGACCTGTAGTGAATATGCTGCTACCAGTAGTTGCGATAGATGATGCCATAGGAGTGATTATATTTGGCCTCTCGGTAAGTATAGCAAAATCGCTAAGTGTCTCGTCTTCTGATAATTTTTCATTGTTTCAAAGCATTTTACAACCCGTTTGGGAAATCACAGGATCTATTCTTGCTGGATTCTTGTTTGGCTTATTAATGGCATGGATCAACAAAAAACTAAAAAATGATAGTGAATTGCTTTCTATCACAATAGCATTTGTTTTTCTTGGTGCTGGTTTTGCTCTGAGCTTTCATTTATCCCCTTTACTCTTATGTATGGCAATGGGTTCATTTTTCTCAAGCTTCACCAACAGCGTTGACCGAATGTTGTTTAAAATTGAAAATTTCACTCCTCCCATTTATGTAGCTTTTTTTACACTCGCAGGAATAAACCTACATTTATCCATGTTAAAAGAAGTGGGTTGGATTGGACTTGCATACGTGATTATGCGCGTGATAGGCAAAGTGGGTGGAGCATGGTTTGGAGCATGGAAAACACAAGCACCTAAAACCATACAGAAATATCTGGGATTTACACTCATACCACAGGCAGGAGTTGCCATTGGTCTGGCTATGCTTGCCAGCGCAGCTTTTCCTGAATTTGGATCTCGGATTCGCACCATCATCCTTGGAGCCACGGTTATTTACGAATTAGTAGGACCCTATATTACAAAGATATGTTTGTACAAAGCTGGTGAAATCAATCTTCAAACATCAAAAGCTACTTAAAAAATGTTGAACTATTCGCTCTTTTCTATACTCTATTGATATCGGATAGCTTACAGATTTTTTTATAAGGAGATGACAGTTTGGACAAGATAAGCAGTCAACGTATGTTTGCGGGCTTTTTGTCGGGTGCCAGGGAAGTCATGAACCACAAAAACATCCTTAATAAAATCAATGTTTTTCCTGTGCCAGACGGAGACACAGGAACTAACCTATTTTCTACCATGAATTCAATTTTACGGGATGCAAAATACGATGATTCAGTGAAGAATACTCTCGACTCGATAGCAGATTCCGCTTTAAAAGGAGCAAGGGGTAATTCTGGGATCATTTTTGCTCAATATCTCTATGGATTAAGCCTTGAAACAATGCATGAAATGAGCCTTAGTACGCAAAACTTCGTAGCTGCCAACAAGAAGGCGGTTTCGTATGCTTATGGAGCCATTACCAACCCAGTGGAAGGTACGATCATCACTGTCATTAAAGAGTGGGCTGAAGCATTGCACCAGCTTCAACAACAATCACTAGGATTTGTGGATTTGTTGGGTAAAGCCTATATCGAGCTTGAAAAATCGGTTCGTCAAACTACTCAACAACTCAAGATCTTAAAACAAAATGGAGTGGTAGATTCTGGAGCCAAAGCTTTTGCTTTTTTTATCAAAGGATTTTTAGACTTTATTCGAAGTGGAAAAGAAGATATAGCTCTTGAAGAACTCCAGGGGATCGAGGATGATCCTGTGTTGTCCAGCCCTGAGCATCTCCATATGGAACTAAGTCATCGTTATTGCACTGAAGCTATGCTTGAAGGAGAAACCATCGATTTTGATAGCCTGCGCCAACAAAGCTCCTCTTTTGGAGATTCTCTTATCCTGGCAGGAGGTCAGAAAAAAGCACGACTACATATTCATACCGATCAGCCCAGTAAATTTTTTGATACTATAGCTCTATTTGGAAAAATCACCTACCAGAAAATTGATGATATGAAACTTCAAATGGAAGTGGCAGAAAAAAGGAAATATGATATTGCTCTGGTGACAGACTCCATCGCAGATCTTCCTCAATCCTTTATTGACGAGGAGCAAATCCATGTGATGCCCTTAAACCTTTTATTGGATGATATCAACTATCTGGATCGACTGAGCATCCGCAACGAAAAAGTGTTGGACTATATAGACCAGCACCCCAAGCTTCCCACCTCCTCACAGCCTGATTATAAAAGCGTTGAAAACCTTTTCAGCTTTCTATCCACCTATTACAAGGCCATCGTAGTGGTTACTGTATCCAGCAAACTTAGCGGAACTCATAATGTTTTTACCAAGCTTGCAAGTGATATGAAAGATAAACTGCCTCCAGTACGTATCATTGATTCGCGCTTAAATTCTGGGGCTCAGGGTCTGCTGGTGATGAAATGCGCCCAGTATATTACCGAGGGAAACAGCCTGGATGAAATCGAAAAAAAAGCAGAGCAGGATATTGCGCATGCTAAAATTTTGGTGAATGTAAAAAATATCGACAACATGATCAAAGCTGGACGCCTCAGTACTAGAGGGGGCAAAATAGCCAAAGTGCTACATTTGAAGCCTATAGTAAGCCTTGATGCTGAGGGCAAAGGCACGCTGGGGGGCATTGCTTTTAGTTTCAAGCAAAGTAAAAGAAAAGCTGTGCAAGTCATCAAAAAAACCATGAAAAATAAAAAGATAGAAAGCTACTCTGTGGTGCATGCCCAAAACCTCGAAGAAGCCCAGGGACTGGCTCAGGAGCTCGAAATCCTGATCGGGAAAAAGCCTGCATTTATAGAAGAAATATCTTCCATCACTGCAACTTCAGCAGGGCGTGGGGCTTTGGCAGTCTCCTTTATAGCTTCGTGAAAAAGGAAAGGTAGGTAGGCTATGATTTTTTTTGAAGTAGCTATCATGTTGTTTGTTTTTTTTCTTATACTCTTTGTGCTTGGCTCAAAACTCAACAACCATGGCATTGTGGATATTGGATGGGGAACGGGTTTTGTTTTAGTTGCATGGTACACCTTTTTCCGCTTGCCCACTCAGGCTTCCACCAATTGGATCATCGTCCTGCTGGTTTCTTTTTGGGGGCTCCGCTTGGCTTATCACGTAGCCCGTCGCAACTGGGGAAAGCCGGAAGATTATCGCTATGCTGCCATGAGAAAACGCTGGGGAGACAAGTATCCTGCCTTGAAAGCTTTTATCAATGTATATATGACACAGATGGTGCTTATGTTTGTGATTGCTTTACCCATCATCTTGATAAATCGCTACACCCAATCTGCTTTTAAACCTTGGGTTTGGATCGGTCTGGCAGTCTGGATAGTGGGCTTTTTTTTTGAAGTGGTGGGAGATGCTCAATTGGCTGCATTTATCCGCAATCCTGCTAATAAAGGCAAGCTCATGACCTTGGGCTTGTGGAAATACACCCGACATCCCAACTATTTTGGAGAAGCTACCCTGTGGTGGGGAATATTCTTTATTGCTCTGTCTGTTGCTGATGGACGGTATAGCCTGATCAGTCCCCTTACTATCACCTTGCTTTTGTTGTTTGTTTCGGGAGTCCCTCTATTGGAGAAAAAATATAAGGATAGAGCGGATTTTAAGGCCTATAAAAAACGTACCAGCATTTTTATTCCCTGGTTTCCTAAAAAGATTATAGAAAAGAAAAGGAGCTGAATTCATGGCTTTGATCATTAAATCTTATGTGAGTGCTTTTTTGGTTTTTTTTGCCATTGATATGCTTTGGTTGGGATTGATTGCAAAAAACTTTTATGGTGCAAAACTTGGACATCTGATGACTCCCAAAGTTCTTTGGACTCCAGCATTCATCTTTTACATGCTCTTTGTAGCTGGAATTTTGTTTTTTGTAGTCTTCCCCGCCCTTCAAAAAGGAAGCTGGACCTATGCTTTAGGGGCAGGAGCTTTGTTTGGACTGATTACTTACGCTACCTACGACCTGACCAATCTGGCCACCTTGAAAGACTGGCCCTTGGTAGTTACGCTGGTTGATTTGGTTTGGGGCTCCGTACTTAGCGCTTCCACAGCTACCTTGAGCTTTTTGATCATTAATAAGTTTTTTTAGTGAGAAAGCAGGGAAGACTTGTCAGCTAGCTGTTTTTTGGATGCCAGGACATGGAAAAGACGCATAATTTTATGCTGAACTTCTGCGACTCCCTCTGTGTAAAGACCAGGGTTAGTGCATGATTTATCAAGTGCCCGGGAGGGGAAAACTTGGTTTTCGCAAAACTGTAAAAACATTGTAAAACTCTCTTCTTTTATCCGAAGTTACCAGAACGATTTGTTTTTGCTGCTCATTAACAAGGATATACGAAGAAGTCCCATAATCATTTACAATAACTGAGTTTTCATCCAATGTCATAGTTAATGAAACTTCTCCATTTTCATTATTAATACCGATGAGTTCATACTGTTGTTTATCATCGACTACGCTGTTTATCAACAAAATAACTTGATTCTCGCCAAAAGCATGCACAATAAAACCTTGTCCATAGCTAAGCAGAGAAAAACTATTAATGCCCCGATGTACAATAATCTTATGCCATATCTGATTTCCGTTTAAATCCAAAGCTTGCACCCGGGTGTTAAGAGTTGAATTGTGATCGACAAACTGAGACAATATCAAAACTCTTTCAATATGGGGGAAAACTCTTATATCTTCAATTACCTCTTGATCATTAAAATCTGAGTAACGCCACTTTATTTGATTATTCCATTCGAAAAACTGTAGAAATGAATTTGCTTTAAAAGGGAAAGTGGGAGTTGTGTAAAAGTTGAATTTTGTATTTAGATATATCTCTTCATCTGCATTAATGATGGTTTGTACTTTTTCGTTAAGTTTTCCAAATGCTATTTGGTTGGCATGTACCAATACTCCTCCCTGATATGCTATAGTACGAATTTGAGGAAATAGGTAAAAAGAAGAAGGATCATAGTTTACAACTCCTTGTATTTCCGTTTCACCCCCAGTTAGTGAATTTGGTATTTTTGTCCCTCTTTTATTTAGGCTGAAAAATAACGCAAAGTCATTGTATGAAGCTTCAAGTTTTGAATCTGGCGTGTCATTTTCTGAGAACAGATACTGTTTATTAAAATCTTTATCTATGCGAACTAAACTGCCTTTGTTGTCATGAGTAAAATAGGCATATAGTTCATCATTTTCGCACCAAATTCTATCTAATATACCTTTTTCTTTAATGCTCCACTTCACTTGTCCGCGAGAATTCATGGCTTTTAATCTGGAAAAATCCTCAAAAACACTTAGCATTAAAGCAAACTGGTAATTTTTTGAATCAATCATTCCAGGTTCCTTTTTTTTCCAAAGTAGTCGATTTATTGGGTCATAGGCTGTGATACAATGCTTTGAACCAATGAGTGTGACGCTATCATTAAACTCATGAAGCACAACATTTTCCGGAAAGAGGTTTTTTTTATAGTTAAAATCGATACTTACCACACCATGAAGCGTTTTTTTAAACAACAGGAGCATTGATTCCAGTATGGAGTTGGTAAATTGATTAATTAAGACTGGAACATTTTTTTCAGCTAACTTCGTTCCCTGGGAGTTGTACCGATAAAGAATATGATCTTTTGAAATAAATACTATATCACCATTAGCTTTTGATTTGATTGCTGGCTGTAGAATGTTCCTTCCTTGATCGGAATTTCTTGCGAAATTAGTATGCAATCCACTAGGAACAAAGGTTCTCCATATATTTTTGCCAATGTGGTTTTTTTCGTTGCATGAAGCTTTGGGAAGAATAGCCATAGTTGAACCAGCAAAAACCAAACACAAACAAACTGATGCACATAAAACAAAAGCATTGAAGAGAGATCTCATTTTGATGACTCCTTTCAGCTTTTCACGAAAGATGGCACGGTGGAAAGATAATAATAAATCAAAGCAATAATTACGGTTTTGCAGATAAAGTAGCTTGCTTGATAGAGCAAATTCAATGGATTTTGCCCGATAAAATACCAGAGCAATAAACATATAAAATGTACCATACTAAAAAAGAGCAATTGCCAGGGATGAATTGAGCTAAGCCAAAAGCTCATTTTAAAAGATGCCATTAGATTGGGTGTATCATCCAGAAGAATCCAGGGAGTAAGAAAAAACCTACTATAAAACCATACGCCTGGAAAAATGAAAAATATATTTAAAAATAAACTAGTCAGCAAAATCACATAGTCCAGGAAAACAAATAGCACAATCCATTGAAAGTGTTTTATGATCGATCCTAAGGAAGGAATTTTTTTAAATTGCACCATCGCTAAAGTACAAAATGAAAAGATCCCCACTACTAGGAACATGGAAATCATCAACAATATTCTTAGAATCTCAACTGCTGGAGTAAGCAAAAAATGGGCATAAATTCCCCACTGAAAAACAAACAAAGCACTCAATATAAAAAAGAAAAACCAAAGAGTTAGGCTGTATTGACAGAAGATATCTCTGAAAATCTTGAATAGTATCTTTAGTGAAATCCCGTTTTTCTTACTTCGATCCAGCTTGCTGTATTCGTTTTCGATGAGTTCTGGTTTGCCCAGGTGTTCTGTAGCTAGCTGAAAAGCTATTTCGTCACTGAGACCTTTTGCTTGATGCAGGGCAATTTCTTCCTCCAGGTGCTGGCTGAGCTCATAGATGTCCCAGGGGCTGATGCCTTTGCGATAATAAAACTGCTTTTTCCAGCTTTCGATGGATTGGGCTAACTGGAACATGGCAATCCGCTGAGTAGCTGTTGCATCAATGCATTGGCTTTTGCCCATTGCTCTTTTTCTTTGCACAGCTCTGCCTGACCTGTTTTGGTGAGACGATAGTACTTGCGCATTTTTTGGTTTTCCTGGCGTACCCAGCGCGATGAGATCAACTTTTGTTCTTCGAGGCGATGAAGCACTGGATAGATCAGGCCGTCGCTCCATTCAAGTTTACCTTCGCTCAGACAATGGACTAAACGGATAATTTCATAGCCATAGTTTTCACCTTGGGAAAGAATGGATAGGAGTATAGGCTTGGTAGTAGCAGCCATCAGTTCTCGAGATAAGTCATTCATAGGAATACCTCCTTACCTAATTCATCTATGCATATAATGTACCTAAATGATTTAGGTATGTCAAGAGGTTTTTTGGAAACGATTCACACCTTAGCTGTATTTGTTTAGATGATGTGCAGTTTTTCTTGTGTTACCTGCCAAAATAGCTCATAAGACCAAACGGAAAAATCATATCCTCTTCCTGTAAAGGCTTGAACGTCTTTGATGGCCTGATGGAAATCAAGTTCAGCAAATCTGTTTTTTAACAGCTCCAGCAAACCATCTCTATGCAGTCGCAGTTCTTCTTTTAGATATCCACTTTGCTTTAAGCGTTGCTCAAGATGGTTGAGGTCAACAGGTACGCCTCTGGACAAAAGCCATAAATAATCAAAAAAATCTCTTCCTTTTACCCTATTCTTCCATTTCCTGCACAGAATCGCATGAATTTTGCCAGCTAGAATCGAGGGAAGAGAATAAGCCTTCACACTAAATGGTATCGGGTTCAGAAGGTATTTTATCTCGGTTGAAGCTCCGGAAGGTGGGTCAGTGTCAAGCTCCAGTTTGACTTTAAGTAAATCATTAGATGAAAAAGATAGCTTGGGCTCTAAGGGAAATATGCTGATTAAATGCTTTTGAGTGTTACCTTTTAAAAAAGCTGACTGAATGGGAGAAAATCTTGTTTTATCTTTAATAATCAAATCCATTTGAAAACCATAGGCTTGAAGACTCTGTTGGATAGGATCAAAATAGTTTTTAATATTAAATTTAGCATCTTTTTCCATGAGAGAAAAATCCAAATCTTCCGAAAAGCGATCCAGTTGGTGAATAATGCGAAGCGCAGAACCACCATAAAAAACTGCTTTATGAAAAAAATCGCTCTTAGAAAGGCCAAGCAGAACTATTTCCTGAATGATCTCCAAGGCAGCATGCTTTAGATCATCCTTTGAACTTGTTTGATATCTTGATAGTAGCTCTCGCAGTAAAATACTCATAATCGCTTGGCCTTTAGCCATTGATAAAAGAGTCGACCATTGCTTTGATGATAGCGTGAACTTAAGAATTCAAGCAAAGCATGGTCCATATCTTTTATCAGATCCACATCTATTCGAAGATCATCTACTACCAACTGCTCCATGGCTTTCATCGAACGAACTCCTCGAATTTTGGACAAGGTGTCGAGTAGAGCTTTTTCCATGGAGGCAATAAGGAAGGGGTGCTTTTCGTCCTCTGCTATTCGACAAATTCCATGGGCATATACTGAAGGAGAAACATCATGATAAATAAAGTTGCCCAGAGGGGTACGATAAATTTTGCTTTTGTGCTTTTGAAAAGAGGCTGATGTAAGCCATTTTACCTGCTCTGGAATCAAACCATAATAGCTCAAGGCATATTCAAAAGAAATATATGAAGGAAAACAAATTAAATTTGCGAGGGTTTTTAAAGAATAATCTTTTGATTCAGCCTCAATGTAAAGCCCTCTTCGAAGGCGAATGAGCTTTCCATTACGTACAAGCTGGCTTATTTTTGATTTTGGATAGGCATAGTCCTTGTAACGATCAGCTAAAAGAGGATAATCCAAATAAATTGCCTTCTGGTTTTGCATATTTTTCTCCACTAAGTAGCTATTTTAACTACTATCTGGAGAATAGCAACAATATTTTTTAATTATTCCCTCTGACTCAGTTGTGGGGTTTTTTCTGGCAGGTGGGGCAATAGCCAAAGAGTATTAGTTCGTGTCCGTGGATATCGTAGTGGCTTTCTTTTTGAAGGGTTTTTTCCAATTCTTTGACAGGGCATGCGGCAATGGGATGTTTGTTGGAGCAAGTTAAGCATATTATAAAGTGTTGATGCGTTTGGCCAATAGGTCTGAAATACATTTTTCGATCACTGACTTCAAAACTCTTTTGAGCAAGATTTTTTTGGACAAATAATTCCAATATGCGATAAACCGTGGATAAATTTACGTTGGGATACTTGGTGCTGAGTTTTTGGTGTATTTGTTCTGCCGATTGGGGCTTATTCTGGGCGAGAATTTGTTGATATACTATGTGCCGTTGAGGCGTATTTTTTATACCTTTTTTTGAAAACAACTCTCTTAGCGACTTATCTTGTGGCATCATCTTGTTCCTTTTTTGGGAATATACACCAACATAAACACAACCGAGGATAGCAAGACGATGGTGGCGCCTGAAGGAATATTCCATAGAAATGACAAAAATAAACCACCCAGACAAAGTATCATACCCATACCTGCAGATAAAATCATTCTTCCGCCAAAGCTCCGGCTTGCTTTTGCTGAAATAGCTGTGGGAATAGTGAGTAGTGCCAGGGATAAAATGATTCCTGTGACCTTTATCAAAGCAACCACTGCCATGGCTATCAGAGTAAAGAGGATGAATTCCATCAGGGAAGTTTTTATACCCTTGATCCTGGAAAATTCAGAATCAAAGAGGAAAGCTTTCCAATAGGGAAACCATGAAACGATGATGAACAAGATAAAAGCAGTGATTAAGACCATCAAATTCAAGTCTGAGCGGGATATGGCGAGTATATTACCAAATAAATAGGATGCCAAATGGGGGGGATAGCCTGGAGTCAGAGCAATAAAAAAAACACCGAGGGCCATTCCGCTGGACCAAAAAATACCCATCAGCAAATCAAGTTGAATAGAAGAAGTTTTTTTGATCATGATCATTACCCAGGAAAAAATTAGGCTCAGTATAAAGGCTCCATAGATTGGAGGCAGGTTTAGAAAAAACCCCAAACCCACCCCAGCAAAGGCAACATGTGCCAAGCCTCCGGTCATCATCACCATTTTCTTTTCGACCACAATCACTCCTATCATTCCGCTGATGGTGCTGGCAAAAATGGCTGCGAGGATAGCATATTGGATAAACTGATACTGAAGCAAGGAATGAAGAGTGTTCATATCAACTTTGCCCCTCATGGGTTTTTAACACTCGATGTGGAACTCCATGTGCCAATAAATCCACAGGACATCCATAAAGCTGTTGGACGATTGGTCCAGTCAACTCCGAAGAACCATGATATACCAGCTTTCGGTCCAAACATGCCAGTGAACGAACATGAGCAGAAATGGCAGATAGATCGTGAGAAACAAGGATGATGGTCATGGAACTATTCAAGTCTTTTAATAGTGAAAATATCTGGTCGCGAGAGCTTGCATCGACATTGGCAGTTGGTTCATCCAGCAGAAGGATGCGAGGATTCGTTGCCAATGCTCGAGCAATGAGAAGTTTTTGAAACTCTCCACCTGAAAGTTCAGATATCATCCGATGTTGAAGATGAATTATACCTGTTTGAGACAAGAGGCGTCTGGCATGGAGTAAATCTTCTGAAGAATAGCGGTGGAAGATCTTTAAGCCTGCTGGAAGCAAGCCCATTAGGACCATCTCCAAAGCAGATATTGGAAACAAGCTTTCGACAAAAGAACTTTGAGGAACATAGCCAAGGGAAACTCTTTGAAAATTAAGCTCCTTGCCATAAATAGTTATCTGTCCATGATTAGTTGGGATGAGTCCTAAAATGGCTTTAAGAAGGGTGGTTTTTCCTCCCCCATTTGGACCAATGATGCCAAGATACTCTTTATCCTCGAGGGAAAAAGAAACATCTTCCAGGGCACAATGCTTGTCATAAAAAACGGATAAATTTGAAATTTCAAGTGCAAGAGTGCTATTTTGAAGCATTAGCTATCGTCTGAGCCATTAATCTTAGGTTGGGTATATAATCAGGAGAAAGAGGGGCTAAAGAAACTGCAGTGCCGTTGATTTCATTGGCAAAGACCTGAGCTTGTTGGCTGGCATGCTCTTCTTGATAGAAAATCACTTTGACGCCTTTTTCTTTGGCAAGCTGAATCATCTTGATCATATGGTTGGGATTGGCTTCTTTACCTTCTTCTTCCAGGGAATACATTTGCATGGAATAGTCACTCGCAAAATAGGCAAATGCAGGATGAAAAACAAAAAAAGCTTTGTTCTCCAATGGGTCCAGGAGTGTTTGGATTTCTTTGTCAAGACGTGCAAGTTCTTCCATGTATCGTAGTGTATTTTCTTGATATTTTGAAGCATTATCAGGATCTTCCTGGATCATGACTTTAGAAATATGTTGAACCATGAGCATCACTCTTTTGGGGGACAACCAAATATGAGGGTCACGCTCGCCAGGAGAAAATTCCTTTTCTGAATAAAACTCAGCTACTTTTTTGTGCAGGGGAATGACACTCATCGAAGGTACCTTTTTTGCTTCTTCCAACAAGTTGGCTGATTCGATAGGAACACCTATGGTAAAAAACAAGGAAGCTTGATGAAATTTTTCGATATCTTTTGGGAGTGGCTCGTGGCTTTCAGGGCTATATCCGGGGGGTACCATCACTACGATATCCCACATATCTCCACAAACTGCCCGAACAAAGGTCTCCTGGGGAACAATACTTACTGCAATAATTGGTTTTTGAGGCTTGCTTTCTTCAGTTTTGGAACAGGCAAAGGAAGAAGCCATAACAAGAGCCAGGATACTTGCTAAAACCATACTTTTTTTCATCATACCCTCCGCATGCAAATGCAAATCATTCGCATTTAAGATAGATTGATTGCTGCTTTTGTCAAGAAGGAATTTTTAGATCAATAAAGTTTAGTATCAATCCTTCGAAGTAATAAATAAAGCTTTAAGCTTTTGCCAAAAGCTCATTTTTCGTGATTGTTTTACATCCTCAATCGCAATTTTAGGTGCTTTGATTGCTTGAGTACGCATGATGAATTGAACAGAATCCACCTTGTTTTTTTCCGGAGATACAAAGGAAATACACTTCCCTTTGTCTTCTGAATTAAAAATACCACTCATTGTGTTTTCAACTGCGTGCAAGCTAGTAAGGATCTGACCTTGAGCGTCATAAAGCTGGCTGATTCCAGAAGGAAGCTGTCTGAACCCCTGATAAAACACATCCAACCCCTGGCTGAGTTCTGGTATACCATTCATGAGAGCTATGCTTCCCTGGAATAACACTTGCCCTTCTTGCATCATCATCGGAAGACCTTCTGCCATCTGAGAGATTCCCTGATTCATTGGGTTAAAAGCATCGGATAACTCCACAAATCCATTAGACATTGTTTCATAATGGGTGTTGGCTTCCATCATTCCTGCATGTAGCTTCTCGGTTCCGTTGAGCATGGCAGCTATGGCAAAAGCCATGGTTTGCACTTCTTCATTGGGACTAAAAAAGTACTTGGCCGCGATCTCACGAAGTTTTTCCTTTGGCTCGAGGATCTTTCCCAAACCTTGTTCCATCTCTAGATAAGCGGTTCCAAGCTCTTTGGAACCTTTGGCTAAGTCTGCTAAAGCTTGGTTTATCTGTAGTGATCCTTGGCTAAGCCTGGGAATATCTCTGGACAGATCAAGACTTACCTGTTCATACTGCTGAAGACCTTGAGCCAATAATGTGGCATTAAGAGCCATGGCGGATATTTCCTGATTAAAAAGTTTCAGGGCATCTTCAGATTCCATTGTTGCATTTCTAGTTTTTTCCATTGCCTGGTAGATTTCTTCCCATCCATTTACAAGGAGTGCTAAACTCGATATTCCCTGATCCTCCAGTTTGATGCTGAGGGGATTAATCTTGATAGCTGTGAATTCTATGGCTTCCATTTCAAAGTCATGAATAAATGCACTAAGAACAAAGCTTTGACTGTCCTGGGGGAGAACGATGTAAGAAAGATAGTTGGTACTTCCAGCAATCATTTGGGAAGCTTCTGGAGCTGAAAGATGACTTACTGATTTCATATTGAATGGAATGAGAATTTGTATCAGGTAGTTATCACGGAAAAACACAGGACTATCTGGATTTTGTTGGACTTGGATCATAATATCTAGCTTTCCAGTTTTTCCTGCTATTTGATTAGCATTCATCGCTTTCCCATCAAGTAAATAGTTCAGGGTAATGATCCATGGAAGTTCAACCTTGCCAAGCTGTCCTTCGTAATAAAAAGGCTCGGACCAATCCCCCTCTGTGCTAAGATTGAAACTTATCTTATCTCCTTGAATTAAAGGCTCCAAAGCATTAGACAGATTGGATATTTTTTGATAGGTACCATAATCTACAACACGAGTGCCAGTTTGTGGAAATACATTTACAACACTTATATCTTTTGCATAACCATTATGATCAAGTGAGACATAAACAGTTTCTGATTTTTGGCTGGCAATATCATTTTGAACTTTTTCAAGGGTTGGAGGAGAAGCTGTTGCGCTGGTTATTAAAAAGGTAAGACACAAGAAAGCTACACTAAAGAATCTGAGTAATTTTTTTTTCATTTCAAACCTCTTTTTGTTTATTAATTTTCTTTTTTTTAAAGATTAAGGGATCAGCAAGGTATAAAAACTGGGGAAGGACTAGTAATACAAGTATGCATGAAATTAAAGCTCCTCTGCCAATAAGTAATCCAATGGAAGATACTCCCGAAATAGCAGAAACAAGAGCCAGGCAAATTCCTGCTGCAGCGACAATCAATGCTGAAGTAATAATTGATATTCCTGAACTTTTTAAAGCCTCTTCGATAGAGGATATTCTGTCCATTTTCTTGCGGTTTTCGGAATAACGACTAGTCAGAAGAATAGCATAATCAATGGTTGCGCCCAATTGAACAGTATTTACAATCATAAAACCAATAAAAATCAAGGGAGTTCCTGTAAAATAGGGTATAGCCATGTTGATCCATATGGCTACTTCAATCACTAAAATCAGTAAAAAGGGAATAACAATGGATCGGAATACTAGTAGTAAAATAAGAGCGATAATGAGCATTGATGCAAGATTTATCACAAGAAAATCATATTCGACTACCTGCTTTATATCCGCAATACTGGACGAAGTGCCAATGACATAATACTTGTCATCATAATGATTTTGAGTTGTTTGTTTTATCTCATTGATAAGTGAATATACAACTTCTCCTTCCAAGGGAGTATCCAAGTAAAGGATCATGAGCGAGAAACCTTTTTGTTCAAAATGCTTTTTTAACTCTTCAGGCAACATATTGCGTGAAATAGCTGGATCTACCAGAGTAGCCAGAGCTTGTACGCTGAGTACATGTTCCATGGCTTGAAACTCCCTGGCTAAGTGGATTTCTTTGCCCAGCTGACCTGATGGAACCATGATTAGCAAAGGATTGTATCGTCCAAACACTGATTCAATTGTATGGCTATCTCTACCAGTCACCGTGCTCAGATCGTTGGATGCAGCAGCTTCACCATAAAGAAAAAAATTAGAGTTTTGAGCCAGGTAGGATGGGATAGCAATTAGTAGAAAAATAAGCGGAACTACAATTTTTAATTTAAGGATACCATTAAAAATTTTGTCCAGTCTAGGAAAGAAAGAAGCATGTCCACAACGATCAATTAAGGGTTCCAGAAGGATGATCAATGCAGGAAGTAAAAATATTACAGCCACTAGACTAAGCAATATACCTTTGACTAAGACCAATCCCATATCCATCCCAATACGGTAGCGCATAAACATTAATACCACAAAAGAAGCTATGGTGGTCATGGAGCTTCCAGAAATTGAAGAAAAAGTTTCTACCATAGCATTTTTCATCGATTCAACAGGATCATGATGAATGCTACGTTCTTCACGGTAGCGATGCATCAGGAAAATTGAGTAATCCATGGCAATCGCAAGCTGAAGGATTCCTGCGATAGTTTGTGTTAAATAGGAGATTTTGGGAAGAAAAAGATTGCTTCCCATATTGATCACCACTGATGCTCCAATGGTCAACATAAACAATAAAGGTTCGATCCAGGACTTGCTACTAAAAACAAGAACGAGTAGAAGAATTGGAATGATCCATAATATAATTCGCTTGAGCTCTGATGAAGCAACAGAACGAGTAGATATTGCATCAATGGCAGGACCTCTGAGATGTACTTTTTCTGGATCGAGTTTCTGTAATTGCTTGATAGCTTGTTCGGTTTTAGTACTATAATCATCTTCTGTAAAACTTAGCTGAAACAGCGCATTCTGCTCGATATACCACGACTTTAAAGCTGTTTCGCTAATATAATTCTGAGCTTGCCGAATATCAACAGCATCATCAAGCCATATTACTTGGGCAATCCCATTAATTTGACTAAGTTTTTCTTTCCATTCCAATGCTTGGGGAATGCTTACATTTGAAATCATCACTTGCGCAGATCCCTGAACACCAAAAGTTTCTTGTAGCTTGTTCAAAGACTTCCTAGTTTCCATATTTGGAGGAAGATAGAGGCTATTGTCATAATTTACTCGAACTAAAGGCATAGCAAATGCTGACAAGATAGAGAGAACAATAAATGTAAGTAGGATAGATTTATGGTGCCTTAAAATCCATGAACTTAGCTTACGCATAACTCAGCTCCAATCATAAATGAATATTTGTTCGCTTTTGATGCAAAAAAAATCCACCCGACAAATCATATTGACTTAAGCTCCTAATTCAAGACGTTCTTGTATATTGTCAAAGTAGAACAAAATCATCTGTTTGATTATTTTTTGAGCCACTGCGGTATCCTGGTATTTTCTTAATACTATGAATAGACCTTCTACAAAACCAGAAGAAATAACAAAACTTAATACCTGGGAAGGATCATCATTGAAAGAAATTTCTTGTTTTAATCTTTCATCGACCATCTTGATCACTGTTTTCATAAAATTCTCGTATCGAGAACCTTTGTTCTTGTCAATCAAGACAAAAAGCTCTCTTCCATGTTTTTTATAAACTTCCATGATTCCTTGCGAAACACGATGAGCAACAAGGGAAATATGGGCATGAGAGGTAGGATCGTTTTTGTACAAATCAAAAATCAATGCTGAAATTTTAATGTATACTGGTTGTACGACAGCATCAAAAAGATCATCTTTGTTTGTAAAATAACGGTAAATATTGCCAATTGAGGTCTGGGACTGAAGTGCTATCGTTCGCATTTGAGTACCTGCAAAGCCATTTTTCTCAAATTCATCCAGTGCATAACTTAGTATCAAAGCACGGATTTCATTTTTTTTCACTTGCATTAGCGAACCTCAATTCTCTATTTTTTACTATTGTAACTTATTTTTAATAATTTTACAAACGTTGACATATTTAGTAGCTTAAGAAATACTTTTCTTTGGTAGCACAAAGAATTGATGCTGAGTGGAGGTATTCATGGGTGCTAAAGCTGGACCGTTGCTGGCTCTGATAGCAGTCACCTTTTTACTGGCTGATCTTTTTCGAGGTGGTTCTACTTTAAAAGATAAGATTTTGATAATTGTCATTTTTCTATTAGTATTGGCTAGTACAATATGGTTTTATGTTGTTTTTCCATGAGATTCTATCAAGGACTATAGCTTCTGATTTAATTCTTCTCAGTCTTTTTTTGGTATTAAGATATGGGCTATTTTACATTTTGGGATGCGATATGTTTTGTTTGTAAAACAGATTGCTTTTTTCTCTCATCAAGATTGGACTGATGTGAGAAACTTATGACTCCACAAAACAAAGAAAAGCACGGGATGGGCATCCAAGCAACCCATCCTTCATGCCAAAACAAAAGAGATATTAAGCTTGTAACGCTTTTAATACTTCCTGAACTACCATCTGAGGATAAACTCCACCCTGAAACTTCAGAACTCCCCCAATAGCAGTAAAAGGAATACGATTACCAACTTCCATAGCTTTCTTTACGTCTTCGAGAGATCCGGTAGTATCATTTTCGATATCAATAAAACACAGTTCAACTTTATCTTTAACTTGACTCTCATTAATAAAGGATACTAACTCATCGTACATTTCACCCATGGTTTTGGGTGGAGCGCAATCCCCCGCAGATTTGCATCCTGCACAGGAAGAACAACCCGTGGGAGGGAGCTGGTCTTTTATACCATAAATCTCGACTTTAATTTTATCACTCATGATTCATCTCCTTTAATAAAATTACACTATATTAACCAATATTCTCTTGAATAAATTCCTTTTTTATTAGCCGATCTTCGGGTTTCAAATAATACCCTACCGCTGCTGCATCGCGCTTGTAGTATGAAATATCCTGAATATCAATCTCTTCCAGCAAATACACTTTTTCGGCATGAGTGGATGGTTTCAATTTTAAAATCTGCACTCCGCGGGAAGATTTGGTGTCTAGTGGGTTAATGATGGAAGTATTAATAATAAGGGCTTTACCGCTTGATCCTGTAAGCATGATATCGATATCTTGGGAAACATACTTAATAAAAATTAATGTTGCTTCGGTGTTGAATGCGTTTAATAGTTGTTTTCTTTCGGTTTTTGTATCGTAGGCACTTAAATTGATTTTGGCAACTTTCCCATTGGAAAAAGCAAACAACATATAACCTTGGAGCTTATCTATCCCTACCCCGTATATCACTTCATCACTCTCGGACAATTCCAGAGTTTTTAGCCAGCTGATACCTGAGCGGAATTCATATTCGCTGTTGTACCATTTATATACTTTTGCCTCTTTGGTAAAAAGGAGCACCTGTTTTTTGTCAAAGCTATTTGGTTCAAGTTTTTCAAGCACTTTATCATAATCCTGTCCCAAAACACTCATCTTGTTTTAACCTCCAACGCAAATAGTATCATCTCTTGTAATATTATGAGAACTAAAGCAGTTTAGTAAAGACGAAAAGTTAAAATAAGGAGCGAAACCATTCTTTAATGCGGTAAAAGGGATTTTTAGTATTGACTTGTTGGCTTGCTGGTTGGTCAAAAAAAGTGTTTTCATTCTTATCCTGACTGATAGAATAATCAATCTTTATCACAAGAGCCTGGTTTTTGTGCTTTTCTACAATACTTTTTTTTAGATTTAGTACATTTTTTTCCTTTAGAAACCTATCCAGAGCTTCTTTGTTAGCCCTGCTCATTGGCAGAACTCCTTGAAAACGTAGTTGTCTAAGAGAAGATATAAGCATCCTTGGAGCTTGGGATAAAGCTCTAATTCCCTCTGCTATTTCTATTCTTGCTTGCCTTAAGGGTTTTTGAGCTTCAAAAAGCTCCTGAGACCCTTTAGAAGCCTCCAATGATCCTTTTTTGCCCTGCTCCAGACCCTCTATGATTTGATGTGTTCCTTCATCCATTTGATCGATTCCAAGGATCAGCTCTTGGTAAGCTTGATAACTTTCAGTTAAAAGGGGAATATACTCTTCTTTCAGTTTTTTTTGCATCTCAATCATAAAGCTGTTGATCAAGGTAAGTTTGTTGGTCTGAGCTTGAATGAGCGATAATAGTTCTTGTTGTGATTGTGACTGAGACAATACTTGTTTTGCCAAAGTCCAAGGAGGGGAGTCTTGGGGATATGCGACTATAAGCTCATTGGCAAGCAAATCAATGGATAACTGCTGATCGACTATAGCTGTCACCAGGTTTAATGATTCCTGATGATCTGTGTTTAGCTGATTAACAGTCATTGATAACAGAAGAAGAGCTTGTTGAGTTTGTTCCATGTCTTTTTGAAGTTTTTTGAAATTTCCTTCAGCCTCATTCAAAGCAACTTGGATCTGCCTTATTCCTTCTTGAAAGGATGACATATGGAGTAGGTATTGATCAAAAGCTTGACTGATTTCGGGGAGTTTGCTGTTTAACTCCTGAAACCCAAGGTTCCACTGACGAAATCCACTTTGATAATCTCTAAAACCTAAATTGAGTTCATGAATACTCATTTCCATGATTAGCATTCCTTCAAGCATTTGTTGGATACCCGAATCCATTTTGTTTAGCCCTTGTAGTTGAATACTAATTTGAGAAGCAAAGTCAGGGATGGGGATATCCAGCATTTTTGGTATCAAGGTAAGGTTGATGGGTTCTTGATGCCATTGCTCACTATAAGCAGTCCAAGTGGCAAGCATAGTGCTTTGAAGTAATCCAGAAAAAGATAAGGTTTGAATATATCCTACACTTACGCGATCTGCCAAGGGTGCTTCGAGTAATGAGCAGACTCTTAGATCGATGGGAACTTGAATCTGCACAAGATAAGGGACTTTCTCCTGTGTACTTTCATCCAGGTGTTGATTTACCAATACGAGTTCAACCCGAAGAGTCCCGGCTTGACCAGCAATTTGATCCCAGGATTTTTCTTCGTCATTTAGCCAGTACGTTCCACTTAATATCACTGGAGCATCAGAAGTCGGAGAGGAATTTTGAACTAACAAAGGATATGAAGAAGTTGAAACTTGTTTGTCTTCTATCATCTCACCGTCAGGCTTAGACAGCATAAATCTTACTTGATACTCTTCAGTCATAGCTTCTTCTGCATTTACTGGCATAATCAAGGCAGAAAAAATTAGACTCCACAAAACTACAAAGCAGCATAATGATTTATTGATCATATTTTGGCTCCTTCGCTTTTTTAAAAACAGGATAAAGCCACAAAGGTAAAAAGAACATTACAAGAGTAAAACTGAGCAAAGCACCTCTACCCAAAAGCATAGCTATCTGGGAAGCAGTTGATAAACTTGATATGAATGAAATGCCTATGGTAGCTGAAAAAAGTATAATAGCGCTGGTAAACACAGCAGAAAATGAGTGAATCCAAGTAGAATACATGGTGTTCCAAAAGTCTTTCCCCTGCGATTTTTCTTCCATAAAACGTGAGACAAAATAGACTCCATAATCAATAGTTGCTCCCATTTGAATAGCACTAATGAATATGGGGGTCAACTGATATAGTGAAAGTCCTGAAAAGTGGCTAATACCAATATTACTCCAGATTGAAAGCTGGACCCCACCAACCACAACAACAGTTAACCAGAAAGATCTGAAACTGATTAAAATGATTAAAGCAATCAATAAAGCTGACCATAAGGTAACTCGATTTAAATCCTGCTTCAGCATCGCTTTCACTTCATGTTCCAAGCCAAGTGGTCCTGCTATATAAGATTCTGAAAACACAGCATCATTTAAATGGATGATCTTTTTTAGGTCCTCTGATGTTGAAGGATTATCTATCGAGTTTTTAAAAAAAAGTACGGCTCGTCGATAGGGCGGAACAACGAATTGATCCAAGACTACTTCCGGTAGTAAAAAGTGAGGTAAATCGGGATTGACTGAAGTATTAAAAGAAAGTATTTTTTCAACTGAGGGAAGATTGGATATTTGTTTATTCCAGGCAATTTCTTCGTTATCGCTAATAGGTGGATACAATATGAAAGCCATTTCTTTGGATCCAAAAACTGCTTCAATCTCATGAGTTGATTTCATGATAGTAGTATTTTCTTTAAACTGCTTTCGATTTGAAATGTAATAGTTAGCCTGAGTTCCTAAAAAAGCAAAATATATGCTCAAGATAAGCACTACAGGAAATAATATCTTGATAAGGAGACGGAACTGGACAATCAGTTTTTTAGGATTCGTCTTTTGTTGGAGTAACTTTTTAGCTTCCCAAAGATCCTGGGTGGAATAGACCAAACAAGGAAGTAGAGTCATATTGAGCAAAAGCGAGATAAGAACTCCTCTGATAAGAGCTAAACCCAGATCAGGGCCCATACCGAACTTCATTAATAATAATGTAGCTAATCCCGTGAGTGTAGTTAAAGCACTAATAAGCACAGGCTTGAACGTTTTTTGTAAAGCAGTTACTATTATTTCCTCAAAGGGGAGGGGGCTGTTTTTGCTTTCTTCCAAGCGATGTATAAAAAACAGGGAATAGTCGAGGGTAATACCTAATAAAATTGCAGGAGTAACTGCACGGGTAATGGTGGACATAGACTGCCAAAGTGATGCTAATCCCAAAGCCCATATGATAGAAACCCCCATACCGAGTAATATCACTATAGGTTTTTTCCATGATCGAAAATAGAATAACAAAATCAAAAATATACTTAAAATTGCTATCAGAAGGTAATAACGAGGTTGGAATGACATTAACTTTTTTAACTCAGCTAAAATGAGAGCTTCTCCTCCCAAAACTGCTTCAGGGGGAATGATGCTGTGAATCACTTCTATTGATTGGTATTGCTCTTCTCTTGAAACATTTGGGGAAAATTGTATTTCCATAAGCGTTTGGTCTTTAGAAAAATAGGCAGTGGAGAGAGCTTTTTGATGCATGAAGCTTGCCTGATACGCATTACCCCAATTGCTAATCCAGAGTACTTGTTTTATTTCAGGTAGCTTTTCAATCCTGGTCTTGATTTCTTCAACCTTAGCAAGATCTTCACTGGGCATCATCAACCAGAGACTGGAAACAGACCTTCCTGATTGACGAAGAATGTTGGATCCCTGAATAGAAGATGCACTGGAAGGTAAAAATTCAAAAACATCAAAACTGGTTCGACCAGTCAGCATGGAAAACAACATCATAATAGTCATTAAACTGTAAAGAAAATAAATAGCTTTACGTTTTTGTAGGAGTTTTAATGTATATGTTCTCATCGAAATGCTGATTCAATGATTGAAAAACAAATCAAAGCTAAGGGATGCCTGGAAGAGCTTTTTCAAGGTTTGTTTTTTGTAATTGCACTGGTTTGCAATAACAATTTTTCCATACAATCACAAAAACTACTGCACTTATCACCAAAAATACCATAAGAGATATCACAATAATAAAAAATTTTCTTTCTTTTTCAGAAGATAAAAAACCATTGGAATAATGGGAATTGTTTTGATGAGTGTGTTTTGGGATCAAACCCCGAACATGCTCCGCAGTAATAAAAGCACCCGTGACAGGATCAAAAAGATGGTCATTACGTTTTAGTTTGCCATCCCTATATTGATGCACCAATTGACTCCAGGTATAGGGTCCCAGCTGTTTTTCATTTCTCAACAAAAACCATTTCTTTGGCATTATCACTACACCCCTTTAATAGTTTTTACGAAAACAGCAATCTTGCTATTTATTATATATGAAAGCAATGGAATGTAGGGAGTTTTTTTACTTTTTTCTGCGTCGAGCCATCACAAGGGTTATTGGCTTTGTGAAGTTATTTTACTTTTGAAGCCACGCAAAGATATAGCAAACTCATGATATAGCGGTACATTTCTTTGCCATTCGATGCCGTAAAAGATAGTTTCCTCCCATCCAGACGGTTTACCCCCGGAAGCGTAGCTGCAATATCTGCCATAAGCGTGTTGACCAAGGTTACTTCCACATGAAGCGGTGGTGTAGGCGCATAAAGACTCATTCCTCCAATTTGGTCTATCGCTTTTTGTATTTCCTCTTCCAATTGTCGATGAATCAAGTCAGGATGGATTAATTCTGCACAAAACTTGCCTATAGAGTTTTTTGTTACTACGAAGCTTGTTTGAGGGAAACGAACAGAAGAGAACTTTTTAAACTCGTTATCACCACTCATCAGGATGACAGGAATACCTGCTTCTGAAAGAAGTACTGCATTTATTTCTGCTTCTCCTACTGGATCTCCATTGATTTGCACTTCAAAAAAAGCAGAACTTGAGTAAGAATGGTCCATTAATCCCTTCCAGGTGCCTACTGGTGCATGGTATCCAACAAAAATTGCTGCATCAAACTTGTCTTCATATCCCTGTACCATATAAAATGTACGAGTGGGTCCCTGGATGAGATGGATATCTTCAGGTAAGTCTAAAATATTCAAATTTTGCCCATTATCATGGGCATCGCAAACAAGAATATAAGCCAATGAATCTTTTTTCTTTATGCCATTAATCACAGCTAAAACTTCGCGAGTCATGAATTGGTTTATTTTTTCCTTTGGATCGTGCCAGTCAACCAAGCCTGAAATGCCTTCCATATCAACAGAAATGAAATAGCGCATATTGATTACCTCCTTTAATTCAAGAATAATATAACATGAGTCTTTAAAAAGAAAAAAAAGCAATTGAAGTCAAGAAAGGTATCTCACAATGCTGTTATGATTTTTGCCAAGAGGTGAAAACATGGATCGTTGGGATCAAGTAAATGCAGTTCAACGAATGCAGGATTTTATGGTGAAACATGTAAAGGATCCTATCACACTTTATGATCTTGCTAAGATTTCGGGTTATTCGCCATGGCATACAGGTAGAATTTTCAAGGAGCTTACCGGTAAAACTCCATTTGAATACCTTCGTGCCTATCGCTTGAGCCAGGCTGCATTGATGCTTCGTGATGAAAAAACAAGAGTGATTGATGTGGCTTTTGATTTTGTATTTGATACCCCGGAAGGTTTTACACGGTCGTTCTCGAATTTTTTTGGGATTAACCCTGCATATTACAAAAAACACACTCCACCTATAAAACTTTTTTTACCCAGTGATGTCAGGTCTTATTACCTCTATTTAAATAAAAAGGAGAAAAAAATGAACAAAGACAAACAAGTTGGTAGTATTTTTGTGCAAGTTATTGATCGACCCGATAGGATGTTGATGTTAAAACGAGGAAAAGAGGCCAGGCACTACTTTGAATATTGCGAAGAAGTAGGTTGTGACATCTGGGGCATCCTTTGCAGTATCAAGGAAGCACTCTTGGAGCCAATGGGGCTTTGGCTTCCAGAAAAATTTCGGAATCCAAATACTAGTATATACGCTCAGGGGGTTGAAGTTCCAGCTAATTATTCCGGCGAGGTTCCAGAAGGTTTTGATCTGATCCACCTACCTGCGTGCAAAATGATGATCTTTCAAGGTCCCCCTTATCAGGATGATCATTTTGAAGAGGCCATCGGCGAAGTTTGGGAAGCCTTAAAAACCTATGATCCCAAATTATACGGATTTGATTGGGCTGAAGACGATGCTCCCCGTTTTCAGTTTGAACCTCAAGGCTATCGTGGATACATCGAAGGCAGACCCGTACGCTTAGTTAAGGAATAATAGACAGCAAGACTCCTGCTGCTACCGCAGATCCTACTACTCCTGCAACATTTGGGCCCATGGCATGCATAAGCAAGAAGTTTTGGGGATTGTATTTTTGCCCTTCCTTGTTGGCAACCCGTGCTGCCATGGGCACAGCAGAAACTCCAGCTGCACCAATAAAAGGATGGATTTTATCTTTGGAAAAGATATTCATAATCTTGGCAAACAAAACACCAGCAGCAGTTCCGACTGAAAAAGCAAATAAGCCTAGTATTATAATAGCAATCGTTTCCCACTTTAAAAAATATCCTGCTCCAAGCTTGGATCCCACGGCTAAACCAAGAAGTATAGTAACAATGTTTATAAGTTCATTCTGCAAAGTCTTGGATAAACGATTGACCACTCCAGCTTCTTTGACAAGGTTACCAAAGGTAAGAGCTCCAATTAATGGGGTTGCCATTGGGAGAAATAAAACACACAACAAAAGAACAAGAAGGGGAAATAAGATTTTTTCGGTTTGTGAAACTGGACGTAATTGCTTCATCTGGATTTTTTTCTCTTCAGAAGTGGTCATTATGCGCATGATAGGAGGCTGAATCAAAGGAACCAAAGCCATATATGAATAAGCCGCAACAGCAATTGCACCTAAAAGATGGGGAGCCATTCTTGAAGCCAGAAAAATAGCTGTGGGTCCATCTGCACCTCCAATGATACCTATGGATGCAGCTTCTCGCAAGCCAAAATCGAAACCAAAGTATTTGGCTAGAAACAATGAGCCTAGAAGAGTAGTAAAAATCCCAAATTGAGCCGCTGCGCCTAAAAGTAGAGTTTTTGGATTGGCCAGAAGGGGTCCAAAATCAGTCATAGCTCCAACACCCATGAAAATTAATAAGGGGAAAATTCCGCTATCAATACCAAACTTGTAAATCAAGCCTAAAAAACCAGTTGGACCAGCAATATCAGCCACAGGGATATTTGCTAAAATTCCACCAAAACCTATGGGGATAAGCAATAAGGGCTCGAATCCTTTTTTAATCGCAAGGTATATAAGCAACAAACCCACGATAATCATAGTGATCTGCCCCCAACTGATAGTTAGGATACCAGTGGATTGTAAAAGTTCAGAACCCATTTCAGCTATATTCATGATACTTCACCTTGTGTTCAAATTTTCGATAGTATCTCATTCTGTTTTGATCCATAATAGTTTTTGACCACCACTGATGGAATCACCAACCTGGAGGTTGATTTCGCTTATAATTCCTTGGTAGGGCGATTTGATTTCTATTTCCATTTTCATGGCTTCCATTACAAGAATAACCTCTCCTACCTTTACCGTGTCTCCGTTTTTTCGAAAAATATTTACTAGTTGTCCTGACATGGGAGCTTCTATTGGCTTGGTTTTACTCTCAGATAAGGGAGTATTGAGTGGTTTTTGTGCTTGTTTTTCTTGAATACTTGCTTGATAGCTTTTGCCGTTTACGGTGATTTTGTCTTTGCCAAGTACCACTTCATATGGAGTTTGATCGATTAAAACAGAATAAGTGGAAGGGATTTCGTTGTCGGCTTGAGTTTCTTTTTTTGTTTCTTTTCGTATTTGGAGTTTTGCTTGACCTTTAAGAAATGCTATACCCTTGTCCTGGCAGGTTGCTGCTATAAAGATATTTTCTTCGGTTTCCTTGATTTGGTGTTCTTTAAGTTTGGAAATAGCTGAAGGAACACCTTTTTGGGGATTTTTGTTGTCTCGCTCCATGGGAGATTCTTGGGTGGGTGGAAGTTTTAGCTGTTCTGAGGAGATATCAACAATATCTTGATCAGGAGCCACGGGAGTTTTTCCATAATATCCAAGCACCATTTTCCCATATCCTTCTGCAATTTTTTTCCAAGGTCCAAACATTACATTATTTAGGGCTTGCTGAAAATAAAACTGGGATACTGGAGTTACTGAAGTTCCAAATCCACCTTTTCTAACTACTTCTTCCATGGCACGTATGACTTGCGGAAATTTGTCCAACATATTACTATCGCGCATCATTTGTGTGTTGGCAGTGAGAGCTCCTCCTGGCATAGGTGAAAAAGGGATAAGTGGAGAAACCACAAGAGCTTCTGGTGGGAAAAAATAGTCTTTCATGCAATCTTTGAATACTTCTTCTGCTCGCAGAATCTTTTGAGCATCAAGACCAAGGTCCCATTGGGTATTTTTTAGGGCATGGATCATGGTTAGAATATCGGGTTGAGAGGTGCCACCAGAAACAGGTTCCATAGCAAGATCTATTCCGTCAGCTCCAGCCTCAAGTGCTGCCATATAACATGCAACTGAAACACCGGCAGATTCATGGGTATGAAAGCGTATAAAGGTGTCTTTTGGTAAGATCTCTCGAGCAATTTTTATGGTTTCAAATACTTTTCTTGGGTGGGAAGTCCCTGAAGCATCCTTGAAACATATGCTGTCGAAAGGAATTTCTTGAGCTAGTATGGATTCAAGTACTTTTTTATAAAATGCTACGTCATGAGCTCCCTGACACCCTGGAGGTAAGTCCATCAAAGAAATGGATATTTCGTGCTTCAAACCATATTTTTTTATGCATTCCCCAGAAAATTTTAAGTTGTTGGGATCATTTAAAGCATCAAAGTTTCGAATGGTTGTCATTCCATGTTTTTTGAAGAGTTTGGCATGAAGCTCAATAATATCAGCAGGCTGGGAATCAAGACCTACCACATTTATTCCCCGAGCCAGGGATTGAAGATTGATTTCTGGACCAACGGTTTTTCTAAACAGGTCCATGGAAGCAAATGCATCTTCATTGCAGTAAAAATACAAACTTTGAAATCTTGCTCCCCCAGCGGCTTCAAAATGAGTGATTCCAGCTTCTACGGCTGCTTCCAGCGCAGGGATAAAGTCGGGGGTAAGAACTCTTGCTCCAAATACAGACTGAAAACCATCTCGAAACGATGTATCCATCACATGAATTCGTTTTATGCTCATTTCACAACCTCATTGTTTTTTATTTGCTGGCTTTTTTCATACTGCTTCGCTAAAACGTAGATCGCAGCAATATGCTCAGTAGTTCCATTGGCGTCCTTCTGAATAATCGGAACAGAAGGAAATAAAAGGGTAAACTTACTCAATCCTTGCATAAGTAAAACAAGTACAATAAGAAAGAGAAAAACTACAAGCATGCCAATAAACATAATGACAAGACCCTCTTGAATCATAATTAATCACCTGGCTTTGTTTGATATTGACTTGGAGCTTGGAAATCAAGGTATCTTTGAAAATAATCAGATCCTGGATCTGGTGGGGACTTAAGCTTTAGGAAAGCATCCAAGTTGAAAAAAAAGAAATTCAAAAATTTGTCAATAAACTCAACTTTGCAGATAGGCTTCCCGCAAACCAAGTTAAGAGAGGTTGAAGCTTGATCTATAAGGGATAGCTCGTGTGGAGACATGTTTAAGTTGACACCTATACCAATTATGGCATATTGGGGTTGATTGCCCATCCAGGAAGCATCGGCTAAAATACCAGCAAGCTTGGCATGATCTATCAGCACATCGTTTGGTTTGCGAAGTTGGACTTGATGGTTTGTTTGTTCGAAGCTTTTCTCAATGAAATCTGCAACGATGCTAGCAGAAAAAAGAGTGAGTTTGGGTAGTTTTGATGCTAGATTAGGATCTTGTTTCAGAACTATACTTAAGTACATGTTGTTGGGATTATTTGAAATCCATACTCTGCCATATTTACCTTTTCCTTGAGTTTGTATATCGGCTAATATAACATCTCGATCAGCTAAGGAATCAATATGTCGCACAGCATAATCATTGGTAGAGCCTAATTCTTTAAAATGCAAAACTTTTCTATTCATACTAAGGGGTATTATCCCACTAATTCTACTTAATTCAAGGCAATGACTCCTGGCTCTTCTGTCACAAAGCCCTTATTATCACGAATCTGCAAAAGCAAAGAGACTGCTTCCGCTTGCTATGAATATGGTTTCCGAGGCAATGGCTGCAGAAGTGTTGATTCCCTCCTTCAAGTTAAAGGCACGGAGGAGCTTGCCAGATCCAGCATTTATAACATAGAACATTCCAGCAGTATTGCCAATGTAAACTTTTTTTCCTGAAATCAAAGGATTTGCATAAATTGCATGAACATCTTTGAATATCCATAAGCATTTAGCAGAATCTTTGTGAAAAGCATATAGGTTTCCATCTTGAGACCCAATGATAACTCTGTCATAAAACAATGAAGCGGTAGAATAAATCCCTCCTTGAGTTTTGCTTTTCCATATAATTGAACCATTTTGGGGATTAATGCAATACAGGTGATCGTCCTGGGATCCTTGGTAAAGTTTTCCATCGATAAGACTTGGAGTGGCAAAGGTACAACCCTCAGTTTTTGTTTTCCAATCTAATCGTCCTGATAATAAGTGCAAAGCATAGACTTGTTGATCTCTGCAACCAAAAAACACTCGTTCTCCGTCAGTGCAAGGTGATGATGCTATTTCGTCACCTGCTTCAAATGTCCATTCTATTTGTCCTGAGCTTAACTCCAGGCAAAAAAAATTCGCCTGTAGGGTGCCAAGGAATATCTTGTTGTTTAATATCAAAGGTGAAGATTGGATCATCCCATATAGCTTTGTTTTCCATATTATATCACCACTAAAACGATCAAGGCAATATAAAAACTCATCCCATGAGCCAAATATTATGTGATTCTGAGTGACAAAAGGAGTGCTAAACAACCTATCGTTAAAGTCTTTTGACCAAATGACTTTGCCAGTATTTATTTCAAGACACCACATCTTGCCAGACCTGTCAGCAATATAAGCTGAGTCTTCATAAATGACAGGGGAAGTGGTAAACCGATCTAACGCTTTATGGGTCCACTTTATCTCAAGTAAGGTTGTGGATGGTGAACACTCATCAAGAATAGTGCCATTTCTATAAATGCTACCTTGATAGCATGGATAGGTGCTAATTATCGTAGTTTTTTGTTGTTTCAGAAGGGGCAGCTGTTTTAATGTCTGAAACACTAATCTGTTTATGCTGTAGTCAATGCTTATATCAAATGCTCCAAGTTGCTCTAAAAATAACACTGCGGGTATCATTAACACGTGATTGCTAATGAAAGGCAAGAAATGTTGTTCTTGGTTCTTTTTGTCTGCCCAGTTCATTTTTTCTTTGTTGAATAGGAAATAAATCTCGTTAGGGAAAACACATATTTCATCTTCGTCTGGATTGGTAAAAATGTGTCCATTTTCAGCCAGAGGAATCTGTGATTTCCAATGAAATATAGAGGCTACATCGATAGCAGGAAGATAAAGGACATTTTCTTTGATAACAGGGTAGGCCGATAATGTTGAGTGTAATCTAGCATCACAATACAGATAAGGACGCTTAAGGTTTATGGTCCAGAGAAGATAATATGAATCATGTGCACTGTTTGGGGTAAATGAGTTTACTGAACTGCCATAAAACACAAGGAAGAAGCATTGAAAGAGCAAAAATAAGGACTTAAACACAAACCCCGCACTCTTACATATGCTCCTTTTGTTGTAAGAGTACGGGGCAAGGAATCTCACTCAGCTTTAGAGGATTATATACCTTTAAGTTAGGCGCTGAGAGCTGAATTGATGGCCATTTCAAGGTATTGTTTACGGGATTTGTCTGATTTCATGTCAAAATACCTTTTTCCCATAGCACTTTGGTTGAATATGAATGGATTCATGATGTCTGAAACCAACTGAATGCTTTTAAAATTGACCAGCTCAGGTTTTGCTTTGGGTAATGCTTTACCAAGGACTTTGGTAATAGGATTTTCTGGGGAATAAAATATGTCGAGAAAATCTTTTGTAGCATGTTTTCCGATGATTACTTTCCAAGACCAGACATACATAACTCCGGGATATTCGATGAGAAGGTCAATCATGCTGTCTGCCCAGTGCATCAAGTTTTCTTTGACATCTCTTTTGGTGTTGCCAAGCTCAGCGTAGGCTTTTTCAATCTTTTCAGCAAGAAACTCTTCTGCTTGCTTAACTAGTTCACCTTTTGAATTGTAATAATAATTGATTGAAGCTAAATTGACATCAGCTTTTTTTGATAACTCGCGAGTTGTAAACTTAAGTTTGCAATCTTTTCCGATTAAATCGATAGTTTCGTTTAAAATCCTTTGTTTAGGCGTAACCTTTACTTGTATTTTTGGCATTTTTTACTCCTATTTATTAATTACTTCCTCTAGTTGACTAATGTAACGTGATGTTTAAAACTGTCAACTATTTATATAATAAAAACAAAGTTTTTTACATTTTGTTCATTTTTTTTATTTTGAGTAAAATTTTTTTATGGATTACATTTAAAAAAATAGGAGTAAATTATGAGAAAAGCACTTAACTCCGTAGTGATAGCTTTGCTTATATTATCAAACCTTTATACCCTAAAGGCTTTGCAAGATTATAAACATAATCAAAGCAATTCTCCAGTCGTCGAAAAACAAAATGAGGATCTCTTAAAAAACATGCAGACTAACTTGGATGACTTTGCAAAAAACATTGGGAAACAAAAAGATTTATTTGACAAGCTGATTAAAGATACTAAGGATGGCTTGGTGACCTACACACAGGATATCAAAGATATTTACCAACAAATCAAAACTATCGAAAATGAAATTGAACGTTTAAAAGAACTCAGAAAAAAACTTGAAGAAGATATGAAAAAGCAAAAAGAAAACTAGCGCCTAGGACAAAATCAATACTCTTTCACTCGTGTTGCCTGCATAATCAGTAAAAATAAGACGTATGGAATCGCCTGCTTTTGTTTCAAAAAGCTTGATAAGAAAATAACCTTTTTCATCAGCTATTGCACTACTTCCATCTGAGCTTATACTTACTCCTGCTTCAGTGAGACCTTCAACATAAAAAACAGACTCATCTTGATTATAGCTAACTTGAAAATGCTTTATTTCGGGGGGAATAGTATCCAAATCAACTGATCTTGTTAGCTTTGCTTTTCGTTGGTCGTGGCTGATAGCTTCAATTTCAATATAATTTGCCCCCTCTTTGAGTAGAATATCATGAGAAAAGTCTCCCTCACGATTAGAGTAAAACTCAAGTCCATTTATCCAAACTGGAATGAGAGCTTGTGTTTTTCCTGTAATGGTAAGTACTTTCTGATTTACATAAAAACTGCTTTCTGGTAAGTTAATGTTCAATTCGAGCGGAGGAGTTTTTGCAAACTCACCTTCAATAGGTATAGATTTATGACCTTTATTAGTGTTGATTTGAATAGCAGACTCAAACAAACCAGCTTCCATTTGACTTGGATCAATGCTTACAAAAAAAGTTTGCTGGTTTTGCGTAATTTTGTCAGGCTTGATGATAATCCAGGGATCGGATGATGTTATCGATCCTTCTAATGAATCAAGTCCAGTATAAATCACACGGAATGCCATCTGTTTTTTTTCTTTTTCGCTAAACTTTCCAACAAAAAGCCTGGTAGGTTCTGTTAATAATGTGGGTTGAGCATTAGATGAAAAACAATAGATGGTGTCACTCGAAACGATTAATTGATCCTCAACCAGAACTGGAATACCTCCATAGTTTCCGATTCGATATCTGAAGGCAATGGCACCTGTTTCTTTTGAGATGCAGATCAAATCTCCACTGTATAATGAAGTGTAAAGATAGTTTCTGGAAGCAACCAACTCAGTGAAAAAGGAAAAGCGCTCATATTCTTTTACCCAATAGGTTCGATCCAGATGATAGTCGATACAATATATTTTTCCTGTAAAAGCGCTGAGATAGATAGCATCGTGAGCCAAAGTAGGGGCAAATAAGCCAAAATTTTCATTTTCGATGGACATACTTGCAAGAGTCTCTCCACTATTTAAGTCAAGTTTTAGCAACCATGCTTCTATTCTTCGGCCTCCACGTCCGGGGGGGCCTCCTCCCCCAGGACCTCTTCCACCTCCACCACCAATGGAAATATTCCCAGGATTCTCAAGGAGAAATACCTGTCCATTTCGTATGGATGAAACTCCAAAGAGTCTTCCTTCTTCCATTGGTTTTTTGCTCCATAAGAGCTTACCGTTTTCAGTGTTGAATGCATACAACAAAGGTACAAACTGACTTTGACTGCTTCGATTGTATGCTATAGCCTGGCTCAAGACTACCTTGCCCTCCAAAGTTAAGGGGTATCCTGAAACAAAAGCATAATCTTCTAATTCGGTCTCCCAAATGGTTTCTCCATTCATTATATTCAAGCTTAACAGAGAGCCCCCAGTGGTTTTTGAATAGGTAGGATCAATCTTGCCTGTTCCAAAAATTAGTTGTTCGTTTTGAATAATAGGGAGTGTAACCATTATTGCATCGATAGTTTTCTCCCAAATCTTGTCTCCACTGATGCGATCATATACCTGTATCAGGTTGGTGGGATCTTCAATTCCTCTACGACCATACACTGGACCAACAAGCACTGAGATATATTTATCTGAAGTATCCGAACCAACAAACTGTCTTTTATCATGTATTCGTTTTCTGTATATCTCAGATCCATCCTCACGATTTACTGCACACAGGAAACCACTACGATCAATGAAGTATAACTGCTTACCTACTACGTGTATGGGAGAAACATAATCCCCCCGAAAAGTATGCTTCCAGAGTAAAGATAGCTTATTGCTCGTGGTTTGATTAAAAAATCCAGTGTGAGCATGATTTCCCTTGTAAGAAAACCAGCTATCTCCTTCAGAAGCATAGGAGTTTAAAGGGTGAGTGATAGACAGTGGAAATGGTAGTAATAAAGCTATAACACAAGCCCAGAGAATCATTCCTCGACTTTTAACCATCGTTCACCTTCTAAATAGTTTTGCTTATAAGCATATATACGTATAAATTCATCTTTTTCAGGAGTAAAAGTGAAACGCGCTTCGCCTGAAGCATTTGTAAGAATGCTTGTTGATCGTTGTGGACTACTAAGCGAAACAGTAACTCCTTCAGCTGGCAACTGAGTTCCCTCTTCTTGAACACGAATCAGCAAGGAACATTCCTTTCCTGCCAACAAATAGACGCTTTCAGGAAAGCTGATAAACAAAGCACGCACGCTGTCAAATGCAATGCCAGGGTCCACAGCATATTGACCAGGACCTGAAAAAATCGGATTTTCTCTGTCATAATATATATTTTTCGAAGTAAACAACAGATAAGCAACGGCTTCACCAACTCCTGTTGGTGTGTAGCTGATTTGGGTTGAAGTTTGATTATCTTTTCGTTCGAGTGATCCATGGATGTATGATTCATGGGTATTTCCAAATAATCTTACGGTGCCCTCTGTAATTGGAAAATCTCTGGGATCAGCTGGATTGACAATGATTCGAATATGATTTGGTACTGCATATACCAAATCATAGTTACCTGGATGCAATAGATCTCTTCGGTATGGCAAGCTACTTTGAGCATTGCTTATGCTCAAACGAGGAGGAGATAAGGCTAAATCACGCTCTGGAAATGCGTCCCAGTCAAGGGCAAAAAATTCATCTGCTTGAGTAAATTCGTGAATGGGTCTCCAGTTTCTGCGAAATCTTCCTCTGATGCTGGAGGGATCCTCAGAAAAAACTGGTGCTTTTCCAACCACATCTGAAAACAAGGGATGGTCAGAAAAAAAATTCGCTCCCACCAATACTCCAAAATTACAAACATCTTCAGCAAACAGGATAGTGCGCACAATCCCATCAGAATCTATCTTAAAGGCATCTTCACTAGTAAGTTTCTGGTCTTTGTCCAGATCGGAAAAACAATAGATATTGTTGTGTTGGGAACTGTATATGCACCCATACCCCCATCCCTTATTCAACAGAAGTGAATTATTTTGTTCAATGAATTGAGAAATGGAAAAACGACCATCGTCGTAACGTATGTTGCTTGTATTATAAATTTTCCCACCCACGTGCTCTAAGGCGAAAGTGTTGGCATGGTGAATCAAAATTCTATCTGAGTTCTCCCATAAACTTTGATGTAAAAAGTATGGAGCTGGGGTATCCTTAAAGCGAAGATATAAGTCATTGCTTGCAGGTAAAGTGGTATAAGGCGTCATTCTTCCTGAATGAAACACAGTATCTCTTTCGTCCTGATTTCGAAAAGGATTCTTGCGTTGCACACCTTTTATTAGTTGTCCTTGAGCGTTGTACGCTTTCATAGTCAATAAGTAAAACTTGTTTGCACCTGCAGTCATAATGAAATCAGGATCCTGAATTTGTCCCATCCCTTGAAACATATTCCCTCTCACATTTACTGGTGAAATAGAATACTCAACCTTGGGTGCAACAACTGAAACCAAGGTTCGCCCCATTTGAGTTCTATCTGGAGAAAACACCCGAACCTCAAAAACTCCTTCATCATTGGCACAAAAATTGGAAAAAGTGTATCTTCCTTCATAACTTTTTGAAAAATCAAAGAGTATTGGGCTAAAGTTCATTCCTTGCTTTGAATACATACGAGTATTACAGTCATAATTTAAGTCATCGTTATGCAAATCAGTTCTGGTCCAATAATATTGGGGTAAAGGTTCGGAGGGTGTGTCTGAAAAAAGATGTTGATGAACGTCTTCAGCATAAGTTTCAGATCTGCCTCCTGGATCCATCACTCCATATTTAAAATCCAAAGGCCTTCCCGAGGAATCTTTAACGGTAAAGGTTAAAGGCGTATTTGCATCGACTAACTCAGGAATACACCCAGCTGTGAGAGGAGAAGGATACACATCAACGATCAGCGTTTCCGTAGGACTTAAGTTGATTTTTCTCTCTCCAGATAAATATACTTCATGAGAATTTCTTTGGTATAGGGGTGTAAATGCTCGATCATTGTTGTCATCATAAAACTTGTATGCAGTGACATAAACTGGGCATTCTTCGTCCGCTGAAATAATATGATCCTGGAAAAAACTATATGTTCTTCCTGATCTACTCCCGAAATCTGATCCAAATTGAACAATACGACCATTGTTAGCTTCGGTTAATTCGATGGGATATATACCCATATTCACATTGAAGGTTCTACCGTCATATACTCCACCCATCCAAGAATTGGTAGCAATATCGTAAGTTCCAATTACTTCTGTTTCATACTCACTGAATGAAATCTTGCCATCCAGATTGAAATCGAGCCATTCTCCTACGTTTCGGTTTAATCTACCATCCCCAGCTCCCATTTCAATTGGATCAAGAAGCATGGCACTATACAAACGTATACCTCTGTCTTGCCAAGTGTAAACCAAGGCATTGTTACAGAATGCATTGTCCTGAAAAGGTTCAATTTCAGTTAAAACAGGTTTTAGGACATGATCAGTATTGAGCTCTAAAGCAATTGGTACATTTTCGATACGTAAACCATGGATTGGAATCTGCAAAGCAGTACTAAAACCATCACTGGTATAGACTTTTATACATAGAATCCCTCCCTGCACTGGAGTGATTTCTTGCAAAGCAAAAACATGTGCTAAACCCTTATAGTCAAGCATCCGAGTTCGTGCCATTAAAGGGTTGGCATCTGCAGGATCAAGCACAATCTCATTTCTTCCAAAACCAATTCGATAAGACCAATCTTTCCCCTCTGATTCATACCAGGAAGCTATTTCCCTATCAATAGTATAGCTCCCTTGGTCATGGTATGAGACAGGGTAGCCAGTCTCAGGTATCACGGATCCTACTTCAGCTTTTATAATTTTAGGACATTTAAACGATCCATCTATCTCGATTTTTTGCACCCGAAGATGGTTTGGGGCATTTGAGTCAAAACTCAGATATTCTCCCAACTTATTTTGAAGAGTAAAGAAAAAACTGTAATCCGTAAATGGTGCATGTTCTTGTCCAAGCTTTCTGATAAAAGATAAAGGATCTTGAGTTGCTGTGATGCTTGGATAAGCATTATATGGAAGCGATACTCCCCGACGAAAGCGACCTCCCGAACCCATCCTAAAAGCAGTACGTATCACATGGGCTTGCCCCCCGGGATATACTGCAAAATCTCGGTCCAAGTCTCTTAGAATTGGATTGTAAGGAGAAGCAATGATAGGATCTTTGAGTGGTGAGAGGGGGTCTTCTCCTCCAGTATAGTTAACGTCAGAATATTGAAGGGCAAGGTCAACAGCACTAAAATTGGTAAAGTTAATATCATCAATTTTTGAAGTTGGGATTTTTTTATACCCTAAATAGTTTATGTTGTTTTCATGAGTAGATAAAAAATAGGGAGGATGGGTCATAACTTCGTCAAAGTCTAAAATAGCATTAGTAAAATAGGTTCTTAGAAGAACCTGGTCATTTCCCCAAAGAGGACTGAGAGGTAAGGGAAAATCACCTCCTGGGTCACTTATATTGAGTTTTCCATAGTTTTCTGCTAAAACTGGAATTCCATAGGATTCCACATAGCCCTTGCTTATGATAAGTTCTTGGTTTTCATAAAAGATACTGTGCTCGGAGCCATCAAAGATACCCAGATGATCCCATTTGGTAAGAACATTCATTCGAAGGAGATCGTCTTCCTGATAAGACCAGGCTTTGGCACAATCTTGATTTCGATGAAGGGGAGTTTCAAGAATTTTTATGGGTTGGGGAGATAAGATGTCTCCAAAATTTAATACTCCTTTGGGTACTTGGTCTTCCCAAAGCCATATATAGTAGCTCTTATCTTGGTTGACTTGAATGATGAATCTTTGTTTTGTGGTTGGTTTGTGGGAAAAATAAGCAAAACAAACCGCAAGATATTCTATTCCAGCTCCATGAGCATTGATATTGGCAAATAACTCTTGTCCATGCAATGAACTCAACACAGGTGAGGGATCATTGACATCCATAGGATTGTCTTGATCTTTTGCAAAAGCCCATACATTAGGTATTCTCGAATCTAAGGGATGAAGAGAATTTTTTGAGAGATGAAGATCAATCGTTTCAGGGTGAACAAAAACGTCATTCACACTCAATGTATCAGGAAAAAAATCATTGGGAAGGATAGAAATATACTTCATTGCCCTTTCGTCCCAGATATTTTCAAAAAACCATGATTGCTTCACAGGATCACGAAATTCCTGGTATCGTGTTCTTGAGCCTCCCTTGTCCCTGAATAGAAGTATGCTCATTGGAGCTTGCCAACCTTCTTCAGTTATACTGCTTTTTCGGGGAGTCAGAGTTAGAAGGTGTTCGCCATGCATGGGACCCAAAAACTCTTTTATCAATAAAGGTTTTGCAAGCGCTACATTTGTAAAAGATACATCATCTACCAATAAAAAAACTCTTTCGCCAACCCTTAGATCTTGAAATGAAACTTTGATTGTGGCAGTTTGTTCTACTTTAAATTGAGGATCCACTGAAATGGTGGCATTCTCAATTCCACACGAAACACGAACATCTAAAAAACGTATATCTCCATTGCTGTAAGAGGAAATCCCAAACACCCTGGATTGAAGATACTGGTAAATAGGTGGACTAACTAAGGATCCAGCCTGATATATGATTCCATTCATATGCGAATTCAGTATTCTAAGGTCTCCGCCCTCCACCTTGCCAGGTAAGATATTTGAAGCATTCTTCAAATAAATTGGTTCTGTCAAGTCGTACTGATTGTTGTTTGATAAATCATTATCCAATGAATGCAAATCAAGGTAGCGGAAATTTAGCCCAGGATTGATGAGGATCTTCCCTTCATCTACATCCCCTAAAACCACCCTTGATCCTATTGGATAAGACACATCCAAAGCTCCCGAGTTAAAACTCATGGCTTGTAATCGTTCATCTCCCGGACTCACAAGGGAGTTTTGATCAAGGTCCCTGTAAAAGGGCATACCTGGACCCCAGTCTGATGAGTTTAAACTAAAGAACTTAATGTTGGCAGGAAGCTCTTTTAACTCCATGTAATAGTCTAAATCCGGGCTCTGATTCATCAAACCCAAAACTTGCTCCAGCCTCTGTTTCTCAATGTAATCATCAGCCAAGTTGTTCTCAATTGGGGCTTGGGTTTTGTATGAACTCATCAAATTGTTTATACCATCATCCAACCACCAGCTACACCCTATAGTACCTGCAAAAAGAGCTTGTACTGGATGAAAAAAATTAACTGAAATAAGGGTATCGCAATCTATCCAAGTGCCTGAAAATAAAGTTGTGGCCATAGGTGGAATATCATCGTGCAAGGAATGCAATTTGACTGATATTTTGAGAGAAGAACTTTTTACATAATTCGTTTGAACTGCTATGGTGAAGGTTTTGGAGCTTGGTAAAACTTCTTGCATCACTAAAGCATCTTTATCAGAAAAACCAAGATTCAGCAATGCACCTGTTCTCTTATCAAGCACCACGTTGACAGGTGACAGCCTGTAATCCCCAAAGCTGACTTTATCCTGGCTGGAACGATAAATATGTTCAGGAAAAATAGCGAAGCCAAAAGCTGGTGCTATTGAATAGAGAGTATCGCTGAGAACTTGGTCGGTGTGCTTTTCGTCCTCTCGAAAACTTATCAGGGATGTACCTATATCCTTGTCTCCTGGAGCCACAAAAGTGTTGGGTTCGTATAAGCTTTCCCATCCCTCTTTGAAAACTGGTGAAAGTCTAAAATCTCCAGCATTTACTTCTAATGCATTTGGATCTTGCGTGCGATAGATCCACTCGAATGGATCGTATTGATCATTTTGAAGGATCGTTTCACTATGTTTTTCATTTTGATGGAAGGATATGAGGGGCATTAGCTTATCTTCATCGCCATCATTTACGTATGAATTTTCCTTGAAATCAGTGCGATCCAGGATACCAACATCAAACACTCTTCCATTAATATCCAGGTTTGTTATTTTTCCGCTTCGAATTTGATGAATGGGGTAAGGACCACGAGTGTTGTTGTTGCTGGAAGGGTCAACAGAATAACGTATTCTTCCATCAATAGTATTGCTTTCTGTACAGGACCCTGGTTGGAATAAAGGATCTTTGGGATTACGTCGTGGATCTGCATGAGGACAGTGAAAAAAACCATCAGGATCAAACCAAAGGTTTCCTCGATCATCCATCACCACGTATAGAGGATCTTTTCCATAGGCAGTCGATGTTGAGGGAAGCGGAGATAAATACATCCGGGTATAAAATACGGGAAAAACTTCTTTTCCTTGATATTGATCAGTCATAGGATACTTCTCAGAGCCCCAGACAGATTTTTCAGTTCCCTGCCAGGGAAATACTCTTGAAGATGTTAGCTCTTTCCCGTACTCGTCAAAGGAAGCTCGAAACCATTTCATTAATGCCATAGTTTTGACAAGATCATTTGGTGATGCTAATACTTCGAAGGGAACAAGGGATGAGAAAAAACCTGAAGCAAGGGAAAAGATAACAAGGTATGAGCATAGGTGTATGTATATTGAATGTAGTTTTCTTCCCATATATTCGAACCCCTTCCGTCATCGTTTATCAGCGATGTGCTAAAAAAAACTGCTATTCTATTGTTACAAATTGTCACATAAAATCAAACCTTATATTTTTCGACCATTAATTTATACCTGTTTATTCAAGAATCGTTACAATTTAGAAAAATGTGATATTTCTTCATGATAAATACATTTTTTCTATTGCAGTTCTGATTGATTAGCAGTACATTATTTAGCATAAATGCACTTAATTGGTATAATGATTTTAGATGTGAGCGAATACCGGTTTTCCGGTAAGTTGTAATTTGCATTTTAAAAGTAGATGCAAAAGGAGGCAATCATGAAAAAGAGTTTAAGTATTCTTTGCTTACTTATCCTGATCACAGGATTTGCCAGTTGTTCAAAGTATCCTCAAGAACCCCTGGTCGTAAAAGCCACCAATATCAATCAAAATCCAGTCCAGTATGATAGGACCATGGTCGCAGTTAAAGGACAGGTTACAGCAATAGGCACTCAACCCAATCTCCAAATAGGCTGGTATGACCTAACTGATGATACCGACACCATACGTATTCGCACCACTCCAAGTGATATTCCAAAGGTTAGAGAAGAGTTATGGGTGTCAGGCACTTTCATGAGCAATGAAAACATTATTCAAGAAAGAGAAAAAATCCGCATCAACTCCTTCCCCTGGATTTATGTTGTTTTTGGTGCTATTGCCTTTGTTCTTATCGGGTTGTTAATGGTTTTGCTTTTGATGCCCAAATCAAAAACTCAATATCAGCCTGTAGGGGGTGCTTATCCTCCTCCTCGACCCATGACCCCACCTCCTCCTCCGCCTCCTTCATATACTCCTGCTCCACCTTCTCCACCAAAAAGCAGTGCCACTATGATGGATGCTCCAAAGCCTCAAAGAAGTGCTTCTGAAACCTTTATCGCTGATGATAGAGCCGATCCTGTTTTAGCTTATCTGATAGTCAAGACCGGAGCCAGATCTGGCACTAATTATCCCCTCAAAAAAGCCATAATTAAAATTGGTCGAGAGCAAGGCAATGATATTGTTATTGACGACAAAAAAACCTCCCGAGAGCATGCAAAGCTTAAAATGGAAGATGGCAAATTTGTATTGTATGATCTTGCTTCTTCAAACGGCACCTTTGTTAATGGGGTCAAGATTCAAAATCAAAGTATCATGGATTCGGATGAGATTCAAATTGGTGAAAGTTTACTGGTGTTCAAGACAGTTTAATGAAGTTACTTGTACATAGTTTTGGTTTGAGCGATGTTGGCCTGATTAGAAAAGAAAATGAAGATCGATGGCTTATAATGAAGAGTTTCGACCATGACCATGTCTTAGTGGTTGCGGATGGCATGGGTGGGCATCAAGCTGGAGAGATTGCTTCCACCGAAACAATCTCAACCATAGAAAAGTTTTATTCTGGGAAAAACAATAATGAAACCACTTGGGGGAGTCATGAAAATGACCCCCCCAATCTTTTTTCGAAAACTTATCTGGAACAAACTATTCAGAAAGCTAATTCCAGAGTTTATCATTTGTCTCAAGAAAACGCTACACACAAAGGGATGGGCACTACCCTGACTATAGCAATTATTAGAAATGAACGTATGTTAGTTGGCCAGGTAGGCGATTCAAGGGCTTATCTAATACGTAGAAAAAAACTTAATCGACTTACTAAAGACCACTCAGTAGTTCAACGTGAAGTTGATTTAGGCATCTTAACACCAGAGGAAGCCCTGATGGATCCTAGAAAAAATATCATCACCAAAGCCATAGGAATAATGCCTGAGCTTGATCCAGATGTATATGAATACCAGCTTTCACCAAGCGATCGCATCATGATATGTTCCGATGGATTATACGACTTAGTCTCTGAAAATGAGATATTAAAATCCTGTATGATACCCTCACTCGAACTTGGCGTAAAACAATTAATTGACCTTGCCAAGCAGTATGGTGGAAAAGACAATATCACTGTGATTTTGGCTGAAATTCTTCCCGAAAAAGACAAAAAAGAAAAAAGAAAGAGTATTTTTTCTTTGAGAAAAAAAACAGAGGATATAGCATCATGATAGGCAAAATCATTAAAGAGCGATACAAAATCTATGACAAGGTTGGCAGTGGTGGTGTTGCAACCGTATATATCGCTCGAGACATGCAAACCTATGAAGTTGTTGCCCTGAAAATCCTTAAAACCGAATACACTGACAACCCAAACTATGTTAAACGATTTTTAAGAGAAGCTGAAATCGTATCAGCTCTTCACCACCAAAATATCACTATGGTCAAAGATTACGGTATAGAAGAAGGCTTGCATTACATCGTGATGGAATACGTTGAGGGTAAAATGCTTTCTCAAATTGTTGATGAAAAAGGCGCTTTATCTTCCCAGGAAGCAATCAACGTGACTGCTCAGGTTTTATCTGCTCTCCAATATGCTTGGGAGAATGGAATTGTAGCTCATAGAGATATCAAACCGCAAAACATTATGATGGACAAAACTGGTTTGATCAAAGTAATGGATTTCGGTATAGCGAGAGTATCAAGCTCGCATACCATGACCCAAGCAGGAACTTTTATGGGAACTCCTTATTATATGTCCCCCGAACAAGCCCAAGGAAAAGAAACAGATATTAGAAGCGATCTTTACTCCATTGGTATTACCATGTTCCAGCTCATTACAGGCAAGGTTCCTTTTGATGCAGATACACCCTGGTCGGTGGTTAATATGCATATCACACAGGCGCCTCCACCTTTAGATATTCCTCAACCTTATGGTCGCTTGTCCTATATCATTGAAAAAGCTCTTGCAAAAAGAGTGGAAGATCGCTATCAAAGTCCTCAGGAAATGTTGCAGGATTTCCAATTACTCAATCAGAATGAATCTACGATGAGCCAAGATTATTCCAATACAGGAGAGATATCCATACAAACTCAACCTCAGGGAGCAAGAGTATTCATTCAAAATGAACTTAAAGGCATTAGTCCCACCATCATAAAAAACCTACCCTCAAAGTCATATCGAGTAAAAATCGAAAAAGAGGGGTTCCGAAATGAAGAAAAAAACTGTACTGTAGTTCCAAACCAAAGAGCATTAATCAATATACAATTAAAAAACCTTTCCAAATCATCCACCACCATGTCTTCAGTTCCAATACCTCAAGCTATGCCCAGCGCAAGCTCCAATTCACAAGCTACGATCATTGGGCAAGCTCCTCCTCGAGAGCAAACAAGTCAAACCTTTATCGGAGAAGCTCCCTCTCCCTTGCCAGCACCAGCAAGGTCTTCAGGAAGCAAAACAGCGATCCTCATTATTGCTAGCTTTTTTTTGTTTCTCATCCTGGGGAGTGGGGTGTTTTTCTGGATACAGCACAACAACTCAAGCAAGCCCCCTGTCAAGGATTCAAATGTAGTAAGCAACAACCAAGTTGCTACTAATCCGGGCTCTATCGCTGTTAACTCCACTCCTTCAGGAGCTGAAATATCTCTTGACGGTAAGTCTCTTATGCAAAAAACACCATACACCATCACTGGTTTAAAAGCTGGTACCTATTCAATATCAGTAAGCCTAAACCAGAACACCTCCGAAAAAGTGGTCGTGCTAAAAGATGGAGAGTCAGCTTCCATCAATATCGCCCTTGCAAATCCACCTGAGAATATTCTTGAGATCAATTCTGATCCACCTGGAGCTAGCATATGGATCGATAAGACCGATACAGGCAAAAAAACCCCTTCAACTATAGAAAAAATTGCAACTGGGATTCATGAAATTGAGCTAAAACTACCCCAGTATGAAGTGTTTTCAATTCAAATCAATGTGTCAGGCAAGACTCCGTTAAACGCTAAATTAGTAGCATCGAAAGGTAATTTTGGTACTCTATCTATAAGCACCAATCCATCGCAGTGCAGTATTACTATTGACCGACAATCTTATGGAATCAGTCCTCAAGAAATCAAGCTTGCCGCAGGTACTTACGCATTGATCATAGAAAAGGAAGGATATTACCCCTATTCTCAAACTATTTTTATTACAGCTGATCAAAAGATAAGTGTTAAAGCCGAACTTACAAAAAAACCTGTCTCTACCCCAAGTCCTACCCCTCCTTCGACCCCGAAACCACCCAGCCCTCCTCCCCCAAAACCTCCTCCTCCCACTCCTTCTACTGGAACTTTATGGGTGGTGTCGGATCCTGATGGAGCTGAAGTATATATTAATAATGTCTTTAAGGGTATGACACCGCTTAGGTTAGAAAATGTGAGCAGCGGATCATACTCCATCAAAGTTCTTAAAGATGGATATGAAACCCAAACAAAAACTGCGACAGTGAGTAAAGGTCAGCTTTCTAAAGTAGATTTTACTTTAAAACGTAAAAGTGCAGGCAACGCAACCCTTATCATCAATTCAAGCCCTGAAGGAGCAGAAATCTATATTAATGGCAATCTCGTTGGGCTTACAGGGCCACAAGCCAAATTTACTGTTCCCGAAGGAACCCATACCATAAAAGTCTACCTTGAAGGCTACAAAGAATACTCTGTCACCATAACTGTCAAGGGTGGAGAGCTACGCGAACTTAGAATCGATCTCCAAAAAAAGTAATAAAGGAAGGTCTCGTTATGAAGAAATTCACCTGCTTTTTGGTGGTGATGATGATATTCCAATCCATCATTACCTCTAAACAAAGTTTCGCTTCCAATGCTTTTTTTACATGCCAGAATCAACGAGCAAAAGTTGCTGGTGTTCCTGGTTCAATGATTCAGTATAAAATTCAACTTCGTAACTTGACTGATAAAGCAATCACTCTTTTAATTGATACTTCAATACTGGAAACCACTTTTCCACTACAGGTGAGTTTGAGCGATTCTGGAAACACTCTTCAAAAGCAAATTGAACTGAAAAAACTTGAAACCAGGGTACTTGATGTTTCCATAAAAACTACTGAACAAACTCCCATAAAGACTCAAGGAATACTGAAGCTTCAGTTTACTTTAAGCACGCAACAAAGTATTAAAAACGAAGTTTTACTGTATTTTTATGTTGTCAAAGAAATTTCAATGCTATTAAAAATAGGTTCCAAGAGCGTTTCAGTTAAAGATCAAGATCCTTTTTTGCTTGATTATGCACCCTATATCAAGGACAGCAGAACTTTTGTTCCACTCAGATTTATTGGTGAATCCTTTGGAGCAAATATCGGTTGGAATGAGCAAGAAAAAAAAGTAAGTTACGAACTTAGAGGAAAAAAGCTGACTCTATGGATTAATAATCCACGATACCTGGTGGACGGAATATACAAGACCATGGATGTGTCCCCAGAAATAAAACCCCCAGGACGTACTTTTGTACCTATTCGCTTAATCTCGGAGGAACTGGGAGCTCGGGTAGAATGGAACGCTCCAAATCAAGAAGTCAAAATAAGTTATACTGCAGACTAAATCACAACTATTTACAACTCAAGAATTATTGTGATTCGTTGATCTGATCCGTCCCATAACACTTGAGCTGTGAAGGCTTCTGCAATAAAACGCAAAGGCACCATCGTCCTTCCATTGATGATTTGAGGAGGAGCATCGAGATTAACAATGTTTTGATTGATCCTGGCTGTTTTGTTGTCTATCTGCAAAGTTACACGAACTTCTTTTGCTTCAAGGTAGATCCTCACCGTTCTTGTCGAGCCATCCCATTGGACTTCTGCCCCAAAAGCTTCAGAAATAAATCGAATAGGAACGAAGGTTCTTCCTGGGGGTAAAATCATGGGAACAACTGCAGGATTGGATGAATCTATCCACTGCTCTTTTCCGTTGATTTTAGCTTTTGGATTGTTAATCTGAAGCTCGATTTGAATGGTGGAAGCTTCGGAGGGTGGTTCAGGTGGTTCAGATGATTCTTGATCAATGAATATAGTAACAGGCACCACCAAAGTCTTTAAGTTGCTTAAAACAGTGATATCGCCGACATGCTCTCCCTCACTAAGGCTCGTAGTATCTAAGTTTACAGTGATACGTGTATCGCCTTTAAAGCTTTTTTGAGCCAATCGAATCCAGCTTTGGTTGGAAGTTAAAGTTCCTTCAATATCAATGGAACCAGTTTTTTTTAAAAAAAGCTCTTTGAGTGCTTTTTCTCCAGCTTTAACTCTTCCGAAGTCTAAACGGTCAGGTTCAGCTATGATGTCATCTTCAACAGGCAACTCAAGATTGTCTGTTAGCAAACCTTTTGCTATCCTTTGAATTCGTTGATTCATCCGATCGCTGACATAAAAAAACATACCATCGTAGTAAATATCTTCTGGAAAAGCAAAAAAACCAGGCATGTCATTATAGTCGGTATTTGATTTTTCGGAGGAGTAATCTTTGGTTTTTGGACCACCCAAATCTCCAAAAGATTTTGCGTATATATATTGCCCTGAAGTATTGAGAAACATGTGCACTTTATGCGTTTGTAAATCAGTAACCAGCAACAAATTGTGCTCAGTTAAGCACATACCACCAGGGATCTTCATGTTGGAATGTCGGATAGTTTGTACTAATTTTGAGTTTTTAAAAACTTTAATACTTGAATCACCTTGATCAGATACAAATAAGATCTTCTCAAGGCTAAGATGAAGGTGTTTGGGTTTAACAAATCCATCCAGAGTACTGATGGTTCTTCCCCCTGAATCAATTGTCACTACTCGACGATTTCCTGTGTCAGCAATAATGATTGAGGTACCATCTAATGCAATATCCGAAGCACAAAACAAAGGAGCTTGAACTGTAATTTCTTTTTGAAATTGCCCTTTGGAATCAAAGTAAAGAATATTAGAATGAGCATTTAAAACTATAGACTGCCCTTGAGGTGTTGCTTGTATCCCGGTAGGGTAATCCATTCTTCCCCTTCCAGCTTGTGATCCGTACGACCCAAGATAGGAACCTTGCAAAGAAAAACGCTTCACCTGGTTGGCATAGGTATCAGTGACATGGATCTGTTCGTCGATAATCACTAAAGATCTCGGATAAAGCAAATCCTTGGATTCATGTTTTTTTCCGTAGGCTTCCCTTTCCACACCCATCTCAGTATAAACAAGCAACTCTTGAGAGGTAACGCTCGAAAAGAATAGTAAATCATTTCGTACTATCAGGCTATTGTATCCTGGAGTCCAGCACCTGACAGTGTTCCCAGGGATATCAAACTCACGTAATTTGCTGCCACCACCTTTTGAATAAGCATGGATTTGATAATAAAAACTGTCATGAAGAAAAATCCAGTCGTTTGGCCCAACAGATAAGCCATCAATAATTGAGTTTTTGGCTAAGATCAATGGATTTCGCAGTCGATTTCCTTTGTCTGAGTAAAATGAAATTCTGTTTTCTCCTGTCTCAGAAACTATCAATTCTCCTGCGGAGTTAAAGTCAAAACAAACTGGAGCCAGCCCAGTGGTAAAGCGATTTATTAGCTCCATATTCTTGGGATCAATTATAAGAATTTCGTTGTCTTCATAGCTGCATACCCAAAGCTTGTTGTCATGATACTTGATGTCCAGAAAGAGCCCTGGTAGGTCGAATGTATCGATAACTTTAAAATACTCATCATATTTAACAAGTTGATCCTTTTGGCTAATAAAGATACTACCTAAAGCATCGGTGCATATTCCTTGGGGTTCTCTGAGTTGATTTTCCATATAGCCATAAGAACCAAATGTATTTAAATGTTTCTTTGTTCGTATATCAAAAACAAGAATTTTAGATTGAGCTGAATCACATATGTACAATGAGTTTTTCAAGATACAGGATCCAGTGGGGTGAACCAAAGAGTCTATAGGGCTCCCATTTCCGATCATCTGATATCCTGAAACTGCAGTAGTCGATGCTAACGGATTAATATTTAAACAACATAGCAAGAATAAGCTTAAGCAATATTTTAGCATGTATGCACCCCTTTTCGTTTAAGCTACAGGGATAGTATTGATGTTTTTCTTTGATTTTGCAAGGTTTGGATTAAACTATAAGTATGTAAAAAGAAAGCAAATTGATTTAGCATTGACTTCAAAGGGAGGCTTTGACCATGAAGATTATTCGTAATTTTTTACCGTTTCTTTTTGTATTTACGATAGTTTTTCAATGGACTTTATGGCAAAACACTCCTAATTCGAAAGGCGTAGGGATTGACTATTTAATTGTCTATGGATCCTCAGTGAAAAACACTAGCTTGCTTGACGAGTTTGCTGCTTATAAAGAAACTTTGGGATACGTTACATCTGTTGTTTCTGCTACTCAGGCTGCAAAAGAAAGCAGTGGAAGCGACCAGGCAGAAAAACTTCGTAACTATTTCAAAAAACTGCACACAGGGCAGGGCTTGAAGTTTGTCTTGCTGGTGGGAGATCCATTTGTCTCGAGCCAACGCGATCGAAAATCTACAGGCGGAACTATTCCAATGAGATATTGCTACCCTTTCCCCAATGAGCATGGATCAAGCAAACAACTTGAAGAAGATATATATCGTGTCCCAACGGATGCTTATTATGCAGACCTTTCTGGAGATTGGGATTCAGATGGAGACGGATACTTTGGCGAATTTAAAGAAGATCGGGTAAACTTAGTTCCTGAAATCTATATCGGTCGTATTCCTTTCGATGATGCCTATTCTATTGAAACCGTTCTTGCTAAATCGGTCGAGTATGAGCTTAGAAGCAAAGAATCCAAGCAAAAAACTCTAATGATGGCTACCAACAACTCATCAAAAGTAAATTATTCTGATAACGCCACTCTGACCGAACTGATGTGGGATGATTTATTTAGTCCCAAGCGTTTTACCAGAGTTACTTTGTATGAAAAGTCGGGATTAAAAAGATCAGAATACAACTCAACATTCGCCTTAAATCAACAAGAAGCCCTAAAACAAATTAAAGCTGGAAATTTTGGACTAAGCTACATCATATCAAATGGCGGCTTTATGGATAGTTTGATGAGATTAGTATGGACCACTGACAAGAATTTTAACGAACAACCAGATCCTGAAGAATCGGAATGGTTCCCTATTGTTAATTCAGAAGATGTGCAAAAGCTATCAATTCAAAATGGCTCTATTTACTTTTTATCAGGCTATATGCCAATGGCACCTGATTGGGAGAGGGATAGTATTGCAAAAGAATTTTTATTAACTCAAGCAGTAGCTGTATTAGGTGAAACTCGTTTAGGGTACTTTTATTCTAATTGGAAAAGCCAGCGAGATGGAGGTTTGCACTCAACCATTTATTACTTTTCACAATCTATGCTTGGAGGAAAATCTGTTAGCGAATCGCTCTACCATTCCTTTGCGTATTCTTCAGAAACCGAGTACTACAATGCCTACTCGTATGGGGTTTTGTATGGTGATCCTTCGCTCAGTCTCGAACAGAGCAAAAAAGCAGAAGATAAAATGCCAGGAGCTCCAAGAAACCTTAAAGCTAACCTGAGCGACAACAAAGTGACATTAACATGGTCTCCCTCGACTAAAGGCACCTATTCCATTGACGGATATACAGTTTTTCGCGGTACAGATCCAAATGTGCTCTCCTACCTCTCTAATGTCAAGTCCTCTGAAACCACCTGGGAAGACAAATCGGTAAGTCCAGGAAATACATACTATTATTACATAAAGGCTTTTGACATTAAAAAAAACTTTTCAGAAGCATCAAATACAGTTTCAGTTACCCTTAAATCGGAGGATAAAGATACAAGTCCCCCAAAGATAACAATTTACGAACCTCAGAATAATTTTCAAAGCAAAGAAGCACAAATCAGCATCCGAGGTCAAATTACGGATCCGGAATCAGGAATTTCTTTAGCAAGTATCAACAACAAACGCATTACCCTTGACAAACAAGGAGAATTCACAGAAACCGTTACCTTGAAAGAAGGCAACAATACCTTTACCATCAAAGCTGTTGATTTAGCCAATAACGAGTCACAAGTAAAGCTATCCATCAGCTACATCAAAGAAGAAGCACCTATCGACAATGTTCCTCCCCTGATCAAAATATTTAGCCCAAAAAATGGAGATACTTTTTCAAAAGACACCGCTGAAATCAATGGACGTATCTGGGACGAAGATTCAGGAATTGATAAGGCAAGCATGAACGGACTGCAACTTACATTGTCCCGTGATGGCACCTTTACTCATTATGCTGTCCTTCAAGGTGGAACCAATAAACTGCTTTTCGAGGCTTGGGATAAGGCTGGAAATTATGCGATGGAAGAATTCTTTCTAGTGCTTGCACAAGAAACAATAATACAATTAAGCATTGGGAAGAACATAGCTATGATTGATGGAGTTCCAGTTCCGCTCGATGTTCCTCCAATAATTTTAAATGGACGCACCATGGTTCCTATTCGCTTTATCTCAGAGGCTTTCGGTGCTGAAGTTCAGTGGGATTCTGAAACTCGAACGGTGCGTATCTACTTTGAAAGAACATTTACTCGGGTTACCTTGCAGATCAACAATACTATCGCACGTATCAACGATAAAATCGTAACTCTTGATGCACCTCCCACCATTATCAATGGTCGAACCATGGTTCCTATCCGTTTTATTTCAGAAGCATTTGGAGCTACTGTAGATTGGGATAATGCCACAAGAACGGTTACCATCAAACTAAAAAGCGGTTCCTCGCTGTTTCATGTGGGTAGCCTTCCCAGAATATGTTGAAGATCAATCT
>ERZ795032.92-NODE-92-length-130033-cov-6.852821_pt1 | contig 130033 bp, 108 predicted proteins | sample MGYA00375124_ERZ795032 | MGnify/ENA primary metagenome ERZ795032 (study PRJEB30167, sample SAMN05720154) | activated sludge metagenome | isolation source: Anaerobic digester | place: China | collected 2015-12-16 ... | reverse complement strand
CTCTGGCGCTGGAATCTGCGGTGCTGCCTCTTCCTGCGGAAATGGCAGCAGAGGCCGGAGGCCATTATCTGGTTGCGGGGTTGTCTTTGTTGACGAATGGATGCTCGCTGGCATTGATTTTTGCAATTACGCCGGCAGCATCTTTGGCCATTTCGGCAGCAGCCAGGTCAAGAATAGCGGTAACTTCTTCGGTAGTGATGTCTTTTTCAACGTCTTCAGCGAAGAGACAGCCAGAAAATACCAAAAGAAAAACGAGCAGAAGCGACAATGTACCAACCAGATTTTTTTTTCATACCCATATCCCTCCGAACAGCATTTAAATTATCTCGGAATCTAATTAATACGAACACAAAAGTCAAACCAGTGCATGCATCATAACAAGCCTGAATAAAGCACAGAGTAAGGTACGCCATCATTATCTGGTGCATTTATGGCTAATTCAGAAACGTAATAAAAAAACATACGCATTTATTTCAGGGAATTGCCATAAGGATTAGAATCTGGTAATCTAGCTTTGCGCGCATTTTCTTCATACCCAAACTAACATTTTGTTAAGGAATAAACCATGGATTCGCGGGTTGCCAATCAGTTTATCATGGCTTCAATTGAAGTTTTCCGCAAGGTCGGTAATGTCTCACTGAAGAAAACCGGCCTTGAGTATTTCCCGGGCGGTCATAAAATCAGTACCGGTATCGCAACGATTCTCGGGGTAACCGGTGATCTGAAAGGGCAGTTCATCATAACTCTCGATGAGTCAATTTCGCTGAAAATCGCTACGGCAATTCTGATGGGTGTACCCGTGACCCAGTATGACGAAGTGGCTGAAAGTGCCGTCTGTGAGATTGGCAATATGATCGGCGGCGAAGCCAGCAAACTTCTTCAGGAAGAGGGCTACAAATGCGATATCACTGTTCCGTCTATTGTTAAGGGCAAAGAAATGGAAATCGCCTTTTACCCGGCGGCCCCTCTGTTTATGATTCATTTTTCATGCGAATGGGGTCCGATCGACCTTATACTGAGATTCGACAACAAACCAAAAGCCTGACACCCACCCTGGTTAATCTGGAAATCCGCTGACAAAGAGGTTATAAACCGTGAGCAAGAAAATACTTGTAGTAGATGATGCGACAATCATGAGACTGATGCTGAAGCATCTGTTCGAGAACAACGAATTTACTGTCGTCGAGGCAGTCAACGGCAAAGAAGCGGTAGAGCTTTATGCCGCTCACAAGCCTGATCTTGTTACCATGGATATCACCATGCCGGACATGGATGGAATCACGGCGGTCAAAGAAATTCTTAAAATTGACCCGCAGGCAAAAATTATCATGTGCTCGGCGATGGGCCAGGTAGACAAGGTAAAGGCAGCAGTGATGGCCGGTGCTAAGAGCTTTCTCGTCAAGCCTCTACAACCTGAAAGGGTTCTTGCCACCGTTAAGCAGTTTCTTGGCTGATTAAAAAACAGAGATAAAAAAAACTGCGCCCGGGTCCGGGCGCAGTTTTTTTTATCAGGCAAAATTAGAATTTACTGCCGATTTCAGAGAACAGGTAGATATAGTCGAAATCATTGTATCTGCCGTTGCCAGCACCGATTCTGGCGGCACCCTTAACAGCATCGCCACCGAAATCAAAAATGGTGCAGCCGACTCTGATTCTGGTGTTTTTGGCAAGCTGATAGCGATATTCAATGGTAGTAACCATAGCTTTGGCTTCAGCAGTAGCGAAATTGTTGGTACGGTCATACAGAGTGTTGGTCTTGTCAGCCGGAATTGCGCTGTTAACCAGGCCGTGGCCGGAACGATAGCGATTCAGATCGTTAACCGGTGCGCCGTCGAGTTCATCGAGGAAGTCGAAGGCCAGGCGGGCATAATGCTTGCATTCTTTCGGCTTGTATTCAGCCTGAAGTTTAAGGTCGTACATATTCTGCATGCCCCTGGAGAAATAGGGGTTACCGCGAGAAATGTCTTCCCATGGCGTTTCGGCGAAGTCAACATAGCGCATGTCATTCAACAGAGTAATGCCGCCCATAGATTCATCGTCGGCAAAAGCGTAGCTGACTTTACCGGCCCAGTTCTTGTGACTTTCGTATTTAACCGCTGCGAGACCTTGCCAGCCGGCGAGATCGATATCACGCGTCGGAGTGGCGACCGAAGTAAGCATATCGATCGAGTAATTGGTAAAAGTGAATCCCAGATCATAAGACCAGTGACTGCTTTTGCCGATCTGGCCTTTTGAGCCAAATTCAACGTCTCGGCGCTCGTCGCTGAGCTGCGAACCAAAGATTTTTGGGGTTCCATTTATCTGAGCTGCGGTCGGGAAAGCGGAAGAAAGAAGGATATCTCTGTTTCTTCGCTGAGCCAGTGCTGGTTCATCCTGAGCATAAAGGCCGAGATAGAGCGAATGATCACGCACTTTGGTTTTCAGATCGAGGTTGTATACCGGTCTGTAATCGACCGGACCGTCGTCTTTATAGCTGCCCTGATGGCGGTCATAGATTGCCTGAACCATCATATCGACATCACCAATCTTGCGGCCGTAGCGAACCACATCGATATAGTTGTCGATCAGCATGCCGTGGTTGGCATTGTAGAGAACCCGGCCGAAGGTGAACATGCCGGGATCCTGAAACATCTTTTTGATATTCAGGTAAGCATAGTTGATACTGTTGTCTGATACGCTAAGGTTACCAATCCCTGGAACGGGACCAGCAACTCCGAAAACGCCGCCGCGGTTGGACGATGCAAGGTTGAGCTGAGAATCTGTATGCTTGCCGAACAGCACCCATCTTGCCGAGAAATCGATGTTTTCATCGACTTTAGCATTGAACATGAAACGAAACTGGCTTTCGGTAAGCGAGTTGTTGCTGTTACCGGCTCTCGGTGTTGCGGGAGAATAAGGATTGATGCGCCAGTCGTTTTTATGATGCAGGTTCGAGTGGCGAACAAGGAGATTACCACCGATCTTGATCTTTTCATCGATGCCGGTGGCCATTTTATCCTTGATTTCTTTTACATCGGTTTTGAGCAGCGATACGTCTTCTTTCGCCTTTACGAGATCTTCTTCGAGTTTGCCGGTGCGAATGCCGAGGGAAGCCAGTTCGTCAGAGAATTCTTTCTGCAGCTTTTCGATGCTTACCAGATCTTCTTTGGTAACCAGTTTGCTGGTGCCATCTTCATTCTGCATTACCTGTTCGACCCGTGCCAGCAGTTTTGCGGTTGTAACCGCCAGTTCATAGCGGCTGACGCCTTTGTTGCCGGCAAATTTTTCGGGGGTTACACCCTGGAATACGCCAGACGCTGAAAGTTTGTGAATAGCATCGTAGGCCCAGTGAGAAGTTGGCACGTCCTTGAAGGGAGCACCAACTGCAATGCCGGCTGAAAAAACAAGAGCCGACAATGGAACAAGAATTGTGCGCATAAGAATCTCCGTTTGACTGGTTAGCTGATTTTGGCACACACAAAGAAAGGCAATCTATGCAAAACAGAACAGGACACAAGCAGAAAATCAGAAATCTTCGGTTCGATAACCGCACATCATTATCTTTCCAAGTTCCTCCTTCAGATAAAAATTGATGTTTGGGGAACTGAAAACTTCATCAGGCTTCGTCCCCTCTTCTGATGGGGTTTCATCACCTGCGTCAGAGACCGTTACAACTGTCGACTGGGGCTTGCCCGCGTTATTTTCGGCACGGGCACGGGCAAATACTTCAAGATAGTGCTCATAAGGGGTGAAGCTGACCTGCTCGATCTGCGAATTCATGTAGCCATTCGCAATCATTACCGAGAGCAGCAAAAGATCGTCTTCCGGCGCGGCAGAGTCGTGATGATGCCCAATGGCCGGTAACAGATATTCAGGAATATTCATTTCAGAGGCAAGGGCTTCGCCAACTTCCTGGTGTGTAATGCCGAAAACCTGCAGTTCGGCATCACAGACCCTGAGGTTTTGTGCCTTGCGCCGCGCCATGGCCCGTGAATATTCCTGACTGTCATGAAAGCTCAGGGCCAGCGAGCCAAGGTCGTGCAGCAGGCCGGCAGAACGCATTTTCCAGAAAAGGCGCTGTTCAGCTCCGAGAAGTTTGCCGATGTGCGCGGCCAGAACCGAGCACCGCCGCATGTGCGTGAGCTTGTCGACCTGATTGACGAAAACACGGGTCAGAACTGAAAACACCTCTTCGATGAGAATCTGCCTTATGCCTTCGATACCAAGAAACTGCACGGCCCCACGCAGGTTCTCAAAGGGCGTTCGCCGGGCAAAGTTTGCGCCATTCGCGATTTTGAGCATGCGATCGGCGAGACGTTCTTCTTTAACGAGCACCTCTTCAATTTTTGAAAAGGCGATATCAGGGTCTTTAAGCATGCTCAGAATACGAAACGCCGGGGTACGCATCGCCGGCAGAGCAACGACCTGCTTAACGATCGTCGCAATGTTTCCTTCGTTTCTGGTGCGCATCAGTGCGGTAGCAATATCATCGAAGCGCTTTACTGCAAAGGTTTTGAATGGCATCTGGTCATCACGGCAGGTCACCAGAAAAACCTTTTGGGGTTCAGAAAGCTTATCGAGGGCTTCTTCCATCGATCTATGCATCGCAGCCTTGTCAGAAAGCCTGATAATGACGTAAGAAAACTTTGGCAGCAGCGTCTGAACTACTTCAAAGGCTTTGTGCTCGGGATATAGAAGATCGGTCACTTCTATTTCGGCGACCGTCTGATTGTGCAGGCGCAGCTGAAACGGGTATTTCTGTGCAGGCAAGCGGTTACACCATTACTGAAAAGCCATATTCAGGCTCGGGAAAATCCTTGCGGATCAGCTCCGGCACGCAGTCTATCAAGTCGCGCTGCATGAGAAACGTCAGGTCTTCCTGCAGACCGATTTCGATGACGGCCCGGCCGGCACCAGACATTTCGAGAAGGCGGCGGTCATCTCGATAATAGCCAAATATACCGAGAGCGGCCTGGGCCCCGTCGCCAAGACTGAACTCCTCACCGGCAGAAATCAGCCCCATGAGGCGTGATACCAGCAAACCGGCGCAATAGGCATCATCGAGAGCAAATTTTTCTTCGCGGCCGGCGCAGACGAACAACACATCCATATTACTGGCTTTTGCCGTCTCGTAAGCTTTTTTAACAACGGCAGATGCATTGAGAAAGCAACCCAGAAACACGTGCGGTGCGATGACGAGATCAGCAACCGCACGGGTGCCGTTGCTCGAAGTAAAAATCAGCACCCGGTCCCTGAGATCGGCTTCAAAATACTGACGGGGGCTGTTGCCAAAATCGAACCCCTCGGGCGGCAGGCCCTTTCTTTCGCCGCACAGCAGCGGATGAATAGTCTGCTGCGAAGCCAGTTTTGTCGCTTTCTGAATTGTGGTGGTCAAAATTACTTTTTTGGGCTTTTTTGACATGATGACGGTCAGACTCGAGGTTGCCCGTACAGCGTCTATGACCACACAAACCTTGCTGGCCAGAGCCTGAACTTCACCGGGGGTGAAAGCGACATCAATCTGCATCGTAAACCCTCTCTAGTTGGATTTAAATCTCTGCTGCATCACAGCCTGACACAGCTTGACCGTTTCATGGGTTTCGCGGCGGCAGCGCGAGATCTGGTCAAGCAACTCGTTATCGCTTTCACTTTTGCGGCTTCGCAAAAGTTCGTAGAGCATCTGGTCGCGCTTTTCATTATTCCGGCACAGGCTGTCGAGGCGGTCGAGAACCATTGTCAGCATGCGGCTGACTTCGAGCGGTGCAGTTTCGGTTCTGGCATCGACATTTTCGGTAGAAGCATCGCTGTTGCCAGTTCTGGCAGCTTCGTTTTCGGGTTCACCGAGAATTTCTCTGGCGCGTCTGATCGAGGTTTTTTCTTCTTTAAGCAGGCGAAGAATGGCGCTGATGGTTTCGAGATGCCGGCGGCGGTAGATTCTATGCCCGCCGCGACTGCGTTCTACATCGAGCAGAACAGGAAACTGCTGCTCGTAATAGCGCAGGGTATGCGAAGCAAGCCCGGTCAGACGACTTATTTCGGCAATTGAGAACTGATCAGCCATGTTTGATATGGTGCTCCCTCAGAAAATTTGCGCACTTTTCCGGCCAGCGTTCTGGTTGTGAGACTAAAGCGACGAACAGCAGAAGAACGACCGACAGAACCGTGAGAAACATGCACAACCTCCTGATTTCTTCCAAAATTGGGTGCTGATAGTATCGGCGGGAGTTTGACTTTTTTTGAGGGCAAACAGGCAAATTTATCTAAACGACTCAATGCGAAGAGAATGACTTTTCCGGTTCGCTTATGGCAGTGGCAAAACCGTCACCGATGCTGTATAACGGGCCCCAGATTCCTGAATCGGCGATTGCAGGCAGCGCAGAACTTTCGCCAGCGGGTGCCGGAGCCGACTGCGCAGCTGCCAGGGCCTTTTCTGCAGCAGGCTTAGAGGATGGCTTCGCTACGACATCAGCTTTTAAAACGGTCTGACCGCCTTTTTCCGGGGCATCCGACCGGGCATAAATCTGAGTCTCTTCGGGCGGCTCTTCGCTGATTTCGTGCTCCGGAACCTCGTAAGCTGCGTCAGACTCTACTGTTTCGACAGAAGGTGGAGCTGCTGCAGTCATGACGACCGGCGCTGCAGCGGCTTCAGGCTCAAGTGCAGCGGCCGTTTCTGAACTTTCTGAAGCGACCGGGGCAACTACCTCGCGATTAATCGCCACAATGCTTGAATCGACACGATGCCCCTGAAGAAAACCGGCAAGCCAGCCGCGAATATCGACATCGACTGGGTTTTCCGGGCCCATATTCAGTGGCGTGGCCTGGTTGTATGCACGTTCAAGCTGGTTGCGCAAACGCCTTTCATTGTCGTAGAAGCGTCTTTTGGTTTCACCGTCACCGGCACTGGCAAGTTCATCGCCGCGGGCACCCCAGCGAAACTCGATGGAATGGTAAGGATCGAACGAGAGGTCGAACAGCCGGGCGTTCACATCGGCAAAGGAGAGCGTTACTTTGCGGCCAGCCGAATTGACATAGGCAATCTGAAGTTGCCCGCTGAGCTGGTCATACTTCTGCAGCAGTCTGGCGGCCAGTTCTCTTGCAGCAGCCGGGTCGAGCTGTTCCTGCTCGATTACCATCTGCCGGCTGCGATCGTAAAATTCCCGGAACGCCACTTTAAGGCGGGCATCGCGTGATGGGGTCGAAAATTCTTCCCACAGGCCGTCGGTGCCATAGATGTTCCAGGGGAGTGAGCCCGGGTGCGGCTTCAGATGAATACCTTTTTCGACAGCTATTTCGACAGCGACCGCCCGGTAGCTGATGTCTTCATACAGGTCCTGCATCATGAAAGCGAAGTCTCTGACCGGGTCGGTACCGCGATTTTCGTCGGTAAGAGCCTGTCTGATGTATTCATGGTAGCCCAGGCCGTTTTTTCCCCTGAACGAATAGCTTTTCTGAAACTGATCTTCGGCTGAGTAGTCAGAAATGTTGTGATTTCGCGTTCTAACAGTGTTTCCACCTGATGTATAGCTGATCGGGCGCCACTTTTTAAAACCGCCGCCGTTCGTTTTAGAACCCCTGGTAAATTTAGCTCCGAACCAGGGCTTTGAGATGGTACGGTCGGGGTGAGCGTCTATCACCCTGACTCTGCCGTCTTCAGTCACTTTTGCCACCACGGCAACGTGCCCATCCGGGTCATAGTAGACCGTTCCCGGCACAATCGACTTTTTGCTGATTTTGACCGGATAGTGGTCTGAGTCTTGAGAATCGGCAGCCATACGAAAATAGCCTGAGTTAATGAGGGTAACCTGACTGAAAAGATTCTGCGGTGAAGAAAAATAGTCCTGGTCTTTGAAGCTGGTGGGTTTGTTACCTTTGCTATAGCGCTGGTCGCCGCCCTTGCCAGAGATCGAAGCGGTGTAGCTGAAAGGCAGCCTCAATTTGTAGGCGACATAAGCGCGCAAAACGTATGGCAAATCGGCGCAGTCAGGTGAAAGGTTGAACTTTTTGTCTTCTTCGCCATAAAGGGGGTTGGCCTTCGGATCTTTGATGAAACGGTTCAGATTCGAATATTTCGAGTCACAGATTGCCTCGACAAACTTGCTGTAAACTTTTTCATCTTCTTCAGACCAGAGGTTGCGGCTGAGTTTCCAGGCAGCGGCTTCTACCATCGACGACCCGATAATAAGCAGCGTCAGGCAGACAAGGGCAACAATTTTCCGATAATTTTTCATTCAGGGTACCTCACGCTCGACCAATCGGCACGCAGCTGTCTTTTTTTAACTTTTTCAAGTTTCTCGGCAGGTGGTGAAAAATTGCGCCTCTTCTTCCGATAGTTCAGAGTATGAATAAAACAAGCAATGCAACTATGATGGCCATTCTTGCCCTTACCGTGTTGATGCTTCTGCCCGGCTACAAAAAGCAGAGTGAAAATCAGCCGTATCCCGCCCCAATCGCCAGGCCGGCGTTGGCTTTTTACGCGAATCTTTCGGTTTCCGGGCTCTTCAATCAGGATCAGACGGGCAGCGAAGCCATTAAAGATATTGTCAGCAGTGTTGAAGCCATCAGCATGGCGAGAAGCGGTTCTGAGAGCGTCAGTCAAAATATGAAAGCCGCAGCGGCTGAGTTGCTGAACAGCCGGATTCTCAGTGGCAACCTGAAAATTCACGAGGTTTTCTTCTATCTGCGCACCCCCGAACATTATGCGCTGGTTCTGAGCGGCGAGTTTTCGCCGGCAGCAATTGCCGACATGATTGGAAGAAATCGCATCAATGCCACAACCAGAGGTTTCTCGACCCTGATGAACATGGCGCCGGCGGGGAGAGAAAGAGTTTTTCTCGAAGTCAGAAACGATGCGATCGTCATCTGCCCCGAAAACATTGCCGGCAATGTTTTAAGCAACATCGACGATCACAAGAACCTGGTTGCAGGTGAGTTTTCGGCATTTGACCGCATGGTCAGCGGCCGTCCGGCAATGGCCGCCGAAATAAGCTTCGAAAACCTGCAGAAAAATATCGGGAAAAAGTTATTGCCCGGCTGGCTGCAGGCGATGAAACACCTGCGGCTGCTGGCGGCCAGTAAAATTGCCAAGCTGCAGCTGTTTATTCCTGACAATTCGCAGAGAGCGGCGATGTCAGAGCCGCTGAGAAACAGAACCGGCGACATCAAAGCCGCTATCGGCGGGCGCGACAACCTGAAACTTGAAGAAAAGGGCAACAGCATTTTTATCGAAGCAAAATCTGACGAAGCGCTTGAAATGTCGATCAGTCGGCGAACTGCTGCGTTTCTGCTGCACTTCTTTGCGGCGCACGGCAGTAACAGGAACATGGTTCTCTCGGCTGCCAGCCATGACTGAAATAAAACCCAAAACGGTGCCGACAGCTTTTGCCATGCCGACGCGGCCACTAAGAAATTCTGCCAAAGCACTGATCATAGAGAACAACCAGGTTCTCTGCACCTGCAACCGCGACCTGCTGGGCGATTTCTTTCTTCTGCCCGGCGGCGGACAGAACCACGGCGAAACGCTTGCCGATGCCGTTGTCAGAGAATGTCTCGAAGAAGTCGGGGCGCACGTTGAGGTCGGCCATCTGCATTTTGTTCGTGAATACATCTCGGCAAACCATGAACTGGCTGAATATGACGACACAATTCATCAGATCGAGTTTGTGTTCACCTGCCGGCTCAAGGAACCAGTGCACACACATGCGGCAGTCGGATCTGATGCTATGCAAACGGGCGTTGTCTGGCTGCCGATCAACCAGCTGCAAAATTACCGCTTCTACCCGGGCTCACTGATCAGGCATCTGCAGAATTTCATGCCGGCAGACTGCTCATGCGTCTATCTCGGTGACACTCTTTAACGAAGTTCGCTCACTCGTATCTGAATGCTTCGATTGGGTCGAGTTGAGAGGCTTTCCAGGCCGGGTAAAGACCAAAGAAAACCCCAACCGCACCAGAGAACGCGATTGAAATAACGATCGAAGTGTTTGACACCACCGGTGAAAATTCGACGAATTTTCCGATAATCTGAGCCAGGCCGAAGCCGCCAAAAATGCCAAAAACACCACCGACACAGCTTAAAACCACGGATTCAACGAGAAACTGATAGAGAATATCGCTGGTTCTGGCACCGATAGCCATTCTGATACCAATCTCGCGGGTTCTTTCGGTTACCGAAACCAGCATGATATTCATGATACCGATGCCACCGACGAGAAGCGAGACAGAGGCGATCGCTCCGAGCAACAGGCCAATTATCGTCAGCGTGGTTCCGGCCATTTCGGCGATGTCATCCTGGGTACGGATATCGAAATCGTCGTCCTGGCCTTCTCTGATACGGTGCCGGCGCCGAAGCAGCTGGGTAATCTCTTCTTTGGCCGACTCTACCGCTTCCTGCGAACCGGCTGAGAGATGAATCATCTGAGCGTGGGTTATACCCATGAGGCGGCGTTGAACAACCGAGAACGGCATAAGGATCAGGTCATCCTGATCGCCACCACCCATGCCGGTTTCACCGCGATCTTTGAGAACCCCGACGACAAGCATCGGCATTTTCTTGAACCTGATTATCTGACCGATCGGATTCAGGTTACCAAAAAGATTTTCGACAATGGTGCGGCCAACAACGCAGACTTTATGGCCACCTCTGATTTCAGTCGGAGAAAAGTAGCGCCCCTGAACTATTTCACGCGAGGCGATGCCGAGATAATGCTCATTAACACCCATTATACTGGTTGACCAGTTACGGTTGCCAAAAACTACCTGGCCGGAATTGCGCACAATAGGCGAAACCGCCCCGACAGAAGGACAGTCTCTGGCAATTGCATCGGCATCTTCGGGGGTAAGGGTGGTCATAGAGCCTCTGGGCCCATGAAAACCGCGACGACTGCCGCCACCGGGCATGACCATGACCAGATTGGTGCCCATTTTTGAGATGTTTTCCTGAACCGAAAAATAGGCGCCCTGCCCGACTGCTACCATTGCGACGACCGAAGTGACACCGATAATTATGCCGAGGGCGGTAAGAAACGAGCGCATTTTGTTGCGACCCAGGCTGATAAAAGCAAGCTTGATGATGCCCCAGAAACTCATGCCTGTTCCTCCTGTTCATCATCTGAGCCGCCGGGTCGCCGATGTTTTTTGATCTCTTCGCTGGCAAGAAGTCGGGCACTGACGGGCTCGTCCGAGATAACCTGGCCATCAGACAGTCTGACGACACGTGAGGTGTACATGGCGATATCTGGCTCATGCGTAATCAAGACAATCGAGATGCCGTTGGCGTTAAGGTCCTGAAAGATTCCCATAATCTCGACACTAGAATATGAATCGAGATTGCCGGTCGGTTCGTCGGCAAGAATCACTGATGGCCGATTGACGAGAGCTCTGGCAATCGCGACACGCTGTTGCTGACCGCCTGAAAGCTGATTTGGGTGATGATGTTCGCGACCTTTGAGACCCACAGAGGCCAGGGCCGCCATCGCTCTTTCGCGGCGCTCTTCTGAGGGTATTCCGGCATAGATCATCGGCAATTCGACATTTTCAAGGGCGCTGGTTCGCGACAGGAGGTTAAATCCCTGAAAAACGAAGCCAATGCGGCGATTACGTACCATGGCGAGCTGGTCTTTGCTGAAACTCGAAACATCTTCCCCGTCGATAAAATACTGACCGGAAGTAGGCCGATCGAGACAACCCATGATGTGCATCATAGTTGATTTGCCCGAGCCGGAGGCCCCCATGATCGAGGTGAATTCGCCCTGATAAAAGCTCAAATTCACTCCGCGCAGCGCCTTAACTGAAACCCCGTCCATGAAGTAGGTTTTCGTCAGGTTGCACACCTGCAGCAGCGGTTTGTCTCTGTTCATCTTACAATCTCATTCTGACGCTGCCACGGCGGGAATTGTTACCGGCTGGGCCTGATACCTCGCCTCTTATGCCGATCACTACCTGGTCACCCTCTTTTAGTTCGTCGCCAGGCAATTCTATGTAGTCCTGATTTGAAAAGCCGATTTTTACCGTTTTCATTTCCATGGTACCGCCAGCAGGCATAAGCCAGACGGGTATGGTATCGGTGGCGGAACGGCCATTGTTGCGGGCAGACATTTTTATCAATTCTTCAGGAGCTTTGAAATAAAGGGCCTTTGCCGGCAGGCGCAGAACGTTCTGCCGGTCACCGACAAGGATTTCGGCATTGGCGGTCATTCCGGGCTTCAACAGGAGATCATCATTTTCGACACGCACCATAACTGAATAAGTGACGACATTCGAGTTCTCGGTCGGCGACAAACGCACCTGATCGACAACACCTTCAAAAGTTCGATCCTTGTAGGCATCGACGGAAAAGGTAACCGGTTGCCCATGAGCCACGACACCGATATCGGTTTCGTCGACAGCCGTATCGATCTGCATTTTCTTGAGATCCTGGGCGATGACGAACAGTTTTGGCGCCTGCAGACTGGCGGCAACGGTCTGCCCTTCGTCAACCTCGCGCGAAATAACGACGCCATCGATGGGCGAATAAATTTTTGTTCTGTTAAGGTTGATCTGAGCTACGCTCAATTGCGCCTCCATCTGCCTGATACGGGCCTGAGCGCCTTTTCGTTCAGCTTCGAGAGCTTCAAACTGCGCTTTGATGGCAAGTTCTTTTACCTTACTGGCCTGGCTTTGCGCCTTTGTGGCATCAAGTGACGCCTTCTGCGAGTCGAGGGCGGTTTTCGCCGAATCCCGTTCTGAAGCCGAAATCAATTTGCGGTCAAACAGTTCTTGTATTCGGCGGTAATTGCGTTCGGCTTCTTCGACTGCAACTTCAGCCTTGCGCACATTGGCAAGCGAGGCTTGAATGTCGGCCTGAGCTGTCAGGCTTGAAGCTTCAAGATTTTTCATCTGCGCCAGGGTAGACAGTTCGCTGGAAACTGCATTTTCGAGATTGGCTTTAGCCTGCTGCAGCTGTGCTTCGAAAGATGAGGCCTCGAGCTCCGCGATCAACTGCCCGGCTTTTACCTCGTCGTTAAAGTCGGCGTAAATTTTAAGAATATTGCCGCTTACCTGTGAACCAATTTCGACAGTAGTCAAGGCGGCCAGAGAGCCTGACGAAGATATTGTCGTTCTGATATGCCCTCTGGTAATCGCTTCGGTCGAATATTCACGCGGCTGCGAAGACGAGCGCCAGAAATACCAGCCAATGCCTCCGGCAACGAGAATTGCGCCAAGAATGACTGCCACGATCAATTTTTTCATTTTTCAGTTTCTCCAGATTTTTTTTCGGGGGCTGGTATTTCCTGAATACGGTATTCGGCCGGGAGTCGGCCAAGCACCCGGTCAAGCTCAGCCTGAGCAATGAGGCTGTCGAAAAGAGCAACCACGTGGTTGCCCCGGGCTCTGGCAAATTCAACCCGCGCGTCGGTAATTTCGAGGGGTGAGCCGAGGCCTGCGTCATATCGGCCTTCGGCAAGATGCAGGCTTTCGCTGGCCTGTTGCACAAGTACCGTCGTTGCCTGCAGTCGTTCGAGGGCATCGGTCAGCCCGGTAATCGAATTTTCAAGTTCGGCATTCACTGCCAGCCGGCTGTTTTCGAGAGCGGCAGCGTTGTTTTCGAGAGTACTGCGGGCCGAGTCGATCTGGGCACGTGTTATGGCACCGTCAAAAACCGGCCATGACATGCTGACGCCCATTCCCCACTGGCGATCGAGCGGCGAAACGGTGCCAGACCACTGATAATCAGCCGAAGCTGAAACGCTTGGGCTACGGCCAAGGCGGGCTTCTTTAAGCCTGAGGTCAGCGGCTTTAACCTGAAAATCGGCGGCTTTGAGGTCAGGGCGGCTCATCGCTTCGCCGAAAAGCTTGTCTTTATCTTCAGCCAGCCCGGTTGGCTGGCGAAAATCTTCGTAAGGAGCAATTTCAATAGTTTCGCTGAGGCCGACAGCACGGGTCAACCCGGCCAGAGCCACTTTGAGATTGCTGCGTGCCGAGATCAGTTCGACCCTGGCATTGGCCACGTCAACCTGAGCGCGGGTGATGTCGAACGGCGCGCGGGTACCTACTTCGACAAAGCTTTCAACTTTCTCGAGATGACGTTCATAGCCTTCGAGGGTTTCTTCGCGGACTTTTAAAAGCTCAATTGCCTGTTGCGCCCTGAAAAAAGCAGCTTTGATGTTGGCAGCGAGCTCTGTCAGGGTCGAATCGCGGCGGGCTTTTGCAGCCGCCAGCGACTCGCCGGCGGCCCTTTTCTGCAGGCTCGTCTGACCGGCGTCAAAAAGCAGCTTTGAAGCAGAAATCGACTCGGAAGTGCTGTCGGTTGTTGCATCGACAATGTTTCGGCCCGAGGCGGTTTCGACTTTGGAGTGGCGCCAGTTGGCCCGCAGATCGAGTTTCGGATCGTAGGCACTGCCGGTCTGCATTACCCTGGCCTTTTCGGCAGAGACGTTGCTTTCGGCAATTCTGAGTTGCGGGTGACGACTCAGGCCGTATTGGAGGCACTGTTCGAGAGTCCAGGGATGTAAAGCAACTGGTTCCTGGGAGCAGGCCGGCGAAAGAGAACCAAAAGCGAGCAGGGCTATTACGATTTTTTTCACAGAAGCAGCTGCGCGGGTTTTCGAAATTAAAAAGTTTAATGACTTCATCTGTCACCTCTGGGTTCAATATCTCGCAATTTTTATGGCAAAGCAACCCGGGCTTTGCAAAGAAATGTTAATCGCCTATATCAATTTGTCAGGGTCATTTTTAATGCAGCGCTTACCCATCACACCTGTGAAAGCTGGTATTCAGGCTCTTATCTATGAGTTTGCTCCTAAAGAAAAAACTGCCAGGGCCGCTTTGAGGCAGGCAACCTGGCAGTCTGCAAATTGTTCAGAGAATCAGAATCTTGCGAAAACGCCGAAGGTCGGGCCGGAATATTTGATTTCGGCCTTGTCGCCTTCGCCTTCGAGGTCATATTTGACGCCGCGGTAGCCGAGATCGACATACCACTCGGTGTCTTTCGAGTTCGGGTTGAGTCTGAGAGCGGCATTCAGGTTATAGTCGTTATGCAGGGCATCATAGCCGCCAGCGTTAACCTTGATGAGTTTGAATTGACCTTTGAGCCAGAGATTGTCAGAGATCTGGGCGCCGGCGTTCAGGCCAAGATAAGGCAGCGGGTAAGATTCGCTCCAGCCAGCTTCGAGTCGGCCGGCAGCGATTGAGTCTTCGTTTCCTGAAACACTTATGTCGGAGTTGCTGAATTTGATACCAAACATGCCATCGAGGTAGAAGGCATCGCGACCAGGCTGGTCAACTTCTTTTGAGCGGGTAAGGTTATAAGCCCAGGCAAGGTCGAGCCAGCTGTTTTCAATGCTCATATTGGCATTGGCCCTGAATTTTTTGTTATCGAAAGTAATGTTCTTAACAAGGGTGCCGCTGTTGTCATGCTTCATGTAAGAAAGCTCAAGAGCTGATTTTTCGCTGAGAACGTGGGTAACTCTGAAGCCAAAGCGGGTTTTACTGCTGAACGAAACATCGCTATCGAGGTTGATTTCGGTACCGGTGTTTTCAACGCGCACAGAGCCATCGAGATCGGATTTCCAGCCAAGAACTTCGATGCTGGTGACCTTGTTGAAGCTCACCCGGCCGCGTGATTCAGGCTGATAAGATCTATCCCAGGCCGAAGCACCTGCAGGAATAAGTAAAGCGGTAATGACAGCCAAAGCCAGTTTTCTCATAAAAACTCCCTTCAAAAGATGTCAAAGAGGTTATGCAAAACCGGCCATGGTGTCAAATATAAATTCAATTAATATGGCAAATGCATTGAAAGAATCAGATCTGCAATTGGACTGAATTCCCGCATTATCCCATGAATCAAAGACTTGATGCGTTTGCCCTGTTTTTGAAAAGTTCAGAGCTGGAAGGGGAAGGTATCTGCGAGTGACTGATCGAGCACTTCGCCCTTGAACCAGGGCGGGCAGAACTTCGACTGGCGCAGTCTGACAAAAGCATTCACCACTTCGGGATCGAACTGGTTGCCGGCGCAGCGCACGATTTCTTCGGTCGCTTCATCGAAAGTCAGAGGTTTTCGGTAAGGCCGGCACGAAGTGATGGCGTCAAACGAGTCGGCGACACAGATGATGCGTGAGCCGAGCGGTATATCACCGGCAGCCAGTGCATCCGGGTAGCCTTTGCCGTCATAGCGTTCATGGTGGTGCTTGATAATTTCGCAGACGTTCTTGAGAAACTCGATTGAATTGAGAATGCCGGCACCGATGTGCGGGTGGGCCTTGATGGTTTCGAATTCATCATCGGTGAGACGGCCGGGCTTAAGCAGAATCTGTTCAGAAATACCGATTTTGCCAACATCGTGCAGCAGTGAGGCATGCCTGATCGTATCGACTTCGGAGCGCGGCAGGTTCATTTCGAGGGCGAGACCGACGCTAAGATCGGTTACACGGCGAGAATGGCCATGCGTATAGCTGTCTTTGGCGTCGATAGCGGCCGCCAGCGATCTGATCGTCTCGAGGTAAACATTAAGCAGGTTGTGATACAGGCGGGCATTCTCGATGGCAATCGAGGCCTGGGAAGCGAGTGTTTCGAGCAGATCGAGGTTTTCGGGGCTGAATGGGCCCTTTTTGCTCAATACCCGTTCACAGTTGATAACGCCGACGAGATTGTCTTTATTGAGAAGCGGGGCAGAAATGAGTGTCAGGTCGGTTTTGCGGGCAATTTTAGGCAGTTCTTTATACTCTGCACTCTTGCCGGTATTGTCGACCTTAATGGGTCGGCGCAGCTCAGCAGCTCTGCCGGCAACCCCTTCACCCAGCTTGAGCCTTACATCACGCACGCCGAGATCTTCAAAGCCGCGATAGACTTCGACATACAGTTCTTTGGCCGAATCATCGTACAGCATCAGCGTTGCGCGGTCAGAGTCGGTGATGCGGGTTGTCATGTCGATAAAATAGTTGAGAACCGAGTCGAGATCGAGCGAAGAGTTGATCGCCTTGCCGAGTTCCTGGATCAGGCTGAGTTCGGCAACCTGGCTGTCGGTTCTTTCGTGCAGACTGGCGTTCGCGATCGCCTGCGAAATCTGGCCAGAGATACCGAGCAATAGATTGAGGTCGTCTTCGAGAAAGGCTTCGCCGCTGCGTTTATTGTTAACATTGAGAACGCCGAGCAGACCGCCGTTATGAACGATCGGCACCGACAGAACCGAGCGGGTCTTGTAATCGAGGCGGCCCTGGTGATTGGCGAAGCGCGAATCTTTCGAAACGTCTTTAAGCAGAACCGGCTTCTGGTTCTGGGCGACCCAGCCGGCAATGCCCTCACCCATCTTGACATGTATCTGGCCGACCATATTGCTTGGCAGACCGAGAGCGGCATCGAGTGTCAGCACTTCGTTGAGCGGGTCGTAAGCCATCAGCGAGCAGTTTTCGACGTCAACGACTTCCTGGACCTGCTGCAAAATGGTGTCGAACAGCCTGGAAATATTAAGAGTGCGCGAGACCGAAGAGCCTACTTTGTAAAGGGTCGACAGGTAATCGAGCTTGCGCTTTGAATCATTGAACAGGCGCTCATTTTCGAAATGTGAGGTGATGATACGCCCGATGGTGTTGAGCAGTTCCTGGTCTGAATCTGAGATTTTTTCGGTTTCTTCGCGGTGATAAATGCCAAGAGTGCCGACAAAACGGCCATCAGCGGTCAGAAGCGGAACAACCAGCAGGGCCCGGGCAAACTGATCTAAAAAGTTATTGCGGGCAATAGTATTGTCGCGATGCACATCCTGGATCAGCAGCGGCTTTTTCTGCGAAGCCACCCAGCCATGATAGCCTTTTCCCATGCCGATCGCCAGAGTATCGAGCTCTTCGGGCAGGCCAAACGACGCGCGCATACAGAGTTCTTCGCGGTCGCTGTTATAAAGCATCAGCGAGGCAGCGCTGCAGTCAACCGCATCGGAAACCTCTTTGAGAACCATGCAATAACCGTCACGGTCGAGCGAGCGCACCGAAAGCTTCTCTGAAATTCTGAAAACACGGGTCAGTTCTTTGAGTTTCTGGTTCGAGTCGGCGAGCAGGCGGGCATTTTCGAGCACCTTGGTGACCATCGAGGCCAGAGTGTTCAATGAGATGACGTCATCTTTCGAGAAAGCGTTGATCTCTGAAGAATCGACCGAAACGACGCCGATCAGCTTCTCGCCAACGAGCAGCGGCACAGCCAGCTCAGAGTAAATCGACTCGGGAGTCTCGATATAGCGCGGTTCGAGCAGAACATTGGGCACGTTCAGGGCTTCTTTATTGCGGGCAACCCAGCCGGTAATACCCTGACCGAACGGAACCCTGATTTTTTTCACTTCCTGCGGGTATTTGCCGCGGGCAACGGCCACTTCGAGAAAATTTTTGTTCTCTTTGCGCAGCAGCAGGGCACCACAGGTGGCTCCGGTAATCTCGATGGCAATATCCATGAGGAATTCGAGCAGATTCTGAAATTCGAGGCTCGAATTCATGATGTTCGAAGCTTCTTCGAGAACCGAAAGGATCTTTTCCTTGCGGGCCAGCGATTCTTTTTCGGCAGCGAGGTCGACCATCTGCATGAAAAAGCTGTTTATCGACTCAACGGCGGCGGCGAGCTGCTCGTCTGTCAGCGCCGGCAGTTCTTTGTCGTCTTTGCCACTGGTGCCTTTACGATAAAACGGCCCGATGAGCACGGCACCGAACATGTTGCCGCGATATTCAAGCTTCATCAGCCTGACAAGTGAGCCATCGGGGCGCTCAATAAGCTCTGAGGTCGGGTAATCGACAAACTCAGAGGCATCGGTCATGCCTGGCAAAACCTCTTCGATTTTGCCAAGCACCACTTCGCCCCGCTCATTGAACGGAATAATATTCAGGCCGGTCAATCGCCGGAAACGCCCGAGAAAACTTCGGAGATTCTCGCGATCACAGACTTCTTCGAGGTAGATTTTCCTGACCATGTGCTTTAACTTTCCACTTTTACTCGATACTGGCTCTGAATAAGGTCACAGAAATGCCGCCGTGCGGCACTGATTTATTTGATTTCGATAACCGAATTCATTCCTTCATACTTGTTTTTAACTGAAGTGCCTGACTTCGGGTCGACGATCCAGTCGGTGTCGTTGACTACGAACTGATATTCGTGTTTGCCGGGTTTGAGTTTCAGAGTGCATTTCCAGATGCCGTTTTCGAGTTTCATCGGGTTGGCATCCTTGTTCCAGTCGTTGAAATTACCGACGATAGAAACCTTTTTGGCATCGGCGTCTTCAAATTCAAATTCTACCTCATTATCGCCACAGCCACTGCAGGCCGGTTTGCTGTCGTCTTTAGCCTCTTTTTTCTCGGCTTCGTCTTCCCACATTTCTTCTTCTTCGAAGCTGTGCTCGCGACCGATGATGTAACCTATTCCAAAGACGCTGGCCATAACAAACAGCTTCCAGACAAATCGCAAAAATCTCATACGTTGACCTCCTATGCGTTTTCGCTATTTATAACCTGAAGTGCGGCATACTGCAAGAGCAATGTTTTGAGCCCCTTCTGTTCGAAACGTACTGTAACCCTGAATTCTGCGAGAGATGCGCCGGTCGTTTCTTCGACCCGGCCGGGCCCAAAAATCTGATGCACGACCCTGACGCCCGGCTTTAAATTTAACATGGTTCCGCTGACGGTGTCACCTTGAATCGGCGCCGCCGCACTTTTTTTCGGCTCTGACCACTTAACCTGCGGGTTGAAGGTGAAAGCACCTGATTTGGGGCGGCTGGTCACGGCACCTGGAATAACCGAACCCGCAGCCGAGGCGGCTCGCCCGGCGGCAGACATGCCGGCAGAAGCGGTGCGCCCGTGAAAGAGATGGGTCGGAACTTCGGTTACAAAGCGCGAGACCGGATTCGAGCCCCACGAACCGAACATCATACGGCGGCTGGCGGCGCTCAGGAAAAGGCATTCGCGGGCACGCGTCATGCCGACATAGGCGAGCCGGCGTTCTTCTTCGAGCTGTTCAGGAGCTTCTTTAGAAGAGCTGTGCGGGAAGATGCCTTCTTCCATGGCAACCATGAAAACCACCGGAAACTCGAGCCCTTTAGCGTTGTGCAGGGTCATCAGATGCACTTTCTGCTGGGTTTCGTCGAGATCGTCGGCAGCGGCGTGCAAAGCGGTATTTGCCAGGTAGTCGTGCAGTTTAAGGTCGATGTTGTCTTCTTCCTGATATCTGATATCAGAAACCAGAGCTTCGACGTTGTTGCGGCGGTCTTCGGCCGATTCCGGGTCATCATCTTTCAGGTATTTGAAATAATCGGTATCATCGATAACCTTGCGGCACAGCTGTGAAACCCGCAGTTCAGAAGCGGTTTCCATGAGTTCGAGCATCATGGTAAAAAATTTACCGATCTTTGAATCAGGGCTGCGGCCACCTTCGGCGGCTACTGCATCCCAGAGCGGCACGCTGCCATCGCCGTAGAGGCGGTTGACCGTGCTGTCGCCGATACCGCGTTTTGGCGTATTGATTATGCGTTCGAGCGATATGCTGTCCTTCGGGTTGTCGATAACCCTGAGGTAGGCGAGAATATCTTTGACTTCGCGGCGGTCGAAGAACTTGAGACCACCGGTGATATCGTAAGGAAGACCGGCACGCTGCAGAGCCTGTTCAATGGGGCGGCTCAAGCTGTTCATTCTGAAGAGCAACGCAAAGTCGCCAGACTGGCGGCCTTCGTTGCGCATCGCCATAATTTTTCTGACGATCCATTCGGCCTCTTCACGGTCGTCGGAAGCGCGTTGAAAGGTGAGCAGCTCCCCACCCTTCTGTTCGGTCCAGAGGCGTTTCGGGTGCGCGCTTTTGTTATTGGCAATGACGGCGCCGGCCGCATCGAGAATATTCTGGGTCGAACGATAGTTCTGCTCGAGTTTAACGATCTGAGCGCCTTCGAAATCTTTGGCGAAGTCTTGAATATTGCGGATGGTGGCGCCGCGCCAGCTGTAAATCGACTGATCTTCGTCGCCGACGACACAGAGATTGCGACTGGCGCTCGAAATCAGCGAGATCAGGCGATACTGGGCATGGTTGGTATCCTGATATTCGTCGACGAGAAAATAGCGGTACTGATTCTGCAGTTTCTGCAGCAGCTCGGGGTTATTGCGCAACAGGTAATAGGCTTTGAAGATCAGATCGTCAAAATCGACGGCCTGATTCTGCATCAGCTGGTTCTGGTAAGCCGCGTAGATCTTCGCGGTATTCTGGGTATTCGTTGTCTGGCCAGCGAAACCGAGATATTCTTCGGGCCCGATCAGCTCATTCTTGGCTGACGAGATCAGCTCAAGCACGGCTCGTGGCGTCAGGCGCTTGGTATCGATTTTATGTTCTTTGAGAACATTCTTCATCAGCTTTTCGCTGTCAGATTCATCATAAATAGTGAAACCATCGGCGAAGCCGGCGTATTTGTGCCAGCGGCGCAGCAGCAGACAACAAAAGGAGTGAAAGGTGGTGAGAGTAACGCGTTCGGCACCGGCAACGAGGTCGCGCACCCGTTCGCGCATTTCTTTTGCGGCTTTGTTGGTAAAGGTCACCGCCAGAATTGCAGCCGGATCGACCTGGCAGTTTTCGATGAGATGGGCGATGCGCACGGTCAGCATGCGGGTTTTGCCTGAACCGGCGCCGGCAACTACCAGAAGCGGGCCTTCGATAATGCGAACCGCTTCCTGCTGGCGTTCGTTGAGTTTGGCAATGGTTTTTTCGATCGGACTGAACACGATTTAGTCTCCGGTGAGGCGGCTGACGGGGTTGTAGCACATCACGACCCAGCTGCCGACGATAAAGTTGTGCAGTTCATGCACCTGCAGGTTATAAAGGGGGCCGCGGTATTCTTCGGTGCTGACCGTTGCCACAGAATCTTCTTCGATCTGGCCTTTGCGGCCAATTACCGGAACCAGCATTCCGGGTTTAAGATGCGAGGCAGGCAGCACGTAAAACGGCTGTTTACGGGTTAATTGAATTTTTTTGACCACTTCGAGGTTGTCGAGATGTGACAGGGTTTTTACAAAAAGTTCGGCCTCTTCCATGTCGTCGCGGGTGATTTCGAGCTGCCAGAGGCCGTGCTTGCCCTGCCTTCGGCTGAACTGGCGGTGTTCGGCGCGATTCGGGTCGGTGGCACCGGTGATCTGAATCAGGTGTGAAAAGCCGCTCTGTGAACCTTTTTCGCTGCCACCGAAAATCACGAACTGAATTGAATTGCTGCGCGGCTGCTCGCTGCCAGACACCCGCATGGTGATGTGTGGATGTTCGACGAACATATGGGCATCACGCAGGAGTTCGTGCGCTCTTGAAGGAGTGTCGATGCTGTTGAAGATCTGTCTGGTCAGTTCATCAGAAAGCTCTGCTTCGGGCTGGCGCGCCGAGAACGGAATATCTGGCAGGCCATATTTAAAAACGGCGTATTTCTGCATAAACACGGCACTGGGGAGATTGCCGGTCGACTCGATTATCCAGACGCGATCGATCAGTTCGGTGCCAGGCGTGGCTTCATGCTTGATCGTTGCCATGTTGAAAATTTCTTTCAGCAGGTCAGAAGACATGGCTACTCTGAAACCAAGCGAAGAGCGCTCGTGCAGATAGAGCGAATACTGCCTTACCTGAGGGTTAATGCGGCCAAAACAGAGCTGATCGGGTGTACAGCGCAGAACTGCGCCCCTTGAGGTGACCAGTTTGAAAAGGGGTGTTTTGTGATCGTAATTTACGTAAACATCGCGGATACGGGTAGTACTGACCTCTGACCAGCCCGAGGCACCCGTAACCGGGTGTTCTTCGCGCAGGTCGGTAATCGCCACCGAGGTTTCGCCGCGCACGATTCTTGCATCAGCAGGCAGCATCGGCAACCCGCCCGGTCAAAAGAAAATTCATCGACAATGCTCCGATAAAACGCATGAAAAATGTGCTTATATCTTACAACATTTCGCCACAATTAACACGCCAAAAGACTCGGTCATTTTAAAGACGGCCGGCATTGACTTTGGGGGCGGTTGGCATTAAGCTTTGCAGCATCCTAATGACGCCGGGGTTTAATTATGAGCGGCTGTGCCGAAAACAGGAAGTATCAGATCACCGCAATCTCAGATGCTCTTACCGACATTATCGTCGAAGTCAGCGATGAAATGCTGCAAAAACTCGATCTGCCCAAAGGCAACAGCATTGCGCTCAACGAAGAGAATCTCAAAAAGCTCGCCAGCATTGTAAACACCTACAAACCCCGCATCGCTCCGGGCGGTTCACCGACCAACGTCATTTATGGCGCCAGCAATCTTGGCCTGAAATGTGCCTTTATCGGCTGTGTCGGCTGCGATGACTTCGGCTATGATTACATCAACAACCTGCGCGACAATGATATCGACACTTACGTTTCAATCAAGCGCGGCAATTCAGGTCTTTGTTATACGCTGATCAGCCCAGACGGGCAGAGAACTTTCGGCCTCGATTTCGGGGTTGCCAAGCAGCTTTATGAATACGAGATCCTGCACAGCCTGATAAAAAGCTCAGAATTTCTGCATTTCTCGGCCTATGAATTCCGCGGCGACAACCCGATCAACGTGGCGACCAGGCATGCCGTATCGATTGCCCGCAAGGCAGGCACCAAGATTTCTTTCGATCTCGGCGACAGTCTGGTGGTCAAATCATCACGCGATCAGATCGACGCTTTTCTCAGCGAAAAGATCGACATTCTCTTTGCCAATGAAGATGAGGCGAGGGCTCTTTGCGAAGGCAGCCGCGACTTCAGACCGCTGCTCAGGTATACTGACCTGGCAGTGATCAAGCTTGGCAGTGAAGGGGCGGTAGCCGTTACTCCCAATGGCGAAATCAGGGTATCGGCCTACAAGGTCGAAGATGTCAAAGACACGAACGGTGCCGGTGACAACTTTCAGGCCGGCTTTTTCTACGGCCAGTCCAAGAAGCTGAATCTCGAAACCTGCCTGAAAATCGGCCATTTTCTTGCTGCCAATATCATTCGCCGCATCGGCGCACAGTCTCAGGTCAAGATCTCGGGCATCGAATATTTTATCTGATCAGCTTGCCGTAGATAAAGGCATCGTGATATTTTTCGCCGACTTTCAGGTAACCGGCCAGGCGTCCCTCGCGGGTAAAACCGGCTTTTTCAGCCACTCTGGCACTCGGCAGGTTATCGACGACCATACAGGCAAACAGACGCCTGATCTGTGGCTGGTTGGCAAAAATGTATTCTTCTACCAGCCTGACTGCCTGCAGGGCATAGCCGCGCCCGTGTTGTGAAGCTTCGATGAAATAGCCGATTTCGGCGCAATAGGGCCGGCCGTCTTCTGGCATCACACCGATTGCGCCAATCAGGCGATCGCCAAGCATGATCGCGAAGTTCCAGGTTTCGCCGGCTTTCCATTGCCTGACAGTTTTGCGCAAAAACCTTCTCTCAGCTTCGATTGAAGCCACATTGACCGGGAAAAATCTGAAATTACCCTGCGTCAGAATCTGATAAAACCCCTTCGCATCTTTGACCATCTGCGGTCTGATTGTAACAGCTTCTTGTGCCCTTTTCATGTTTGAGCCTCTTCATGCCAATTTTATTGAACACCTAATTCTACCAGCGGCCAGGACAATACGGCATAAAAAAACAGCCTCCTTGCGGAGGCTGCCTTTTAGAGCGGGTTATGGTTCTTTACAGAGGCTCAGCTTACCTTAATTTCGGCCAGCTGTTTGTAGATGCTGTATCTCAGTTTAACGTCTTTCTGAGCCTGTTCTACAAACTTGAGAGCCACATCGGGGTTAGACTTCTTCAGCATTCTGAAGCGGTTTTCACCGTAGATGTAGTCAGCCAGCGGCAGGGTCGGTTCTTTCGAATCGAGGGTCAGCGGGTTCTTGCCCTGGGTCAGGTTGTCGGGGTTGAAGCGGAAGAGCGGCCAGTGACCGGCGTCAACGGCTTTCTTCTGTTCCATGAGACCTTCTGACATTTCGATACCGTGGGCGATACAATGGCTGTAGGCAATTACGATGGCGGGGCCATTGTAGGCTTCGGCTTCGAGCAGGGTTTTGAGGGCATGGGCCGGGTTGGCACCGAGGCTGATCTTGGCAACGTAGATATTGCCGTAGGTCATGGCGATCATGCCAAGGTCTTTTTTCGGCATTGTTTTACCACCGGCGGCGAATTTGGCAACGGCGCCGAGCGGAGTGGCCTTACTCATCTGACCACCGGTATTTGAATAGACTTCGGTATCCATTACGAGAACCTTGACGTTCTTGCCAGAGGCGAGAACGTGATCAAGTCCGCCGTAACCGATATCATATGCCCAACCGTCGCCACCGATGATCCAGACTGAGCGTTTGACCAGATACTGGGCCATGTTGAACAGGCGCACACAGATTTCGTCTTTGCAGTCCTTGAGAGCTTTTTTGAGTTCTTCGACGTTGACGCGCTGGGTTTCGATTTCTTCCTGGGTCTTCTGGGCGTTGCCGAGAATCTTTTCGGAGATGGCCTTGAGAGTGGCTGAGCACTTGCAGCCGCAGGCAACGGCTTTGTTGAGCAGCTCGATGGCTTCTTCCATCATCTTGTCAGAGGCGAGGCGCATACCCATGCCGAATTCAGCATTGTCTTCGAACAGGCTGTTGGCCCAGGCCGGACCACGGCCGTCAGCGCGGGTGGTATACGGGGTAGTCGGCAGGTTGCCGCCGTAGATCGAAGAACAACCGGTAGCGTTGGCAACCATAAGGCGATCGCCACAGATCTGGGTGATCAGCTTGATGTAGGCGGTTTCACCGCAGCCGGCGCAGGCGCCTGAGAATTCCATCATCGGTTTGACATACTGAGTGCCCTTGATGGTGCTGAGGTTGATGAGTGCGCGATCCGGATCGGGGATCTTGTTGAGGAAATAATCCCAGTTTTCGGCTTCGTTAACGCGCATGGCTTCGTCTTTGTGAGCCAGGTTGATGGCTTTGGTTTCGAGCTTCTTGCCGGCGGCATCTTTCTGGAAAGCCGGGCAGATGCTGATGCAGGCGCCGCAACCGGTGCAGTCTTCGGGGGCAACCTGAACGGTGAACATCAGGTCTTCTTTGAAGCCTTTGGCTTTGCATGACTTGAAGGTCTTCGGAGCGCTCTTGGCAAACTTCGGGTCGTAGACTTTGGTTCTGATGGCGGCGTGCGGGCACACCAGAGAGCACATGCCGCACTGAATACAGGTTTCTACATCCCACAGCGGCATTTTGATGCCGACGTTGCGCTTTTCGAGCTGGCTGGTGCCGGTCGGGAAAGTGCCGTCGATGGGCATCTGGCCGACGGTTACGTCGTCGCCTTTGCCGGCGAGAATTGGTTCGAGAACGTCATGAGCGATTTTCGGAGCGTTCTTGAGAACCATGGCAGCCTTGATCTTGGTTTTGGCAGTGGCTTTGGCCGGGATCTTAACTTCGAAAAGATTTTCGATAGCCATATCGATGGCTTTCTGATTCATCTTAACGACTTCTTCACCCTTCCTGCCGTAGGTTTTCTTGACTGCGTCCTTCAGGTATTTCATGTATTCTTCGCGCGGCATGATCTTCGAGATTTCGAAGAAACAGGTCTGCATGAAGATGTTGATGCGGTTGCCGAGGCCGATCGATTCAGCAAGCTTGATGGCGTTGATGACATAGAATCTGGCTTTTTTGTCGATCAGGCGCTGCTGGGTTTCGAGAGGCAGTTTTTCCCAGATTTCGTCTTTGCTGTATTCGGTTTCGAGCAGGAAAGTGCCGCCGGTTTTGAGGTTCTTCAGCATGTCATACTTTTCGATGAAGCTGTAGTTGTGGCAGGCGATGAAATTGGCGTGTGAGATCAGGTATGGGCAGCGCAGCGGCTGTTCGCCGAATCTCAGGTGAGAAATGGTCATGCTGCCTGATTTTTTTGAATCGTAAACGAAGTAACCCTGAGCGTTGTTCTTGGTCTTGTCGCCGATAACCTTGATGGCGTCTTTGTTGGCGCCAACGGTGCCGTCAGAACCCAGGCCGTAGAACATGCCGGAAAAGGTCTTCGGATCGCCGGTTTCGACTGCTTCACCGAGTTCGAGACTGGTTTTGGTCACATCGTCAATGATACCGACGGTGAAGTGATTCTTCGGTTTGTCGGCTTTGAGGTTGTCGAATACGGCCAGAACCTGGTTCGGGGTGAAATCTTTTGAACCGAGACCGTAGCGGCCGCCAACGATTTTCGGCCATTTGGTGAACGGCGCGGTTTCGGCTTCGAGAGCTTCACCGATGCTGTTTCTCACATCGAGATACAGAGGTTCGCCGGCAGAGCCCGGTTCTTTGGTGCGGTCGAGAACCGCAATGGCTTTGGTGGTCTTCGGGAAAGCCTTGACCAGGTGAGCAGTGCTAAGGGGGCGGAACAGGCGGACTTTAACGAGGCCGACTTTTTCGCCTTTGGCATTGAGGTATTCAACGACTTCGTGAATGGTTTCGGCGCCGCTGCCCATGGCAACGATAACGCGTTCGGCCTTCGGGTCGCCAACATAATCAAACAGGCTGTATTCACGGCCGGTAATCTTGGCGAGCTTTTTCATGGCTTTGAGAACGACTTCGGGGGTCTTGTCATAGAAGGGGTTGACAGTTTCGCGACCCTGGAAATAAACATCGGGGTTCTGAGCGGTACCGCGCATGCTCGGACGATCGGGGTTGAGGCCGCGGGCGCGATGTTCGAGAACCAGTTTGTCATCGATCATGGCCTTGATGTCTTCATCAGCGATGATTTCAATTTTGTTAACTTCGTGCGAAGTTCTGAAACCATCGAAGAAATGAATGAAAGGTACGCGGCTTTCGAGAGTGGCAGCCTGAGCGATCAGGGCCATATCGTGGGCTTCCTGAACCGAGTTGGAAGCAAGCAGGGCGAAACCGGTCTGGCGGGTCGACATTACGTCGCTGTGGTCGCCGAAAATCGAGAGGGCAGCGCAGGCCAGTGAGCGAGCCGAAACATGAAAAACGGTGGAAGTGAGTTCACCGGCAATTTTGTACATGTTCGGAATCATGAGCAGCAGGCCCTGAGAAGCGGTAAAAGTAGTAGTAAGAGCACCGGTGGTCAAAGAGCCGTGAACGGCACCAGCGGCGCCGCCTTCAGACTGCATTTCACAAACGGTCGGAACTGTACCCCAGACGTTTTTCTGACCAGCGGCTGTCCACGCGTCAGCGTGTTCGCCCATATTGCTGGAGGGTGTAATCGGGTAGATCGCGATTACTTCATTGGTTTTGTGCGCGATCAGCGCGGTAGCTTCGTTCCCATCCATCATTGCGTATGTCTTTTTAGTCACAATCGCACTCCTGCCTGAATGTTATTGGCATCGGGCTGAAAAAAATTCCGATACCGGTAAGGCAAGGTGATATTAAGCCAAAAAGGCGAAACAAGTCAAGGTTTGCGACCCTGCTTGTGAATTTTTTTTCAAAGTTTTGCATTGCAACATTTATTTGATGGCAAGGGGCATTGAACTTCGGTCGTCCTGATAATTTTATCTTCTGTTCTCTGCCGGAAAAAACTGTTGTATCATGAACAGGTAAAAAAATGCCGGAGGTAAATGCCCATGCCGTTGTTCGCAATACTTCTCATGCTGTTGTTTTCTTCACCGGTCAATGCTGCCGAAGTGCCATGTCAGCCGTTTGAGCCGGCAGATACCGGTCGCGAGTATACCAGGTCTGATATCACGCGCAGCCGCGAGGGCATGTTTCCGAACGACCCGTTTTTTGAGAAACAGTGGCATCTCGAAAATCTCGGGCAGGCAGATGACAAGGGCCAGACCGGCATTTCTGGCTGTGATTCTGCAATGCGGCAGGCCTGGAACCTCTGGCAGCCGAAAAAAGATATCATTCTGGCAATTGTCGATTCGGGGCTCGATCTGAAGCACGAAGACATCGACCCGGCGATACTCTGGGTCAATCCGGGTGAAAGCGGTCCCGACGCCGATGGCAATGACAAGCGCAGCAACGGCATCGACGACGATGGCAACGGCTTCATCGATGATGTACACGGCTATAATTTTGTCAGAAAAACCGGCGACATCCAGGACGACCAGTATCACGGCACTCACTGCGGCGCAATTATCGGAGCAACTGCCAACAATGGCGTCGGTGTCACCGGCATGAATACGGGCCTTAAAATCATGATCGTCAAGATTTTCGGGCTGGGTGGCACTCTTTACAGCGAAGAAGTGGCCCGGGCCGTCAGATACGCGGTAGATAACGGTGCAAAAGTGCTCTCGAACAGTTACGGCACTCCGTCGTTCACCCAGGCCATGCAGGATGCGGTGCGCTATACGCATGACAAGGGGGCCCTGTTCGTATGCGCCAGCGGCAACTCGCGCAAAGACCTCGATAATCCCGAAGAAAAAGATTATCCATCATGCTACGGCGTGCCGAATCAGCTGGTGGTGGGTGCGACTGACAACCGCGACCTTTCGAGCTTTGCCAATTACGGCTCGATGGTCGAAATCGCGGCACCGGGTCAGAACATCTTCTCTCTCATGCCGAAAAATGTTTACCGGGCCTTTTCGGGCACTTCGCAGGCATGCCCGCAGGTTGCTGCGGCAGCAACCATGGTCTGGTGCCAGAACCCTGACTGGACATGGCAGCAGATAAAGGCCGCGCTGCTGAATGGTGCTGACCAGGTGCGCGGTCTCGGTCGCTATGTTAAAGGCGGGCTGCGCCTCAATGTGGCCAATGCGCTGCAGAACAAAACCGGGAAAAGGCTACCAGAGCAGGATTTCAGCAAATGGCAGAGTGAAGACCGGGTAATTGAATCACTGCACCCTTATCATAACGGCAAAGAAGACCGCCAGACCGTTAAAGTGCCGGGTGCAACCCGGTTCAGGCTGCATTTTTCCCGTATCGAAGTCAACCACCATGGCGACCTGCTCAGAATCTGTGTTCCGGGCATCGAGATGCCGGTTGAGACCATCAACGGTGTCTTTGTCGAAGGCTGGTCAGAGGTTGTCGAGGGCGATACCGCCGAACTGCTTCTCAGCAGCGACCAGTATGTCAACGGCTTTGGTTACAGAATCGACCGCATTCAGTTCACGACCCTCTGACGGTCGATGCACACCGATTTTAAGTCTAAAACCGGCCACTGATGAACACGGATAAACGCAGATAGTGCAGATTAATTATGCTTTAAACAGGCACTGGCGGGAGTTCATGCGCAAAACCAGATCAGTAGAACTGCCGGATTAAGTGAAAAAACAATGCTCAAAACCTTGAAAAAAACACAAAAATGGCTGAACTGTTTCGCTGCTTTGATGGTTGCGGCCTTGATGATACCAGTGGCTGAGGCGGCAGATCTTTATGATCTGAGGGTTTTTCCTGAGTCGGCGAGTCAGACGATAAGCTTTTCTGGAGTCATTTCGGCGGCCGATCCGTTCAGCCAGCCGATCGGCAAAAGAGCGCGAATTTCCGGCATGCTGCGATCGTGGCTGGCGAGCAGCACAGTCGATATCGAGACCGAAGGGGCCAGTTGTTCGGCTGTGGTCCAGAACGGCGAATTTTCGGGCACGATCAGGCCGGCTTCGATAAGCAGTTTCAGCTTTACCGTCAGACATGAGGGGCAGCAGCTGCATTATGAGCGGTTTTCCTTTTCAGAGCCGATTGAGACAGTTATTGTCAGTGACGTTGACGATACCATTCTGGTCACCGAAGTTACCAGCCGTCTGAAAATGGTCTATAATTCACTGTTAAAAAGCAGCGAAAACCGCGAACCGGTCAACGGCACCCCGGAGCTGTATAAAGTTCTCGCATCCGGCACGGCAACGCTGCGCAACCCGCATTTCTTCTACCTCAGCAGTTCACCGGCATTTTTGAGTCGAAGCCTGAAAAGCTTTCTGCAGGCAAACGGTTTTCCGCAGGGAACACTGATTCTCAAAAAAAGTTTGACGGGCGGCAGCCACCAGCAGCACAAACTTGGCTGGCTGCAGACTATCGCCGGCCGGTTTCCGCAGATGCCGATACTGCTTTTCGGAGACAGTGGTGAGAAAGACCCGCAGATTTACGCCGAATTCGCCGCCAGTCTGGTAAAACCCGGCCTGATAAAAGCGGTTGTCATTCATCTCGTTGCAGATGATGAAGAGCACCTGCAGAAGCTGAATGAGCATGCCACAAGTTTTAAAAGGTTCGGCGTGCCGTTCATTACCTGGAGCGATTCAGAAGTGTTGTGTCGCGAGCTTGAGAAAATCGGCCTGTTAAGCCGCCAGGGGCAGTAATTTATATCCCCCATTTTCGGGTTTGTCGATTTAACCCCATAAAAACGGCTTTTTCGACACACCACGCACGGCGCAGTCAGCTACAGGCAAAGAGAAATTTACCGATCTATCAAGAAACGAAATAAATCGACAACTTTCACGAAGATGCCCCGCTGATCTGCAATTCAGCAACTCTGATGTGGCAGTGATGTGGTTTCAACAGTTTTTCAGTTCGGACTGATAGATTGCCAGATCGCCGGCCGAAAAGCAGCAGAAAATAACCTCCAGGTCAGCGCTGGTCTCGCGAAGAAAGCCTGTAACCGTTGCAACGGCGATTTTTGTCGCCGCGCCGATCGGGTAGCCGTAAACTCCGGTGCTGATAGCCGGAAAGGCAATGCTGCGAAGCTTAGTGGCGATCGCCAGTTCGAGAGATTTGCGGTAACAGCCGGCAAGCAGGGCCGGCTCGTTCTGATTGCCCCCGTGCCAGACCGGGCCGACGGCATGAATGACGTATTTTGCCGGCAGGTTGAAGCCCGGAGTGATTTTTGCATCGCCGGTAGTGCAGCCGCCAAGAGTCCGGCAGACTTGCAACAGATCTGGGCCGGCAGCGCGGTGAATCGCTCCATCCACTCCGCCACCGCCAAGCAGACTGCTGTTCGCGGCGTTTACGATGACATCGACCTTTAACCGGGTAATATCAGCCTGAACGGCAGTGATTTTCGCTTTGCTCATTTCAAGCCTCGTTACCCGGCATTCGGCAGCCGGCCAGGTGACAGACATGTTTAAAATGGGTTTCAGAAACTGGCTGAATCGACAGACGCATGCCGCGCTTCACGACCATAATGCCTTCGAGTTCTTTCGCCTGTTTGATTTTTTCGAGAGGCAGAATTTCTTTGAAGGCTGCGACAAAGGCGACGTCAACGAGAACCCAGAGTGGCTTTTCAGGGGTGCTGCGCTCGTCGAAATACCGGCTTTCGCGGTCGAAAGCTGCGGCATCAGGGTAAGCCCGGCTCGCTATTTTTGCCACACCGGCAACGCCCGAGGGGTCGGCATTCGAGTGGTAGAAAAGCACCAGATCGCCGGTCTGCATTTCATCGCGCATAAAGTTGCGGGCCTGATAGTTGCGAACGCCTTCCCAGGCGGTTTTGCTGTCACGCTGCAGATCTTTTATCGAATAGACCGAAGGTTCACTTTTCATCAGCCAGAATTTCATTTTTGTCTGCCCTCTTTCTTCGGGCCGCCCCGAAACTGGTTTTCTGTCAGCATAGCTGAATCTGCAGGTATTGGCAAATATTGCCCGCAAAGACACATAAAAGCTCTTTTAATGCTTTCACCGGATTCGACGGTGCTGATTTTGTCAGACCAGCAAAGACATGTTTGCCAGGGCTTTTGTATGAATGCGCAAAAGAAAAAGCCCCCGGCGATGCCATTAATCTGGCGGGCCGGGGGCTGGCTTAATCCGTGCTGGTGTTATCTGTGAAGGTTTTCGAAAGTGGCGATACCTTTAAGCGTGCGGGTCAGAGGGCATTCATGGGCAAGCCGTGTCAGAACTTCGTTCTGATCATCGGCAGAGAGATCGGCGAAGTTTTCGATGATCTGTGCGGCATTTGATTCGAGGCGGCTCTGCAGCAGAAGAGTTTCGTCGGCGCTGCGGGCAGCGGCAGCAAGTTCCAGATTGCGGCTGTAATCGGCGGCAAGAGAGACCAGTTCAGCAGTTGCCGGCGGCGCGACGACCGGATCGCGTGCGATCATGATTTCGAAGCGGTTCATGAACATGCTGTTCATGTCGCGGCGTTTAACCACGATTTCGAAGCGCCAGTAATCGCCAGCAGCGGTCAGGTAGACTCTCGGGGCGAAGGCGTAGAGATGGTTGATGCGCACCGTAAAGTCGCGGGGGGTCAGCTTTTCAAAACCGGCTTTCGGAAACTGGCCAGTGAAGCCGAATTCGTCGGCCCAGTACATATTCTGCGAATAATGACTGAAAGAGCTGTTGGCAACCGGCTTGAGGTCGTTATCGACCAGATTCATCGACACCATCGGCTCTTCGAGACGAACGCGCACGTAATAGCTGGTGACGTTTTTCTGAAGCATGACGTATTCGTAGCCAGAACGGTAGCCATCGGCTTCAACGTCGATGCGGGCTGAATTGCCGGAGATGAAAACGCGACCACGGGCATTTTGTATATCTTTAAAATTGCCATTCATTGCCTGTACCCTGAAAAAATAGGGGCCGGAACTCAGATAAAGTTCGGCGGCGGCTGGGCCGGCGACAGCAAGCAGGGCAAAAAGGACAATTACCAGGATTCTTCTCAAACGCATTTTCGACTCTCCTGTACAACGGATTAGGACTCTGATACCAGCTTAACATCAGGGCCGCCCGACAAAAAGATACATTGCCGGACAAGCCCGGACAAAGACCAACATCAGCAGAAGTTACAATATTTATAATCGACCTGAACAAGGCGAAACCTTATCGGTTTAAATATTGCTGCCGGGGCTAGCGATCTGTCAGCCTGGAATATGCAAAATCAGCTACATCTGACGTAATCCCGCGAAAGGGCCTGTCTATTTATTCATTTTTTAGCGTTTCGTTACAAATCTGTCTTTATCTGGAGCGGCCGGCGTGATGTATGGTGCATCGAAAGAACTGTTTTCATGGGTTAGATCGACAAGCCCGAAAGCGGGAATCTCATTATCAAGAGCTTAGTCCCCGCTTTCCCCCTCCGGTGACAAGCGCAGGGATGACGTCGAGGTCTTTGAATTTGCATATTCCAGTATTGTCGGACCACTGGGACGTGATGTGTTTGCCCTGAGGTCAGGGGACGGTGCTATAAAAATCTGAAAATGGCATTCAAATGATCATTTAAATTAAATATTTGATTGAGGGTTCTCTGAAAATGCACGATACGCCGGCCGGATTCACTAATACCTGATTCTTTGGCAAAATTGAATCCATGGTTTTACCGTTATGCCTGCGAAAGTGTCTATTTATGCATTTTTAGCGTCTCGGTATAAATTGATCTTTATCTGGAGCGGCCGGCGTGATGTGTGGTGCATCTAAAAAGCTGTGTTCAGAGGTTAAATCGACAAGCCCGGAAGCGGTGGTCTAAGACGTTGCACGTAAGATTCCCGCCTGTATCTGTTCCGGGCATAAACATGTGCATGACGAAGAACCCTGTAATTCTTGTTTGTCAGCTAAACAGAGACTATTTTGCCTGGTAGTGGCGGTATGGTCCTTTGATAAAACTGGTAATCGCACCCTGTTTTTCGAGGGCACGCATCGAGGCCTGTATCTTAACGTCGCCATGGCGGCGGAATTTGCCACTGATCTTACTCATGGTTCTTGCGGTGACGCAGTATTCAAGGATTTCTTCGGCAAGCATATCGAGAGTATCGGGCAATTCACGCAGCGGCATGACCATGGTCTTGCCGGGATTGGCTGGTGAATAGTTTTCACCAGGTTCAAAAAGCAGGCAGTCGGCAAAGCGCGACAGAAAACTGCGCAAGCGTTTACGAAGGGTGCCGCCGGTGCCAGAAGAACCGTAGCCATGAATCACATCGAAGCGGCTGCGGTCGCCTTTTCTGACCCTGGCGTTGTAAAAGCGCACCAGAGCCTCAATCGCTTCAACCTGGGTATATCCGTGCAGATCAAGTTCATTACTCATAGGAAAGGCAATATAGTGCATGCCTGCCGCCATTTCAAGTAACATAAAGCAACATAAAACAACACAGGCAAATCTCAACAAACAAGCCGGCCGGCGAAACCGGTGATTTTGGCAGCAATTCACGGTGTATTGTTAAATATTGCTCAATAGACAATTGTGTTCAACTGGTTGTCTTTGTAATTTCACACAAAAGTCTATAGTTTTGTCCTGGAATTGCCGGATTCTGGCGAGTAACATTGACAGTGAGATGCTATATGGGGCAAGATTTACGGGAAGCAGGATAAAGGAGACCTTGATGATCTACAGAAAAATTGGCAAAGCCGGGCTTGAAGTTTCACAGCTGGGTTTTGGCTGCATGCGTCTGCCGGTAATAGATGGGGTCGCCCATCAGATCAATGAACCTCTCGCGGCGCAGATGCTGCGGCATGCGATCGACAACGGCGTCAATTATGTAGATACCGCTTTTCCGTATCATGGTTATGGATTTGACAGGGGTGGCGAAAGCGAACCTTTTGTCGGCAGAGCTTTGCGCGACGGTTATCGACAGAAAGTGCAGCTGGCGACCAAGCTGCCAAGCTGGCTGATCACCTGCCACGCCGACATGGACAAATACCTCAACGAGCAGCTTGCAAGGCTCGAAACAGATCATATCGATTTTTATCTCGTGCACGCGATCAATAAAGGCTTCTGGAAAAACCTCGCCGCTCACGATGTCTTCAGCTTCCTTGACCGGGCGCTGGCCGACGGGCGCATACGCCATGCCGGCTTTTCGTTTCATGACGATCTGCAGCTGTTCAAGACGGTTGTCGATGCTTACAACTGGTCTTTCTGCCAGATTCAGTATAACTACGTCGACGAAAACTACCAGGCCGGGCGTGCCGGGCTCGAATATGCCGCCGAACGAGGCCTTGGCATCGTCATCATGGAACCCCTGCGCGGCGGTGCTCTGGCTGCCAATCTACCCGAAGCCATCACCGATACATTTGCCGAATCCGGGCTCAAACATTCGCCGGCCGGATGGGCCCTGAAATGGCTTTACGACGACCCGCGCATCTCAGTTGTTCTGAGCGGCATGAGCGCCATGGAACATGTCAGCGAAAATCTGCAAATTGCTGCGGCGGCTGGTGCCGGTTCGATGACTGATAAAGAGCGCGAAGTAATGAACCGGGTGCAGACGATCTTTAAACAGAGAATGAAAGTGCCATGCACCACCTGTGGTTACTGCATGCCATGTCCGGCCGGGGTCGAGATTCCGAAGAATTTTTCGATGTACAACAGCTTTCACATGCTGGGCGAAAAGTTTTACGACGCAACGCGTTTCATGTATTTTGCCCAGGTAGCCGAGTCAGCAAGGGCGTCAAAATGTGTAAAATGCGGCCGCTGCGAAATTCACTGCCCGCAGCACATATCAATAATGCGCGAACTCGAAAACGTCGCCGCCACCTTCAAATAATACCAGTGGGCAAGGCAGACTAAATTCAATCGCGGTTTGCCGAAATAATGATACAAACACACACTTTTTCGTGCCCGATTTAGTGGTATGTCACATAAGAGTTTAAGAATAGAAAGACTGTATGTCATCCCTGCGAAGGGGTCTGTCTATTTATTCATTTTTTAGCGTTTCGGTACAAATTTGTCTTTATCTGGAGCGGCCGGCGTGATGTATGGTGCATCGAAAAAGCTGTTTTCAGTGGTTGGATCGACAAGCCCGAAGGCGGGGATACAAGCCTTTTTACAAGATTCCCGCCTGTGTCCTCCGGGGCATAAACGCGGGATGACGGAGAAATATGTAATTCTTGTAGAACAGAGGGCTTAAGCTATTTGCGGCGGCGTTTGAAGAGGTTGCCGAGGTTTTTGAGCAGATCTTCGGCCGGGTCGGTCTTTTGCCTGGCGGGAGCTGTCTCGGGGCTCGCCGGTTCTTTGCTGCCGGGGTTGAGAATATCCTGCAGCAGCTTCTGACCCTGGCGTTTCAGGCCAAGTTCAAGAAGCTTTTCGGGCTTGAAACCCGGGAAAACCGGCGCCAGCAACGTGCCTTCGACGCGGCTTGGAATACCGGCTGTTTTGCCGTCGAGAGATACCTGCTGCAGAACCCGACTCTTCGTTACGGCCACCTGTGCGAATCTGATCTCAAGATTGCCTTTCAGGCTGGTGTCGAGACCGATATCACCGCGATAATCAGCCCGACCGGCTGAGCTTAGAAACATCATATCATTGGTTGTCATGATTCCCTGTCTTATGACAAAAGTGGCATTGGCTTCGCTGATGTCGCCGGAAGAATACTCTTTGAGATTAACCATCGACAGAAAAGGTGTGACGACTGGCGGCGTGTTGTATCTGCCGTTCTGCATGCGCAGACTGCCGGTGCCGTTCCAGGATGAGAGGGTTTCGATATCACCTTCGGCATTGAAAGTTCCGCTGACAGGCCCGGTGACCACCTGTTTCTGAGTGGTATTGCTGTTGAGGAAAGATTCGGCGCGTAAATCGCTGCCCTTTGCGTTTACCTGCAGCTGCACCGGATGTTTGCCGGTAAAAACCTTGCCGCTGCCGTTTAGAGATCCGCCAAAAAGCTTTGCTTGTGCGCTGTTTATGGTAAACACATTGTCGCCGTAGCTGAAACCGGTGCTGACATCGATGAACGGAAACAGATATGAGCTGCGATTCGTCGAAGAAACGGGCAGATCGAAGTCGAAACGCGGAACCGATGCTGATCCGGTCAGAGACAGGTTTTCTAGTGCGCTTCTGGTCTGCAGTTTTATCGAAGCATTGCTCACGTCGATTTTGCGGCCGGGTATTGTGAGAGCTGCGCTGCTGATGTCAATGTCTGCCGAAACCGAGCCTTCAGACATTTTTCCGGTCATTGCCATTTGTGCTGAAACCTTCTTTATTTCAGGGCTGGCGTTGTAGACAATCGAGGCGATATTCTTCAGATCGGCGTTGAACGTGAATTGCAGAGGTTTATCTGCGGTGCCGGAAAATTTGAGCTCTGCGCTGGTCTGGCCGCCTGTCAGGCGAAGGCCATCGATATGGCCGGGTGCTAGTGCCCCGACTACTGCCACCAGAGTTTCGACAGAGGCAGACTTTATGTTTGCCGAACCTGATGCCTGCAGAGGTTTGAGCGCCTGCACCATAATATCAGCATTGAATGGCAGTTCTGCCGCCGCGGCGGCTTTATTGGCGCCAGACAGTGCCAGGCTGCCGGCAAAATCAATGCTCAACTGGTTGCGAGATTCAGAGCGTGCGACAGTCGCAGATGGCATCTGCATCAGCACTTTTTTGCCACTCTTCTTTGCGGTGATACGCAGTTCAAGATTGCTGATCGAAAGCTTGTCAAACGGCAGATTTTCGATGCTCAATTCAGGGGCGGGCGCGGCCGGACTTTTAACAGTGCCCAATATGGGCTTTCCGGCAGAATCGAGAGTGATGGCAGCTTTCATTGATTTTATCTTGATCTCTTTCATTACCAGATTGCCACCGAGCAGGCTCATCATATCGCAGGTGGCCGAAAGCTCTTTTATCTCAGCCGAAGGCAGTTCAGACTGCGCCGGTGTTCCTATTTTGATACCGGTCAGAATAACGGTTGCGTAGCTTAATTTGTAATCCTTGACTGCAACCGGCACGCCGAGCAGTTCTGAAATTTTCTGTTCGAACTGCTCTTTGATACCCGGCGCCGGCTTCTCTTCGCCCATCGCGAAGTTACAACAAACCAGCAGAACACAGAACAGCAGCACCTTAAAAGAAAGGCCCGGGCCTGCATGACAAGGGCTAACATATCTTTTCATACTGTTCGCCTCTCAATTTTAATGATTTCAGCAGCAGCAAACGGCTATGGTTAAATAAAATTTCAGCCTAACGCCGAACTCATAATAAATATATTTAAATACGCCGCATGATCTACCAGAACCTTCAAACTCTCCAGAAAGCAGTAAAAATTATATTTTAGCGACTGTGAATAATCGACAGAGAAGCGTTACGGGGTTCTTCGTCATTCCAGCGAAGGCGAAAATCTTGCGTGCTATGGCTTAGATCCCTGCTTCGCAGGGATGACGTAATGGATGTCTATTTGTGCATTACTAGCTTCGTTAAAGGATCCATTTTGTCATAATCTTATTTCGTGACGGTGCAGGTGGTTTTCCGATCTGAAAATTGCATCTTCAAAATCATAATCCAAAGCTGTAAAATCTTTGAAGATCTGGGGTGATTTTTGTTTTGGTAACTATAAAAACTACTAAATTTATCAGCAGTCTTATCAAGCAGGGCGAGGGTCTGACAATCGAGTTTAAAGAATGTCGCAATGCCCTGAATCGTGATGTTTACCAGACGGTCTGTGCTTTTGCCAACCGTCATGGCGGCCACATTCTTCTGGGAGTAAACGATTCGGGCAAAATTTCCGGCATTGAGCCAACCGCGATAGAGCAGATAAAAAAAGACTTTACCACAGCCATCAACAACCCTCAGAAGCTTGATCCACCGTGCTATCTGACAATTAATGAAATCAGTTATGGCAAAAGCAAACTGCTGCACATATACGTTCCTGAAAGTTCTCAGGTGCACCGCTGCAATGGCCGCATACTCGATCGCAACGAAGACGGCGATCTTGATATAACAAGTCACACGCGACTTGTTGCCTCTCTTTATCACCGCAAACAGACAGTTTATTGTGAGAACCGGGTTTTTCCTTTCGCTTCTCCTGACGATTTAAGACACGACCTGATCGATAAATGCCGCCAAATTGCTTTATTCAGACGCAAAGACCACCCCTGGGGCAGACTCGATAATCTTAATCTGCTTAAAAGCGCCCAGCTGTATCAAACCGACCCGGTCAGCGGCCAAAGCGGTATTACTCTGGCTGCCATTCTCCTCCTCGGAAACGATAATATGTTGCTCTCTGCTGTTCCGCATCATCGCACAGATCTGATTCTACGCAAGGTTAACCTCGATCGTTACGATGACCGTGATCTGGTTGAAACAAATCTCATAGAAAGCTATGACCGCATAATGGCTTTCGCTGCCAAGCATCTACCTGACCCGTTTTTCCTCGAAGGAGATACCCGCATAAGTCTGCGAGAAACCATCTTCAGAGAAATCGCCTCTAATATACTTATCCACCGGGAATACACCAATGCTTTTCCGGCCAAAGTTATCATCGAACGCGGCCAGGTGCGCACCGAAAACAGTAACAAACCCCATGGTTTTGGAGCAATAAACCCGCTCACCTTTACGCCATTTCCGAAAAATCCTGTCATCGCAAGATTCTTTCGTGAAATAGGCCGGGCAGATGAACTGGGCTCAGGCATGCGCAATATGATGAAATACGGGCGTGTTTATGGCGGCGCTGACCCAGAAATGATTGAAGGCGATATTTTTAAAACCACTCTTAAAATCCCGGAATACAACGGACAAGTCAACGGACAAGTCAACGGACAAGTCAACGGACAAGTCATAACCGCTGATAAAAAGTGGGTATTAATCGCCCTTCAGGCATGCGTTGAACCACAAAAAAGCTCTTCTATCCAAGGTCTTGTCGGCATAAAACACCGTGAAACTTTTCAGCGTAAATACCTTGATTTACTGCTTGCCGACGGCCTGCTTGAACAAACTGTTCCGGAAAAACCGCAAAGCCGTCTGCAAAAATACCGCTTAACCGCCAAAGGTAGAGAATATCTTAAAAATAATGGCTCATAATCATACAACCTGTCGAAAAGGCCCTAAGTAACGACCTCAAGATTGCCTTTCTGTTTGCACTGATTTTGCCTGTGGACGGTCGTCGAGGCCGAGTTGCCAGCGCACGAATGACCACTGGTCGGTCTGTTCTTCGAGAATCTGGGTCGAACACCACGCCGTGACCGGCCTGGCGTTCGACCCAGAGTGTAAATGGCAAGTATTTAGTGTCCTTTCGGCAAGGTTTCTTGAAGAATCAGCATTTTTATGATTTTTGCTGTCAGCAAGTCGTTGGAATGCCGTTTTGATGGGTGTTATGTTCTACCCGCTGGATCATTTATTAATGCGCGCAGCATCAATCACGGGTAACCGTGAAGTGAAAGTGAATCAGGCGTTTTTTTTCTTGCCTGCTACGGCGACGATCCAATGCTTCTGAGACTGTTTTTATAGTTCCACGGGAGCCACAGTTGCGGGTTTTTGGCAGCATGCTTTGAGTTTTTCTGTAGCGTTATAAAATACTCGTATGGGCTTTCTCCGTTTGCAACGCAGGTTTGGGAAAGACTCATAAGACAGTCGCCAACAGCGGCACCATTTTCAGTTTTGTAAAACATACTGTTTTTTCGATGCGGAATAGCTGTTTTTACGAGGCGCTCAGCCGGGTTGTTGTCCAGTGGCGCGCCCGGCGTTGTCAGAAACATAGTCAGTTTTTCCCAGCGATCGAGCATGTAGTTGAACGCCTGCCCCAGAGGACTGTTTTTCTCGACATCTTTGCTTTTGAGCCTGCTCAGAGCAAATTCCCTGATTTCATTCATCGGTTACTGGCTGTTCGCCTGGTGATACTCCAGCCGCTGATTGTCATCCATTTTCTTGAGCCTGATATGCTTTTCATTTTTGTAAACCAGCGTGATGCGACTGATCACATACATTGCATCGTCTGGATAAGCGTCTTCGCAATCAATAAAATTTCGTCTGGCGTGCACCAGACAGAGGGTGACTATGGTCAGGTGGTTTTTCGGAAAATTTCTCGACAATGCGTCTGTCATCTGCATTGCCGGCGGTAGTTCCTCATTTCGATAATCAAGAAGTTGAGCGAGATTTTCGCCGGCGTGGTTGCCACCGGTGAAAAACAGATGAATTTTTTTGCCTTCCTGCCTGGCAACCATTACGGTGGTAAAAATGCCGACTCTTTCTCCGGCCTCTTTTCGCGCTGACTTGTCTTCGAGAAGTTCAAGAATTTTGGCCGGCGTATCATCGACGAATAAAAGAGACCAGTTGGCAGCCTGACGCAGGAGTTCATTGAAAACGGGAGTGACCATTGTCCATAGCATTTCGACCATTTCATACTGGGTCGAAGCAGGAAGCGGCACACCCATGGCCTTTTGCAACTGCGCTAACCTGTAATGCGGCATTCCCATGTTGAAGCGAAGGCAGGCAACGATAGCATTGGCTGAAGGATCGTATTTGGAGTCCGTTATTTCAGCAGGCATCTCAGCCACATAGGTCAAGCCACAGCCACCGCAACGAAGCCGGGCCGGCTGGTGCAGTTCAGCTGTAATCGGCGCGTTGCCAATCAAACGAATAATTTTGCGGGGCTCACATTCTTGCAGAGAGCCGTGACCGCATTCCGGACAACATTCACCGGCATGCAGTTCTTTGTGCTGATAATCAATGGTCTTTGAAAAGCTGTAATCTTTGGCACCGATGCGACCATGATTTTTGGGCTTCTTCGCCTTTTTTCCAGCCTCATCAGCGGTTATCTGATCTTCTGCCAAATTGGCAACCTCTGAGGTTTCGGCATGGGGGCGCTTCTCTGAAGAACTGCCGAACATCCGCCGGAGCCTTTCAAGGGTCGCCGCTCTCTCACTGGCAGTTTTCTTGATATTGACAACTTCTGCGATCAGTGTCAGAAGAATGGATTTATAACGTTCGGAAAGGTCGGTTTCACTGATTGCCTTGCGAATGCCGGCATCTCCTCCATGCTTACTTCAAGAACATCTTTTTTTGCAGGGCGACCCATGACCGAAATACTAAATCATGATCACCGATTGTACAAGCCCCGTCGGTTAAATAGTTCCCGGAAGCGCTTTCCAGGCAGGAGCCATCTGGCTGCCGCCCGGGTTGCCGTTATAAAGTAGAACCTGAATCTGAGGCGCTGTAAATAGTGCCTCATTGCGGGGCCAGAACTTGAAGATTCCATCTGAAAGGCGCTTCTGACAAAGCCAGAAACCCTGCCCATCGTAAACGAGAATTTTAAGACTGGTTCTACGGCGGTTGATGAATAAAAATACGGCACCGCTCATTGGATCCTGGCTGAGCCTGCGGCGGCAAATCCCTGCGAGGCCATCTATGCCATTTCTGAAATCAATCGGCTCGACGTGTATGAAAACGCGCATGCCCGGTGAAAGCTGTATCATGACTGTTTAAAGGCCCTGATGATTTCCGCAACGCTTCCAGAATACAGCTTCAAAATAGAGCCATCAGAACTGAAAATTTCAGCAATCTGCTGATTCTGGCTGATTGGAAAAACTGGATGGGAAAGCTCTATAAATTCAGTTGTTGCCGGCAGTTTTTCGAGAGAGCGGGAGTCTTGCTGCTGAAGTGCCCGCTGTTTAGCCCAAAAGTTCATATTTCTCTCACCGCCGTGCGCTTTTTATTTGTTTAAGCATAGGCCTTTGCTGTCGCATCTTCAACCTTTTCTCAAACCTTACACCTGAAAAAAATAACAACCTGCCTGTTAAAAATTCAGTATTAGCGAGCCCTTCATGACACAGGTTCTGTAAAATTATCAGATTACATCAATAAAAGAAAATTGAGCGCCAGCGCAAAACAGCTCTGATTAAACTTCAGAAGGGTTTTGGCGGCGCAAAGCTCTGTTGTTATCTACAGAAAGCAGTAAAAATTATACTTTCTGGAGATAAAATTGCTTTAATTTCTTGTGAACAGCTCTTCTGGCAGTGAGAAGCGTTTTGCCAGCAGTTCGGCATGGCGCCGGTTCAGGCGTCTTTTTCCGGCAAGAATTTCTGAGACGACGCCCTGGCTGCCGAGTTCCGAAAGATCTGACTGCCTGAGCCCCTGTTCCCTCATCAGGTTTTTCAGGAAATCTACGCCTGAGATGGCCGGCATCTGATGGTGTTCGCGGTCGTAATCTTCAACCAACACCTCCAAGACCTCCAGTAATCCAGCCAATGGGTGTTTTGCATCGTCATTTACCAGATCAGCAAAATATTCCATCACGCTAACAACGAGGCGATACTGCTTTTTGCTGTGAATACGCGACAAAGGAATGTTTCTGGTCAACTCCAGCCATGCAGACTGAATCTCAGTGCCTGATATCGTAGATTTTACAATACTACTCATTTTTCCACACTCCCTTGTCGTATTCCGCATGAGAAATCATGTTACCGGTCGAGGCCGAGCTGCCAGCGCATGAATGACCACTGGTCGGTCTGTTCTTCGAGAATCTGGGTCAGGGGCTTGCCGACGCCGTGGCCGGCCTGGCGTTCGACCCAGAGGAGCACCGGTTTTTCATGAGAACTGGCGGTGGCGCTCTGCAGGGCAGCGGTCATTTTGCGGGCGTGCATAGGGTGAACTCTTGTGTCTTTTTCGGCGGTGAAAATGAAAACGGCCGGGTATGCGCAACCTTCGACAATATTGTGGTAAGGCGAATAGCGGCGCAGCCAGACGAAATGTTCGGGGTTCTCGGCGGTACCGTATTCGGGCACCCAGAAACGGGCCATGAGAAAGCGCTGATAGCGCAGCATGTCGAGCAACGGCACACCGCAGATGGCGGCCCGGTAAAGTTCAGGGCGGCGGGTTATCGCCGCGCCAACAAGCAGACCACCATTCGACCGGCCGCTGACGCCCAGCTTTTCACGACAGGTGTAACCTTCAGCAATCAGCCATTCAGCGGCAGCTTCAAGGTCTTCGAATACCTTTTCCTTGTCGCCGAGCGTACCCATTTTATGCCAGTCATCACCGTATTCACCGCCACCACGCAGGTTAATGACCGCGTAAATGCCGCCATCTTCGATCCATGGAATCACAGTGCCGTTGTAGGCTGGGGTCATGCTCAGACCAAAGCCGCCGTAGCCATAGATTACGGCCGGGTTGCAACCGGTCTTTTCGACATCGGCGCGCTTTATCAGGAACATGCTGACGCGAGTGCCATCTTTCGAGGTGAACCAGTGCCGGCTCACCTGCATCGCAGACAGGTCGGCCGCGACCGGCCTTTCCCACCAGGAGGCCGGCGCTGAAGCCGGGTTGTCGTAGTGAAGAATGCGGTTCGGGCAGTTGAACGAGGTGTAATCGACAAAAAAGTCAGGATGCGAAATCGAGCACGAAAAGGAAGCAGTGCCGATACCAGGCAGCTGAACCGCCATCTCACAGCCATCATGCAGGTCGAAAGAGGCAAGGCGTGAAGCCGCTTCGAATTTGTATTCGACCAGAAGAGTGCTGCTGGTGAAGCCCCAGTCTTCGATGACCGCGTCGGCTTTTTCGCCGACGAAAGGCTGCCAGCAGCTCATACCGGGGTTGACAGGATCTGCAAAGAAAATCTGGCTGTTTTTTGCGCCTTCATTGGTGAGAATGAACAGGCGGTCAGCGACAACACAGGCGCAACTGCGGCTTTCTCGGCCAACAATAATATCGTGGCGCACCAGATTGCCGGTTTTGCGCCACTCAGCGAAATCGACCAGCCACAGGTCGTTCGAGCGGGTGCTGGTATGATAGCTGAGCACCAGCCAGCGCCCGTCTTCTGACAGCCAGGCCGATGGTCCCCAGGTGGTGGCCAGCGGCCCCACGGTGTATTGCGAGAAAATCAACCGGTCGTTGTCAGTTGCATCGCCAAGTTGGTGCAGGCGGATCTCGCGCGAATAGGGGTTGGCAGGGTCAGCCAGTCGTGAATAGATAAAGCTGCGGCCATCAGGCAGCCAGAAAACGCCGCCAACCTTGTTAGTTATCCGGTCATCGAGATGGCTGAGGTCTGAAACCCTGAGAATGCGAAGTTCGTGATTCTCGTCACCGCTGCTGCAGATTCCGTATGCCAGCAGGCTGCCATCTGGCGAAGGCTCGAACCAGCTGACGCTTCTCAACCCGGTCGCGTCAGACCGGTTGGTGTCGAGCAATACCCCTTCAGGCCCGCCAAGGCCTTCTGACATGCAGACAACCGGCTGATTGAGGTTTCCGGGGCGTTTGAACCAGAACAGGCGCTTACCGGCAAAGACAGGCAACCAGCATGAATCGGTTTCGAGCAATGGCTTAAGACGTTCCCTGAGAGCGGCACGGCCCGGCAGGCGATCGAGAACCGATCTGGTCAGGGAATTCTGCGCATCTGTCCAGTTGTCGGTTTCCGGGGTCGGGTTGCCTGCGGCGTCGCCCTCGAGCCATCTGAAATCATCGTGGATAACTGTTCCGTGAAAATTTTCGGTGATTTTTTCGCGGCGGCCCGGCGGGTATTTCGGCTGATGCGGGTTCATTTTTCGTCCCCTGGTTTTCAGATTGATGAAATGACTACTTTATCGTAGCATAAGACCATTGTCGGGAGGAATTCATGATGCCGGAAAACCTTGAAAAAAACGTGGTAAATCAAACCCTGCCGGAAACAAATAGCGACTGCAGAACCCAACAACCAATGGAATGCCGACCGGTGGCTATTTCGTTGTCGGCTCTCTGGTTTTACAACTTTTTTTTCATTCTGCTGTCTCTGCATGCGCCTTATCGCTTTATCTACATGCTGCCTGACCTGGTTATTACCTCACATGGGCTCGATTACGATATGGGCGGGATTTTTCCGCATCTGGGCTCGGCCATTGCGGCGGCAGTCATTCAAACCGGGCTGGCAATTCTGATTACAGCGATTGCCACCATTGCCCGACTCATTTTTCGGCGGCTCGACGCATTTGTCGTTTCGTTTCTGTCGATATGCGGGCTGCAGGTTCTTGTTTATTACCGGATTTACTTTGATGCAAAAACCGACCCGGCCATTCTTAGAGCATTCGGGCCATTCACGACGTCATGGATATTTCTGGCGCTGTTCGTTATCGGGGCAATATTCAGACTGTACAGGCAAAAATCCAACAAAAAGCAGCATTAAGCGGAATGGGCGCCGGACCTGCAAAAGCAAAAAAGAATCAGGCGGAAGTGGTTTTGCCCAGGTTGCGGCGGTGATTGAAGAAGATCGAGGGCAGCTCATCGACATCGAGGTCTTTGATGGCGTTTTCGAGAAAGTCGAGCTCGGCAAAAGCTGAATCAGCGACGTTTGCAGCATAATGCGGCAAACCGCAGAAAACCGAGACCGGCACGGCTCTCGGTACGACCGCACTTTCCGGCAGAGCTTCGGCGGCGCCCGAAACAGCCATAAACAACACCCGCAGCGACCGGGTTGCCCGCAGGCGGCGCACCAGTTCTTCGACGCTGCTGCCTGCAGATCTGGGAATGACCACCAGCAATTTTTCACCGGCATCGGCCATGTGTTCAAGCCTGAGAAAATTCTGGTCAATCGAGCCTGACAGTCGCAAAGGGGCAAGACCGCTGCTGGTGGCGAGATTAAACCATCGCTGATCATGCTTTTCAGAAAGCAGCATCAGGCGCACCGGGCGTTTAAAAACGCGCAGGGCGGTTATCCAGGTCAGAATGCCAAAATCGCGGGCGATAAAAATCCGCCCGCCGGGAGTGAGATCGGTTTCGCCCCAGACACGAAAATACGGAAAAAAAACACTGCCAACGAAACGAGCGAGATAGTGACAAACCTTCCAGGCCAGCCGACCTGGGGTTTCTGCCGGCCTGAAAGTTTCGTGCTGATGCGGGTATTCAGTCTTCTGATCTGATTCCGGGTATTCGCTCATATATGCGGTTGATGTTATAGCGTTGCAAAACTTCAGATAGCACAAAGGTTTTCAGCAGGTCCTGGCGGCTCAGCTTGAATCCGTCGTGGTGAAGTCGGGGTTCATTCTGATCGGTGGAAGCACCAGACTTTGCCATGAAAGAGACTCTGGCATCCGGAATTTCATCTTCGTAATTCGTGCGGCCTGACACAGTCGGCAGCTCATCGTAATTGACTTCAGCGCGGCCGGCCTGGGTTTCGTAGTTGCGCCCGGTAAGAGCCGGCAGCTCGTCATAATTAACCTCGACTCGGCCGAAAGAACTTTCGTAGCCCTTCGATTCGAGAGAAGGCATCTGATCATAGTTAACTTCGCCGCGGCCCGGCATTGGCATTATGGCAGCCGACAAAGGCTTTTCGTAAGCCGGAGTTGAAGACTTCTTTTTCTTTGCGCGTTTTTCGCGGGCGCGCTTTGCGGCATTGTCAATATCGCTGGCCTGGCCGGCGCCACCACCCGGAGTTTTAAAGAAATCATCGAGAGTGGTGAGTTCAGAGAAGTCGATGTTGGCATCTTCTTCCTGCTTTTTTTTCTGAATTTCTGACCAGACCGAATAGATCAGGGCGAGAATTACGATTACTACTTCCACTTAAGAGCCTCCTGGGCGTCTCAGCGCTTTCCGGCCTTGGGTGGTTCAGCCATGTGCGAGAATGATTTTCTCATTTCAGTATCAGAGCTGATGTTTTTAAGGGTATAGTAATCAAGAATGCCCATATTTCCGTCTTTTAGAGCATCAGCAATTGCCTGCGGTATGGAAGCTTCGGCTTCGACGAGTCTTGCCTTCATTTCCTGTTCGAGGGCTTTCATTTCCTGCTCTTTTGCTTCGGCCATGGCGCGGCGCTCGGCAGCTTTAGCCTGGGCGATCTTCATATCGGCTTCTGACTGGTCAATCTGCAGTTTGGCGCCAATGTTTTCACCGACATCGACGTCGGCAATATCGATCGAAAGAATTTCGAAAGCGGTGTTGGCGTCGAGACCCTTATCCTGAATGGTTTTTGAAATTCTGTCGGGGTTTTCGAGAATTTCTTCGTGGCTGGCAGCCGAACCGATGGTGGTAACGATACCTTCTCCAACGCGGGCAAGAATCGTTTCTTCGGTGGCACCACCGACGAGTTTGTTGATGTCGGCTTTAACAGTGACGCGGGCAATAGCCTTGACCTGAATGCCGTTCTTGGCCATGGCGGCGACCAGCGGGGTCTGAATGACTTTGGGCTTAACGCAGAGTTTTACCGCATCGAGAACGTCGCGACCGGCAAGGTCGATGGCGGTCGCCTGTTTAAAGGAAAGGTTGATGCCCGCCTTCTGCGCTGCGATCAGTGCTGAGCAAACTTTTGAGACGTTGCCGCCAGCGAGAAAGTGGGATTCGAGAGCCTGCAAACCGATCTCTATACCGCCCTTCTTGACCATGATGGCGGGGTTAATGATGGCGTGCGGAGATACTCTTCTGAAGCGCATACCTATAAAATCGAGCGGGCTGACGCTTACGTCAGAAGCGATGGCGCTGATCCAGAGACCAACCGGTACAAAATAGGTGAAGACAAAGAATATGAAAATACCAACAAAAGCGCCAATCAGAATAAAGCCTTCAGACATTCTACCCCTCCGTTAATGAGAATCTGTAATTCATCAACCAATATCAGTTAAAGCACCGGCAAAGTCAAGCTGATTCATTTTCTGAACCACCGGGAATCTCGGTTACAATGATGCGCCCGGCAATTGCTTTCATGACTTTGATTTTTGCACCTTTTTCGACAAATTCACCGTCGGTGATGACATCGAGGCGTTCACCATCAATTCTCGCGATGCCGGAAGGGCGCAGCATGGTCGTCGCCACGCCCTCACACCCGATGTAGCGCTGCATGTCTTCGACGGCGACAAAACCCTCGGCAGCAGACGATTCGGTCGAAAGAACGAAATTTTTACCCAGGCTGGTCTTCGGAAAAATCAGGAAGAACCATAACAGCAGCAGAATAACGCCGACTACCCCGGAAAAGGTGGCAACAACCGCCATCGTGCTGCTGAGCTTGAGGTAGGCCGCAACAATGCCGCCGCCAAGCAGCAGAATACCGATAACCCCTGTTATACCAAACCCTGGAATAATAGCGATTTCGAGAAACAAAAAGAGAAAGCCGGCAAGCATCAGCACGACGACCATCATCCCCCAGGCCGGTTTATCGGACTGCTCAGCCAGACCCGGCGTTGCCGAAGCCGGCCCGGAAGAGCCAACGACAGATTTTTCAGGCAAAAGCTCAGCCGTGTCACTGGCAGCAAAGGCCGGTACAACGGCAAAAGCGGCTATAAGACATAAAAAGACGAGCAGGTATCGCATGCGGTTTCCCCTGGTGTCGTATTGAGTATGCTTTAATTTAACACAACCCGGCGCGATAAATCAGAAAAACCTGGCGACTGCAAGAAACTCAGCTGACAACCTGGCGAACGACGATTTTTTGGCCGTCAACCTTTCTGACAACAACGCGGGCGCCTTTTTCGATAAAATCACCGTCAGAAACGGCGTCATAGCGCTCATCACCAATCTGGATCTTGCCAGACGGGCGACAGGGAGAGGTTGCAATACCTTCGAGATTGAGCAGGTGGTCGTAAATATTAGCTTCGGTGGCAACAAAACCCTGCTCTGGTGCCATCTCTTCTTTGAGAACGAAACGGTCGAAAACGCGCAGTTTCGGCCCCCACCAGTAAACCAGTCCGGTAATTATCACCGAATAGGTTATTATGCTGGCAATAGCGGTCAAAGCGGAATAGATACCACCAAAGACCATAACGATACTGAAACAGACGGCAATGATACCCGAAACGCCAGTTATGCCAAAGCCGGGGATGACAAAAGCCTCGACCAGAAGCAGCGCCATGCCGACGACGAAGAGAATCAACGCTTCAAGGCCGGCCATATAGGCAAACAGGTGCCCGCCGAAGAACAAAGCGAGGCAGACAATGCCGGCCCAGCCAAGAATACCGAAACCGGCGACGAAAAACTCGAGAACCAGGCACCAGAAACCAACAGTAAACAGAATGACACTTATCTGCGGGTTGGTAAGGTAACGGGCTATCCATTCGGCCGAAGTCGGTTCGATGCGCTCGACCCTGGCGTTTTCGAGGTTGAGAATTCGCAGTGCCGAAGTAATCGAAGCGACGATATGATCGCAATAACCGTGTTTCAGAGCAACTTCTGAGGTCAAAGTCAGAATTTCGCCCTTTTTACTGAGACCTTCGATTGTGTCGTGGTTCTTGTCGACCATCGCTTCGGCAATTGCCGGCGGGCGCTTGCGAGCTTCGGCCGAGGCTCTGAATTCAGCCCGGAAAGCCGAGACAAATTTTTCTTCAGCAGCCTGTATGCCGGTGCCCATCAACATTATCGGGGTAGCCGCGCCCATTTCGGAACCGGGTTCCATGAAAATGCGATGACATGAAATGGCGATCAGGGCGGCGGCAGAAAGAGCGCGGCCCTTGACGTAGGCTATGGTTGAAACTTTCGAGCGCAGCAGCGCATCTTTGATTTCCTGGGAAGATTCGACAAGCCCGCCGTTCGAATTGATTTCGAGAATGACGGCAGCAGCGTTTTCGAGCTCGGCACGGCGCAGCTGGCGCTGAATGAAAAATGACAGACCCTTGTCGATATCTTTGTGAACTTCGACGACAAAAACCGTGCCCGAGGCGCTCTGAGCAAACGCCGAACCCGGCGCCAGTGCGAAAAAAGCGAGAAAAACAGACACGAGAAAACCCATGCAGCGCACGAGGCTCTGCATGGGCTGTTTTACAGCGAAATCAGCTGCCGTTCTAGCGGCGGCGTCTCTGCTTGCGGCGTGCTTCAGCAGCTTTGCGTTTCTGCTTTTCACTTGGTTTTTCATAGGCCCTGCGGCGTTTGATTTCCTTCACGATGCCAGCTTCCTGGCATTTTTTCTGGAAGCGCTTCAATGCCTTTTCCAGTGGTTCATCCTTCATTACTCTTACTTCTGCCATTCAATTCACCCCCCTTCTGATTTCGTATCAGAGAGGTTTCCCTCGTATGTTCGATTAGATTCAGCCCGGAGGCCAGTTAAGACGACGTTTACCAAGCACGTGAAAATGAATATGATGCACGGTCTGACCGGCTTCATCACCGCAGTTGGCCACGACCCGGAAGCCCTTTTCGAGGCCCAGTTCGCCCGCCAGCCTGGCGATGGTCGCAAAGATCTGCGACAGCATTTTCCCGTCGCTGGCAGCCGGATCAGTCAGTTTTGCAACGTGTTTGACCGGTATAACCAGCACATGCACCGGTGCCTGCGGATTGATATCTTTAAAGGCAACCACAGAGTCGTCACGATAGACGATCTCGGCGGGAATTTTGCCGTCAACGATTTTACAAAACAGACACTGTTCCATGGTGAGAAGAATTGTACATCAGCAGAAACTGCTTGTCAACAAAATTGTCGGTGCGGTTTCAGTTTTCGGAATCACGCAGAACAACCTCGCCATGCATGCCCGGGTTGTATTTGGTCTTGTTGGTAGAGATCGGCGAGCGCAGGAAACGAATGGCTCTGACACCGACTTCGTGCGCTTCACTGATGTCTGAATCTGAATCGCCATAATAAAGGCTGATACCGTGCTTTTTAATAAAAACACCCTTACTGGTTCTGCCGGAGAAGATTGCGGCCGGCTGGCCTTCGAGCTTGAATTCGCGGTGCAGCAGACCGGTGAGGATCTCACCCTTGACTTCGGGGCGGGCGGTAATGAAATAGATTTTGTCGCCGCGTTTTTTGTGCATTTCAATAATGTCACGGGCTGCTTCTTTCGGCATGCTGAAACGGTCGAAATCACAGCTCATATCTTTCCAGAAAAGGTCTGAACTGAGTGGTTTCGGGCCATATTTATTGGTGCCGTTCGGGCCGTCGGTGTTACTGAAAGCATAGTAAAAACCGGGGGAAGAGAAAAGAACCGTGTCATCGACATCGAAGCCGACAGAAACCGGTTTTTCGGGCAGAGAGGCGGCGATTTCCTCAACCGTGGTGGTCAGGTAGGTAAAGGTTTTGGCCGGGGCGGGAGCCGCAACCAGCAGCATGATCAAGACAAGACTGAGCAGCCAGCGTCGCAAATTCATCATTCGTTCTCCTTATTGAAAATCTTCTAACTGCAATCAGTAAAAAACGAAACCGGTACATTTTCAACTTAATTTTTCACAACACCCGGCCCGCGATGATTCGACTGCGGTTCGTGCATTTATCGCGGAATTATGGTAATTTGTCTACCAGACCAGATGAATGGAGAAAGAGCGATGAACAGCGCCAAAATCTTTATCGACCCTGCGAAATGCCGCAAAGACGGGATCTGCGTTAAAATCTGCCCATGTCAGATCTTTAAACCCGGAACATCGGGGGTTCCGGAAGTTGAAGCCGGCCTGGTATCGACCTGCATCAGATGTGGTCACTGCGTATCGGCGTGCCCGGGCGATGCAATTACCGTCAAGGCCCTCAATGCGGCCGAATTTAAGCCCGGAATCAGCAAACTGCCTGAATTTGAAGTATTTGAAAATCTGGTAATGAGCCGGCGTTCGATTCGCAGCTTTAAAAGTGAGCCGGTCAAGCTCGAGCTGCTACAGAAACTGCTCGACATGACCAGATACTGCCCGACCGCCAAAAACATCCAGACCCTTTCATGGCTGATCGTCAACGGGCACGATAAAGTCAGACAGGTTGCTGCCGACGTTATCAATCTGTTCAGACCGGTTGAACAAATGGCCCCGATGGTTGCCGCCTTTGACAAGGGCGAAGATCCGGTCTGTCGCAACGCTCCGCAGCTTCTCGTCGTTTACGGCCCCGAAAAATATACCTGGGGCACTCTTGACGCTGCCATAGCCATAGCCAATCTCGAACTGGCCGCCAAAACCAGCGGTCTTGGCACCTGCTGGGGCGGGTTTGTAACCCACGCGGCCGCCTCTGACAAGCAGATCGGCAAAAACCTTGGCCTCAATGACTCTGAAAAGATTTTTGCCGCACTGATGATCGGCTACCCGAAATACGCCTACAGAAAAGTTCCGCCACGCAACCCGCTGCGGCTCAAAATCGTCTGAGCCGCTGATGGACCGAAACTTTGACAAGCTCGCTGGTCGCCTGCGCAAGCACATCTATAGTTCCGACAAGGGAACTGTGCGGCTTGCCGTTCTGCAGCACGATCTGCTGACCGGAGTCGCCGAGCTTGCTGCGGGCCGACCGCTGCGCATACTCGACGCCGGCGGCGGCATGGGCCAGATTGCCCGCTGGCTTGCCGAAATGGGGCATCAGATAACTCTGTGCGACATTTCAGCAGAAATGTTGCAGGCAGCGGCCGAAGAAAACGCAAAAGCCGGCCTGAACGGGCGAATCAGCATCGTGCACGCTCCGCTGCAGCAGATTCCTGAGCTGCTGCCCGGAGCCAGGTTCGACCTGATCCTTCTGCATGGGGTCATCGAATGGATGCAGGAACCGCCGCTGGCTCTGCAGACCCTTGTTCCGATGCTCGAGCCGGGAGGCGCCATTTCCCTGCTCTACTTCAACCGCAGCAAACTGATTCTCAAATGGGGAATCAACGGGCAGTTCGACAAGGCGGAATCGGGTCGACCAATCAACCCGCGGGTGCTGACCCCGTCGAATCCGCTGACCGAAGCTGACGTTCTGCCGGTTTTTGCGGCACAGAATCTGAAAATTGCCTCGAAAGCCGGCATCAGAATCTTTTACGGATTTTTTACGGGAATGGTCAAGAAACGGCCATCATGCCAGAAGACGCTCGATCTCGAAATGCAGTATTGCCACACCGAACCTTTCGCTTCACTCGGCGAACACACACACTTTATACTGAGAAAACCCGCCACATGAAACAGACACGCGACCTCGAACAGCTGCCGATCAGTAAACTGCTGATCAGATTCGCCGTGCCGGCAATGACCGGCACTCTCATCACTTCGCTTTACAACATCGTCGACCGCATTTTTCTTGGCCGCTACGTCGGCGAGCTGGGTATTGCCGCCACTACCATCGCCATGCCGCTGATGATGATCGTCATGGCGATCGGTATGTTGATCGGCTTCGGCACCAATTCGCAGATTTCAATCAGACTTGGCGAAAAGCGCCATGACGAGGCAGAAAAGCTGCTCGGCCAAGGGTTTTTCCTGCTGGTGACATCGTCCATCATTTTTTCGACTCTCTCGCTGCTGTTCATGGATCAGCTGTTGATCATGTTTGGCGCCACCGAAAAGGTTCTGCCCTATGCGCGCACCTACCTTTCGATCGTTGTTATCGGCACCATTACCCATCAGATTTCGTTTGCGGCCAACAGCTTTATCCGCGGCGAGGGCAATCCAAGGGTTGCAATGGGCACAATGCTGATTGGCGGCATCATAAATGTAATTCTCGATTACCTTTTCATCGGTATTTTTGGCTGGGGAATGGCTGGCGCTGCATGGGCAACGGTCATTGGCTACAGCGTCTCGTCACTCTGGGTGCTTCACTACTTTCTCAGCGGCAAAAGCGTTTTAAAGCTGCGTCGTGAAAATTTCCGCATTCGCCCCGAAATGATCGGCAGTGTGCTGATGATGGGCTCGCCAAGTTTCATCATGAACACGATCGCGAGCTTTCAGATGTCGCTGTTCAACAATCAGCTGGCCAAATTCGGCGGCGACACCGCCATTTCGGTAATGGGCGTCATCATGAGTTTCAATATGGTCTGGATGATGCCAGTAATCGGGATTTCACAGGGCATGCAGCCGATTGTCGGCTACAATTTCGGCGCCCGGCGGTTCGACCGTGTTAAAAAAGCCCTTTTTCTTGCCAATGCGACGGCAACAGTGATGAGTATCGCCTGCTTCATATTCATCGAGATGTTTCCTGGTCATGTATTCAGGCTATTCATCAGCGATGGCGGTTCAAACGTCGTGGGTGTAGGCATCGATGCGATAAGGCGCTTCATGCTTCTGCTGCCGATAGTCGGCTATCTGATTATCACCGGCAATTATTTTCAGTTTACCGGCCGACCCAAAATCAGTCTGGCACTGACCATCATCAGGCAGGTAGGCTTTCTGATACCGGCACTGCTGATTCTGCCCGATTATTTCGGCCTGAACGGGGTCTGGTATGCAATGCCAACCTCTGATGCCGGGGCTTTTCTCATTACCACCTTCTTCTTTTTCCGTGAGCTGAGAAATCTGGCCCGGCGTATCGCCGAAAAGCCTGCGTCAGAAATAGACGCCCCAGACGATGTACACGAGAATAAGCAGCGAAGCGAAGAATAAAAACGCATAATGAATCGAACTTTTTCGCAGACCGGCAAACTTCAACCCTGCCATGTGCAGCAGTGAATTGCAGGTAAACGCCAGGCCAACCGCGAACGGCAGCTGAAAAAACACCAGTTCACGCCCCGGATTTGCCGCAAAATAAACGACCAGCGAAATAACGGCACCGACAACCAGCAACAACAGACCTTTTTTCAGAGACGAAAGGTAGTTTCCCCAGATAATCGCTTCGGTCTCAGGGCTTTTCTCGGCAAACGCAACCGCCCGGGCGGCAAGCTCAGCCGGAAACCTGGCCCGCATCAGCGTCTGCATCGCCCGGGTTTTCTCGGCCTGACGACGGCCCTCGCTCAGCTCGTCAAGATAGCCCGCCACCAGCTGAAAAACCATTTCCATGCCGTTTTTACCAAGAGCGTCTTCGAGAATCTTCTTCTCGCTCACCGGCCGACCACTGATCTTGTGATCAACCCGTACCGTCTGCGCCGCCTGTTTCTTTTCCGCCGAAGCCACCGCCGGTGGAGCAATTCGCGGGCCGGCCGGCGCCGGCGGTACAGCTGCCTCATTTTCCGGTGACTCGATTGGGGCGGCAACAGGCTGAGCAGCCCGCTGGCGCCCGGCATGGTCGAGAATGCGATAAACCGGTTCCTGGGCCGACAGTGCCGGGTTTTTCTGATGCGAACCGCAATCAGGGCACTTTACATACGGTGCGGCATAATCTTCAGGGATGCTGAACACCGTAGAACACTGGCCACAGCGAATCTCTGCCATCTCTTCACCTCTGCAAATCTTCTCATCGACAGTATAGCCTGTCGCCACAAACAGAACAACATCATTGGCATAAAAGTTTGGGTATCGAGCCCGACCATGTTATCCTGACGCCAGTCATGGCAAAAAAACTCAGAATCGATGAACTGGCAGTGCTTCAGGGACTGGTTGAAGATGTCGAACAGGCCCGTCGTCTCATCATGGCCGGTGAAGTCAGAAGCGGCGACCACGTCTGGGAAAAGGCCGGCGAAAAGGTTTCGACCGACACACCACTCGAGCTGAAGGGGCGCTTCTGCCGCTGGGTTTCGCGCGGCGGCCTCAAACTTGAAAAGGCTCTCGCCGACTTTGCCATCGATCCGACCGGCTGGCGCTGTCTTGACATCGGCGCTTCTACCGGTGGCTTCACCGACGTTCTGCTTCATAACCATGCCGGCCAGATCGTCGCCCTCGATGTCGGCTACGGTCTGCTGAATTCACGCCTGCAAAACGACCCGAGAGTGACGGTGCGTGACCGCACCAATTTCAGAACCCTTGCCGACAACGCACTCGGCGAGCCATTCAACCTCATCGTTACCGACGTCTCTTTCATTTCGCTGACCATGATTCTACCCAAAGCGGCCCGTATGCTGAAAAAAGACGGTATGATCGTCGCTCTGATCAAGCCGCAGTTCGAAGCCGAACGCTCGCAGGTGCCCGAGGGTGGAGTGATCACCGACCCGCAGACTCAGATCGAAATTATCGGAAAGCTTAAACAGCAGCTTCAGAGCGCCGGGCTTGCCTTATGCGCACTTGCACCGGTGCCAAGAGTCAGCATGCGAAAAAATATCGAGTTTCTCTCACTCTGGAAAGCCTGCAGCGCCGAAACTGAGCCGGATATAGAAAAAACTGTGGCCGACGCCCATTCAGGCAACGCCTGAAACCGGAAAAAGCAACCTGACAACAGTACCGCTGCCCATTTCCGAGTCAATACTCATAAACCCATGGCTTGCGTGCATGATTCCCTGAACGACAGAGAGGCCGAGGCCGTTTTTATCGGCAAAGTTGCCCGCAGTCGTAAAAAAGGGCTCACAGGCCTTGTCGAGAACCGCTTTTTCCATGCCCGTGCCGTTATCGACAACCGCAATTTCGACATAATCGGCCTCGACAACGATATTCTCGATCTGCCTGCAATAATTGCGACCGTGCACAAGACTCGCCTTCATGTTGATCTGGCCGCCAGACGCCGGCATCGCCTCGACCGAATTCATCACGATATTGGTGAGAGCCTGAATGATGTCGGTGCGGTTAAAAACCAGGTTCGGGCAGTTTTTCGATATGCTCGAAGTCAGCGACACGCCCCCCGGAAGAATGCCGGCAAAAGCAACCTCGATTTCCGCAAAAACTTCATCGAGATGAATGTCTGCAGACTCGTCATTTGAATTGCCCAGGTAATTGGCAAGCTGATTGACTATCTGTCGGGTCTTCTGGGTGGCCGCGACAATGCGGCGCACCTGTTTGACAATCTCTGAATCGGGTTTTGCAGCAGCCTCTATCAATTCACTGTAGCCAAGCACAGTCTGAAACATGTTGTTAAAATGATGCGAAATGCCTGCAGAAATACGCATTGCCACTCTGGCGCGCTCAGAAATACTCAACTGCAGCTCACGCTTGCGCCGAAGCTCGATCTCTTCCTGTAATGCTTCGTTTCTTTTCTGCAGCTGCTGCTGCAGACGAAACCGCTGAATATGCACCTCGACACGGTGCAGCATCTCCTCGCGATTGAATGGCTTGCTGATAAAGTCAGCGCCGCCGACTTTAAAGCCCTCAAGCACGTCTTCCTGCTCGTTTCTGGCGGTCAGAAAGATAACCGGAATATCGCGGCACTGCGCTTTGTTTTTGAGCCTTCGACAGGTTTCAAAACCATCCAGTTCAGGCATGACGACGTCAAGCAGAATTGCATCCGGCATGAACCGGTCAGCAGCAGCAATCGCTTCGGCGCCGCTGCGGGCCAGCATCAGCGAGAAGCCTTGCTCGGCCAGAGCCGAAGCGGCAACCATAAGATTGTCAGGATTGTCGTCGACGATCAGAACCCGGGGTTTTTCTTTGTCATTCATAGGGCAAAAATGCGTTGAACTCAGGCTGAGGGTTCTGGCGCTTCCTCTCTGGTTGAGCAGCATGGGCGGCGAATCATCAGAATGACCTTTTCAATCTGATGACAGATATTCTTTTCGGTAAAAATCACAAAAGCCGGCTTGCCGGTCGAAACAGAGCGGTCAAGCTGGCCATCGACGACCTTCTGAATTTCGGCAGTCAGATTGCTCAACTCGGGAAAAACGTCAACAAAGCTCCGGCCGACCACCTCGGCGTTCCGCCCCTTGCCCCGCAGGTAATCAACCGCGCTGCGATTCAGGTGCAGAAGGCAACCGCTGCCGTTCTGAACGATAACCATGTCCGAGGCGCTCTCCATGACGTTATAAGCGCCGGCCTGCGCTTCCATGACCCGTTCCATCAGGCGGGCATTCATGATCGCGATCGCTGCCACCAGCGAAAAATTCTTCAGAATCGTCTGGTCAGATTCGTCAAAATCGCCATTTTTTTTGTTAATTACCTGAAAAACCCCGATCAATTCATCGTTTATCAGCAGCGGATGAGTGATCAGATTGCGGGTTTTTCGCCCGCTGACCTCATCGTAATGGCAGTTGAACTTTAATTCGGAGTGAATGTGGCTCAGATCGCCATAGGCATCGGTGATGTTGATAGACATGCGGTTGGCGGCCGTATAACCGGCAATTGAGCGGTTATCGATAGCAACCGTGACCTCTTTGATACCATCGGCGTGAATGCTCTGTGAAGTCAGGCACTTCTCGAACGGGTCGACCAGATACAGGGTCGCCCCTTCAGATTCAAGCAGCGAAGACGCGCTGTCGACAAGGGCGTCGAGCAGTTCAGTCACATCGAAGGTAGTGAGCAGCTTCTCACCCATGCTGATGATATTTTCAAGGCTCTGCAGTTTCCTCCGGAAATCCATGTATCTGAACTCCTGTTCTCTGTTGCAAACCTGTCGATTATCTTGTGTCACAAAATTCTACCGCATGGCATCTGGCAATGCAACCAGCACGTCGAACGCAAAAACAGCCCCGGAAATAGCTCCCTGGGGCTGTCATTTTGTTCGCTGCAAATCAGAACATGAATTTGAAGAGATTGAAGAATTCCATGCGCATTTTCTTCATCATGTCACTGTTCCAGCTCTGAACTTCTTCGAGGGTGATTTCGCGACAACGGGCAAAATCTTTATTCAGCATCTGTCTGAAGGCGCGGGCAACCCTGAAGTCTTCAAAAGCGATGACATCTTCTGAATCGCAGCTGTGACTGCGTGAATTCACGTTATAGGCACCGAGAGTAACAGCAAACTGGTCGAACAGACTGACCTTTGAGTGAAGCGTCTGAGCGCCCTGCCATTCGAAAATGCGCGCCCCGGCCCGCAGAACTTTTTCGTAAGAATCACGGCCGGCCCAGCCGCCGCTCGGGTGGTTGTTCGACTCGATCGAGTTGGTGATCACCTTCACTTCAACACCGCGCAGAACAGCGTCTTCAATGGCGGTAACCAGACGGTCGGTCGGAATGAAATAGGCAGACTGAAAAACCACTTCGCTTCTGGCGCGGTTGAGGTAGATTTCAAAGAGGTCGAGAATATTGTCGTCTTTGTCGCTGATTGGTGCAGTAGTGACGAAACGGGCATTGACATCGTCGAATACCGGTGGCACGGCAAAATAAACCGGAATCGGGCCACGAATAAGCTTGTCGACGTTTTTCAGGCCCTTGAAAGTGTTAACATCGGTTTTTGCCTTTTTCTGTCGGCTGATTTCACCGGTTTCGTTCCATTTGCTCAGGGTCAGGTCTTCCCAGTTGCGCTCGAATAGCCCAAGGATCTCTCTGACTACCGGTCCCTGCAGCTCAACATCGGTATCGCGCCAGCCATATTCGGTGATTTCGCCTTTGGCATACTCATCACCGATGTTCATGCCGCCAACAATAGCGATAGTTTCATCGATGATGAAAAGCTTCTGATGTGAGCGAAAGTTGGCCTTGGCCAGGTTTTTAAGAATCGGGTTGTTGATTAACACTTTGACGCCGGCATTGCGTAAACGCTGAATGACCCCGTCTTTTTTGCCGAACGAGAAGAAGTCGTCGAGGATCAGTTTAACGTCAACGCCGCTCTGCGCTCTTTCGCACATGATGTCGGTAAGGGCATTACCGGTTTCATCATCCTGGAAAAGCAGGGTCTGAACATAGAGATTCGACTGGGCACGTTTTGCATATTCGAGACGGTAATGAAAACTGGTGCGGCCGTTTACCAGCATTCTGACACGGTTCAACGGCACCAGGCGCGAGCGGGTAAGAGCATCGGCCGAGCCGGCCGGGTAGGTTTCGAGAACCGACCGGTCAAATTCTTCGAGCGCCTTGTCGAGTTCACGGGCTTTGAAGCGGCGCTGAATATTGTTTACACCGTATGACCCGAGGCCGAACAGTTTAACCGGCAGCGCCAGCCATGAGGTTTTTGAATATTTACCCCACTGATTAACGGTTGTCTGCTGAATTGCCTTGAATTCTTCGCGTTTTTTCGCCACAACGCTTTTCTGCCGCAGCATTTTGATGTGAGCCATGGCCTGGCGGCGATTTTCGACGTCTTTAGTGCTTTTTGCATAGCTGAGCAGAACTTCCTGGGCTTTGGCAAGGCTTGAAGTGCGCTCAAGAACCAGATCGGCAAGTTGAAAAGTTGCCTCTTTCAGCAATTTCTGGTCAGTACAGCCGGCAATAAAATCTTCGAGCTGCTTTTGAATATCGGCAAGCTTTGCTGAGCGGTCAGGCGCAGCCAATGCCAGCACAATACTTTCGTATTTTTTCTGCAGCTCGCTTTTTTTAGAAACAACCCTTGAACCGGTGCGGGTTGCGGTTGAACTGTCAGAACCACGTGTTTCGGTGTCTGAACTCAAAACCGGCTCAGCCTGGTCATCGCTGCTGAACGAAGCAGTTACACCAATTGAATTATAATATTCTTTGCAGGCTGCCTGCAGCTCGGCGGCGAGTTGACTGACTTCAGCCGCATCGGCCTGATTTTCGACGGCTTCGCGGTAGCTTTTATAAACAGCCTGATAGCGGTCAAACAATGCCTTGGCATCAGACTGCGCAGCAAAAGCGGCCAGATTCAGAATAAAAGTAAGAACCAGCAGCAGAAATGCGGTTTTAAAACCAGCTCTTGTTAATTTCATAAATACCCCGCCATACAGTAGTGGATTATTTTGATTATACCCGAAAAAAATAATGCCGCCAGAGGCCCGGCGGCATTATTTTCTCAGTTTTTTTCAATAAAACCGGTACAGAACCCCTGGTTATTTTTTCTGGCGCAGAGAGAAAAAGCGTCTGGCGCCGGCGTGCAGCATCTCTTCGGCAACGCCTGAGATACCATTAGTGATGTCTGGCCTGATAATGGTTTTGTTCTGGTCAGATATCATCTCCGGGTTGTCATAAATCACCTGCAGCATATTCAGAACCTCATCGCGGGGCAAATTATCAGTACCGGCGAGCAGCGCCCTGAAACCGACTGTCTGAACCTGGGCTTCCTGGCCCTGATATGATTTTTCGGGTATGGTTTCAGCTGAAAAATAAGGGTATTCTGACACCAGCTTCTCACGCACGGCAAAGGGAACAGCCACCAGCCGCAACGGCGTTTTAGAGGCCAGACGACTGATGCCGTCGGCCGGAACCGCGCCGGCATAATAGACGGCATCGACATAGCCATCATTGAGCGACTCGGTTGCCCGGGTAAATCGCTCATAAACGAAGGTATAATCTTCGGATTTCAGCCCGGCAGCACCGAGCACCAGCATGACGCTGGCGGCACTGCCGCTGTCTTTTTCGCCGACGGCAATGCGTTTGCCTTTAAGGTCTTCGATGGTCTTTATCGCCGAATCAGCCCTGACGATTATCTGAATTACTTCAGAATAAAGAGAGGCAAGTATGCGAAGTTCAGTGAAGCGATTGCCGGTAAAGCTATGGGCGCCATTGAAGGCCATCCAGGCCACGTCACTCTGAACCAGCGCCAGATCGATCTGACCACGCCTGAGATACTCGATATTGGCGAGGGAGCCGGCCGTAGGCTCCGCTATTGTGACCAGATTCTTCATTTTACTGCTGAACAGACGAGCGATTGAATTACCAACCGGGTAATAGGTACCGTTGATTGTGGCCGTACCCATCGAATAGAATTTCTTGATCAATCGCACCTGATAATCGCCAGCCGCATAAGCAGCTGAAGTCAGGCAGCAGACGGCAGACATCACAATCAGCAGAATTTTGAAAATTCTCATGACTGAGACTCCTTTCTCTGCCAGGTTGTGGTTGTGTTGCCACGACCGGCACTGACCTGCATCGCCTCGTGAGCGCGCTCGACGAGTTGATAATGGCGTTCGACAGCAGTTTCAAACTGACAGATGCCAACGCTGATACTGACATTGAACTCGAAGCCATCGCGCTTGACTGGAGATGCAGCAATTCTTTCCCGCAGACGTTCGGCGAAAATCAGCGACTGCTCGGCCGAAGTATGGGCAAGAATGGCCGCCATTTCATCGCTGCCGGTGCGGGCAGTAATGTCTGTCGCCCGTACCGAATCGCGCAGAATCTTTGCCAGGTCGAAAAGCACCGCGTCTGAGGCCCCGTTGCCATACTTTTCATTAAGGCCGGCAAAGCCGTCAATGCAGAAAATGACCAGGGTAAGAGGGAACCCGAAGCGCCGGGCCCGCTTGATTTCGTCTTCGAGCCGGATGTCGAAAAATTTGCGCACATACAGCTCGGTCTGGGTATCGACGATCGAAAGCTCATGCAGCCTGGCGTTGTCGATAGACATGGCCATCTGATTGGCGACCGCAAGAAGCAGATCGAGGTCTTCAGATGTAAACGGCCGACTGTTCGAGCGATCGGCAAGATTGATGACACCCATGATGTTGCCATGCACGGTAAGCGGCACTGAAATCAGCGTATCTGGCGACTTTGTGCCGGCGCTGCTGTCATAATTCTTGAAACGCTCGTCGGTCCGGCAGTCCATGCAGAGAATCGGTTCACCGGTTTTTGCCACCTCACCGGCAATACCTTCGCCGACCTTGAGTGCAAATCTTGGTCGGGCAGCGCCACTTGAACTCACGACAGGAGCTTCTACGGCGGCAGCTTCTTCGGGCACAACTGATTCTTCAGTTGCAGCGCGAACCTTTGCGTCATCCTCGCGCTTACCTTCGAGATGAGAAAGACGGGGATCCGAGTTTTCGGCAGTTGCGGCGCCAGCCGCTTTGAAACTTTCGACCTTCAGCAGTGTGCGATCTTCGTTCAACAGCATGATCGAGCCGCGACGGGCCTGAAAGAGCTCGACAAGATGTTCAAGACAGCCATCCAGAGCCTGCTGATAAGTTGCAGAAGTGTTGATCAGCTGAGTAACCCGGTAAAGGGCGCTGAGCTCCATAACCTTTTTTCTGATGCGGCGACTCATGTTATTGAAGCAGCCGGCCAGAAAACCCAGTTCATCGCTGCGGTTCATATCGACGGTCGCTTCAAGATTGCCTTCGCTGAGCTCATCTGCTTTATGGGCGATTTCGATGATCGGGCTGGTCATTCTGATGCTGAACCAGGTCGCCAGCATGAACGCGACAACCGACAGCAGAATGACGAATTTGAGCGTTTTTTCGCCGATCGACCTGGCAACCGCGTAAACTTCACCGGCATTTTGGAAAACGAAAATTCTCAGACCATAATGCAGAATTGGCAGAGAGATGGCGACCTGCGGCGAAGTGCCATTGCTCTTCGGCAGAAGGTCGTAGGCACCGCAGGGCTTTTCCATGAGGTCAGAAATCAGCTCTTTCGGGAAATCGGGCTGCTCAAGAATGTTTTCGCCGGTCTGGGTAACGAGAAAATAGCGGAAGTTGGTGCCAAAGGTAATGCCTTCGAGCGACTTTCGCAGTTTGAGAAAGGACACAGTGGAAATGACAACCGGGCTTTGAGGACTGTCAGAAATCGGCGCTCTGACGTGAAAGGCCTCTGGTGAGAAAAAAATGCTCTGAGCTGAGTTGAAAAGAAGCTGCTCAGGGACTGAAAGCGCCGTGATGGCGTTCTGATCTGGTTTCGAGTGATTCAGAAGCTTCCCGTCAGAGGCAACAAGCACCAGACGTTCGACGTATTCATAAGCCTGATCGAGCTGCTGCAGGGCGTGCGAGGCACCCTCTGAAGCCGGCTCATGCAGACGAGCGTCAGCGGCCACATAGCGGGTCAGCTCATCATAGACGCTGACATACTGGTCAACCTCGTATTTTACCTGCTGAAAGGCCTGAATGTTGCCTTCGATAAGAATATCGCGGGCAATTTCGCCAAGAATATTGAACGAATAAAGCCCCAGCGAAAGGAGTGGCAAAATCGTCAGAAGAAATATGCCAAGCCAGGCCCTGAGCTTGATGCTTTTAAAGAAACCAGGCTTCGCACCTGATGTTTTGTTCATGCTGATTACCCGTTAAGAATAGGTTTTATGTACCCTGCCAGTGTAATAAAAAACCGGCCGGCAAGTAAAGTTTTATCGTGTTCGCCCCATCTGCCGCATCAATTCTTCGAAGCGCCGCGGAAAAGTCGAACGATGATCTTTTCGCCAGGCGATAGTTTCGGGCAGATTTCGCCAGATATCGTGAATGCCCAGAGTCGCACCTGCCTGCAGCAGGAGTTTTGCCACTTCGAGGTAATCTTTCTCGTCTTTCGAAGCGGCCGGAAAAGACTTCTGATTTTCGACAGCGGCGGCTGCCAGATGCAGAGGCGTCTGCCAGTTATTATTCAGACAGTCAGGGCCGGAATTGTTTTCGAGAAGAATCCTCACGGTGGCGGGGCTGCCATTGGCCGCGGCAAAATGCAGCGGCAGGTTGCCATCGATATCCTGAGCCAGAATATCGGCGCGGCGGGTAAGCAGAAATTCAAGAATCTTCGGGTAGCTGTAGAAAGCAGCATAATGCAGCGGCGTAAACTTTTTCAGCCCATCAACAGCATTTACTTCTGCGCCGGCATTTATAAGAACATTCACCATGGCGTGCTGCCCGTTAATGACAGCCAGATGCAGAGGTGACCGGCCCAGTTCATCATTCATCGTTGCCAGAATCGGGTTTCTTGTCAGAGCCCGGCGAACACTATCGAGGTCGCCGTCGGCTACAAGACGGTGAAAAGGATCGGCTGTCAGTGGGAAAACTACTCCGACCTGAAGATACAGAAACAGAAAGAAAACACTCAGACATTTTGGAAACACTGAAAAAACTTTACATTGCTTAAACAAAAGCCGTCTCTCCGAAAACCAGATTGTCTGCTAGAATTATATTAGAAATAGCCATCAGGAGATATACCATGAAAAGAATAATTTTCAGCATGCTGTTATTCGTTCTGTTTTCAGCATCGATTCTGTCAGCTCAACCAGTTCAGCAACAGGATCACGAAGCGATTCTGAAGGGTCTTGGGTTTGCTTTTCAGGGTAAAGATTTTAAAACCGTCAAAATTGCACTTTTCAGCATAAAAGAGAAGGATTCTGATGGTGCAATAGCCTCCGAAGGGCACAGCATTTCTCAAGATTCAGGCAATCAGCAGTTGAAGGGCAAACTCGTCATCGGTGGCTATGATTATATTCTCAGAGTAACAAACTATGCTGCCATTAATATCGAAGCCGACCTTTTCAGCGAAGATACCCGAACCTCAGCCACAGATAACGGCGAACTGAAACTGCCGGTACCTCTGGGTCATGTATCTCTGAATCTTAGTGAGCCTGACCCGGGCTGCCCGGTAATTACAGGTTCTTTACGGCTCAAAGACGAAAAGGTTACCTCTGTCAGCGGAGAGTTCGAACTTTATCTCAATGATATGACCAGAGCTGGTAAAAAGAACCGGAAAGATCAATCTTCAGACTCAGATTCTGGCATGCAGTAAGTCTACGGTTTCAGTCTTGCCCTTCAGGGCGACACTGCCAAATGGCGAGAGGCGGTTTTTATCTTCAAATCCGTCAGCAGCGAGAGTACTGACAAGATATCTCTGTTCTGCCAGTTCTGAGGCCTGCGCATTTATTCTGGCGGCGGTATTTACTGTATCGCCGATGATGGTAAAATCTCTTTTGCTGCTGATACCAAGCAGACCGGCAATAACACTGCCACAGTGAATACCCGCTGCCACCGGGAAAGGCAGCAATCCGTCTCTCTCAGCTTCGCTGATAATCTGCAAAGCGCGCATTGCCATGGCATTGCTTTTCTTCAGACCTTCGGGGCTGTAAAAATAGGCAAGAATTTTTTCGCCGATGATCTTGTCGGCTTCGCCGTCGTTGTTGATGATAATACCGCAAAGAACATCGACCTGCGCGCTCACTCCGGCCAGAAGGTCTTCAGACGCAAGTTTTTTCTGCAGCTCGGCAAAGCCCGGCACTGAAAGATAGAGCACGGTAACATCGAGATGCATGCCGCTTTCGGCTTTTCTCAGGCTCTTCTCATCGCTGGCAATTCTTCTGGCTGCCCGCGAAACCATCTGTCCCATCAATTCGCGCTCCTGCAGACCACGAGCCATGCCGTTGAATGCCTGCAGCATCTGTCCGAGCTCATCAGACCTGTTAGAGGCGATGCGAAAGTCATACTGCTGTGACGCCATCATTTTTACGCCCGCATGCAGCTGCCTGACCGGCAGAGCGACGTCTGAAGCGACCAGCAGTGTCAGCAGAACGACCGCGAGAATCGAAAACATAAGCATTGCAAGAAATCTTCGTCGGCCGTTTTCAATGGTCGTCATTATCTCATCCTCGGGAATCACGGCGATAAGCAGCATGGTTTCGTTATGACTGCCAAGTCTTGCCTCAACCAGACATTCACGACCGGCAACAACTCTGCGGCTGCTCAAGGGACCGTTGGCCGCGACGGCAAGCCTTGCAATCTGTGCAATTTCCGGGTTCCAACACCCCGAAACCGGGTATTTAAGTGCGCCATACATCAGTTTGGCCTCGGCAAAAACCGGAAATGGCACTTCAGCATTTTTAAAAATGCGACGCACAGTGCTGTTCAGGCTGTCAGTGAACAACCAGTAGACGATCAGCTCCGGCTTAAGAAAGCCAGGAAACGGCATCAGTCTTAAACAGCCACTGCCGGTCGAGTAAAAAAGTCTGATCGGCAGATCGAGACCGTGCACCAGCTTAAAAAAAGCATCAACACCGAACATGGTACGAAAAATTTCCAGACCGGCATCGAGAGTCATCTCGCCCTTGACCGCATCACCGGTACTTATGGCTTTGGCGGCAGCTTTTTTTTCGATACCGAGTGAATTCATCAGGTTTTCAATTGAAGTGTTGATAAGAAGTTTGAAGTCACTCGACTCTTTTTCGCCCTTAGTGGCCATTATCGAGTGATTCCAGCCAAGCGAACTGAAAACGATTGCTTCGTTAAAACTGGTTCGGCCGGTGTAACCGTGGTCGATCCTGGTCTGAGCGCGAATATATTCTTCAAGTTCATACAGATCCTGTTTAGATGGGTTATCCAGCGACCGTGCCATCTGAATCAGCTTTTGCGAACCGGAAATTTGCCTGATTTTTTCCCATTCCATGGTTTCCTGTATGAACTGTCTTCTTTCAAGCTGCTCGATCAATGAAACCATGCGCACCCGCTCTTCGTTGACGCGCAGATCCTTCTGTTCAACCGCATACCATTCATTTACCGTATAAACACAGGTAACCGGCACAATAGCCGAAGCAAACAGCCCAAGCCAGAGCTGAACTGGAAAGCTTCTGGAGACAAAGGTATGGCCCCGCAGACTGCGATACCAGAAAATCAGCAGAAAGAGAACGAGCAGCGTTCCAGGCCAGACCGACCTGACTTTTTCCGGCAGAGTCTCAATTGCCAGAACCAGCTGTGAACTTTGAGAGCCATTGTTTATGAGAATTTCAGAAAAATGCCAGCCTGGCAGCGATGGCAGGCTGCCAGCAGCAACCAGCCCGGCAGCCGCGGGAAACCCGGCAGAAACATGCTTTGCCCCACCCCGCAGCGAGAATTTCAGCCCTTCGCTTTCAAGAAGCGGCACGAGAAAACGGAGAAAATTGTCGTGAACACTGCTCTTTTTGAAAGCACACATGATGGCGCCAATCTGAAGAACCTCTTTCCTGGAAACTACCCGCCGCAAACCCGTTCCGTTAAAATCAATCATTGCCCGGCGCCGCAATTCAGGGTCACGCAGCAAAATCGGCTGCCAGAAAATATAACAGTCGCTGCCCTCGATATGCCCATCGGCCAGCCTTGCATGGGCGTCATTGTAGAAAGGCCAGAAACGCATGTTAATGCCCAACATTATCGCAGCCTTTTTCATGAAGTTTTCTGTGTCCGGCACCTTACCGGTATATAACCTGAGCGTCAGCAGTCTGAGAAAGTCGAGAACCAGTTTTTCGAGTTGCGGCTTGCCATAATAACTGACAAGCTTCCAGTCGGGAGTGATGCTTTGACTTTCTGCCCCGCCAGGTTTGTGCAGAACCGCAAAAAGTTCGGGGCTTAGTCCGGAGGCTTGCAGTTTAACCAGCATTTCATCGGCAGCGACTTTAAGAGAAGCTGCCGTCGCCCCACTGGGATTCCAGGCATTTGCCGCAGCCATATTTTCAGAGAGCGCGTCGACATACTGCTCAAAAACGATTTTCTGCTGTTCTGGAGCTCCGACTCTGGCTTTCAGATTGGCAACAAATGAGCGGGCGTCGCGCTCAACGTGGCGACGGCGAGTTTCAAGACCGCTTTTTTCGGTCACAAACCAGGCGACCAGCGGAAAAATAAGACAAAATGCGCCGGCCAGAAATGCAAGTGGCATGGCAAAGCGGCTCTCAGACAGGCCTGATGCCGTCAGCATCGCCTTTTCAGGGCTGACCGGAATGCCTTTGCTGCTTTCCTGATTTTCTTTAAGACGGAGCCGATGTGCAACCAGCATTGATTCAATCGACTCGCCAGCCGGTGGCTGCATATTATAGACAAATTCGTTACCGTAACCAACTTCATTCCACTGCAGCGGCATTTTTTCGACAGTCTGTACCAGATGACGATCAGCAATTATCGGCCATTCGGCAAAATCTCTGGTCATGCTTTCAAATTCAGCAGCGTGTTTGAAAACACTGCCAAACATGCCGTAATCACGACGACTGAAGCGACTGCCGGTTTCGCCGGCAACGATTTCGCCGGCAGACAGACCGATGCCGATTCTATAGGTAAACAGGCCGGCCTTTTCGCGGTCACTGTTTATTTCCTGCAGTTTGCGCAGCATGCAGATACTGGCAAGGGTTGCCCGCATACCCGGCGACTGATGAAAATGAAAGTCATCGGCAAAGACCGCCTCGATGGCATCGCCGATAAACTTGTAGATTTTTCCGCCAAAGCTGCCGATGATTGTGGCCATCTCGGTAACGTGAGCATTCAACAGGGCGGTAATCTCAACTGCCGGCCGTTCTTCACACATGCTGGTAAAGCTGCGAATATCGGTTACCAGAACCACGCCGGTGAATTTTTCGGTAGGGGCACGACCGCTACCGGTTGTGTTGGCAACCGCATTTACCGCGTGCTCAGAAAGCATCGATGCCAGCCGATGCCTTTCTTCAAGCCCCAGAATCATGGCGTTGAATTCGCTGTTAAGCAGACCAATTTCGTCGGTGCGTTCTATAACCGGCAGCTGTTGCAGCTTACCGCATTCAACCGCGTCAAAGCCGGATTTTATTGTCTGCAACGGTCTGACAATTCTCAACCAGACGCCGATAACACTTACTGCCAGCATGCCGAGAGCCAGCACACCCAGCAGCATAAAAAGCAGAACCCGCCAGCGATGCTCGCTGTCTTTGCGGGCGTGATCGATTGCGCCAATGAGAACGGTACTGTCGAAATGCCGCGAGGCATAAGCAACAACCGACATGCCGGCCATCGTCGTCTTGAGAATGCCGCTTTTAATACTGAAAGCCGAGTCGGCAAGTCGCTGGCAGGCCCTGAGCTGCTCCTGCGAAAAGGCTCTGTCCGGTCTAAGAACCATCTCAACACCTTTATCGCTGCGTTTAAAAGCCGCGAGCTTTATCTCCGGCGCGCGCAAACCAAGCTGTTCAACGCTTCTGGCAATTACCGTGCGGTCAATATCCGATTCAAGCCAGGCGATCATAATTACAAAACGCTTTTTCCCGCCAATGGTAAGAAAATCGTGCATGCAGCCGAGATAACCGCGACCGGTGTCGCTTCTGACAACCAGACCGCGATAACGGGCCAGTTCAACGTCGATTCCTTCGTTATCTCGCTTGAACGACTGCATTGCCGCCAGATTTTTCTCATCGATCCGATGTGGTGGCAGGGTGAATTCTGGTTCTTCCCGCAGCAGCGTCTTGCGCAGATTCAGCGTATAAGGCAGACCATAGAACCTGGCAAGCACATCAAACCCGGAAACCTTGATTTTTCCTGAGCTTTCAATTTCATAGCCCCCGCCGAGATCATATAAAGCAAAGCCGGTAACCGAAAGCCGGCCGCCACGACTACTGATCAATTCGCGAACCCTGGCAAAAACTGCACTGCCACTGGCAATCCCACCACCGGCAAGCGTTCTTTCAATTGCGCTGTCGTCACGAATTTCGGCCAGCAGCGACAGATAATCGCTTTCGAGCGTTTCCTTGCTGGCATCAAAGTCAAGCAGGCTGGTGACCAGAGTCTCTTCAAGATTATTCTCGTCAGCCTTGAAACGCTCAAAAATATAAGCGGTGGCCGAGGTAATATAAAGAGAAACCGGCAGGGTCGCAGCCAGCAGAATAACCACAGCGAAGCGGCTGCTGATCGAAACAAATGGCCAGACTCCCAGAATCGCACCGCGCAACAACAGCAGAAGCAGCAAAGAAACTGATGCAAGATTAAGCAGACTCAGCCAGGCCGGCAGTCCCCTTTCATCACCTGCAGGAAGCAACAAAAAGGCGACATGAGTTTCGAACGGCAGAATGCGACAGTAAAGCTGGTATTTTCCGAGAGGCTGCGCCCACGGGAAACCCTCTTTTTCCCATCTTTCAATATTTTTATCGGCCAGACCAAGCTGCTGACGCCAGTCTTTAAAGATCTGCGAAGAAGCGATGCGTTTAGGAAAAAGCTGATCAGGCCCGGCAGTCTTGAACATCCTGAGAAAGCCGCCGGCCATCTCGACGCCAAGACCGGCTTTTTTGGCCGCCAGAGTCATTGAAGCCGCGTTTAAATCCTTATTGCGCGGGACAATGAGAAAGAAACCCACACTTCTGCCATCGCCAGTTTCGGCAAAATCCCAGAGTAAAAATGACGGGACCTGGCGATAGATAACCGGAGTCGCAATATTGCGCTGTTCGCCGGCAATCAACGAAATCCTGCAGCCATGACCGAAAACTTTCTGCAGCAACTTTTCACTGCGCCTGGTTTCAGCATCTCCTTTTTTTTCGTGCGAGTTCTCATCGATCAGGCTCTGCATGATCATTTCCATCGGCCGCCGAATGGCATTTTTTTCATTGGTATGCCATGTCTGAACGCCAGATTGCCCGGATTGCCGCAGAAAAACCCAGAGATGATGCTGCGGAAAAGGTGCCGAAAAAACGTTGCCGGCCAGTTCGCCCGCCGGCAGGCCTAACGGGTTTCGGCCCGGGTATTCACGCAGAAGCGAGACGAGACCTCTGCTGAATCGTGCCGCCTGCTCTGCCATATGCAGCGAAAAATCAAGGTTTGCCGAGATTTCGCCGAGTTTCTGATTCGCCAGGCGTTCCTGCTCCTGGTATCGCCAGCGCCCGACAATGGTATCTACCTCGCGCCAGCCGCGATTAACGGCCAGAAGCGGCAGAAACAGAAGCAGCACGAGAAGAAGATTGCTCAGCCGGTCTTTCATTTTTCCATCTGCAGATTTAATTTATCTCAGATTGTAAGCTGATAAATCTTCAAAGGCAAAGATTTCCCTTTCAGCTCGACTTCACCGAACTCACGGGCGGTGAAATCGCGCGAAGCGAGTTCATAAACATTCTGAGAGATCAGACAACGGCCAAACCGCAGTTTTTCGGCCTGCCCCTCGATTCGAGCCGTTACGTTAACAGCGTCGCCGATAACCGTAAAATCACGTTTTTCGCCAACCCCGAGAAAGCCGGTAATTACTTCGCCGTAGTTCATGCCGATTGCCACCGGGAAAGGCAGCTGGCTGCGGTTTTCGGCCATAATAATTTCCTGGGCGGCGCGGCAGGCGGAAAATACCGCGCCGGCACGGTCACGTTCAGCGTGAAAAACCGCCAGAAGTTTGTCACCGATGATCTTGTCAACGTCACCACCCTGATCCATTATAATGCGCGACAGCGAACTCACATGCCCCTTGAGGTCGGCAATGAGCTGGTCGGCAGACATTCCCCTGATCCAGGTCGAGAAGTCGGGAATACCAATATAGAGGAAAACGTATTCAGTGCGTCGACTTGCCTGCTCCTGATCCTTGAGAGACACCTTCAAAGCAGTCTTAGAAACCATGCGACCCATGAGCATTTTTTCTTCAAGGCCCTTCATCATGGTATCGAATGAATCACAAAGAACCCCAAGTTCGTCGGAGCGCGAAATGCGGATTCTGTAAGCATAGTTTTCACTGCCGGCTGCCCGGGCGCCTTCGATCAGACATCTTATCGGCTCAAGAATATCAGCAGCAATGTTTCGGGCAATCAGAAGAATCAACCCCATGGACACCAGCAGCAACAGGTTGAAAAGCAGACGATTCCTGTCGGTAACGGCTCTTATGGGCTCTTCAGGCGCCATTGCCATCAGCATCGAGGTCATCTGGGTAATGCCGGGGCGACCTTCGACCAGCCAGCCCGCTCCTTCAAACTCTACCGATGTCGACACCGGCAGGTTCGATGCAGATATCATTGCGGCGTGAGGGGTAATCATCTGCCTGAATGCCGATTTTCCCTCGGGCACGAGTCGACCGTATCTGTGCAATTCTGCCGGGAAAATAAGGTAGTTTCCCTTGTAGTTTCTGGCAATCCTCGCCAGATAGCCATCGAAGTCAAACAATACCATCCAGACCATTATGTATTCTGGCTTTTCAATTGTCGGTACCGGATAAATTATGATACCGGCAGTTCCGGAAAGAACGTTCATTACTATCGGCAGACCCAGACCATGCGACAACTTGATGTAAACATCGTCGCCGAACAATGAACGAACAGTCTGCAGACCGGTTTCAACGACAATTTCGCCTTTGATGGCGTCACTGCGCATTTTAACTTCACCCAGCCGCTGATTGCGCCGGCTTGCCAGATTACCGGCGATCTGCTGCAGCATCATGGCAAACTCGGTGGTATCCTCTTTGTTATAGCCCGAACTTGCAAAATCCCAGCCGCTTTTGCCCGCAACCGCGATATCACGCGGAATAAAATTGAACACACTTCTGTCGAGCGCACGCGCCTGCAGATGCCATGAATCGGTCATTCCTTTCAGAAGTTTTTTCAGAGGTTCTACCTCTTCAGGGCCTGAGGCATTGTTAATCACCCGCATCAGATTCACGGTCGAGGTTGCATAGGTCCAGTCACTGACCATTTTCCAGCCCAGCGGCGCCGAAAAACTGTCGCGCAGTTCAAAGAGATCGATGAATCGCTGCAGATCGCTGCGCTCCTGCGACATTCTGGCGTTCTGGTCCTCGCTCAGATAAAGTTCAGACACATAGAACACGGTAATAATAGGAACAACCGCAGCAGCAAGAAGTGTCAGCCACATTTTCCCTGCAACAGAACGGTTCAAAACTGCAGTGCCCGTCGAAATTCTTAACCAGTAACCAAGCATCAAAACAAAAAGCACTGCAATAAGGGCCTGTGACGGCAAATCATCACCCAGGCCCTTGGCAATGGCCTGATTGCGTCGGGCCACGATCAGATCGTGCTTGATTCCATCAAGATTAAAGCTGTCTTCGTTGATCACATAATCTCTAAGAACTACTGTGGTGTCAGTTGCCTGCAGAGCATTTTTAAGGTCATCAGGAAAGTTGCCTGAAAAGCTGAATGCCGCGCCGGGCGCTTTTATGCCAATCATGGTTTCGCCGCTGTAACCGTCGAGAAGAATCGGCAGAGAGCGTTTAAGTGAATCGACTCGGGTCGAAACAAGCATCAAACCGTTGTGTTCACCTTTATCGTCGGTGAGAAAATAATAGAACATGAATTCAAGGTCAGCTTCGAAGCGAACTTTGGCGGTACGATTCAGATATTCGAATACGAACATCGAGTCGGTGATGCGGTCGCTGAAAACGCCTGGTGCATGAATATTTGGAATAAGCTCTGACAATAATGCGCTGCTGCTGCTTATCTCTGTTTCGTATTTTTTTCTCAAGTTTACCAGGCTGGTCAGACCATCGAGAGTGCCTGGCGGGAAACCGTGACTGTAGACTGCTCTGGTTGTGAAGATATCTTTGCCCTGCTTCGTTTTGCGATCAAAAAGAAAGACGGCGGCACGTTCAGGCTTGCCCCTTTCCGGTTCGATGCTCGAAAATCTGCCAGCAATCCGTTCAGAAAGATCGCTGCTCGATGTGGCGGCAAAAACCAGATTTTCCATATCGAGAAGCAGTCTTCGATTGACGTTGTCAAAGGCGCCCTGAACCGCATCTTCACACTTGAACTGCTCGATAAGTCTCAGATTGTCGGCAGACAGTTCAATTTTGCGACGATTCAGATAAGAATCTCTCAAAAGGGTATCGCCCCAGAAAAATCCAGCAAAAATCAGTAGAATAAAAGCGGCACCGGCGAGAAATACGCTGAAATGAGAGAAGCCACTGCCACTACCGGCGACTATACGGTTCAAATCGGTCTTTTCATTAAGACCCGCGTCAAAAGCTCCCGTTACGACCTCAACTGCCGCTTCACCAGCTGCAGGGGCCTCCTGGAGACCGCCGATCTCAGACAGAATAAAAGCCGGGTTGTCTTCGCGGTCAGCTATTTCCTGAAAGGTCATTCCCTTATGCTGCAGGTTGTTGCAGATTTCGCGATCAATTACCAGAGGAAAAGCGGGGTTTTTAACCGAGCAGGCCTCAAGCACTTCAGCCCGCTTGATCGGGTCACCAACTATGGCGAAATCGAGGCGGGTATCGACACTGCCGATGCTGCCGGCAAACATTTTTCCGTAGGCCAGACCAACGCCGATCTGATATTTGAACAACCCCTTTTTGCTGCGCTGACGATTGATCTGCAGAAGCCTGACAAGCATCTGAGAGGCGGCGTTGAAGGCCCGCTCAGAAGCGGACTCATTCATATCGGGATTTTCGGGAAACACCGCTTCGATAGCGTCACCGATAAATTTATAGATTCGGCCGCCATTGTCTGAAATAATGCGAGTCATCTGGGCAAAGTGCTCATTGAGCAGCTCTGTAATTTCATCCGGCCGGTATTTTTCACACATGCCGGTAAAATTGCGAATATCCGACACCAGAGCCACCCCGGAAAAAGCATCAGTATCTGCATCGCCGCCGGCTTCGTTTTTACGGCTCATGGCTTCGATCGCATGGTCAGAAATCAGAGTCGCAAGCTTTTCCCTTTCCTTCAGACCTTTTGCCATATTCGAAAATTCGTAACAGAGCAGCCCCAGTTCATCATTGCTGCTGCTTGTAATTTCTATATCGAGATGACCGGCAGAAACTTTATCCAGAGCCCCTTTCAGATCGGAAATCGGGTCGAGAAAGAGTCTGCCGGAAAGATAGCTGCAGATAAGAACCACAACCAGTGTCAAGCCAAGAATAAAAGCAAGCATCATCAGACGATAGCTGATCGCCTGCTCAAGCTCGAAATGCTGTGCCCCCCCGGCAATAACTGTCTGAGAATACTTTTTAGAAGGCATGGCGACCAGCGACAGATTATCGTATCTCGCTCCGGCATAACTGTCGCGGAAGCGGGCGACCTCAGCCAACGAACTGCTCTTTTCAAGAAAGTCGGCACCTGAATGGCGATCCGGTTTGTAGAGATAAGTCAGACCTTGAGGTGAAATGCGATAAGCAACGAAGATGAACCCCGGATTATTAAGGCCGAAATAGTCGACCGAATGTTTAAAAGTCTTGACGTCGAGGGCCTGATCATCCCAGACGACCATAAGGGCATATTTTTCCTGCCCGTCAATTTTGATCAGCTCGTGCATCTGAGTTGCGGTAATCATGCCAAGCTGACGCGTTATCGGGAAAGAGCGGCGCTTGTCGACCTCTTCGATCAGGTCGTTACCACTGATCGACTTATATGCCTCGATCGATGTGGTCTGCTGCGGAGTCGCTTCAAAATCCTTGAGCTTTATTCCGGGGTGTGTGGCAAGTATCTTTTTTCGCAGGGCGCTTACAAGCGGAAACTTGAATGCTTCAAAAGTCGGTTCGCCTTCTGCCTGAGTGTGCCCGCTGTATTCTCTGATTCCCTCCCCCGTTTCATCCATGATGGCAAAGCTGAGAAGAGGCAGTGGCTGCGGCCGGTCACGAAAAATACTGGTAACCCGGTCACGGGCTGCGGCACTGGTGGGCCCCTGTTCCTTCAGCAGGCTCCTGAACTTTTCATCGATTACGGCTTCTGTGAAAGCCGACTTATATTCGTCAAGAATTTGAGCTTTACGGGCATCAAGCTGCTTGATACAGAACTGCAGCTGCGAAACTGTCTGAAAGTGTATTGCCCGGCGATACTGGGTAACATAGCCGTAGGCAGTGATGATCAGCATACTGACCGGAAGAGTCGCGGCAAGCAGATAAGTCAGAATAAACCTCAGTCTGAGGTTGATATCCGGCCAGGCGCCAAGCAGCCAGCCCCTTATCAGAAGCAGTATCAGTGAGCCACCGGCGAAAAGATTGATAAAAAACAGCCAGAGGGGTCTTGTCGGGTCTTTGATCACCGGCATCAAAAGCACTGCGAGATGCGACTGGCCCTTGCCGAGATATGAATAGGCATTGAAATTGCCCAGCTGAGTGACGGGCGGCACGCCTTCGTGCAGCCACTTCTTGAGGTCGTTCTCTTTCTGCGAAACTTTCTCGCGTACCCAGTCTTTAAGCAATCCTGACTGCTGCAGAGGCGATTGAACAACCAGTCCGCCAAAACCTCTGAACAAGGGAATAAACGCACCATAACCGACTTTCTGCTCCCGCAGATCTCTCAGCGACAAAAGTTTGCCCGAGAAATTACGGGTTTCGTCGCTGCGGGTGAAAAGAAACAGGCCGTATGAGCCCTTACCTTTGACCTCGAAAAAATCCCACATGAACCAGTGCGGAAAAAAGCGATAGAAAGCAAACGAAGGGCGGCCCCGCTGGGTTCTCGCCATAATGTCCGATCTTGCCTCACCACCGAGAATGCCGGCAACCATGGCATCGTTCTGGCGGGCAATATCGCCGGTCATTTTTTCGCCACGGTTGATGCGCACCAGATGTTCGAAAGCCCGGCAAAAAGCTCTTCGACTGGGGCGATAGTCGGTGTGCGACAAAAGCATGTCGGTATTTGCCCCGCTGTCTGGTATGTGAAACAAAAACAGCTCATACTGCGGAAACGGCCAGCGAAAGATTTTTTCAGATCTCTGCTGCAGGTTTGAAGCCAGCTGAGCCGGTTTCAAACCGGCCTCCACCAGAGATCTGAAAGCTTTAATGAAATCACCGCCGCGGCGGGCAAACTGAAATGGAAAATCAGAGCCGGCAGCAAGAGCCTCGACTTCCTGCTGCGCAAGTTCTTTCTGTTCCTGGCGTTTCCAGTGAGTATCGATGCCGGCCAGAAAGCTGATGGCAAAATTCAGAGACAGCAGTGGCAGAAAGCACAGCAGAACTGGCAGATACAGACTCTGCCCTTTTCCTGTCCGTGATTTTGCGGTTTTACTCAACTGCCACCCCCGGATTCAGTTTTTTTGGCATTTCTTATCAGAAAAACAATGTCGAAAAATGACCAGACATACGCATAAAAAGTGATATCAAGCCAGCCGCTGCTTCTCATGTCGGTCTCGAGTTTCGTCAGACCCGTTGTTTTTCCGGTTCTGAGGGCAATATCGACTTCTCTCTGAATGACCGGAACCACTTCTGCAGCATAGATCAGAAGGCTGGCCGTCACCAGAAAAAAGAACACAGCGCCCCTGATTTTGTGCCCCAGTCGCCAGGCCCCAAGCCCCGGGCAAACCAGGTTTAAAACCATCGCGCGCAGCATGCCGGGCGGGCCGTCAGCCACTTTAGCCTTGTCGACGTTTTTTTCAACTGCAGGCAGATCGGTCACTTTAGACCGGCAGAATGGGCAGATCAATGCCTCCGGCATTATCAGCTCGGCACACCAGGGGCATTTAACCCTTTTGCTTTCGTCTACCTTTTCAACCATAGTTGCTGTTCTGGCTATTAGATTCCTGTTTTCATGACTTATCTACAACTTATGACAAGACAAGCTGAGTGATATATAAAAAATCAGAAAAAAATCCAGCAGTTTTTTTTATTCCTAAATGGCTGAGCGGGCAGACCTGTTGTCCTGCCCGCTCTTTCTATGATTCCTTCCCTTGTTCAGGGCCTTGCTCGGTATTCAGTTGAGATCGAGATCGCCAAAAATCTTGAAAACGTGACCATCGCGGGCTACCCGCAGTTCTTTACCGGGAAATTCCCTGGGCAGTTCCTTCGAAAGCAGTTCAACAACTTCGTTTTCAATTTTTTCAATCAGGTCATCCGGTACACGGTTCAGAGTTGCCAGTTTGACCCTGAAAACATACCCCGGCCCAAACTGCGAACCAATCCCGACCGAGAATGAAACACCAAGGTCGAAAAGGCCGTCGGCGTCAGGAGTTACACCTCTGCCATGCGCAGGCCGGTTGGGTCTGAGAGGGTAAAGCTCGCCATACTTCTCTTCGAGGATGTGGTCAATGCGATTGAACAGATTTTGCAGCCGGTCTTCCCATTTTTCAAGTAACGGATTCTTCAAAACGCCTTCTCCAAAGGTTTTGCTACAATAATAACGCTGACTGTGTTATACTTTCGCCATCTTACCACATTAAGCAAATAATCTCCATGACTCTCAATGATTTCATCTTCAGCTTTGGTGTAGCCTTTGCTCTCGGATGTGATGCCTTTGCCGTCGGCATGGCTGTAGGAACCCGGGGTCCATGTCGTCGGGCCTGTTTCAGGCTGTGGTTTCATTTCGGGCTGTTTCAGTTTCTCATGCCCATCATCGGCTGGAGCATCGGCAGCTCGGTTTACGAGTATATCAAAGACGTCGATCACTGGATTGCCTTTGTGCTGATGTTCATCATCGCCACCAAAATGTTCAAAGAAAGCATGTCTGGTGATGAAGAAACGGGTGATGAGCAAAAAGAGCCTGATGCTGGCGCCGACCCGACGCGCGGCTGGTCGCTGGTCGGTCTTTCAATCGCCACCAGCATCGATGCCCTGGGAGTAGGTTTCGGCATGGGTATTGCCCGCATGTCGCTGCTGAAACCGGCAGTCATAATCGGCATCACCGCGGCCATCATGACTTATACCGGCATCGCAATGGGCCGGCGACTGTCAGAGTCATTTGGCAAGCGGGTCGAAACCGCCGGCGCCATAATTCTCTACGTCATCGCCTTCAAGCTGCTTTATATTTAATAGATCATGATGTAGAGATAGTGAGCGGCAACGCCGGCAACCAGCCCGCCGACCGTGTGAGATATCAGTGCCTTTGATGTCAGTTCGCGGTATTTCAGCGCATCGAGCATCGCGGTGTGCGTGCTCAAATAGCCACTCCAGCACATACCCATGGCGGTAAACACTGCGATCTCGTTGCCGCCGACGACACCATGCTTGATAAAGGTGCTGATGAGCGAAAGAGCCGCACCGACGGCACCCAGACTGGTGATCGGAAAAGCGATCAGCTCTGGGCTGGTAAAACCGAAAAGCAACTTGAAAAGCCAGGCAAATTTGCCGGCCAGCCATGGCATGAGCGGCACCCCCTCATAAGCCAGGCCCTGATAGCCGGCGGCCGCATCGGCCGGGCCAAAAGTGAAAAGCATGACCATTGAACTGATGATGAGAACACCGGGTATAATCGCCAGACCAAGATCGACGCCCTGCTTGCCGCCATCGAGAATGGCATTGAGGAAACGCAGAAATATCGGTCCTTTCGACTTGAACGATATATCGCCGACAATTGGTGGTTCGGTATTTTCAAGCGTTTCGGCTTCCGATTCTTTGATCAGAGGCTTGACAAATCTCTGCATCAGCCTGGTTGACACTATGGCACCGGCAACGGCGCCGGCCAGGCCAACCAGAGATGCTGCGGCGAAGCCTTTTCCGACCATAAAGGTTATGACGATCAGCCCCATGCCGAAAGCGGTGCCGAAATTGGTCAGCGATACCAGCTCGTATTTTTTGAAGTAGCCGCTGAAATTGCGGTCATGCGCCAGGCTGATGATGGCCGGGTTGTCTGAAAAAAAGGTCATCAGACCGCCAAGAGCCGCCACACCCGGCAGATTGAACAGTGGGCGCATCAGTGGCGCCAGAAGCATTTCGAGCAGCCTGATGACGCCGAATTCAACGAGCAGCTTGCCGAGAGCACCGGCCATCACCGTGATGCCCATGATGTAGAAAACCGTGTTCATAAGCAGATCGTGAGCGGTCTTCATGATCGTATTGAACATGTTCGAGACACCCATTTTATAGCCGACAAAGCCAAAAATACCGCCAAAAATCAAAAGAAAAACCAACCCCTCGATTTTTCGCCAGGCAAGTTTGTGACGGGCTCTGATAAGTTTTCGCTGCAGACGATTCATGGTGTGACCTTTCTGTGTCTGTGTGTATAAATGTTTGTCTGTGTTTGTTACTGCCTGCCGGGAACCCCCGACATGAAAAGAAAATTCAGAAAACGCATTTCGAACTCGACCGGAGCCTTATGGTGGGCACAAACATGCCAGGCATCGGGCACAGACCAGGTCTGCGCCTGCGGCAAACGCCCCTTCAGCGAACTGAAAGCATTCATATCGGCCCTGATATCTTTTTCGTCATGAATCAGAAAAACCGGCCGGTTGCTGATGCCTCGCGTTTTGCTCTCGGGGCTATTGGAAGCATAGTCGATGCCGGTAACCTGTTGTGTGATCCAGAAAGCCAGGTCGGTGACCGGGGTATCGGGAATCATGAAATTGTTCCAGGCATCGCGGGCTGCAATCTTACGCAGACTTTCAAAACTCGATTCGAGAATAAAAGCCTTGATCTCAGGCAGATTTTCGGCACCGTTGATCAGCGTTGCCGCACCCATCGACCGGCCATAGGCGGCAATTGGCGTTGTCGACGCAATAAGCCCCTTTTCTCTGGCAGCATCGATAGCAGCCCGCAGATCTTTCCATTCGTGCAGACCGATGGTGCAGTATTTACCGCCACTGCGACCGTGCGCCCTGAAGTCGGGAATAAGCAGACTGTAGCCGGCACGGCGCAGAAATGCGACCATGTCGTCCATGCGCATCAGGTTGACTCCGTGGCCATGGCAGAGAACTATCGTGGCAGCTTCAGGGGCCCCTTTGTAGAATACCGCGTAGATATCGATACCGTCTTCGGTTCTGCCTTTAAGTTCGGTATAATCGTTATCGCTCAAACGCCCGGGGTTGGCGAGAACCGGGCGGTTGATCATTTCATTAACCGTGTAGACAAGCATTACCACCAGGCCGGTAATTACCAGCCCGACGGCATAAACCATCTTTCGCAAAACACTGCGCATAAAACCTCTAACAATTGTAAAATTCGAGCAGGGCTTTGAACATGGACATGTTGTCTTCAACACCGCACAGCTCACGAATCGAATGCATCGCGAGCATCGGAATCCCGACATCTACCGAAGCAATACCGACATGGGTTGAAGAAATCGGCCCGATGGTCGAGCCACCACGCATATCAGAGCGATTAACGAAACGCTGCACCCTGACACCGGCCTTTTCACAAACCTGCATGAAAGCAGCGCCCGACACGGCATCCGAAGTATAACTGCGGTTGGCACTCAGCTTGATCACGACACCGCCATTGAGCATCGGCCGCGAAGTCGGGTCGGCTTTGCCACCCATATTCGGGTGCACTGCGTGAGCACCGTCGCACGAAACGATGAAAGAACGGGCCAGAGCTCTGAAATAGTCGCTGCGACCACCGCCGGTAGCGATAACGATACGTTCGAGCAGCTCCGCGAGAATCTCAGAATCGGCTCCCTGCCGGGTCGAACTGCCGCACTCTTCATGATCGAAAGCTGCGACCACGCAGGTTGCGGCAGGCTTCTTCACTTCGCAGAGAGCGGAAACACTAGCCAGAACCGAGCCAAGATTATCGATGCGGCCGGCAGAGATAAACTCTTCGCGGGCGCCGATCAGACTGCCCTTTTCATATTCGTAGAGAAACAGGTCAAAATCGAGAATGTCGGCAGCCTTCACTTTGAGATCTTTTGCCAGCAGGCCGACAAGATAACCCTTCTCTTCAAGTTTCTGATTGATCTGGCCAAGCATCGGCAGCAGGTCGGTCTGCTTGTTCGGCACAAACCCGTTGTTGGCATCGGGGTTCATGTGAATGGCAATATTCGGAATCACGCAAACAGGCCGCGCAATATTGACCAGCTTCACCGAAGGATTGAGAGCCTCGGGGCTGCGACAGACAACCCGGCCGGCAATTGCCAGAGGGCGGTCAAACCAGGTGCTGAAAATCGGGCCACCGTAAACTTCAGTGTTGAGCTTCAGATATTTTTCTTCGGCCACCATTTCAGGAGCCGGTTTAATACGAAAACAGGGCGAATCGGTGTGCGAGCCGATGATTCGGAAGCCAGCCGCAGTAACTGGTTTGCTGCCGGCGACAAAAGCGAGCAGTGCCGAATCGTTGCGCACGACAAAGTAACGGCCGCCGGCCTTGATTTTCCATTCATCGCCTTCTTCAAGCTGCTGAAATTTATTTTTTTCGAGAAGTGCTCTGGTAGCAGCCACCGCATGAAAGGCCGTCGGGCTGGCGTAGCAGAAATCAATGAGTTGTTCGGCAAATTTTCTCGCGTCAGACATGTTTGAAACCTCGAAAAAGATTTAGTTTCGTAATTCTACCACAGTTATCTGTAACCCGCTGTTAAAACCGGTTGCTTTTCTGTTTTCTATTTTTCTGATTAAGCTTGCACCCCCGAAATGCCGATAACCTGCACATACATAGACAGACAAGGATAAGCAGGCATGAATATCGACAAATCTCATAACACTGTCCTTAACCCGGGATCTAACAGCGATCTCCAGAACAAAAGCGGCGTTCTGGAAACCGGTTCGCTGCGCACAGCCAACCTCGCCGACTGGCTCAAAAAAGAGAAACCGCCCGAAGCCGGCGACAGTTTCACTCTCAACAGCCGCCCCGCCGAAGGCATGTTCAACCTCGAGCCAGTCGAACGCTACCGCTACATGCTGAATCAGGCCAAGGCTCAGACAAATGTTTCATCAACCTCAGGCGACCCGAAACAGGTAATTAAAGAAGCTAACGAAATAATCAACAATGCCATGATGCCGCCGGGAAAAGACAACCCCGACATGGCGGAGCTCACCCGGGCCCTTCAGATCAAGCAGATGATGCAGGGCCGCCTCGATATCGCCGCCTGAGTTTTATTGACCGCGACAAGGTTTTGCTGTATAGTATTCCCCCTACTTCACTGGTAGCGAGGAGTCTATGCACAAACACAACAAGAAAGAAATTGACCGGCGCCGTTGCTTCGGCATCATCAGCCATCCCGACGCCGGTAAAACCACTCTGACCGAAAAATTGCTGCTCTTCGGTGGCGCCATTCAGATGGCCGGCGCCATCAAAGCCCGCAAGTCGGACCGCCACGCCACCAGCGACTGGATGAAAATCGAACAGGAACGCGGCATTTCGGTTACCACCTCGGTAATGAAGTTCGATTACCGCGACTTTGAAATCAACCTTCTCGACACCCCCGGCCACCAGGACTTTTCAGAAGACACCTACCGGGTTTTGACTGCAGTCGACAGCGCTCTTATGGTTATCGACAGCGTCAAAGGCGTCGAAACCCAGACCGAAAAACTCATGTCGATCTGCCGCATGCGTAACACCCCGATCATCACCCTGATCAACAAGCTCGACCGCGAAGGCCGCATGCCTCTCGACCTGATGCAGGAAATCGAAGACAAGCTGCAGATCGAATGCGCGCCACTTTCGTGGCCAATCGGCATGGGCAAAACTTTCCGTGGCGTCTACAACATCTACCGCAAGGAAATCGTTCTTTTCAGACCAGGTGAAGCAAGACGCCCGCAGGATACGATCACCATCAACGATCTTTCAGACCCGGAACTCGATGATATACTCGGGTTTCAGGCCCAGGAACTGCGAGATGACCTTGAACTGCTCGCCGGTGCCGCCTCGCCTTTCGACCATGAACATTATCTCAAGGGCAACCAGACCCCGGTTTTCTTCGGCAGCGCCCTGAACAACTTCGGGATCCAGGAACTCCTCGACGCCTTTGTCGAACTGTCGCCGCCACCAACGCCACGACCGACCGAAACCCGCCTGGTGTCGCCATACGAGCCAGAATTCACGGGCTTCGCGTTCAAGATTCAGGCCAACATGGACCCGGCACACCGTGACCGCATTGCCTTTGTGCGCATCTGCTCGGGCAAGTTCAACCGCGGCATGAAAGTAATGCATCACCGCCTCGGCAAAGAAATTACCCTCGCCAACGCCACGATTTTCATGGCCCAGGACCGTCAAAACGTCGAAGAAGCCTACCCCGGCGACATTATCGGCATTCACAATCGCGGCACCATCAAAATCGGCGATACCTTTTCAATTAAAGAACCCCTCAAATTCACCGGTATTCCGAACTTTGCCCCCGAAATCTTCAAACGGGTCATATTGAAAAACCCGCTGAAAACCAAACAGCTTCAGAAAGGTCTGCTGCAGCTTTCTGAAGAAGGCGCGGTACAGGTTTTCCGACCCCTGTTCGGCAACGACTATATTCTTGGCGCCGTCGGCGTTCTGCAGTTCGACGTCACCATGTCGCGTCTCAAAGAAGAATACAGTGTCGACGCCATCTACGAGCATGTCGAATTTTCGATTGCACGCTGGATAACCAGTGACAACGAAGCCAAACTCGAAGAATTCAAGAAGCGCTACAAAACCAGTCTGTCATACGACACGGCCGAAGCTCTGACTTTCATGGCTCCCGACAAATGGCGCCTCAACTACGTCATGAAAGAATGGCCCGAAATCAAATTCTTCGAAACCCGCGAACACGAATAATTTTTGCTGAAACCAGTGCCCGAAACCCCTCAAACCCGGCAGCCAGAAAAAGAGATTGCCGGGTTTGTCCGTTTTTGTACTTTCCGGCCCGGCCAATTATGTCGATATATATTTTAGAATCTATTTTGAGGAGGCCCGAATGAAACGAGACAAAAGTTCCAAACCCGCCCTTCAGCCAGAATGCAAAAACTGCAGCAGATTCGCCATATTTAAAGCACCATGCAGCCCGTCTTCATGCATTTTCAGAGAGAAACCAGGCAAACCCGACTGGTTCATTCTCTGATCACAAGCACAAACACCAACATACAGTGTAAAACACAAAAGCGCAGCAACTGCCAGAACATGGCAATTGTGGTAACAAAACCGCTTGTGCTTTTTTTCACATTTTTGTATTTTCGAGATGAAAAGAACTGAGATTTTTATCCCAGTGATTTAACCTCAACCAGTCATCTGACTGTACAGCTCTGTTTCTTTCATTTTCAGCGGCCCCTCACTTTGTCCCGGCCTCAGAAAATCGAGTGTGAGGTACAAAGTTCGGCGTCTCTCTAACTTCAGTATAACAAAAAAATCTTTCGACAACCATAAACCACAAAAAAAAATATCCAGACTCACCTCTATTTTTTTTATATTGATGGCAAAAGCATCGAACCACTGAATTTCGTCTCAAGCCTCAAATCGCACGCAATTTATCAATCCACAGTTCAATTTTACCAACCGCCGCCAACGGAAAGATTAAAGTTGAGCTTTTCAGTGCAACCTCCCGGTTTTTACAACAATCTTCTGAGACCTACTCAATACTGTAGCTATGGTGGTTTCTCTGTGATAATATGACAGAAAAATTCTGAGGTTAAATATGACGGCACTTGAACAGACTACGGCCATTGAAATAAAAGAGACACGCGTCTCTTTCTCTGAAACCGGCAAAGGTGAGGCAGTTCTTTTTCTGCACGGCAACCCTGGCAGCCGCAAAGATTTCGCCGGCATTCAGGCCCGCGCTGACAGCCTTGCCTGTCGCCTGATCATGCCTGACCGACCAGGACACAACGGCAGTGAAGAGCTTATCAATGAAAACAACGATGTCTGGCTCGATACCGATGTTTATGCCGAGCTGATCGACCGCCGCTGCAATGGCAGTGCCTGGCTGTTCGGTTATTCTATGGGCTGCCATATCGCCGCCCGCATCGCCATACGCCATCCCGCCAAAGTAAAGGGCATCATCATGGCTGCCCCGTATCTCACCCCCGATAACCCATCAGAAAAGCCAACATCTATACCAGAGCTGGCAAAAGGCGCGGTTATTGGTACCGCTCTCGGCATTGTTCTGCCGCTGGTTTCACAGACAAAAATGCAGCAGCACCTCGAAAAGGTTTTTATACCTGCTCCTCTCTCCGATGATTTCCGCGACACCTGGTTGCCGCGCTATACCCGCTTCGAGTCGCTGATGGCGATGATGACTGACAAAAACAACATGCTCAAAACCCTCAACGAGGTCAGAGACGGCATGAAAAGCCTGAAATGCCCTGTCTACGTTATTTTTGGTGAAAAAGACGCTGTCTGCTCGGTCGAAAACCAGAAAAAGGTCATCGCCGAATGTATCCCGGCGGCGAAACTGCAGTCGATCCCTGAAGCTGGGCACGCCCTGCCGCTCTCGCACGCCGAAGACTGCATAAGAACCATAAAAGAAGCTCTGCAGATTCAATAATTCAACATCAGAGGAACCATGTCTACATTTCTCAAACAGTACGTTCAGTATCAGAAACCCCAGGTGAACATGCTGATCGCGCTCTGCCTGCCGCTTCTCGGTGCGGTTTATAACTTTGGCTGGCGCGCCGCCATGTTCGTCTTCTTCTCGATGTTCTGCTGCTGGTTGGCAGAATATCTTTTCACCCGCCGCGAAGGGAAACCCGCCTCTGCCGCCGCCCTGGTTACCGGCGCTCTGCTGGGCCTGATCTGCCCGCCAAATGTGCCCTTCTGGCAGATCGCGGTTGGTGACTTCTTCTGCATTATATTCGCCAAAATGGCTTTCGGCGGCTTCGGCAAGAACATCTTCAACCCCGCTATGGTTGCGAGATGCTTTCTTTACATCAGCTTTCCGGCCGCCCTTGCCGCCACCTGGTATGTGCCGTTTCAGGGCGGTGCCGCCGGGTTTGCCGCTTATACAGCCACCACCAAAGCCGCTGCGGTAGACGCCAGCATGTTCAACGTCGACAGTGTCACCAGTGCCACAACCCTTACCGCCGTTAAAAAGCTCAACAGCTACAGGCGCGAAGCCATCGCGGCTCAGAGAAACGACGAAGCCGAAAAAGCTCTCAAAGCTTTCGAAGGCATTTCCCTCAGCCGGCTGATTGTCGGCAATATCAACGGCTCGATGGGCGAAACCAGTTCAATTCTCATTCTGATCAGCATGGCCTGGCTGCTCTACCAGAAAATACTCTTCGTGCCGCTGTTGATCGGGCCATTCATCGGCATTCTCTTTGCCAAGCTGATGCTGCATTTTGCCGGCCTCGAAACTCTGCCGCTGGTGCAGGGCTATCTGGTCAATGTGTTCGCCGGAGGCACTCTGTTTGCCGCAGTGTTCATGGTAACCGAGCCGATTTCGGCACCAATGAACAACAAGGCCCGCTGGATATACGCCATGCTGATCGGGTTTCTGGCAGCGGTTATCCGCAGCCTGTCGGCATTCAACGCCGGTTTCATGTTCGCCATTCTGCTCGGCAATACTTTCGGCCCGCTGATCGAAATCGGCTGCGTCGAATTTGAGAAAATGCAGAAGGAAAAAGCAGCATGAACGAAAAGATCAGAACCGTAATCTTCACCGTTGTCGTCACCGCTGTTTTCGTCTTCATGGTAAGTGGTGTGAATGCTCTGCTCAACGATAAAATCGTCGCCAACCGCACCATTGCCCGGCAAAAGGTCATTCTCAGGCTTTTCGGTCTCTATCAGCCCGATAATCAATTGCCTGATCCGGCAATCCCGCAGCTTTTTGCTTCGGCCACCGCCAGAGTCTCCTTTCCTGAAAAACCGGCACTCGAATGCTACCGCCCCAGCCAGGGAACCAGCCGGTTCTTTGTCGTCGCTTTTTCCGGCCAGGGCTTCTGGGATAACATCTCAGGCTTCATCGCTCTCGACCTCGATCAGGGCAAAATCGGCGGGCTTGAGTTCACACAGCACGGCGAAACTCCCGGTCTGGGTGGCCGCATCAGCGAGCCCGAATTCAGGGCCCGCTTCAAAGATAAACCGATCAACAGCATCAGAAGCGACGGCCTGCGTCTGAAAATCGTCGCCGAAGGTTCTGCCACGAAGCCCGACGAAGTCGATGGCATCACTGGTGCCACCGGCACCTCGAATGCGATCGAAAAGTTGATCAACAATACCATCACCAGCTTTATCAGTCTGAACGAAGGAGGTAAGCAGTAATGAGCGCCGGTCCAGTAAAAGGTGTTGCCGCTTTAAAACGCATGCTCTGGGAAGAAAACCCGGTAATCGGTCAGATTCTCGGTATCTGTTCGGCTCTGGCTGTTACCAACCTCGTCAAAAACACCCTGGTAATGTGCCTTGGGCTGATCTTCACCCTGATGATGTCATGTTTCACCGTATCGCTGCTGCGCAATGTCATTCCGCGGCAGGTGCGCATGATCATTCAGGTGCTCGTGATCGCCGCCTACGTTATCGTCATCAAGATCATTCTCGACGCTTATCTGCCCGAAATCAGCAACGAACTCGGGCCATACGTCGGGCTGATCATCACTAACTGCATCGTCATGGGGCGCACCGAAGGCTACGCGATGAACAACAAGCCAGGCGACGCCATTCTCGACGGCATTGGCGCCGGCATCGGCTATTCCCTGGTTTTGCTGCCGATCGCAATGGTTCGTGAGCCGCTCGGGCTCGGCACTTTCTTCGGCATGCAGCTTCTCCCCCCCGACTGGACAAAATGGAACATGATGGTAATCGCTCCCAGCGGTTTCTTTGCACTGGCAACCTATATCTGGATCGTCAGAGCTTTCAAAGCCGGCGAAGGTAAGAGGTAAACAGCATGGACATTCAAAGCATTCACCCACTGGTAATCTTCTTTGCCGCCATTACCACCAACAACATTCTGCTGACCAACTTTCTCGGAATGTGCTCATTTCTGGCCGTTTCCAAAGATCTGAAAAGCTCTCTCGGCCTCGGCGTCGCGGTAATATTCGTTTCAACTTTCACCGCTCCCCTGAACTGGCTGGTTTATCACAAACTGCTGGTGCCCTACGGGCTTGAATACCTGCAATACATTGCTTTCATCATCGTTATCGCAGCATTCGTACAGATTATCGAAATGATCATCGAGCGCGTCAGCACCCTGCTGTATCTGACGCTCGGCATCTTTCTGCCGCTGATCACAGTTAACTGCGCCATTTTCGGCTGCGTGCTGTTTCTGGTTATCCGCCAGTATACGTTCATGCAGTCGATCGCCTACGGGCTCGGAGCCGGCACTGGCTGGGCACTCGCGATTACCGCTCTGGCAGGCATCAGAACCCGCATGGAAAAGAAGTCGAAGGTTATTGCCGAACTCGAAGGCCCGGGTATCGCTCTCATCATCACCGGCATCATGGCTATGGCTTTCATCGGCTTTTCCGGCATCGTAAAAATCAACTGACAGGATAAGCACCATGTCACCGATAATAACCGCAATTGTAGTTATCAGCGCCCTTACCGGCGGCCTGACGATTCTGCTGCTCATCGCCGAATTCTTCTTTGCCAACTATGGCGAAGTGACCGTTGACGTCAATGCCGGCGACAAGACGCTTAAAGTCAAAGGCGGCGCCAACCTGCTCTCCACCCTGGCCAGCCAGAAACTTTTTTTGCCCTCAGGCTGCGGCGGACGCGGCAGTTGTGGCACCTGTAAATGCCGGGTTCTCGACGGCGGCGGCCCGTTGCTGCCAACCGAAACGCCCTACCTGAACGACGAAGAACGCAAAACCAGTGTTCGCCTCGCCTGCCAGGTTAAGGTAAAAAACGACATCAAAATTCAGGTGCCTGAAGAGCTGCTCAGCATCAAGGAATTTGAGACCGTGATCGAAAAAATTACCGATTTCACTCACGATATCAAAGGTATCCGCTTCAGACTGCCTGAAGGCGAAACGATCAAATTCCGGGCCGGCCAGTTCGCCAACCTGTTCAGCAAGCCATACGATGAAGTGCGTGAAGAAACTTCGCGCGCCTATTCGATCAGTTCAGCCCCGAAAGACAACAGGGCGATCGAGCTGATCGTCAGGTATGTACCGAATGGCATGGTTACCACCTATGTTTTCAAACACCTCAAGGAAGGCGATAAAGCAAAACTGATCGGGCCGTTTGGCGACTTCTTTCTGCGTGATACCGACCGCGAAATCGTCTGCATTGCTGGTGGCTCGGGACTCGCCCCGATCCGAAGCATCATTCTCGACATGATCGACCGCGGCATAAGCAACCGCAAAGCCACATTCTTCTTCGGCGCTGTGACCAAAAAAGACCTCTATTATGTCGAAGAATTCAAGGAAATCGAAAAGAACCACCCGTGGTTCAGGTTTGTGCCGGCACTGTCGCGTGACGACAGCGATCACCCACATGCCAAAGGTCTTATTACCGACGTCGTTGCCAGCAACTACAGCGATCTGAAGAACATGGAAGCCTACCTCTGCGGCAGCCCCGGTATGATCGACGCCTGTGAAAAGGTTCTTACCTCAAAAGGCATGCCCAAAGCCCAGATTTTCTACGACAAGTTCTCCTGAGAAAGGAAAAGCGAAGTGAAACAGACTCCCGAACTCGACCTGGTTCAGTCTAAAATGCAACCCGGAGTGCTTACACTCAAAGGTTTTCTTGGTTCAGACGACCGAAAGCTCGCAGACATTCTCGTAGCTGATCAGCAAAGCTTTTCCCGGCTCGGAATCACCCCGCTTCAGGCCGCCGAAAGACTGCAGCAGCTTGCCGATCTTGGCGCCGATCTCATGGAAGAGGAAATTCTTGTCGAACAGCGTTATCGCATCAAAGTCAGGGACGATCGCGGCAAAATCCCGAGCCCCTGGGGCGATGGCCTTTTTGAAAAAGGCGATGTCGACCTGATTGACAACAGCACCGGCGAAACCCTCAAATGGAACCGACTCACTCTGCGCCTGATGAGTGTTCACGGTTTCTGCGGCGGCGTCGACAGCGAATACCGCCTCGACCCCGAAAAGCTTGTCAGAATTCTCGACCTGAAGCCAGAAGCCCAGAGCTGAATCCGAAAAAAATAAGTTCAAGCCCATTAAAAAGCCCGGCAGGCACAAACCCGCCGGGCTTTTCTTATTCTGATTTCCAGGTCCAATATCACAAATGTTATGCGCTCGCTGAACCTCGCCTCAGCACGCACATCCCGCCCTGAGATAACGATAAAAAAGCTACAGATTCAATTTTGCCAGACCAATAGTCCTCTGTCGCATTTGAGTTATAGACATCATTACGTCATCCCCGCGCTTGTCCACGGAAGGGGATAAGCGAGAATCTAAGGCGTTGCATGCAAGATTTACGCCTTCTCGGGATGACGAAATACCATGCAATTCTTGTGTGGCAGAGGAATAATTTACAATAAATAACTCAAGCGGGTATAAATAAAAAAGCCTGCAGTCATTGCTGCAGGCTTTTTTATTTGCTCTTTAATCAAAAGTCGGAGACCTGGTCTACAAGTTCTGGTTTGTCGACGAAGGGGTTGCGGTTGTTCTGGAAATTCTGAACGCGGTCATTGCGCTTCTTTTCGAGTTCATCGACCGGGTCTTCTTTGTGCCAGCGGCGCAGGGTTGCTTCTTCAGCATCAGAAATGTCTTTGTTATAGCGGATTGAGAAGTAAAACATGGCACGGGCAGTGTCGCCACGCTGCTGTTTGCGAACTTCGAATACATCTCTGTCGGTCTTGCTGCCGCCCTGTTCCCAGCTGGCGCCGTTGACGATACCGAACGGGTTGTTGCCTCTAATACCATTGGCTTTTGAATCGGTCGGGAAGAGGTGGTGCAGGTCGCACTTGGCGATACCCACGGCACCCTTCGACTGGGGCCAGGTATGTTCGATGTTCATGTTGGTTGCATCGGGTTCGCCACTGGTTTTGAGCTTGCGGCCAGTGTAAACGCATTCAACGACGCCACCGCGATTGTCGATATCGCCGAAAACGAGGTCCTGGGCTCTCTGATAACCAACCGAAACGTGGTTGTTAACCAGGTTGAAAAGTTCTTTTTTAAGGGCTGAATCGCGCAGACCAGCGGCGCGACCATACATGTCGGCACCCTTTTCCATGTCGGGAACGGCAAGGTTGCCATCAGCATGGAACGGGTCGGTAAGATCGCCGGAAATATGCGAATAAAGTTTGTTCAGAGCGTCTCTGGTTTTGAAAACGCTGATCTGAGCTTTGGGGTTGTGCTGTTCGATCTCGTCGAGGTGCAGCAGGATTTCTTTATAGAGAGCCTGGGGTGACTTCGAGGGGCGCTGTTTTGAGCCCGCATCGGCACAGATAGAAAATGCGAAGAAGAAAAGAACGGTTATTGCGATACTTAATACGTTGTGGCGCCTCATGGCAACCCCCTTGTTTGATACTCACATACTTATACAGGGCTACTCAATTACAACAACAATAAATACTCAAACCGAAGTTTGTACATAAGATTATGACAGCTTTTTTCAGAGTCCGCAACCCCATTTTTCGCAAAAAAACTTTCACATACCCCTTGACGCGGCTTAACACAGTGTTGCCCCCCCTCGATATTTTGCCGTCGGATTTTGTTGCCCTGCTCAATCAATTAGGCGTTGCAAGATTCGTTTCTCTCAGGCAGAATGTATTGCTGTAAAGATTTTTCTAACAGGAAACAACACTTGGAAGACGTCAACAGTCTTGTCAGCGAACTTGCGGCACCGGTAAAAGCCTTCAGGGTATTCGCCCTGGAAAAGGCCATCCGGTCCGGCGAATCGGAGGAGCTTCTCAAAGCCCTCGGTGCGCGCCTGCAGTTCGAAGACGACGACGAATGTCTGATGCTGCTGCGTCACGCCATTTCTTCTGTCGAAGAACGCCTGAGCCGCAAAAAAGCCCCGGCAAAACCTGCCTCCGAAAAGATCAGCCCGGCGGCATTCGCAAAAATGCCCCCCGAGCAGCAGCTCGACGCTCTGCGAAAAACACCGACCGCAGTTCTGAAAAAAGACGGAGGGGTGGCGACAATCAAATTTCTATGGCAGGCCGCCTGCAAACCTGTCGTAAAGGCTGAAATTATCCGCCGTTGTTCCTCTTTCTGGCCGGCAGAACTGGCTGATTTTCTGGAAATCGGGCTGAACGACAATTCTTCGGTATTGCAGATTGCCTGTCTCGAAGCAATCATCGCCCGCTTTCCTGACCGGCTGCAGAAAAACTTCGACCGACTGGTCATGTCGGCCGACCCGATCATCAGAGCGACCGCCATTCGCGGTCTGGCAAGAAAACACCCGGCCAGTGCCGCCACCTTTCTTTCAGAATCTCTGAGAAAAGGCGACTATTACACCAGACTCGCGGCTCTCAGAGCCATGTCGATCATGCCGTTCAATCTCAACAAGTCGGGCATTGTCGAACTGCTCGGGCGAGAAAAAGACGAAAGGCTGCAGAAAATTGCGGCCGCCATTATCTTGTCAAACCCCGACCGCGAGATTCCTTTTCGCATCTGCGACATCATCGAAAAGACACCCCAGTCGCACCATGAATTTCTTCTTGAGCTGCAGAAAAATTGCTGCGCCATGATCCGCATGGCCGAAATCTGCCCAGATTTCAATCAATTCCTCGCCACCCTGAAGAAATACCCGAAACGCATCAAAGCCCGCCATTTTGTGCAAAGCTGCATCAACGCTTATGACGGCGCCGATCCCGAGACGCGCCGCGAACTGATACTGCTGCTCCAGGAAAAACGACAGGTCAAAGAAGTTGCAGAAGCAATCGACAACATGAGGGCTTCTGACAGTCACGAACTGTTGAAACTGATATTCGAACCCGGACAAGCCAGACCGGCTGCTGCCGAAGCAAAAACCACGACCACACAGGTTTTTACCAGCCAGTCGGCCCAGGCAGAAGAATCACCCGATCTTCTGAAGCGACTTCTCAGAATAAGAGCAGTTGGCGACAAAGGTGCCAGAGAAACGATATCTGAAGCTTTTGCCACCGGTCGATCAGGCGCCAACCTTCTGCCCTCGGCTTTTCGCGCCGCGATCGCCTGCGAAGACAACCGCTGGGGCGACCGGGCCAGGCAGGTTCTTCGCAGCGACAGCGAAGACCTGATCGCCGCCGCCCTCGAATATCTAGCTGCCTTCGACAGCGAAAGTTTCATGCTGCAGATCAGAGTGTTCATTAATTCCCCATCTCTGATTGTCAGAACCGCCCTGCTGCGCAGCCTGTGCCGTCAGAGCCCCGAAAATGCGCGAGAACTGCTCGCCTCGATGCTCGGCGACAAAGACGCCCGCGTCAGAGAAAAAGCGATCAGCTCGCTGATTCATTTCGAGTTTGCCAGCATCCGCGACCTGCTGCCGGCATTTCTTGAGCGCGAAAGCAACCCGGAGATGCTCAACGCCTGTCTGTCTTTTTATCTGACAAACCCAGTCATGGAAAGCACCTTCGACCTGACGCGACTTGCCGCTCTCAGACCTGAAATGCAGGGACTTTTCAATAAAACCTGCAATATGCTCAAAGAAACCCTGATCGAATTCAACATTGCTTCTGAAGAAGAAATTTCATCATATATAGAGCGCCAGACAACCGCCCATGCCGAAAGCGAAAAGAACCGCGAAGAGAAACTCGAAAAAGAACGGCTTGAAAAGCTGGCTGCAAAAGTAAAATGGAACCTTTCCGATTCATTCAGCGAACTTTCAGAATATTATCCACTGCTGAAGAGAATCTTTCTCGGCGGCATGCTGCTTCTTGCCCTCTTCTTCTACCTCTCAGGCTCAGAAGAAGACACTGTACCGGAAGCGACACCAGGATATACAGCCGTAGCATCGCAGATTTCCGAGTTCAGACTCAGCGTCAGACAGTTCAACAGCAATGACGGTTCGATTTCTGCCATAACCCAGGACAACCAGAAAATCCTCGCCCTGCCCAGGCCGGGCAAAGCTTTTATCGCCAACCCGGGCGACAGTATCGTCATCCGGGCAATGCCTTTCAGAACCCTGCCTGACCAGACTCTGGTGGTAAAAACCATCGAAGTGATCAATTCGCGATAATTATGTTATCTTTTGTCAGGATGAAGCGTAGTAGTAAGCAGAAGGAACTGATGTGTGAACAATGACAAAGAATTTTCGCGGTTGATCGAAGAAACATGGCGCTCGCTCGGTTTCTTTCTGAGATATCTTGGTCTGCCGGAGTCAGAAGTGGATGACATAGCTCAGGAAGCCTATCTGAAAGCCTTCAAGGCCTTCGACAGATATGAATCAGGCCGATCGTTCAAGTCATGGCTGTTTTCGATCGCGAAGAACACCTTCATCGACTGGACCCGCCGCCAGAAATGTCAGCGCCAGTATATGGAGGCCAGTTTCAGCAAAGACTACTGCGAAACATTCGAGGAAGATGCCAACAATCGCACTCAGGTCAGAGAAATGCTCGCCCGACTGACCCCGGAAGAACAGGTCCTGGTGGAACTGCGCTTTTTCCAGGATCTGCCCTTCGCCGAGATCGCAGAGCTGACCAGCCTCAGCATTGGTGCGGTCAAAATGCGGATGATGCGCACGATTGAAAAACTGAAGACAGGCTGGAAGAAGGAAACTTATGACCAGAATCTGTGAAAAGTTTATTGAAGAACTGACTTCTGGTAACCGCCAGTTCTCTTCTGAACTGCGCGAGCATCTGGCCTCCTGCCCCGACTGCCAGCAGGCGGCCGAAAATCTCAGCCTCCTCAAAACCCACCGCAAACCAATCACCGGCAAAGAAGCCGCCTCGATAGTCGCCGTGCTGAAGGCGGTTCAGACAGCTGAAGCCGCCACGACAGCTGCCACCACCAACAGCTCTTCGGCCACTGCTGCCGGGCCGGCAGTCATAGCCATACCATTCAAATTTGTGCTTCTGACGCTTCTCGCCGCTGCGGCCGCCATCTCAATATTTATCAATGCCGAACTGAACAAAGACCTTGCGGGCATGCCGCCGGCTCAGACTGGTCAACAACCCGCTGCCAGTGCCAAACAGGAAAATCCTGACCCGGCAGATCAGACCGTTTCTGCCACCGGCAGCGAGATAATCGCAACCGAAACAGTTTCGGGTTATAATGGTTCGACCACAATGAATATTGCAGGCTCGGGGCACCAGGTTGAAGAAACCACGGCCAGCACCGGTACTGAAATAAAAATGTTCTCACCCGACGAGGAAGAAATCAGCCCTTGACCCTCTGTTCCAGAAAATCTGCGACCGCCACCCTGACCCCGCGCCCATTTCAAAAAAGGCGTGGTATGGTTTTCTGGGTGGTAATGTCGGTTGTGACGATCATGGCGATTTTCATTCTCTTCTACCACAACTTTTCTAAACAGCTGGCTTTCTCGTCGTTTTACCACGTTAACCGCGAAAAGCTGCGTAATCTGACCGAAATTATGCTCGACTCGGCATTCAGCAACCTGCAGGATGCCACCCGCGACCCGGGTCACGACCTGACAAAAAAAATCATCGAGCAGATGCGCACTGCCGCCATCAGCAACACCGCATTCACGCTGCCGGCACCGCTGTTCGAAGCCAATAAAGCCTCCCTTCTCAATGGCGCCGCACTCAAATACACGCTGACCGGCAGAGTTTTCGACAAGCGCATTCAGACCCCACAGAACCAGAAATACCACGATGGTGAAGGTCTCGGCACTCTCGAAATCTTCGTCGACGCCACCCTCGAAACCCCGTCAGGGAAACTGCTGGCCCGTTGCCAACGCCGGCGCCACTTTGATTTCAAGTCAGCATGCCTGGTGTCAAATTACAACAAACGTGCCAACTATTATGCCATGACCTTTCCGCTCGATTTTGCCCTGCTCGTTCGCAACGGACTGCGTGAATTCAACGAGGGTCACCGCGGCCTTAACCTCAACACCGGCAAAAAACTGGTAATCCAGGATCAAAGCTCGATTCCGGTCGACCGACGCGGTTTCGTCTATTTCGGCCAGGCCGACCAGAACGAAGAAAGCCAACGCGTCTTTCTTAACACCTCCGATTCAGAAAACGCACTGATACCACAGCTTCCGGTTGAAACCTTCAACGTCAACCAGGAAGAATGCATCAAACTGATGCCGGGGCTTAAACAAAGCCTTGATGCAAACAATGTTAGTGTCTCGAAGCTGAAAAATCTCAACGGTGTCTTTTCGCTGCGCCGTTTTCCTGCAGCACGAACTTCCGGCACTCCTGATAACCGTGAAAAGCAGGCCCGCAATATACTGTTGGCGGTACCCGGCAGCCCTGACAAGGTTACCACTGTAAATCCTTCAGGAATAAGCTTTGCCGGCCCGGTCGACAAGTCTTATCTCGACACCATTCTGCGGGGGGCCATCACCCAGCGCTGGCTGTATGTGGTTCATTTCGCCATAGATGCTTCAAACACGACATACGATGGCCAACTCATCCCTCCCGACGGAAAAGATATCTTCGAGAGAAACCAGTTTGTCTGCTATTCGCCTGAAACACCGCGCCTGAAAGATGGGGAGGACCCGCAGCTTCTCGAATTCTGCAAACGGCTTGAAGACACCATAAGCCGTGTTAACCCACCCCTGCCGCTCTATTCAAGCCTGGTCGAAGATTACCTGATGTATCAGGGGCAGCAATACTCGAAAACTCCGGTCACCGAAACATTCAAAAGCCCACCCAAATTCTTTGGCCGCAATTCATCACCACTCAGCGATTTAACCATGACCGGTGGCGAGGGCTTCAGACCATTCAGACATTACACCCTCTGTGCCGCCCGCTATTTGCATGCCTCCGAACTTGAAAAGAACGGCGTCTATGACCGCAAAAACGGCGTTCTCAACCTGCGCGGCGTCATCAGCGTCGAACTCGACCACGTCAGCCTCAACCCGCCAACCGGGGCTGATCATATAAAAATCAAAGGGGCCGGCGCCATCATCGCTCCTAATGGTTTCACCATCAACTGCGGCCTCAAACGCGAAGACCCGACCAAAGACCTGCTCATTCTGTTCACCCGTAAAGGCAGCATCAGAATCGGAACCGATGCCCAGATCGAAGCCAGTCTGCTGGCTTTCAATGATTCGAATACCGGCTCAATCGTTCCATCCAAGCCTTTGAACGTTCTCGGTTCGGTTGGCGTCGACCAGCTTGTTCTCGGCAGATTCCCGTCATCACCTGGCAGTATCCAGTATGACCCGCGCCTGAAAGCCGCAACCGACAATGATGAAATTTTTGCACTCACCGTTTCACCATGGGTAAGATATGAAGACATCAGTTTCGCCAAAGAATAAGCGTCGCAGCACCGGCGCCTTCTCGTTCGTAGAAGTGCTGATCGGCATGGTAATCCTGCAGATTGCCCTGCTGTCGTTTTTTCTCATCAACCAGTCATCAAGCTCACAGAGCATGGACGCCTATTACGAATTTCTCGCCGCCTCGCTTGGCAGCGAAGTAATCGAGTTCACCCAGGGCATGGGCTACGAATGGGCCGACAAATTCATTACCAAACCCGACATTTTCCCGCTCGATACCTGGCATGGCGTGCTTGAAAAGCCCATTTTCGCCGTCACTTCATATTTTCGTGAATGTGATTCATTCGAGCGCATGATCAGCATGAAGAAGGTCAGCAGCGCCGGCAGCGGCATTCTTGTTACCGTTCAGGTGCGGGTTAAAAGTAACAACAAAGTCAAGTCGTGGCTCAGTCGTGGTCAGCTGTCATTCTCGACCATCGTCATGGAGAAACCCGCCAGATGAGAAAACAGCGCCACGCCTTCACCCTCGTCGAAGTCATGATTGTCTGTGCGATCATGATGCTGATTCTCATACCCACCTATCGAATTCTTTCGCACGGCAGCCGCTCAGCTCTCAAGGGTGTTCAGCGCAACAACGTCGTCATGTCAGGGCAACAGATACTCAGTCAGCTCAAACTCGACCTGACCCTTTCCTGTTTCATTTTTGTCAACGACAAAAGCCACAGTATAGGCGATATCTTCACTGAAACAACAACCGGCAGCGATGTAACGATCAGCTTTTATACCTTCAACGGTGATGAATACGAAAAAAAGGTTATCCCCACCAGCAGTGGCCCTGAGAGCTACCGACGCATGAACAAGGTCGAATACATTCTTAAAAGCCGCTCAGGTTCAGTCTTTAAAACCCTCGAAAGAATTCTGCATCTGCACCCGAAAATAGGCGGCGGCAAGAACCGCAAGGTTCTCAGCGATAAGGTCAATTTTTTCGAAATCAGGCCCGAAACCATCACTTCGGCGGGCTACTCGCGCAGCTTTTTCCGAATTTCACTGCAGCTCTTCGATCAGGACGACAAGGTTTCCGGCAACGTTGGGCAGCTGTTCATCGCTGATTTCATGGAAACCGCCAACCCGACCATTCTCAATTCGATCATCAACAACCCCGGCCTGAACCGCAACTGGTATACTGACCCTCACAACTCCGATTAACCAGTCGCCCTTCAGCACTGAAGCAGTGCAAAATCGACGCGCCCTCTTAACGACGGGATTCCCCGCATTCCACCTCCCGGGGCAAGCCCGGGATAACGGCAATATACAGATTCAATTTTGTCAAAATACCGGCAATTCTTCTGTGACAGAGAAAACTAAAATAAAAAACCGGGCTGATTCAGAGTTGCTGAAGCAGCCCGGTTTTATCTGTAGAACTTATTTTGCGAGAGACAGAGAATCGAATTTGACCGGTTCGCCCGGAGCTTTTAGATAATCGGCTTTTACCAGCCAGACGTTGTCTTTGGAAGCGGCAATGTAACGATTGATGTAGTAGGGATTGGAGAAATCAGCAGAACCGGCTGCTTTGCCATCGGCAGAGAACAGCATCAGTTTCTGTTTGCTCGGATCGCCACTCGGCGGCACCATCGAGACCAGGCATTCGCCGGAATCTTTTACGGCCCAGATTCTCGGGTTCTGCATTTCGGCCATGCCGATTTCGTGCCGTGCGACTTCTTTGCCATCAGCACCGATGGTAACCAGCGCGTGCCCGGAACCTTCAGCGTAACTTAGCATGTGCAGGTTGTTGCTGCTGTCAACCGCAAAACCCGATGCCTGCCACGGAATGTTTCTCAGGGCGGTGCCATCGGCAGAAAAAACAGCGATACTGGCAGCAGCGTAGTCGCCTACATAGACCTGACCATTGCGATCAATGTCGATTTCGTCGAGCTGCATCATATTACCGGCTTTGATTCTTCTGATTTCTTTGCCGTCAAGACCGGCGACCACAATTTCCTTGGCGCGCATATCGATAGTGGCGACAGCTTTTACTTCACCATTTTCGCCAAGCTGCAGGGCAAAATCGGTAAGAATGAAATCTTTGCCAAGAGCCGGAAAGGCGACTTCCTGGCTGATTTTGTTATCGGCGCCAAAGCAGAGCACTCTGCCTTTGACCGAGTCGAGAACCCAGATATCAGAGCCGTGTGCGCGGTAAGAGCCAGGACCCACCGGCATATCTTCAGCATGAACCGGAGCAGTGATACCAACCTGAGTCTTTTCCTGACCGAACGGGATTTCCCAGTTACAGAAGGCCGGGCCGGCGAAAGCGAACATGAATATTGCCATCAGCGTAACGGTTGCTTTTCTCATAGTGTTTCCTCTGATCAAACCTTTCTCAAAACCTGTGTGATCGGCATATAGTTGATGCTGTGAACGCGCGGAGTTCTTTCGGAAGAGCTGTTCGAAATGGCCTGAAATGTGTTGCCCTGCTTAACGATGATACCAATATGGCGACCGGGGCCACGGCTGGTTGTCCAGGTAACGACATCGCCTTCCTGATAAGGAGGAACATTGACTCTCTGCCAGCCGACTGCTCTAAGATCGCTTACAACCGCATCACAGTTGAGCTGAACCCGGCTGAGAACGCCGGCATTTTTGAGAGCGGTAGAAACGACTTTGGCGCAGGCCAGGTTACCACCGTCAACGTCAGCGCCACGGAAGCTGGTGCTGCCGAGAAGCGAGCGAATGCTTGAAGCAATACGTGCCTGCTGAGCGGTTGAGGTCGAATTGGTCGTGTTGGCGGTAACATTGTTGGTTGTCGTTGTGTTGCCGACATCTTCGTCGTCACCGGCACTGGTAATGGTCACATTGGCATTATTGTTGGCAGCCTGCTCATTGTTGGTGGTGGCAGTGTTGTTGTTGGTAGCAGTGTCGGTATTCTGTGGCAGGGCATTACTGACGGTGTTGATAACCTCTTTGACCGCCGGAATAGCTTTCTGAACACCTTCAGCGACCTTGCTGATGACGTCGATGATCTTCGACGCGTCACAACCGGTCATACTGACCGAAACAAGCCCCATAAGCATGATAAAGGTCAAGGCTTTGAAAAAACGCATAAAAACCTCCCTCGCAGACATGAAATTTACCTTCTATTAAGCATTACGCACGAAGCGAACAGACGTAACAAAAAAAATCAGTCATCGATATTTTCGATCAGCTCAAGGGCGGCAATGACATCTGGTGCGGGCTGCGCAATAGGTATGATGCCTGAAATCGAAAACAGCGTCTCTTTAAGAGAGTCGAGTCCGCAGACAACCACATGCCCTTCGAAATCACGGTCGATCAGAAGAATTGCCTCAAGAATCTCGCCCATAGCGGGGCTGTTGATGAGTTTGCAGGCCGAAAAATCGAACACGAATTTTTTATGCCCGGTAACCGCAAGTTCCTGCAGGCGGGCACAGATGCCGTCAATGCCTTCAGCCTTGCAGTTACCGATAAAACTGACGACCGGAAAGTTTTTTTTGATTGAGATCTGTAACTGAGAATTATCCAAACTGTAGTACCCCCGGATCACTTTATTAATATTGGTTTAGCACAAATTGACCGGTTTATGCCATAAAAAAGGCACTGCCTTACGGCAGTGCCTTTTTTAATCTTCAGCGCCTGTATGGCACAACTGCTCATCTTCAGAAAAGACTGAGCTGATGTCTTTGCGGCAGCAGGCGATCAAGAATCTCGCCCATCAGCCGGTTGCGGGCTTCGGTATCGCCAACGGCCTCATATCTGAAGCCAAGGTATACACCCGAGTATGACTTGCCGTTCTTGCCCTGGCCCGTGGCATAAATCGCAGCGCCCTGACCATCAGGCATGGTGACGAGGATTTTGCAGGGTTCGGCAGTTTTCATGACGGTGATGTCTGAGGCGGTTCTGGCCGATTCGTCGCCGTTCAGATGCATGGTGAATTCTTCTTTGCCCTTGCAGATCAGTTCATCAAAGTCTTTTTCTTCTTCAACAAAGGTGAATTTGAAGTAATCCTTCAGCAGATCGCGGTGAACATTCGATTTGCCAACTGACTGAGCGGCCATCATCAGGCTGCCGCCATTGGTCAGGTAGTCGTGCAGATCTTCTGAACTCGGGGCCATCTGACCCATACTGCTGGCACTGACGCTGTCGGTGATGACCATGCCTTTGCCGGCAAACTGACGCAGAATATCCTTGAATTTGAAAGCGAACACCGCCGGATCCCATAATACCTGGAATTCAACCTTGTTGGCCTTGAGGGCATGCGCCACCAGAGGTAAAGTCATCGGATCCTGGACCATCTGACCGCACAGCAACACGTCGGCTTTGCGTTTGAACACCGGCGTTTTTTCGAGGAATTCATCCCAGCTTGTATCTTTGGCAAACTTCAGAGCCTTGTAGTTATTGCGGAAATTATAGGAAGGCGGGAAATAGATCGAGAGGCCGTGGCTGTCGCCCATACCCTGGGTGTGGCCTTCGATTACCATCGGTGAGGTTTCGGGGAACTTCGAAACGATCAGATATTCTTTGCCCTGCTTGATGCGGCGTTTGTCCTGAGCTTTACCGTTCTGCTCAACTACCTGGTAGTTGATTTCTTCAACAAAGACCTTCTTTTCGAGGGCTTCATCAACAACCGGCTCAAAAGGCCCGATCTGGCAGGAATAACCACCACCCTGCATTTCGCGCAGCGGCGTCAGAGCCAGTCGTGACTGGAAAACCCGGGTGCCTGAAGGCCACAGTTCTTTGGGAGGCATGCGCCAGCCATTTTAGCCCCAGATGACGACGCCGGGCTTGGTGCTGGTTATGAGAACCGGCTTGGCCAGACGATCGTTTTCGACCGGGTAACCGTAAGACTTGATGATATCGATGCAGAGTTCTCTGATGTCAGAGGGTGCTTCGGGCATCTGGGCAAGCTTGTGGGTAAAGTCGATCAGGTCGACGAGCGTTTCATCAGAATAGCGTTTGATAGAGGCGAAACGACCGCCTTCGGCGACCAGCAGGTCAGAATAGGCCTCGTGATTGGCCAGCAGTGCCTGACCAAGTTTGTCGAACTTTTTAACCAGTGAGCCGATTTTGCTGAGGTCGGTTGCGGCCTTGGTTACCGGCGAGCCTTTAACAAATGAGTTAGAAGCCGAACCGCCCTTGGCATAAGAATAGACATAGGTGCCGACCATGCGTTTGGTCATTTCGGCGGGGCTCAGATCTGGGTTCTTCACTAGCGGAGCGAGATAATCGGCGTAGGGCATGCCGTTGCCGGGCTCGTTCTCTTCAGATGCAACCATATACTGGGCAGTATCAGAGATTTCGTAGGCAACTTCGATAGTGCCCATCAGACAGGCATCAAAGTCGACAATGGCAAACTTCGATTCTTTGCCGTTGACCATTGAAAGTTCTTTCTGGCCTTCTCGCAGCGCATAAGAAACGTCGGTCATACTGAGCATGCGGTCTGACTCTTCATCGTGCGCGATGCCTGACCAGCCGGCGCCATGGTTCCAGACGATGACGACGACGTTATCGGCCGGATAGGTTTTAACGCCCCATTTAAGGAAATCGGCCAGCGTCGCTTTGTTGCCCATGCACTGTTCGCCAAGATTCATGACCATCTTGCTGCTGACCTTGCTCATATCGTTGTCTTTGTCGACAAAATATCTTCTGGTGCCAACCCAGTTGCCATCAGCGATGGTATCACCCTTACCGCCGGCCATGCGGTCGATCTGAGCGACGATATTTACATTATCGCTGCTGCCGACCTGTTCCATTTCATTGATATCAACGAGACCGAAATGTTCGAGATCGTTGTCGGCGCAGATATAGGCGAGAATTGTCCATTTTTTGCGGCCTTTTTTGTGTGGTGTGCCGGTTTTGCGGCCTTCGGTTTCGAAAGCAACCGCATGCTGGGCATCATCATACCAGTGAATCGGAAAATCTTTGGCAGAAGCATCTTTATAGAGCGCAGCGATTGCATCGTAGCGGTCTTTATTGGCATTTTCGCGCATCTTGCCGTAGACGGTCTGCCAGAAAGTGTCGAGCTTCTTGATTTCGGGGCTGGGGTCGTTATTTGCCTGAAACTTGCGGCGAGTGGTCACTTTTTTGACCAGATCGAAATAAGCAAGTTCGAGGGGCGAAGCAGACTGCTTGATTACTGCACCCAGAACCGGGTCGAGAGCTGGCTGATCTTTGAACATGTCATAGGCGCGACTGGTCTCTTCGTCTGATTTGGCGGCATAGTTGGCCATAAATTCGGCCTGGTAATCGCCACGGATATTAGAGACGAAGTTGCTCTGCAGCTTTTTCGGGAAATCGGCGAGAATTTCGGCAAGCAGCTTATCAGAGCGCTTGTCGGCAAGAAATTCAAGGGTTATCTTGCGCTGCCAGACTTCCTGGAGCATCTGCAGATGTTCAAGGACCTGCTGCTGATTAGCAGTCAGGGCCTTTGAAGTCGTTTTTGGCGCTGTCGCAGCTGAAGTCTGTTTGGTGCTGGCAGGTTTCTTTGCTGTTGTAGCAGGTTTTTTGGTCGAGGCCGGCTTTTTGGCAGCAGTAGTTTCTTTTTTCTCTGCCGGTTTGGTTGCAGGCTTTGCCGTGGTCTTCTTTTTGGTGGCCGTGGCTGCGGTGGTCGGCTTCTTTTTCTGCTTCGTCGCAGTCGCAGTTGCAGCGGCACCCCAACTTGGGCCAAGCGTCAAAAGGTGTATAACAACCAGTAACGCGGCCAGTATTCTCTTACTCATAATCAATTCTCCTTACTCGAGGGCTAAAGAGCGTACATTTTTGACCATTATAACGGATTTTCTATAAAACGGTAACTGCCTTTTTGTTTTTCTCTTCAAGGCACTTCCTGATTATGGGTGTTTTAGTGTATAAATGTCTGTAAAATCATTGCCCGGAGAAAAAACGATGAATCTCGTCTATATTTCGCCACATTACCCCTCACACTACTCTCAGTTCGTTGAATCTCTCGCTAAATATGGTGTCAGAGTCTTTGGCATCTCTGATCTGCCTGACGAAGCCCTTGATCCGAGAGTCAGACAGTCTCTCAGCGGACATTACCGGGTCGAACGACTTGAGAACAATCAACAGGTCGTCGATGCGGCCGGATTTTTCAAAGAACACCTTGGCGAAATCGACCGGGTTGAATCACATCTCGAACCCTGGATAGAACTTGAAGCACTGGTTCGCGATGCCTACAACGTCACCGGCCCCAAATCAAACAATCTGCAGTTCATCAAACGCAAGTCGATGATGAAAGACATCTTTAAACAAGCCCAGGTTCCAGCAGCCAGAGGTATTGTCATCAAAGACATCAAGCAGTGTCAGGAATTCATCAATGGCCATTACCCGGTTTTCATCAAGCCCGACATCGGGGTTGGCGCTGCTGATACCTATACAATCCGCACCGAAGAAGACCTCAAACATTTCTTCTCAATCAAACAGGATTACGACTATTTCATGGAAGAATTCGTCGATGGCGAACTGCAGTCATTCGACGGCCTCACCGACAAAGACGGCAATATTGTTTTCTGTACATCGCATTATTTCAGTAACGACATTCACAAGGTCGTGAAAAACAACGAAAACGTCTGGTATTACTCCCTTATCGATATACCGGCCGAACTCGAAAAATACGGCAGAGCCATTGTCAAAGCCGCCAACGTGCGTGAGAAGTTTTTCCATATCGAATTTTTCAAGCTGAAAAATGGCAAATTCCAGGCTCTCGAAATCAATATGCGCCCCCCCGGAGGCCTGACCACCCACATGTTCAATTTTGCCTGCGATATCGACGTCTACGACTGGTGGGCATCGATCATGGCCGGGCACGAACCAAAGCGACCGTTTACCCGCCGCTATCACTGTGCCTTCATCAGCCGCAAGCATAACCGCCCTTATAAATATTCCCACGATCAGCTCTACGCCAAATGGGGCGACCGCATCGTTCACAGCCAGCCAATGAACCCGATCGAATACGAAGTCATGGGTCACTGGGGCTATCTGGCCCGCTCGGCCAATCTCGACGAGCTCAAGAATGTCATTCGTGACATTACCTGGGAGGCCTGATGAACAGGGAATACCGCACTATCCACAGCAACGCCCTGGGCAGACAGATGGAAATGCTGGTTTACGGCACTTCCGGCAAGCCGATGGTGGTTTTTCCTTCACAGGAAGGCCGCTTCTTCGATTACGAAAACTTCGGCATGATCGATACCCTGGCACCATTCATTCAAAGCGGTAAGATCCATGTCTACTGCATCGACAGCATCGACCACGAAAGCTGGTTTGCCCGCACCAACCCGGTTGAGCGGGTCAAGCGCGCCAACGACTACGACCGTGCAGTCAGAGAAGATGTCATCCCACACATCATGAACGACGGGCATGAAGGGGCCGGGGTTATCGCCCACGGCTGCAGCTTCGGCGCCTTTCATACAGCCAATTTCGCACTGCGCCAGCCAGAGGCTTTTGACTCAGGAATCGCTCTCAGCGGCTGTTACAACATCGAATTCGCGATGCAGGGCTTTTACAGCAACGAAATGCATCTGCACAACCCGATGCGTTACAGCGGCGATATCAAGGGCAAAGACATTGTCGAAAAGCTGAAAAACAATCTTCTGATCGTCTGCAGCGGTCAAGGCGCCTGGGAAGAGTGGACCGGCGAAGCGATTCACATGTGTGACAATCTCAGTGCCGCCGGTGTTCCGGTGTTGCTCGACCTGTGGGGCTATGATGTCAACCACGACTGGCCCTGGTGGAAAAAGATGATCATCTACTTTCTCGGCAAATTTGACCGGGCAGGCTTTCTGACCTCGAAGCACCGCATGACTCAGGAACAGAGCCGGAATTTTCTGCACAACTTTCATTCAATCTGACTTTCAGCACCAACACCGGGTGTTGGTGCTGAAATATCAGTAACTGCAGACAGAATTTCCAGAAGTAAAGGAATCAGAGATGTCGAATACCAAGTTCGCAGATGCTTATTTCAAGTGGGGAGCCGGCTTCATCATCAGATGGCGGCGCCTGCTTTTCACGCTGCTGGTGATTGTTTCGGTCGGCGGACTCTATTTTTCACGCAACATCAGCATCGATAACAGTCTCGAACTCTGGTTTCTCGAAGGTGACCCGGCGCTTGAAGCCTACAATGAATTCAAAAAGCGCTACGGCAACGACGAAGTAATTCTGGCAATGGTCGACTGCAGCCGCGACGGCATGTTTTCGCCGGCCATGCTTTCGGCCATCTACAAAGCCTCAAAAGAGATAGAAGACGACACTCATAATTTCAAACGGGTTCTCAGTGTTGGTCTTTCGCCGTTCATAGGCCTGAGTGGCGAAGAATTGATCATAGAAGATCTGATGAGCGGCCCGGTTAACACAATTGAAGAGGCCGAAAAAATCCAGCAGCGATTCATGGATGACCCGTTCAAACAAAGAATACTGCAGAATGCCAGTTCCACCTGGGCGATCATTATCGCCGAACCCGTTGCAACGCCCGACATGGACAGCCGCCGTCCGGAAATCATCGATGCAATGCGACAGAAGCTCAACGGCTTCAACTTCAAGCTGGCCGGCATGGGCGTCATGTATAACGAACTCAACCGCCTGAGCATTCAGGACGGCGCTGTATTCAACGCAGTTGCCTACGTGGCTATTGCATTGATGGTATACATTCTTTACCGGTCATGGATTTTTCTCTTCATGGCACTTGGTGCCATGTTCTTCAGCGGCCTTGGCTTTCTCGGTTTTTACGGTCTGTTCGGGCAGAATTTCAACATGGTCACTATCGTTCTGCCGACGTTGATGATGATTCTTTCTGTTTCAGACGTGGCCTATGCCTACAACAACTACTGTTTCAATTCAGCGCTGGTAAAAAAGAACCGTGAAGAGGGCCTTGAACATGTCTTTTACGAAGTTCTTTCACCTTGTCTTTTTACCTCGCTTACAAACTTTGCCGGTTTTCTCGCCCTCGTAACCAGCCCGCTCGACGTATTACGCGTGTTTGGTGCTTTCGCGGCCTTTGCCTGTATGGCCGAATACGTCGTTTCGATGATTGTCGCGGCCTTCATTCTCGGGGAGATCGATCTTAAAGAAGAAGTTCAGATCAGAAGACCTTTCGAAGCCTCGGTCAACTGGTGGATGCAGCGCATGCCAAACTATTACGTACACATTCTGGTAATTGTGGCTGTTCTTTCGGTCATGTCAATTTATGGCATATCAAAACTGCAGGTCGACACCTATTCAATGGGCTTTCTGCATGAAAGCAACCCAATCAGAGTTGACAGCGACGCGGTCGAAGCGAATTACGGCAATTATCTGCCACTCGAAGTGCGCCTGCTGACCGGCCAGAAAGAAGGTGTCAAGAAAGTTGAATTTCTGCGCCGTCTCGATCAGACAATCAAGGATCTTCTCGAAGTTCCGGGTATGGAAAAACCGGCCTCAATACTCGACGTGCTCAAAAAAATGAATGAAGTCATGAGCGACGGCCCGACTTCAGAAACTTACGTGGTTCCGGCCAGTGATGAAGCGGTCAGCCAGCTGCTGCTGCTCTATGAGTCAGACCCGGACAACGATCTTGAATACATGACCGACAGTCCCGACTACAGCGAAACCCGACTGACGATAAGAGTTCCGATGACCAGTGCCGTTGGGCTTTATGAATTTGAACGGAAAACCCAGGCAATTCTTGAGAAAAATTTCGGCGGTAGCGACACCACCTGGAAGTTTGGCGGCTACGTACCCCTGTATGCCCGCATTATCAGTTATGTTACCTGGAGCCAGATCAACAGCTTCGCTTCAGCTTTCATTATGGTATTCGGCGCCATATTCATTCTTTTCCGGCGACTGAAAGCCATGATACTGGTTATCCTTCCAAATGTCTTTCCGATTCTGTTCACACTTGGCTTTATGGGCTGGTTTGGCATAAAACTCGATATCGCCACAGTTACCATTGCGGCAATCGCCATGGGTATCGTCGTTGACGATACCATTCACGCCCTCTACCTGTTCTACGATCCTTCAAGATCGAAGTTTGCGCCGGTTGCAGCTGTGGTCGACGGCATCCGCGAAGCCGGCCCGGCAATCGTGGCAACCTCACTGATTTATTCGATCGGCTTTCTCTTCATGGTTTTTGCCAGTATCAAATCGGTTATCTATTTCGGTCTGCTGCTGTCAATGACGATAATCGTCGCCCTGTTCTGTGAACTGACGATCTTGCCGGCACAGGTCTGCCTGCTGCACCGCTTTCTCTCATCTGACTTTGCCGACGACAAAAAGCCAGAAGCCGATCAACCCTCTACCGACAACGCTTCCTGAGCAGTAGACATTTGCTGCGATTTGGTTATATCATTAAGGCATAAATCAACTGCCGGGGGTTTTGAGGATGGCCATAACTCTTACCTGCCCTTCCTGCGGCAACCAGATCACGCAGGTTACCAGATCTTCTCAGATTCTGGTCTGTCCGGCATGCAATACAACCAGTTTCCTTCAGAACGGCAAACTTGAAGATGTCGGCAAGTCAGCAATCCTTACCGATACTCCCAGCATTTTTCAGATTGGCCGAACTTTCAAACATAAAGACTGGCGGTTTTCGCCGGTCGGCCGGGTCAGATACGACTACGGTGACGGCTGGTGGGATGAATGGTTCGTCAGAAGCGATAACGGCAAAGAAAGCTGGGTATCGGTCGACGAAGGCGAAATTGCCATTGAAACCCTTGTCCAGGACAAACTGAACGTTCCGGCTTACGAAAGCCTCAAAATCGGCAGTGTATTGAACATCAACCGTATTCGCATGACGGTAATCGAAATGAATACCGCAACTATGATCGGAGCGCAGGGCGAACTGCCGTTCAGAGCGGTACCCGGCGAAAAATACAATTATATCGATCTTCTTGGCCCCAAGCGCGCATCGTTTACCATCGAATACCAGACCGGCGGCATAGAATGCTACCGTGGCGTCTGGATCGACCCTTTCGAAATTTCTGAGGTTTAACCATGGCCACAGCAAACCAGCCTCTGAAACTGCGAAAACTCAGCTGCACCCAGTGCGGCGGTTCGATCGAGCTGCGCGGCGGCCACAACGTCAGGTCTATAGTCTGCCAGTATTGCGGCTCATGCCTCGACAGCAAAGATCAATTCAAACTGCTGCACAAGTTTTTAAATCAGAAACGCCCCTTTTTGCCCATTAAAGTAGGAGCCACAGCCAAACTCAGAGGGGTTTTGTTCACCGCCATCGGTGTAATCCAGTATGAGCAAAGAGAAGACGGCGAAGTCTACCGCTGGCTCGAATATCTGCTCTTCTCGCACACACACGGCTACGCCTGGCTCTGCTATGAAGACGGGCACTACGTATTGATGCACGAGGTCAAAGATCTGCCCGAAACGCCGGTAGAAATTGTCAGCCCGCGTAAAACAAAATTCACGGTGCGTGACCGCGCCTTCAAGGTATTTGAAAGCGCCGGCGCACAAATATCTTACGTAGAAGGCGAAATGACCTGGCAGGCAAAGCAGGGCGAAAAAATAAGATACATGGACGGCGTCTGCCCGCCCTATATGTATTCAATCGAAATGCGCGGCCAGGAGCAGGAATTCTTCTGGGGCGAATACATCTCGACCAGAGAAATCAGCGAAGCGTTCAGAATTGAAAATATTCAGCCGGTCACCGTCTTCTGCTGTCAGCCGTTTGCGGCAAACCCGACTTTTGCCGCCATGTCGCAGGGCGCCCTGTTGTCGGCCGGCCTGGCACTGCTGATGTATTTTTTCATTTCTTCGAACGGCACCCCGGTAATGCAGCATAAATTTGGCGGCCAGCTGTTTTCGGAGGGTGAGACCTCGAAAGAATTCAAGGTTGAAGCGCCCGGTTCCCTTTATGGCATTTCAGTTAATACACCGAATCTCAAAAACGCCTGGTCATTTTTTGACGTCAAGGTGGTCGACCGGAACGAAGAAAACCAGTTTTTCACCATGCCGACCGTTCTTGCCTTCTACGAAGGCTACGAAGATGGTGAATACTGGTCAGAGGGCGACACCGAAGTCGTTTCCTACTTCCGGATTCCCGAATCCGGAGACTATAAGCTGTCAGTAGAAGGGGAAGGTGCAGCGGGCGATTCTGAGCAGCCGGCGCCCGACTTTTCGCTCGGCAATGTCAATGTTTCTATCCGCAAAGGTGTTCGCCTTGGCCATTACACGCTGGCGTGGTTTTTTACCTGTCTGCTGCTCGCCGTTCCCTACTGTTACATGGCACTCAGCTTTGAACAGAAGCGATGGCAGGATGACGACGACGAGGATGACGACTGATGAATAAACTAGCTCTGATGTTTGCCGGTATTTTCAGCCTGATTACAGTTCTGGCCATCGCAACCGATTTCATGCGGCCAGAAGGCTTTTCGACAACACCGCAGATCCGCAAGGAAAAAAACATTCGAGAGCGCAGTGTTTACACGCATGGCGGGCACCGCGGCTTCATGCACGGCAAGTAATTCTGTCTGCGCCTGGCGCAGATCATCATAATAAAATCTGGAGCAGAAACAAAATGGGAACCAACATAGCAGATCTTTCGGCCGGCCCGATTCTTTCGACGATCGCCTACTCGCTGATCGGCCTGGTAATTTACATCATCGCTTTCTGGATAATCTGCAAGATTTCACCATTTTCGGTGCGCAAGGAAATTGAAATCGACCAGAACACCTCGCTTGGTATCATCATTGGTTCGGTTATGGTCGGCCTTTCTATCATCATCGCTTCAGCCATGCACTGATTCACCGCATTTTCTTTTAACAACGGGCTTTTTTATTATCTGAAAGCCTGAAAGGTCAAAATTTTGCAGGTTTTTCTTCTAACCGCGGTATTTCTTGTTGCCGTCTGCGGGCTTGTTTATCAACTGCTGGCCGGTACCATTTCGAGTTATCTCGTCGGCGACTCTGTTTATCAGTTTTCTCTGGTCATCGGCCTGTTTATGAGTTCGATGGGGCTCGGCTCTTTTTTGTCGCGCTTCATCAACGACAAACTTCACGACTGGTTCGTGCTTGTCGAAATTTTAACCGGCATGGCCGGCGGCCTAAGCTCAATAGTGCTGTTCATCGCCTTTGCCCGCATCGAAAATTACACGCCGTTTTTGCTGCTGGTCTCGGTAACCATAGGCACGCTGATCGGGCTTGAACTGCCAATCATACTGCGTATTGTCAAAGAACACGACACCCTTAAAATAGTCGTTTCGAACGTCATGACCGTAGACTACGCCGGCGCTCTGTTCGCTTCGCTGCTTTTTCCGATCATTCTGGTGCCGCAGCTGGGGTTGGTTCGCACCGGCCTGATGTTCGGTACCATGAACGTGGCGGTAGCCGCCTCGGCAATCTATGTTTTCAAAGACCGTCTCAAAGCTCGAAACAGCCTTCTGGCCCTTGCGGTAACCGGCATGCTTCTGCTTGGCACCTGTTTCGTCTACGCCGACAACATTTCGACCTTCACCGAAGACACGCTTTATAAAGACGAAATTATCTATTCAACGACTTCACCCTACCAGCGTGTCGTCGTTACCCGCACCAAAAATGATATTCGCATGTTCATCAACGGCAGCATCCAGTTCAGCAGCCAGGACGAATACCGTTATCATGAAGCTCTGGTTTTGCCGGCAATGGCTTCTGCCCATTCGCGCCGCAATATTCTGGTTATCGGCGGCGGTGATGGCCTGGCCGCCCGCGAGATACTCAAGTTCACTGAAGTCGAAAAGATCACCATTGTCGACATTGACCCGGCCATAACGACTTTTGCCCGCGACAATCTGCTGATGCGCAACCTCAACAAAGACTCGATGCGCAACCCCAAAACCCTTATCGTTAATGACGACGCCTGGAAATATCTCGAAAATGTTCCGGAAATGTATGACGTAATCATCATCGATCTGCCCGACCCCGATAACCTGTCGCTGAGCCGCCTTTATTCAAAAACCTTTTACCGGCTGCTGGCCGGCAAGCTGGCGCGCGGCGGCAAGATCGTAACCCAGGCAACTTCGCCTCTCTATGCCCATAAAGCTTTCTGGTGCATCTACAATACTTTCGCTACCATCGAGAACCCGCTTTTTAAAAGCGATACTGCCTCTGAAACCGTTTATCTGCAACCTGAAGCGTATCATTGCTACGTTCCATCATTTGGCAGCTGGGGTTTTGTCATGGCTTCGAACGCCCCTTTCAGCTGGCAGAATATCGAAATCACTGTGCCGGCAAGGTTTGTGAATAATGATTTCATCAAAGTAATGAACCGGTTTCCACCGGATATTGCCAGGGTTGAAACCGATGTAAATACCATCGACACTCACGTTGTCAAGTCATATTACGAAGAAGGCTGGGAAAAATGGGCCCTCTGAGACCGGATGCCATTCATATCATTGCTGACTTCAGCGACTGCCGGGCAGAGTTGCTTGAACACAGCCATACCGGTGAAATGATTCTGCAGAAGGCAATCGAAAGCAGTGGCTTAAGCTGCGTTCTGATAAGATCACATCAGTTCAAACCATCTGGATACACGGCGGCCGCACTGCTGACTGAGTCTCACATCACCCTGCACACATGGCCCGAACATCAAGCTGTGCAGATCGATATTTTTACCTGCGGCAGTCATGACAAGGCCAGAAAAGCCTATGACAAATTGAAAGATGAGTTCAAACCCGGCCAGATTGCAGAAAAGATTCTTTTCCGCCGCCTCAGCAGTCTTGCCGAAGCCTGATTTTTCTCAGGTCGCCAATTAAGCACCAACAGATGATTTTCGGTTGCTTTTTCATCGAAAAAAACATAAGCTGTACAATGAAATAACTGGAGGAACTATGAGAAACTGGGAAAACTACATTTACGGCTTCGCCGGTGCGGCCCTCGGCGCGATGGGCTTTCTTTTTCTCATTCTCGGGGCTGGCTGCCTGCTCGGCTCATTCGCAGCAATTGTCGTAACCATCAAGAAAAAAACAGGCTTCCAGCTTTTCTGAATAAAACTTAAAAGCTGATTCGAATGCTCGCATTATCTGACATTTTTCTTCTATTGCCAGGCTACTACGTCTATCTCGGCGGAGTGTGTCTGATAATTCTTGGCGCCCTGCTGAATTCAACCTCTTCGCCAGTCAAAGAGCATCTGAAGCTGCACTGGCTGACTCTTGGGGTTTTTGCATCCGGATTAAGCAGAATTCTGATGGCGTTCGACTCCCTTTTCCCTGAGAGCGTTTTTCTCTGGTTCGAAGCCTTTGTCCGCCTTGCCGGCACACTTTGTGTCGCAGAGTTTTTCAGAAAAACCTGGTTCAATGAAGACGAAGCACTGCCGGCATACCTGCTCCATATTCCCCTGGCGGCTATTATCGGCGGATTATACCTGATTTCCGGTGGGCACACTTATGTCGGCCTGATAATCATTTTTCTGATCGTCAAGTGTGCGGCAATGCTTGCAGGCCTTAAACTGGCCCGAAATCTGGCAACCGAAAACCGCCTGGTCGCAACTTCAAGCTTTCTGCTGGCAATCTGCGCAGTGCTGCTGCAAACATTTCTGCATCTGGCCACAGTAACTAAAGAAATTCCCGCCACACTGCTGTCAGAAGAAGTCCTTAACCTGATTCTGCATCTTGACCTGATAATCCTGCTCAGTATTTCAGCTCTGGTTATCGCCGTGAGATATCTGCGCGAAAACACCGGGAAACTCTCGACGCAGACTTCTTTTGGCCGACTGGCTCCAGCCGTAATCTTCATTTCTATCATTTGCGTAACTGTGTTCGGCCTGCGACTGTCACACTCAATGGCCCTGCAGCAGAACCAGCATGCAACCCTGACGCTTGAAAAGACTATTCAGCTGCTTTCCAAGATTGTTGACCAGCGCTTTGCCTTTGCGTCAACCTCATCAGTCATCATGGGCTCGGCCCCGATCATGTCGGATTATTTCGTCAACCCCGCTCCCGAAAACCTCGAGCGTCTGAACCGCTATTTGAAGAATTTTACCGCCAATAATCCCGGAGCAATCTGCTACGTAATGGATCTGAAAGGCATTGTCCATGCTTCATCAGATCTTGAACACCTTTTCATAGGCAAAGACCTTTCATTCCGTGATTATTTCAAATCTGCAATGCAGGGCAAATCTGGCGTACAGATCGATATTGGCGTTTTGACAAGCACCCTGGGGTTTTATTCGAGCTATCCAATTCGCGGGCCCGAGAATCAGGTAATCGGTGTTTGTGCTGTCAAGCGTAATTTAGACGACCTCGACAAAACCCTCAGACTCTACCACCCGGCCATGATCGCCGATGCCACCGGAACGGTTTTTCTTTCAAGCGACTATTCATATCTCGGCCGACGGGTTGCCATCGCGAACCGCTCCAACAGAAATATTACCCCGCTCAAAGCCTTTCCCGAACTGCAGCTTCCGGAGATCGAGGCTTCCCGCTACCTGCTCGGCATCGAACCGTTGCAGACGCTTGACAGCAAAGTTCTGATGCTGATGGAATCAAATGTTCGCAACAATCAGATATGGGTTTTGATGGTAATTCTACTGATTGTTATTGTCTTTGTGGTTATCCTGAATGGTATTACACGCACCGCAGAAGTGATGCGCTCGCTCGAAGTTGCCCAGAACCGCTTCAAAACCCTTTTCGATAATGCCCCTGAAAGCATTTTCGTGGTTTCTCTCGTGACCCTGAAGATAATAGAAGCCAATCAGAGCATGCTGCGCCAGTTTCAGCTGACCCAGTCAGCGATAGGCATGAATTATTTCGATCTGATGCCGACTAAAAAACGCAATCTGACCAATTCATGGCACAGTGCTTCAAAAAAAATGTTCAAGCACGAGCGCGAATTCAGAAAACAGACCGGTGAAATTTTTTCGGCCGAGGTAACCGGCGCCATCATGGAATTCAACAGGGAAAGGGCCCTGCTGCTGATTCTGCACGATATTACCATGCACCGCGAAATCGAGTCACGACTCAGAGAAGCCAAAAATACCGCCGAAGAGGCCAATGCCCTGAAGGGGCGCTTCTTCGCCAATGCCAGCCACGAAATCAGAACACCGATGACTGCAATAATTGGTCTGACGGAGCTGGCCGCTTCAAATTGCGCCGATGACCGACAGAAACACATGCTTGAGCTGATCAGATCTTCGAGCAAGTCGATGCTGACGCTTCTCAACGACATCTTCGACCTGGCGCAGATTGCCTCAGGAAAGCTCACCATCAATCCAGTTCAGTTCAACCTGCATCTGCTGCTGAAAGATCTCGTCGAAATAATTCAATTTCAGGCCGAAAAGAAGTCGGTCCGCACACTTCTAAAAATCAATCCGGATGTGCCTGAAATGGTCATCTCGGACCCGGACCGCATTCGCCAGATTCTGCTTAACCTTCTTGCCAACGCCATTAAGTTTGCCCACCACGGTGAAGTGCGCCTGAATACTTCACTTCTGAAAACTTCACACGCGGCCTGCATCATTGAGTTCTCCGTTTCCGATTCCCGGGCCGGAAATTCTGAACAGATGCAGAAAAACCTTTTTGGCGCCTTTGTTTTCAACGACCCCTACATAAAAGATGAAAAACGGGACAACAGTCTGGGGTTGTCAATCAGCAAGCAGCTGATCGATCTCATGGGTGGTAAGATCGGCGTCGTGACAAACGTCGAAGAAGGGACCACCTTCAATGTTTCAATACCGGTAACCATAAAATCGATTGCAGCCTCTCATACGCCTGAAACAACTGAAAGCGTAAGTCTCACCAGAGATGGCCGGCCTCTCAATTTTCTCATCGCAGATGACAACGAAATCAATCTTTTCCTCGCCAGCTCGATAATTGAAAAATTCAACGGTACTGCGACATGTGTCAACGACGGTATCGAAGCCATTGCCGCCCTTAAAGCCAACCGTTTTGACGCGGTTCTGATGGATATTCAAATGCCGCGCATGGACGGCATCGCCGCCCTCAGAGAAATCCGCAAAATGTCTGGACCGGCCGCAGAGATCCCAGCCATAGCCATCAGTGCCTTTGCTTCCGAACAGGAAAAAAACATGGCCAGGGATGCCGGAGCCCAGAGCTACATCAGCAAACCATATTTTCCGGAAGACCTGTTAAAGGCAATTTCTGAGATTTTCGCAGACAAAATCACCGAAGAAACCAGCCCGATCCAGGCGACCGAAGAAGTCATCGTAAAAGCGCCCACCAGCGGTCTGAAGCAGATCGACCGCAATGAACTCGAGTTGCGTGTTCTGAAGAAACCCGAAAACATTCTTCAGATAAACGAGATCTTTCAGCGACGTTCCGGCATTCTCCAGAAGGATCTCGAAGATTGTGTCAGTACCAGCAACTGTGAGCGGCTGCGTGAGACGGCGCACTCGATCAAGGGTCTTGCCGGCATGCTGGCCGCCGCCACTGCCTTTGAACTGGCCAGAGAGATTGAATTCCTGAGCCGTGATGGCAAATTCGATCAGGCCGTAGCTCACATACCCGAAATCAAAAAGCTTCTCAATGAAATTGCCGAAGACCTTAACCTTCTTAAAAACGAAATCGAGCAGAAGTAATTCTGGCACATTAATTGCTTAAATCGCACTTTTTATTTTTACTGCGCAAAAATTGAACCGGAGAAGCGGATGCTTAATAAAACTACACGTCGCAACCTGAAACTGGCTGCAAAATGGCTGCTGTTGATCGTTTTCCTGGCAACTTTAACTGCAATTCACCTGATTTACGGCAAAAAAGTCTGTGACAGTTTTGCAATATTTTCCGGGGCTCTGGGCATGTTCATTTTCGGCATGAACATGATGAGCAACAGCCTGCAGATGATTGCCGGCAACGGCCTGAAAGCCATAATATCAACCCTGACGCGAAGTCCGGTCACAGCGATGCTGACAGGTCTTGCTGTCACTGCGATAATTCAAAGCAGTTCGGCCACAACTGTCATGATCGTCGGCTTCGTCAATGCTGGTCTGATGAATTTGACACAGGCGATCGGAGTCATACTCGGCGCCAACATCGGTACTACGGTAACAGCTCAACTTATCGCCTTCAAACTCGATGACCTTGCCTGGCCGGTTCTGGCAATCGGCAGCACCATGATCATGATCTGTAAAAGCCGCAAAAATCGATCCTGGGGCGAAGTTCTGCTCGGCTTCGCGCTGCTTTTTCTCGGCATGAAATTCATGGGCGAAACCCTGAAAGCCTACAAAGACCACGAAACCTTCAAACAGATTTTTGTCGCCCTTTCCCACAACCGCTTTCTTGGCGTTTTTGCCGGCCTGTTCGTCACATTGATCGTTCAAAGCAGTTCGGCAACCGTCGGCCTGACCATGAGCCTTATGGGAACAGGCGCTTTCGGTGACGACCCCTACCTTGCCCTTATGGCGGCCATTCCCATCATTCTCGGCGATAACATCGGCACTTGCATAACTGCGGTTCTCGCAGCGCTGGGGGCATCACGCGCCGCTCAAAGAGCTGCCCTTGCCCACACCATGTTCAATGTATTCGGCACCCTTCTGGTTCTTCCGGTTCTGCATTATTACTGCCAGCTGATCATGCTGACCTCTGCCGACTCGTTGCGCCAGGTGGCCAATGCCCACTCTCTTTTCAATCTGATCAACGTCATGATTTTCCTGCCGATGACGGGGGTACTGCGCTCAGCCGTAATGTTAATTCTGCCACAATCCGAAGAAGAAATCTCAACTGTCACCAATCTTGACAAGCGCTTTCTAGCCACTCCACCGGTCGCCATCGCCCAGGCTGAAGCCCAGTTGAAGGTCGCGACCGACATCATGAAGAAAAAATTCATCAAGATCAACGAGCTGCTGCAGAACCAGGAAAGCGATATCGACGAAATCGCCTCAGCCACCAGCAGCATAGACTCGCTGCGTAAACAGCGTGACGAAATTACCCGCGACCTCAACCGGTTTCTTATTGCTCTGGCCCAGAAAAATCTGCCGGAAAATCTCAGCCGGCAGGTAACCAGAGCCATATATCTAAGCAAAGACCTTGAAATCATCTCTTCTCAGCTCGAAAAATTCATGGCGCTCCTGACCGAGCAGTCAGAAAACAGCAAATCGCTGACACCCGAGGCAAGAGAAGAGCTCCATCTGTGCATGGAACGTATCATGGAAATCTACGGTTGCCTGATAGGGAATCTGAAGCTGACCGAACAGGAAGCCGAAGATATTTCACAGCAGGTTTACAGTCAGGCAATGCTGAACCGTGCCGCCAGAAGCAATCTTCTGCACCGGATCAAAACCAGTCAGCACGACCCGCTTGAGAGCATCATTCTTCTTGATTCGCTGCGCAGCATCGACAGTCTGCTCAGCTCTCTCAACCACGCCTGCGACCACACCATGTATAAATTTTGAGCAGACCACTGTTTAACCCCGCCGGAAGCTACTACCAGAGAATATTTGGCGGGCGGGTGCAAAAAATTCCCGTCGATGCCGGTTTTTCCTGCCCAAACCGCGATGGCACGGTTTCTGCCGCGGGTTGTATCTATTGCAGCAACAGAAGCTTTTCGCCATTTTATGTTACCGCCGAAAAAACAATCACCGAGCAGCTGCAGGCAGGAATCAGGTTTTTCTCTGACCGTTACAGCTGCAGCCGGTTTTTCGCGTACTTTCAGACGTTCTCAGGCACTTTTGCACCGGTCGAAACCCTGAACAGACTCTATCGGGAAGCCTTGTCGATTGAAGGAATCGAGGGTCTGGTTGTCGCAACGCGTCCTGACTGCCTGGGTGGCGAAGTGATTGAACTGCTCAAAGAGATCGCCGGCAAGGTCTATCTCAGGGTTGAATTGGGAGTAGAGTCGTTTGAAGACAGGGTTCTGCAAAGAATCAACCGCTGTCATGACACGCAGACTTCTCTTATCGCTCTTGCAAGTCTGCGGCGGGCTGAAATAGAAACCTGCGTTCATTTGATTTTCGGGTTGCCCGAAGAAAGCCCGCAGGCCCCTGAAAGCAGTGCCAGAATCATATCAGAATCGAAAGTTCGCCTGGTCAAACTTCACCATCTGCAGATTGTCAAAGATACCACTGCGGCAGATATGTTTAAAACCACTCCTGCGATGTTTCAGCTTCACACTCCGGCAAGCTATATTTCTCTACTCACCCGCTTCATCAGCCATTTATCAACGGAGATTCATATTGAGCGGTTTTTGAACCGGGTGCCGGAAGAGCTTCTTGTCGCGCCGCGCTGGGGTGGAATCGCTGAAACCGATTTTCGGCGCATGCTTGAGCAAGAGCTGGCGGCGCAAAATCTCTGGCAGGGAAAATCCCGCTGAAAAGACGGTTCAGAAATTTTCTGATTTTTGTCTGCCATATAAATAAAATCGAGCCAGTTCGTCGACCCGTTCTATAAGTCGGGTTCTTAGCTAAAAACTGGCAGTGAATTGCTGAAATTTCGGCACAGTGGGTCTTTTTTGCACGCTGTTTTTATCTCAATGCCGTTAAATTGGCCTTTTTCAGCTAAATATTTGCGTGCGAAATGTCGAAAGAATGGTACATATCTTGCTTATTAGAAATCCAGACAGAACAAAAGCTGGTGAATGAAGTATGCAGAAAACTACCTTGATAATTCTGTTGCTAATGGCCTCTCTCTGCTCAGGGCTGGCGCTCTCGCAGGAAAATTTCAGCGCCGGCGGTATTTTTCAGTTCATCGCCTCGATGTATGCACCTTCAGACCCGCGTCAGAATGACCGGGTGATGACTTTCGGCGAAGAACTGCGCCCGGAAGTAAAAACTGCTAATATTCCGCAACCAACCTACCTTAAATAACCTCAACCTGCATCTGTTCTTTTTCTCTATAAAAAATGGCCGCCGACAGCGGCCATTTTTTATCCCGGTCAATAAAAAACACATCTGGTGAAATGCGACGGCGTTCTGGCGTATTTTTCGTCGAGGCCACGGTTCCAGAGCAGGAAATCAAGCCCCTGAGAGGTCACCGCGACATTTCGGCGGGCAAACTCTTCGCGCAGCAGCTCAACCGCATGCACACAGCAGGCTCTCAACTCGATTTCCTCGTCAGAACCAGAAGCAAGTGGCTGACCAGAAGCAATCGCACCGGCAAGCGCATCACTGTATTGCAGAATGCCATCGTGCATCAGCACATGCGGCACCAGATTATCGGCAAAGATAGTCAGGTCACCAATATCGTCAAACCTGCCGTAACCGCTGCCTTTAAAGGCAATATGCAGATCAGAAGCCGTTATCTGAACCCTTTTCAAAATATAAGTATCTCGCCCGGCATAAGGAAAAATGTCACGATAGAATGGCATTTTCAGAAGCCTGACACCTAGTTCAGCAGCTGAATGACCGGAACCCAAAACCAGCTCCCGGCACGAACCAGAAAATTCTCGCAGCAGCAGTTCGCCAAAATCACGCAAAGCCGCAGCAAAAAGATTCATCAATTGAAAGGCTGCGGAGTTATCAGGGTTCTGGCCGAAAACACGGCAGCATTCTTCGGCGCTTATCTGCTGCAGAAAGTCGGCCTGGTAGCTTCCCCGGGCTATAAAATCGCGTTTAAGGCGTGAGGCTATCGTAAAATAGCCGTTTTTACAGCCAGATTCAAGGTCAAGAGCATTGAACCAGCCTGAACCAAAGTTTATACAGTCGAGCACGAGAAAATAGACCAGCGCTGCTTCCGGGTCATCGCAAAAATGATTTTCGGTATCCATTACCGGATTCAATGCTATTTCGACAGGAAGAGAGGCAACATAGTCACCAAGAAGGTCGTGATTGATGCTGACCGACCGCGCCAGACCGGCCACTCGGGCACAGCTTTCCCTGACAATAGAAAAAAGACGGTTTTTCATGAGGTTCTCCGCAACTCCAGGAATTAGCTCCCATTGTACAGCCGGGTCAGAATTTTCTCAATATTTTTTAAACCGATGCTCAGATCGCAGGTATATTATAAATTGAGACTGAATTGCTTAAGGAGCATGCATATGCGCAACCTTTGCTGTCTGGGTCTGCTTGCCTTTTTGTGCTTTTTCTGCCTGTCGACCGCAGGGGCGGCCTCGCCATTTGCCAATGAAACGGTTAAGGTCAGCGATGCGGCAGCGTCTCTGGATCAGGCCCCGGCCAGGGCCGTACTCAAGCCGGAGAACGGATTGAAAAAGATCAGAGTCGGCGGCTACAACATCGCACATGCGCGCGGCGAAAACACCGGCGGGCTCAATGAAGTCGGCAAGCCTTCAAAACTGAAGGGAATCGCCAGACTGGTAAAAAACAACCGTCTCGATATCATTGGTTTCACAGAAATTGCCAGTGGCGATCTGAGGGTTCTGTTCAAAAATCAGCCCAAATTCATTGCTGAATATCTCGGCTTTCATCATGTTTATGCCCAGAACCTCAAACGCGGCCTGTTCGGCAAAATGGCGACACAGGGCAATGCCATCGTTTCGCGATTTCCGATCGTTGACCACAAGAACCACAACCTGTACCGTTCTGACGAAAAGAATGAACAGAGAAGCTGTCTCGAAGCCACCGTCGACCTGGGAACAGCTGGCAAAGTCAAGATTCTCGTCGCCCATCTCAGCCTGAAAGCAGAAGAATCAAACCGACAGGTTGAACAAATCTGGGAAATCGTTGAAAAGAGTGAGTTTCCGGTCATTTTGTGCGGCGATTTCAATTCGCGCCCCAAATCAGACCGCATCAAGTGGCTGTCTCAGAGAATGAAAGATGCCTCTGCCAATCTGAACACCACTTTCAAGAATCTGCCAGACGTTAAGATTGATTATCTGTTCACTTACGGCCCGTGGCGTTATGCAACCAGCAAGGTCACCGGGTTCGACCTCGACTACTCTGACCATGGCCTTCTCTATAATGATTTCTGGCTCCTAAAAGCCCAGCCGGGCAGATAGACTTATTGCCGACCTGCTGTTATAATGCGTCTCAATTCAAATTGAGGCGCATTTTTCATGTCTGAAACGAACAGAGATCGAATTTTTGCGGAAATAATCGAAAAACCCGCGGATTTTGTTTTTGACGACAGGGTTGCAGCGGTATTTCCAGATATGCTGAAAAGATCGATTCCCGGTTACCCGGCGATTATCAACATGATCGAAACCCTTACCGCCCGCTATGCTCAACCTGGCTCGAATCTTTATGACCTCGGGTGTTCGCTCGGAGCCAGTTCGCTGGCCATGCTCAAAGGGCTGAAAGTCAAAAACTGCCTGATTGTCGGCATCGATACTTCCAACGCGATGATCGACCGCTGCCGTCAGATCGCCAGCCGCCCCGAAGACGCCGCCAGAATGGAGTTCATCTGCGCCGATGCCAACAGCTGTGAATTTACCAACGCTTCAGTGGTGGTAATGAATTTTACTCTGCAGTTCATCGACCCGTCACAGAGAAGGCCACTGCTCAAAAAAATCGCCGACGGCATGCTTCCTGGCGGAATTCTGATTCTCTCTGAAAAAGTTAAGTTCAACAATCAGCATGTCAACGAACTTCTGATCGACGTATACCACGCTTTTAAAAAGGCCAACGGCTACAGTGAGCTCGAAATAAGTCAGAAGCGCACCGCTCTCGAAAACGTGCTGATTCCCGAAACCATCGAAACCCATACGCAACGGCTGCTCGACGCGGGCTTCAGCAGTGCCGACGTCTGGTTTCAGTGTTTCAATTTCATGTCGATGCTCGCTATCAAATGACCAGTCCATTCGATTTTTCAGAATTTTATCAGGCACTGAACCGGCACGGCCTGCAAAGGTGGCAAAAGCATCTGCAGAATGCAGTAGAAACCGCTACAAACAAGCCAGACGGCAACCTTCCCGGGTGGCTGGCCGCATTGCAGAAACTTCCGGAACTGGCTGACTGCCGGGCCGAAATTGACCGCAAAATTGTGTCTGCAATCAGCAAAGCACCGGTATCGACCGGGTCGGCTGAAAATCTCAGACAGGCGCTTCTGCAGCTGCAACCCTGGCGAAAAGGCCCCTTCGATATATGTGGAACTTTTATCGACAGCGAATGGCGTTGTGACATGAAATGGGAGCGTGTAGCGCCGCACATCAGTAGTCTGCGTGGGCGCAAAGTTCTTGACGTCGGGTGTGGCAACGGCTACTACCTCTTTCGCATGGCCTCCATGGGAGCCGCTCTTACTATCGGCATCGATCCATCAATGCTTTTTCTGGCGCAATTTTCAGCTGTACAGAAATATCTCAAAGTGACAGACACCTTTCTTCTGCCAACCGGCTTCGAAGATCTTCCGGAAAACATGGAAGCTTTTGACACGGTTTTTTCGATGGGGGTTTTCTATCATCGCCGCTCGCCCTTCGATTTTCTCAAAAGTCTGAAAATGCTGCTGCGCCGAGGCGGTGAACTGGTTCTTGAAACTCTCGTAATTGCCGGCGACGAAAACCAGGTGCTTGTACCGCAGGATCGCTACGCGAGAATGAACAATGTCTGGTTCATTCCGTCGGTGCCGGCTCTATGCAAATGGCTTACCAAAATTGGTTTTGCCGACGTCAGACTTGCCGATGCAGCCAGAACAACTGTCGAAGAACAGAGAACCACGACCTGGATGCCGGGGGAATCGCTTGAAAAATGCCTCGACCCGCAAAATCACGATCTGACAATCGAAGGGCTGCCTGCCCCGGTGCGGGCGGTTATCGTTGCCACCAGACCCTAGCGTGTACCCCTCTTGACAAAATTCTGCAAACTTGGCATAAGCAAGGTAGGAGTCTGTCTATTTTATTGATTTTTCTTTGTATACAAAGGAGAATGAAAGGTGAAAACTCAAAAACCAGATAAAAAAGTGTTGAAAAAGATGAAGAGAGAATACGATGATTTCGATTTTGCCAATGAGCCACGGCGGGCAAAGGCAAAAAAGCCCAGACGCGGGGTGAAAATTTTTACAGACGATAAAGATGAATTAGATTATTATAGTAACGAAGACTGATAGTTGTTCTTACCAATAGCCCGCAAGTTACCTGAAAGGAAGTACCCTCGATGAGATCTAAAAAAATTACCGTTGCCGCCCTGGCGGCAGGGTTCTTTGCCATGTCCCTGGCCTCTGCTTCTGCTGCATTCTTTTCCGGCATGATTACCGTTACCAGAGATGCCAGCAGGCAGATCAGCGGCGCTGTCCTTCAGACCAGCAATCGTGATGGCGCCGGTAATCCGGTAACCTACACACTGGTTATGGATGAAAACGGCAAGGCCATTGCCGAGCAGTATGAAAACAAAGATATCAAAATTGAAGGTACCCTCGTAGGCAAAGAAATCAAGGCCGACACCTGGGAAAGCGTTCCAGACAGCGCCTCCGGATCTTCTTCCGGAAGTTCAGGTTCAGGTTATTCGGGTGATTCGGGGGATTCGGGTGATTCGGGGGATTCGGGTGATTCTGGAGATTCTGGAGATTCGGATGATTCGGATGATTCGGACAAACCGAATGATTCTGGCGACTCTGACAAGCCAGACGATTCGGGTGACTCTGATAAACCGGATGACTCTGACGATTCGGGCGACTCCGGAGACTCAGATTCCGGTGGTTCTGATGACTCGGGCGATTCTGGCGATTCAGACAGCGGCAGTGATAACTCTGATGCAGAATCATCGGCTTCAGACAGCTCATCTGACGACAGCTCATCTGACGACAGTTCTTCTGAAGACTGACTTTAAAACCAGCGAAAATCCCCCGGCAACGGGGGATTTTTTTTTTGCAGAAAGAAACCGGAGTTTGTGATAGCATTAACAAGGCTGCGGCTGATTTGCCCTGCAAGTGGTTCAATACTTGATTCGCAGCTTGTTTTACCTCATCAGAACATATATCAGGAGGGAAGGAATTATGTACGACGCACCGAAGCTCAATTTAAAGAAAAGCATGGCCGAATTCGAACACGGCAAGACCTGCACCCCGGGTGGTGTTCTCGGTATCAGACGCCCATACAACTTTGTCGAGGGCGAATACCCGATATATTTCGACCACGGTAAAGGCGGCCGCATAACCGATGTCGACGGCAACGAATATCTCGATTACCTTTGTGCCTACGGCCCGATCATCATCGGCCACCGCGAAGAAGAAATCGATAACGCCGCAATCGACCAGATGCGCAACAAAGGCTTCTGTTTTTCTCTCACCCAGCCAATTCAGAATCAGCTGGCAGTTAAGTTGAAAAACTTGATCAAATGTGCCGAAATGACCGTTTTCGTCAAAACCGGCTCAGATGCCACAACTCTGGCAACCCGCGTTGCCCGTGGTTACACCGGCCGCAACAAGATCATGCGCTGCGGTTACCATGGCTGGCATGACTGGTGCGTCGAAGTCAAGGGCGGGGTTCCGGCCAAGCTCTACGAAGATGTGCATGAATTTCATTACAATCATCTCGAACAGCTTGAAGATCTGATGAAACAATACGGCGACCAGACTGCTGCCATCATCGTTACCCCGATCGGGCACCCCCTCGCCGAGCAGGTCGAATATCCGAAACCCGGCTTTCTCGAAGGCGTAAGAGCTCTGGCCGACAAATACGGCGCGGTTCTTATTTTTGACGAAATCCGCTCCGGCTTCAGAGTTCATATCGGTGGCGCCCAGACCCTGTTTGGCGTCACCCCCGACCTGTCAACCTTCGGCAAAGCAATGGCGAATGGTTACCCGATCGGCGCCTGTGTCGGCAAAGCGCAGTTCATGAAAAAAATCGAAAAGGAAGTTTTCATTTCATCGACTTTCTTCCCGAACAGCCTTGAATTCGCCGCCGCTCTCAAAACCATCGAAATGCTCGAACGCGACAAGGTTCTCGACGTCGTCAAAGCCAAGGGCGAATGGTTCAACGCCGAGCTCGGCAAAATTCTGGCAAAGCACAAAGTCTCGACAGGCGCTTCCCCGGTGCCGCAGATGCCATTCGTCACCTTCAACAAAGACGAAGCCAAAACCTATAAGGCAAAACGCGTCGACTTCTATATCCAGCTGATCAGACGCAAGGTGTTCCTGCAGCCGTATCACCACGGTTATATCTGCTACCGGCACACTGATGAAGATCTCAAATACACGCTCAAGGCAATTGACGAATCACTTTCGTTCGTCGACGAAAAGAAATACTGAGGCAGGGAAACATGGAAAAACTCATCATTACTGCCGCCATCTGCGGCGCTGAAGTAACCAAAGAAAATAACCCGGCGGTACCTTACACAATCGCCGAACTGGTGCGTGAAGCCGAATCGGCAGTTAACGCCGGCGCATCGATCATTCATCTGCATGTGCGCGAAGACGACGGCACTCCGACCCAGAGTCGTGAGCGCTTTCGTGCCGCGATCAATGCCATTCAGGAACGCTGCCCGAAGGCCATCATTCAGCCTTCGACCGGCGGCGCCGTCGGCATGTCGAACGAAGAACGCCTGCAGCCGGTCGATCTGAAGCCTGAAATGGCGACTCTCGACTGCGGCACCGTGAATTTCGGCAACGACGATATCTTCGTCAATTCCGAAAACACGATCATCGCCTTCGGCAAAAAAATGCTCGAACTCGGCGTCAAACCCGAAGTCGAAGTATTCGACAAGGGCATGATCGACACGGCGATCAGACTACAGAAAAAAGGCTTTATCGCGTCGCCGATGCATTTTAACTTCGTTATGGGCGTTACCGGCGGTATCAGCGCCAGTGTTCGCGACGTGGTTTACATGCAGGGCAGTATTCCGGCCGGCAGTACCTTTACCGTTTCCGGTATCGGCAGATCGCAGTTCCAGATGGCCACTACCGCCATTCTGCTTGGCGGCCACGTCAGGGTTGGTTTTGAAGACAACACCTACCTGTCGAAAGGTATTCTCGCCACTTCTAACGGCGAACTGGTCGCCAAAGCGGTGCGCATCGCCAAAGAACTCGGCCGTGAAATCGCCACCCCCGACGAAGCCCGCGCCATTCTCGGTCTCAAGCCCCGCTGAGTAAAATAAAAAGGAAAGGCTCAACTGATGTTTGACAAGATTATCAACAAAAGTGACTTCACCGGCCTGGTCAAAGACGGCATGGTCATTATGGTTGGCGGTTTTCTTGGTTGCGGCACCCCCGAAACGCTGATCGACCTCATTCTCGCCAGCGGTGCCAAAAACCTGACTCTTATCTGCAACGACACCTCGTTCGTCGACCGTGGCGTTGGCCGCCTGGTTGCTGCAAAACAGGCCGCGAAGGTTATCACCTCGCACATTGGCACCAACCCTGAGACCGGCAAACAGATGGTCGAAGGCACTCTCAATGTCGAACTGGTGCCGCAGGGCACTCTGGCTGAACGTATCAGATGTGCCGGCGCCGGACTCGGCGGCGTGCTGACCCCAACCGGCGTCGGTACTGTCGTTGAAGAAGGCAAGCAGAAAATCACCGTCGATGGGCACGAATACCTGCTTGAACTGCCATTGCGCGCTGACCTCGCCATTATTAACGGCAGCAGTGTCGACAAGGCCGGCAATGTTGTCTACAACGCAACTACCCGCAATTTCAACCCGCTGATGGCTATGGCTGCCAGCGTTGTCGTGGTCGAAGCCGAAAAATTGGTTGAACCAGGCGAACTGATGCCCGAACTGGTAATGACACCGGGCCCGCTGGTCACCCACATTTTCAAATCCGAAAAACGCTGACGGGCAAGGAGCAACAAGATGATCGAAGATATCGAACTGGCCAAAAACATTATCGCGAAGCGCATCACCCGCGAATTCAAAAATAATCAGCTGGTCAACCTGGGTATCGGCCTGCCGACCATGGTTGCCAATCATATTCCGCAGGGCATCAATGTCATTCTGCAGTCTGAAAACGGCATGATCGGCATGGGCCCCGCCCCCGAACCGGGCAAAGAAAACCCTGAAATCACCAATGCCGGTGCTTCCATGGTCACGATTCTGCCGCACGGCTGCTATTTCGACAGTGCCATGTCTTTTGCCCTGATTCGCGGCAAGCACGTTGAATACACGGTTCTTGGCGCCCTCGAAGTTGACCAGGAAGGCAGTCTCGCCAGCTGGATCATCCCGGGCAAGAAGGTTCCTGGAATGGGCGGCGCGATGGACCTCGTCGTCGGCGCTAAAAACGTCATCGTTTCGACACTGCACACCGAGCGCGGCAAGCCGAAGATTCTCAAAAAATGCCGCCTGCCCCTGACGGCACGCCATGTGGTCAACATGATCGTGACCGAACTTGGCGTTTTCAGGGTCACGCCGGGTGGCCTC